>Ga0228703_1000009_pt1 | contig 453408 bp, 372 predicted proteins | sample McNCre217_Aug_MG_3_FD_178020 | JGI IMG/M metagenome (GOLD analysis project Ga0228703, IMG submission 178020) | Freshwater microbial communities from McNutts Creek, Athens, Georgia, United States - 29-17_Aug_MG | ecosystem: Environmental > Aquatic > Freshwater > Creek | place: USA: Georgia... | reverse complement strand
TTCGCAAGCCACTTTAGAAGTGGGGTCAAAAGCCATAAAATGGTCAATTAACGCATCAGAAATTTGATCAGCTACTTTATCTGGGTGTCCTTCAGAAACCGACTCAGAGGTGAATAGATATGCCATAAATTTTTCAATTGTTTAATTATTTCCCAAAAACTCTTCCATTGTCGCATGTCCATTAGCACTTATCCCTTTCCGTTGAACAACATTCAAACATGTCATCCACAAGATCTTCATATCAAAGGAGAATGAAATCTTTTCAACATATTCAACATCCAGTTTAAATTTCTCCTCCCAGCTTAAAGCATTGCGCCCGTTTACTTGAGCCCAACCTGTGATTCCAGGTCTTACATTGTGACGTCTTGTTTGTTCTGGGCTGTAGCGTGTCAAATATTGAGTAAGTAATGGCCTTGGCCCAACCAAGCTCATATCGCCCTTAATAACATTTATCAACTGAAGTAATTCATCAATCGATAAACCTCTAATGATTTTACCAACACGTGAAAGCCTAACCTCATCCGGCAGAAGATTTCCATTTAAATCAATACCATCGTGCATTGTCTTAAACTTCAATATGGTAAAAGGCGTACTTTGATACCCTGGTCTAACTTGAAAAAAAAATGCATCACCTTTGTTTATGAATAGTAATATGATAAAACAAATTGCGATAATTGGCGAAAATATTAACAACAAACTTAATGCTGCAAAAAAATCTAGTACCCGTTTAATATATTTCTTATACATTTTCTATTTTTGATATTTGTCAAAAATAACGTCCAAACTCTCAAAGATTCGATCAAACTCTTCATCTGTTAAGTTAGATCCACTTGGCAGACACAAACCTTCCTCAAATAACTTATCTGAGACTCCATTAATATAGCTTTTACAAGTTGCGAATATAGGTTGTTGATGCATTGGCTTCCACAGTGGTCTAGATTCGATATTGTCCTCGTCTAATGTTAATCTGATTATTTCTCTTGTCAATCCATTATTTAGTTTAGGATCAACAAGAATACAAGTTAACCATCGATTAGAGAAATATCCATCAGGTTCCTCTTGGAATTTTATATTAAATCCTTTTTCGTTCAAACGCGAAAAATAAGAAAAATATCGTTTATAATTTGCCCTTCTTGCCTCAACACGATGGTTTAATACTTCTAATTGACCTCTTCCAATGCCCGCTAATACATTTGACATTCGATAATTATAACCAATTTGTGAATGCTGGTAATGCGGTGCTGAATCTCTAGCTTGAGTAGCTAAGAAACGAGCTTTTTGAATCATTTCTGCATTATTAGATAGCAACGCACCTCCCCCAGAAGTAGTTATAATTTTATTACCATTAAAACTTAGAACACCAAATTCCCCATAACTGCCACAAGGTTTATTATTGATATTAGCCCCTAAAGCTTCTGCTGCATCTTCAATAACTGGAACACCATATTCATTTGCAACTGAAAGTATTTCATCCATTTTAGCAGGCATTCCATATAAGTGAACAGGAATAATCGCTTTAGGCAATCGGCCCTTTTCCTTTGCTTCCAATAGTGCCTTTTTTAACATTTGCGGATCCATATTCCATGTTTCAGATTCTGAGTCTATAAACACAGGATTAGCACCTTGATATTCAATTGGATTGGCAGAGGCTGAAAAAGTAATTGATTGACAAAATACTGTGTCCCCTGATTTAACCCCTAATAAAATTAAAGCTAAATGAATTGCTGAAGTCCCAGATGACAATGCTGCTGCATGATTAGATTTCGTTTGAACTTGAAGACCTAATTCAAAAGCATTCACATGAGGCCCAAGAGGAGCAATCCAATTGGTAGAAAAGGCCTCATTTACATACTTAAGTTCATTAGAGCCAATATGAGGTGAGGAAAGCCAAATCTTAGATTTATTCATTAATTAATGTTTTAATTATTTTACCTGGCACCCCAATTACCAAAGAATAATCAGGTACATCTTTAGTAACAACTGCCCCGGCTCCAATTACACACCATTTCCCAATTTTAATATTTGGTATTATGGTTGCGCCAGCACCTACGTGTGTTCCTTCTCCAATAACCACATTTCCACAAAGAGTAGCAGAGGGAGAAATATGAACAAAGTCGTTCAAAATGCAATCATGGTCTATTGATGAATTAGTATTAATTATACAATGATCACCGATTGAAGAAAAAGACTGAACAATGGATCCAGCAGACATTAAACATCCGTCACCAATATTAGCATAATCGGATAAAATTGACTTAGGGTGAATAAGTGATATCCAATTTATATTATTGACTTTAGATAATATTGTCTTTCTAATTTTATTATTTCCAATTGCAATAATTGAATTAGAGTCAGACAATAAATTTATACCCCCTTTTACTTCAATCCCACAAAACTGAATGTGATGAAGCGATTGATTATCATCATAAAATCCTTCAATGGTGTAGTTAGAAAGTTTGGCGATTTCAAAAGCAACTTTTGAATGTCCTCCCAATCCAATAATATTAATATTTTTATTATTCATTAATAAGTTCTTTCATTATTAGTAAATACCTTTCTGAAATAATATCCCAATCTCTATTTTCAGTAATCCAATTTCTCCCTTTCTCTCCCATAATATTTAGTTCAAGTGGGTTCATTAAAATGATTTTTTCTAATTGATTTTTAATGGCATTAGAATCCTCTGCAGGAACAAAAAATCCTGAATTGGCTTCATTAATCATCGATTGAAAACCACTATATGAAGCTAAAACAGGTTTCCCTGACATCATATAATCAATTAATTTATTAGGAGACCATCCAAAATTCCATAATGTACTTTTCAAAGAAGAAAAATATAATAAATCACATATAGAGAGGAATGATGCAACTTTTTCTCGATCTAGTTTTGATATAAAAAATATATTTTCATACCCTTGAGTTTCATATACATATTTTGGTTTGGAATCTCCGTCCCCCAACAATGCAAAAATAAATCTTTCGTCACTCTTCATCATTTTTGCACAATCTATAAATGCTTGAAGTCCATTTGAAATACCTATACTTCCGGCATAACCAACAATAAATTTACCTTTAGGTATATTATATTCGTTTAAGAACTTTTCTGGATCAGCAAAAGAGGAAGAAAAAAAATTAGCATCAAACCCAAAAGGAACACAAACACATTTCTTGTTATTTAGTCCCAAAACATTATTAATATGCTCCCCTAAATTTGGCATGGTTCCAACAATCAAATCGGACTTAATATACCCATATTTTTCAATTGCACTTAAAATTAAAACAAATGGATTCCAAGGCTTAAATCCTCCCTCTTCAATTATAGTTAAAGGCCAAATATCTCGAATTTCAAATATTAATTTAGCACTATACTTATATTTTAATCTAATGCCGTTCAAAATGGTAATAAGTGATAATGATGAAACAACAATAACATCAGGCTTATTAAATGATTTAAGAGGTGCGAAAAATAATTTAATTTCAAAGTCAATCCAACTAATAATCCTTTGAACTGATACCGTCTTTATATATTTAAAAGTTCGAATTCTTAATACCTTTAGTCGCCCAAGTTTTTCAAAATTATAAGTATGCTTAAAAGTCGGGTAAATACCAAAATGATTTGAATCAGATGATATTATAGCAACATAATTTCCCTTTTCAACAAATCTTCTTGCTAAGGCAAATAGCCTACTTTCAAATCCTCTCTCGATAGAGGAAGCATACTTAGAAATGATCCAAATTTTCACTGGTGAACCTTATATAATTTTGGTATCGAATTAACTATTTTTATTACTCTTTCAAAATCCATACCCAAAGTATCTAGATACCATCTTATATTTTGATAACGAGGTATGTTCTCTTCATCAAGTAATTTCAGAGCTTCATCTCTAGTAATTTGTCCTTCTCGAATTTGATTGCTCCTAAATGTATCATGTTCAGAGAATCCAGCAACTGTGTAATAAATATAGTTATATAAAGCAGCGGTTCCATCTCCAATTCTCCATGTCGATGGAGTATCAACAGCTTTTTCCCAATCATATGTATTCAACAAACAATCATTCACCTGATCTTCATCCCACCTCCAATAATCAAATATGTGATAGTAATCTTCCTTCTTTGTAATACTTCGGTAATACTCTCCTGATAATGTATCCCATAAAGAAGAATTAAAATAACTTGGACTTTCAGCCATAGCCAAAAATCTTTTTGAATGATACCTCAATTGGTTTATTAAACCATTATTATAAACTTTTTCCTCCTCAAAATCAGGCTTAATACCTAAAAATCCAGTTTTAAAATGTGTTACTTCAAGTGGATTAACACCCCAAAGATTTAAATTTATGCCAGTTTGTTTTTTTATATCTTCAACATATCTAAAAAAATGCTTATCCCCAGCTGTCAGCATAGCCATCATTCCCAAATGTGGAGACTTTAACCAGGCCTCCAAATTCATCCTAATATTTTTCCTCTTTAAAGATATATCAGCTGCAACTATTATATTTTCAACACCAAGCTGTGAACACATTCTGCTTATATTTCTCCTCCCAAGATCCGTAACCATCCCCCAGTCATATGTATATGTAACTGGCTTCATTTTAAGCTCTTCAACTATTAAATGTAATCCATAGCAACTATCCCTTCCTCCAGAAAAAGGTACGATACAATCTAATTCTTTTCCATTTCGTCGATATGGTTTAACCAATTCAAATAACTCTTCTTTAGGTTTAGGGTTGTTTCTTGGCTTATAACTTTTACAATAGTTACATTCTCCCTTTTCATCAAAGCGAATAAATGGCATTGTTTCAGGTAATACACATTTAGTGCATCGCTGAATATCGGATTTTCTGAATTCAAGGAGTTTTTCTTGAGATGAATTGTAAATAAATTCCGGAATTAAATTTTCCACTCTATTTTTAAGGTCCCTAATTTGAAATTCAATCTCAGATATTGGAATATCTAACAATTCAAATGAATCTTTTATTTGACGAATATTACCACATTTGATTAATTCTAACCCATATCGTTCGGACGCAAAAAATGTCTCTTGATCAGATTCTCCAATATATAGGCTTCCATTATTAGAAAATAATAATAACTTTCCATATGTTGGTAATAATAAAGCACAGGCAACAATCCCTCTACATTTCTTTAAAATATGCGAAGCTAAAAGGGTTAAGTCTTCATTAATACTTAGATATTCCTCTGCAATTGCCACAATAGTCTCTGAATCGATAGTTAATTCTTTTTTTACAGATAATGAGTCCCATATTTGCTTCTCATTCACTATAATCCCATTGTGTATTAAAGCGATATTATTTTTAACTACAGGCTGATTGTCAGACAGGCCATTGGTAATTAATCTACTATGACCTAAAACAACATTTGAATTATTTAAATTAACTTCATTAATCAATTTAGAAATTTCAAAATCAGCTCTTATTATATTGTACTTATTACAATTATAATAAACCAGCCCACTTGAATCTTTTCCTCTTTGCTCAGAATGTATAATTAATTTTCTTAATTTCTTGAAATCATTATTAACCTTTGATATTGATCCAAAAATTCCGCACATATATATTTATTTAAAGTATATTTTATCAATTTAGTAATTTTACTAACTGATTATTATTGTTGTGTAATTGAATAGTTTGATTATAGGTAACTATCATTTTATTTAAACAAATATCCCAAGAGTAAGTATTTGAAATATATTCTTGCGCATTATTACCCATAAGTTTTCTTAATTCATAATTTATTAACAGCTTTTCAATTGCTTTAGCAGCATCTAAAGGATTATTTTTTTTCACAATAATCCCGGTTTTATTAGGAATTACTACCTCAGGCAATCCCCCAACATCAGTAACTACTACTGGCTTTCCTGCTGCACCTGCCTCAATAACAGCAACTCCAAAGCTTTCACTCCGACTTAATGCTACAAATACATCAAATTTTGATAATTCTTGAGGTACATCTGAATGGCGGATTGGTCCAACAAATTCCACACTATTTTCAATTCCTAATTTAAAAGCTAATTGTTTAAATTGACCTAGATGTTCTCCCCCTCCAACCAAACGTAATTTTACCTCTATATTCGCGAAATCATTATTATTCTTTAATAAACCTATCAATATGGAAAATGCCTCTAAAAGAATGTCAATCCCATAAATAAAATTCATCGATTTAATGGTCCCTATTGTCAGAGTATTATGATTTATTAATTCATCATTTTCACATATTTTAAATTCCTCTATATTAACTCCAAACGGTGTAATTGAAATATTTTTTAATTCTGGCACTATTTTGAGAACTTGTCCAGCCATCGCTTGGCTAGTAGACGCAACTAAATCTGCTGAAAGAATATTATTTCTAATAAGTAACTTATGTAAAAAAGATTTTTTCGGAAAAATAAATACATCACTTCCCCATACTGACAAAAGATAAGGGTGGAAATTAATTAGTCTTGCAGTAGTACCATAACCACTTGCATAATGTGCATTTATAATGTCAGGATTAATATTACTAATCAGCTTTCTAACCTTTGGTACCATAAGAAAATACCCAAGGACTCCTCTATTTTTTAATATATGAACTTTAACATCCTCGCTAATTAAATTGCTTGAAGTATGCTGAGAAATCAAAAATACCTCATGACCTATTGATGCCAATCGATTAACCCATTGTACAGTATGAATACTGTCAGCGCCTGCTAATAATACAATCTTCATATATACAATAAATTAATTTGGATACGACTATAATTATTTAGCATTTAAAGCTATTGGATGAAAATCTCCAGTAAGACCCATTGGGACTACATTTCTAATTTCATGGACAATTTCAATCGACTTCCTCGCTTCCTCTAGACCAAATCCACCACCTGTTAATATATGTTCATAACTATGTGTATGTAACTCTGTGAATCCATCACTGAATTCTATTTCTTCACCTTCTATTTTCAATGATCTATAAGTTCTTCCCCCTTTCGCCTTAACTTCATTTGGCAAAGTATCTTGATTAATACTTAAAAACCACCTTACCCTTGCTTTTTCAAGATCAAAATACCCAGAAGCCCTATCTTTCGTTTGAACATGAACAGTATTTTTTTTTACGTCACCAAATATCCAAGTTAACATATCATAAAAATGAACGCCAATATTTGTAGCAATTCCTCCTGATTTATCAATATCTCCTTTCCAGGACGTAAAATACCAATTCCCTCGACTAGTTATGTAAGCTAAATCAATATCGTAAATTTTATCAATAGGCCCTTCATCTATTCTCTTTTTTAAAGCAATAATAGAAGGATGTAACCTTAGTTGAAGAATATTATAAACATTTTTCCCGCTTTCAATCTCCATTTCTTTTAAAGCATCAATATTCCAAGGGCTTAATACTAGTGGCTTCTCACAAATTACATCTGCCCCTACTCTTAACCCAAATCTAATATGAGCGTCGTGCAAATAATTAGGTGAACAAATACTAACAAAATCAATTTTATTTTCTCCCCTTTTTAATTTTTCAACATGACGATCAAATCTTTCAAATTCTACAAAAAAATCAGATTCAGGAAAGTAACTATCTAAAATTCCAACAGAATCAAATTTATCATAGGCCGTCAATAATGTATTACCAGTATCTTTTATTGCCTTCATATGTCGAGGAGCTATATAACCAGCAGCTCCAATAAGTGCGAATTTTTTCATTATTATACTTTTTCTACTTTATTATTATTTAATAAATATAACTCATTACTTTCAGGACAAACTGCTTTCCCAGAAGAATCAAATATCAATTTATGGCCAAACTGACTCATCCACCCAATTTGTTTCGATGGATTACCGATTACAAGTGCATAATCAGGCACATATTTGGTAACAACTGTACCTGCCCCTATAAATGCATATTTACCAATGTTATTTCCACATACAATAGTAGCATTAGCTCCAATTGTTGCCCCTTTCCCTACATGTGTTTTTTGATACTCGGTTTTTCTATTAACAGCGGACCTTGGATTAATTACATTTGTAAAAACCATTGAAGGCCCTAAAAAAACATCGTCTTCACAAGTTACACCAGTATAAATTGATACATTATTTTGAACCTTAACATTATCTCCTAAAATTACTTCAGGAGACACCACTACATTTTGACCTATATTACAATTCTTCCCTATTTTACAATTTGACATAATATGAGAAAAGTGCCAAATTTTAGTTCCCTCACCAATATCACAGTTTGAATCAATTACAGCAGAATTATGTGCAACATATTTATTCATAAAAATAATTTAAAACTTGTTCAATAATATATGATTGCTGTTCATGATCCATCTCAGTATGAATTGGCAATGATATTACCGTATTACAGAGTTTTTCTGCAATTGGGAATTGCCCCTTTTTGCCACCATAACATAAATATGCTTTTTGTAAATGCAATGGCATTGGATAATAAACCATAGACGGAATTCCTTTATCATTCAAATATTTCTTGAATTCCTCACGATTAACTGATTCATATAATTTTAAAGTATACTGATGAAAAACATGTGTGGAATTTGAAACACGATAAGGAATTACAATTTTATTAAGCTTCCTAAATGATAGATCATATTTCTCCGCTACCCTATTTCTGGAAGTTGAATACTCATCCAAATATTTAAGCTTTACTCGTAATATAGACGCTTGAAGTGTATCTAATCTTGAATTCACCCCTATAGAATCATGAAAATACTTTACCTTTTGACCATGATTTGCTATCATTTTAATTTTATTTGCTAGTAAATCATCATTTGTAAAAATTGCGCCTCCATCTCCATAACACCCTAAATTTTTCGATGGGAAAAATGATGTGGTACCAATATCACCCATGGTCCCAGCTTGTTTTTTCATACCATTAGAAAAACTATAAATTGCCCCAATTGATTGTGCCGCATCTTCAATAACTTTAAGAGACCTAAGTTCTGCTATTTTCAGAATTTCTTCCATATTAGAGCATTGACCATATAAGTGAACGGTAACAATACCAACAGTTTTATCCGTAATTTGAGATTCTAAATCATCGACATTTATATTAAATGTTTTTTCATCCACATCAATAAATATTGGAATCAAACCTAATAAAGCGATTACCTCAACAGTAGCTATATAAGTAAATGCAGGCACAATAACTTCATCGCCTGGCTTAAAATCTAAAGCCATCATCGCAATTTGTAATGCGTCTGTTCCATTCGCACAAGGAATTACATATTTGGCTCCTGTGTAAGTACTTAATTCAGAAGAAAATAATTTTACTTGAGGTCCATTAATAAATGCTGTGTCATCAAGCACTTCTTGGATCGCATTATCTATTTCTGTTCTTATATTATTATATTGACTTTTTAGATCAACCATTTCAATATTTTTCATCCCATACATAAAAAAATAGATTTAATTAAACAGAATTACAATCTAGCATCAACTTTATCCTTGTTAAATACCCCTTTTAAATCATAAATTACACTATTTTGATTTTTTTCAATGCCGAGTTTAATAAACTCATTATGAGCAACAGCTAAAATAATACCCGAATACTTTTCAAAATCAATTTTTATATCTTGTAAAATTTCAAAACCATACTCATTTATAAATTCATTTCTGTCAACCCAAGGATCTAATATGTCAACCTTACACCCAAAATCTTTTAACTCATTGCGGATTTCAACAACGCGTGTATTTCTGATATCAGGGCAATTCTCCTTAAAAGTAACGCCTAAGATTAAAATGTTAGCATCTTTAATTTGAATACCTTTGCCAATCAGAAGTTTAATTAATTTATTTGCAACAAAAGAACTCATCCCATCATTTACTCTTCTGCCTGAAAGTATGACAGCGGGATGATATCCATGTAATTCAGCCTTATATGCTAAATAATACGGATCAACGCTAATACAATGACCGCCAACTAATCCTGGTTTATATTGAATAAAATTCCACTTTGTCCCTGCTGCAGCTAACACTTCATTTGTATCAATATTCAAGCGGTCAAATATTAATGCTAATTCATTAACAAATGATACATTCACATCTCGCTGTGCATTTTCAATAGCTTTAGACGCTTCCGCAACTTTTATACTTGAAGCCTTATAAGTACCAGCAGTTATAATACTGGAATAAAAAGAATCGACAAAATTTGCTACTTCAGGTGTGCTTCCAGAAGTAACTTTCATAATTGTAGTAAGCGTATTGGTTTTATCACCAGGGTTAATTCTTTCAGGCGAATATCCACAATAAAAATCTAAATTAAACTTTAATCCGCTAAACTTTTCAAGAACTGGGACACAATCTTCTTCGGTACAACCTGGATAAGTAGTACTTTCATAAATCACAAGATCGCCTTTACTCAATACTTTACCAATTGCCTCACTTGCTTTAAGCAATGGTCTTAAATCAGGTTTCTTACTTTCATCAATAGGTGTAGGAACTGTTACAATATAAATATTGGCATCACTTAGTTCATTGATATCGTTAGTAAGTAATAATCCGGATTGTTTATTTGAATCCTTTGTCAGGACATTAATTAACACGTTAGAATCTATTTCTCCGGTATCATCTTTGCTTTCATATAAATTATTAATTCTCATTTCATTTATATCAAATCCGATAACAAAATACTTTTTAGCAAATTCAACAGCTAAGGGTAAACCTACATATCCTAATCCAATAACTGCGACTCTAGGGTTTTCAATAATCATTTCTAAATTTTCAGGTTTAAATAATTGAACAAAAATTTTCGAATTTTTGATAGAAAAGCGACTAAATAACGATAAATAAAATCTATGTTAATAAAAAATATGGACATAGAGTTATTTAAAATTTTAGCCCTTCTAACCTCCTTTGCTAGTTCAAACGATTTAGTATTGCTAATTCCGTCCAAACTAAATAAAATAGTAGGGCTATCAATGAAATAGCTATTTAAATTATACCCACATCTTAATAAAAATTCGTAATCTCCTGCAATTTTAAATTTCATATTATACAATCCATATTTATCAAATAGTGATCTGCTATGCAAGGATCCAGGATGAACGACATTCATATTCCATTTAAATTGATCCCAACAAAATGGATAACCATAAATTTCTTTCCGACTATTATTTATTATCATTCTCGATGAGAAAAAATCACAATGTGAATTCGAAAAAACTGCTGCTAAATATAAATTAGAATAGTTGCTACATAAATAATCATCTAATCCAATAAAAGAAATAAATTTGCCTTTAGATGCTACAATTCCTTTATTCCATGCATCATAAATACCATTATCTTTTTCACTAATCCAAAAAGATAAATATTTTTCATATTTCTTAATAATTTCTACACTACCATCAGTAGAACCTCCATCAATAATAACAAATTCAATATTGACTGAAAGATGAGGCAAAATAGATAAAATAGATTTTTCAATTGTATCGACACAATTAAAGGATGCAGAAATAATAGTTATTACTGGCCTATTTTGTGATGAATTGGATTCCAAATAAATTAATTAGAGAATTTTAATAAGGCAATTTTCAATCTATTACTAAATAGAAAACTCGCAGATAAAAACAATAATGAATAAAGATAGATGTCATTAACTATCCCTGAAGCAGTATTTATTAATGAATAACTTATTGCACTCAAAAAAAGAAAATAATAAAGTGTATCCCGTAAATAAAAAAGAGTGAATATAATCCACCATATCCCGACAATCAATCCAAACAAGCCATAATTGAAGTACAGAATAGATTGAATATTTTGAGTTGTTGTTAACATATTCCTGCTGCCATAATAGTATACTAGATAATTAGGCCCATTGCCTATTAAATAGCTAAAGGAATTACTTTTTTGTTCTTCATTCAATTTTTCTAAATCTACTGATCTTGTATTTTTACCCTCATCGCCATTAGATATTGTATATAAAGCTGCATCTGCAGCTTTTCTAATTAACCAGAAATCACTGTCGCTTTTGGTAATAAAATAAATTGCCCCCACAATTATGACCCCGATAGAAAATAACCTTAAATAAGATTTAAAGTCAAATTCTAACAATAAATAAATAATATAGAAAATAAATAATTGAGCATATACGACTAAACTTAATGTTAACAAACAAACAAAAATAACAAAAAACAATTTTTTAAATTGTCTTAATTTTAAGTAACTCCAAAACAAATAACATAATATTAAGGAAAGAGCAGAGGGCTCGCTCATAAGTCCCTGAATTCTTAAACTACCCCCAGCATCATCAATACCAAAACCTAAGAAATATACTATTACAATAAATAAAAGATACTTAAAAAAAACATCCATTAGAATTGGACTATAATCAATTTTGCGCAAATCAACAGAAAAAAGCACAACAATAATCGCATAAACCAGCGCTTTATAAGGCTCGATACTATTATAATAATAATTTGGGTTAATTAGAAAATAAAATATCGAAATCGAAATTAGTAAAATTAATGCAGGTATTGATTCCTTAATATTTCTTAACAAGAGAATTAATAAGAAGATAAAACCAATAACATTTCCATATATCGGAATATAAAAATCTAATGGAACACTTGTTATTTCAATACATAAAGTACTAAACAAAGCAATCTTTATTAATGAAATTCGATCAATTAACATGCCAAGAATTCAAGTTGAAATTATATAATTGATTTTATAAATTTGGCAGGATTTCCTGCCCAAATTTCGTTACTAGGAACATCCTTAGTAACAACGCTGCCTGCTCCAATTATGGAGTTCTTCCCAATTTTTACTCCCTTTAGAATAATAGAGCTCGCGCCAATAAAAACAGATTCCTCAATTAAAATAGGATATGACTTAATTTTCTTATCACCTAAATAAACTCGTTCAATTGGATTTAAACTATGGAAATCAGTATCCCAAATTTTACATCCACCACCAATATATACATTATCACTAATTTCTATACTATTAATGCAATAAATGGTTGAGTTTGAAATCCCAACATTATTACCAATTACTAATTTCCCCCCATGAGAAGTAATCAATCGAGTAATAATATCACCGCCTATAGTATTATAATTAATCCCACTATTTACTTTAAAATTATCCCCAATAGAAATATTTCCTAAATTCCTAATAAATAACAAACCATTTATATTCTTACAATTTCCAATTTTTACTTTATAATAATTCATTAAGAAAGAATTAACCACGTTAAAATAGCCCCTCTTAAAATATCTTAGAATCCCCGAAAATATATACACAAGAATCATGAATATTAAGAAATAAATCGAAAAATTTTTATAAAAACCCTAGTTAGAATAGTTTGAATAAATAATGTAGGGTTTAATAGTAGAAATTTAAAGTACCTGTAAAATGATATTTTATTACGATAGATGTTACCAGGGCTTACTAAAAATTTAAATACGACGGGAAGAGTTAATTTCATATAATGCATTGCACAAATCCTAAATAACTTATCAGATAGGCCATTTTTCTTGTATAAAAACAGCAATGTATACAGGTGTTCAACAAGGATATAACTTGCCTTTGCACTCCATTCTCTAGCGCGATTATCAACAAATATTACTGGCGTAGAAACATAAATAGCGTTACATCCCATAAATTGATTAGCAAAAACAACACAATGCAGATATGATGTTTCTAAAGTTGACAAATATTCTAAATCTAAATAGGGAGAGATAGATTCATTAAGCCATAATTCACGCTTAAAAATACATGCCATCATTTCGCCTAAAAATAAGTCGGAGTATTTTGGACTTAATACATTTTCAAATTTTTCCAAAAATATATACTCTAATCTTGAAACTTTATCCTTAGATTTAATGTAAAGAAATGTTTCAGCAAGGCTTACCTTATTTTTATCAATTTCGTGGTTTTCAATGTCTACGTAAAAAAACTCAGTTTGGGGATTTTGAGCAATTAAGTTTAAAATGTTTGAAATCGCTCCCAACATTATGTAATCATCATCTCCAACATACCAACAAAATTTTCCTTTAGCATAATTGCTTACTAATTCCGCTCCATTCCGCATAGGGCCGACATTTTTTACTTGTCTAATAACCTTTAAACATGGATGATTTTTATACTGATCAATTACCTTTATCGTTTCATCTGAAGAGCAATTATCCGAAACAATAACCTCAACACGATCATTGATATCGATCTGAGAAAAAATACACTCAAGACAAATACTTAAATACTTTGCTCTATTATAAGTAGGAATACAAATGGATAATAAAATACTATCAGAAATATTTATATTTTGTGCCATTCAATTTTTTTATTAATAAAGACTCTATATGCCCATGGAAGCATTAGTAAGTTGATAATTAAATATCCTAAAGTTATTCCAAATAATCCAAAATACTTTCCACAATAAATTGTTGATAACGCTGATAAAATTCCAGAAACTAAAGAATTGACAAAATAAGGATCTTCTTTATGGCATCTTAAATATATCGCCCAGGATGACACAACGAGGTTTATAAGCACTGTAATTGTCATGAAAACTAAAGGTAACATACTTATAAATCTTTCAACAATTAAGGTATGTCCAACTGCAATTTTAAATAATTTTATAACAGAAATAAATATTACAAATGTTGTCAATAAAACTATATTTATAAATAAGGCTTGTTTTAGAGTTCTATTAAATAAATTATCTAATTCATCAAACTTTTTATTTGCAATTAATGAAGATAATAAGGGCACTTTTGTCGTCATCCAAGCAATTGATAGAGTTAATATTCCATTTAATGCAGTAAGAGTTAATCCCATTTGACCAGCGACCTTTGAGCCCTCAGTTGCAAATAAAACTGGATTAAATAACTGAAAAATAAAATACCCGCTTAACCAACTTAATGCAATTTTCCACTGAAATGGAAAAATTTCTTTAAAATATTCGACATTCGTCGTCTTTTCACTAAACCAAATATTTAAAAAGAGCATCTTGTATCTAAAAAATATAGAAACCAACATGACAAAAAATAAAATAAAATTGCCGATTCCTAATACATATAATTTAAAACCTAAAATTAAACATACACATATGATAATTATTCTTAATACTTGGGCAAGCAACTGAAAATTTGCTATTTCCTTAACTTTTCCAAGTCCTTGCAAAAATGCAATGAAAGGAGAAATGAATAAATTTAGTGCCGTAGATATTGCTAATAGTAACCAAGGAATTTTCCACAAAACTATATCATCTACAGAGGAAAAACTGCCAAAGAAATAAACTCCTAAGGGTATTAATACAATAATTAATATCATTGAGAAAACTGAATACCATCTTATGCAAAAATGTAGAAGTGAAGTCAGTCGAGATTTATGATACTGATTACCCTCACATATTTGAAAATCTTGCCATTTTAACTTTGCGTTTTCATGGGCAACAAATTGAGTAATAATTCCATTCAACCCTAATTCAAAAAAAATTTGAATTGCAACAATACTGCCAAAAGTAAAATAATATCCTTGTTCATCTAAAGAAAGAAACTTCATCACTAAAACAGCAGATGCAACATTTCCAATCGCACCAATTAAAGTGCTAGATGATGTAAATAAAATAGCTTTATCTATTCCTAACTTAACTGCTATCTTTTTTAAACACATATAAAGTTTCAAATTCCTCTATCATAAATTAGCTTTCTCAATGACTCAACCTTAGCATAAGGTGAATCAATATGATCAATTAGAATTTTTTGATCTTTTTTAACCTCTGAAGTAAATAATTCCCCATTTTTCATTTCACGGACTGAAAGTTGCCCTTTATGTAATGGTACAGCTAAATAAAAATATTCTTCAAACTCTTCATTTTTTACAACGTACCCTTTTGGAATATCTTTTTTCGCATAAATACCTCTAACTAATGCATCTAGGTACTTGATTTCTCTTTCTGAATTTCTACGTTTCTGTTCAGGTGATCCTCCACACATCTCTATCGCTTTATGATAGGCCTTGAACCAAATATCAATTTGCTCTGATGTAGAGTTATAAATTTGCATATCATATCCTTCCATAGGCGTGTCAATATGTCTTTCAAATGTTCTTGCGCCTTTTGCATAAGCAATTAACATGGAATTTGTCCAATCATGATACTCGTGAGTTGACTGACCAATAACAATTTCAGGATATCTGTTTTTAAGAAAATCAATTTGATTTAATTCTAATTCAGAATCCTCCGAAGGATAAAGTGAAACACAATGATTAAGTGCAATAGGTATGTCCCGATTTAAAAAGAATGAAACAACATCATCTTGATCCTTTAGGGATGACCCTCCATTTGAAAGGATAACTGGTTTTTTAGTTTTTGCAATTTTTTCAAGTAATGGCCAATCATTAATATCAGAGCTCGCTACTTTTATAATAGGTAAATCAAATTCTTGACAAAGATCTACAGAAGCCTCATCAAATGGCGTAGACATTGGAATACATCCTGAACTAACAATTTTATCAACAAGAGTCTTGTACTCTTTTTTAGATAACTTCTTCTCCGTTGTTTTCTTTATATATTTAACATCCTTGCTACCCACATAATCAGGATGAACAAAAGTATCCATATCTCTAAATTGAAGTTTTATGGCTGCTTTGACATTATTAAATCTTACGACTTGGGAAAACTCTTCGACTTGATTCAAGCCTCTTTGTAAGTCCCCTAGATGATTGTTTGCTAATTCTAAAACGAATAACCCGTCAAAAATTTCATTTTTTGATTTTCCCATAATTTATTTACTCTAAAATGTTTACTATTTTATTGATATTATTAATTGTATAAGTAGGACTTTCAAAGTTCCCGTAACCATATTCTACCAAGGCAAAGTCTAAGCCGTTTGCTACTGCAGCTATCCCATCATGAGATGTATCCCCTACGAATAAAGATTCAGACTTTTTTAAACTAAAAGATTTAATCAAATTCTGAACTAACTTGGTCTTATTTTCAAAAATTAATTCAAAACTATCCGGACAATAGACCCCCTTAAAATATTGGTTTAAATTTAAATACTCTAGAATTAATTTAGTTGGCTTTTCCCTTTTGTTCGTCGCTATGTATAGCTCTATTTTGTCATTTAAAAGTGATTTCAATACTTCCGAAACATTCTCAAATAATTGGCTTTTTTTAAAACCTTCATTATCATAATGTAACTTAAAAGCATTCACAAATTCTTTAATAACTGAAGAATCAGTTTCACCATTAACAGAACAGAGAACCTCATTTATGGGTGGCCCTATCAAGGTTTTAATGTCTTTACTGCACTCTAACCCATAAATTTCATTAAATGCAAATGAAAATGACTCAACTATCCCAGGAGCAGAATCAATTAAAGTGCCATCTAAATCAAATAAAATATTTTTGTATTTCAATTCAATTAGAATTTTACTGTTTTTACAATCATATTAGATTGTAATTCTTGCTCACTTAAAAATGGGAACATATCTTCCAAAGGTGCGGAGACCATTTTGCCATCAGGTAACTTCTTTGAGCTAAGTTTTGGCTCAAACATTTGTAATGGATCAAGTTTTACATTAATAAGTATGGGCCCATCTAAGCTGATTAATTTTAGTAATTCTTCTTTAAAGTCAAATTCTTCTAAAGTATATGAAGGAATATCAAATGAGTTACCGACTTTTTCCATATCTGGGAAGCTTACGCCATTATCTGGGGCACTTCCTATAGCTAAACCAAAAAAGTTTTGTTGAGTAGATTTTATTGATAAATAACCATTATTATCTAATACTATAATCTTTATATTTAAGTTATTATGTTTTATGGTTTGTAACTCCTGAAGATTCATTAAAATACTTCCATCGCCAGCAAAACAAATTATTCTTTTTTTAGGATCAGCGATTGCAGCACCGATGGCAGCCGGCAAGTCATATCCCATTGATGCTGAACCTGAATTACTAAATAACTGCTGGCCTTTTTTTATGAAAGATGTTTGAAATGGTACTATACATGCAGTAGCATTACCACAAACGATAACATCATCTCCTGACAGAAGTGTTTGTAACGTATGTATAAAATAATAAGGGTTTATGGGTTTTAATGGATCTTTATGATGATCTTGAACAACTGGGTATTTATTTTTCCTAATTATACACCAATCTAACCATTCTTTAAAGTCAAATTGATTTTTTTCTTTCCTAACACGCTGAATTAGAGATGTTAAAATAAACTTGGCATCATAGACTAATGGAAGATCTGCCTTTAAAAATGGTCTTTGTAATTCTGCCGGATCAATATCGATATGTATCTTATAAGCATCCCTTGCAAAATTTTCCCAATTATAGCTTAATTGCCGTATAGGCATTCTACTTCCAATAATAATAACTAAATCTGAATTTTGAACTGCAAAATTCCCGGCCCTATTACCGATAGACCCTTGCTTTCCTACATAGTTAGGATGATCATGATGAATGATATCATGTGACCATGCTGTTACCACAGGGATACCAGTAATTGTTGCAAACTCTTCAAACTCTGATAGAGCATTTGCCAACCTAATACCTGTACTTCCTATAATAACTGGCCTTTTTGCATTTGAAATTCTTTTTAAAATTTCACTCAAATCTTTCTCTAACAAGTGATCATCAATCTTGAGTACTTGAGGGGAAAATCCTTCACAAGTATCAATTTCTACCTCCGCAGCCTGAACATCAACGGGAATACTTATCCATACGGGGCCGGGCCTGCCGCTAGTTGATAAATGGATAGCTTTCTCTAAATGATATTTTATTGAATTGGGATCTGTAACCTCCACAGCATATTTTGTAATCCCTTTTACCATGTTGATAATATCAACTTCTTGATCTCCCAATTGTCTTAACCCTTCAATATTATAAGTAGACATGATGGTTTCTCTCTTGACCTGCCCTGCAATGACAATCATTGGAATCGAATCAGTAAACGCCCCATGAACTCCATTTAATGAATTAATAGAGCCCGGCCCAGTAGTTACATTGACGATTGCTGGTTTATTTTTTACTCTAGCATATCCTTCTGCTGCTATAGCTGATGCCTGTTCATTATGATTGCACACAAATTTTAATCCCGAAGTTCTGCCAATTGCATCATTAAGATGCATTGCACCCCCACCAGTAACTAAAAAAACAGTATCAATACCTTCACTTACTAGTTTTGAAAAAATATAATTAGATAATTTCATAACTTATTTTAATTCAATAATTTCTGGTTGTTCTAAGTTATTTTTCAAGACTAAATCAATAATATTATTCTTAATAGAAGTCTGATGTATAAGTGAAGTAATAATAATCTTAAATTGACTTGTTTTCAAAAAATTAGTCAAAGTATCTCCCTTGTTTATATTAAAATTTGCGATTTTTTTCCCGGAATTTAGAGTATTGTTGTCAAATAAAATTATTTCTAAGTCTGGTCTACGATGAACAATTTCATATAATAATTTAAATGCAAATTGTCCAACACCATAAACCGCAACTGATTGTTCAGTTGTCAATTCAGATTCTATTCTGTTTAATATATCAAAAAACCAGACCCTAGATTTATTAATATAATCTTCAATAGAAATTAAAATATTATTATCAAACTTTAATTCATAATTTATACTATTTTGGTTTTTCTGAAAAATTCCGTAAAGAGCATCATAATCTTCTCCTGAAGCTATTTTTACAATTTTATTTCCAATATCAATACAACTGTAATTTCTTATTCCGAAAAAATTCATAAAATCATTTTCACAAAAATGATTTATATGTTCAGTATTAAATTCTTGTAAAGGTGCATGAATCGTATTTCTATAATTCATAGCATTTGGACATTCTATATAAATAAAGCCATTAGGAGAAAGTATTTTTTCAAGACAATTAATAGCATTTGATAGATCGAGTATATGCTCCCATACATGTGAAATAATAATCAAGTCGAACTTTCCAAACGAGTCATTTAAGTCAAATAATGAAGAATGAATGCAGTCTATATTTTTTTCATTTTTTGTTATTTCGACACATGATTTAGAGGGATCAATACCAACGATATTATTAAAACCATTGTTGCGCAATTGTTCTAACAACCCCCCAATTGCACAACCAACATCTGCAATTCGAATGTTTTTATCTACAAAAATTTTAGAAATATAATTAGCAACTCCGATAAGCCTAGATCTATCATGGTCATTATATCCACCACCTGTTGAAATTAATTTGTCCTCATACTTAGAAATCAAAGAATAATAATTATCAAGTTCAAGTTGCGATACCTTAACATCTGCAAAAATGAAACTACATTGATTACATTGGACTAAATCATACCCCTTATTTATTGGATGATTTTCGAAAAGAATAAAATTAATTTCATCAATTTTATTCTTTTTTGCTGAATCGCAAATTGGACAATTTCTATCTATTAACATTATTTTTACTTATTTGGTATTGCATATAATACAAACTCAAAACCATCTCTTCCGTGTGTTCTAACATAAAGGTTATAATTTGAGTTTATACTAGTAATCCAAAGTGGAATTTCAAATATATCTTCAGGTTTATGATAAATACAAACAGCAATTGTGGGAGTGAATTGTTGAATTAAATTTTTTGCCCCTTTAAGCGCATCCAATTCTGCTCCTTCAATGTCAAATTTTAAAAAAGTTGGTTTGTATTTTAAATATTTTTCATCGATGGAAACACATTCAACGCTAATATCTCCATCATTATTAATACTTGCACCTTCACCTCCTGTAGAATTAAAATTTAAAAACTCATGCCTTTCACCAACAGCATAAGGATCAATCAAAATGTTATTATAATTACCAAGATTTGATTGAATTGCATCAAAATTTTTAGGATCAGGTTCTAATGCTATATATTTTAAGTATTTACCATTTACCCTATTATAAAATTCTAAGAATGTATCCCCATCATAAGCTCCTGCATCTAAAAAAACCTCACTCTCTGTAAGATTAATAATATCATCAGGAAAATATTGATTGTGTGAATCAGATTTTGGTAAAGAACTAAAATCTACTTTAAATCTGTATTTTAACTGTGAAATATATTGCTTTTTACTTTCATCATCACTTAACAATTCATATGTTTTGAAAATTTGTTCTTTATTTTGAATATAAAAATTTGGGTTTTCAAAATGATAGTGAGGTAATAAATCCTCAGGAAATAATTGCATAATTTGAGCTGAATGAACAATATGTTTGAATTTAAATTGATCCAACTGCTTTTTAATTATTTCATAATGAAAACGCGGATTCCAAATACATATAATACAAATAGAATTAGGATATTTTTCACCAGATTGAGATAAACTAAGAACAGGTATTCCATTAACATACGTGCCCCACAAACTATTGTTATTATCAGCAAAACAAATGATATTATGATTTTTTTTCAATAAATAAGAAGATATTTTATTTCCTAAAACTCCTGCTCCAAAAATTACAATTCCAGTAGAATCGTTAAGTTTATTGCTTATTTCATTTAAATATGATTCATTATATTCATCAAACACATTTTCTAATTCCATATCAATTTTTATAAAATTTAATTGTTTTGTCTATTGATTCTTTAATATTTATTTTAACTGACAATCCAAGAGAATAAGACTTCTCTACATTTGGCAAATAAACACTTTCAATCTCATAATTATTAATATCCTTAACTTCATAAGAATAGTTAGTAATGCGAGAGATTAATTCTGCAACCTCCTTAATGTTAACTGGAATATCAGACCCAACATTATATGCTGTATTGTCCTTTCCTTTAATTAAAATAGTTAAAAGCCAAACTACTAAATCTGACATATACATATAAGACCTTACCGAAAGCCCATTACTTTTTATATGTATATTTTGATTTTGTAAAACATTATTTATGAAATTTCCAATCGCAAAATGCTTTTCCAAGGGTAAATATGGCCCTACAAATGAAAAACAACGTGCTGTTTTGATTGGCAAATTATAATGATCACTATATAATGAAGTATACATTTCAGCAGCTCTTTTACTTTCATAATAACAAGCTTTTGAATTATACAAATCAATTTTAAAACAATCACTTTCTCTTACTCCATATACAGTCTTGGGTTGCTCACCATAAATTGCTCCTGAACTAATATTCAAAAAAGATATTATTGGATTAGTTTTTGCAAAATCTAATATATTTTTTGTCCCTTGAATAATTGAATCTGCTAAAATAATTGGGTCTTTTAAGTTATCCTTTTCATCAGAAGAAGTCGCAGCGTGAATAATATATTGAAATTTATCCTCTAGATTAAAGTCAAAACTTAAAATGTCTCCTTTGACAAATTTGACGGAATTAGAATACTGATTATAAAAAGGAAATTCTACTAAAAATGATTCAGGATTTCTGGTTAAAGTAGTTAATCTCGCATTTAGATTTAATTTTTCATTCGCATAAATAAAACTCTCTAGTATCCACTTACCAAAAAATCCAGTTCCACCAGTTAAAAAAATTGATTTTCCTCTAAATGATTCCCAAATATCTTGGGTGTTGTGAAATATATGCTCTAAATCTTCAACAGGTAGCCTTTTCATTACAAAGAGCTAATATATTTTCTAATAACTTCAACCATATAATCATAATGAGTTTTGTTCAATCCTGGCCAAACACCTAACCAAAATGAATTATTCATTATGATATCTGTATTTTTCAAGTCACCTATTTTACGGTAGTTTAAATTCGCATAAGCAGGCTGACGCAATAAATTACCTCCAAAAAACAACCTTGTTCCGATTTTATTTTGCTCCAGGTATTCTACTAATTTATTTCTATTAATTGGGCTTCCTTCCTTAATAGTTAACATAAAACCAAACCAACTTGGATCTGAATTTTCAGTCGCTTTTGGCAATATAAAATGGTCTTCAAATTCTTTGAACATTTCAGTAAGGAGCGCATGATTTTCGCGACGCCTCGCCACAAAATGATCTGCTTTTGTTAATTGACTTAAACCAACAGCAGCTTGCATATCAGAAACCTTTAAATTAAAGCCAATGTGAGAATAAGTATACTTATGGTCATAACCATCTGGTAAATCGCCCAATTGTTGGCAATAACGTATACCACAGGTATTATCTACCCCAGGCGCACACCAACAATCTCTTCCCCAATCCCTGAAACTCTCTGTCACCTTTTTTAGAGAAGCATTGTTAACTAATACAGCTCCTCCCTCTCCCATGGTAATATGGTGAGCTGGATAAAATGAAAGGGTAGCTAAATCTCCAAAAGTACCCGTCTTTTTCCCATTGTATGTTGCCCCTAACGAGTCACAATCATCCTCTATAACCCATAAATTATGTTTTTTAGCAATATCCATTACGGCTTTAAGATCGAATGGATTTCCTAAAGCATGAGCTAACATAATCGCTTTAGTTTTAGGTGAAATTGCCTTTTCAATATCCTCCACTTTAATATTATAACTAGGGATATCTACGTCTACAAACACAGGAATACATCCAAATTGAATTAAAGGATTAATTGTTGTGGGAAAACCTGCTGCAACTGTAATTACTTCATCACCAGGCTTAATTGCTCTATCTCCTAATTTAGGAGAGGTCAATGCGTAAAAGGCCAATAGATTAGCTGAAGAACCTGAGTTCACCAAAAAAGAATAACGACTTCCGAAATATTTAGCCAACTCTTTTTCAAGTTTTAAAGAAAAACGTCCAGCAGTAAGCCAGGCATCCATCATGGACTCAATACCCCAAAGCACATCATCTTCATCTATAACTTTCCCAGAAACAGGGATGTAACTAACTCCTGGAATGATTTCTTTATTAATATTTTTTGAAAATTTATCAATGAGTGCTTTTTTAAGCAATTCATCATCAATATTATTGAATTCAATCCCTTTTAATATTTCAGCGTTCTTTATCATTTATTTTAAGCTTAAATAAAATTCAATGTCATTTTCAACTAATTTTTTAACACTAATCCCTTCATAATACCCTTTATACCAAGCAATTGTTCTTTCTATTGCTGTTTCGGCATTAAAAACTGGCTTCCAGTTTAATTCAGACAACGAACGGCTAATATCTAATTTTAATAACCCTGCTTCATGTGGATTATCATTATTTTGCTCAATATTAAAACTCCCATTTCCCCAATACTTTATGGATTTTTCGACCATACTAGCAACAGAAAGAGTATCAGAGATATTTGGGCCAAAATTGTAAGCTTTTGAAAATTTCAAAGGGACCTCAAAAAGTTTTTTTCCTAATTCTAAATACCCAAAAAGTGGCTCGATTACGTGTTGCCATGGCCGAACAGCATTCGGATTTCTGATCGAAATAGTATAATTCTTGTGAAGAGATTTGACAATATCAGGTATCAAGCGATCTTTGGACCAATCTCCTCCTCCTATTACATTTCCTGCTCTTCCTACTGCAAGTGCTTTGCCATGAGCTTCTATTATTGAGGTATTAAAAAATGAATTTCGATAGGAGTCTATCACTAATTCTGCACATGCTTTACTTGCACTATACGGATCATAACCACCTAATCGGTCATCTTCTCTATAGGGATATTCCCATTCATTATTGTGATAGACTTTATCTGTTGTAATTAGAACTACGGAACACTTATGCTTAAGTTGACGAACAGCATTTAATAAATTAGCAGTACCGATCGCATTAACTTCAAAAGTTTCTGACGGGATTTCATAGGAAAGCCTAACCAAAGGTTGAGCAGCCAAGTGAAATACAAAATCAGGTTGAAAATCCTTTACAGATTTGACTAATGATTCCTTATTTCGAAGATCATTTATTTCAGATTCACAAATCTCAGCACTAGAGAGCTTGTCAAATAAATTTAACTCTGTTTCTGGTGCTAAAGCATAGCCCTTAACTTTAGCTCCTAGCATACTAAGAATTTGAATCATCCATGATCCCTTAAACCCGGTATGACCAGTAACAAATACCTTTTTCCCTGAATAAGTTTCCTTTAAAGATTGCATGTAACTATTTCCAAATTTTCCATGTTGCTAATCCTGAATTCCATAATTCATTCAAATCCATCTTATCTTTCAACGAATCCATAGGACGCCAAAAACCACTATGTTTAAATGAATTTAATTGTCTGTTTTGGGCTAAATTTTCCAAGGGATTTCTTTCCCAAATAGTAGAATCTCCTTCTGTAATATAATCGAACACGGCAGGCTCACAAACAAAAAATCCACCATTAATCCAGCCTATATCTTCAGAACGTTTTTCATGAAAAGATTCAACTAAGTTCTCAGAGTTAATTTGTAAAACTCCAAATCTACCACTTGGCTGAACAGAAGTCACTGTACAAAGTTTTCCCTGTTTTTGGTGAAATTCCACCAGCTCACGAATGTTTACATCTGCAACTCCGTCGCCATACGTAAGCATAAACGGTTCATTATTTACATATTTTTGAATACGCTTAATTCTACCTCCTGTCATTGTTTCAGGTCCAGTCTCAACTAAAGTAATCTTCCAGTCTTCGGATAAATTATTATGTACCTCTAACTTATTATTCTTAACATCGATCGTGACATCTGATTGATGAAGAAATAAATTGGCGAAATATTCTTTGATAACATATCCCTTATAGCCGAGGCAAACTACGAAGTCGTTGTATCCAAAACTAGAATAGATTTTCATAATGTGCCATAAAATAGGCATTCCTCCTATTTCGACCATAGGCTTAGGCCGAACATCTGTTTCTTCAGCTAATCGGGTACCAAACCCTCCTGCTAGGATTACAACTTTCATAGTTTATTTATTTAGAAAAAAGTTTAATATCCGATTTTACCATTTCTGAAACAAGTGAATTTAAATCATATTTAGGTTCCCAACCCAACGTATTCTTTGCCTTTGATGGATCTCCTAAGAGTAGATCAACCTCGGTCGGTCTAAAATATTTCTTATCCACTTTTACTACAATTCTACCAATTTCCAGTTGAAAATCACCTGAACAACTAACAACAAATCCTTGCTCACTCTCCCCCTCACCTTTAAACCCTAATTCAATTCCTACCTCTTCAAAGGCCATTCGAACGAACTCACGAATAGTTGTTGTTACTCCCGTTGCAAGAACAAAGTCTTCAGGTTTTTCTTGTTGTAAAATCAACCACATACCTTCGATATAGTCCTTTGCGTGTCCCCAATCTCGTTCTGAATTTAAATTACCTAAATACAAACAATCTTCAATACCCAAAACTATTTTAGCAGTAGCCCTAGTAATTTTTCTTGTGACAAAAGTTTCTCCTCGTTGTGGTGATTCGTGATTAAACAAAATACCATTACAAGCAAACATATCATAGGCTTCTCTATAATTCACCGTAATCCAATAAGCATATAACTTAGCAACAGCGTAAGGTGAACGAGGATAAAATGGAGTTGATTCTGATTGGGGAACGGCTTGAACTAAACCATACAATTCTGATGTAGAGGCTTGATAAATCTTAGTTTTTTTTGTTAAACCAAGTAATCGCACAGCTTCTAAAATCCGAAGGGTCCCAATCCCATCAGCATTAGCTGTATATTCGGGCTCTTCGAAACTAACAGCCACATGACTCATTGCCGCTAGATTATAAATTTCATCTGGCTGAACCTCCTGAATAATACGTATTAAGTTTGTACTATCCGTTAAATCACCATAATGAAGGTGTAAATTACGATCTGGAACATGTGGATCTTGATACAAATGATCAATACGTTGTGTATTAATTAAGGAAGATCTACGTTTTATGCCGTGAACTTCGTAACCTTTTTTCAATAAAAATTCAGCAAGATAGGCTCCATCTTGACCTGTTATTCCTGTAATTAGTGCTTTCTTCAAAACTATATAACTAAATAATTTTCTCCACGGCTTCGCCATCCTGAGTCACACAAAAAGGGTGTTCAGAAAAACAAAATCACGGTAACAAAGATACCCCCAAATTGGTTTCGTGCCAAACGATATTTATTTAATGGACACATTTGGATTTATGTCCATCCAAGTAAAGGAATAATCCAATTTTAGTCGCTGAGCGCCTTGCCCTTCGTTTCTGGCAAATAAATCACGCCCACAATGACAGTTAATGCAGCTAGGGAGATGGGATAGAACAATCCCGCGAAATTCGATTGAGTGATGGAACCCAGCCAGGTATTCACGAAAGGGGCGCAGCCGCCGAACACCCCATTAGCAAAGTGATACGGGATGGAAAGGGAGGTGTAGCGGATTTTGGTAGGGAAAAGTTCGACGAGGAAGGCGGCGATCGGGCCGTAGGCCATCGCCGCGAAACTCACCAATAAGCTGCAAATGAAAGCTAATTCGAGCTTGCCTGTCCACGTTAGGAAGATGGAGCCGTTGATTAAAGTGCCCTCTTCAGAGACGATGGTGGCCATCCAGGAGAATAAAGGGTAGTACCCGAGCGCAGCGAGGGCCATCCCGCCCAGCATCACTTTCTTGCGACCCACGCGGTCAGACAAGCTGCCGAAATAGACGAAGAGAGGCGTCCCCACCACTAAGCTAGCGGCGATGATGAGATTCGTGGTAATGAAATCGACCTGCAAGATCTTGTTAATGAAGATTTGGGCATAAAATTGTCCTGTGTGCCAGACTACGCCTTGGCCTACGATAGCGCCAAACATCGCGATGAGCATTAAGCGGCGGTTTGCCTTGCTCGCGAAAGCTTCTTTTAAGGGGTTTTCGGAGAGCCGCCCTTCGGCTTTGAGTTTGGAGAAGAGTGGCGACTCGTCCATGTTTCGGCGGATGAAATAGGAAACGACCACGAGGATACCAGATAGGGCGAAGGGCACGCGCCAGCCCCAGTCTTTGAAGGCCGCATCACCCATGACCTGCTGCGTCACTAAAATGACTAAGATGGAGACGAAGAATCCGAGGGTGGCGGTGGTTTGGATGTAGGACGTGTACTTCCCGCGTTCTGCGTCCGGTGCATATTCCGCGACGTAGGTGGCGGCGCCCCCATATTCGCCCCCTAAGGCTAATCCCTGTATGATTCTTAATGCCAAAAGCAAAGCCGGAGCCACTAACCCAATCTTCTCATAACTCGGTATAAACGCAATCGCAAACGTCGACCCACCCATCAATAACAGCGTCAACAAAAACGTATACTTCCTCCCAATCAAATCCCCCAACCTCCCAAAAAGCACCCCACCAAAAGGCCTCGCCACAAACCCCGCCCCAAAAGCCGCCAAAGTAGAAATGAACGCCGCCGTCGGATCCTCTTTTGGAAAAAAGCTAACCGAAATAATCGCACTCAAACTCCCAAAAATATAAAAGTCATACCACTCAATCACCGTCCCCACACTCGACGCCATAATCACCTGCCACAACTTCTTTACCGGCACCTTATTATTATCAAAATTAGTATCCACTCCTTGCATAAGCTCTTATTGAATTATTCCTAAAAATACAGAAAATATCACAATGGTTGACATTGTCTAATGCATAATTGCACTGAAGGCTTTATAGGACGTTTTTGCTACTATAGCTCGCAATTAGTAAAACGGCTTTTTCTGGTATTGACAGAAATTGTCAATACCAGAAAATCGTTTATACAACTCAGCGAAGATTATCACACACCTTTTTTTAGATTATCAATAAGCTGTTAGGAGGTTGGATTTCAAGGTGATACATTTGAAACACCAAACCACTAATCAATATGTTTAACCACTTCTCTAGATACCTGAAGCTCATCCGTGCGGTTCCGCTGCACGTGATGGCGCAGGATCTCGGGATCGATGCCGGACTTTTAAGCAAATACGAAAACGGCAACCGCATCCCAGACATCGATCTCGTCATCATTTTTGCCCATTACCACCAGGTAGACGCGCGCGAACTGTGTGTGTTTTGGATGCGGGAGCGCATCAAACGGTCCTTTGTAGGCTATGAACACTTAGTGGAGGATGCTTTACCTGATGCAGAAAAAGACGTCAAATACTACCTCAAATTCCACAAAGTAAAACTGGAAAGGAAATTCAGCTTCAAGCTCATCCTCAAAAACGCCATCGTCTACGACCACACCCAGGCCGTCACCCTACGACATTTTCAATTCCGCCGCCACGGCGTCACTAACCACTAAACCCTTGAAAACATGTTTAACTTCTTTAACCCCAAAGAGCCCTTGCTCTTCTACAACGGCCACATGGGCCCTTATAAATTCACGAAAGTAACGATTACCATCTTTGAAAAAGACTTAGAAGTATTCAACGAATCCGTGATCGTCGCCCCTGTTTCGAAAAATCAACTGATTTTTGATGCGAAGAAATTCCTACATGAGTTGAGGAATAGATAGCCCTATTGTTGCACTATAGTGAAACTTAACTACCTTTGATGTGAGCCAAAATCAGAAATGGAGAAATGTCGTTTATTTTAAAAACTATTTTGGAGACTTCTTCAAAAAGCAATCTCGAAAAATTCAATCAAAGATTGTTTGGACAATTGATGCAATTGAGGATCTTCAATACGTGCCAGAAACTTACTTAAAGCACATAACGAATACGAATGGATTGTATGAAATTAGGGTGCTAGTAGGAACCGACATCATCCGAATATTTTGTTTTTTTGAAACTGGAAAGCTGGTTGTTCTAATCAATGGATTTCAAAAAAAGACTCAAAAAACGCCAAAAAAAGAAATAGAAATGGCCCTTAAACTAAAAGCGGAATATGAAAATGAAAAATTTGACAACTCACGAGGAATTTAAAGATACACACTTTGGAAAAGTAGGTACTAAGAAAAGAGATGAATACGAAGCGGGGTATCAAATCTTTAAAGCAGGCGTCTTAATTCAAGTAAAGCGCCTTGAATTAGGCATGACTCAAGCAGAACTAGCAGAAAAAGTGGGTACAACTAAATCCTACATTTCTAAAATTGAAAATAATATCAAAGAGGCGCGCATTTCAACATTACAAAAGATTGTGGAATTAGGATTTGGAGGACGATTAGAAGTGTCCGTTGTTCTCTGATATTGACACAATCTGTCAACACCTGAAAAGTCACTTCATTGCCTCAAGAATTATTATAGCAAAAAGGGCCTACAGAGCCTTATTTCGTAAATAACCCGACAAAAGAGGTCGAAAGAGACACAATAAAGCTAAAAATCAACGGTGCAATAAAACCGGTAACCACAAACCCTGGAACATAAGCTGCGACTAGATAAACAAGGCCCACAGAAATGACTAAAGAGAATAACCCTAAAGTCATAAATGTAATAGGCAAGCTGATGATCTTTAACACGGGTTTAATAAACGAATTCACGAATCCCATCGCTAGGGCGACTAAAAGTGCAGTGGTAAATCCGTCTACCGTGATTCCCTTTAAATAGCGGGGAATGACTAAAACGACGAACGCGATAATGATGTAACGAATGATGAAACCGATCATAAGATAGATTATTTAGAGGCGTGACGAGATTGAAGAACGGCGATGATTTCGCTTAAATCGATGCCGCGGTCCTCTAATAAGACTAATAAGTGGAAGATTAAGTCGGCCGCTTCGCCTTTGAATAGGTCATCGTTTTGCATTAAAGCTTCGATAACGAGTTCGACGGCTTCTTCGCCTACTTTTTGGGCGACTTTGTGGGTGCCTAATTTAAATAGAGATGCCGTGTAAGAAGTGTCTGAAGAAGCAGTTTTGCGGCTTCTTATCACGTGTTTTAGTTGATCCAGCCAGGCTGCGTTGTCTGCGTTTGACTCGTTGAAGCAGGTGTCTGCTCCGGTGTGGCAGGTGGGGCCCGCTGGTTTGGCCTGAATTAAAATGGTGTCAGCGTCGCAATCGATGGAAAGGCTGATGACGTTGAGGAAGTTGCCTGATTCTTCGCCTTTGGTCCAAAGACGGTTCTTCGAACGGCTGAAAAAGGTCACGCGCTGCTCAGAAACGGTCTTCGCATACGCCTCTTCATTCATGTAGCCTAACATGAGAACCGTGCGAGTAGACGCATCTTGGATAATGGCAGGCACGAGGCCTTTGGAAAAATCAGGTTGCTTTGACATATTTCTATTAAATGCGCATCGGGATGCCTTGGGTTGCAAGGTAATTCTTCAATGCCAAAATTTCAATTTCTTTAAAGTGAAATATACTCGCGGCGAGACCGGCGTCGGCTTTGCCACTGGTAAATACTTCGGTAAAATGCGCCATTGTTCCTGCACCGCCAGAGGCAATGATGGGAATGGAGGCTGCGGAGGATACTTTGGCGGTCAAATCACAGGCGAAGCCTGCTTTCGTTCCGTCGGCATCCATCGAGGTTAATAAGATTTCTCCGGCACCGCGGTTTTCTACTTCGCGGGCCCATTCGAGGGTTTTTAGTTCGGTGATTCGTCTGCCGCCGTGGGTGTGGACGAAGTCCAGGCCCGCGGCGGGTTCAAAGCGTGTGTCGATCGCGACGATGATGCATTGGGAACCAAATGCCAAAGCCAATTCATCCACCAGCTCTGGCCGGCGTACGGCCGAGGAGTTAATGGAAACTTTGTCCGCGCCGGCGTTCAACAAGGCTGAAACATCCGCAATGGACGAAATTCCACCACCTACCGTGAAGGGAATATTCACGTGCCGCGCGACTTCACGTACTAGATTCACCAAAGTTTTGCGGTCATCGACCGTCGCCGTAATATCTAAGAAAACCAGCTCATCTGCTCCCTGCTGGGCATAAAGGGCACCCAGCTCTACCGGATCGCCGGCATCACGGAGGTCCACAAAGTTCGTCCCTTTCACGGTCCGCCCTTCTTTAATGTCTAGACAAGGTATGATTCGCTTGGTTAACATGAATTTAAGTACTTTTTTGAAGTGAAAATTTGGCCAAATCAGCTAAACTAATTCGACCTTCATAAAACGCTTTCCCCACAATCACCCCAAATAAATTCATGTCTCGCAGTTTTTCCAAATCCTCCATGCAAGCCACGCCACCACTCGCAATCACGCTCAGCGATGGACTAGAGGCCTGAATCTTTTCGTATAAATCAAAGCTGGGACCTTGTAATAAGCCGTCTTTAGCGACGTCTGTGGAAATCACATATTTCGCGCCTTTCGCTGTATAATCCTGCAAAAAGTCAAAAATCGAGATATTCGAATTCTCCTGCCAACCAGACACGGCGATCATTTCGTTTTGGGCATCTGCCCCCAAAATAATCTTCTCCGATCCGTACTTCTGTAGCCATTCGCAAACTAATTCTGGATTCCGAACGGCAATGCTGCCGGCAGTGATTTGGGCTGCACCGGCAGAGAAAGCGGTATCAATCATTTCGTCGGACTGAACTCCTCCGCCAAAATCAATGTGCAGCGATGTGTTCGACGCGATTCGCTCTAATACGGCTGCGTTGACGATTTTTTTTGCTTTTGCTCCGTCCAAATCCACTAAGTGCAATCGCTGAATTCCAGCTCCCTCGAAGGCTTTCGCAATCTCCAAAGGATCCTCGGAATAGACCTTTTTTTGGCCATAATCCCCCTGAGTCAAGCGTACGCATTGCCCATTTATCAGATCGATCGCCGGAATTAATTGAAACATATTAAAGTGCTAAGAAATTTTTCAAAATTTGTTCGCCAGCCTTGCCGCTGATCTCCGCGTGAAACTGCGCGGCATAAAAATTATCCTTGTGTAACATCGCCGAAAACGGCTGCTCGTACTCACAAACCGCTGTCGTATACGCATTTACAGGCGCATAAAACGAGTGCACGAAATAGACGAATTCTTCTTCTTTCAGCCCTTCCATCAACGGATTCTCACCTTTTGGGGTGATCGAATTCCATCCTACGTGCGGAATTTTCAAATCTTTACTGATGAATTTTTTCACTTCCACATCAAACACCCCGATGCAATTTGTGTTTCCCTCTTCCGAGTGCTTGCACAACAATTGCATACCGATGCAAGTCGCCAAAACTGGTTGCTTTAAGCCTTTTATCAAGGTGTCGAGGCCCTTTTCTTTCAAATAAGCCATCGCCGTACTCGCCTCACCCACCCCCGGAAAAATCACTTTATCGGCCTTTTTAATCTCCTCCGGATCATCCGTCCACTTGTACTTTTGCCCAATACGGTCCAACGCGTACATCACCGACGCCACATTTCCCGCATTGTATTTTATGATTGCAATTTCCATAAGCGTACAAAGGTATTAACTTTGGGGGATAATTGCCTCCTTCGCGCGGCCCTTTTATGAACAAAAAACTCGTTTACGAATCGCTTTACCTTGTTTGGATGGGGCTTTTACCGCTGCTGGCGTCCGGCTTTTTGGGCTATTACGCGCTGGCAAATCCTTCGTTTTTTACTTCGTTTTCTTTGCTGGGGTCGGTGATTTTTTGGATTTGCGCTGCCTTGATTATGGGCCTGGCGCTGTGTCCTACCACGTTTTTTGCCTTGTTTACGGGCTATGTATATGGTTTTTCGGGGCTGTTGCCTTTGATTTTGGCTTACTCAGCGGCTTCGGCTTTGGGTTATTTTCTCGCCAAACAATTCGGCGCGACAGCTCTGCTGTCGCGCGTTCCTTCTGGCTTCCTAACGAACGTGCGGTCATCCTCCTTTTCGTGGGTATTCCTCGCTCGGCTTTCTCCTATTTTCCCATTTGCGATCACAAATGCGATCATGGCCTTTGTGGGCGTGCCCTTTCGTTGGTTTATAACGGCTGGAACTTTGGGGATGCTCCCGCGTACGTTTTTAGCGGTGTTTACCGGTATTTCGGCGTCTTCGTGGGCTTTGTTGTTTGCGCGACCTGAGCTTTTACGCTGGCAAGATGTGGTTTCTCTTATGTTGTTGATCGTTTCCGCGGTGGGGATGTATATTTTAGGGCGCCGTTCTTTTAAGTAAAGGCGTTGCTGGGCTTCTTTGGCACTATTGATGAAATAAGCTTGACGTAGGGGAGCGACTTTTCAGGTATTGACAGAATGTGTCAAAATTCAAATTTCAAAGAGCAAAGTTCAAATTCGCAGTCTATTTTACAGTCCACTGACGACTGTCCACTGTCGACTGTCGACTGTTTATTTATCAGTTTATTAAGTTGCTTTACCGCTAAATAAACCTACATTTATCCATGGAACCACTAAACTTTAAACTTTACGATTTGGCACGTGCTAAATTGAATCTAAACGACACCGACGCAATGGAATTTGTATCGAGTATTCACGAACTGCAAGATCACCGTTTTGAAAATCTGGTGACGAAAGAATATTTGGATCAAAAACTTTTCGGAATCACCGAAAAAATGACTCATTCTGATGATAGAATTAGCCATTTAGACCTCAGCATTAATTCAAGAATTGGTAGTGTCGAAATACGACTTACTGAGAAAATCATTAATCTAGACACTAAAATATCAGAAACGAAATTTGATATTTTAAAATGGATGTTTCTATTTTGGGCGGGTCAAATGTCCATCACAATTGGAATAGTCCTGATGCTTATCAAAAAATAACCCACGGACTAAGTCCGCAGAACGACTAAGTTGCTAGGCGGCGATTACAACGACTCTGAATCTATCACCTGAACTTTCCCCCACAGGTGCATGTTATCTTGAATGAACTTTTTGTGGAGGGGGTGGTAGAGGTATTCCTTTTCTTTTTCGGCGCTGTCGAAAACGAGGACCACTGAAAAAGTGTAACTTGCTTCTGTTACGGATTTATCAAAATCAGTGACTATTGGCTTGCCTACGTGGGCTGAGGCTATCATTGGGAGGGTTCCTAAAGATTTTAGGGCGCGGAAGAGTTGATCGGTTTCGGTGGTGGAGGTAGGGTTTTTGGCCCAAAACAAAACGTGATGTATAAAGGTCATTTTCGTAGACGGTTCTGCTGATGCCGCAAAGGGCAAAGTGGAGGCAAGGGCGATAAAGTCGCGGCGGGATGTTGACATAGGTTTAATATTTTTTCAATTCTACAATGGAAATTCCACAAATCAAAGTGATTGTGACCGGCGTGACCGGAATGGTGGGCGAGGGCGTAATGCTGGAGGCGTTGCGATCGCCTTTTGTGAGTGAGGTTTTGGCGATTAGTCGCAAGCCGTCTGGTCACTCACATCCAAAGTTAAAAGAGTATTTTTTAGCCGATTTTTATCAGCCAGAAGAGATTAAAGAGGTCGTAAAAGACTATGATGCGTGTCTTTTTTGCCTGGGGGTTTCATCCGTAGGAATGAAGGAGGAGGAATTTAGACGCAAGACCTACGACTTGACGTTGGGTTTTGCGGCGCAAATGCCAAAAAATATTAGCTTCAGCTATATTTCTGGGATGTCCACGGATAGCACGGAGAAGGGTTCGATTATGTGGGCTAGGGTGAAGGGGAAGACGGAAAATGACCTCAAGAAAATGGGTTTTAGGGATTCTTATTCGTTTAGACCGGGGTATTTGCAGCCGATGAAGGGGAATAAATTCACCTTGAAATACTATAAATATATTGATTGGATGTATCCTTTTATTCAATTGGTGGCGGGGAAAACGGCGTCGACTTTGGAAGAATTAGCCAAAGCGATGATCGAGGTTTCTGCCTTTCCAGTGGAGAAGAAGACGATAGAGGTGGTGGATATTAAGGTTTTGGCAGAACAAATGAAAAACAGAATCTAGGGGAAGTCCCGGGAAATGGGTATTTTTGTCCTGAAATGTAATACAATTAAGAATGGATAAGAAAGTAGTTTTAATGATCTTAGATGGCTGGGGCATCGCAACAAACCCCAAAGTTTCCGCGATCGACGCGGCCAAAACGCCATTTATCTCCTCGCTTTACGGCAAATACGCGCACTCGAAATTAGAGGCGTCCGGCTTAGCGGTGGGTTTACCAGAGGGCCAAATGGGTAACTCCGAAGTGGGCCACATGAACTTAGGGGCAGGCCGCGTGGTCTACCAAAACCTCGTTCGCATCAACAAAGCAGTCACCGAAAATACCTTAGGCCAGGAGCCTGAATTAGCAAAAGCCTTCGACTACGCCAAAGCAAATAACAAGTCCGTTCACTTCATGGGTCTTGTGTCCGACGGTGGCGTTCACGCGCACATCGAGCACTTGAAATCCTTGCTTTCGACGGCTTCAGAGGCAGGTTTGGGCAAGGTTTTCGTCCATGCTTTCACAGATGGACGTGATACGGATCCCAAATCAGGTCTGAAATTCATGACCGATTTATACAATCATACCCTAAAAACCAACACGCAAATCGCGTCCGTAACGGGTCGTTACTACGCAATGGACCGCGATAATCGCTGGGAACGCGTGGCTTTGGCTTACAAAGCGATGGTTAATGGTGAAGGAACTCCTTCAACTGACGTGTTGAAATCAATCGAAGAAAGTTACGCGGCAGGTGTAACGGACGAATTCATCCACCCAATCATCCTAACGGATGCTTCAGGTGCTCCAGTAGGCAATATCCAAGAGGGCGACGTGGTGATCTGCTTCAACTTCCGTACCGACCGCGGTCGCGAGATCACGCAAGCTTTGACGCAACGTGATTTCCACGAGGAGAACATGCACAAAATGAATTTGTACTACTTGACGATGACGGAATATGATAAAGAATTCCAAAACGTCCACGTCATCTTCAACGATTCTAACTTGCCTATGACGATGGGAGAAGTCCTTGAAGGAGCTGGTAAAAAACAAATTCGCATCGCCGAAACCGAAAAATATCCACACGTTACATTCTTCTTCTCAGGTGGCCGAGAGGCGCTTTTTGAAGGACAACAAAACATCTTACGCAACTCCCCAAAAGTCGCGACCTACGATCTTCAACCCGAAATGTCTGCGGCAGATCTTCGCGATGCGTTAATCCCGGAATTAGAAAAAGAAGAGGTAGACTTCGTTTGCTTAAACTTCGCTAATCCGGATATGGTAGGCCACACGGGCGTTTTCTCTGCCGTAGTTAAGGCAGTAGAAACGGTTGATGCTTGTGCTGAGGCAGTAGTTACTGCAGGTTTAGCGCACGGTTATTCCTTCATTATCATCGCTGACCACGGTAACGCAGACGTAATGATGAACGAAGATGGTTCACCAAACACGGCCCACTCGACAAATTTGGTTCCTTGTATTTTAGTAGACAACGACTTCAAGCCTGAGCTTCGCGATGGAAAATTAGGGGACGTTTCACCTACGATCTTGAAACTAATGGGTGTGGCTCAACCGAAAGAGATGACGGGGGTAGCGTTGTTCTAGTCATCGCTACAGGCTTTGTCTTCGCTACGCGATTTAGTCGCCTTTGGCTTAGTCGTCCCTTCAGGACTTAGTCGCGACTATGTCGCTTAGTCAATAAGGCACTAAGAGCTCTATTTGGTCTTTTTGCTTTGAACTTTGCAATTTGCTAAAAGGCATTTTCGCGTGTTGACACATTCTGTCAATACCTGGAAATGCCTTTTATGCTGTCAGACTTTATTTCACACAATATTGGGTTTAGGGCACGGGGAGGCACAATAGACTAAATCCCCTACAAGATTCTCCGCAGGCGATGCCATCTTTGAACTTTGCTCTTTGAAACAAAAAAGCCCAGCGAATGCCGGGCTTTTTTTTATTTCTCAATCGGTTGATTATCCTGATCGACGATGACGAAGACGTCCTCTTTAGGACGCTTCATAAAATACTTCTCTCGCGCGTATTTTTCTAACAAGGCTGGATTACCCATGACCGCAGCACGTTCTTGCTTCAGCTCTTTTAACTTGTGCCGATAGTATTCGTGTTCTGCTTTCAAGTCTGCCAGTTCTGTGTAGAGTCTATATTGGACGGATAAATCGTTCGTGTCTAATACGAACATCCAAACCAATAAAATACTGGTGGAGACGTAATAGAAACGATTTGGCCCTAAAAATAAACTACGTACGCGTTCGAACATCGAATTAGAAATTTAAACCTGGGAAGTAGGCGTTAGCACCTAATTCCTCCTCAATACGAAGTAATTGGTTGTATTTCGCCATACGGTCAGAACGAGACGCAGAACCAGTTTTGATTTGACCTGTGTTCAACGCAACTGCTAAGTCAGCAATCGTCGCATCTTCAGTCTCTCCAGAACGGTGTGACATGATGTTCTTGTATGAATTACGTTTCGCTAAGTTGACTGTGTCGATTGTTTCAGTTAATGAACCGATTTGGTTTACTTTCACTAAAACTGCGTTAGCTACGCCTTTTTCGATACCTTGTTGTAAACGCTTCACGTTTGTTACGAATAAATCGTCACCTACTAATTGACATTTAGAACCGATCAATTTAGTTTGCTCAGCCCAACCTGCCCAATCGTCTTCAGCCATACCGTCTTCAATCGAAATGATTGGGTATTTGTCCGCCCAAGTCTTCCAGTAAGCAGCCATCTCCATCGAGTTCAATTGCTTTCCGTCTGATTTTTTGAACGTATATAAACCTGTTTTCTCATCGTAGAATTCAGATGCAGCCGCATCCATCGCGATGAAGATTTCTTCGCCTGGCTTGTAACCTGCTTTTTCGATCGATTGCAATACGATTTCGATCGCCTCTTCGTTCGACTTGATGTTCGGTGCAAAACCACCTTCATCACCTACGTTAGTAGAATATCCTTTGGACTTCAAGACACCTTTCAATGCGTGGAAAACCTCTGTACCCATACGTAAAGCCTGAGAGAAAGACTCTGCTTTCGCTGGCATTACCATGAATTCTTGGAAATCGATCGAGTTATCCGCGTGAGAACCACCGTTCAAGATGTTCATCATCGGAACTGGTAATGTATTAGCGTTAACGCCACCGATGTAACGGTATAAAGATAAACCTGCTTCTTGAGCTGCTGCTTTCGCCACCGCCATAGAAACACCTAGGATCGCGTTAGCGCCTAATTTACCTTTGTTAGGAGTTCCGTCTAATTGAATCATGATGTTATCGATCATGTTTTGCTCAGACACTTCTAAACCCCAAAGTTCTTCAGCAATCGCCGTATTCACGTTTTCAACTGCTTTTAAAACACCTTTTCCTACGTAAACTGATTTGTCTTCGTCACGAAGTTCAACTGCCTCGTGAATACCTGTAGAAGCTCCAGATGGAACTGCTGCACGTCCAAAAGCACCGTCTTCGGTCTTAATATCCACCTCAATCGTTGGATTTCCGCGTGAATCTAAAATTTGTCTTGCGTGTACATACTGTATTGCACTCATCGTATAATATTTATTGTGATTAAAGAATTACTCATTTTTGGCTAAATTGCCCTGCAAATTAACGCTTTTTTGCCTAATTCCGTATTAAGAGATGATAAAAAGTATTTCAAATTTCCTTTTGATGGCCATCGTATCCCTACTGAGCCTCAACACGTTCGCCCAAAATATCGATGTAGACGCCTTCGAAAAGAAGATCAAAGAAACCCCGAATGCTTATTTACTGGATGTTCGGACTTCAGGGGAATTTGGCGGAGGACATTTACCAAAGGCGATGAACATCGACTTTCGTTCCCCCGATTTTAGCGCCAAGGTCGCACAACTTTCGAAAGATAAACCCGTCCTAATTTACTGTCTATCCGGCGGTCGTTCCGCTCAAGCAGCAGAGCAAATGCGCGCGGCGGGTTTCCAAGTAACCGAAATGAAAGGGGGCTATTTAAAGTGGACGACTCGCATGAAACCTTTAGAAGGAGTTCCTGATGTCAAGCATGATGCAGCCTGGAATTTAGCAGATTTCAAAAAAGAAATCGCTTCATCTGACGCCGTTGTGGTTGATTTTTATGCCAAATGGTGCGCTCCTTGTCTCAAGATGATGCCCATCGTCGATAAATTAGCCGAAGAATTCAAAGGCTCCGTGACCGTTTTAAAGGTCGAAGCAGACGGCAATCAAGCCATCATGCAAGCCTACGGAATTGACGAAATCCCGAGTTTCATGGTCTTCTCTAAAGGCGAGATGATCACAAAAACATCGGGATTCCGGGAAGAGGCCGCTTTAAAAGAACTCTTTACTGCGACCAAGAAGTAGGCTGACGCTCCCAACGGTGCGCGCGCAATTCTTCTATTAATTCTGCTGTTAATCCTGCACCATCCGACGTAGCAATATTGCTTTCCACGTGTTTGATCTTACGCATACCCGGAATGATCGTGCCCACGTCTGGATTAGATAAGATAAAACGCAGAGCCATTTCGGGTAAATCCATTCCTTCTGGAAGCAGTGGTTTTAAGGCATTCGCATGATCCACACTGGAAATCAAATTCTCCGGAACGAAATAAGTTGAACGCCAATCATTCGCTGGGAAGGTCGTGTCATAGGTCATCAACCCTGTCAAACTTCCCTCATCAAATGGTACACGGGCGATCACGCCCACGTCTAGCTTCTTGCAAAGAGGGAATAACTGGTCTTCTGGGTTTTGGTCAAAGATATTGTAAATGACCTGCACCGAAGAAATCAAACCCGTTTCTAAAGTCTGCAAGCAATTGTTAGGTTCCCAACGATTCACCGAAACTCCCCAATGCGCCACTTTTCCCTCCTTCGTTAATTTCTCCACCACCATTTTCCACTCATCGCGATCTGCCCACGCATCTTCCCACACGTGGAATTGCTGTAAGTCAATTTGCTCCACTTTCAAATTGCGCAAACTCTTCTCCGTGTATTCAACAATATGCGCCGCTGGGAAACAATCTTCTATTTTAAAATGCGACTTGGATGGCCATGTAAAGTTTTTGGGCGGAATCTTCGTCGCCGCATACAAAGTCGTGTCTTTATGACGTCTCAAAAGTCCTCCTAATATTTCCTCTGACTTTCCTTCTGCATATCCCCAAGCGGTATCGAAAAAATTGCAACCTAACTCAACCGAACGGTCTAAGGACTTATTCACCTCTTCAATATCCGAACCGGTCCAACCGGCCAAACCCCACATACCATATCCCACTTCACTCAATTGCCAGTTAGTCCGGCCAAAACGTCTTGATTTCATAGTTTAAATTTTAGTTCTCGAAAATAAGGAAAATATGCCTAAGTCCCGCTCCGAATACTACGTGAAAGACTAGTTTCATATCCTATGTTACCGAATTATTAAGGACATTATACATGAAAACTATATGTAACTTATCATTTATCTACCGGTTAATCAACGAAATGTTACCAAAAATAGTAAATAACGCAAATAACCTAATTATTATCACGTTGCCGGGATGGGCGCCGTAGATTTGTATTACCATCTGTTCAAAAAATATGACAGTAACCATTAGAAAGGAACAAAGCTGTACGCTAGTACTAGGCGATCAAACCATTTGCATTAAAGACATCCTTCGCGTAGAGGGAGAAGGGAATTATTCTAAATTCCACCTGAAAGATGGCAGCAAGATCATCTCCTGCAGAACGTTAAAATACTTCGAACCTTACCTAGTAGAGCGTGGCTTCATTCGCCCTTCTAAATCAGCCATTGTCAATCTAAATGCCATTGAAGCCATCGACTTCAATATTCACAAAAGCATCCGCTTAGTGAATGACCACCAAGTAACGATTTCGCGTAGACAGATTAAGCCGTTGAAGGATTTGTTTAAGGCGATGGCATAGCTGCCGCTTAGCGGCATAGATTATAGAGTAGAGAGTATAGAGTAGAGATAGGCTCTCATGATCTGCAAAGTCACTAATGGTGAAATAACGTCGAGGCACGCAAAGCCGTTTTCAGGTATTGACAGAAAGTGTCAAAATTCAAAGTACAAACACCAGCGTTCAAAGTTCAATCCAAAATCCAACCCCTGATTACTGACTACCGGCTACTGGTTACCGATTACTGACCACTGCCCACCGACTACTGACTACTGGTTACCGATTACTGACCACTGCCCACCGACTACTGACTACCGGTTACCGGCTACTGTCCACTGCCCACTGCCCACTGCCCACTGACGACTAAAGTGCCACATGCACCAACTTCTTCGTCTCAAAGAAATCCTCCTTAAAGGTTTTGGAAAGATGATACACCTTATGCTTCCTGCCGAATTCCTGCAATTCCTCCTGTAAATCTCCCCCTTTCAAACAAAGAAGACCGTTCAGAAGGTCATGGTAGCTATTCAAACTGATCTTGTTCTTCACCCAGCCAAAGAAAGGCAAGAGGCGGGTCACCGCGCGCGATACGACAAACTCAAATTCGCCGTCCACGTCCTCCGCGCGACCGTGAGTGGCTTGCACGTTTTTCAAACCAAGGGCATCAGCGACGCCTTGAACTACTTTGATTTTCTTGCCTATGCTATCTACCAGATGAAAGTTTACTTCGGGGAATAGAATGGCTAAGGGAATGCCTGGAAAGCCGCCGCCGGTGCCTACGTCTAGGATTTCGGTGCCGGGTTTGAAATCGATGAATTTAGCGATGGCTAATGAGTGCAAGACGTGGTGCAACATCAAATTATCAATATCCTTGCGAGAGATGACGTTGATCTTCTCGTTCCACTCCGCATAAAGGGGAAACAATTGCTCGAATTGAGCCAATTGTTGCTCGGTGATGGAGGGAAAATACTGTTTGATGATGGCTGCTTTCATGTTATCGTTTTTTGCGTCTGGCTTTCTTGGATTCGGAAAGCAATTTTTTGGCCTCGGTGTGTTGAGGGGATTTCTTTTCGGCGTGCTCTAGTACTTCTTTGCAGAAGTCTACGGCTTCGTCGTAATGTTCTTGTTGATAGGAAATGCGGGCTAATCCTAAAACGGAAGCCCAATAATAGCCAGAATCGGTGGCGTCTGTAGCTTTGGAAAACGCCATGCACTGCTTGAAATAATTCATGGCTTCGGCATGGTTTCGGTGTACATACAGGGCATAATAGCCCAAAATATAACTCGCATAGCGACCAGAGGTAGCTTCGTAACCGATGTAATGCTGATCGATGCGGCGCAAGATTTCTTTAGACAAAGAAGTCGCTTCCTCCACATTTCCGTTCATGTAGGCAGAACGAGCGTAGGCTCTGTGGAAATAGGGATTGTCAGGGAAGGTTTCCGAGGTGTATTTCGCCATTCCGTAGGCCTTTTCGTTCATATTTTCGATGCCATAAATCTGCAAAAGAAAATAGCGCGCTTCGGTACGGGTATAGAAGGCCTGGTAGGACACTTTCTCTAGCTGGGCGATGCCTTGAGACTTGTCTGCTTTAGGGAATAGCCATAAGACAGGTCGTAAGAGCGGAAAATTTTGCTTGATGAAGAAGTAATAGTAATTATAGAGGCCATCGCCAAACATCAATTCCGGGCTGAAATCAGCGAAATTGCGGGAGTATTCGAGGTATTTAAGGGCACTTTTAGCGGCCAAAGTCGCGCGGGTCCAGTGCTTTCGTTCTGCGTGAAGGCGGCCTTTGAAGGCGTAGGCGGCAGCCATGAAGAAGGCGGCCTCGGGGTTTTCGGTTTCGTCGTAGATTTTTTCGGCCTTTTCGATACTTTGGTCCATATATTCAATCAAACGATCGTCGTAAACCTCATTCTTCGTGTTAGGCACGATTTTCCACCACTGCATCAGGCCTAATAAAAAATCAGGCAGCGGGTGCTGTGGGTACTTAATCTTTAAATAATTGAATTCGCGTTCAGCTTCCGGAAAATGGAAGTTATACATCTGGTTGATGGCCACGGTGGCCTCCGTCTGAACTTCAGTGGTGAGCAAAAGCATCCCTTTCGAACGCTCCTTCTCTGCCTCATCCGCCTTCTTCCACCATTGTGCGTTCGAGTCGAAAGCGGGTAGAAGAAGGCTGAAAAATAGGGCTAAAATGCTAAGATGATATCTCAATTTGATCTCCATTTTGGTTTAAGAATTTAAATTCTGTAATGCCAAATGAGGAATCTTCCATGATCGTAATCCAGGTCTTGTGTTGCAAGAACCACTTCATACGAATAGAAGGGAAACCTTTAGTGAAATAAGCATGCAAGAATGGATGCACTAAAAGTGTCAATTTCTTCTCGTTTTGCTTCGTCAACAAATGTTCCAAATGCTGTTCTACAATGTCAGAAACCGCAATACTCGCCGTAATGCTACCTGTTCCGCCGCAGCTAGGACAAGTCTCGTGCGTAGCCACGTTCATTTCTGGACGCACACGCTGACGAGTGATTTGCATCAGGCCAAACTTCGTTAACGGCAAAATGGTGTATTTCGAACGATCTCCGCGCATTTCATCGCGCATAATGTCCTGAATTAACTTGCGGTTATCCGCCTTCTTCATATCGATGAAGTCGATCACGATAATGCCGCCCATATCGCGCAAACGCAATTGGCGAGCTACTTCTTTCGCAGCTTCCCGGTTCACACTTAGCGCCGTCGCCTCCTGATCCTCCTCTGAATTCGACTTATTACCCGAATTCACGTCGATCACGTGCAATGCTTCCGTGTGTTCCACGATTAAATAACCTCCACCAGGTAAAGATACCGAACGGCCAAAAAGCATTTTCAACTGCTTTTCAATCCCTAATTGTTCGAATAACTTGGTTTTGCTTTGGTGTAACTTAACAATCTTTTCCTTTTCAGGAGCGACATTGTGTACATAGCCTTTTGCCTCATTGTACAATTCTGGTGTATCAACGATGACATTATCAAAATCATTGTTCAACAGGTCGCGTAACATCGAAGTCGCGCGGCTCATTTCACCAATAATCCGGTCTCCAGCTTTCGCATCGACTAATTTAGCTAAACCCTCTTCCCATTTTGCAATGGAATCTTTTAGGTCGCGCTCCATTTCTTCCACCGCTTTCCCCTCTGCTACCGTACGCACGATGACACCGTAATTTTTCGGTTTAATCGAGGTCATTAGCTTTTGAAGGCGATTGCGCTCTGCTTTAGACGTAATCTTCTTAGAGATATTCACGCCATTCGAGAAGGGAACTAAAACGAGGAAACGACCTGCGATGGAAATATCGCAAGATAAACGAGGGCCTTTAGTGGAAATAGGCTCCTTAACGACTTGAACTAAAGCTAAATGCCCTTTCTGAACTGCTTTCTCGATCTTCCCTAATTTATCAATTTCGGGCTCAAGCTTGAAGTTTTCTAAACGAATGACTTTGTTCTTTTTCGTCATTACCTCCCGCGTAAACTTCTGCAGGGTAGGCAAATTAGGACCTAGGTCATGGTAATGCAAGAAAGCATCCTTTTCATAACCGATGTCAATAAAAGCGGCGTTCAATCCTGAAACCAATTTTTTTACTGTACCAAGATAAATATCTCCTACAGAAAATTGTGGTTCCGACTGTTCAATATGGTATTCTACTATCCTTTTGTCTTGCAAAAGGGCGATCCGATCCCCCTTGGGAGTCGAATTAATGATTAATTCATTGCTCACAATTTATGTCGAGAAGAAGGGTACAAGGCCTTTTGGCCTATATAGTCTAAATATACAGGAAATTAAACACCAAAAACAGGCCATTTCGAAAAATGCCTGTTCCTGGGTTACCTAAATACAAATCCCAAAATGGAAAATGGATTTATGAAGACTATTTCTTCTTGTGACGATTCTTGCGAAGACGCTTCTTTCTTTTGTGAGTAGAGATCTTGTGACGTTTTCTTTTTTTACCGCAAGGCATAATGTTAAGAATTAATGTGTTAATACTATACGAGATTGACTTTCAACCTCAATGATCCTGCATTTCTGCAAGCAACTCTTTCGCGGCTTTCTGCTCTTCTGCATCTTTAGATTGCTCTAAAACACGCTTCAGAACTTTCTGAGCCTCTTCTTTTTTATCTAACTGGGCTAAACAAAAACCGAGATTTAACGCGGCTTTGTAGTTATTCGGCTCCAGCTTCAATATCTGGGTGAATCGTTCTTGGCCTTTGCCAAACTGATTCGATTTAATCGATAATATCCCTAAATTAAACAGCGCTGGCACAAATGTGGGCTCCTGTTCAATCACTTCGCGAAGTAGCGTAATGCCCTTCATCGGAGTGGGTGTATCTACGTAAGTCATCGCCATGTTCGACTTAACCAGCAGATTGTTCGGATCGATGGCCAAAGCCTTCGAGAAGTACATTCTTGCCTTTTCGCCCATTTTACCACCTTTCTGCGCATTCAAAGCATAAGTCTGTGCTTCAAAATACAGCTGACCGGCACGCAAAACGTTCGTCAAACTGGGATGCTGATCCGCATAATTCGCTGCATAAACCGCAGCAGAATCATAATGACTCGCATTCATAAAAGCACGCATCAAATTCTCCAAGGCTTTCACCTGTGAAGCATCTGTCTTAGCTGCTGAAAAAGCAGATTTCAAAGTAGAAATCTCCTTTAACTGAGCTGGAGTCAAAGGGGCAGCGTGCTCCTCTTTCTCTGCGACTTTTTCTGTCTTTTCGCTTCCCGCGTCTCGGTTAGCGCCTCCCGAAGGAGTAGTTTGTGTTTTTCCCGCCACATTACCCTTAGGTAATTGAAACAATAGGGCGGTTAACCCTAGGCCTACCAGAAGAATGATCAAAAGGTTTTTTTTCATTATTCTAGACCCTTTTCAGCCCTAAAGCCTATTTAGTGGGGTCAGTACTAGTTTTTACTTGCTCTACAAACACTTTCGCTGGCTTAAAGCTAGGCACATAGTGTGCATCGATCGTGATCGCTGTGTTCTTCGAAATGTTGCGAGCGATCTTCTGCGCGCGTTTTTTGTTAATGAAGCTACCAAAACCACGAACATAAATATTCTCTTGGTTTGCTAGGTTGTTTTTAACTACTTCGAAAAATGACTCTAACGTTTCCGATACATCTTTCTTATCAATCCCTGTTTTGCTGGCAATCTCAGCAATTACATCTGCCTTAGTCACGTTTGTAAATTTATTAAATGATGATTCTTAGGTAATTACAATTTCCCTTCCGTAAAAGGGACACAAAAGTAACGTTTTTCTCTCAATTCTCTAAAAATTCTTTCGAATTAGGGCTGATTTTTTTCGTAAATTTGATTTCACCCATGCAAAAAAGCCCTATTCATCCTTTTTCGGCCACTATTATGGCTTGGTATGCTGACCACCAGCGAGAGCTGCCGTGGCGGCAAACGAAGGACCCTTACGCGATTTGGCTTTCGGAAATCATATTGCAGCAGACCCGGGTGGCGCAGGGTTTGCCTTACTACGAGCGTTTGCTGGCGGCTTTTCCTACCGTTCGCGATTTAGCAGAGGCCCCAGAGGCTAACTTACTGCGATTGTGGCAAGGTTTGGGCTATTATTCCCGGGCTAGAAACTTGCAGAAAGCTGCTCAGTTAGTCATGCGCGAATTTGCAGGCGTGTTTCCGCAAACCTATGACGAGATTATTCGATTGCCCGGCGTGGGCCCGTATACCGCAGCTGCGATTGCTTCGTTTGCTTTTAATGAGGCCAAAGCCGTAGTAGACGGCAACGTCTTTCGGGTTTTATCTCGGGTGTTCGCAGTTGAAACGGATATCGCCTCTTCGGCTGCTCGTGGAGTTTTTACCGAACTGGCTCAATCCTTAATTCCTGCAGAGGATCCGGCGGGATTTAATCAGGCCATCATGGAGTTTGGCGCTTTGCAATGTACGCCGGCGCCAAATTGTGATGTTTGTCCTTTGCGGGTCTCTTGTGAGGCTTTTATTTCGAAGCGAGTGAGCGAATTACCGATCAAATCAAAGAAGACGAAGGTCAAAGAAATTCAAATGGACTACTTGGTCATCGAGCAGAAGGGTCAAATTTTAGTGCGAGAGCGGACTGGAAACGGGATTTGGAAGGGTTTGTGGGAGTTTTATTTGATCGAAGATTCGCTGGAATGGCTTTCTTTTCCGCGTCAGGCATTAAAGTCTCCGCCCGTACATCTGTTAAGTCACCGAAAAATCAAATCCGAGGCTTGGCATGTGCAAGTTCCTGATAATTATGCCTTCGAAATTCCGGAAGGATATGGGTGGATGAGCCCTTCTGAGTTCGAGAGCAAAGGAAAATCAGTTTTGCTTTTGAACCTAATAACTGATAATTTAGATTGTCCTATTTTACAAGACATTTCGCCCACGTACCTTTAGGCAATGCAAGGAGCCTTGCTGAGCTAACCCTTTAAACGACAAATCATTATGGCTGGAGTAAACAAAGTTATTTTACTAGGAAATTTAGGTGCTGACCCAGAAGTTCGCGCACTTCCTAGCGGTGTAAAAGTGGCAAATATTAATATTGCGACCTCTGAGTCGTATACCGGAAAGGACGGACAACGCGTAGACCAAACCGAATGGCACCGCGTGGAACTTTGGGATAACTTAGCGAACATCGCCGAACAATACTTGAAAAAAGGAAATCAAGTCTACATCGAGGGCAAAATTCGTTCCGAAGAGTGGCAAGATAAGAATGGCGCAACGGTACGTGGCTATAAAGTGCGCGCTACCTCAATTAATTTAATCGGTGGTCGCAACGAGGGTTCGACGTCGTCTGCTCCTGCAGCAGAAAGACCGAAGCCAGAAGCGGTTTTAGCGGGTGCTCAGAAAGCGGATCCATTCCCACCCATGATGGAAGAAGGCGACGATCTGCCGTTTTAAATTTTTGTTACAAAAAAGGGGATATCGCATTTCGTATTCCCTTTTTTGTAAATTTGCATCGATCAGTTCACCCAAATTATGGACCCAGACCCCTTACCCAATCTCTTTTTACTCGCCTTGGAGCCTTCCATTAGTGTGAGTTCGATTGCGCTTATTTCCTTCATTTTAGTGGCTCTATTGTTTCTGTCAGCGGTTTTAGCGGGTTCAGAGGTAGCCTTCTTTTCGTTAAATGCAGATCAGCGCATTAGCCTGCGAGAAAGTGAAATAAGCAGTGAGAAAACGGTGAGCCAATTGCTCGATAAACCCCAACAATTATTAGCTACTTTGTTGATTTCCATCAACTTTGTCAATATTATTTTCATTACCCTAGCAAATTATTTAACCTCCATGGTCCTAGGACAGCAGTCGATGGAGACCTTGTTAGTGACCTTGTTTTTATTGTTTGGGGTAACGTTTATTATCACGTTTTTTGGGGAATTAATTCCCAAAGTCTGGGCACAACAAAACAATGTGAATTTCGCGCGCTATTCTGCGCCGCTCATTAGTTTCCTAAGTTTCGTTTTTTCGCCTCTTTCTAAAGCTTTATTAGGCATTTCGGGTTTAATAGAGAAGCGGGTGAAAAAGAAATCGTATACACTGACTTCCCAAGAATTAAATCAGGCACTCGAGATTACCACAGATGAGAACACGAGTGATCGCGAGAAGGATATTTTACGAGGGATTTTGAATTTTGGGAATATTTCCGTGAAATCCGTCATGCAGGCGAGGCGCGATATTGTTGCTTTCGATACAAGCATGAATTTCCACGAATTAATGGACCTCATCAATAAGAACGGTTATTCTCGCGTGCCCGTTTTCAACGAGACCATCGATAAAATTGAAGGTATTTTGTACATCAAAGACTTATTGAAACACATCGATCAAGACGAGAATTTCGATTGGTTACCCCTTTTGCATACTCCGTTCTTCGTACCGGAAAACAAGAAAATCGATGATTTATTATACGATTTCCAAGAGAAAAGGGTGCACATGGCCATCATCGTCAATGAATACGGTGAGACCGAAGGTTTAGTCACGATGGAAGATATCATCGAGGAAATCGTGGGGGAGATCAATGATGAGTTCGATGAAGTCGAGGCCGATTACAAGAAGATCGCGGATAATATCTATGTTTTCGAGGCGAAGACCTCGTTAAACGATTTCTGCCGCGTATTTGAAATCGATGCGGCTTATTTCGAGAAGGCCAAAGGCGAGAGCGAAACGCTGGCAGGATTGATCATCGAGCTTTTTGGAAGAATCCCAAGTGCAGGAGAGGAAATCGAATTCGAAGATTTTACGTTCAAAGTGCAATCCGTGGATACACGCCGCATTAAGAAAGTGCGCGTGACGCAACGTTTATCAGCGGATCAAGACGATTCTCAAAACTAATTAGCTTACCACCATCAGTTTCGCGAAGCTCAATAAGAGTGTCTTCTCGCCTACCCCTTTTTCAAAGTCAATCACTGCCTTGCGCTCCGCACCATTTACATCGATGCGTTTAATGAGGCCAAAACCGAATTTAGCGTGTTCGACTTTTTGGCCGGCGGCTAAAGCTAGCGCATCCGTGGCCTGAAAGTTCGTGGAAACCACGTGCTGGTAATTCGTATTCGTCGTTGGCTTTTGAATCAGCTGAGCTGCAGATGGCGCTGGTTTAGCCGTAAAACCGCTTTTCTGAACCGGACGGAAACTAGCCACTTCCTTGCGAGCGCCGGCAGGCTTCGCCATTTTGACAAAATTAGGATCTAATTCATTCAAGAATCGACTCGGCTCGCAAGCCTTCAATCGACCAAATTGGTAGCGCGATTCCGCATACGAAATCATCAACTTCTTCTCTGCCCGCGTCACCGCCACATAAAACAAGCGCCGCTCCTCCTCGAGGTCCTGCTGGGATTGCAACATCATTTGGGACGGGAATAAATCCTCCTCTAATCCCACTAGGAAGACGCGATTGAACTCCAAACCCTTTGCCGAGTGTATCGTCATCAAAGTCACCTTATCGCGATCCGCCGGATCTTCATCCGCATCTGCGTTTGTTAACAAAGAAACGGACTGCAAGAAGGTCGCGAGCGACTTGTCCTCGTTCTCCGGATTGTCTATGAAGGACTTGATGGCATTCAGTAATTCTTGTAAGTTTTGGTAGCGCGCTAAACCTTCTACGGTCTTGTCTTCGTACAATTCGCGTAATAAACCCGAGGCTTTCGCCACGTGATTCGCTACCTCGTAGGCATCTTTTTTCTCGACCTCGACCATCAATTTGAAGGACTTGATCAAATCAGAGAAAGCCTCGATTCCAGCACCACCGCGTGCGGCTTGAAATTGCCCAATATTCGAAACGATATCCCAAACTGGCACATTGTTTTCCGCAGCCGTCACCACGATTTTAGCGATGGTCGTGTCACCGATACCGCGTTTAGGCAAGTTGATGATGCGCTTGAAAGCCTCCTCATCGTTTTGGTTTACCGTAAAACGCAGGTAGCCTAACACGTCCTTGATCTCCTTGCGTTGGTAGAAAGAAACGCCACCAATGATGCGGTATTTGATATTTAGACGGCGCAAGGCCTCCTCAAAAGAACGCGATTGCGCATTCGTGCGGTACAAAATAGCGAAATCAGACCAAGTCAAATTCTCTTTCTGAGCTGCCTCGAAAATTGTCGAAGCAATCATCCGACCCTCTTCATTATCACTCGAAGCACGGATGATTTCGATATCATCTCCATCCTCGTTCGAGGTGAAAACGTCTTTCTTTAATTGATTCTTATTGCGAGAAATAATCGAATTCGCGACGGCCACAATGGCCTTCGTAGAACGGTAATTCTCCTCTAATTTAATGGTCACTAAGTCCGAATAATCGCGCTCGAAATTCAAGATATTCTGGATATCCGCGCCACGGAAGGCATAAATAGATTGTGCATCGTCACCCACCACACAGATGTTGCGATTCACCGCAGACAGTTTCTTCGTGATTAAATACTGGGAAACGTTCGTATCCTGAAACTCATCCACCATCACGTGCTTGAACTTGTGTTGGTATTTGTTCAATACGTCCAAATGGTCGCGGAAGAGGATATTCGTTTGGAACAATAAATCATCGAAGTCCATCGCATTCGCCGCGAAGCAGCGCGCACAATAAAGCTGGTATAATTCGCCCATCGCTGGGATGCGAGCCAGGCGATCTTCTTCGGCTAAAATGGAGGATCCGGTATATTGAGCTGGACCGATCAAGCGGTTTTTCGCATTCGAGATGCGGTTCAAAACCAGGTTTACTTTGTATACTTTATCGTCTAGATTCTTCTCTTTAATCAGCGCGCGGATCAGGGATTTAGAATCGTCGGTATCGTAAATAGAAAAGTTCGAGGTATACCCGAGGCGTTCGCCTTCGAAACGAAGAATTTTGGCAAAAATCGAGTGAAACGTACCCATCCAAATGTTCTTCGCCGCATTCCCTATCACCGTCTCGATACGGTGGCGCATCTCGCCCGCCGCCTTGTTCGTAAAAGTCAACAGCAAAATCGCAAATGGATCCACGCCTTTCTCAATCAAATGCGCCGTACGATACGTCAGCACGCGGGTCTTTCCAGATCCGGCGCCGGCGATGATCATCAAAGGACCATCAATATGTTCGACTGCTTTTCGTTGAGGCTCGTTCAGGCCAGCTAGGTAATCCATCTGTTTTGGGCTAATCAATAAGGGCTGTAAAAATACGAAATTAAGCCCGGATTTGCCCTATGAAATTAGACTTTATAGTATCTTTTTCGGGAGTCGAAGAAGGCCAAAATCCCCGCCCAAATCACGACATAAATCAGCGCTCCCGCCAGTGAGGCATTGATTTTATTCGTAAAAAGCGGCTCGATTCCCTGCGAATAAATCCAAGATGTTAGACCTTCTTCCCCTATTTTGATCATTCCCAATACCCTGGGGATAATCCCCGAGAAGAAAAACACTAACATGGGGTTCATCCCAAAGATCAAAACCGGCTTCCAATACTGATCAGAGCGAATCGTCGCCTGCAAAACGGCGAGCAACAATAAATCCCAACCCGCCGCCACCAGCACATAAGAACTCGTCCACAAAGCCTTGTTAATGGGAAAATACCAACCCCAAACCGTCCCCGCGGCTAACGCAATTGCCCCTGCAGCAAACAAAACAGCCGCCTTCGGACTGCCTCCCTGCAAATACTTCCCAGCAAACAATCCCGCTAATCCCGTCGCCACCGCTGGCAACGTACTCAAAATTCCTTCCGGATCCCAAGTTTTCGAGGTAGCCCATAAATGACCCTCTAATAAATAATTATCTAACCAAGCCGCTAAATTCTTGTTCACCTCTAAGTTCGCCGCTCCAATACCAGGCACCTCCACGAAATGCATCAAGGCCCAATAGCCTACAAGACTAGCGATAAATACGACAATCTGAATTCGAAGAGAGGCATAAAAATGCAATAAGCCCACCAGCAAATACACCACCGCAATCCGCTGAAGCACTCCCGGAATACGGACGTGTTCGAAATCTGTTAAACCGGAGAAACACAAACCCATCATCAATACAAAAGCACCCACAGCAATCCAAAACTGCCTCCGCAATGAGTAATCACCTAAAAAGGCTATGGTGGCTAAGGCCATCGCGAGCAAGCGAACGACCAGCGTAAAGTCGCCCACTTTGATTTTGGAGAAAAAACTCAACGAAAGGCCCAGCAAAAATATCCGCATAGCTCGCTTAAAAATCTTCCATAATTGATCCTCAGATGGTTTCGAAAGTACCGTCGAAATCCCCACGATGAAAAGGAAGGATGGAAAAACGAGATCCGTCAACGTATAACCATGCCACTCCGCATGCTCTAAAGGCGCATAAATGTGCCCCCAATCCCCCGGGTTGTTCACGATCGTCATCAAAATGACCGTGAGTCCGCGAAAAATGTCGATCGATAAAAGTCGTTTGTTCTCCATATTAATGATGTCCCGTGTTTTTTTCGCCCGCCGGAATAGCCAAAGTCAATTTATTCTCCTTGGTGGGCAGCGGACAAGTCGCGAAAGGCGTGAAAGCGCATGGCGGATTATAAGCCTTATTGAAATCGAGCGTCACGGTTCCATCCGGATTAAATCCTTTGGTATCTAGAAAACGACCGCCGCCATAGGTCGACGTTTTATTCGTAGCATCGCCAAAGACCACAAAGAAATCCTCCTTCGTCTCTCCCGGACCTGCCTCTAAGCGATAGGTTTTGCCGTCCACGACAAACTCCAATAAACCAGGTGAATCCTCTTGGTAAGAGCGACCCGTTATGTCAATGATCGTGACTTTTTTGCCTACCGTCGGAATGAATTTTGCCTTGATTTTCCACTTCGCATCCGCTGGGAAATGTTCGATTCCGTGGAAGGCCTTCAAGTATTCTCCCTCTAAATCGCGCAAGCGAATCGCGTATTTATCCCCGCGTTTGATGATAAACCAACGAAGGGATTGATGACTGATGACAGGGGTTTTACCCTCCGTGGGGTAGATGACCTGTCCGTTATAAAGAACTTGATTATTTTGAAGGATGACCTTGCCTAAAGACGCCTCCGCGTGAGGAAAAACAAAGTCATTCGATTCCGCTCCGCCTATCGTGTTTTCACCTTCTTTCAGCCAAAACAGGCCAGCTAGATTTAACCAGCCGTTTTCGGACTTGAGGCTGGCCTCTCTTTTGGCATAAAAATCCGAATAATCCTCCTGAGACTTCGCCGAGAATACACTAAGGAGAAATAAAAAAATTAAGGTCTTTTTCATACGAGATATTTGCCTAAAAATACTAAATTACCTTAGAAATATACCCTATGATTCCTCAAACCTACGAATTAGGCGACAGCGCGCTCACGATTGAATTCGGCAACGAAATCAGTGAGGAATTGCACGAGGAGGTCATCAAGCGCTTTTATCAGTTTCAATCTGAGCCGCTTCCTGGGACTTTGGACTTAATTCCTGCCTATGCAAGCCTGACCATTGTCTTCGATTTAGGACAGGTGGCGAGTCGCTTTCAGGGCTTATCCGGAATGAAGAGTCTGATCGAAGAAAAATTAGCCCAGCCATTCACTTCGCCGGCCATGGAAGGGCGCCTCCACGAAATCCCCTGCGACTATTCAGGGCCAGACTTAGCGGCCGTTGCCACAGCCTGTGGACTCTCGGAAAAAGAGGTCATCGCGATTCACAGCGAAAAAATATACACCGTTTTCTTCCTCGGCTTCTTGCCCGGCTTCGCCTACATGGGCACCACGGACGAACGCATTACCGTGTCGCGCAAAGATAAACCCTCTAGCATTCAAGCTGGGGATATCGGACTAGCCGGCAACCAAACCGGCATCTATCCCAGCGCCTCCCCGGGCGGTTGGCAAATTATAGGTCACACCACCGCGATTCCCCACTTTAAAGCAGGAGATCGGGTTCGTTTTATCCCCCTAGAAGCATGAAACTGATCAAGAAAGGTTTATTGGATTCTTGGCAAAGCCTACCTATCTACGGCTTGCAACACGAGGGTATTCCCCCTGGAGGAGCGATGGACACCTTTTCTTTGCAATTAGCGAACGCGCTCGTGGGAAATGATGTCTACGATAAGGCCTTAGAAATGCACTTCCCGGCTGGAGTTTACCAGTTTGAGAAGAGCACTTTGATCGCTATATGTGGCGCAGACTTCACGGCTTGCATCGATAACGTAGAAGTTCCGATGAACCAGCCCATCAAAGTTCCGCCGGGAGCGATTATCAGCTGTAAAAAACCGGTTTCAGGTAGACGCGTTTACATAGCCTCAAAGGAAATAAAAGACGAACAAGTCTCTCGTGTTAAAATTATGCCTTGGTCCATGGGACCTGAAGATGCCCCAAGTCAAGATCCGATTCGAATTCTGTGCGGAAGAGAATGGGATCACCTGAAAGCCTGTTCACAACAGCTCATCTTAAGCAAGGATTTCGCCATTTCAGCAACCTCGAATCGGATGGGCTATCAGCTCGTGCAGGAACCCTTAAAAACGGTTGCCAGAACGACGATGTTATCCAGCGCCGTGACTGCCGGAACCATTCAACTCCTTCCTTCCGGGCAATTAGTCGTCTTGATGGCGGCGCACCAAACCACCGGCGGTTATCCTCGCATAGGCCACGTCATTTCAGCGGATTTACCGCGACTGGCTCAAATGGGGCCTGGAGATAGCGTCCGCTTTACGTTAACAGATGCGGTGACGGCTGAATACGAGTGGATTCTACAGCAAAATTACTTGCAACAAGTCAGGAATGTGTGTGCCTTGAAACTAGGCCAGCATCGATTCGATCACCGCTAATTCGTCGCGAAGACGCGCGGCTAATGGGAAATCGAGATCGCGGGCGGCTTTCTCCATCTCTTTTCGGATGGTTTCGGATTGCTTCTTCAGCTCTGCCGGTTTCATGTACGCTAATAATGGATCTGCGGCGACAGGCGCTTGATCCGGGTGAATCGTGTAATTCTTCGTGGGTTTCGCCATGCGATCTGCGATGGAGGTTTGCTCCATAATTTCGTCATGCGAACGCCAAATCGTTTTGGGGGTAATCCCGTGCTTCTCGTTATAAGCCATTTGAATGGCGCGGCGGCGGTTTGTTTCTGAAATCGCGAGTTCCATCGAACCCGTAATCTTATCCCCGTACATCAACACCTTACCATTTTCGTTACGTGCCGCACGACCGATGGTCTGAATCAGCGAGCGAATATCCCGCAAGAATCCTTCTTTGTCCGCATCCATAATCGCGACTAAGGAAACCTCCGGTAAGTCCAATCCTTCTCTCAATAGGTTCACGCCTACTAATACATCGATGACGCCTAAGCGCAGATTACGGAGAATCTCCACACGCTCGAGGGTTTTCACTTCCGAGTGAATGTACTGGCATTTAATCCCCACGCGGTCGAGGTATTTCGAAAGTTCTTCCGCCATCCGCTTGGTCAGCGTCGTAATTAAGACGCGCTCGTTTTTCTTAATGCGATCGTAGACCTCTTCGAGTAAATTATCGATTTGGTTTTTCGTAGGACGGACTTCGATTAATGGGTCCAAAAGCCCCGTAGGCCGAATAATCTGCTCAACCACAACACCTTCCGAGCGACGCAATTCGTAGTCGGATGGGGTGGCGGAGACGAAGATGGTTTGGCCGATTAAGTCTTCGAATTCATCGAATTTCAAGGGGCGGTTATCCATCGCCGAAGGCAAACGGAAACCGTATTCCACTAGGGATTCCTTGCGGGAGCGGTCGCCGCCATACATCGCACGGATTTGGGGCATCGTGGCGTGGCTTTCATCCACGACCATTAAGAAGTCGTCTGGGAAGAAGTCTAAGAGGCAGAAGGGGCGCTGGCCGGATTTTCTTTGGTCAAAATAACGAGAATAATTCTCGATACCCGAGCAATAACCTAACTCGCGCATCATCTCCAGGTCAAACTCCGTACGCTGCTTAATTCGTTCCGCCTCGGTGAGACGACCTTCGCGACCGAAATAGGAAATCTGGTTCACTAAATCTTCCTGAATATGGGAGATCGCATTGTTCAAGGTCTCGCGGCCCGTCACAAACAAGTTAGCTGGGAAAACGGCCACCATTGTCTCCGAAGAGATCTTTTTGCCTGACCAGGGATCGATGCGGTGAATCTCCTCGATCTCATCGCCAAAAAACACAAAGCGATAGCCGAAGTCCGCATAGGCCAAGAAAATGTCCACCGTGTCGCCCTTTACCCGGAACGTTCCGCGCAAAAATTCGCCTTCCGTCCGCGCGTACAAAATCTCGACTAAGCGGAATAAAAACTGATTCCGAGAGATCACGTCACCCACGGCGACGCGCATGATCGAGTTGCGGTATTCGTCCGGATTTCCCATACCATATATGCAGGAAACCGAGGCGATCACAATGATATCGCGGCGGCCAGACATCAGGGAAGAGGTCGTGGCTAAACGCAATTTTTCGATCTCCTGGTTAATCGAGAGGTCTTTTTCGATGTAAGTACCCGTAGAGGCGATGAAGGCCTCGGGCTGGTAATAATCGTAATACGAAATGAAATACTCGACCGCATTTTCCGGAAAAAAGGACTTGAATTCCCCGTATAATTGGGCGGCCAGGGTCTTGTTATGGCTCAAAATCAGCGTAGGCTTATTCGTCTGCTGAATCACATTCGCAATCGTGAAGGTCTTTCCGGAACCGGTCACACCTAGCAGCGTTTGCGCCTGCTCTTGCTTCTTAACGCCCTCGACTAATTGCCGAATCGCTTCCGGCTGATCACCGGTGGGCTTGTAGGAAGAAGTGAGTTTGAAATCCATCCCGAAATATACGAATAATGGAGAGGATAAATCGGGGGGAAATACTATTTTTGGGAAAAATCAAACCTATTTTATGTTACGACTTGCACTCATCATCTTCAGCTTTAGCGCCTTTTCTTGTAAATCCGAGGAACCCGTTGCTCCTAAAATCAATATTATCACCCTTCCGGTGACGCCGCCTAAGGAATATACCTTTGCGACGACGCCGTTTTGGGCGGATGAATTCGATAAAGATGGACTTCCGGATCCTGCGAAGTGGGGGTATGACGTGGGGAATAGTGGCTGGGGAAATAACGAACTTCAGAATTATACGAATGCGAATATTAAAAATGCGCATATCGAGAATGGTATTTTAACGATCGAGGCGATTAAGGAGACGGCTGGGTCGAGTGCCTATACTTCCGCGCGTATCGTGACGAAAGGCAAAAACGACTTTTTATATGGTCGTATTGAGGCCAAAGCCAAGATTCCAGCCGGCCGTGGCAACTGGCCAGCGATCTGGATGTTAGCGAGCCAATCGGATTATGGCACGCAATATTGGCCAGACAATGGCGAAATCGATATCTTAGAACACGTAGGTTATGATCCAGGTGTGATGCATGCGAGTATTCACACGAAAGCATTTAACCACGTGATAGGCACGCAGAAAACGGCCACCACCACCTTAGCGAATTGGGATACGGAGTTCCACACGTTCCGCGTAGACTGGACACCAGATTATATTCGTGCATTTATCGATGATAAGCAATACTTTGAATTCCAAAATCCCAAAGGCGGCTGGGAGCAATGGCCTTTTGACAAGAAACAACATATCTTAATGAACTTAGCTGTAGGCGGAAACTGGGGAGGCCAAAAAGGCGTGGATGACACGATTTTCCCGAACAAATTCCAAATCGACTACGTTCGCGTTTACGCGCTAAACCCCTAATATTCACCCCTAGTATGAAATACCCCAAAGCCGCGGAGGCGTTTAATCGTTTACTCGTTATCATGGACGACCTGCGGGAGAAATGCCCATGGGACAAAAAACAAACGCTGGAGTCATTGCGCCATTTGACCATCGAGGAGACCTACGAGCTTTCCGATGCGATTATGGAAAATGATTTGACCGAAATCCGCAAGGAACTAGGGGACATTTTCTTACACCTCGTTTTTTATAGCAAAATAGGCTCCGAAAAAGGCGCCTTCGATGTCAGCGACGTATTGCACGGGGTTTGTGAAAAACTCATCAGCCGTCATCCGCATATCTATGGAGATGTAGTCGCTGAGACCGAGGAACAAGTAAAGCAGAACTGGGAAGCGTTGAAATTGAAAGAGGGAAACAAGTCCGTTCTAGGCGGCGTTCCCGGATCCTTACCAGCGCTCGTGAAGGCGATGCGGATTCAAGAGAAGGCGCGTGGTGCAGGTTTTGACTGGGAAGAAAAAGAGCAGGTGTGGGAGAAAGTGGAAGAAGAGCTGGGTGAATTCAAAGAGACTTTCGTGGGCAAAGAATTAGACGAAGCAGGGAAAGCGGAGGCCGAAGGCGAGCTAGGAGATTTAATCTTTAGCCTCGTGAACTTCGCGCGATTCATCGATATTAATCCCGAAACGGCCGTAGAACGCACGAACAAGAAGTTCATCAAACGCTTCCGGCACCTCGAAAAGCGCGCGGCGGAAAATGGCCAGGCGCTTTCTGAGATGACTTTGGCTGAAATGGATATTTACTGGAACGAAGCGAAAACGCTCTAGTTCACACTAAACTGGTACGCTGTCTTCGTTTTATAGGTTTCGCCCGGGCGTAAAACCGTCGTAGGAAATGCCGGCTGATTAGGAGAATCTGGAAAATGCTCTGTCTCCAAACATAGCCCAAAACGCTTCCCATACGCTACCCCGTATTTTCCGGTCAAGTGCCCATCGAGGAAATTCCCTGTGTAAAACTGTACCCCCGGCTGATCCGTAGAAACCACCATCTTGCGTCCCGAAACAGGTTCCACGACAGTTGCAATCTTCGCATACGACCCAAAAGCCTTGTCTAAAGCCCAGCAATGATCGTATCCTCCACCTAGCACAATCTGCTCCGATGAAGTGTCGTTAATGCGATCGCCTACCACATGCGACTTCGTGAAATCAAAGGGCGTTCCTGCGACAGGCGTTAGCACCCCCGTCGGAATCAATACTTTATTCACCGCCACTAAACGTGAGGCATCGATCTGCACTTCGTGCGCTAAAATAGCGCGTTTCGTATTTCCGCTCAAGTTAAAATAGGAGTGATTGCTCAAGTTTAAAACCGTCGCTTTATCAGTCGTGGCCTCGTAAGAGATCCCTAATTCATTATCATCCGACAAGGTGTAAGTCATTTTAACGCTCAAGTTTCCGGGGAAACCCTCTTCTAGGTCTTTTGAAACGTAAGATAAGCTCAGGCTCTGCGCGGAAGCAGCCTCCACTTTCCAAACCTTCTTATCAAATCCAACTAGACCACCGTGCAGGTGTTGGCCGTTGTTTTGGGCAGCTAAGGTATATTCCTTCCCGTCTAGTGTAAATTTTCCCGCTGCGATGCGGTTTCCGAAGCGGCCTACGATGGCTCCAAAATAGGGAGTGTCTTTGATGTATTCATCCAGTGTTTCAAAACCTAACACAACATCTTCTAATTTCCCCGTGCGGTCAGGGGTCAGGATTTTTTGGATGATGCCGCCGTAGTTCATGATGCGAACTTCCATGCCTTTGGCATTCTTCAAAGTGAAAAGGGTAACTGACTCGCCCGCAGGCGTTTGACCGAAGGATGTTCCGGGATTAGACATAGCAAATAGGTTTGAGGACAAGAAAAAAAGGGCTAAAAAGCAATATTTCATAGGTTAACGAGGTTTGTGCGTTCAATTTACCACAAAAGATGGAAAATAAAATTATTCTTCGTAGCTTTGCACCCCAATTTAAAAATTGTTTCAAACTTAATTTCAGCAGGTTAGCCCAGCTTGTTGATGTAGGCGAAAAGCCAAACGGGCAAAAAATATGTCAAAACAACCAAAAGATTTCGACTGGGATTTAGTTGAAGGAAAAGGATTCGGTGGTAACTATACTACTGAGCAAAAAGAAAAAATGGAGGCTGCTATCGAAGCAACCTTGAACTCGGTCACTGAGAAGGAAGTAGTGAAAGGTATTGTAGTAAGCAAGACTGACCGTGAAGTAATCATTAACATTGGATTCAAATCTGATGGTTTAGTATCTGCTTCAGAATTCCGCGATATGCCGGATTTGAAAGCTGGTGACGAGGTAGAAGTATACATCGAGAACCAAGAAGACGCAAACGGACAATTAACCTTGTCACGTAAGTTAGCTAAGGTGATGGGTGCATGGACTAACATCGAGAAAGCATTAGAAGAAGATACCATCATCAATGGTTTCGTTAAGCGCCGTACAAAAGGTGGTTTAATCGTAGATATCTTTGGAATCGAGGCATTCTTACCTGGTTCTCAAATTGATGTGAAGCCTATCCGTGACTTCGATATTTTCGTAGGTAAAAACATGGAGGTTAAAGTGGTTAAAATCAACCACACAAATGACAACGTAGTTGTATCTCACAAAGTATTAATCGAGAAAGATCTTGAGGCTCAACGTCAAACGATCTTAACGAACTTAGATAAAGGTCAAGTATTAGAAGGTGTAATCAAAAACATGACTAATTTCGGTGTGTTCATCGATTTAGGTGGTGTAGATGGTTTACTTCACATCACAGATATCTCATGGGGTCGTATCAACCACCCACAAGAGGTATTGAAATTGGATCAAAAAATCCAAGTGGTGGTATTAGACTTCGACGAAAACAAAAAACGTATCTCTTTAGGTATGAAGCAATTACAAGCGCACCCTTGGGAAGCTTTAGCTGCTGGAACTGAAGTAGGTTCGAAAGTAAAAGGTAAAATCGTTAACGTAGCTGATTACGGTGCTTTCTTAGAAGTATTGCCAGGCGTTGAAGGTTTAATCCACGTGTCTGAGATGTCATGGTCTCAACACTTACGTAACCCACAAGATTTCTTGAAAGTAGGTGACGAAATGGAAGCAGTAGTGTTAACATTAGATCGTGCTGAGCGCAAGATGTCATTAGGTATCAAGCAATTAACAGAAGATCCTTGGACTAAAACTGATTTATTAGCGAAATACGCAATCGGTACGAAGCACAAGGGAACTGTTCGTAACTTAACTAACTTCGGTTTATTCCTTGAGTTAGAAGAAGGAATCGACGGTTTAGTTCACGTTTCTGACTTGTCTTGGACGAAGAAAATCAAGCACCCATCTGAATTCGTTAAAGTAGGTGATTCTTTAGATGTTGTTGTGATCGAATTAGACGCGGATAACCGTCGTTTAGCTCTAGGCCACAAGCAATTAGAGGAAAACCCTTGGGATACTTTTGAGAGTGTGTTCACATTAGGTTCTACGCACAAAGCAACGATCATTTCTAAGAATGATAAGTTCGGTGTTTTAGAATTGCCTTACGGTATCGAAGGTCTAGCTCCTTTGAAGCAATTAACTAAGGCGGATGAGTCAGCAGCGGAAGCTGGTGAGGCGTTAGACTTCGTGGTAACTGAGTTCCACAAAGAAGAGCGTAAAATCATCTTATCACACACACGTACCTTCACTGCAGCTACGGCTGAAGAAGTAGCGGCGGATGCTGCTGCGGCGAAACCAGAGAAGAAAAAAGCAACTAAGTCTGCTGACAAACCAGCGACGACTACAGCTGAGAAATCGACTATGGGCGATATCGGTGCATTATCTGCTTTAAAAGAGCAAATGGAAGGCGCTGAAAGAGAACAAGCGATTAAAAAATTAGAGAAGAAATCTAAAAAAGCTGAGTAAGAGCATTCACCTGTTCTATACGGAAAGGGGTTAGCGAAAGCTGACCCCTTTTTTTGTTTTCTAGATTTTTTTTCCAAACTTACATCCAATCATTTAAACCTATCAACCATGAGTAACAATTCAAGACGGGACTTTCTGCGCAAGGCAGGATTAGCCGCAGCTAGTTTCTACATTGTCCCTCGCCACGTTTTAGGCAAAGGATACACTGCTCCTTCAGATAAATTAAACATCATGGGTGTCGGTGGTGGCGGAAAAGGCTACAGCGATATCATGAATTCGTATAACAAGGGAGCTGAAAACATCGTCGCAATCGTCGATGTAGATGATCGCCAAATCGTGCGCATCAAAAAAGACCTTCCAAAAGCAAATTACTACCGCGATTTCCGCGCTGCCTTAGATAAAGAGGGTAGCAACGTAGACGCGGTTATCGTTTCTACACCGGATCATACCCACGCAACTATCGCGATGGAGGCGATGCGCCGTAAGAAGCACGTATATGTTCAAAAACCGTTAACTCACGATATCTACGAGGCGCGTCTTTTAGGCGAAAAAGCACGTGAGATGCAAGTCGTAACCCAAATGGGTAACCAAGGTTCTTCAGGAGACGGCGTTCGTCAAATGATGGAGTGGTTCGATGGCGGTGCGATCGGTAAAGTAAAAGAAGTGTATGTATGGACAAATCGTCCCGTATGGCCACAAGGCATCGCTTATCCTGCTGCTGGATCACCAGCACCGGCAGAACTAGATTGGGATCTGTGGTTAGGACCTGCGAAATACAGAGAATATAATCCGGCTTTACTTCCATTCAAATGGAGAGGCTGGTGGGATTATGGTACCGGCGCTTTAGGCGATATGGGATGTCACTTATTAGACCCTCCATTCAAAGTACTAGGTATCCGTGACGCGATCGACGTAGAATGTTCGGTAGGTTCAGTCTTCTTGCAAGATTGGACGCCAGAATACATTCCACAAGGATGTCCTCCAAGTTCGATGGTGACTTTACACTACGGTCCATCGAAGAAGAATAATTCTCCAGTTAAGTTAACTTGGTTTGATGGTGGTCTTCGCGCTCCACATCCAGATGGCATTCCAGCATCGGAAATCATCGGGGATCCAGATGGCTCGAACGGTGTTATCTTAATCGGATCAAAAGGAATCATGACCTGCGGAACGTATGGTATGTATCCTAAAGTATTTAGAAACGGAGCTCGTGTAGATGAGTCTGAACTTCCTAAAGCAAGCCTAGCGCGTGTGAAAGGTGGAGATAGCGGACACAATACCCAGTGGGTAGAAGCTTGTAAGGCTGGTTTTGGCAAAATGGAAGTAAGTTCTCCTTTTGATTATGCTGCGCCATTTACAGAATCGGTATTAATGGGTAACCTAGCCATTCGTTCGTACATGTTACGCGAAGGCGAAGGCCGTAATGCGAAATACATTGGACGTCAAAAACTGGAGTGGGATGCGAAGAACATGCGCATCACGAACTTCGATGCGGCGAACCAATTCGTTAAGCGTGAATACCGCAATGGCTGGACGCTTTAATTGACCATTCGATAATTAGATTTGAAAAGACGGGACGCTCTCCCGTCTTTTTTTTATTTTTGTGCTATGAATTTTAGCTCAACTACCCCTGCATCAGACGTCTTCGCTCAAGTCGAAGCATACATCCTCTCTCAAGGTTATACCATCATCGACAAAGACCACAGCCGCCCTTGGGGAGGATTCTTTGTGTTAGATGAAAACCAAGCAGCGAAGTTCGCAGCACAATTCTTTCCACAGCTTACGTTAGATTCCATTCAGATCACCCAAAAGCAGAGCCCTAAGTTCTTAGTAGTCGCACCTAATAAACGCTTATCGTGGCAATACCATTTCCGTAGAGCGGAAGTTTGGACGGTGAATTCGGGTCCAGTAGGAGTGGTCATCTCTGAAACGGATGAGCAATCTGCTCCTGGAGTTTATCAAGTGGGGGATTTAATTACCTTGCCTACAGGCATGCGCCACCGTTTAGTCGGTTTAGACCATTGGGGCGTGGTGACGGAGATCTGGCAGCATACCGATGTGGAGCATCCTTCGGATGAATCGGATATCGTCCGTTTACAGGATGACTTTGGCCGTTAATCAAATTTAACCAGCCGTTCATCTAAAAATAATACAAGAAAACTTTGTAGTCTCTGAAAGTTTCCATAGTTTTGCTTTCCGATTAATCAACGGGCTTAGCAAATGAAATCGCGTATTCTAGAAAAAGGAGCTGAATTATTCTTTCGTTACGGTGTGAAGACCGTGACGATGGACGCAATTGCGAGCGATTTAGGGATTTCTAAAAAAACGATTTATCAACATTTTCCGGATAAAGATTCCATGGTGTTCGAGGTGGTGAAGAACTTCATCGAACAGGATCTTGCGAAGTGGGAAGAGCTAGATCGTTTGTATTCAAACGTGATAGAGAAGATGTTTAAGTCCTTCGAGATGACGAAGGATTTATTAACGCAAATGAATCCTCGACTGCTATTTGAGATTCAGAAATACTTCCCTACTGCCTTTCAACTTTTCTTACAACACGGGGAGAATTGCATTCACAAGAACCTCATTGCGGACTTTAAGAAAGGCGCACAGTTTGGCTATTTCCGAAGCGATATTGACTTCGAACTTTTAGCGCGCTTGCGTATGGCTGAGGTGAATTTAGCCTTTAATCCCGACTTCTTTCCGAACAATAAATTACCTCTTTTCGAAACCCAGCTCGTATTGATGGACATCTTCATGCGCGGGATTTTGACCGAAAAGGGTTTAACACTTTATACATCTTACCAAAACAATTTAAAATGATGATCCGCCTAAGAAAAATTTGTGCCGGTCTATTTTTAATGACCACCTTGTCCGCCACTGCGCAGACCTTCAGCCTTAAACAGGCTGTGGATTATGCCATCACGCACCAGGTTCAGGTTAAAAATAGCCAAATCGACTTGCAAAACGCAAGCGCAAAAATCAACGAGATTAAAGCCATGGGCTTGCCTCAGGTGAACGGTTCGGTTGCTTTGACAAACAACCTGATCTTACAAAGAATGTTCATCCCTGCTAAAATTTTCAATCCATCGGCGGCAGAAGGTGAATTAATCGCAGCAAAATTCGGTGTAGATAACGCTGGTTTTGCGAATGTGGCATTAAGCCAGCTCGTGTTTGACGGTTCCTATTTATTAGGATTAAAAGCAACCTCAGTTTACAAGGATTTAGCCGTTAAGTCAGTGACGCAATCGAAGCAACAAGTAGCGGAGAACGTGACGAAGGCTTATTACGGGATCCTCGTGAACGAAAAGCGCATCGGCTTATTGAGCTTGAACTTAGCTCGCCTGGATACCTTGTTGAAAGAGACGCGCGAGTTAAACAAGCAAGGTTTTGTGGAAAAGATTGACGTACAGCGTTTGGACGTGCAGGCGAATAACTTACGCACGGAATTAGACAACGTGAATCGCTTACAGGATTTAAGCTATTCCTTGTTAAAGTTCCAAATGGGCTATCCTATGGAAGAACCCATTCGCATCAGCGAGAGCTTAGAGAAAATCGAATTAGCCACGTTTAATACGAACGCGGCTGGCGAATTTAGCTATGCGAATCGCATTGAATATTCGATTTTACAAACGCAGGAAAACCTAGCGGAGTTGGATTTAAAAAGCATTAAGGCGGGTTATTTACCTCGTTTAGTGTTGAACGCAAACTACGGTTATAACGCGGGGGCGAATGCATTTAGTGATTTGATCACCAAGCAATGGTTTGATAATGCAGCGGTGACGGTGGCGTTGCAGATTCCTATTTTCGACGGATTCTCTAAGAAATACAAAGCGGTTCAATCGGCGAATAACTTACAAAAGGTACGTCAGTCGTATAGCTTGTTAAAGTCGTCTATCGACATGCAACGTTCGCAGGCGACTATTACGATGAAGAACGCTCTAGAATCTATGAAAGAGCAAAAAGCAAACTTGGATTTAGCGAATGAAATTTCTCGTGTGACGCGGGTGAAATATCAACAAGGTGTAGGATCAAATCTGGAGGTATTGAACGCGGAGTCTTCGATTAAAGAATCACAAGCGAATTATTTTACCGCATTATACAATGCGTTGATTGCCAAAGTAGAAGTAGAAAAAGCAAACGGTACACTATACATAGACTAATAGAAACATGAAAAAAATAGCCATCCTCCTAAGTGGAATCATTTTATTCGCGGCATGCGGATCGAAGGACAAAAAGCAAGAATTAGCTGACTTGAAGAGTCAGGAGAAAGAAATCCAGGCAAAGATTGCTGCGTTAGAAAAAGAAGTAGGTAAGCCTGCAGATAAAGCGGTTACGAAGGTGATCACCGTAAGCGTGAGCCCTTTAGCTCCGCAAAACTTCCAGCACTTCGTAGAGGCGCAAGGAAATGTGGTAGCCGAAAATACGGTTTTAGTAAGCCCACAAACAGGTGGTGTGATCTTGACTTTGCCAGTGGTGGCGGGCCAAAACGTATCGAAAGGGCAATTAATTGCCACTTTGGATAACAACATCTTGAAAGAATCCTTAGAAGAGGTTCGCCAGCAATTATCGTTAGCGAAGACGATTTACACGAAGCAAAAAGCGCTTTGGGATCAGCAAATCGGAACGGAGGTTCAATTCTTGAGCGCGAAGTCGAACATGGAGTCTTTGGAGAAAAGAATCGTAACCTTGAAAGCACAATTAGGCCTTTCTCGTGTGACCGCTCCTATCTCAGGAACCATCGAATTAGTACGTCAAAAAGCAGGCGAAATGGGCGCTCCAGGTGTCCCTATCGTTCAAATCGTGAACCTAGGCAACCTAAAGATCTCTGCTAAAATCGCTGACTCGTATGTAGGAACCGTGAAACAAGGCGACGAAATCAGCATCAAATTCCCTGATTTAAACAAGGAATTAAAGGCGCGCATCTCCCTAGTTTCTAAAATGGTAAACCCATTAACGCGTACATTCGACATCGAAGCACGCATCCCGAACGCCGGTGGCGAATTAAAGCCAAACTTATTAGCGGTGATTAACATCAACGATACGTCGAAGAAAAACGCGATTGTCATCAGCGAAAACATCATCCAAAAGACCGAAAAAGGGAATTTAGTGTATGTGGCTGTGGAAGAAAACGGCAAGAAGGTAGCGCGTGCTCGTCAAGTGACCGTAGGTTTAACCTACAACGGCCAGGCTGAAATTACATACGGTCTTAAAGCTGGCGAAGCAATCATTACTCAAGGGTTTCAAGATTTAGTAGATGGTACATCCATCTCATTCTAAGTAGAAAATGGAAAAAAATATCAAAAATGAGCAATTGCCAGAAGGCAAAGGCTTGATCTATAACATGGTGGGCTGGTTAGCCCAAAACCGCACGACGGTTTACATCTTCACCTTCATCATTTTTGTGGCGGGGATGGGAATCTATTCGAGCTTGCCTAAGGAGCAATTCCCAGACATCGTGGTGCCTCAAATGGTCATCCAAACAGTCTATGCCGGAACGACTCCTTCGGATATCGAGAACACGATCAACAAACCGATCGAAAAGCAAATCAAGTCGATCACGGGTGTCAAGCGCGTGAAATCGAATGCCTTGCAAGATATTTCTGTAATCATCGTCGAATTCAATACCGACGTCACCGTCCCCATCGCGAAACAGCGAACACAGGATGCGGTGGACAAGGCAATCGCCGATCTACCCAAAGACTTAACACGTGAGCCTTCAGTGGCGGAGGTGAATTTCTCCGAATTCCCCATCATGAACATCAACATCGCGGGAGATTATCCACTCGATAAGTTGAAAAAATACGCAGAAGATTTACAAGACGAGATCGAAGGCATGCCCGAGATTAACCGCGTGGATATCATCGGTGCATTGAAAAGAGAAATCCAAATCAACCTGGATTTGTACAAGATGCAGAGTTATGGTTTGACTTTTTATGATATTCAATCGGCTGTTCAAGGCGAAAACGTGAACATCTCTGGCGGTGATTTAGCCGTAGATGGTGTGCGTCGTTCCCTTCGGGTGACGGGCGAATTCAAGGCAGTGGATCAAATTGCGAATTTAATGGTCGGTTCTTCTACAGGAGCTCGCGTTCGTTTAAAGGACGTGGCTGAGGTGAAAGACAGCTATGAGGAGAAGCAAGACTTTGCGCGTTTGAATAACAAATCCGTTATCACTTTGAACGTTATTAAGCGTGGTGGAGCGAACTTAATCGAGGCAGCTGATCGCATCGAGAAGACGATCGAAGAGTACAAAGAAAATCGTTTCCCAGAGGGCTTAACGGTGACGACAACGGCGGATCAGTCAGAGCGCACCCGTGGCGACTTAGCGGATTTGATTAATACGGTAATCCTAGGTTTCATCTTCGTGGTTATCGTGTTGATGTTCTTCATGGGTGTGCGTGATGCGGTTTTTGTGGGTTTATCTGTGCCTCTTTCGGCCTTGCTAACCTTCTTATTCATGCCGTCTTTAGACTTCAGCTTAAATACGATCGTATTATTCGGTTTCCTTTTAGGCCTGGGTATTGTGGTGGATGATGCGATTGTGGTGATCGAGAATGCGCACCGTTTGTTCAATAACTTCAAGAAGTTGACGATTACGGAGTCAGTGAAATTAGCCGCATCGGAGGTATTTATTCCGGTATTGTCTGGTACGTTAACGACGATTTCTCCGTTCTTGCCTTTGCTTTTCTGGCCAGGTATCGTGGGTGAATTTATGAAGTACTTGCCCATCACGTTGATCATCACGCTATTTGCGTCCCTATTTGTGGCTTACGTGATGAACCCGGTATTCGCGATTACGTTCATGAAACGTCATGACGAAGAGGTGAATGATGTGAAGGCGCCTAAGTTTGCGGACATTCGCCGCACGGTATTTATCTTGTTGAGTTTGGCGGTGTTCGGCTATGTGATGGGCTTTGGTCTAGGTCACTTTGGCTTTGGAAACTTCTTCGTTCTATGCATCATCTTGTACGTGTTCAATCATTTCGTGATTACGCCAAAGTGGATCGTGCCTTTCCAAGAGGTTACCTTGCCTAATTTCAAGACGAATTACCGTAAGTTAATTTCGTGGGTGTTGATGGGTCGTCGCCCTATTTATGCGACTATTTCGGCCTTCGTTTTATTAATCGTAACGATCGGTTTATTAGGTGTGGTGAAGCCTAAAGTGGTTTTCTTCCCTTCAGGTGATCCAGATTATATTTATATCTATGCCAAAAACCCGATCGGAACTGATGCAAACGTCACAGATTCAGTTTCCAAAGTAATCGAAAAGCGCGTATTCACTTTCTTAAACAAAGAAGGGTACAACAAAATCGTGAACTCGGTGATTTCGAACGTAGGTAAAAACGCAGGCGATCCGATGCAACCAGACCGTGGTGCGACTCCACACAAGAGTAAGGTGACGATTGCATTTGAGAAATTGCAATTACGCGAGGGAATCAAGACAGGTGAGGTATTGAGCAAGATCCAAGCAGACTTTGCTAAAAATCCATTAGCCGGCGTGGAGATTGCCATCGAGCGCGAAAACAACGGCCCACCTACAGGAAAGCCTATCTCGATCGAAATCGCGGGGGATGACTTCGTGGTTTTACAAGATCTAGAGAAGAAAGTTCGCGCGGCGGTCATCAAATCTGGCATCCAAGGCATCCAAGAGTTAAAGTCCGATTTAGTGACGAACAAACCGGAAATCATCATCGACGTGAACCGCGAGAAAGCTTCTCGTGAAGGCATCTCTTCTGCGCAAGTGGCGATGGCGGTGCGTACCGGTTTATTCGGTTCAGAAATCTCCAAATTCCGCGATGCGAAGGATGAGTATCCTATTCAGTTACGATTAAAAGGCGATTCTCGCAACCAAATCGAGAAGCTATTGCAAATGAATGTAACCTACCGTGATATGAACATGGGTGGTGCCTTGCGCCAAGTACCATTGAATTCGATCGCTGACATTCGCTACGCGACATCGTTTAGCCAGATCAACCGTAAGAACCAAGAACGTGTCATTACCCTAGGTTCTGATGTGGTTCAAGGCTATAATGCGAATGAAATCGTAGGTGAATTAACGACGCTTTTCGAAGAAATCGACGTGCCTCAGGGTTATAACATCCGCATGGGTGGAGAGCAAGAGGACCAAAAAGAATCCGGTGCCTTCTTAGGTGTCGCATTCCTTGCTGCCCTTGTATTAATCTACTTAATCCTAGCGACACAGTTTAACTCAGCGGTAAAACCAATGATCATCTTCGCAACGATCTTATTATCGTTAATCGGGGTATTATTAGGCTTCATGGTATTCGGGATGACCTTCTCGGTGATTATGTCTGGTGTGGGTATCATCGCTCTAGCCGGTATCGTAGTGAAGAATGGTATCTTATTGATCGAATTCATCGAGGAGCTCCGTTTCAAACGTGGCTATGACTTGAAAGAGGCGATCATCGAAGGCGGTGGCATTCGTTTGACGCCGGTATTGTTAACGGCTTCGGCGGCGGTATTAGGTTTAATTCCTTTGGCCTTAGGCTTAAGCATCGACTTCGTGACGCTATTCACAGAATTAAATCCGCATATCTTCATCGGTTCAGATTCAGCCGTATTCTGGGGAATCTTAGCCTGGACGATCATTTTCGGATTAACATTCTCGACCATTTTGACCTTGATTATCGTTCCATGTATGTATTACATCTCGGAGCGCATCAAGCAAAAGTGGTTTACAAAAGCAGTGTAAATTAGATTGGGTTCAAGAATTGCAGAAACCCCTGGGCGTAAAGTCTAGGGGTTTTTTGTTTTTCCCCCCACCATTCCCTAATTTACCCCTTCAAAATCAACAACATGAAAAAACTATTCCTACTCCTGATTCTTCCTTTGCTTGCGAGTGCGCAAGATCGTCCGTATGGTAAGGTTTGGGCGACACGTTCGCAAGCTATTGCCCAAAACGGGATGGCCGCTACTTCGCATCCTCTATCTACTCAAGCGGCACTCGATGTGCTGAAAGCGGGTGGTAATGCCATCGATGCGGCGATTGCGGCGAATGCGATGGAAGGCGTGGTGGAGCCACATGTGAATGGAATTGGAGGGGATTTGTTTGCCATTGTTTGGGATGCGAAAACGAAGAAATTATATGGCTTAAATGGGTCGGGTAGATCGCCTAAATCGCTGACTTTAGCTGAGTTTAAAAAGCGCGGGTTGACGCACATTCCTTCGCTGGGTCCATTGCCGGTGAGTGTGCCGGGTTGTGTGGATGGCTGGTTTGAATTGCATAAAAGATTCGGTTCGATGCCCATGAGCAAGGTGTTGGAAAAAGCGGTTTCCTATGCGCGCAATGGGTTTCCGGTACATGGTGAGTTTGCTTCTGCGCTAGCAAGGGTTCCTGCGAATTATGGCAAGTTTCCGAATGTCGCGAATCACTATTATCCCAATGGGAAGCCGCCTGTGGAGGGGGATATTTTCAAGAATCCGAACTTAGCGAATACGCTTGAAAAATTAGGAAAAGAGGGGCGTGATGCCTTTTATAAGGGCGATATGGCGCGGACGATGGACGCGTTTATGAAGAAGAATGGCGGGTTTTTGAGCTATGAGGATTTAGCGTCGCACACGTCGACTTGGGTGGAACCAGTATCGGTAAATTACCGTGGATATGATGTGTGGGAATTGCCGCCTAATAGCCAGGGAATCGCGGCCTTGCAGATGTTAACAATCTTAGAGGGCTATGATTTCTCTAAAATTAAATTAGGTTCAGCGGAACATGTGCACTTGTTTACAGAGGCCAAAAAACTGGCTTTCGAAGATCGCGCGAAATATTATGCAGACCCGGAGTTTGCCAAAATTCCAGTAGCGGAACTCATTTCAGAAGAGTACGGCGCGAAGCGCCGGGCGTTGATTAATCCGAATCGCGCGGGTCGCCATTACGAGGCAGGAAATCCAGCTTTGAAAGAGGGAGACACGATCTACTTAACAGTGGCGGATAAGGAGGGTAATATGGTCTCTTTGATTCAGAGTAATTATCGAGGTTTTGGTTCAGGTATGATGCCGGATGGTTTAGGATTCATGTTCCAAGACCGCGGCGAATTATACAACTTGAAAGAGGGTGAGAACAACACCTATGCGCCGGGTAAAAGACCTTTTCAGACGATCATTCCAGCGTTCATGACGAAGGATGGTCAGCCGGTGATGAGTTTTGGCGTGATGGGTGGCGCGTTCCAGCCGATGGGCCATGTGCAAATTGTGATGAACGTGGTGGACTTTGGCCTAAACGTACAAGAAGCAGGCGATTATCCACGTATTAATCACGAGGGATCTTCAGAACCGACAGGCGAAACGATGGAGCCGACCGGGGGAATGATCACCCTGGAGCACGGTTATCCGTATGAGGTCATTCGCGATTTATTGCAAAAAGGGCATCAAGTGGGCTATATGAACGGTATTTACGGCGGCTACCAATGCATTATGTACGACCCTGTTCGCAAGGTGTATTATGGTGCGACGGAATCGCGTAAAGACGGACAAGCGACGGGATATTAAGATGTTTGCAAGCCTCATTTTCACGGGCCACGAATGGCTAGAGAACCAGGAAATTTCGATAGAAAATGGTCGTATTTCGGCTATCTCTTCAGGTTCAGGGGCTTCCTCTGACAACTTCCTCGTACCCGGATTTATTGACTTGCAGATTTACGGAGGCGGCGGAATTCTATTCTCGAATCACCAGACGACAGAAGCGATTCAAGCGACTTTTGACGAACACCATAAAACAGGAACGGTTGCTTTTCAGATTACCTTGAACTGCTCGCCTGCGGAGTCCATGTGGAAGGCGATCGATGCTTACTCGAATTATTCCGGACCTGGATTAGTGGGTTTGCACCTAGAGGGGCCTTTTTTTAATCCGGTAAAACGCGGAGCACATCAGGAGGCCTTTGTCCAAAAGCCATCTGTGGCATTTCTGGAAGAGCTCATCTCTAGAACGAAAGGCGTTCCTACTTACTTAACGATTGCCCCAGAAATGTTCCGTGATGAGGAACTTTCGTTACTGTTAGATAGTCACATCATGTGCTCTTTAGGACACAGCGATGCGACCTACGAACAGGCGATGAATGCGATAGAAAAAGGCGTTTCTCGTATCACACACCTCTTTAATGCGATGTCGCAATGGCAATCGCGCGCACCCGGATTAGTGGGTGCCAGCTTCGATTCCGATGCTTGGACGAGCATTATTGCGGATGGTTTACACTGCGACTTTAAATCGCTGGAACTGGCTTACCGACTGAAAAAAGGTCGATTATTTTTGATTACAGATGCGGTGACGAATGATGTGTCGGGTCCGTATTCGTTTTTAGCCAAAGACGATCGTTTCACGAATGAGGCAGGAGTTCTTTCCGGTTCTTCCTTAACGATGATAGAGGCCATTCAAAACTGCGTTCATAAGGCTTCTATCCCGTTGGAAGAAGCTATCAAAATGGCGACTGTTTATCCGGCCGAAGTAGCGAATTTAGATCAATTAGGCAGTATTGAAGTGGGGAAACGCGCGTGTTTCGTGGAGTTAAATTCCGCGTTGGAGGTGCAGCAGGTTTGGTACGATGGAAAAGCCTTGTTAAATTAGGCTATGATTACATTTCCTTCGAAGCAGCCACACGTTCAGACGACGATATTTACCAAAATGTCCGCCCTTGCCCTCGAGCACGGGGCCTTAAATCTTTCCCAAGGTTTTCCCGGTTTCGATTGTGCGCCTGCTTTGCAAGAACTGCTTCAGCATTATTCCAAAGGGCATAACCAATATGCCCCGATGTCAGGCGTTCCGGTTTTTAGACAATCGCTGGCGGCAAAAACCTCCTCCTTTTATGACATTCCAGTGGATGCCGATTCAGAGGTAACCATCGTTTCTGGTGCTACGGAGGCGCTTTTTGCAGCGGTTCATTGCTGTGTTTCGCCGGGCGATGAGGTGATTATGTTTGACCCCAGCTATGATGCCTACGATCCCATGGTTCGTTTAGCAGGTGGAATTCCCGTCCATATTCCTTTAAAGGCTTCGACTAACTTTGCGATTGATTGGTCTTCCGTTGCTGCGAAAATTACGCCTCGAACGAGAGCGATCATGGTGAACAGTCCGCACAATCCTACAGGAGCGGTTTGGTCGATGGCAGATCTGGATGCTTTCGCGGAGATCGTTAAAGGGACGAATATCTTAATCGTTTCAGACGAGGTTTACGAACATATCGTTTTCGATGGAGCGCAGCACGCCAGTGTTTTATTGCATCCAGAATTGCGCAAACGCAGTTTTGTGTGTGGATCTTTTGGCAAAACCTACCACATCACGGGTTGGAAAATAGGCTCTTGTATTGCCCCAGCCTACCTCACGGCAGAATTCAGAAAACTACATCAGTGGGTCACTTTTTCGAGTGCGACACCTTTGCAATATGCCCTAGCAGACTACCTAAAAGAGCCCTCTCACTATCTAGGTTTATCTGATTTTTACCAAAAAAAGCGCGACCTATTCGCCTCCCAATTCGCAGGAAGCGCTTGGAAAGTCCTACCTAGCGCCGGAAGTTTCTTCCAATGCCTAGATTACTCCGCCATCTCAGCCGAAAAGGATGTGGATTTAGCCGATCGCCTAACACGAGAAATCAAAGTGGCCTCTATTCCCGTTTCCGTTTTCTACGAAACCAATCCCGGTGATAAAATCTTGCGTTTCTGTTTTGCGAAAGAGGATGAGGTGCTGCTAGAAGCGGCGAAACGCCTAGTTCAAATACTTTAACGCGATTTCTTCGCCGATTTGCTCCAATAACTCTGCTGCGCGCGCCAGGGATTCATCCGCCGTCGCTGCGTGAGAAGCAATGGTAAACACCTCGTTCTCATCTAGGAATATGGGGAAATTTGCGGAGTTTTCGAAAGCTCCAGAGACTAAAATAGTTTGTTTGAATACTTTATCGCAGCGTTTGACGACCTCGGAAACCACTTTCCCTCCCCAAGTAGAGGAATCGATCTTGCCTTCACCGGTGATGATAAAGTCCGCTTTAAGCAGGGCGCGATTAAAGTGTACTTTGTCCATGACCCAGCTTGATCCCGAGACAATGGTCGCGTTTAAGAAGTAGCACGCGCCGGCTCCTAGGCCTCCTGCGGCACCCGCTCCTGCTTGATCAGCGATTTTACCGAAGAAAGTAGCAACACTATTTAGACCCTTATCTAATTGTTTAATTGCTGTTGCGCTTGCCCCTTTTTGGCCGGCAAAAACATGGGCGGCACCTGTGGGACCTGCCAGCGGATTCGTCACATCCGTGACTACCGTGAAAGTACACGTTTGCGCTAAAGCGGGGGCTTCGATGGAAGCGATATGAACCAAGTTTTCGCCTGTGGGGGATAAAGCAAGGCCTTTCGCATCTAAAAATTTCCAACCGAGGGCCGCTGCCATACCGATGCCCGCATCGTTAGTTGCGGAACCACCGATAGTCAGGATAATTTGTGAGGCGCCGCGGTGTAAGGCGTCCGCAATGAGAATTCCTGTTCCGAAAGTGGATGTTTTTAAGGGGTTGCGCTCTTTAGCTTTTAAAAGGGCTAGTCCAGAGGCGCGGGCCATTTCGATGTAGGCGGTTTTTTGGTCCGCTAAGTATAAATATTCCGCTTGAATGGGGCGCATTAAGGGATCAAAGGTGTCTACCGTAATCCAATTACCGCCATGTAATTGTTGGATGACCTCGAGAGTTCCTTCGCCTCCGTCTGCGAGGGGCATTTTTGTGAATACCGTCTTAGGGCGGCGTTTTTTAATTCCCTTTTCTAAGGCCTCACAGACTTGAGAGGCGGATAGCGATCCTTTGAACTTATCAGGGGAGATTAATACGTGCACGGCGATGGATTTATGTCGCAATTTACCGACAATTCCTTAAATTTAACGCATGAGAATTCTGACAACCTTTGGCCTACTGCTAGTACTATTCACATCCTGCACGAATCAACCCGATTTAAGCGGATTCGATGTGGATGCTTTTAAAAAAGACCGAGGTGGATGTGCTGGGACGAGGGAAAAACAAATCGACTGGCTGAAAACGCATAAAATGACCTGGAAGGGGGTTAGCTCGAATGATTTGGAAGACATCCTAGGCAAGCCAGATATTCAGCAATTAGCTGATCGGAATCAAGAATATTATGTCTACTTTTTGGAAAAAGGAGAACACTGTGAAAATATAAAAAACCCTTCCATGGCACGCACGATGGCCTTTCGATTTAGTGCGATGGGCTTAACTACGGAGATAACTTTCCAACAGGGTCTCCCCTGATATAAACCAAACACAAATCTAAACCTATGAAAAAAACACTACTCGCGTCGCTTCTGTTGTTTAGCACGCTGGCTTATAGTCAAACCTACACTCCTTCGCCAGCAACCCTCCAGGCAAGAACACAATTTCAAGACAATAAATACGGATTATTCATTCACTGGGGCATTTCGTCGATGCTAGCAGATGGCGAATGGGTAATGAACAACCGGAAAATCGATAAAAAAGATTACCAGCGCCTTCTGAAGGGCTTCTATCCCTCCGAGTTTAATGCGGCGGAATGGGTTTCCATGGCAAAGAATTCCGGCATGAAATACATCATTTTCATTACGCGACATCACGATGGTTTTTCGAATTGGGACACGCAACAATCGGATTGGAAAATCACCAATACCCCGTTTAAGCGGGATGTGCTGAAGGAATTAGCCGCAGAGTGCAAGAAGCAGGGGATAAAGCTGGGATTGTATTATTCAACGCTGGACTGGTATCGGGATGATTATCCACGAGAAACGGGTCGTACGGGACAAAATTCGGGCCGAACAAGCCAGGGCGACTATGCGTCTTATTTGAAATTTATGAAAGCTCAGTTGACGGAATTATTGACGAATTACGGCGAAATCAGCAACATTTGGTTTGATGGCCATTGGGATCAAACGAATCCGGAAGGAAATAAGGATCGCAGCTCTCGAATCGATTGGAAATACGACGAAATTTATGGCTTGATTCACTCGATTCAGCCCGCGTGTATGATCGGGAATAACCACCATTTAGATCCGATTCCGGGGGAGGATTTCCAAATGTTTGAGCGCGATCTTCCAGGAGAGAATCAACATGGTTTGAGTTTCCAAGCTGCATCTGCGCTTCCTTTGGAAACCTGCGAAACCATCAATGGGGCCTGGGGCTACAATATGATGGACCACAAATACAAAACGCCTGCAAAAATCCACCAGTTATTAGTGGGAGCGGCGGGCCGCAACGCGAACTTATTATTAAACGTGGGGCCGATGCCTACGGGGAAGATTCAGCCAGAATTTACAGATAGTTTAGCGGTCGTAGGGAAATGGTTAGAAGCCAATGGCCGTTCAGTGTATGGAACGCGTGGTGGTCCTCTAAAGCCACAGGCTTGGGGTGTAACGACAGAAAATGCAACTAGCGTTTTTGTGCATTTATTGAACAAGCCAGGTGAGGAGAGTTTACTTATTCCCGGAAAATATAAGAAGGTAAGCGTTTTAAATGGGGCCGCAGTGAAGGCAAAGTTCACTAAGGACGGCGCCAGCATCTTAGTGGCAGATGTGCCGGATGGAACGCAAGTGTTAGAACTGATCAAATAAAAATGGGGCCCGCGGCCTGTTTGCATCACAAGTATGCAGTCATGCAGCCGCGGGCCCCTTATTTTATTTCAATGCTCCGTAGATAATATTCTCTATTTTTTCTTGGTAATCGCCGTGAGAATTAGGCGTGTGTTGTGACATGATCAAGACAATCATCTTCTCCTTAGGATCTGCCCAATAGGTCGTTCCGTAATAGCCTCCCCAAGAGAAAGATCCTTTATTACGCATCTTGCGATTCGCTGACTTTTCGCCAGCTAACATAAATCCTAAACCGAAAGAATCATCTCCTAATGGGAAGTTTGGACTTACCATCAATTCCGCAGTACGGCGACCAATGATCTGTTTTCCGTTGTATTTCCCCCCATTTAAGATGCATTGCAAGAAGATCGCATAGTCAAAGGCAGTAGACGAAAGTCCTGCACCCCCTGAGAAGAAGGTCTTCTTAAACAAGGGGTAATTTGGGTTAATGCCGCGGAAGGTAGGTGCCCAGGGGATGATTTGTTTCGCGTCATTCTCCGTGTAAACCGATGGAAGGCGGGTGCCTTTTTCCGCTGGAACGTTAAAATAGGTGTCCTTCATACCTAAGGGGATGAATACGTTTTTCGTTAAATAGGCCTCCAAAGTCTCGCCGCTAATCACCTCAATCAAACAGCCTAACACGTCCGTGTTTAAACCATAAGTGAATTTCTCACCCGGATTATGAATGAGTGGCAAGGTGCCTAATTTTGTGATCGCTTGTAATAAGGTTGTTCCATTATCACCTAGGCCCGAAGGGATACCCGCTTTTGCGTAAATCGCCTTCATTTTATCCGAACCAATTCCGGCGTAATCTAAACCGGAAGAGTGAGTCAGTAAGTCGCGAATCGTAATTTCACGCTTCGCTGGCTCAGAAGTAAACGAGGAATCTGCCGCATTGAAATCCTTGAGGACGCGTGGGGATTTGAACGTAGGAATAAAATCGGAAAGGGGTTGATCCAAGCGGATTTTACCTTGTTCGAAAAGTTGCAAGATGCCTAAGCTGGTTAGGGCTTTGGTTTGGGACATGATGCGGAAAATCGCGTCAGCAGGCATCGGTTTTTTAGTTGCCAAATCCGCGTAGCCATGGCCTTTGTAGTGAACGAGTTGGTTGTTTTTCACGATGAGTGTAACCGCACCCACCAGGTGATTTTTCTCCACATAGGATTTTAACAAGGCGTCTACGCCTTCTAATTTTTTTAGGTCAAAATCTGCCGTAGGTTGAACTACCGGAGATAAAACTTGCGCCGCTAGCGAGAGTGGCAACAAGAATAACAGGATCAGTTTTTTCATTCGTCGGTTTTGATTTTTGAGTTAAATGGTAGGTTTAGTTGGTAAGCAAATGATTGGTCTTTGTCGTTTTCTAATACGTCCAAACCATACTTGATTTTCTCCATGGGTGTCGCATCAAAAGTGCCGAACAAGCGATCCCAAAAGGCGAAGATATTCCCGTAGTTCGAATCCGTTTGTGGACGCTCGAAATGGTGGTGAACCTTGTGCATGTTAGGCGAGATGATGACATACGAAAGGGCCTTATCTAGCCAAAGGGGCAGACTAATATTAGCGTGGTTGAACTGAGAAAGAACGACGCTGAGGCTTTGGTACAAAAAGACAATCCACATAGGTGCGCCACATACTAAAATCGCTAAAATGGCAAAGACCGCGCGGATTACACTCTCGCCCGGATGGTGGCGATTCGCCGTCGTCGTATCTACCTGCGTATCCGCGTGGTGAACCATGTGGAACTTCCAAAGCACTTTGATCTTATGCTCGATCAAATGCACTAAATAGGCGCCTACCAGATCCATTAGCAATAATCCCACGATTAAAAAGGCCCAGCTAGGCATCGCAAACCAATGCAAAATCCCAAAATTCGCCGAAACCGTCCAATCGCTCGCCGCTACTAACAGCGCCGCAAAAGGAAAATTGATGGCAATGGTCGTGAACGTTAAAAACAGGTTTAACTTCGCGTGAGCCCACTTATTGCCTTTGAAATTTACTAAGGGAATGCCCGTTTCAATCAGCCAAAACAAGGTAATTCCCCCGGCTAAAATCAGGGCGCGGTGCGCACTGGGAATGGTAGCAAAATACGATTCAATCATCATTTCTTAATATTACGTAAGACATAAATAAAATTCTTCACTGTAGGTCTTTTGTCGAAAAAGTCCAAAATATAGTAATAAGTCCCATCCGGAACTTCACCCGTCTTCTCAAACAACTCAGTCCCCTTAGATGTTTCGCCGGCCCAATTGTTTTGGTAATTATCCGTCTCATACACTAAGCTCCCAATGCGATCGAAAATCGAAATATGGTTCGGAATAGGCTTCGTTAACAGGCCCTCGAATATCAGATAATCATTTTTCCCGTCTCCGTTAGGCGAAATTCCTTGTGGCTCAAAGAACGGGCATGGATCCGGATCCAAGCGATTTTCAATCCCATCCCCATCGCAATCCGGTTTGTATTTTAGCGGATTCTCCTCATCCTCATCATAAATTCCATCGCCATCCGTATCCAATGTTCCAGCGGATAAAACCGTGACGGTTAAAGATGTCGTGCTGTTACAGCCGGTGTTATTCGTCCCCTTAATGGAATAGGTCGTGGTTTTCAACGGATTCGCGTTCACTACCGCTTTGTCCACCGCAGATAAACCATAACGTGGCGACCAGGCATATCGATCCGCTCCGGAGGCCGTGATGACCAAAGTAGACCAGCGAACGACTTCGGCCGGATTAGGCACAAAGGTGATCACCGGAATCGGGTTAATCACAACGCCGGTACCCGAACTGTAGACCGTACCGCACACTGGTTGGGTGATCACAGCACGGAAATATTTCGTATTAGGCAGGTTCGTCGCGGTATAAGTAGAATCTTTGTTCGCAATGTCCGCAAGTCCCACTAAAAAGTCCGGCGTATCCGCTGATTGCCATTTCGCGATAGTGCCTATGTGCCCTGTTAATTTAATGGGTTGGCTATTTTTATCTCCACAGAAAGTGCCCGTTCCCGTTAATTTCCCGCCGGCGATTTCCTCCGTTCGGATCACCACGGAATTCGTGAACTCGAGACTATCCTGCGTGGATCGTGCCCCGCGGCGGTAATAATAAACTGTTTTTGAAAGAGGCGGCAAGTAGGTTTTTGCCGTCGCACCAGGTATTTGCGTAAAATTGATGTTATCCGTACTTACTTGCCAAATGTACGTAATGGGCCTAGGGACGCCGTAGGCGTCTATTTTAGAGGTTATTAGCGTGGGTTTCGCCGGGTAACAGAGCGACTGATCAGAAGCAATTTCTCCTGGCCAAAGGTAGGGCAAGACAACGACCGTATCCGTTTGAATCGCGTTTACGCCGTTAATTGTGAAAGAGATAATCGCTGTTCCAGCCGTTATTCCTCCCGTTAAAACTGCCGTGTAGGTTCCGTTATTATTATTCACAACGGCGGACACCGTTCCCAAGGTCGAGGAGATGGTCACTACGCCCCCATTACCGGTTAAGTTATTGCCTTTAAAATCTTTTAGTTGGACGAATAAGGTAGCATAATCCTTCCCGTTCGCCTTGATAATTTTAGGGCTGGCGTTAATGGTGGAAGTACTCGAATCCGCGACAATGGGCACGGCGCCACAAAGGTCAATGGTAGGAGTTTGGTCGCAGTTAAAGATAGGTTCTTTCGCATCTAAGGAGGTTCCATCCCCCATACTTCCATTAATGCGGTGACCTACATAACAAAATTTAGAGCTTCCTTCTTTTACGTACAAAAGCGTGTGGCCGCCCATTTCGGCAAAAAGGGCTTTGTCCACCCCTTGGTTAAATCCGCCCGCTAGGCCTGGGTCGTAGGAGGCGTTTTCCACCGGTCTGCCCAGCATATTGCGGGCATTATAGCCCCAGGAATACAAATCCCCCGCCTTCGTGATGGCCGAGGCGGCAGGAACGGAGTTGCTGTGTTCCTGGACGGTGACGAAGATGATATTTGTTAAATAGTCGTTAGGGGCGGCTGATTTTTTGGCCTGAACCCAATCTAAATGAACTAAATCACGAGAAAAATCACCACACTGGTAATTTTTATTATCTCCCAGCGCATATAGGTTACCCGAATTGCTCAAAACATAATAGGTATTATAGGAACTGCCGCCCGTGATGCCCCCAGTCACACCGATCATCTTGATCCCTTTCGTTTTTACATCAGCCGGCAAAGTCATCTCCGTCGCATAGGAGCGATACATCGCCCCCGTACCATTCCCTAGGAAAGTCCCGCTCCCCCAGGTATATAATTTACCGTCATTCGTTTCTGCCACTAAAGCATTGTAATTCGCATTTCCCACATGGCCACGAACTGCCTTCACACCGGATAAATAGGTAGTGGGATCAATTTTCACCCGTTGCCAGGTATTCATACCCGCGGTTCCTTGCATCGCCCCATTCCCATCCAAAGAACCCGATAAATAGCCTAACACATAGACATCCCCAGATTTACTTAATAGAATCAACGTGCGGTACATCGCAAAAAGCATTTTTACATCCGTGGGTTCTAGGCCAGAAGGTAAACCGATAGAAGAGGATCCGGCTGGGGGAGTGATTTGGGCAACCCCTGCCGAAGTGGTTAAGGTAGGACTAAAAAGTGACCCCACCGCGCCCCAGGCAAATAAACCTGTGGACGTTAAAACGACTGCTTGATCGATGGAGGTTCCTGAGTTAGTGCCGCCTATTCCGGCTTTGTAAATGGTACCTGAGATGCCTGAATAGTTGCCACTATTGATTTCCAAAGGAGTCAATTGGCCCACTAAACCCGATGGCGCCATGTTCGCTCCCCAGATGGAATATTCCCCCGTACTTTTAATGGCCACCGAGGCATGGTATCCGCTGATGAGTTTGTCGTAGGGGTCGTTTACATTACATTGAGCTGTGGCGTCGATGGCGACACAAAAAAATAGGATCAGCCAGCCCCATACCCTAAAGTAAAAGTATCTGCTAGCTGATCCCATGTATAAATCTCAATTTTAGATTTTAAAACCTAAATATAGGCTATAAAAATTGAAATTTATTATTTGATTATTCTAATTTCAATGCGACGGTTTAGGGCCATACCCTCCTTCGTTTTATTCGATGCCGCCGGCTTATCTTCACCATACGCGTTCACTTGTAAACGCGCAGATTCAACACCTTGCTTCATTAAGAAATTCGCCGCCCCTTGTGCTCTGAAGCGAGACGCCTTTAAATTGTTTTTAGAGGTTCCAAAAGCATCGGAATGACCGTCTACCCGAACTTTAATGTCCGGACGCGCCATCAGCGCTGAAGCGACAATTTTTAACTTAGCCACCGACTCTTCCGTTAATTCCCATTTATTATTCATGTAGAGAATCGTGGTTTCAGCCATCGCCTCTTGATCTACTTTCAATTGTGCCGCTGCCTTCGCATCAGCCTCTGCCTTCGCTATTGCTTCCGCTTTTGCCTTAGCCTCTGCTTCCGCTTTCGCCACTGCTTCGGCTCTAGCTTTTGCCTCTTCCGCCGCTTTCTTATCTGCTGCGATCTTCGCGATGCGATCTTGCTCTGCTGCCTCTACTGCTGCTTTCGCCGCAGCTTCTTCTGCTAACTTAGCTGCCTCCTCATCCATTTTCTTCTTCGCCGCTTTCCATCCGAAATGATATACTAGGCCAAAAGACGTGCTATTGTTTGATCCTCTCACAGAGGCTATTTTCACTCCTGCCTCTGTCGACTGTGCCATCGGAATCGCTAAGTTCGACTGAGCGATGAAGGAAAGTCGTTTGGATAATTTGACATCGATACCAATTCCACCGGCAGCACTTAGTTCATATGCGTTTCCTGGAAAACCATAATCGCGGCGAGCGAAAGCCTCCGCTCCGATTTGGAAGAAAGGATTTAATACGGATGTTTTTTTGCGCGGAATAAAGAAGTAACGCATGCTCGCGTTAGCCGAGAGAAATTTACCATTCCATTCACCCGGGCTGAAGAAATCGCCCTTGAATCCCGTTAATCCGGTATAAACGACATCCATGCTCGCCGTTTTGCGCTTCGAGAATTGAACGCCTAGGTTTGTGAAGGCATTGAATTCGTCCTTTGCGGTTCCGCGGTTATTCGTCCATAAATCGGTGGGGCCTCCTATGATGACCAGGGATTTATCGTTTTCTTGTGCTGCCAAAGTCCCGCTTAAGAACAATAGCCCGAGTAGTAATTTCTTCATTTTTCTTATTTACAATATTGTGCAATCGCGGCCGTAGCATCCGGATATCCTTTTGCTTTTGCTCGTGCGAAACTAGCGCATGCCTCCGCTTTCTTACCTGTGGAAACCTGAGACATGCCCGCAAAGTACGCAGATTTGCCGGTATTGTTTCCGGGGTGTTGTTCGGATTTGGCAAAATAGAACAAACTTTCCGCAAAACGTTTGCCCGCATAATAGCAGATTCCCACGTTCTCAAGGTGAGAGAAATTTCCGGGATCTTGCTTCGCTAATTCGGTATAAATCGCCGCAGCTTGGAGGTATTTTCCCTTTACAAATAAGGCATTCCCCTTCGCAGTTAAACCCTGTAAATCGCGACTTCCGCCACGTAACATGTTGCGGGTGGGATTCAAGATTGCCGTATCTGCTGGGAAGTTTTTCAATGTCTTTTCCAAAGTCGCTAATAGCCCTTTGTCCGCTCCCTGTTTCACCTCAAACATGCCTAACATGTATTGATTCCAAGTCAATGCATTGTCGTTATTTACGTCCAAAGAAACCTGCAAAGCGCGCTTTATCTCGTTCGTATCCTTCAACTTAGCCGACGTGAAAATCATGTTCTTGTAATAACTCGATGCGCGCGGCCAGGCGTCGAAGGCAAGTTTGGCATAATAATGTGCCGAATCCATCTTGTTCAAAGACGCATAAATCGATGTCCGCAAGAAGTCATTATAATGCAAGAACGGATTGTCGTTTTCGCTTTCCTTCAAGACCCGAAGTGCGTCGTCAAATCGCTTATCGCGAATATAATAGCGCGCCATCATGGCCTTCATAGGTAAGGTAGACGACGATAAATTAGGGATGTCGGGAAGTTTCTCCACATCAACCGTCGCCATCTTTGGGTCGGCGTTTACTTCGCCCATGACGAATTTTTGGATCTTTAAAGACTCAAACGTCTCGTTCGCCACGTAGATAGAAGGAACTAAAAGGGCGATGCCTAAGAGTAAGTAGGCCACCGGCATAGCGCTTAAGGTTTTCGTGTTTTTTTCCAAAGGGATCAACACCATAGCCGCCGCCAACGACAGCATCGATTGCATCGCCGTCCGCTCTGCTGGAAAGTTCAAAAGCGCATCCACCCCATAGCAAGTCACCGCTAAAAAGGCTATGATCACCATCAGCGGATCGCCACGTTTTGTCCGCAAAAACTCAAACGTATAATACAATAAGAGCAAGAACATTCCCGCGAAACACAGCCCACCTATTAAACCTAAATCCGCAAACATTTCGATGAAATCGTTGTGCGCATGATAAGGCACAAAAAGCTCGTTCGCTACTTCACGCTCGTACGGGATCGAAGCTAATTTCCAGTTACCATAACCGGCTCCTAGAATAGGGTTTTTCAGGGCATAGTCTGCCGCTGTTCCCCATAAGTGGATACGCGAATTCTGTTCGCTGGCGATGTTGATATCGCCGATACGTTTGGTTACTGTGCCATAACCCGTCTCGGTCTCTTGTCCCGCGACTGCTAATTTCAAGCGAGCATTCGACACGAAAATCGCTACTACAGCCGGGAGTAAGAAAAATAAAAGTGCGGATTTTAAAGCAGCTTTATTTTGCCAAATAAGCCCCGCAAAAAACAACACCGTGATCAGCGCAAAACCCACATAGGTCGAACGAGTGTTTAATAAGAAGAGGGAAAAAACGCCTAAGAATAAAGCGATCATCCCAGCGATTCTGCCTAACCATTTGGAAGACATAATCACATAGATCGCAAACGGAATCATGATCAGCAAACTAGCCGCCGTCACGTTCTTATTCCCGTGGTATTTATTAATGCCTAGGATCGCGGCATCTAGATTCATCGTGCGCAGATTCGCCGAAAAAGTCTTCAAAATATAGATGGCATCAAAGAATAATAAGAGCGTAATTCCGTAGGCAATCCCCGTAAATAAAACGGCGCGGTCCTGCTGATAAAACAGAATGGACAGGTTGATGAAAACAAAATAGGTGGTGATCAGGCGGGCCAAAGTCACCAGCGTTTCCGTCGGATTTATCGCATAAAAGTAGGAGCCAATCGCCCAAAAAAGCAGCAAAGAAAACACCAACGTAAACTTGTACGCAAATACCTGACTGATCGCCTCCGCGTATTCCTTGTAGCGAATGCCGATGAATCCAACCAGCACAAAACTCAAGCTACTCGCATACAACCACTGCGCGCCCATCACGTCCGATCCACCCATGTCCGGGATGAAATAGACAATCAGGTAAAGCATACTGGCTAATATGGCGATGAAAGAGGATAGGGTTAGTTTCATGGGGGTAAATTTAAATAATTAAATCCTATCTAGCTTATCTCTCAATGAATCCGTTAATTCTTTATGCTTTAATGGATTAGTTGATTTAATCTTTGCTAAGTTATGCTGTTTCCATTGAATGGATGGGTAGATAGGGAAATCATACACTGACCAATCAGGCGAAGCGTTTTTAAAACCAACTAAGAAAGTTTTATCTTTATCAGTAAGTGAATTATGCACCCTTTGAATCAAATTTTCCCGAATCTGCTCATACTCTTCATATGTAAAAGATTCAGTAGACATTCCTGAGAATTGATTTTGGAAGGCTTGTCTTTGATTCTGCAATTTTGGAAATAAAACATCCTGAATCGAACGTTCAGAACTTAACAAACGGAAAAGAAAACCTTCTTTTATGGCCATAGTAAATCCTTCATTTTGTAACATATATTTTATATCAAATATATCACGTGGATGTTGTCGATCGAGGGCAGCACAAATTTTTCCCCCATACAATTGTCCAATTGAAACTACTTGAATGGCACAAAATGCATCAAAACTATTCTGTGCTTTTTCACAAAGTTGCAGCTCCGTGACTGCCCCTAGTGAACCCCGAATAATGGGACTAACTTCGACCTTTATAATAGCATCTCGATTAGCAATAATCAGCTTGTGAATTTCTACTTTATGCTGTATCTGCAATTCAGGGAAACGGCTCTTTAGGCGTTCACATATTTCCAAAAGGGCAGCACAAATGGTTTCAAAAGTTTGCTCTCGATTTTCTATTGGCAGATAAGTAAGATCGATATCCACTGACAAACGTGGCATATTTCGAACAAACATGTTAATTGCAGTTCCACCATGTAAAGCAAATCTTTTATCTTTTGCAATTTCCGGAATCAACCGAAGTAATAGAGACGCTTGATTAAAGTAGGAATTATTGTTCATTTCGAACGAAAGTAGACGGCACTGTTATTTTATATTTAGGGATATATATTCCTCCACTTACGAGGCTTCTTTTTCCTCTTCCGAGGTCAACTTTGTCTAAGTTGAGGAACTTAAACCAGGGTTGATTTTGCTTTTCGGCCATGTATAAGAAGAGCCTTTTCACTTTTATGGAAGTACAATTTTCTAAAAGTTCCTGCACTAACAAAGGCCTTAGGTCATTCAAATTCTCCATTATTTCATAGCACTCCATCAAATCAAATTTTTCTGGCGCTAAATACAAACATTCCATTATCGCACGTGCAGCACTAGAAATTTGTATTGTAAAGCTAGGGAAAGTAAAGTCAATTAAGCCTAAATTACTTGGTAAAAAAGAAGCAGATTTATACTGGATAGTTAACCCCCAATCGTAATGACGAAACCAACCAGGAAGTGCTTCATTTTCTCCGCCAAACAACCAGATCTGCGAAGGATTTAGCTCTAAGTAATGTGCCTTTCCTACTAAACTCAACGCGGTTCTTCCTCCTGGATGTATGAAAAGTTTGGATTGGTTTTGCAATGCGTAAACTGCGCCTGCATACCCGGGATTTTCATTTGCACGAACCATAGCTCCATGACCTACAGATTGTAGCCATCCACTGTCTCGATAATATTTTTGAAGGTCTAAACTGTAGCCTATTTCAGTTAACCAAGACGATTGCATTATCACACCAGGGGGTATTAGCTGAAGCAATTGGTTTATTTTTGTTGAATTATACGTAGTCATACTACTAAATTTTGAACAAAAATAAACTATTAAGCTTGGATTCGCAACTATTATAATGCTTTGAATTTGAAGGTCATTTTCATTCCATAGGTAGCATCTGAAATGGCATAATTGGATGGACTATGAATTAGCCAGGTGTTATTACCCCAATTATTATTCATAATTCTGAATCTAGTAGCATCATATGGAATTGCAATCGAAGAACTGTGAAATCCAGATACAATCAAATCCCCTTGTGAACTAGCAATTCTATTTTTCATGGCATGATATCCTGTGCTTGTATTTGCTGTTTGCCCTGGTGCTGTAAAGTCAAATTGTAGGCCTGCTGGTAACGCAAATAAATATTCCCCGGTACCCATTGTACCTGCCGTTGTTTGTAAGAAATTATATTCTACCTCATATTCTTTGCCGCCAATATTTCTATACTTAACATAGTCAATACTAATTGTTCCTTTCGTAGGCGCTGTTGTAGTAGCGCCAAAAGTAATCGGAACTCCCGTTGACCAACCTTCCGGGTCCATTCTAGTCCAAATGGTACCATTAAAATAATAATACCCCGGTGTTACCGCATCTCCGCCTGTGCCAGCGGATGCCGTATTATAGACAATCAATCCGGTTTGAGGAGAAGCAACCGGAGATGATGTTCCCGTTTTAGAGGTTAAGGCGACGCGAGGGGGCAATAGTCCTTGTGAGCTACTGGTTAAATCTAGAATCGCAGAAGCTGATGGTGAAGAAGTGCCAATCCCTACTTTACCCGAATTATTATACACATCATTGCCTGATAAAACCCAAGGATTTACAATGGCCGAAGAGCCAATTTGCGAAATAGTTGCCCAGGTACTTGAAAAAGCAGGAGTTGCTGAAGGGGCATAAGCAACCGATGTTCCAGAAATGGTAAGTACTCTTAAATAAACGGTTGTATTGGATGTGGGCGTATAAAAAGCGACCGCTTTATCTTGCGGACCATCTGAATATGCATAACCTGCTTTCATCACAGAACCAATACTTCCACCACTAATAATGGTATTAGAAGCATCCACCCATGCATAATAAATATAACCAGAAGAACTTCCACCCACACTTGCCTCTAGCTTATAGGTTTTATTTGCACTTAAATTAAATCCACCATTGTTTAAAGTAATACCAGCTCCTTGAATAGAATTAAATTGAATATTTCCTACTGCTGAAATACTTTGATTCGCAGACAAGGAGGCCATTCCATAATCCACGCTTTGGCCATTCACCGCTGAATTACCAGATATAACTTGTATGTCAAACCAAGGATAGGAACCAACTGTCCCGAAATCTGCATTCCCCCCAAGACTTCCTAAAGAAGAACCACTATAGATACGATAAGAAACAACCGTTGTGGAATTAGCAGTAATTATCGCATCTGACACACTACCAAAAGCAATGTACGAAGCGGCATCACCTGGACTATAAACAGAAGATTGACTACCAACCCAACTACTAGTTGTTTCATTATACCAAGCGAAAGCTGGCCTTGTACCCCCAGACATGTTAGGCACTTGTGCCTGTAAACGATATGTTCTTCCTGCAGCTAAAGTGATTTGGCCTGTTGATGTATTTAAAGAAATTTCTTGTCCTGAAACATTATCAACCTGCGAAAATGCCACTAAACTAGTGGTAGTTAAATTAGTTGTTTGGGCTGCAGATCTAGAGCCACGCATATAGGAAGATCCCACTGAATAACCAGAAGCAGTGGCAATGGTAGCCCAGCTGCTACTATTCCAATAATAATATCCAGCTACGAGTCCTGCATTATTTCCGGTATTATAAACCAACAATCCTGTGGCAGGATTCGCAATCGTTGTATTATCCGTACCACTGGTTAAAGTGACACGCGGAGGTAAGAAACCTTTATTAGATGAATTCACTTCTAATTTTGCCGAAGCATCAGGAGTTGTTGTACCAATACCTGTTTGAGCTAAAATACTTTGAGATAAATGCACAAAAACAATAAGTGCTAATATTTTTTTCATAGTATTATAACAGTCTTTCGATAGAGATAAAATTATTAGTATACCCAGAGCCAACAATTCCAGATATTCTCCAAGTAATTGAATTAGAAGTGTCCATTACTAACCACACATCAGTATTTCCAGCTCCATTAAAGTTAATTGTACTTTTTAAATATACTGGTGTAGTAGTTACAGAGAGAGGTGAACCACCGTCAATATTTGCCCACCCATTACCTCCAGCTACATACATTCCACTTCCGTATATAGAGTAAGTTCCTGAAACAGTACTTACTTGTAAACTCATATTTCCACTAGCAGCAAATCTTGCTTTTAAATTTCCTAAAGTTACATCTACTCCCCTTGCTACAAATGCGGCTGCCTTTGTTATCACATTACCTGTAGGATCTGTTAAATTGATTTTACCTGTTACGTTTACGTTTCCTGTTACATCTAAAGCTTGAGTTGGTGCATTGTTGCCAATACCAACATTACCGGTGGTGTTGTAAGTTGAAGTACCTGATAGTGTCCAAGGGGTTACATAGGCAGAGGACCCTATTTGTTCAATACTAGCAAAAGTATAGGTTTGCCATAATAAAGCATTTGATGTTGCATAAGTAACATATAGTGAAACAGTTGTATTTACTGTAGGCGTATAAATAATAGATACATTCCCATTACCTACTGCATTTGTGCTGTGACTAGAACTTAAGACCTCTGCTTTATTTGTAAGTAAATCTCCAGCAGCGTTTTTCCAAATAACATTACATTCAGAAACAATTGAATTACCATTACTTAATGATATGCTTGCACTTAGCCTGTATGTTTTCCCAGCAGTGAGAGAAAATGCCCCTGTTGATGTATTGTACGGTATATTTCCTCCGTTAATGGTATTAAAAACAATAGTACTACCTGTGTTCACTGTTTGATCCGAACCCGTTCTAGAGACAGAAACATAATCCACGCTTTGGCCAGTAACAGGTAAATTACCTGCGACTTGTTTATAATATACGCGGTCATAATCGTTTGCTTCAAAACTTCCTGAAGTAGCATAATTATATACATTATAGCTAACACCGGCTTGCAAATTGACTTCTACTTTTCCATTATACTCCACGTGGACATTATTATTATAACTACTCTGATTATCTGACCCAAGAACTGTCGTTCCTTGCCTAACTTGAAAATAGATCGTATTAGTCCCGCCACCTAAAGCAGTGGCTGTTGAGGTAAAGTCAAATAAATATTTTCCAGAAACCGGCACTGTAAAAACATACCCTGTAGAACTACTAATTTTACCTGTTCCACTGGAGTGTGCTTCCCCATACAACTTCACCATATCACTCGCCGTCACCCCATTCCCCGCAGAAGTCGCCGTCGCAATGGTTGCCCAGTTCGCTCCATTCCAATAATAATACCCAGCTTGCAAACCCACAGATCCTAGATTATAGACTAATAGGCCCTCAGCTGGAGAGGCAATAGTGGTTGCATCTGAAACACTAGTCAAGGTAACCCGAGGAGGCAAAAAACCTTTATTCGTCGAAAAGACATCCAGCTTTGCGGAAGCATTGGGCGTGGTGGTGCCTATGCCGGTTTGGGCATATAAATGAACCGAAATCAAGAAGAAAAATAGTATCTTTTTCATGTTGTAAATTTAACGAACCCAATACCAAATGATCCCTGGATTAGCCGCATATCCTCCTAATGTTCCGATCCATGGTGCAGGAGAATAAGAAGAGTTATTTGCAATTAAAGTCCCCCACCAATTGCCTGATCCACTTGCTAAAGTATAGAATCCAGTATTAGAACCTACATATCCATACCATGGCATGCGCTCAGATACTCCGTCATTATTTGTATTATAACTCCACCCACCATAGTTTGTGTTTAATGTAATATTGGTATTTGCATTACTTGTGCTTACAAAACTATATGCTGCATTTGCCGTCCAAATTCCACCATAGGTGTTTCTAGAATAGGCATCAATCATATATTGAAAACCACTAGCACTACGTTTAATATGATCAGCCCATCCGATAATAGAATAGTTAGACGTAGAAGTACTAATAACATCAGCGGCGGAGGTAAATGGTATTTGGGTATTTAAAGAGATGGCATTCGCGTAAGACCAACCTGCTCTAGACGAGTTTTTCAAAATCAGCGTCCAGCCACCCCCATCCGTGGTCATGTCAGCGTATATTCTAAAGGGTGCACCTCCATTTATGTTCGCATTTTTAATCCAGTAAAAACCATCCGTAGAACTTGGGTAATCTTGTTTGATTTGGTAGGCACTACTGGAAGCTGTTCCGGGACTAAGTCCGTCTTTCTCTGCGTAAAAACGAGACTTATTTGCATTGAAGTTATTGGTAATTTCTTGTGAAGTCAGTTCTCTATTATACACTTTGAAATTAGCCACATTCATATTCATTCGCCAATTAAGGTCATTGCGCCAGCTAGAGATGCGCCCATTACCTGAATTAAAATTGGAGTTAACTGAGCCAAAAGTGCCATATACCTGACTCATTGTTTGAGACTCCCCATTGACATAAATTTTGTTATTTGTTTTAGAACCAGTATTCATCACAAAAACTAAATGTCTCCATCCACCTACTATTCCTAAATTATCAACTTGCGCACTTGGAACTCCATACAAATCTCCCGCCGAAGTGTTATAACCAATATTCCCACCACTAGTCCAAGCATCATATAAACCAAATCCAAAGTACATACCAGTCGGATTGGTCAATGAATTAGTCTTCACCCACATCTCTACTGTTACCACATTTGTGCTTCCTACATTAGCGGTGAAATCGGCGTAACTGGTCGTTCCATTAAACACAATGGATCCTCCGTTCGCTGAATTATAGGACGTAGAAGTCAAGGTAACATTCGACCCATTCCCAGATAAGTCATTCCACGTAGTTCCGCTACCACTGTAACTGTTAGGGTTTGCTGCGTCCAGATGTAAAACTAATCCAGAGTTAGAAAAACAGGTAATAGAAACACTCCCGTCACCTGTAGTGTTCATGGCACCATAAGAATTTAAATTGGTTGAGGACTTAGTTGCCCCACCAGAACCACCGCCACAAGCCGCACCACCACCGGCACCACCGCCGCCACCATAAAATCCACCACCGCCACCGCCGCCGCCATTCCAAGTGCTTACCCCTCCAATAGTTCCACCAACACCACCGCTTATATCGCTACCATTCCCACCTCTCGTTCCTGGTGCGACATCATAGGGTTCTCCGCCTAAGCCAGCAGAGGAATTACTAGCCGCATAGCCAAATTGGGATCGGCCATTTACAACATAGGGTGCAGAGTTTTCTTCATTCCCATTACTTGAATTCCCAGATAAATTATTTCCAGCGTTACCCCCTGTAAAATTTGTCCCTGTCGCATTTCCCGAACCGCCTCCACCTCCACCAGCGACAATTAGTGCGTTCGCCACAGCTGGAGAAGAAGAAGTAAATACACCTGACAAGCCTCCTCCTGCACCACCGTAGTTAGTGCCTGAACCGCCATTCCCACCAAATCCATAGGCAGCAGTCGCCGATTGGCCTGGAAATCCGCCCACGACAATATATAATACTTGCCCTGGGGTAACATTAAGCGTAGATGTGATATTTGCTCCAGCACCACCCACTTGTCCGCGAGCACCCGTGCCTCCTTTTGCCCCAATGGCATTCACCTGAATTGAAGTCACTCGATTAGGTACTATAAATGGTTGAAGAAATCCGGTATAACTAAAGCTTTGCGTATTTATTCCTACGGGTTTTTGTAAGGCCAAAGCAGGGAATACCTTTTGTGCCTGCCCCGAAATAGACAAGATTAAAAACACGAAAAGGCTCAGAAACTTGTACATTTTTAGAAAATACTATCACCAAAAACAAAACCAGTCGTCGTCGTATTCATCACTAATCCGATCACACTATTCGTGGCCCTTGTTGTTAAGCCATTGGAAGAATTTAGTGTCACGCTTGACCCTGACATGGTTATCGTTCCTGCACCTCCTTGAATGATTTGGCAAGTAAATCCTACGGGTAAGGTAGTCGGAACCGTCACGGTTACCGCTGTGGCAGAGGTAATCAAAAAGACTTTATTATTATCCGTCGCAGCTAGGGTAAATCCAGCTGTCTTGCTATTATCTACAATGATACCCCCGGCAATTTGAATCCATGCCGTTCCATTCCAAAAATAATAGCCAGGCACCACGTTGTTAGGAACCGTTCCGGCTGTAGCAGTATTGTAAACTAGTAACCCTGCAGCAGCAGACGATGTTCCCGTGATAGGTGAAAAAGCGTTAGATGCGGTTAACGCAACGCGTGGTGGCAAAAAGCCACGATCGGTAGCAGACACATCTAGTTTTGCAGAAGCATTGGGCGTGGTGGTGCCAATACCCGTTTGGGCTAAAACCGCAGTGCTTAGAAAAAGAAATAAGATAAGATACTTTTTCATGTTTATCTAATCCAAATTTGATGATAGGTATTATATGCAAAACTAGCCGGGAAATCATCTACTTCCCAACGATTTGTTCCTCCTTTAATACCCCAGTGATACGTCCCGTTTAACCAAAATGGAAATTCCGTCATCGAACTATTTCCTTGGTCGGTAAAATAATTAGCCGTTGAATTGGGTAAGTAAGCCGAATGACCCGTTAATGGGGTAAAGCTAGAGGCAATGCCAGTCATACTACCTGTTCCGGTCTTAAAATAGCTAATCGTATTCGCATGGGATGTTTTGAAGTTTATTACCCGACTATGATAAGATGTTTTTCCATAAAAACGCAATTCGGTAAACGTAAAACTGTTCAAATAACTCGATGATGCGTGTCCCCAAGTGGTACTAGATCCAGACTCATCCCCCCCTAAAGTAGTGGATCCAAGGAGTGGTAGCGAGGTCGTCTTTACTACTAAGGCCGGGTTCGTATTTCCTGCGTGTAAATAATTTAATACGAGTGTCCATCCTCCGCCATCCGTTGTCATATCACAATAGCATGAGGTTGAAGGTAGTGTCCCTGTTGATCCATCGGGATCAATCGTATAAACGCCAGAAGACGAATTGGGGAAAGTAGTCAAAATTTCTTTACAAGATTTAAATCCATTATCTCGCAATAAAATTCCTAAGCGCATGGAGGCGTGACTGGGTACTACTGTAGGTGTAACACGCACATAACGGGCGAACATAACTTGGGGAAAATTTACCGAAACCTTCGTGTTTCTATCTGTGTTTAAAGCACGGCTTGTGAAAACGGTAATCCAATTTGTATTATCAGGACTCACCTCAATTTTGCCACTAGACACCCATTGATCCATATTGGCTCTTCCTTGGGTTACAATTCCCTGAATCCACTTTGGACTTCTTAAATCATACTGAAGATAATCTGTTCCATTGAAAGCTGTGCCTGCAGACCAACCTTGTCCAGAATCAATCCAAGGAGTATAATGAGTAACTCCATAGGCATCTCCTGCCCAAACTGATGTGGCATACCAATTAGAGGAATTATTAATAGATTCAGTGGTAGGGGAGGCATTCAAAACCGAAGCGGGAATCCATTTACTGGTGGGTCCATCAAAAACAAGCTTAGCATTGCCAGCAAATGTTATTTTGTTTGAGTATACAATATTATACGCTGGAACAGTAACCGTATGCCCATTCAATATATTCGCCGTGCCCGTCAAATCTTTAGGACTTGTCCAGGTGGCCGTCGCATTATAATTTCCTGACCCTGCACTATTCGTGGAGGTCTGTGCCCTTAAAATACCGGCAAAAGCTAACAATATAAATAGAAACAAATTTTTCATTTTCTCTTTTTACGTTGTTTCTTCAGCTCCGCTTTCAAGCCATCGATTTGCTTTTGCTGCTCTTTAATCGCCTCCACTAATAAGGCTACGACCTTATCATATTGAACAGACTTATAACCTTCAGAGTTTTTCTCTGTTTGGACAACTTCTGGAAGAATTTTCTCCACTTCTTGGGCGATGAAACCGATCGCTTTTGATTCAGAAAAACTTCTATCCGGGAAGGCTTTTTTATTCCAATCAAAATTCACACCGCGAAGCTGCAGCACTTTTTGCAATGGATTTTCGATAGGTGCGATGTTCGTTTTAAACCTAACATCTGAGGAGCCAGCGATGGAGTTTGCGATGATATCACCATTCACTTGTAAACGAACTGTTGGAGCACTATTCCCCATTCCTACATATCCATTCTCTAAAATAACTAATCCATTAAGTTCACTAGAAGAAAATAACCTCAAGCGGGCATCGGATGCAGTGGTTCCATATTGATCGATATACCAATCTGATGTACTACCAACCAATGACTTTTTTAAAGTAATCTGCCCACCTTCATATTGTGTGGAGCTAGGGTTTAGTGTAATTTCCCCAGCAATGGTCCCACCTGCATTCCCCACTGTTAAAGCAGATAAAGGAGCGGTGGTTCCTATTCCTACATTTCCACCTATAGGATTAAATGCCAAGTTATACAAAGTCGCATAATTCCCTTTATCTCTCGCCTGCAACCAAGAAAATGTAGACGTAGAACTTAGGCCAAAATCCAGGACATGCGTATTTGCCCCGGATGCTCCGAGCCTTAGGTTTCCATTTGCTGAAGAGCTAGAAGCAGCTGGATCCGCTTTAGTGGCAAAGATGTCTAGCTTGTTGATGGGCGTAGTCGTCCCGATACCCGTTTGTGCTTTCAAGACAAAACAAGCGAATAGTAAGACGATCGTAAAAATATTCTTATAACCCATATTTGTGTTTTGTTGCATTATAATTTTGAAGTACTTCATCTGCGGAGATGCCCCTATTATAAATTAAAACAGATCCCAAATTACCAATAATCCCTCCTACTCCTGCTCTAGCATCTCCTAGCCATAGCATGGATTGGGTATAATTTGTTCTGCTATTGGTCCTCGCAGCGCCATCTGGCTGGCCGTTGAGGTACATTTGCAAAATTCCATTTGAAATCGTAAAGCCCATGTGGTACCACGTGTTTACAGACATGGCAGTGGAGCCGAACAAGTTTGATTGGGTGGTGGTGTATAGATTTTGGTAATAAAGCCCTCCACTAGGATAAATCGCAAAATGGAAATCACTATAACCTCCAGTACCAGCATAATCTGAAAACCATTTGGTTAAAATAATATTCCAACCGTTTGTTAAAGTTGTAGGGCGTACCCAGACAAATGCACTTATATCTCCTGTCGGAAAATTGGTGGGTGTTTTTCCAAAATCGACATAATCGCCATTCCCATCTGTTAAAAAAGTTCCACCAGCAGTACTATTAAAGGCGATGTTGCCCCCCATCGTTCCTGTAGCATTGCCTTTTAAATCATATATCGAAGTCCCATACTTAGGGTAGGTATAAAAATTTCCAGGATCGACTGAAAAAACGAGTCCGCTAGGAACTGCTTCCTCGCCTGATAATTCTTCAATATCTTGATACCAAACTGAACCGGCAGATTCAGACGGTTTTTTCCAAAACAATTGCATCACTTCACCGCCTGCTCCTTCTTGCATTCTAGCGCGAAATAGGTATTTCTTTCCGGCTGTTAATGCAATCGTACCTGTATGTGTTCCTACGGCAAAATTTCCGTGTGCCCCGTAATGGCTTACTACGTTTTGGTCGTTAATAAATAAATCGACAGCATCATCTCCTTCGATGCTAAAAGTATAGGATCCTGTTTGCTTAGGTATAAAATAGCCTGAGACGACTATAGTAAATCCGTCACCGCTAAATCCAGAATAGGGAGTCTGATTACCGATGGCATTCTTTAAATCTGTCTGACTTAAAAAATTTATAACATTTGCTGAATAACTTGAAGGTGTATTTAAATTTCCCGCATTAGCGGCTAATGCCACATAACCAGCTAATTTAAAATTAGCGGAAGTGGCAAAACTAGTTTCAAAATCAGAAGCTGTGGCTGGATATGTAGTAGTCGAGGTGCTATATAAACGGTAATATAAATATTTATTCCCCTTAGGTCTATTGCTTTCTAAAGTAGCGTAATAATTAGGCACAATTTGGCCTAAACCTGGAAGGCAAATCATCAATAAAAGAATATGTGGTAGACATTTTCTCATTTGTTAATTACTCATTTCCCCCGAAACTATATATACTCCACCTATGTATAGAACGGTTGAAATTGCATATTGTCCAGCTGTTTTTGTAAAGCTATTTCGATTATTGAATGTCCCACTGAAGGTTATTTGACCAGTAGATGCTTGAAGGACCATACAGTTAAAGCCCTCTGGTAATGTCCCCGCCGAGGGTAAGGTGAAAGTAGCTGCACTTGTTCCCGTATAACGCAAAATCATTCCGTTGTCAGCCAATGCAATCGTTCTTCCTGCCGTTTCTGTACTCACATTCGATACAAAACCGCTTAGCTTAGATGTGGCGGCATTGCCTCCGGTTAAATTTCCAGAAATCGTTGTATTTCCAGAATTATCAATCGTTAATCTCGATAAATTATTCGTGCCTAAAACTAAAGAGCCACTCGCATTTTGATTCATCAAAGTGAGCTGAGTACTTAATGCATTAGGATACCCTAAATAACCAAACCTGGTCGTATTTCCTTGTGGATAGAATTCCAAATAGGAGTGATCTGAGCCTTCTAGTCTCACTATGGGGCCGTTAGATTTAACATGAAATTTAACGGAAGGCGTAGTCGTCCCTATCCCCGTTTGGGAAAAGGCATAAAACGACACCAATAAAAGGAAAACTATTTTTTTCAAGACTATTTTCTTTTTGCTGGTGCCGCTGCTGGTGCAGGTGCTGCCACTACGCTATCTAAGCGAGCATTGCGCGCCATATCTTTTTGTAAGCTGTCTATCGCAGAGATGATGAATTTCACTTGCGAGTGCGGCAGGTTGCTTTGGTCTGCGATCGCTTTGATCGAGTTCAAATTATTCCAGTGGTAATTGACCGTAGGTTCCGCGATGCGCATTGAGATGAATTTATCAGCGGCGAAAGAGAATAAGGCCAAAGCTCCAGCAAGCATTAAGATATTTTTCATTTTATGTGGTGTTTAGGTTGTTCGTTCTTGTTTTAGAATAGCGCTCTCATAATGTACCAGTTCGTTCCATCGGAAACGAGTTTCATCCAGTTGTTCGAAGGTTCTATACCTAGTGCAGCACCTGTTGCAGTTAATGTTGAATTATCTTGGATTAGGTATCCAGCAGTTGCGCCTATACTTACCGAAACACTGGCCACGTTTTTGATCGTAAACTCTCTACCGGCACCTACTAATGAAGCACTAGGGAGCGTGATTGTTTGAGATGCCGTAGATCCGGTGAAGATGATATAATTAAAGCTATCTGTCGTTGAAATGGTAGCGGAAGATGCCGTGGTTGTAATCGTGCCTCCACTATTTTTCCAAGTCGCTCCACCCGTTGCATCAGAAGTTAAAACTTTACCTGCGCCGGCGCCTGAAGTAATGGTAACCGTACTACTGAATGTAGCGGCTCCATTGATTTTAGTCGTACCATTTACTTCTAATAAAGCAGTAGGAGATGCCGTTCCAATACCCACATTACCTGTTGCAGTAATTCTCATTTTCTCAGAGAAATAAGGCGTAGTTGAAATACCTGTACTGAAGATAATAGACTTAGTATTGCTCGCATTAGCAACATACATATCATTCCCTGCACCTAAGAATGATACATCATTCGCTCCACCGATATTGTAGGTTTGTGGGTTATTAAAATTGCTGCTATTAATCCCCATCCATGCAAAGTTAATTGCATCAGTTCCATTATTTGCCATGGCATTAATACCAGACTGCGCTGCTGTTCCTGTGCTCGTATTTTGAATATTAAATTCTAAGAAATCATTCACTGAACCCACTACATTTACTGCTTGAGTAGCCGTTAATGTACCGGTATTTAGGTTAACGGTTCCTCTTAAATAATTTGCTATGTTAGATGAGTTACCAATAGTTACGGTATTCGATCCATTACCATTTGTATTAGCACCAATTACTACCTCATCAGTTAATCCATTATTTGAAGGCAAAGCTTTATATCCTAAAAATACTCCATTGGTGCCAGTGATGTTGTAATTTGATGTATTTGAATAATAAGAACCTGCGTCAACACCAATTGCTGTATTATTACTTGCGGTAGTTAAATTAAACAACGCATTTGAACCAATACCAATGTTATTATTACCGGTTGTATTTTTATTCAATGCTTTAAATCCTAATGCTGTATTATTTGTTGAAGGTGAACCACTAGTTCCATTAGCTACATTTAAAGCTCCTAATCCTACTGCTGTATTGTAAGTCAAATATTGCCCATTTCCAAGAGCCGTAGAGCCAACAGCAACGTTACCTGAACTAGATGCACCGTTATTTAATGTATTCAATGCATTATATCCAACAGCAGTATTATCAGCACTTGACGTATTGTTACCTAATGACCCATAACCTAACGCAACGTTACCTGAACCAGAAGTATTTTTTAATAACGCTTGATAACCTATCGCTGTATTAAACCCACCTCCACCAGAAGGAACCGCATTCAAGGTTTGGTATCCTACTGCTGTATTTGTTGATATATTGTTTTGACCAAGACCTACAGTAATAGTATTTACCGTCATATCTCCGCCATTTACTATTACTTTTCCAGCAGTACCTGTTCCTGTGGCCGTTCCAGGTGTTAAATTAATATCACCGCCATTTTGGTTTCCAGCACCAGCGTTTTGTGCTGCGATAGATGAACTTAATCCATTTGTGGCAGAAGGCGCAGCATTAGGAGTTACATTTAAAATACCATATATTTTGGTTTGTTGGGTTGCACTATTACCTATCAAAGTTGAATTATTCCCAAGTCCAGTATTACTACCTCCAGCTGATGTTGCCGATCCAATAACAATTTCATTAGCAGAGCCTGCTGCAAGCGCTAGTGCATTATATCCTATATATATACCATAATCTCCTGTAGTTTTTACAGTAGATCCACTAATAACTGCACCTCCAGCGCCAGACCCTAATGCTGTATTATAATTTGCAGTTGTTAATCCATATAAAGCGGATTTACCTATTGCCACATTTTCTGACCCAGAAGTTACTGCATTCAATGAATTATATCCAACTGATGTATTAAATGTATTTGTATAAGTTCCAGTTGCAGCCCCTTGGCTAAGCGAACCTATCGCGGTATTATAGCTTCTATTTCCACCGCCTTGCAGAGTTTGAAATCCAACAGCAGTGTTATCTGTTCCAGTTTGAGTGTTTTTTAGTGCCCAACTACCAATAGCTGTATTTTGAGAGCCGGTTGTATTAAACATTGAGGACCAATAACCCAAAGATGTGTTTTGACTTCCTGTTGTATTGGAGCCCAAAGCTGAACTACCTACAGTCGTGTTTGTTGATATATTTCCATTACCTGTTCCAATACCAATACCCTGTACTCTTAGTCCATAATTTTTTACAGACGAATATATACTATTATCAAAAGTTGGATTGATATCAATACCTGCCAAAACATCACTATTTGCAGATGCGGTAAGTGTTGGAGCAAAATTTACTCCTCTAGCTATAGCACCCGAGGCAGTTACTGTAGCGCTAAATGTTTTTGATCCCACAAAAGTTTGTATTCCAGTAGAAACCAAACCTGGATTAGTTGCATCTGCAGCACTCAAAGTTAAAGTCGTTCCACTAATTGTTCCACCTGCAGCATAAGATGTTGTCGTAAATGTTCCTAAAGAAGTTACAGCAGTAATTGCAACAGTACTTGCATTCGTAATTCTGCCTTTAGTATCAACAGTTAAAACAGGAATAGCACTAGATGATCCATAAGTACCTGATGAAACACCTGATGCTGCCAATGTAGCAACACCTGTAACGTCAGAGCTACCATTGAAGGCTCCACTCGTATAGCTGACATCACCTGTTGTAGAAATGGTTCTTCCCGTTGCTAACGATGTCGCAGTTCCAGATAAGGTACCTGTTAAATTAGTAGCAGCTAAACTTGTCAATCCTGTCACAGAAGTTACCGTCCCACCTAAAGTCATCGTCGTGCTTCCTAAGGTAGTCGTGCTATTCGCTAGTTGAGCATTTGTGATCGCTGCGTTTGAGGCAAGATTCGATGACGTTAATCCGGTCACAGAAATAGTTCCTGAAGAAAGGGAAATACCTGAACCGGCTGTTAGTCCATCTTGAATGCCTAAGCCGGTAATGTCAGCTTTGGAGATATTCAATTTAGAGAATGCAATCGCAGCACCAGATGCAACATCTGCATTTGAAATAGAAGAACTAGTTGCCAAAGACCCTAATCCTAAATTCGTTCTAGCACCTGATGCGGTAGTGGCGCCTGTACCACCTTTAGCAATAGCAACCTCCGTAGCACTCCAAGTACCTGCAGTAATCGTACCCACTGTCGCTAAATTCGCTAAGGAAGTTAAAGAGGTATTAGATGTCGCTGTAATGTTACCGGCAGTAGTTGCCGTCGTAGCATTACCCAAGAAATTAGTAGCGGTCACATCACTGCTAAAGTTCTTAGCACCCGCAATCGTCTGAGCACCCGTCGAAATTAATCCCGGATTTGTGGCATCTGCTGCAGCTAAAGTTAATGTCGTTCCACTGATTGTTCCGCCATTCGAAGCTCCCGTAGTTGAATAAGCTAAAGTCGAAACTCCTGCCGTAATTCCTACCGTACTCGCTGAAGTTACTCTACCCTTAGTGTCCACGGTTAACACTGGAATCGCAGTGGAAGATCCATAGGTTCCGGATGTGACACCTGATGCGGCTAACGTTGTTGCAAAGCTTCCATTCCCAGCACCCGTCACATCGCCAGTTAAGGTCGTAGTATAATTCGCAGCCATTACATCTGTTCCTATCACTAAACCAAGATTCGTTCTGGCATCAGCCGCGGTTGTAGCGCCTGTTCCTCCCTTTGTTAAAGGAATCGTTGTACCACTCCAAGTCGCGCTCGTGATGTTTCCCGTTACATCCAGATTGCCTACGATAGACGAATTGCCTGTAAATTTAGACGTACCTGCCACTTCTAGCTTATAGCCATTATCCGTGAAAGTTCCACCTGTTTGTATCGTCACATTACCGGAAGGCCACATTCTAGTGGACTCCACATTATAGTTTGGATAGAAAGAAAGGTATTTATTGCTGGCATCGGTTTGAATTTTTGCCCCGTTATTAGCACCATATCCAAGTATTAAATCTTGGAACATAAATGTTTTCGTTTGGGCAGTCAGCGCGCCTACTGTCGTAATATTTGAGGATCCCGTCCACGTACTCAAGGCCGTATTTTCGACGTTGTTTAGTCCCAAATTTGTTTTGGCACCCGTCACCGTAGACGAACCCGTTCCTCCATGTGCAATATCAATAACAGAAGCACTCCAGGTACCTGTCGTAATCGTTCCCACGGTCGTGATATCAGTTCCCACTAATTTCGAAGAGGTAATGCTGCCTGCTAATTTTGCGTTTGTAATACTTCCATCCGATACACCTGCTGAAGCTGTTTGCGCATCCACATAGGTCTTAACTGCCTTCTGTGTCGGGAATAAAACATCACTTGGACTTGTGTTACCTAAATCAGTGGCTGTACTTTTATTTGCACTCGCTTCCGCACCTAAATTAGTTAAAGCCGCTGCGGCAGTGGTGGCGCCTGTACCACCTTTGGCAATATCAATCGTGGTTCCACTCCAAGTTCCCCCATTCACATTCCCCGTTAAATTGATATCCCCTCTAAAGTAATTCGCCGTGTTAGAATAGTTACCAATGGTTACTGTGTTAGAGCCATTACCTACCACATTATAACCGATGGCAATTTCATTTGTGGATGTATTTGTTCCCGTCCTTACATTACTTCCAAGTAAAACACCCTGGGACATGTTAGTTAAAGTCGTTCCAGTCCCAGCCCCCGCATAATAGCCAGACAGATATCCTAAAACAGTATTGTCATTACCTGTTTTGATATTATTTAACGAATTACTACCTACGCCAACGTTAAATGCTGCCGTAGTTGCATTTTTTAATGCAAAGTTTCCTATCGCTGTATTATTATCCCCTGTAGTCTGTCCAGCAACACCATATAAAGATGAAGCACCTAATGCGGTATTATTTGCACCAGTACTAAATCTCATGGATTGATCACCAACGGCCGTATTAGAATTTTGAGTAGAGGTTTGGTTTAATGCAGTATAACCAATAGCAACATTGGATGTACCTGTAGTTAAGTTTTCCAAAGCTGATGAACCAAATGCGGTAGCATATCCGGCTGTAGATTTACTTAAGGCGTTATATCCAAATGCCGCAGAACCTGTTCCAGCAGTATTCAGCGCTAAGGCGCCGGAACCCATTGCCGTATTAGCTAACAAATTTCCACCACCTTTTCCAATTTTAATTCCATTTACCGTTATATCTGTCCCAAAAGTCACCGTATTCGTGAACGTCTTCGCCCCCGCAAAAGTCTGTGCTCCAGTCGTCACAACACCACCATTTGTCGCATCCGCCGGAGTTAATATCAATTCAGTTGTTCCGCTAATAGTTGCCCCTTTGGCATTTGAGGTTCCAGAAATCGCACCTATTGAACTTAAGCCAGCATTCGCAGCTATGATGGAATTCTTCACGTATTCCGTCGTCGCCACTTTCGTTGAATTATCATTCGTCGCCGGAGTAGGAGCCGTAGGAGTTCCTGTAAATGCCGGTGAAGCTAGCGGTGCCTTTAAGGCTAAATTGGTATTAATCGTAGCGATATCCGTAGAGTTCGCGGTAATGCTGGTTGTATTTGCCGCAATCGCATTCGTGTTAGCTGTAATGCTTGCCGTGTTCGCGGTAATGCTGGTTGTGTTCGCAGACACATTCGTGTTCAGCGTTGCGATGCTATTTGCGTTCGCTGTAATGCTCGCTGTGTTCGCATTCACACTATTCGTTAATGTTAACTCAGCCGCTCTAGCTGTCGTTGCCTCAGAAGTGATGGCAGTAGCATTCGTTGCGATAGAAGTAGTATTTGTAGCAATTGCTGTTGCATTCGCCGTAATACTCGCCGTATTCGCTGACACATTCGTGTTCAGCGTTGCGATGCTATTTGTGTTCGCGGTAATACTTGCCGTATTAGCATTCACACTATTCGTTAATGTTAACTCAGCCGCTCTAGCAGTCGTTGCCTCAGAAGCGATGGCTGTGGCATTCGTTGCGATAGAAGCCGTATTGGTAGCAATCGCTGTTGAGTTCGCGGTAATGCTAGCCGTATTAGCCGCCACATTCGTGTTCAGCGTTGCGATGCTATTTGTGTTCGCGGTAATACTCGTCGTGTTCGCAGCAATCGCATTTGTATTCGCTGTAATCAATCCTGGCAAAGTCGCGATCGTACTCGAACTTACACCACCCACGGAGTTAACCGTCGTTGCAAAGGATCCATTTCCAGAGCCACTTACATCACCCGTTAATGCCGTCGTTGCATTCGCTGCCATCACATCCGTACCTATCACTAAGCCTAAATTTGTTCTGGCTCCTGCAGCAGTAGAGGCTCCAGTACCCCCTTTTAAAACGGCAAGATTGCCATTAATTTTTGCTGAAGTGATACTGTTATCCGCCACACCTGCGTTCGCGCTTTGTTGATCGACGTAATCCTTAATCGCCTTAAACGTAGGGAATTTCGTGGTGGAGGATCCATCCACAAGAATATCATTACTCTTATTTGAGGTAGGTTCTGCCCCTAAAGCAACCAAAGCACCAGCTGCTGTCGAAGTTCCCGTACCCCCATTTGCGATGGACACGATACCTGTCACATTCGCGGCATTTCCGGTGATATTTCCAGATGGTGTCGCGTAATCTACCCCTGCTGTTAAAGCCGTTTGTTTGTTGTTAAATATTGTAAAATCAGCAGAACTTAAGTAACCGTCTGATGATCCTGAAGCTGCCGTCATCGATAAAACTCCCGAAGTCGTATTGAAGTTCAAAGGAGCCGTGGCGCTAATTGCATTACGAACTCGAGCGTCTGTAAAGTACTTATTCGTGGTTCCTTCTGCCACATCGTTTGTCGTTAAAACGACGTTAGGGCCAGCAAAACCATTTACCGTAGAAACATAAAGTGGTGTTGCTAAAGCGATCCAATTTGAAAGTGTTGAAGCCGGTAATGCGCTCAACACGTAGTTGTTATTGTTATCCGTTCTGATCGCGATGCTTCCCACTTGGGCGCCAGCGATAGCTATCATAGCGGCGTCGGAGTTGACTACGTTGACGTTTTGGAAGGAGATGGCTGGAATCTGTGTCGATGGAATTTTTCCATTGTTGCCTAAAGTCGCTACGCCATTGTTTGCCCCTTTTTCAGTGGCAGCCACGAAGTCTGTCGCAGCGCTGTTAGCTGCAGTCCCAAAAGTTCGTTGGGCTAACACATCCGTTCCAATCACTAAGCCTAAGTTCGTTCTTGCACCTGCCGCCGTGGACGCACCGGTTCCTCCGTTCAAGATACTGATGGTTCCTGAGAGGGTCGAGGCATTCGTCGTAATCGTGATGTCAGAAGTTCCGTCGAAAGGAGTGCCGTTAATCGTGCGAGCCGTCGTTAATTTAGTAGCCGTGTTAGCTGAAGTTGCGGTGGTTGCCAAAGTCGCCGTCGCCGCATTCCCTGCAATATCACCCGTCACTTTAGAACCTGCAACAGACGTAATTTTCGCATTCGTAATGGCGCCATCAATAATCTTCGCTGTCGTAATTGAGTTCGCTGCAATGGTCGGAGCCGCTGCAGTTCCCGATAAATCCCCTGCCAATTGTACTAGACCTTTCGTAGTCGCATTCGCATCCGGTGGCGTTACACCCACTGGAATTGTGATGTTTGCTGTACCATCAAATGGCACGCCGTTAATGGTGCGCGGGGTTTCTAAAGCGGTGGCTTTGGCCGCTAAATTAGCATTATTCGCACTCGACGTACGTGAATCCACATAGTCCTTAATCGCCTTCACAGACGGATATTTCACTGATGAAGCCGAGTCCGCGATGATGTTCGTAGACTTATTTGCAATCGCCTCTTTGGTATCTAAGATGGCCAAAGTCGCAATCGAAACTGGCTTGTCCGCATCCGCCGTATTGTCCACATTTCCTAAGCCTAAATTCGTCCGGGCCGCGATGGCATTCGTTGCACCCGTACCCCCAGAAGCGATGGGTAAAACCCCCGCTAACTTCACCGCTGTCTCTGCTAACAAGGTGTAAGGGGTATAATTTAATTTTTGATTACTGACATCTGTGTATCGACCTCCTTGATCAAAACTCACACTCGTGATGATGCTTTTCGTAACACCATCCCAGCTCAAGGAGGTGAACGTTCCCGCCTTACCGGTATTCACTCCGGCGCCTATGATTAGGTTAACTAAACCGTATTCGTCGGTCTTCGTTTTGTGAAGCTCCTCGTATTGTAGCGTAGTTCCCGCATAAATCCCAAAACGGACCCACACATCCTTACTCACATAGGGCTGTGCTGTGATATCGGTACCCGGAATTTGAATCGGGTTTGGATCGATGATCACGGCTTGATAGCTGATTCCTTTGGTCTGCGAAAAACCAATAAACGAAATCAAAAACAGGGCTGATGATAGTAAAACTTTCTTCATAAAATTAAATCTATTTCGACTGAAGCTTTATGCCAAAAGAAAAAGTCGAGGGTACAAAATTCAGGGTCGAAGTCCCGAACTGAATGGTGTCTAAATGTTGATATTGTGCAAAAACAAATGTGTTCTGATTTACTCTTTTCTCTAATTCTAACGAGAATCCCACGAAGTACTTAAACCCAGAAAACTGCGCATCCGATGACAAGTCCTCGTAATGGTTTTGCAAGAACTGGTTTCCGTTCAGCATCTTTTGTACCGCACCGCGGGCCTTCAGCAGGAGCGTGAAATCATTTCTGAATTCAAGCTTAGGGCCGATGCCACCGGCTAGGCCTAAAAAATCAGTCGAGTAAGAAAAAGGAATATTTTGGACATCACCCACCGCGTTGTATTGCGAGTACGCTAAACCTAGATCATATTGAAAACGACGAGACATTGCTTTCTCATAACCCAAAGTCATGTTCAATCCCGTTCCCGGTTTCAGGTAGGTGGGATTAACGCCTTGCGAATTCGTGTAGACAAAATTCGTGGTGTTCGCGCCTACGGAGAGATTCCAGGTTTGTGCAGAAACTGTGCTCGCTACGAATAGTAAAAGAAGTGTTATTCTTTTCATAATTTTGCTTGTAAAATGGCCTTGTGTGTGGTTTTTGCCTAGTTTAACAAGTAAAATTCGAATTAATAATGCGATTAGTATTAATAAGATAAAACGTATTTAGTCCAAAATGCGTTTTTTTGGACTAGTCAGAAATTGAAATTTTTTTGGACTTTTAAAAAACTATCTAAGTTTAAACGCTTAAATTGCAATGCAATCATTGATTAAATGATATTATACATCTCCCTGTTCTCTATCATCACCTCCGCAATTATCGCCTTTTACAACTGGCGTATAAATCCGAATGCGTTGTTATTAACCGGGATTTTCGGGATATTCTCTACCTACGGGCTCACTCACTATTTTACGGTTTATCACCACGACGATTTTTGGACCGCCCTCTTCTACGGTAACCTTTCTCCGCTCTGGTATTTGCCTGGTCCCATGTTGTATCTTTACACTAGAAATACGCTGACTGACCGCAGTCTTTTTGAGAAGAAAAAAGACTACCTACATCTGCTCCCATTTCTGATTCAGGCTATTAATATTGCCCCCTATTTATTTAGTTCATTTGAACATAAATTAGAAATTGCGCATTTGATCAATGCAGACATCAACAATGTTCGTACGCTAGGTAGTGGGTTTTTAATTCCCCCAGTTATTTCGTTTGTTACTCGACCTAGCTTAGTGGTTGTTTACGCAATTGCTAGCTTATTCTTATTAAACAAATATTACCAAAAAGAGCGCAACAACGTAGGCACGAAGAAGCAACATAAACTCGTTTATAGCTGGCTTCTCACCTTGAGTTTAGTCACCTTTATAGTCGCAGTGAACTTTTTATTTATGACGGTAGATTTGTATGATGCGCCTGTAAATCGGGTGATCATAGAATCCGAGCCCACCTATACTATTTCAGGAATTGCCTATGCACTTTTGCCGCTCATTTTGATTGTGTTTTTCCCTCAAGTATTGTACGGAATACCTTTAGTGGTCACGCCTAAGAAGGCGGCTAAAATCACCATTGCAGTGCCTGATCCATCAGATCCATTAGCGGAAACAGCCCAAATCATTATCGACTACATTAACAACGAGAAGGCCTATTTAAACCCAGATTTTGATTTAGAAGACCTTTCTCAAAAACTCGACATTCCTAAGCACCATATCATCTATTGCTTCACGATGATTCTGCAGAAAAAATTCACCGCCTACCGTGCCATGGTTCGAATTGAACACGCAAAAGAATTACTGAATGCTGGCACAGCAGATACCCTTTCCATCGACGGCATAGGGGCGCAATCGGGCTTCTCCTCTAGATCCGGCTTCTATGCTACTTTCAAAGCAGAAACGGGCATGACGCCCAGCCAGTATTTAGAGAGTTTATAAAAAAAGAGGCTTCATTTCTGAAGCCCCCTTTCATCTATTTGACAACCTGTAATTCCACTCGTCGATTCAGCTTCATGCCGTCCACCGTCTTATTAGGTGCAGCTGGCACTAACTCAGAGAACCAAGCCACCTTCAGGCGCTTCGAACTCACTCCGTTTTTCATCAAGTACTTGCGTGTCTCGAATACCCGGTTCTTCGAAAGCTCTACGTTGTATTTCACTGTTTGGCGAGAATCTGTGTGACCCGTTAACTTCAACTTCAAGCTAGGCTGTGCAGTCAGTAATTTAACCATCACCTCTACGATAGAAGTAGATTCAGCCGTTAAATCGAACTTATCTGTATCGAAGTAAATAATCACATTCTCCGGCACACCTTGTAAGGCTACTAAACCGGCTACATTTGGCATTAAGTCTTCTGCATCGATTACGCCGTCGCCATCAGCATCTGCTGGGCATCCTTTTTTTGCGCGCACACCTGCCACCGTAGGACAAGCATCTTCGCTATCAATCACACCGTCACCATCTGTATCAGCTGGACAGCCTTGATTCGCTTTTACGCCTGCCACGGTAGGACAACGATCTTCTGAATCAATGATGCCATCGCCGTCTGTGTCTGCTGGACAACCTTGGTTTTCCTTAACACCTGCTACCGTAGGGCACTTATCTTCTGCGTCGATGATACCATCATGGTCCGTATCTAATGGGCAACCATTATTTGAACGAACTCCTTTAACCGTAGGGCATTTATCTTCTTTATCTACGATGCCGTCGCCATCTGTATCGATCGATACTGGCTCTGTTACTTTAACAGGTGCTGGCTTAGGCTTGTTGCCCCATTCGTACACTAAACCTCCCGTATAATGCGCATAGGTTCCGCGACCATCGGTGAAGTCTACTTTGCCTATTTGGAAGAATGGAAAACCTAGGTTAACCATGGCACGTCCGTACAAGGAGCCTAGGATTTTAAAGTCAAAACCCGTTCCGATCGATCCAGTTAAATCCACATCACTGTAGGTGGAGCGGGTCGAATTATCTGCTATTGCTTCACCACTGAAGTTCGCAAAAGGTCTAAAGTTCTTGTGCTTTTCGCGGTCTAAGAGATAATAACGTAAACCTAATCCGGCAGAGGCCATATTTTTTGATCCTCTAACACCAAAAAGAAGGGTTCCATACACATCCACATTAGGCTTCACTTCTGCCGCATATTGAATACCAAAATGCGTGTAGCTCTGCACGTAATCTCTTCGCGTAGGATAGTTCTGATACCACATATCAGAAACTCCCCCTATCAGTGCGAATGACTGGCGTTTAGGTGATTTTACTTCTGTCGTATCTTGTGCAAATGCGCTGCCTAAAAAACAAGTCAGCAATAGTAGTAGTAATATATTCTTCATGGGATTATTGCTTTGCGGTTTTGGCTTCTTTCTTAAAAATAGATAGGCGAATCGCGATCTCGTGTGATTGCGCCGTCACTTTGCTTAAAGCCGAAATAGGCAGTTCGTAGATATAGCCTAGGTAGATTTTTGGACTAGCTTGAATCCCTAATCTCGCACCGTAACTATCCTTGTGGCGATACGAAACGCCGGCCTCAAACGAATTGCCAAAACGCGACATCACATTCGCATCCCAGCTCACTGGAACATCCTTCGCGATACGCGCCATAAACGAGGGCATTAAGGTAATAAAGTTCGATAGTTTCATCGTCGTTCCTGCATTCACATAATGATAGGTCACATCTTTATAGCCTCCATTCACATTGCCAAAATCATAGCTAATCACCCTCGGCTGCGAAATCGCCACAAACGTGCCTTTCGCATTGCCTAAGCGCAATCCCCAGCCCGTGTTAAACTTCACACCCGTAGAGCGATTTCCTTGAAACACCGGATCTGTAGGGTCCACCACCTGAATTCCTTCGTAGTCTAAACTTAAACTAGAGGCGCCCACGCGAACACCGCCAGACACCTTCCAGATATCATTCAATTTTACTTGGTAAGCAAAGTCCCCCGCCACCGTCGAAATCTTCAACGGACCAGCTATATCAGACATCGCTAAAATCGCCAAACCCGTTTTCGGTTTCCACTTAAAATTCCCCGTAAAGGCCATCGTACGCGGCGCTCCTTGGATTCCAATCCATTGCTGGCGATTCATTGCCGTAATTTCTGCCTGGTGTTCTACCTCTCCCGCAAAAGCTGGTGAAGTAATTACGGGGTTTAAACGATACATCGAATACATCGTCTCAATCTGCGCCTGAACCACGAAAGTCCCTATAAGTAGGCCAGCTAGTAGTATATATCTTATCTTTTTCATCTCTATTTAATCGTGCGGTCTACTGATAAATAATTACTGATCGTTGGTTTTTTGCCAAAGAAGTCAAGGATGTAATAATACGTTCCATCCGGCAACAAGGTGCCCGTGAAACTATTATCATAGCTTTCCATCTCGAACACCAGCGTGCCCCATCGATTGAATATCGATAAGTGATTTGGAATCTTCCGTAAGAACAAACCTTTAAACACTAAGCGATCATTCTTACCATCCCCATTAGGCGAAATACCTTGTGGCGAGAAGATGTCACATTCATCCGGATCTAGGCGATTAATAATACCATCATGATCACAATCTGGGAAGTCAGCATCCTCATTATACTCTTCGTCAAAATCCAAAATGCCATCTCCATCCGAATCCACATCATACGGATCCATCTTTCCGTCGCGATCCGTATCCGGAGGTGTTAAGCCTTTATTCGCGGAACTAGGAATTCCCTTCTCATCGATATTTCCATCAGCAATACCATCCCGATTATAATCAGAGCCATTCGCCTCGATCACATCATTGATTTTATCTGCATCAGAATCTAAATCACGGAAGTTTGGTATTCCATCCGCATCCGTATCACAAAGAATACCCGTTCCGGTACACACCTTGTTTTCTACCGAATCTAGAATACCATCGTTATCAGAATCCAAGTCTAAATAATCCGGCTTGCCGTCTTTATCCGTATCGACTGTCGTCTCTAATTTATCCGAGATACTGTCTCCGTCAGAATCGGTATCCAAACAGTTTGGAATGCCATCTCCATCAAAATCCTTCGTTCCTTCCACCTTATTCGTAATGCCGTCCGCATCACAATCTAAGGCTAACCAAGCCGCGCTAGGCGCTAAGGTTATGCTCGTTGCTTTGAATGAACACGCATCTGAAGCAGACGTTCCGTCTAGTAATTCCGTTCCATTTAACACCCCATCTCCATCGCAATCCAATGCTTTCCAGTCATCAGACACATTCGATTTCACTTGACGTGAAGGCTCATAAACGCAAGGGTCTGTAGGCGCTAAATCTGTGCCATTTAATTCGCCGTCGCCATCACAATCCGATAAAGGATCCGCTAGGTCGCAAGCCATAATGGTAACGAAAGCTGTCGCCGAAACGGCAGGACTAACACCCGTGTTAGAAACCTTATATCCTAGCGTTTTTAATCCGTACTCAAACGGTGCACGCTTATAGGTTAATTCGCCTGTTAGACCGTTAAAGGTTGCGGTCCCGTTTGCCGTTCCTTGGTTAGGAGAGGCTTGTCTTTCTATTGTGGTATTTGCACCAGGTAAGAAGTCGTCATTCGTCAAAATGTTAACCGTGGCTGTTCCGGAATTAGGGACGTTCACCACATCATTACTCGCCGAAGGCGCATCAACGTGTGGATCCGTCGCATTCGAGTTACCATCCGCATCGCAGTCTAACGTTCCCCATGCCGCAGAAGGCGTCAAGGTTCTGCTGGCTACTTTATATTCGCAGCCATTATTTGGATCCGTATTGTCATCCGTCTCTTTGCCATTCGTCACCCCATCTCCATCGCAATCTGCTGCACGCCAAATCGCATTCGTCGTCACCGGCGTTGCACCAGCTGCATGAACACATGGATCTTTCGGATTTGTATCTGTTCCATTAGGAGTTCCGTCACCATCGCAGTCTAACGCGTTCCAAGCTGCGCTTGGCGTTACTGTCTTGCTTGCGGCTATGTATGAACATCCGTCGTTCGGGTCTGTGTTATCATCCGTCTCTTTTCCGTTCGTCACACCGTCACCATCGCAATCTGCTGCACGCCAAATAGCATTTGTCGTTACAGGTGTTGCACCTGCTGCGTGAACGCATGGGTCTTTCGGATCTGCATCAGTTCCATTAGGAGTTCCGTCACCATCGCAGTCTAACGCATTCCAAGCTGTGCTTGGTGTTAATGTCTTGCTTGCGGCCACGTATGAACATCCGTCGTTAGGATCTGTGTTATCATCCGTCTCTTTGCCGTTCGTCACCCCATCGCCATCGCAATCCGCGGCACGCCAAATCGCATTCGTCGTTACAGGTGTTGCACCTGATGCGTGAACGCATGGATCTTTAGGATCTGTGTCGGTTCCGTTAGAAGTACCGTCACCGTCGCAGTCTAAAGCGTTCCAAGCTGTGCTTGGTGTTAATGTCTTGCTTGCGGCTACGTATGAACATCCATCGTTCGGATCTGTATTATCATCCGTCTCTTTTCCGTTCGTCACTCCATCTCCATCGCAATCCGCTGCACGCCAAATCGCATTCGTCGTTACCGGTGTTGCACCTGATGCGTGAACGCATGGGTCTTTCGGAGCGGTGTCGGTTCCGTTAGGAGTTCCATCGCCGTCGCAGTCTGCATTTAACCACGCTGAGGTAGGTGTAACTGTTTGATTCGCTAAAACAAAATCACAAGGATCATTCGGGTTCGTTCCATCCGCTGTTTCTTGTGTATCTATTACGCCATCACCGTCTGTATCAGCTGGTGCAAGTGAAGTTACCGTCACTAAAACAGTAGCAGAACTTGAACAGGCATTTGCATCTGTTCCTGCCACCGTATACGTGGTGGTAACGGATGGAGTCGCAGTAACAGAAACCGTATTTGAACTAGATAAACCAGTTACAGGAGTCCATGAATAAGATGTTGCACCAGAGGCGGTCAAGGTAACTGAAGAACCGCTAACAATGGTCACTGGTCTTGGACTAATACTAACAGAAGGCAACGCATTAACGGTAATGGTAGCCGTGGCACTTGATGCTGCTACACAAGATCCTTGCGTAACCACTGCCCGGTAGTATTTAGTTACTGACAAATTCGTCACGGTTAAACTAGCCGTTGTATTCGAAATATCCGTTAGTGTACCTGAGAAATCGGAAGCTAAAGCTGATTGCCATTTGGTTACTGATCCTGTTTGGCCTGATAAAGTCAATACCGTACTATTCGTACCCGCACAAACCGTAGCAGAACCAGCAATCGATCCGCCCACACTTTCTTGAACCGTAATTAAAATGGCAGACGTATAAAGCGTTCCGTCATTCACCGTAGTCGCTCCTCGTTTATAATAGGTATTTACAGAGATCGCACCAGGTGAATAGGTCGAAGAGGTAGCGCCTGAAATTGTCGTAAAGGTTGTACCATCTGTGCTGTATTGCCAGCTATACGTGATCGTTCCGATACCTCCATTCGCTGCTGTTGACGACGTTAAGGTCGCCGGTGTGGCTCCTACGCAGATCGTTTGAGCGGCTGAAATAGCTCCTGCCGTAAATACAGGATTTACCGTCACTGTTACTGACGCTGTAGCAGAACAATTTGAAGTAGCATCTGTGCCTCGCACCGTATACGTGGTGGTAGCTGTAGGTGTCGCCGTCACAGAAATGGTGTTCGAAGCGGATAAGCCTGTGATAGGAGTCCATGCATAATTCAAAGTTCCTGCAGCAGTTAATACAACGCTATTTCCTGTAATAATCGTGGCCGAAGTAGGGCTTACTGAAACCGTAGGAATAGCGTTCACCGTTACCGTCGCTGTTGCCGTACTAACACACCCATTCGCATCTGTTCCTGTAACGGTATACGTTGTCGTAGTCGTAGGAGTAGCGACTGGAGAGGCTGAAGTGATAGAACTTAATCCAGCGGATGGCGACCAGGCATACGTCAAAGCTCCACTCGTCGTCAATGTCACACTTGAACCTAAACAAACCGATGAAGTTGATAAAGTATTTATCGTAGGCAACGCATTTACATTCACCGTTATGACATTCGAATACTGAGCTGGATCATTCGCCGTACTTACTTTTCTGCGGTAATAAGTCGTTGCCGAAAGTGCAGATGGCTGGTAGCTAGCTCCATCATTGGCAGAGGCAATGTCATTAAATGTAATGTTATCTAAACTGTATTGCCATTGGTAAGTATAAGCACCCCCGTTTCCGCCGGTGATATCTTTTGTCCCTCCCGTTGCTAAAGACGATGAGGTAATCGCTGTAGGGGTTTGATTCACACAAATGGCTGCTGGTTGATTGATTTGGCCTGCATCAAAAACAGGATTAATATAGGCCGTCACCGTCACTGGATTAGAAACACAACTCGTCGTTAGATTTCTAGCCACAGCGAAATAATCATTTGTACTCGTTAAAGATGGCGTGGTGAACACATTCGAGCCACTTTGAAGCAAGGCTCCCCCTATCTCATCATACCAGTCAATCGTTGTTCCTGTGATAGTATTAGTGCCGATATGGTCTACAATGCCAAATCCCGTACGTGCTTTATTCACCGCAATAGGGTCAGCTGGTAAAGGATTAATCGTTACCGTTACTATGTTCGAAGAAGAACTCACTGTTCCAGATATCGTTGCGGTAGCTATTCTTTTAAAGTACGTTGTAGTTGATATAGATGGAGATTGATAGGTCAAATCAGTGGCACCACTAATTGGGGAAAATGCACTACCATCGATAGAACTCTGCCACTGATAGGTAACTGTATTTGCTCCTGCCGTGGCATCCACCGTAGAAGATAATAAGGATGGAATACCTGGTCCACAGATTGCTTCATCAGTACCAATTACACCCGCATTTAATGTTCCCACTACCTCAGCTAATACAGGGGTTCTATCCGAAAGACAGCCAGTCACTAAATCCCTAGCCTGCGCAAAGTAAATAGTGGATGTTGAGATAGAAGGCGTAGTATAATTAATGGTACCGGTTAATGTACCTGTTTGTAATAGTGTCCCACCATTGATAGCTGAATACCAATCAATAGTTGCCCCTGTGCTACCGGTCGCATTAATGGTAACTGTTCCAGTACCATTTATAGAACCTGGTGTTGTAAGATCAACTGTAGGTGCCGGATTTACTGTCACTGTTAACACATTACTATAAACCGCAGCATCAATCGTTGTGTACGCTCTTCTTCTATAATAAGTCGTCGTAGTAACGGCCAAAGTAGGAGTATACGAGGCATTCGTTGCACCTACTTTATCTGAGAATCCACTCGAACTAGATGTCGTTGAAATTTCCCATTGATAATTAATCGTTCCTCTACCACCCGATGCGTCTACTGAAGTCATTTGTGGTGGAACTCCCGAACCACAGAAGGTAGCCGATCCACTTAAAGCTACACTACCCGCACTTAAAGGAATGTAATACGGTATGGTAATAGAGGCATTTGATGATGATTCGAAACCAGCATTATCTACCATTTTATAGCTAATAACTGGAATAACCGTTCCCACATTAGGCGTTAACGTAAAGGACGTAAATCCACTTATGTTAAAGGTTAAACCTCCATTCGACCAAACACTCGATGCTGCATTGTATGTCGTTCCATTCACTGAAATACTCGACGTATTCGTAGGGAAACTTGTTAAATGAACGCTTACAAGTGTTCCATCCACATCTGTACCCGTAAATCTAGACGTAGCAATGGTGAAAGGAACAGGAGAAGCGGCATTCGCTTGCTCTGGGTAGTTATACGAAACCGATGTAGGAAGTTCATTAATACCAAAATCATATCCCGTCATCGTCACCGCCGTAGAAGTAAAGGTATCTGAAATTAATGGAGTGGTATTCGTAAACGTGCTAGGTAAAGATCCCGTCGTCAATGTTGCTCCTAAGGCTACTAACTGATTATTCAATGAAATCTTCAATCCATTCGTTAACGAAGGCGCACTACTAAATGAGTACGTTCCATCGTATGCCACTGGAATTTCATCAATTACCTGATTGCCCACATCAATTAAGTGCGTGTACAATCCATTATAGGCATTGGAACCAGGCTCGCCATTCGTGCGAATATTCAAGAAGGTATTATTCGCAGACTTATCCTTATCATTCCAAATCGTTCCCGAAATAACAATCGGAATCGCCGTTACTGTGATGGTTACGGTTCCAACAGAACACAATCCTGTTCCTGATCCCACACAACTCACGTTATTATCACAAACTTGATATTGATAGGTATCCGTACCCACAAAATTTGCATCAGGCGTATATTTCAATTGGCCATTGCCTAATAATTCTACCGTTCCATGTGCAGGGGGAACTAAACCCCCAGCAGTAATATTAATCGTAATCGCATCATTGTCAGGATCGCTATCGTTCGCAATTACATCGGTGAAAACCGCCTGGTTTATAATGGTTTTATCCGCATCATTCACTACTACAGGAGCATTGTTTATGCCTGCAGATCCTACCGTGATATTGACAGTTACTGTATTACTCACTAAGTGATCCGCCGATCCATCTATTACCTTATAGGTAAATGAATCCGATCCCACATAGTTTGAATTCGAAGTGTACACATATTCACCAATGGAGTTTACCGCAATCGTTCCATGCGCTGGATTCGTCACGATTGAAATGGTCAATGGTGTGCCTTCCGGATCTAAATCATTCGCCAACAAATCCATTGCTACCGGCTTGCAAGAAACAGTCGTGATAGCATCCCCAACTGCAATCGGATTTCGGTTTGTCATGGTCAATGTTACAAGCGCATCATCACTTAATATCGCACTACATGCACCGGAAGAAGCTCCATTACGAGAATATTTAAAGGTATCAGCACCTACATATCCCGCACTAGGGGTATAAATCACACTTGTACCAGATACGATAGCTGTACCAAAACTAGGATTAACCGTTATCACCGGCGCTGTCATTAATCCCTGATTATCGACGTCATTTGCCCCTACATTTATGGTGACTGGCGTGCCTGATGGTGTCGTCGCCGCATCCGCGTTTACGCTTGGTGCAATTCGAGTGACATTTATACGGACAGTGGCAGTACTCGTTTGAGCGTTAACCGCATCGGTAACCGTGTAAGTAAATGAAACCATCCCTACATAAGACCCATTCGGGGTATAAGTAAGCGTGTTATTGCTTCTTGTTACAGTTCCATAAGCCGGTTGAGTTACGGATGTAATTGACTGTGAATTACTGTAATAATTCACATCATTCGTTAACGGTGTTATCGTTAAATTGGTATTGGACGGTGTTGTCAAATAATCCGCATAAACGACTGGCTTGTAGGTGGTAGGGATGGAAACACAGGTATAAGTAGTACCAGATGTCCCATAATTAACAACTAACGTTGGCCGGTATGCAGAAGTAGAATTGTCTCTTGTACCTAAATAAACAGGGGAAGAAGAGCTTGTCGATTTAGGGAATATAATTAATCCATAGTTTGAGTAGGTTCCATTTACCCATCCAGAAACAATACCTGAAATATCAGATCTGATTAGAGTTCCTGCCGGAGTAGTTGAACTTGTTCCAGTATAATTAAAGGAAGGAACAGAGGTAATTGCGACAAAATCAGACCCAGAACCTAGAGCTCCGGCTGTTGACCAGCTTGTAGATGAATTAAATTTACTCCATGTAACACTACTTTCTACCCAATCTCTTTTTAACGGATAGATAGTAGACGGAAATGGATTAGTAGAGGTTGAACTTAAATCTGCTGAAGTAGTCAAATAAGTGTTCAAATATGCGGAGTTAATAGTAGTTCCCGAAGGAATCGAACTTACATCAAATTTGTATAATACCTCTCTTGTGGAACTACTTCTACCACTCAGTCTTAATGCAGTGGTTGAGGACGAACCGAAATTACTTGTGGAACTAGATTTATCAAGGTACGCATCCGCCGTGGCCGTCAATGTTACCGTCCCACTATTTCCACCAGTAGAAATACCCGTTTTATAGGTCCCTGATGCGCAACCGCAATCCACCACATTCACCGTAACTGTTGCCACGGAACAATATCCCGCGTCACTGTTACAGGCTTCATAGGTAAATGAATCTGAAGTGCTGGAAGCGAAACCATTCTTCTTGGTTAAATAAGAAACCGTTCCATCCGTATTGATGTAGACATATCCGTTTGCTGGTTTTGTCAAGATATCTTTGATGTATAACTTATTATTCGATGTGGCTGTTGGATTGTTTTTATCGTTTGTCAAAACATTCAAAACAGTCACCTGATCCTCCAAAACAGATGAATAGGTATCATTTGTCAACGTAGGAGCTAAAGCATAATTCCCCACATTAAAGGTAATCGTGCTGCTTGCATTAGAAGAAATACCGCCGTTACTGATTGTATAATTTAAGACTACGGAACCGTTATAATCTTTGGCAGGAGTATACGTAATAATTCCAGTTGTAGCGTTAACACTTACAGTACCACTTGATGGAGAGTTCGTAACAGAAATCGTTCTTGTGCCTGCATCCGCATCCGTCACCTCACTTAACAAATTCAAAGTAAAGGCGTTATTCTCGCAATCAGAAGTAACAGAATACGTTAATGGAATTGCATTTAATGCCGGACGAGAAGGAACTACCACGGTTCCTTTAGAATCAAAAGCAGAACGAGAACACGCTGCATCTGTTACAATACAAGTGATCACCGCCTGAGTTGAATTCGAAACATCTGTAGGGGTAAAATTAGTAACAGAAGAAGTAGGGGCAGAAAAAGTACCTGGAACAGAAGACTTCCATTGATAGGTATATGTACTAGTTCCAGAAGATACCGTTGCTGTTAATCCAGTGTAGGTAACTGTTCCACGAACTTGGGATGGAACCGTATTGCCTAAAGCTACAGTAAAGGAATTTTGTGCCTTGTCCCCTAAAGCCATGAAGGAGAAATTGAAGAACATTCTTTGGCCTGCAATATTCGCTGCGGCAGTTCCTCCTACCGTATGACCCGCTTGGTAAAAGACATAACCTCTTGTAGGATCATCGAAAGCACGTCCATAGATATTGATAGCGGCTGGGCCATCAGATAAAGTAGGAATGTTCGCCTGCGTAGGGCTTTGGGTTAACATTTTCGTTCCTGGTCTCCATGCTCCTCCTTTTAAAGGAAGAAATACTGTTTCAGAACCTTTTAATTGCGCGGCATCCGTTGTACCTAAATATTGAGCCACCGGATCTGACGGAAATTGATGAAGGAAAGGTGTAACCGCTCCCGTGTGAAGGCTATAATTAACTGCGCCTGTGGTCGTTAAAAAGTTCATTTGAACATTTTGACCATTAATTGCACCATTCAAACTTTCAATTACACTGACCGAGTGACAACTCGCCATGATAGCACCACGATAATCCTTGTTCCAGGTATATAAATTACTGTGCAAAGCCCAGGTAGGGTCCGCGTGAGGCATTACGAAAATGTCATCGCAACCGGCTAATTCACTAGGGTTTTTAAAGGAATAGGCAGTGGCAGGAATGCCGGCAGCTGTTAAATAAGCCACCGCAATCGTACCATTCGTTTTATCCATTACCCACTTAGGGGCAAAGGCAATCTTATAAGTCACATTTAAGGTGATGTCAGAAGTCGTATAGTCTACCACTACCCCTTGAGTTACCCAGCTACTAATCAAGGTCTTTACCTCAGGAGTTAGGTAATCAGAGGAGATTACATAAGTTCCTCCTCGGTAACTTTTAGTGCCGTAAATAAAATCAATACCGTCCTTTACTTTGGTTTGACTAATTACCCCGTTCACTGGCACATTATAATTGCTCAGCAAAGCATAAATCAAACCATAGGGTTTCAGAGAATTCGCTACCGTAGGAGTCGCCGCACCCATGTCGATGATGGCAGAACCGGATTTGAATGTAGTGCTTTGAGAAAAAGCAGAGAAACTGAACAGTTGTATAAATAGGTATAATACAACAGATAACGCCGCTTTAGAAAAGCGGTTATTAGTAGAGCTTACTAACATTTATTTAAAATTTAGAACACGGAATACCCGTTTTGGTTAACTCGTTGTCTTTACGTTTAATCAACGTAAGACACTATTATTGTCCATTTTAAACAATAATTAAAACTAAAGTACTCGTTATTGAATTCATTACGAAAATTTATCTAATGCAATTAGTCCAATATTTTTTCCGGACAAGGCTTTTTTGAAGTTTCAGTAATTTTTTTGAAATTAGCTATGTTCTAAATTATACAATGCTTTACTATTTTGCCCTTCTTTCCATTTTCACCTCATCTATTATAGCCATCTATAATTGGAAAGTACACAAGGGCGCCTTATTCATAGCAGGTATATTAATTATTTTATCTACCTACGCGCTTACGCATTATTACACGAACCCAGCAGAAAGTGATTTTTTATTAGCTTTATTATATGGGATTCTATCTCCTCTGTGGCTTTTGCCGGGACCACTTTTATATTTCTACTTTCGAAGTATTTTACAACCAGAAAAAATTTGGGTTTCTTGGAAAGATGGCCTTCATTTTGTTCCTGCATTTATCCACCTAATCAACATTCTGCCTTACTTATTTAGTCCTTTTGAGTATAAACTTCAATTAGCGCATGCCATCCACGAGGATTTAAATACCATACAGGCCATTAATATTAATGCATTATATTCATTCAAAACAGCGTTTTTAAGCAGGCCTATATCATTGTTAATTTATTTATTATGGTGTACGCTTTTGTTTCTTCGACAGATGCCTAAGGTGACTAATCGCACCAGATTATGGTTAATCTTCTTTATTTTTAGCTTACTCGCTACCACGACAGCTTATCTTTTTGTGGCTATTAATTTATTTAAAGAGTCATTCAATCCTAGTTCTTTTGATTCTAACCCAATCTATATTTCCTCTGGAATTGCGTATATCTTTTTACCCATAGCACTCATCGTATTTTTTCCCGAAGTACTTTATGGAATAAATAAACAAGATGTCGATATCTCCGAGGAAAAATCAGATGTAAATCCAGATGAATTAGCTGCTCATGCTGATTTGGCCAAAAAAATCGAACAATACCTTTCTCGCGAAAAACCCTATCTAAATCCCGACTTCGAATTAGCTGATCTGGCCACGGCTTTAGAGGTTAATCCTAAACAAGTCTCATTTGCCTGCAAGCATATATTAAATAAAAAGTTTACTGATCTGCGTGCACAATTACGCGTGGAACATGCAAAAGCATTACTTAAGAAAGGACTAATAGGAACCATTACGATTGATGCCATAGGGGTCGACTCCGGATTTAAATCGCGATCCACCTATTATGACGCATTCAAAGCAGAAACGGGCATGACACCTAGCCAATATTTGGAAAACTTTCAAACAAAAAAGGCCTAGAGAATCCTCCAGGCCTTTCGTCTATTTCTGCGTTATGTTTATTTTACTTAATCACTTTAATCTCTACTCGACGGTTTAATTTTTTACCTTCTTCCGTTTTATTACTTTGAACTGGTCTTGTCTCTCCAAAAAAGGCAGACCCTATTCTATTCAAATCTATCCCGTTTGAAGTTAAATACGCTAAAACACTTGTAATTCTATTTCGAGAGACAATAACATTATTTCGTTTAGTGCCATGACTATCTGTGTGACCCTCTATCTTCACACGAGCCGCAGGGTATTTTTTTAACCCTTCCACAACTTTGTCAGCTTCTACTTTAGCATCGGGCAAAATTACAGCAGAATCATCGTTAAAAAGCAATGTTCGATCTTTTAGTAATTGCTCCTCTTCAGCTTTCTTTTCAGCCGCTTGCTTGGCTGCCGCTTCCGCCTCTGCCTTTGCTTTTGCTTCCGCTGCATAACGTGCCGCTACTACTGCCTCTGCTTTTGCCATCGCCTCTTTCTCCATCTTTGCTTGCGCTGCTGCCTGTAATGCCGGATCGATGCATCCATTGTTTGCTACACTTCCAAAAACACCCGGGCATTGATCTAAGCGATCTACTACCCCATCGCCGTCTGTATCTACATCCACTGGTGCTGTTGACTTAGCTACTGCTTTCGTCTCTTCGCATCCTTTCCCAAACGAGAACGTAATTCCAAACGAGTTTAAAAAATACGATCCTCTCGCTTCAAATGCATTCGATCCTAAGTGACTTGTTTGGTAAAACGGCGATCCCACTGATACTTGGTACACTAAGCCTACTTGCTTTGTAATCGCTGCCTTTAAGCCTAAGCCCGCTGATCCAATCACATCGATGTTGTGGTTAGTTTGGGTCGTATTTTTTCTAGCTAAAGCGCTTGCCTCGATGCTAGCAAATGGAGTAAAGATGTTTACAATTGGCTTAGCTAACATATAACGCAAACCTAGGCCTGCACTTAAATACTTCATGTCCACGCCGCTCCTTACTGCATTAAAACTAGGCGAGGTTGTATATCCGCCTAAACCCGTTAATACCACTTCGATGGTCGGCTTGATTTGATGCGTAATCTGTAAACCTGCATGAGAATACACCGGACGCTGACCTGATTCAATCAATGAATTAGTTAACCACAAATTAGAGCTGCCGCCTACTACACTTACGCTATTCTTATACGTCTGCGCACTTACTTGTGTGAACATCGCGCACGCTACTACGAATCCTAATACTACCTTTTTCATATCTTTTATTTTCTATTCTTATCTTTCCTTGGTTTACTTTACTTGTCCCCTTTTTTAAATACATAAAAACGAAGCGCTAACTCATGGGTGTTACTGGCCATCTTACTTAAAGCAGACGTAGGAACTTCATATACATAGCCTAAATACAATTTAGGACTCACTTGTACTCCTAACCTTGCCCCATAACTGTCTTGTGAACGAAGGCTAACTCCCACATCGAATTTGTTCAATATGTTGGCTGTCACATTCACGTCCCAGGTGGTAGGTGCATCAGGTGATAATCTTGCCATCGCACTTGGGTATAAATTCACCGCATCATTTAGCTTCACTTTCGTTCCCGCCATCGCGTAGTAATACGCAACGTCTTTGTAGGCTCCGTTCTGTGCCCCAAAATCGTAGTTCAACACCCTTGGCTGCGCAATGCTGAAAAACAAACCATCTTGGCCTTTGCTTAGCTTAATGCCCCAGCCCGTGTTTGTCTTCATGCCCGTAGAGCGATCCCCTTGAAACAAGGGATCTGTCGTGCTCACTAAGCGTAAAGCTGAAAAATTCACGCTCATACTTGACATCCCTAAACGAACACCCCCAGATAGATTCCAGTCCTGACTAAGTTTAATGTGGTAGGCAAAGTCTCCAGCAATCGTTGCTGTTTTTACAGGCCCCGCCTGATCATTAATCAATACGATACCGATTCCTTTATTCTGACCATACTTGATATTACCAGTCAATGAAACCGTCTGAGGAGATCCCTCCATACCCATCCATTGCTGGCGGTTAATCAAAATGAACTCTGAATTCGCCGTGCTTCCTGACTGACTCGGATTAATCACTTGCGGGTTAAAACGATACAGCGAATACATCGACTCTAACTGTGCTTGAGCCGTTTGCACCAACAGTACTAAAACCAAAAATATACTTATCCTTTTCATATTTATTGTGCTAATCGGCTAATGTAAATAAATGTATTAACCGTAGGCTTCGCTCCAAAGAAGTCAACAATGTAATAGTAAACTCCGTCTGGTAATAGGTTGCCAGATTGATCTTTACCTGACCAATTGTTTTGGTAATTAGCCTGTTCGTAAACGATGATCCCTGAACGATTATAAACAGTTAATTTATTCGGTTGTGTAGCCATCACGCCCGGTACAATTAACACATCGTTCTCGCCATCTCCATTAGGAGAAATACCTTGTGGAGTGAAGGTAGAGCAGATATCATTATCAATCCTGTTTGGAATTCCATCGCCGTCACAATCAGGCAACGCACCTAGGTTCAGGTTATCTTCATTGATATCCAAAATACCATCCCCGTCACTATCTACATCGCGGAAATCCGCTAAGCCATCTCCATCTGTATCCGCCGGGCGAGTAGGATCTGCTCCTGCCTCTTCTTTATCTAAATACGTATCATTATCCGAATCTAAATCCAAGTAATCGCGCGTACCATCTTTGTCCGTATCCACAGGAGTAGAACCTGCTCCTTTTTCAACAGAATCCGGAATGCGATCACCATCACTATCCGTATCAACATAATCCGCTTTGCCATCTTTATCGCTATCAACTGGTGTAGCTGCAGGCCCCTTTTCAATCGAATCTACTATGCCGTCATTATCCGAATCTAAATCTCTAAAGTCTGCCAAAGCATCACCATCACTATCTACCGGAATAATTCCTGCCCCCTTCTCAATCTTATCCAGTATACCATCATTATCCGAATCCAAATCCTTATAATCTGGTATGCCATCTTTATCATTGTCAATAGAAATTGAGGCATTCACACGAATAAACCCTTCCACCACATCTGAGATTCCATCACCATCAGTATCCACAAAACTTGTCGCACTTGTGGGCGATGTGCCTTGTTGAACTTCGATATAATCTGGTACACCATCGCCATCCGTATCCTTCACACTTGCTGCTGAATTAGGATCAGTACCCTGTTGAACCTCGATGAAATCAGGCACACCATCGCCATCAGAATCCTTACCATCTAAATTGTTCGTTGGATCCGTGCCTTGCTTTATTTCGATGTAATCAGGAATTCCGTCTCCATCAGAGTCTTTTGCATCTGTTGCAGTCGTAGGTGATGTACCTTGTTGTACTTCGATATAATCTGGTACACCATCGCCATCCGTGTCTTTTATTATATCTCCACCTACTAATGGATTCGTGCCTTGTAACACTTCAATGAAATCTGGTACACCATCTCCATCCGTATCCTTTGCATCGCCGGCTACTGCTGGATTCGTTCCTTGAGCTACCTCGATGTAGTCTGGAATACCATCACCATCCGTGTCTTTTGCATCTGTGGCGTTTGTAGGTGATGTTCCTTGCTTAACCTCAATGTAATCCGGTACGCCATCACCATCCGTATCCTTCGCATCATTCGCGTTAGTAGGTGATGTGCCTTGCTTAACCTCAATGTAATCTGGTACGCCGTCGCCGTCGGTATCTTTTGCATCACTAGCGTTAGTAGGTGATGTGCCTTGTTGGACTTCCACATAATCTGGTACGCCGTCGCCGTCGGTGTCTTTGACACTCGCTGCAGAGTTCGGGTCTGTTCCATCTATTATCTCTTGAGCATCTGGTACTCCATCGCCATCCGTGTCAATAGCATTATTTGTACTTGTATTGGTTGCTGCCGCCACTGTTATGCTTGCTGCAATGCTTCCACTTGTATAGTTTGCATTTGCCGCTTGCGTCGCAGTAATCGTCGCTGTTCCTGCTCCTACAATAGTAACTGTTGTGCCACTTATTGTAGCTACTGCAGCATTAGAGGAAGCATACGTAAATTCCCCTGAACTATTTGAAGTAGGTGCAGTTAGCGTAAATGCAGCATCACCTACTGATTTCGATATCGCCCCAAATCCTGAAATGGTAGGATTGATTAATACAACAGTATTTGTATTGGTTGCTGCCGCCACTGTTATGCTTGCTGCAATACTTCCACTATTATAATTCGAATCGCCCGCTTGGGTCGCAGTAATCGTTGCAGTTCCTGCTCCTATGATTGTTACGGTACTTCCGCTAATTGAAGCAACTGATGTATTCGAAGAAGTATAAGTAAATGCCCCTGTGCTATTCGATGAAGGCGCCGTCAAGTTAAATGCCGCATCTCCTACTGTTTTCGAAACGGCCGCAAAACCTGTGATGGTAGGATTTGCTTTAGCTACTATAATCGCTGTAGCAATACTTCCACTATTATAATTCGAATCGGCCGCTTGCGTCGCAGTAATCGTCGCTGTTCCTGCTCCTACAATAGTAACTGTTGTGCCACTTATTGTAGCTACAGTAGCATTTGATGACGAATATGTAAATGCTGCATTGCTGTTTGATGTAGGTGCAGTTATCGTAAACGAAGCATCTCCTACTGTTTTTGAAATGGCCGCAAAACCTGTGATGGTAGGATTTGTTGTTGCTACTGTAATCGCTGTAGCAATACTTCCACTATTGTAATTCGAGTCGGGCGCTTGGGTCGCAGTAATCGTTGCAGTTCCTGCTCCTACGATTGTTACTGTAGTTCCACTAATTGTTGCCACTGACGCATTCGATGATGCATACGTAAACGATCCTGTACTATTCGAAGTAGGAGACGTTATTGTAAACGGAGCATCGCCTACTGTTTTCGAAATGGCAGTAAAGCCTGTTATAGTAGGATTTATATTCGTGATTTCTCCGGTAATATAGCGTTCATTCAATGGTCGAATGTATTTGGAAGCATCAGCCCCCGATAATGAGTAGGTAACAGAAATAACTTTACCTGTGCCTACATTGGCATTATCATATCTCGCTCTTGCTAGAACAGTCACAGCATCACCTGCTGCAACCCCAATTAAGTTCCCAGCTGAAATGGCAATGTTATCATTTCCATCATATGGCTTGGATAAATTAAAATTAGGCGCAGAAATAGTTAATTGAGTTGCGGTTCGATTAACGTTGACAAGGTACGTTTTTGCTGTTAATTGATCTTCCGCTCTAACTGTTACAGAAACAGTATTATCCCCTGGACTTAAGTTAATTGCGTTACTTGATTGTCCGCTAATTACTGTTACTCCATTGACTGCAACTGTTGACGTTCCACTTGAGGTAGTGGGAGTTAAAGTGATTGAACTAACATTATTTGCCACAGTTGTAGAATAGCTTGTGGAACTGATATTGAAAACCGGACTCAAAATACCATCACTTAGTGCCAAATTAGCTAATAAAGCGTTATTTGAAGCAGCTAATCGTGTGACCGTAACAATATAACTTTGAGTTGATCCGTCCTCTGCGGTTCCCACAATTGTTATGGAGTTAGCCCCCACACCTAAATTAATTACACCTGATGAATGCCCACTAATAACCTGATCTCCGTTCACAACAATTGTTGTATTCAAGTCCGTAGCAGTAGGTGTAAATGTAATTGAGCTTACAGCGTAATCCACTGAAGTAGAGTAAGTCCCAGTTGCACTAGCAAAATTTGGAGATAACGTTCCGCTGCTTACTAATAAACCAGAAAGGGTTGCATCTGAAGATGGTGCCGTACGAACTACATTTATAATATAGGTCTGTAACGTATTACCGTCTTGTGCTTTCCCCTCCACTTTAATCAGATTAGACCCTACTCCTAAATTTATCGCACTAGAAGTAAAGCCACTTGCAACTAAATCACCATTGACTGTAATAGTTGCGGCAGCATCGCTAGCTGTAGGTGTCAGTGTGATCGAACTTACATTATTTGCTACTGTGGTAGTATAGCTAGTAGATCCACTTGAGAAAGTTGGACTTAGAATTCCACTATTAAGCGAAATAGCTGATAATGATGCATCTGAAGAAGGGGCGGTACGTGTCAAAGTTATGGCATAACTTTGTTGTGTACTTCCATCTTCTGCTGTTCCCACTACTGTAATCAAGTTTGAACCTACTGCTAGATTAATTGGTCCATAAGACTGTCCACTTGTTGCAGGATCTCCATTTACCGTAATAGTAGCATTAGAACCTGAAGCCGTCGGCGTAAGCGTAACTGAATTCACACTATAAGCCACTGTAGAAGTATAGCTCGTTGTTCCACTTGAAAAAGTTGTATTTAAACTTCCATTACTAAAAATTAGACCTGACAAGTTCGCATCGGAAGATGGAGCGGTACGCGTTATATTTAATGTATAGGTTTGCTGTGTACTACCATCTTGTGCCGTTCCTTCTATTCGAATAACATTCGCACCTATACCTAAATTAATAGCGCCGGTTGTCCTACCACTAATCACCGGGTCTCCATTAACTGTTACTGTAGCTGTGCTATTTGTCAAAGTAGGAGTTAACGTAATCGACCCCACACTTGTGGCTACAGTTGCGGAGTAACTAGTTGTTCCACTAGCAAATGTAGGACTTAATATTCCTCTACTTATCACTAGATCAGCTAAGCTTGCATCTGTTGCTGGTGCCGCTCGAGTTATGGTAATAGTATAACTTTGCTGCGTACTTCCATCTTGTGCAGTTCCTACTAAAGTAATCACATTAGTCCCAATACCTAAATTTAGTACGCCAGAAGACTGACCACTTACAACGGCATCACCATTAACGGACACAGTTGCCGTAGCATCCGAAACTGTAGGCGTTAATGTAATAGAACTTACAGAATTAGCTACTGAAGCGCTATAGTTTGAAGTTGAGCTAGAGAAAACTGGGTTAATATTTACTCCATTGCTAATAGAAACCGCAGATAAGGTGGCTACTGACGATGGGGCGGCACGCGTAATGGTAACGGTATAACTTTGTTGGGTTATCCCGTCTTGAGCTAATCCTACTATTGAAATAACGTTATCTCCTACGCCCAAGTTAAGTACACCTGACGACTGTCCACTTACTACAGGGTCTCCATTTACAGAAACAGAAGCTGTGGCATCTGTAACAGTAGGTGTTACTGTAATAGAACTTACCGTATTCGCAACGGAAGCTGTATAACTTGTTGTATTACTACTAAATGTTGTATTTAAACTTCCATTACTTAACACTAAGCCTGATAATGTAGCTACTGTCGATGGCGCAGCCCTATTAATCGTGACCGTATAACTTTGCTGAGTAGTTCCGTCTTGAGCTGTTCCTAATACAGTTATCACATTATCTCCTACGCCTAAATTAATAACACTAGATGACTGACCGCTAATTACGGGGTCTCCATTTAATGTGATCGTCGCATTCGATTCTGTAACCGTAGGTGTGAGCGTCATTGAGCTAACCGTATTAGGCACAGTTGCGGTATAACTTGTTGTTGCGGCACTAAAAGATGGGCTTAAGGTTGCATTTCGCAATGCTAGACTTGCAAGGGTTGCAATATTAGATGGCCCAGTTCTAGTTATATTAATAGAATACCTTTTTTGTAAAGATCCATCTTGGGCAATAACATCCACATCGATAGGGTTATCACCAACTTTTAGTGCCAAAGCACTACTAGCCTGGCCACTCGTCGTAACTAAACTATTTACTTTCACAGTAGAGTTTTCATCCACGGCTGTAGGTAAAATTGTCGTAGAAGTAATAGCGTTCGCAAGAACGGCTGAATACGAGGTAAGACTTGACGAGAATGTTTGACTTAAAGTCCCCGATCCTAATGCTAAAGCACTTAAATCCACCGAAACGCGGGTAATTGTAATGGTATAAGTCTTCGTAGTTGTTCCATCTTCTGCTGTTGTTACGACTGTGATAACATTGGGACCAATACCTAAATTGATACTAGCACTTTGTTGTTTATTCACAACCGTCACGCCATTCACTTTCACGGTAGCAGTTGCATCTGTCAGTGTTGGAATTACTTTTACAGAGCTAACGCTACTTGAAACTAAAGCAGAATAAGTGCCTGTAGCAGCATCAAATGCAGGTGTAAGTGATCCTTCGGTTAGACTTAAATCTGCTAAAGTTGCATCAGCAGAAATCCGATGCACTTCAATCGTATACGTTTTTTTCGTTTTACCATCAGCCGCCGTTACCGTAATTGTAAAGCTGTTTTCGCCTACCTCTAAGTCAAATGCACGACTTGCTTGTCCACTTTCTGCTACTTCTCCATTAATCGATACTAAAGCTTCACCATAAGATAAGATCGGCGTTATTGTGAAGGTAGAAACGGAGTTAGCAACATCTACCGTATAGGCCAAATTTGAACTGGAAAATACTGGACTCAATGATCCAGAGCTAATACCAAGGCTAGTTAAATTAGCATCTGTAGAAAGAGCATAACGTAAAATAACAACCCCAGATCCTCCATTACCCCCTATACCATTAGATCCTCGGCCACCACCGCCACCGCCTAATCCATTCGTTCCATTTCCAGGAGTACCAGAAACAGCACCAGCTCCTCCTCCACCATTTCCAGCAGCACCAGCTGATTCGGAAGACAGAAAATCAAGCGCACCTCCACCGCCGCCGCCAGCATAGTAAACTGGGGATCCTGTAATATAACTTAGCTTACCTACACCTCCTGCTCCGCCTATTGAAGTAGATGGTCCAGCATCCCCACCGACGCCACCGGCGCCGCCACCACCGCCACCGGCAGTTCTATCGGTTGCAGGATCTCTTGATTTTCCTCCAGCATATCCTTGAACAGGAGTGGTAGATGGGGAATTACCAGCACCTCCCACTCTATTATCTTTTCCGCCGCCGCCGCCGCCAGAGCCACCCGAACGACCCGTTCCACTACCCGTTGCAGTTGTCCCTCCGGCACCACCACCACCTCCAGCTACTTGAAATTGCCCAAAAGCGGATCCGGTTCCATCATCCCCTTGGCTAGAAGAACCACTACTATAACCAGGTGCAACCCCTCCAGCCCCTACCGTAATTGAGTAGGTTCCACCTGGAGTTATAGATAATGTTCCCATCAGCAAACCGCCAGCGCCACCGCCACCCGTTCCTAATCGAGTATCACAGCAATAAGTATCTGCAAAGGGCCAATGACTTGTTACTACAGATTCGCCTGGTGTTCCACCACTACCACCACCACCAACAACTAAATAATCCAAGGTTGCTACAGCAGCAGGAGGAGTCCAAGTAGGACAAGTTCCAAGACTGGTAAACTTTACAACTTTGTAAACCGTACCATTTGGGTTAGCCGTAAATGTCCCGTCTCCATTTTTTGTACCTGTTATAATCGATTCTGTACCTAAACATGGGGACTCTTCATATCGAATTATCACAATACCGTCACCTCCAGCACCACCATTTCCATCGCCTCCTACACCACCAGCTCCGCCACCTAAGCCGTCTATTCCGTTATTACCATTCCCATTTCTAACGCCATTTGCGCCACCGCCTGAGCCGCCACTACCTAGGCCTACAGATAAATCAGCCCATAATATTCCTTGCTTATCTCTAGCGCCACCGCCGCCGCCGCCACCGTAATAAACGGAAGTTCCGGTAATAGAAGACTGGACACCAATACCTCCATTACCTGCGTTTTTTTGATCTGCTGCGTTAGCACCTGCACCACCAGCTCCACCACCACCGCCACCAGCAGCTTTGTATGGGAATAAAAAATCAGACGCGACGGAGGAATATCCACCAGAGTAACCTTGACCTAGGATTCTTGCTCCTCCAGGGTTTAAAATAATATCTGCACTTCCTCCAGCACCCCCACCAGACGCGCCAGTTCCACCAATTTCATCTAATCCTCCTCCGGCGCCTCCACCATTTGCTACAATGTTACCGAATTGAGAATAAACACCAGGGTTCCCTTTGCGTGTGGTAGCGTTACTCGATTTTAAACCTCCTACACCGCCTGAACCTACTTTAATATTATAGGTTTGGCCAGCTGTAATCGTATAGGTTCCAGACAAAACTCCTCCGGCACCACCACCACCGCCACCGATGAAATCCCCTACAAAATTTCCAGAATTCGTTGATCCAGCGGTACCGCCACCACCACCAACAACTAGATATTCTACTTTAGTTACTCCTGCTGGAGGAGTCCAAGAACAATCTCCTACGCTAGAAAAAGTAAGTAACTTGTAGGTTTTCCCACTTATGTTATCTGTTAAAGTAGTCGGTGTGATGGCACATGATGGAGCCATAAATGTCACCCCTAAACTATAGGTCTTCGATGTCGTTCCATCCTGAGCTGTTAAGGTAATTTGGATAGGGACCTCTACTCCATTCGTTAACGGAACTAGGCCACTCGCCGCACCATTTGCCACCACTTTACCGTTTACCTTGATAATTGAATTAGCATCTGCTGCTGTTGGCGTAACCGTGATCGTTGGTTTGGTAGAAATAATTCCCGTGTAAGACGTTGCTGAGGTGATAGACACCGTTCCAGAACTTAATGACACCGTACTTAAGTTTGCATTCGTTGAGGCTGCCGCTCTAGTTACCGTCAATGTGTACGTTTTTGTCGTCGTTCCGTCTTGCGCAGTTACCTCTGTAGTGATTGTATTCGACCCTACGTTTAGGTTGATTAATTTACTCGCGGTAACGGCTGTCGTATTTACTTTGACCGTAGCATTTGCCTGCGATTTAACCGGAGTTACGGTCGTGCTGGTAGAAGCATAGGGAACAGTCGCCGTGTAAGTAGTCGTCGCACTCGAGAAAGTAGGACTTAAGGCTCCTCCCGACAGGGAAAGATTACTTAAATCTGCATTCGTAGAAAGTGCACGGTTTACTGTTAAAGTATAGGTCTTAAGCGTCGTTTTATCTTCTGCCGTAACTACCATCGTAATGGTGGTAGATCCAAAACCTAAATTAATGATACTCGCTTGGCCACTGGTTGCCGTTATTCCGTTTACCTTAAGTGTTGCTAAAGAACTAGAGATAGTAGGAGTTAACGTAATTGAATTTACCGAATTCGCCACCGTAGTCGTATAAGCTAAAGTATTTGTCCCAAAACTTGGACTCAATGAACCTTGATCAATACTTAAAGCACTCATTGCGGCATTTGTTGAAGCTGCCGCTCGTGTTACAACAACCGTGTAGGTTTTCTTTGTTGTACCATTTTGGGCTGTCACTAAAACCGAAATGGTGTTCGCCCCTACATTTAATAACACATCTGAACTAGCGGTACCAGTAGAAACAGCCTTACCATTTACTGAAATTGTTGCTGTTGCATCAGATAAAGTAGGCGTAAATTTCAAAGCAGAAATTGCATAAGCTACAGAGGCCGTATATGAAGTGGTTGAAGAGCCAAAAGTCGGGCTTATCGTCGCGCCATTGTTCAACGTTAATCCTGATAAATCTGCATTAGTTGAGGCTGGCAATCGTGTAATTACCAAGCTAAAAGTCTTTTTTGTAATTCCGTCTTCAGCAGTATTTACCACCGTAATTGTATTTACACCCACACTTAGTAGTACATCAGGGCTCGCCACTCCATTTGCCACCGATTTTCCATTTACTGTTAAGAGTGCGGTTGCATCCGATACGTTCGAAGTAACCTTAATTGAAGATATTTCATATAGGACATTGCTAGTATAGGTAGTAGTATTTGAAGCAAAAGTCGGGCTAATCGCGGCTCCATTATTCAACGAAATACTCGTTAAATCTGCATTTGTTGATGCTGGATTTCTAGTTACAACAATCGAGTAAGATTTCTTCGTTACCCCATCTTGCGCGGTACTTACTACGTTAATCGTATTTGAGCCAACGTTTAATAAAATATCGGAACTAGCGACACCACTAGGCACTATTTTGCCATTTACAGAAATAGTTGCCGTTGCATCGGAGGTGCTCGAAGTCACTTTCAGGGTTTTCACTGCAAACGCTACTGTACTCGTGTAGGACAATGAACTAGTAGCAAAAGAAGGACTTAAAGATGCCCCGTTGTTTAAGGATATACTTGTTATGTCTGCATTCGTGGATGCAGGTAAACGAGTTATAACGAGTGTGTACCCTTTTCTGGTAATTAGGTCTTCTGCTGTTACAACTACATTTATCGTATTGGCGCCAACACTCAAAAGAATGTCTGAACTAGCTGTTGCATTCGAAACTTGCTTACCATTCACATAAATGTAAGCATTAGGATCCGACAAAATTGAGGTCACTTTTATGGCAGAAACCGCATAAAGTACTGTACTGGTATATGATGTTGTGTTAGAAGCAAAAGTAGGACTAATAAGTGCGCCATTATTTAAAGAAAGGCCCGTTAAATTAGCATCAGATGCAGGAGCTGTTCTTGTAATTACAACGGTGTATGATTTTTTGGTAGTACCATTCTGAGCCGTAGTTGTCACATTTATGGTGTTAGACCCTACATTTAAATAAATACTTTGACTTGCAGTTCCATCAGCCACAGTTCTACCGTTTACGACAATAGATGCTGTTCCATCTGCCAAAGTTGGTGTCACAGTGATTGAGCTTCTACTATAAGGAACTGTTGAAGTATAAGACGTTGTATTTGAAACAAAGCCAGAATTAAGAGAAGCGTTATTACTTAACGTTAGATTGCTTAAGTCCGCATTAGCAGAGGGCGCTTGGCGAGTCACAGTAACTGAATACGTTTTTTTCGTAATACCATCTTCCGCAGTTGAAACAGCATTAATTACGTTAGCACCTACATTCAATATCACATCAGAACTATTAAATCCACTTGCAACACTTTTCCCATTGACAGAAATCTTAGCGGTCGTCTCAGAGGTAGTCGGTTCTAATTGAACAATCGTTGTCGCATAAGGTACTGAGGCAGTATATGCTGTCGTTGAAGAACTAAAAGATGGGCTTAAAGGAACAGCTGTATAATTATATAAAACAAGGTTTGACAGATTAGCATTCGTGGATGGAGCTAAACGAGTAACATTTAAAGTATACGTTTTCTTTGTTCCATCTTGTGCGGTTACCGCTACAGAAATAGTATTGGACCCTTGATTTAAAATAATGCTTCCACTAGCTGTATTATTAGAAACCGACTTTCCATTTACTAGTATAGTAGCGCTACCACTTTCTAATGTGGGTGTTACCGTTAAGGTACTCATTGCATACGGAACACTAACTGAATAGTTAGTCGTAACTGGAGTAAAGTTTGGAGGGGAAGAAGATTGCCCATTGGAAGTGATTTGCAAACCACTTAAATTAGCATTACTTGATAAATAAGTGATAGCAGGAAGAGGTATTACAATTGAACTATTTGTTCTGTCATAAAAAGTTTGCGTACACATACCATTGTTATAAGGTGTACCACAATATCCCCCATTAATGACTGAAGTATAAGTACTAGTAATCCAAATTTCATTTATAAAATCATTTACAGAGAATTTGGAAGGATTTTGCCATTGTTTGAAAATGATGTTAATAGATGTAATATCTCCGTTGGCATTAGTCGAAACATCGGGTTGACCATTACGCCCTACGACATAAGAGTTAGTTTCATTATAGGTATTAAGTCCATCAAAAAGTGAATAAGAAGCAACATTAACTGCAACCCGATCCATGTTCGGAGTAAGGACTCGGTCAAAGGTAATTTGACCGCTTAACTTCATACTCGTTGTATAACTCTTTCGATTAGCAGCACTAGAAGTGGATGGGTCATAGTTCTCAATAAGTGGAGAGGAGGCATAAGTCAAAGATGATAGCTTTATGGTCTGACCAAAACTTGTCAAACCATCCAAAACACTACTAACGACTAGAATAAATGAAAATAGAACACGGAGTTGCTTCTTGTAATTCATGCTGATAGAACAGGGAATAATATAGATCTTAAAATAAAATTAAGAGGCTACATTTTCAGTCACAAAAAGTAGTTGTCAAGGATTTCTCTCAGAAGGGAGATATATTGGACTCACAAGGCCAAATAAGACCAAAGGGCTAACTGAGGCTAGTTTTTGGGTCTCTGACCGTCGGCTATTTTTTGGCGATACAACGCCGGCTTTACCCCCACTATAGATTCAAACGTATTGTAAAAAGATTGTTTAGAACCAAATCCTGCCATTTTAGCAATAGACTCTAATTTATAATGATCGTTAGAGGCATCATTAATAATCCGGATAACTTCCTCCACCCGATAATGATTAATAAACGAATTAAAATTCTGATTTTTATGGTGCTTTAACACAATTGAAATCTCCCGTTGAGAAGAATGAATGGCGGTAGCAATGTCGTCTACTTTTACCTTCGTTTTTAAATAGGATTGGTGTTCTTCTACATATCCACATAGCCTCAGAAATAAATCAGTTTCTGTACTATCTTGTGACACGTTTTCTGAGGATAGACGTTTGTATTTTTCCTCTAATTCTAAATAGGCAAAATGTTGATCATTAAATCGCTTTGTCCTATTTAAGAAGAGGTAAATCATGACTAATAAAATCGTACATGAAAATAATAGGGCAAGAGAAACTAGCTCAAAAGGACTGATAATCATATTAGAACGAACAGAGTGGCGCTTTTAATTCTAATTGAATTTAAAAATACTCCGCTTGTCCCACAAAAAGTAGTCGTCTAGGATTTCTGAAAATAGAGAGAAATTTTAGACTTCTAAGGGTTTTCCGCTTTCAGTTTCTCTACGATTTTTTGTCTGTAAAATGCTGGCTTTACCCCTACAATAAGCTCAAATGCTGAATAAAAAGATTGTTTAGACCCGAATCCTGCCATACCTGCAAGCACCTCAAGTTTATAATGATCATTCGCTAAATCATTAAAAAGACGAATCACCTCCTCTACTCTAAACTGATTGATGAAGTTGTTAAAGTTCTGATTTTTTTGTTTTTTCAAAACAGCTGCAATTTCCTTTTGTGATGATTGAATGGCCTCTGCCACCTCATCTACCTTTAATTTAGCATTTAAAAAGGCCTTTTGATTTACAATATACTCCGTTAATTTGCCCATCAATAATTCGTCCTGGTTACTTGATTTTCGTTGAAGTATCGCACGAGATTGATTGTACTTTTCTATTAAAACGAGGTAGGCGGCATTACGCTCTTTTAATAATCGAGCACGTACAAAATAGAAATACAATAAGCCTCCAAAAAATGCCGCTAAAACCGCTAAAGCTATTCTTTCTAAAAATACCTGATCCTTTAAGCTCTTATTTTCTAATTCCTTTTTCTTCGTTTCGTACTTAATCTCTAAGTCGTGAATAACTGTTTGCTTTTGAAGTGAAACAAGCGAATCATTTTTCGCTTTATATTCTCGCATAAATTTAAAAGCGTTTTTATAATCACCAAATGTTTCGAAAAGTCGAATAGCCTCTGGAAAACCCTCCAAAATCAAAAATTCTTGACCGCCAATTTCAGTAAATATTTTGTTCGATTGCTCTAAATGATATTTAGCTTTAGTGTAATTTTTCATCGTAGCAAAGACTGTTGATAATCCTCTATGCGCCATCGCCATTCCCTCTGTTTCATCACGTTTTGTAGACTCGTCTAAAATTCGATTAAAAATTGCTATTGCCTCTGCATATTTCCCCTTTACAGAAAGCGCTTGAGCCATACTATAATCCACCTTTAAGGCTAGAAAAGAACGAAAAGAAGAGGGAATAAATTTTGCGGATTGATTAATATACCAGATAGCGCTATCAGGCAAACTTGTTTTATATTCAATCCCCAAATCCAAAAAGGCTGAACTCATTTTAAGAGAATCATTTAACTGAATCGCTAGGTTTTTCGACTTTTGGTAATAAATAAGTGCCTTATTATGACTACCAATACCTGAAAAGGTATTCCCTATATTTAATAACACACTAAAACGAGGTCCTAAACTATCTAATTTCACCAGTATATCATAAGAGGACAATAGCTCCTTAAGCGCCGGCTCATACGATCCCTTAGTGGCTAAAATGGCCCCATAAGAAGCTTGCAGTTTAGCCTGTTCATACAAACGTTGGTGATTTTTATAATACAGAATAGCTCCTGGCAAGTACACTTCTAATTTACGCTGATTAGCCACATCCACTTCCCCTTTAATAGGTAATAACGACTTCGCAATGGCTAACGAATCCCCTTCTTTTTCAGCCAATTGGCGAATTTGAAGGCCCACAATCAGTACAGAATCCATCTGTTTTTTTGTGGCATACCCTTGTTGTTTACTTAAAAGTCCTTCTATTTCAGAACTCGAACTGGAAAAAGGGTTGTTCGAATTAGTATTTGAGCAGGAGAAAACAAAAAAGGATGCAATGCCGAAAATGGCGAATTGGATGATTTTCATTGAACAGAGGAAGATACTTATCGCAAAATTAGATTAATTTTAGCAATGCATAATTGGTTAATGAAAAATTTCATCCTATTTCTAGCCTTCCTTTCTCCACTACTTACAAAGGGCGAAAGTTTCAACTTGCCCTATTATGGGGAGACGCTTCTACAATATGCGAAACCTTATATTTACATCATTGAGCGCTCGCAATATAGGACTATCAAGATTCCAGAAATGACGGAATCTGCCCCTGTTCGTTTGGTATTTACGGACAGTTCCATTGCGAAAAAATTCACCCCTACTAATTATCTGCTTTCTAAGGTTAACCAAAAGCTCTATCTAACGGATAATTTAGGGGGTGCCGTGTTAGAAATTCAAGGGAACAAAATCAACAGAATTGATCAGTCTTTTGAGCATAAAATGCAAATCAATGGTCAGACGTTTACGCATGATCATCGCATCTTTAAATTTGGCGGATATGGGTTCTGGTCCGCGCGAAATTTTTTCACCTATTTTGATCTAAATTCTAAAGAATGGGAGGCCTATTCTCCTGTTCAAGGAGACAAACTTCCTCCTGGATTATTTGATGTAAATCAATTTATCAATGGGGACGATATTACCTATTTTAATGGCGTCACCATTAATCCGCATGACAATTTAAAATTTGAAAAAACACAGGACGTCTGGCATTTTAATTTGAGGTCTAAAACCTGGGAAAGCAAAGGGAAAACTACCCTGTTTTTTGGCAATAATCCCCAAAATTTTCAATACCAAAATTACTACATCGCCTTTAATGATGAACGCAGAATTATTCGCGTTAACTTTAATGATAATTCCTATGAAATCTTCTCAAACGAGGCTATTTCGACTAAAATATCCGATAAATTCAAGCCATTTGTAGAGAATGGTCGCATGTATTTTTTCACTAATAATCACTCTAATTTTGGGATTGATTTAGCCTCCATTCCGATTGCTGATTTTTTAGGTAAACCACTCGAAAAAAACAATTTCATTGAGCAGAATTTTTGGAAAGAATATTCGCAATTTGCTATCGCAGTAATTGCACTCTTCATCATTATTTTAGCTATTTACTTTGCCCTTAAATTCCGCCCCATTAAGGCTACAATCATCAAGGACAAAGACGGCATTTTATACCTGGGAAATGCGGCCATTAATTTCGATGAAAACGAATTAAAAGTACTTCGCCATTTATTAAAATACGATGACGTGCCTAACTCTGAATTGCTCAGTTTAGTGGAACAAAAAGGTGTTCATTTTTCTCACAATATCCGTGTGAAAAATGACATTTTAAACCAGCTAAATCTAAAGCTAAAAGCCATACTTCAGGTCGATATGAACTTCATTATTTTCAAGAAATCGGACACCGATTCTCGACTAAAAGTATACCGGTTAAACAAACAGTATTTTAAGGTGAGCGATGAATTTTTGAACGACTAATATGATCCAAATCTTCGTAACAGGCGGGACTTTTGACAAGGAATACAACGAGCTGAATGGCTCCTTGTTTTTTAAAGACACGCACCTGCCTGAAATGCTCGAAAAAGGCCGCAGTCGATTGAATGTTTCGATCGACACCCTGCTCATGAAAGACAGCTTAGAGTTTGATGACACGGATCGTCAGTTGATTTCTTTTGCTTGCTCGTCTGCCTCCTCTAATCGCATATTAATCACGCATGGTACGGATACGATGGTCCAAACAGCCCAGTATTTGGCCGCGCAGAATTTGGCCAAAACCATCGTCCTCACCGGCGCCATGATTCCCTATAAATTTGGGAGCTCAGATGGGATGTTTAACCTGGGTAGTGCCTTAGCATTCCTCCAAATTCTAGAGCCCGGCGTCTACATTTCGATGAATGGGAAGATTTTTGCGACGAATAACGTCCGCAAGAACCTAGAAAAGGGTGAATTCGAAACAATTAATTAATACCTTGCATTTGCAAATTATTAACCCTGTTAACCATGAAAAAGAAAATCATTGCCGGCCTAATCGTCGTATTAATTGCCATCCAATTCGTTCCCACAGAGAAGAATCTTTCGAACGATAACACCTACGCCATCGAAACGAAATACGAGGTTCCAGCGGATGTAAAAGTCCTTCTAGAGAACGCGTGTAACGATTGCCATACGAACAAATCCACCTATCCTTGGTACAGTAACATCCAGCCGGTGGGTTTTTGGTTAGATCACCACGTGAATGATGGCAAGCGCCACTTGAATTTCGCGACGTTCACGAAATTGCCTATCGCGGTTCAGAATCACAAATTAGAGGAAACAATCGAGCAGGTGGAAGAGGGCGAAATGCCGATGCCGTCTTACACGTATTTTGGTTTACATAGTAATGCCAAATTATCAGAGGCAGACCGCGCTAAAATCATCACCTGGGCAAAATCCCAAATGGCGATGTTAAAAGCAACGTATCCGGCAGATAGCTTGAAGTTGAAGCCAAGGAAGAAGAGTTAATGACGCTTCGCGCAGTCGCTAGTCAATAGTCGCTAATCGCTAACAAAAACGGCTTTAGGTGGCAGATTGACCACTTTGATGCGTAAGCTCTAAAGCATAAAAGTCGATTTTCAGGTTTTGACATATGTTGTCAATACGCGAAAATCGACTTTTTAGTTTTAAGAAAATATAAATACTCCGGGCTTCGGACTAGTCGACTTCGTCGACTACAACGTCTTCATATCAATCACAAAACGGTACTTCACATCCGACTTGATGACACGCTCGTAGGCTTCGTTAATATCTTTCATGTCGATCATTTCGACGTCCGAAAGAATATTATGTTCTGCGCAGTAATCTAGCATTTCTTGTGTTTCCTCGATGCCACCGATCATGGAACCGACGATGGAACGTCTTTTGGAAATCAACGTAGCCGCATACACTTCAGCCGCCTCTGGAGGAATTCCCACTAAAAGCATCTTGCCTTCTACTTTTAACAAGCCTAAAAACTTGTTCAAATCATGAGGCGCCGCCACTGTGTTTAAAATAAAGTCAAACGAACCTTTCAAGGAATCCATCGTTGCCGGGTCTGTAGATAGGGCGAAGTGGTGTGCGCCTAAGGCTTTGGCATCCTGCTCCTTCGATGGCGATGTGCTTAACATCGTCACTTCCGCGCCAAAAGAAGCCGCAAATTTCACCGCCATGTGGCCTAAACCACCTAGGCCTAAAACCGCCACTTTGTGACCTTTTCCTACGCCTGCGTAACGCAAAGGGGAATAAGTCGTGATCCCAGCGCATAGAAGGGGAGCAACGCGCTCAAGTTCTTTCGTAAATGGAATATGCAACGTATAGGCCTCATCGATCACGTAAGTCGACGAATATCCGCCAAAAGTCTGCGTCACCCCATCCCTGTAATACCCATTGTACGTAGGCGTCATCTCCTCGTCGCAATACTGCTCCTGACCTTTTTTGCAAGATGGGCACTCGCGGCAAGAATCCACGAAAACGCCGACACCTGCCAAGTCCCCTACTTTAAATTTCGTCACTTCCGATCCCACTTCCGTAACTGTTCCCACGATTTCGTGGCCTGGAACGATGGGATATACCGATGGACCCCACTCAGAGCGCACCATGTGAATATCAGAGTGGCAAACGCCACAATAAAGAATATCAATTTTTACGTCTTTAGGACCCACGTCGCGTCTCTCAAAATCAATTGGAGCCACTGGAGCTTGTGGATTTACCGCTCCGTATCCATGTACTTTTATCATAGTTCTGTTTTTTAATTAAAAGGTAAATGTACGCGTTTTATTACACGCTTTTATACTAGGTGAAAACCTTAAAAAAAGAAAATTGTTTTTCGCGATTTGACATTTATTGTCAATTCCTGAAAATCGATATTATTGCCTTAGAAATATATATTCCATTATCTCTTTTGCCACCGCTTCTTTTGACTGAAGCGGAATCATTTTCTTGTCCCCCGAAGCAGAAAAAATCGTCACCTGATTCGTATCCACTCCAAAGCCAGCACCCGCATCTTTCAACGAATTCAAAACGATGAAATCCGTATTTTTTTCCTGCATCTTTTTCAACGCATTCGCCTCCTCATTTTCCGTTTCTAATGCAAATCCTACTAGCATTTGATGAGGCTTTTTCACAACTCCTAAAGCCGCTAAGATATCGGTCGTTTTTTCTAACATCACCGAAGTCGTCGACTCTGATTTTTTTATTTTCTCCACCGCTTGAGCTGCCGGACGATAATCCGCAACGGCAGCCGCCATGATCAACATATCAGCCGTTACGAAATGATCTAGACACGCCGCTTCCATTTCAGCAGCAGACCTAACTCCCACTACCTTGATTCCCTGAATGGAGGTAGAAACTTGCGTTGGTCCGACTATTAAAGTCACCTCTGCGCCTAGAAGATATAACGCTTCTGCGAGACAAACGCCCATTTTCCCTGTTGAAAAATTAGATATGTAACGAACTGGATCTATTAATTCAACGGTAGGCCCAGCTGTGATAACTACCTTTTTCCCTGATAAACTTGTACCTCTAAACGTGTGAGAATTCAAATGCTGGACGATTTCCTCTGGCTCCATCATGCGACCTTGGCCTACTAATCCGCTGGCAAGTTCCCCTGAATTAACCGCTAAAACAGTCACGCCATCCCCGCGCAAAGTAGAAATAGAGCGCTGCGTGGCTGGATGCAAGAACATATCTTCGTCCATCGCAGGAGCCACAATTACCGGACAACGTGCGGATAAATAGGTAGCTAAAAGCACGTTATCGCACAAACCCTGAGCCATTTTACCTAGCGTATTACAGCTGGCTGGTGCTATAATAAAAACATCCCCCCACAAACCTAATTCCACATGGTTATTCCAAACATTCTCTTCCTGAAATTCCACCCACACACGATGCTTAGAAAAAGTTGACAGTACTAAAGGCGACACAAAATCAAGCGCCGCTTTCGTTAGCACCACACGTACTTCGGCGCCTTCTTTCGTTAATAAACGAACGAGCTGAATCGACTTATAAGCCGCAATGCTGGCAGTAATTCCGAGTATTATTTTTTTCCCTTGGAGCGACATGGATGGAATATTTTGGCCAAAATTATGGTAATTTTGCCCATTAACATAATGAATTGAAACAATTTCAAAAAACCGCCGAACTTCAAAATTACTTGCAGTCTACTGGTAAATCCATTGGATTTGTCCCTACGATGGGCGCTTTGCACGAAGGACATTTGGCCTTAATTAAAGCCTCAAAAGCTGGGTGCGAAATAACGGTTTGCAGCATTTTCGTCAATCCGACGCAGTTTAACGACCCTACGGATTTTGAAAAATATCCGGTTACATTAGCCTCAGATTTAGAAAAACTAGAAGCTGAAGGATGTGATGTCGTATTCGTTCCCTCGGTATCTGAAATGTATCCATCCGGCACCGCTCAGTTAAAACAGTACGATTTAGGATTCATAGAAACTATTTTGGAAGGCAAATATCGCCCTGGACATTTCCAAGGGGTGTGCGTTGTCGTCGATTTATTACTCCAAGCGGTGCAACCCCACAAACTTTTCATGGGGGAGAAAGACTACCAGCAAGTCGCTGTGGTGCGCAAGATGCTGGAACTTACGAATTCCTCGGTTGAATTAGTGAAATGTCCGACGGTCAGATCAAACGAAGGCTTAGCGCTGAGTAGTAGAAATGCCCGTTTAACGGAGGAACGAAAAGAGCAAGCGTTAGCAATTTATAGGGGCTTTGGTCTATCTTCTGAAGCTGAATTCAAACAATCACTGCTAGAAAACGGTTTTGAATCTATTGATTATGTGGCCTGTGTTGATCCAATAACCTTACAAGAAAAACCAGTAGGCGAGAAGCCTTACCTCATTTTAGTCGCTGCTTTTATCGGCGGTGTTCGATTAATTGATAACAAAACCTTTGCATGAGCTACTTAAAAGAAGTTAAAAGAGTCACGACCACCACCTTACAAACCATGAAGGGCGCTGGGGAGAAAATCGCCATGTTAACCTGCTACGATTACACGATGGCCGGACTTTTAGATGCGGCCGGAGTCGATGTTTTATTAGTAGGGGACAGCGCCAGCAATGTGATGGCGGGTTATGAAACGACTTTGCCCATCACCTTAGATCACATGATCTACCACGCCCAATGCGTCAGCAGAGGAGCAAAAAGAGCGATGGTTTTAGTGGACATGCCTTTTGGGTCGTATCAATCGGACAGCTCCATTGCCTTAGCCTCCGCGGTGAGAATCATGAAGGAAACCGGAGCCCACGCCGTAAAATTAGAGGGGGGCGAAGAGGTCGTAGAATCCATCTTAAAAATTACGAAAGCCGGCATTCCGGTCATGGGACACTTGGGTTTAACACCCCAAAGTATCCACCAATTCGGCTCCTATGGGATCCAGGGAAAAGGTGAAGAAGCGGCGAATAAATTAATGAATGAAGCAGTCATGCTGCAAGAAGCGGGCTGTTTTGGGCTAGTTTTAGAGAAAATTCCATCCGTTTTAGCGGCGCAAGTTACTAATGCTTTGCAGATTCCGACGATCGGGATAGGGGCCGGAGTGGATTGCGATGGACAAGTATTAGTGATGCAAGATATGCTGGGAATGAATGACGGATTTGCCCCTAAGTTTTTACGCAAATATGCTTCATTAGGCGAGGAAATTACCCGTGCTACCACTGCCTATGTGCAGGATGTGAAGCAAGCGCAATTCCCTTCGCCGGAAGAATCGTATTAAACGAATTGATTTTTTGCGTTGGGAAAAATAACAGTAGGAGTCCAGGTTTTAGCCGCTTCGAAATCCATCACCGCATAGGAAATGATGATGACGATATCGCCTACAACCCCCTTTCTAGCCGCTGGACCATTTAAGCAAATAACACCTGAGCCACGTTCGCCCTTAATTAAATAGGTTTCGATTCGCTCGCCATTGTTCACGTTCACCACCTGGATTTTCTCGTGCTCGATCATATTCGCCGCATCCATTAAATCCTCGTCCATCGTTAAACTACCCACGTAGTCTACATTGGCTTCAGTAATCGTGGCACGGTGAACTTTAGATTTTAGAATTTGAATTTGATACATAGTGTTTGCGGATTGATTATTTTTCCCAAAATTACCAAATTATTAATACCCTCCCATGGTACTCTGTCTCGACTTAGGAAATTCTCGATTGAAATACGCGCTTTTCGAAGGCTCGCAATTGCGTGATTCCGGATTTATCGCCGATTTATCGCTCCCGAGTATCACTGAAATTATCCCGGCTGAGGGCATTCGTCTCCTTGCGATTTGCACGGTTATTGACATCCCTTCGGATATCTTAACCTCATTACAGGCGAATTATACCGTTCATTTTATTGCCAAAGAAGACACAAACCTCCGTTTCTCTACCTACGATCCGAGCACCCTCGGATTAGATCGCCTTATTCTAGCAGAAGCCTGTCTTTCGGTATTCCCATCACAGCCTTCGCTCTGCATTTGCTTAGGCACCTGCATCACGTATAATTTGATTTCTGCCACTGGGGAATTCATCGGTGGAGCCATCAGTCCAGGCCTTCATTTGCGTTCCAAAGCCATGTCAGAGTTTACCGATAAACTTCCTTTGATCGATTTAAAATCGAATTTTACCCCATTCGGAACCGATACAAATTCGAATTTAAATGCGGGTGTCATTTCCGGAACACTTTTCGAAATCAGCGGATTTATCGCTTCCGCGAAAAAAGAGTTTCCAGAACTTCAGGTGATTTTAACCGGGGGTGACGCAGACTATTTTAAAGACCACTTTGAACTTGATCCTTTGCTAGTCTGGAAAGGGTTTTTACGAATGATTCCGAAGGCTTAGTCGTAGTGAAATCTACATTTTGCAATTTGTATCTCATCATCTACAACGCGGTAGATTAAGCGATGCTCTTCATCGATTCTTCTAGACCAAAATCCAGCATAATTAAACTTCAGCGCCTCGGGCTTTCCGATTCCTTCATAAAGGCTTCGCGAAATGTCTTTTAATAGCTCATTGATTCGCTTCAATTTATGCTTATCCATCTTTTGCCAATCAAGATAGTCTTCCCAAGAATGCGCCGTGAATACGTATTTCATTATTCAGCGAGGTCCTTAACAAGCTTCTTCCCTGACCTTAATTCTTGAATAGATTCATCCAAACGCTGTTGATTTTTGCGTGATGATAGTTCGTGCTGCGTACTTTTTAAGGAGTTATATTCCTCTAATGACATAATTACTACCCCGGAGTCCTTGCCACGGTTAATAATCAATGTATCAAAGCTTTCTGTCACACGATCAAAATAGCTCTTAATATCCTTCCTGAAATCCGATAACGTGGTCGTTAACATGATGTACAATTTTATGTACAAATATATGTACATAATTTATTATTTCAAAACAAAAAAACACCTCCGAAGAGGTGTTCCATTTTTTCGAATTAATACGGTTTATAGATAGCTCCCGTCACAAAATCAATCACAGCGCCTGGCCAAAACAATATAACATCTGCAATTAAAGCGGCTGCTCTAATCTCTCTTGCTGGCTTGCCTGGAGCTGGTTTCGTACGCTGGTATTCGGTCACTCTACCACCTAAAACAGTAGCGCATGAACTCATGGACGCTAAAATGGCTAAAGCAAAAACGGATCTAATTAGGCTCTTTTTCATAGGGTTATTATTTTTGAAAGCAATTTGCGATATTTTTGCGAATTGACAAAAGCTGTCAATACCTGAAAATAGCTTTGCATACCTCAAGAGATATTTCACAAAAAACGATCATCAAGTCCTTTAAACACAAAAAGCCCCGCTTCAGCGAGGCTTTTCACAGGGATGATTCCCATAAATTATTTGAAACCGATCTTCTCTAAACCTTTGTGAGAAATTACAATCGCCTCTAATGGCGTTTCGTTGAAACAAGCATCTTGCTCCACGAAATAGTATTGCATACCTGACAATTTTTTATTGTCTAAAATACGCTTGAAATCAATCTTGCCATTGCCCACTGGAGCGAAACGACCTTGATCATCCATGTCCTTCACATGCCAAATCTTGAAACGACCTGGATAGCGCTTGAAATAATCCACTGGATCAGCTCCCGCTTTCGTTACCCAGTATAAATCCATTTGGAAATTAACATATTTCGGATTGCAATTCTCTAACAGGTACTCGATAGGAACAACCCCAGTTTCGTCCTTTCTGAATTCGAAATCGTGGTTGTGATACAATAATTGTAAACCAGCCGCAGCACATTTCTCGCCTAATTTATCTAAGATTTCTGCCAAATTCTTAGCACCACCCTTCATCGCCATTCGCTTATTTACCTGATCAAAAGTAAACAAGCCCATAGGCGGAACTGGAATCACAAAGTATTTGAATCCTGCTGTCTTTAGATCTGCAATTTGTTGATCGATATTTTCAAAATTAGCTGTCCCCTGGTGTGCAGAGATGGGTGTTAATTTCATCTCATCTAAAAGCGCCTTGAAATCCGCTGGAGATAAATTATAAAACTTACCATTAGTGTAACCTGCAGATTCTACGTTTACATAACCCGCTTGGGCTACTTTTTCTAGTGTCGCGCGCGCATCTTTCATCGCATCACGCACCGTATACAAAGCTAAACCGCCAAAAGGTTTATCAGCCTGAACCTCTTTATCAGCTGGTTTGAAGGAAACTAACGACATGGCCATCACGGCAACTATCGCTACAATTGATTTCATTTTCATAGTTAACAATTTATAATTTTCATTGAAACTTAAATTTAATGTATTTATTTGATAAAATGAGAAACTAAGCTCTCCCATTCTTTTTCTAAAGTGAGCAATGGCCGAACTTTCTTCGCCCGCGCATACCAATAATCCGCATTCCAACTGTCCCCTTCCTTTCGATGTAAATAGGCATGAACCCAGGCAGCCTCCGCACCCGGTAAAGAGTCCACAAGATCGTGCGCCTTTTTCCAATCCCCTTTTTTATCATGCCAAAGGCTTTTTAAAAGCACGGAAAAATGTGCGGGTGGTTCAGGATGGCTGAGTGATTCGTGAAAAAGAGATTTACTCATGCATGAATAGGTTAATCGTGTAATCTAACAACTCTTTGCCTCCAACTTCCCCGTGACCTGGTATGACCAATTTAACAGATGGAAAAGCTTGCTTCGCTTTCCTCACTGTAGCAGACCAATCCTTCACATTTGCATCCCCTAAAAATCCTTTAGTGGCTTGCATTTCTTTGATTAAACAACCCCCAAACAGCACATTCTCTGACGGAAAATACCCCACCACATTATCCTTTGTATGTCCCTCGCCTAGGAATGTAGCGGTTGCAAATTTTTCTCCCACACTCAATTTAATCGTTGCTGTAAATCCATTTTGGGGATATGCCGTATGATTAGCTTTCGCTAGCTCGATTGTTTTACTATGGCCAAAAGAAGGGATTTTATGCGCATGAAACGCCGCTAATCCTCCCAAACAATCGTCGTGAAAATGCGTGGGGACCACGGCCTTAATTTTACTGTTTAACTTATTTTCAATGAAATTAATAAGCTCCTCAGCACTCTTGTCATTTGTGGGTGTATCGAAAACGAGCGCTTTATTCGCGTCTCTCGCAATCATCCCATTACAAGGCACCTTTCCAAAATCATTCGTTTGTAAATAGGAGGTATGCACAAACGTGTTAGGTGCAATTTGAACGACTACTAAATCCGCAGAACGATAGACCTCGACGGGTAATTTCTGTGCAATGCCTGATAAGCTAACATTGAAAAGAAAAATCCTACAGATAATGGTTAATAACATATTGCCTACTATTTCGTTCTACCTTTATACTTTATCACAAACTAATGAAGATTTTAATTTATCTACTAATCAGTTCTTGTCTTTTATTTACAGCCTGTTCTGGTTTGCCTTTTCAAACGCTTTCATCAACTACGACTATTAAGGGTAATGATGCGTTTATTTTAGGGAATAACAAGCACGGAAAGTTTTCGGTAAGATTAAAGAATACCTCTAATTCGGATATTACGATTTGGCAAGCGCCTATAACTGGGGGGCAACATTCTCCTCTTCAAGTTGCGTCAAAGCAAACCGTGAATGTCAAGGTAGACCGCGATACCGCACTTAGAATTGAAAATTCTTCGGCATCAGAAATCGACGTAGAGCTTTTGGTTAAAGGCGATACGGGTCTCTCGATGGGGTATAAAAAATAAGGAAGTTATTAGAGGCTAGGCGCAGGAAACTTATTTCTGAAATCAAACGAGTCTGCTGATGCTCCATTCTTTTGGAGATAATCAAGTTTATCCACCGCTTCTTGCAAAGTAGGCGAGTGTCCTGCAGGCACCCACCACATCGCCGTATGCGCGGTTCCATAAGCAACGAACCATTCTTTTCTGCGTTTTAAAAACTCAGAATGAAAGGTTTTGTACATAAAATTTTCCAGCGTTTCTATCGATTGCCAAACCGAAACATTAATAATCACCTGCTCATCATCATAGGGGTTCAAACTGGTAGCATTATTGGTATCGTCTTTCAATCGCCAGACAAAACCCTCACTGCTTTCTGCGATCTGATTCACCGCATCTAAGTTCTCAACAAACTCCTTCATGATGGGATCATTGAAATCCACCCCCTTCATGCGCGCAATATTTATTTCAGCTATATGGTATTTCATCGCTATCTCTTTATCAAAACAAGATTAGACAAAGCCAACGTATTTTATTAAATTTCATCGATCTAAACCAAAATGAAAGAGAAACATACCTTCGACGCCATCGTCATCGGATCCGGAATCAGCGGCGGTTGGTCTGCCAAAGAACTCACGGAGAAAGGCCTGAAAACCTTGTTACTCGATCGCGGGGGAGATGTGAAGCATGTCGTTGATTACCCCACCACATTAGCGAATCCATGGGATTTACCACACCGCGGGCAGGCGCCTATAGAGTTGAAAAAGGAATATAAAACCGCGAGTAAAAACTATATTTTTTCGGAAGCGACGGCTCATTTTTTGACCAAAGACGGAGAGCAGCCCTACATTCAGGATAAACCCTACGACTGGATTCAGGCCTACCACGTGGGCGGGCGCTCCCTTTTGTGGGGACGCCATACGCAGCGTTGGAGCGACTTTGATTTCACGGGTCCTGAGTGCGATGGCTTCGCGGTTGACTGGCCCATTCGCTATAAAGACATCGCACCATGGTATAGTTATGTGGAGAAGTTTGTCGGAATTTCAGGCAATAAAGATGGCTTAGAAACCTTACCTGATGGAGACTTCATTAAACCCTATGAACTGTCTTGTGTGGAGAAACATTTTGGGAAAGTAGTAAACCAAAAATACCCCGATCGCCACGTCATCATAGCGCGCACAGCGAATCTGAGTCAAGCCGATAAAATCCATCAATCGGTAGGTAGAAGTCAATGCCAAAACCGTAACCTCTGCGAACGAGGTTGCCCTTACGGAGGCTATTTCAGCAGTAATTCGGCGACTTTGCCAGCTGCTTACAATACAGGAAATTTAACCTTGAAAACACATTCCGTCGCGCACTCCATCATCTATGATGAGCATAAAAAAAAGGCAGTCGGAGTTCGGGTGGTGAACGCGCTGACGAATGAAATGGAAGAGTATTTCGCATCGATCATATTTGTGAATGCTTCGCCTTTGGCCACTAATTTAATCCTCTTAAATTCCACTTCCGCGCGCTTCCCGAATGGCCTGGGAAATGACTCCGGCATCTTAGGAACGCATATGGCCTTCCACAGCTACCGCGGCAGAATAACGGCAGAATACGACGGGGATTTAGACTACACCACCGCCGGGAAAAGACCAACCTCCGGCTACATCCCGCGCTTCCGAAATGTCTACAAACAGGAGACCGATTTCCTGCGAGGCTATGCGAGCAATCTCTCCGCTTCACGTATCGTCGAAAATGCGTCCGATTTAGTAGGCGAATCCTTAAAGAATTCCTTATTGAATCAAAAGCTAGGCAACTGGCACATCAACGTGGGCATGATGGGAGAGACAATTCCGAAAGCACATTCGACGGTTCGCTTAGACGCAAATCTTAAAGATAAATACGGCATTCCTCAGCTTCGCGTTTCCATTGGCTACGATGACAATGATGAGAAAATGTTGATAGATTTCCATCAACAATTCACCGAAATGTACTCCGCAGCAGGCTTCCACAACATTCAGCCTATCGATACGAAACGTCTGCCTGGAAACGAGAACCACGAGATGGGTGGAGTACGTATGGGAAGGGATCCTAAAACCTCCATGCTAAACGCCTTCAATCAATTGCACCACTGCAAAAATGTGTTTGTAACTGATGGCTCTTGTATGACATCGACCTCTACACAGAATCCCTCTTTAACGTATATGGCATTAACGGCGCGGGCTGTGGATTATGCGATGAAAGAGAAGAAGAAATTTAATTTATAAGTATGGCATCCATCAACCCTCACATCCATTTCAACGGAAACACCGAAGAGGCATTTGAATTTTATCGCTCCGTTTTAGGCGGATCATTTTCGCGTCTTATGCGGTTCAAGGATTTAAATAATCCCGACTTTTCTTTCCCAGAAGAAGAATGGGAAAAAATTATGTTGATTCGGTTACCATTAGCCGGTGGATGTTATTTGTCCGGCAGCGACGTCCCTAATTTTATGGGCGTCGTGAACGAAGAAGAGAACCGAAGCAAGATTATCCTCACGGCTAATTCGCTAGAAGAAGCCTCCGCCTTATTTGATGGACTTTCTGCTGGAGGCACGGTAGAAATGCCAATGGATGAAGGCCCTTGGGGGTCCCATTTAGGCACTTTTCGCGATAAATATGGGGTGGAGTGGATGGTGGAGGTTAGTTAAAAATAAATATGGCAGATTTTAAAATAACCCTTCACCTAGTTATGAGTCTTGATGGTTTTGTGGCCAAAAAAGACAAAAGTATTGACTGGTTTGAATCATCTTGTGATTTTGAGAATGGGGTTGATTTCCCCAATACCGAGACATTTCTTAATTCAATTGATTGTTATGTCATGGGGTCTTCGACCTATGAATTTGCCTTACAATTAGCCGAAGAACATGGATGGCCATATGGGAATAAACCTACGTTTGTACTTTCCACTAGAGAGTTAAAATCAGAAAGAGAAAGTGTTGAATTTTTCTCTGTCCATTTAGAAAAGTTGGTGGATGAAAAACTGAGGCCTAGATTTAAAAATATCTGGATAGTAGGCGGCTCTAAACTTGCGTCTGATTTTTTAAATGCAGGACTGGTAAATGAAATTAATCTGGGCATTTTACCCATCCTTTTAGGCGAGGGAATCCCTGTTTTTAATTCCCATTTGCAGGAACATAAACTACAACTAAAGAGCTCAACTGCCTATAAAAATGGCCTTGTTGAAATGGTTTATTCGATGGGCCAATTTTAGGATTTCAGTGCCCTGAATTTCTCCACATCCAAGCACATAATTCCCCACATATATCCATCAAAATCTTCCATACTTCGCAAGTACATAAAGTCTTCCCGTAGAACTTCCACCGATTCAATGCCACCCGCAGATATTCCATTATTCATCATTTCGTCCACCTTTTCAATGCTTTCCACCGGTAAAGTAAAGGACGGAATCAGGGATTTGTGTGCATCTATAACTTCCCTCTTTACGTAGGAATTTGCAAACTCGCGAGATTGCAACATGACGTAGATAGAATCAGAATAAACCAGGCATTTTTGGTCCTTATCTGTAAATAAAGGGTTCATCGTAAATCCCAAAGCCAGATAAAAAGCCATCGATTTTTCTACATCATTTACCGGAAGATTGAGGAAGAGTTGTTTCATGAAAGGTCTTTAACAATACGAAAATAGCAATTCCTATTCACCCATAAAAACTTACTGCTCATCAGGATAGCAAAATTACTATTCCTTATTACCTTGTTCACAACCTATTTAAACACCATGAAAAAAGTATACATCCTCCTGCTTTCCTGCCTTGCTTGGACAGCATCTGCTCAAGACGGCACTATTTATCCTTTAAAAGCGCCTAAAGAACCGAATACCATTCCTCTAAATACCGGCTCTGTGAAAGACCAACCGGCGCCAGAAACTTGGTTCAAACAATGGGGCGATCCGATGGCTTTCGATGGGAAATGAGGGATGGGAAGTCGCTGAGGCTTTGGCCAAAAAAGGTATTACCGCCTTCGTTCTAAAATACAGACTATTCCCAACGGCAGAAAAATTAGAAGACTTCACCGCCTGGATGAACCGCCCACGTCCTGCACCAGCTCCGGCTACTTCTAAATCAGATAGTGCAAAAAACACGAATCCGATGGCTCAAATGGATCTGTCGAATCAGTTAGAAGATGCGGAAGCCGCTTATGCGATGATTGTAAAAAACGCCGCAACTTGGGGCCTGGATACGAAGCGAATCGGTATGATTGGTTTCTCAGCTGGAGCGGGATTAACGATGCATGCGACACTGCACTCTAAAACGATGAAGCTCGCGTTTATCGGACCTATTTATGGTGGCATGGGCCCGGTGAATGTGCCTGCTGACGCACCGCCTATGTTTAATGTGATTGCCTCGGATGACTTTTTGTTTAACTCCCAATTTGGGGTAATCGACTCGTGGTTTAAAGCGAAAAGACCGGTGGAGTTTCACTTATACCAAAACGGGGGACATGGCTTTGGCTTAGGCAATCCGAATCGCACCAGCAACAAATGGTTCGATGCCTTTATGCACTGGTTAGAGGTGAATAAGTTTATGTAGAGAAATAGGTGATTATCAATAATCCGCTTTCTCTGCTCTAACCACTAATTCCGTATCGATTAATTCTAGGGACAAAACCATGTCCTTCACGGTCTCTTTGTATTTCTTAAAGTGGGGCGCTAAGGTGTGTGCCTGATAGGCATCTGGGCTTGCATACACTTCGAAAATGGTGATGACTGAGGGATCCTTTTTATCCGAAACAGTCGTGTAGGATAAGACACCCGGCTCTAATTTAATCGCCGCATCCATCTGCTCCTGTAGGGCAGACTTGTACTTTTCTAGCTGATTGCCATCTACTTTTATTTTGGCAATACGGTACATTTTCGCTGGCTTTTGCGCAATAGTGCTTGTCTTGATTACTCTTTTTGCATCTGATTCTTTGAGGACCAAATAAGGTGTCACCCCTGTCGCTTTAATGTCATTACCCTTCATCGCAAAAGCCTCTTGCTTTCCATCCGCGATGAAAATTTCGGTAGCTACCGGTAACGAATACGTTTTGATTTGGTCAGGCGCCAGGTCACTTACCCGTGTTTGAATTTTCCCGTCTGGCGTGTAAATGATGAGAGAAAGGTGGTATATGTCTTTGTAGTCGTTTGAGAAGCTAATTTCTGGTTTAATTTCAGCCCTTGTTAACAGGTATTCATTCCTTAAAATCGCCTTCTTATTCTCATTCCCATCTTCTCCATCCACTTCAGTCACTAGCGTAAATCCATCAGCTGAATCTCGTTTGAATTCGACGATTTTATCATTGCCAAAAAACGCGCCCACAATTGCCGTCGTATCTTTAGCATTCGCGTGAGGTTCCTTTGGGTACTCATAGGCCATTATATAGCCTTTATTATCCGACGTTAAACTGATTTTTATATTCGCTAACATCGCGAAGGGCTTCCCAGAAAAATAATCCAAGTAGGTTAAATTCCCTTGCCAGCTACCTACTGAACCTGCTAAATCTTTGACTTGTAAGGATTGTGCATTTGCGAATAAACAAAGCAACACAAGCGCTGATGTAAGTAGTAATTTTTTCATAGGATAGATTTTTTAACATCTCTGAAAATCAAAAAAGGTTACACTTTACAAGTATAACCTTTTTATTATTATTGCTCCCTTAATAGGTGGAATGTTGCAGCCAAATTTAAACGATTTCTCTATCCTTAAACACTAAATCATCCTATTTGACTAGCAAAAGGTTGCTGATAAAAACGCTTACCCGTTGCCTTGTATAGAGCATTCGCCATCGCACCAAAAATAGGAGGGAATGGAGGCTCGCCTAGACCCGTAGGATCCACTTCGTTTTGAACAAAATGAACATCTATTTTCTTAGGAGCTTCATTATGTCGAATCATGCGATATGTATCAAAGTTCTTTTGATCTGTACGACCATCCGTTAAGGTCAATTGGCCAAACAAGGCATTACCAATGCCATCAATCGCAGCACCTTCCGCCATATTTTTTGCACCTTCTGGATTCACAACCACGCCGCAATCTAAAGCAGAGGTCACCTGATCCACGATAACTTGGCCGTCCTTCACCTGCAAATCTATTACCTGTGCAGCATACGAATTGTGACAGAAATACGCTGAAACTCCACGTTTTTTACCTGCATTTTCTGCTTTACCCCAACCCGATTTATCGCGCACTAATTCCAACACTCCCATGTATCGCGCCGCATCGTAATCGTTGCTTTTGCCTACCGGATTTTCTTTTGCTCTTTGTAATAATTCTAAACGGAAAGCAATCGGGTCTTTACCCATGTATTCTGAAATCTCATCTAGGAACGATTGCTCTGCCGCTGCGTTGAAATTCGAACGAGGGGCACGGAAAGCTCCAATCGTGATGTTAGAAGGTATAGCCCAGCTCTCTGCTAGGTAATTATCCAAAGCTCCTGCTGGAAAACGATTCGCATGTAATGGGGATTCAGGAACGCCTCCACCTTTTATGTGCATGGCCGTTAACCGCTTGTTCTCATCGAAAGCGGCACGGTAAGTCATTTGGTACATTGGTCGATATATTCCTGCACTCACGTCGTCTTCGCGCTTGTAAATTAATTTCACAGGCGCATTTGCTTGCTTCGAAATCAATACAGCCTCCACCATATAATGTCCGTATGCACGGCGGCCAAAACCGCCGCCCATACGTGCTAATTGAATCTCAATATTCTCTTTAGGAATCCCTAAACGTGTCGCCACCGTTGCAGCTACCATATCTGGCCCTTGAATAGGTCCTACGATTTTCACTTTATCCCCTTGAACGTGCGCAAAAGTATTCGTTGGCTCCATAATATTATGGGCTAAAAACGGCGCAGTATAGGTCCGCTCGATTACGTGTTTTGCCTCCGCAAATGCTTTTTCTGGATCCCCGTCTTTCCGCTCCACGCGTCCTGGTTTTTTATCCATTTCAAGCATCTGTGCATAATGCTTTTTCGTACTTTCTAGTCCAGCTGGAACGATCGTATCGCGACCACCCATGCCTAGTTCTTTCGTCTCTGGCGCATTTTCCCAAACTACTTTTAAAGCCTTCCGAGCATTCATCACATCCCAAGTTGTCTTTCCAACCACCGCGATTACCTCGTTAAAAGTCCGTGTATCGAACATCGCTAGTTTTTGAGTAGGCTCATAAACTTGTATTGGGAAAATATCAACAATTCCTGGCATCTTTTTCGCCGCCGTCGCATCAAAGGACTTTAAGCGCATACCGAATGCTGGTGGTCGTTCTGTCATCGCAATCAGCATACCCGGAACTTGGTAATCCATACCAAACAAAGGTTGGCCTTTCACGATTTTAGGTCCCTCCACATTCTTCTGTGGGGTGCCTAATAACTTGAAGTTTTTATTTCCTTTTAAAACGATATCTTTCGGAACAGGTAATTTCGAAGCTGCTGTGGCAAAAGATCCGTAGGTCGCAGACTTACCACTGAATGAATTCATCACCATTCCATTTGCGGTCGTTAATTCCGCAATAGGCACATTCCATTCTTGGCTAGCAGCCGTTAAAATCATTTGGCGAGCTGAAGCACCTGCCGTACGTAATAATTTCCACGCTTGGCGGATGGACTGACTACCTCCCGTAAATTGACGATTGTATAAAGCAAGACTATAATTTGCCTGCTCCACCTGAACAGATTTAAAATCAATGTCTAATTCCTCTGCGATGAGCATGGGAAGTGAGGTCATGACGTTTTGGCCAAACTCCGGATTAGGCGAGAATATCTTCACCACATTATCTGGCGTGATCTTAATGTAACTCGTTAATTGTTCCCAAGTAGTCTCCGCGCCCAATTCCTTCAAGGTTTCCTCTGACTTCGCAGAAGCGAACCAAGATATACCTAACATCAGTCCGCCTCCTGTTAAGGACGAGACTTTTAGAAACGAGCGTCTGCTGTAATTTTCGTTGGTCGTTTTCATCTTATTTCGAGGCTGCTGCTTGTAGGATGGCTTTTTTAATTCGTGTATAGGTTCCACAACGGCAAATATTTCCTGTCATGAAATTCTCAATATCTTCTTCCGTGGGTTTCGGTGTGCTTTTTAACAAGGCTGCGGCACTCATGATTTGGCCTGATTGGCAGTAACCGCATTGTGCTACATCGACGTCTAACCAGGCTTTTTGGACTGGATGATCTCCCTTTTCCGCTAACCCTTCGATGGTCGTGATGTCTTGATTTGCCAAAGCCGAAATAGGCAGCTGACACGACCGAACGGCCGACCCATTCAAATGAACGGTACAGGCGCCACAAGAGCCTACGCCACAACCGTATTTCGTGCCTTTCATGTCCAGAATATCCCGGAGCACCCACAAAAGTGGCATGTTCTCATCCACCGTCACGGTGTGGGATTTCTTATTAATGCGAACTGTGAATTTCTTGATCATAGTCTGAATAGTTTAGCGCAATTTAAAGGTTTCTTTTTTTGAAAAATTATAAAAAACAAACAATTGATTAGTCGATTTGGCGAGTTCCTAACCACTTCACCATCGCAGGGTCTCTGTGGTCAAAAAAGCTACTGGTATGGGTGTCAAGCTCTTGAATCATTTGCATTTCTCCATCGGTTAACTCGAAACCAAAAACATCGAAATTCTCCACCATACGAGTACGACTTACCGTCTTGGGAATCACAATGATGTCGCGTTGGATAAGCCATCGTAGAATGACTTGGGCAATCGACTTTCCATGTGCGACAGCTATAGCCGTTAAGACAGGGTGATCAAACATCCCATTTCTTCCTTCGGCAAATGGAGCCCACGATTCTATTTGAATCTTATTTTCTTGCAAAAAGGCTTGATTAGAGATCTGTTGCTGAAAGGGATGCGTTTCAACCTGATTTACCGCAGGTAAAACCTCCGTGTGATTCATCAAATCTGTCACGCGATCCGGATGAAAATTACTAATCCCAATGGCTCGGATGCGACCCTCTTTGTATAGTTTCTCCATGGCGCGCCACTCCCCAAAAACATCGCCATAAGGCTGGTGAATGAGATATAAATCGAGGTAGTCCAAGGACAGCTTCTGCATCGATTTTTCAAAAGCGGCTAAGGTACCCTCGTAGCCGTTTCCTTGAATCCACAATTTAGTCGTGATAAACAAGTCTTCTCTAGCGATACCAGACGCCTTAATTGCGTTTCCTACCGCCTCCTCATTTCCATACGACGCGGCGGTATCAATGGAACGATACCCTACTTCAATGGCCTCCAGCACACTTTTTTCACAAGCCGCCGCATCGGCGATTTGAAAAACCCCAAAGCCCAAAATGGGCATTTCAACTCCGTTATTTAAGGTAATTTGTTTCATATTAATTTAAATTTCGATAGGCCATTGGCGTGTTCCCCACGCGCTGCTTAAATAGGCGCGTAAAGTGTTGTGGGTATTTAAAACCTAACTCATACGCGATCTCATTCACCGTTTTCTCGCCATCAAAGACCAACTCTTTGGCCACATCAATTAACTTATTTTGAATAAGCTCTTTCACAGATTGACCTGTTTCTTTTTTAACTAAATCGCCAAAATAATTAGGGGACAAATGCAATTGTTCCGCAAAATAAGCCACTGAGGGCAAGCCTAAAGTGGATGGTTTATCTGACAAAAAATAGGCATTTAATTGCTCCTCAAATCGCTCTAAAACCCCCTTATTCACGTGCTCGCGTGAAATGAATTGGCGGTCGTAAAAACGTTCACAATAGTTCAAAAACAGCTCAATATTCGCCGTAATCAATTTCTTGCTGTGCTTATCCATGCTTTGGGATAATTCAAAGGCTATTTTCGAAAAGCAATCCAATACAACTTGTCGTTCCGCATCTGAAATGTGCAATGCCTCATTCGATTGATAACTGAAAAAATGATAGGTCGCTAACGCTTTTCCTAGTGATGTTCCGTGTACTAAGTCCGGATGAAAAACGAGTCCGTAACCTTTCGGTTGATAGGCAGGCGCAGGGATTTCAAATTCTGAAACTTGACCAGGCGCAAAGAATACCAATGTTCCCGCTTGGTAGTCATACGTATGTCTACCATAAACGATATCGCCACACTTGATGTCTTTTAAGAAAACACAATATAGACCGTAATGAAATTTGATGCGTTGTATTTCAGAGCCCCAGGAACGAGGAGCCGCTTTAGAAAAATCGATCACGCTCACCAAAGGGTGCAACGTGGGGTGATTATTATCCGCATTGTATTGACTAATGGAGTCGACAGAATAGTTGCGTACCATAAAGAATTGCTTAGAAACGAAATTTAAACAATAAACTAACGCGAATTAGAAGCATCAGTAAAAATGGTAGAAAATGCGGTAATTTATCTACTTGGTTTCACTTATTACAGCAGAAATTTGTAGCATCAATTAACCTCTAGAATTCATGCAAAATTTACGAAACTTGAAATGGGCCGTCTTACTCTTCGCTCCATTTTTCTTACATGCTCAAATCGCCCCCGTTATCCGGACACAATCCGGTGCTGTTCGTGGAATCACGGAAGGAGATGTTTCCATCTTTAAAGGGATCCCGTTTGCGGCTGCTCCCACCGGAGAATTTCGCTGGAGACCGCCACAACCTGTAACGCCATGGCAGGGAGAACGTGATGCCACAAGCTTTTGTAAAGACTGTGGACAAGCTGGGTATGGTCCTAGTGGAAGACAAAAGATATCTGCGAACGCATCTGAAGATTGTTTAGGACTAAACATTTGGAAGCCTGAAAAAACGACTAAAGAATCCAAACTACCTGTCATGGTATGGATTCATGGAGGAGGGTTCACTGGCGGAAGTGGTGCGAGCCCACAAAATTTTGGAAATTCGTTTGCAAAACAAGGGGTGATTTTAGTGACGATTAATTATCGATTAGGTCGTTTGGGCTATTTCGCACATCCTGCTTTGAGCAAAGAATATCCGAATGAGCCAAAAGGGAATTACGGATATATGGACCAAATAGCTGCCTTACAATGGATCCAAAATAACATTGAATCCTTCGGAGGTAATCCTAAAAATGTGACCATTTTTGGATTTTCTGCCGGCGGCGTTTCTGTGCATTCTTTGCTAACGATCCCATCTGCCAAAGGCTTATTTCACAAACTTATTAGTGAGTCCGGAGGAGGAAGAGATGGTGTGTTAACAGGTAGACCAATCAATAAAGAAAATGCAGATGTGTTGTATAACGTTTCTGCGGAAACAATCGGACTCAATTTTGCCAAATCGAAGGGCATTGAGGGGGCCGATGCAGGTGCTTTAGCAAAATTAAGAGCCTTAAAAGTAGAGGATATCGTCGATGGAGGACAAGAAACAGATGGCCCCAATGGACCAAGGACTTATTCTGGACCCATTCTTGATGGCAAATTGGTGGTGGAAACCGCTGAAAGCGCTTACATGGCAGGCAGACAGCCTAACATTCCCTTAATGATTGGTAATTGTAGTGCTGAGATAGGCGGGGCCTTTGTTAGTAATGCAAAAACGAAGGAAGAATTATTTGCTTCCATGGGAGATTTAGCTTCAGAAGCTCAAAAAGCCTATGACCCAGAAAAAAATAAAACCTTTAATGAAGTCATCGCGAAGTTCAATACAGATTGGGTTTGGGGCGAACCCGCAAGAATGACAGCCATGGCGTTTCTTTCCAAGAAAGCACCCGCCTTTATGTATCAATTTGGATATGTTTCTCCAGCCAATCAGCAACGTTCCCCATTTGGAGCAGGTCATGGATCTGAGGTTTCCTTTGTGTTTAATACACTGGATGCGCCACGCTTTGGTCCTCCCTCGAAACCAACCGAAGCTGAATATGAGTTAGCTCAAAAAATGAATCAATATTGGATTAATTTTGCAAAAACAGGAAATCCCAATGGCAATGGATTACCTAATTGGCCTGCTTACAATAAACAAAATCAAGACATGTTAGACGTGGAATTAGATGGTAAAATAATCAGCAAGCCAGATCCGCGCAAAGCTCGATTCGATGTCATTGAAAAAGCCATGAAAAAAAGAGGTACAATCCAGTCAAGAGGCATTTAATACACTAAATTTTTTAAACGAATAAATACATGAAAACGACAGTCCTATCCTTTCTATTCACCTTACTTTTCATTCAAGTGGGGGTAGCCCAACAAAGCAATGAAGCGCAATCGCTAATCAAACTTTCCCAAGACAAATGGCAATGGATGTCCGACAAAGATGTCGATAAACTAAAAGACCTTTTTGACGACAAATCCAAATTCGTTCACATGAGCGGAACCTGGAAAAAGGATGAAGAACTTGATATCATCAAAACTGGGAGAATTTGGTACAAAAAAGCGACCGTTAAAGATACAGCGGTAGAACTTTTTGGAAACACGGCAATCGTTTGGAATCGAATTACGTTAGATGCAATCGTCCGCGAACAAGTCGCTGTAACCGAATTTACGGTAACCGAAGTGTATCAAAAAACTGGGGACAAATGGAAACTATTGGATTTAACATTTAGCAGCGTACGTGACACCCACGAAATCAAACATTAGTCGAATATGAAGTACTTTTTTTTAGCCTTAACATTCGTATTTGTACTTCCCACATTTGCACAAAAGCGCCCCTTGCTCATCCAAGAGCAGGGGAATTTTGCTGTTGGAGGTACTGTCATCACAAACCCTGGGACCTACGATCCCATTAAGCGTGGGCCGGAAGGGCAGACTTACCATGGGGATCACGCCTACATTAGTTACCAAATTCCCGTAAAGGCACGCAAATTGCCTTTGGTTTTTTGGCATGGGATTGGTCAATTTTCACGCACTTGGACAAGTACACCAGACGGCCGGGAAGGATTCAATAACCTCTTCTTGCGTAAGCGATACAGTGTTTATTTAATCGACCAACCTCGTCGGGGTAACGCCGGTAGAAGTACCGTTTCTGCGACCATTAACCCCACTCCGGATGAACAAATGTGGTGGGGAACCTTTCGCGTAGGCGTAGGAAATAGTTATTATTTTGGCGTTCAATTTGCGCAGGATGAGGAAACAAGAAACCAGTATTTTCGTCAAATGACGCCCAACATTGGTGGGTTTGATACGGAAGTTATTACCAATGCAACCTCACAACTTTTCGATAAAATCGGAGACGGTATTTTAGTAACACATTCTCATTCTGGTGGTTTTGGCTGGGCGACAGCCATCAAAAACCCTCATATTAAAGCGATTGCCTCGTATGAGCCAGGGAGCGGGTTTGTATTCCCGGTAGGTGAAGTACCAGAACCCATTCCTAGCTCATCAGGCGCATTGACTGCACAGGCTGTGTCCAAAGAAGACTTTTTGAAGCTGACTAAAATTCCCATCATCATTTATTACGGCGATTTTATCCCCGAAAAATACGATGAAAACCCGGGTGCAGATGGTTGGCGTGCACGGCTAGAAATGGCTCGAAAGTGGCGTGATAAAGTGAATGCCTACGGGGGCGATGTCACCGTCATTCATTTGCCAGAAATCGGGATAAAGGGAAATACCCATTTCCCCTTTTCAGATTTAAACAATGTTCAAATTGCGGATTTACTAGAAACATTTTTTAAAAATAAAGGCTTAAATTGATTATCCATTTACTCCAAAATTTAGCAGCATGAATCGCCGTACCTTCTTACAATCTTCGGCCCTAAGCGGAGGTGGCCTATTGTTGAGTTTCACCTTTCTGTCTAGTTTTAAAGAGAAAGCGGTCTCAAGCACGCAAGAGTTGAATGGTTTTGTAAAAATCACATCCGACAATCTCATTCAAATCATGTCTCCGAATCCCGAGGGTGGCCAAGGGGTGAAAACCTCGATGCCCATGATTGTGGCAGAAGAATTGGATGTCGATTGGAAACAGGTACAGGTCATTCAGGCAGATTTAGATACCAAACACTTTACCCGCCAATTCATCGGAGGAAGTCAAGCGATTCATCAGGGATGGAAGCCGCTCCGACAAGCAGGTGCGACAGCGCGCCAACTCCTTCGGGAAGCAGCTGCCAAACAATGGCAAGTAAATGTCAATGAAGTCACCACCGACAAAGGTGTTTTATTCCACAAGGCATCAGGTAAATCGGCAAGCTACGGGTCCATGGCAACGGCGGCTGCCGAAATTCCAGTACCTACGCAAGTCGAATTAAAAAAAGTGGCCGACTTTCAAATCATTGGAAAATCAAAACGCAATGTTGATCTGCGAAAAATCGTAACGGGCAAACCGCTTTTTGGAATTGATACCCAAGTCATGGGAATGCTTTATGCAATGATTGTTCATCCACCAGCATTTGGCCTACGACTTAAAAATATAGAGCAGGGATCTGCGCAAAAAATGCCCGGCATTAAGGCCATTTTTCCCATCAAAATTTTCAATGAAGGTTATGAAAAAACCTTCTTCGATACCACCACTTTCCCCGAAGTTGTCGCCATCGTGGGCAATTCAACTTGGGAGGTAATGCAAGCTAAAAAGGCCCTAAAAGTAAATTGGGAACCCTTTAGTAGCTATACCCAAGCTAGAGATATGTTGGGCAGAAAAGTTGTCGAAAAAGTACCTGGGGGGCTAGAAAATACAACGGATCATATCGCAGCGATGAACGCTCGTATGCTACAAGCTGGAACCACCAGGAGAAAAGATGGAGATATCGATGCTGCTTTCAAATCCGCTGCCAAGGTGATCGAAAGAACCTATTATGGCCCCTATTTAGCACATAACTGCATGGAGCCCATGAACTTTTTTGCTCATGTGCAAGGGGACAAAGTTTCTTTAGCTGGCCCCCTACAAAAACCTGAATATACAGAGCAAGCTTTAGCGGCTCGCCTCGGGATTTCGGTGGAAAATATTGATATAAAAATGACGCGGCTAGGCGGAGGTTTTGGTCGAAGATCTTATGCCCATTGGCTATTAGAGTCTGCCTTAATTTCTCAAAAAATGCAGGCGCCTATCAAGCTTCAGTATAGCCGGGAAGATGACATGACCGCCGGCATTTACCGCTCTACCTATTCTGCCACTTACCGTGCAGCGTTAGATGCTAATAATCAATTAATTGGATTTCATGTAAAAACAGGGGGTACACCTGAATCCCCCTTATATCCGAACCGCTTTCCAGCCGGTGCCGTTGACAATTACCTAGCTGAAGATTGGACCATTGATAGCAACATTACCGTTGGTTCCTTTCGGGCGCCACGCTCTAATTTCATGGCCGCAGCAGAACAATCTTTCCTGGATGAGGTTGCCGAATTAGCAGGAAAAGACCCCTTCGATTTTAGGCTTGCATTATTAAAGCGGGCACAAGTAAATCCAGTAGGTAAAAACAATGAATATGAGCCCGATCGTTTCATAAAAGTCCTAGAATTACTTCGCGAAAAATCGCAATGGGATGCGAAAAAGAAAACGAAAAAAATGGGCTTATCTGCCTATTTCTGCCATGATTCTTACGCCGCGCATGTGCTTGAATTGCACATGAAAGATGGAATCCCTGTTATAGATCATGTTAGCTGCGCCGTCGATTGCGGTATCGTCATCAACCCTGATGCCGCTAAAAATTTATCTGAAGGAGGTATTGTAGATGGAATCGGAGCGGCCATGTTTGGTAATATGATTATTGAGAAGGGTGTTCCACAAAGCAATAACTTTGACACCTATCGAATGATTCGACACCACGAAGCACCTAAGAAAATAGATGTTCACTTTGTCCAAAACGAGGTGGATCCTACTGGGATGGGCGAACCTGCCTATCCGCCTGTTTTTGCAGCATTAGCGAATGCGCTTTATCGCGCCACAGGTAAGCGATTTTATCAACAACCTTTTTCAAGCCAACTGGGAATTTAATTTTTTTCAAACAGTAGAGAATTGCCTTTGAAAAATATTGAAAACCCAATTGTTAATTGTTAAGCTCAAATATAAAAAGCCCCTCTAAATTCAATTGGGGTCTTCTTAACATGTTTTTTAAAATACTTGATGAAATTTGTTGGTTCATCGAATCCCAATTCAAAACCAACCTCTTTAATTGAATTACTGGTATGTACTAGCAATCTCTTAGCTTCTAATACAACACGCTCATCAATTATTTCTTTTGGTGATTTCCCTAAAACCTGGTTGGTCGCCTTATTTAATTTTTTTTCGGATACCGACATCATCGAGGCAAACCGCTCCACGGATTTAATGTCTTTGTAATGGTCTTCTAATAGGTTTTTAAATAGGATGGTGTAATCAAACTCTTCGCCTTTTCGGATTTCTTTAAACCCAGTATTTCTTCTTTCTCTTTCCGCTAATAAAAGGAAATTATGTAATAAGTTGTGAAGAATATCATGTTTAAATGCATCATTGGGTTTAGCAATTTCAAGTTCGATTTCATCAAATATCGATAGGATGGGTGAATCTTTTTTTAGATTCAAAACCGGCTCTTCTAAAAAATCATTGAACAAAATATTATTCCGTAGGTACTTAATGTCCTCCGGATATTTGTCAAAAAAACTTTCTGTAAATAAAAGGAATTTGCCATCATAGCCACCTTTAGGGTCTAACATTTGTACCCTGTTTTTATTGACAAATAAGAGCGTATATGGCTTTACTTTAATCTCTTTAAAATCAACAAGGTGGTTCGCTGTACCTTTTTGATAGAGAAAAATATTGTAATAATTATCTCGGTGGGGAAATGCAATATTATCGTGGTGTTTTGACAACGTATCCGCAATAGAAATTACTTCAATTTCAAGGGCTAAGCCTTCCTTAAAGGAGATACGCTTGATGTTTTTTGTCATTTCCCAAATATAAAATATCCTTTACTCTTAAGGAAGAATAAAGGATATATAATCGTCTTACCTGAGCATCTCTATTATTTTAATTTAAACAATCCTGCACCAATTTTAGCAGCCTCGCTTCCTTCAACAGGGTGTAAAAAATTACGACTTTCTTGATTGAAATCTAATTCAATCGGTTGATCTGTCACTTTTGTATTGTTGAATTTCAATAAAATGGGGTCAATATCCTTGAAGTTCAACTGTGGTCCACCACCTGTACCCGTAATCTTTTTATTCCCAGCAATTAAACTATTATTAACTTGGTATAAAATGGGTTCTTTAGCCTTTTGCTCTACACCAGCAGCTTCTTGCTGACCACGGTCTCTATCTAATTGACTAATCCACGCATATTGTCCATTGGCCACCACATTATTCTCAAAAACAAAATCATTAGCAATAGCTGAAGTCCATAAACCACAACCATAACCACCATAAATCAACGTATTTCGCATCACATGGCCTGTACTTTTACGAGACCAATAGACAATCGCTTGTTTCAGATTATAGAAAATACAATGGTCAACCACTATTCCCGTACCATTCGCAATAACTCCTAAATGATTTGGAGCATTCACTTCATCCCCAGCAAATACACATTGTGAAATTTCTAAATCATCCAGGTTTGCATTCGGTCTTGTAATAGGGTAAACACGAATGATTTTCCCTTTTTGAGGATGCTCAATAACAGGTGCTCCCATGATTTTTAATCCTTGAATAGAAAGGTGGCTCATCTCCACTTTTATGCCATACATTCCGCCACCAAATGGGTCTTTAACACCCATCCAATCATCTGAAAGTGGCATAGTGTGAATTAATGTGGGCATGCTACCCGAATTCCAATTAGGGTCGTCTGGCAAAATTTCGGCTCTAATCGTTAGTCGTGCTTGTTTGGTAAAGGTTCGCTTCGTTGGATGAAAAGTGGAAGGTTCCATCAACGGATAAACTCCTTGAGAAAGGTAAATGGTTACCGGATTTTCTCCTTCACTTGAATTAACCAATTTGGATGCTGCGACCAAACTTCTTAGTGGGTGTTCTTTTGAACCGTCGTTGGAATCATTGCCAACATTAGGATTTACATAAATAGAAGAAATTGATTGTGCCAAAACTTGTTGGCTCAAAATCAATAAAAGAAAGATAGATTTAAATGTTATTTTCATTTTTTCTGATAATTGTGATTTATAAAGACAAAAATGGTCAATCAAATTCGTTGCTTGATGATACTTTTGGTCCTTATCATGATACTCTTCACTACTCCTAAAAATATCTGTTGAAAGTTATGGTAAAGCATAAACGAAAAAAGCCGATCATTTCTGATCGGCTTGCTCCCTTAATAGGTGAAATGTTGCAGCCATTTTCGGTGTTCAAAACCAACCATAAAATCAAAACGGCTACTCCTTCACACATCTAAATCCCGTATGCTGCAAGCCAGAGTCTGGGCTTGATTTCATTCTGGCAGCATTTCGGTAACTAGCACAATAGCTATCATTGCAAAGGAATGATCCTCCTCGCAGAACGCGTTTAGGAACTTGGGGTTCATCGGGGTCATAACTTTTTGATGGGCCTTTGGGATTTAGGCGAGGACTTTGCTTGTAATAATCAGATCGATACCAATCTGCACACCACTCCCACACATTTCCAGCCATGTCGTAGAGTCCATATCCATTCGGTTGAAATGACTTTACAGGTGCCGTTGTTGACTTATAACCATCTAAGGCGAGATCCTCCTGAGGGAAGTTTCCTTGAAAACTATTGGCTTTAAAGGGAGCAATATTCACAGATGCTGAGCCCCAGGGATAGCGCTCATTTTTTAACCCTCCTCTGCTAGCCCATTCCCATTCTGCTTCCGTAGGTAACCGCTTCCCCACCCAATTTGCGTAGGCCAAGGCATCGTCATACGAAACATGTACCACCGGGTGATTGTCCTTTCCTTGTATACTTGATCCTGGACCTTGAGGATGTTTCCAATCAGCCCCTCGCCTAAATTCCCACCATTGAGAATAATCATTTAAGTTAACGGGGCCTTGGGTGGGTTTAAATACCAATGAACTTGGAGCAAGTAAAGAATCAGGTGGCCTGGGTGTGCCAGCTGGTACTTGCTTCGACAGTTCCTCCCAATCAATCGATTTTTCTGCCGTTGTGATATAGTTAGTTGCCTGCACAAATTTGGCAAAATCAGCATTTGTCACTTCCGTTTCATCCATGTAAAATCCCGATAACTGAACAGAGTGTAATGGATATTCATCCGCCCTACCCTGATTATCGTGGGACCCCATCATAAAAGAGCCTGCTGGAATTCGTTTCATCCCCAGGTAAGATGAGCTCAACTTTTTTTGCTTTGGACCAGCCTGAACTTTGTATCGACTAGGCAAGGGTACATGACAAGTAGGGACCTTTTGCTGACCAAGCAAGAGAAAGCAGGGCAAAAAGAAAATGAGCAAACACTTCATTTATATCTTATACATTACGAATGCAAACAAATTTATATAAATTTAATCTGTTTAAGCAAAACCTATTGATCACATGAAGAAGACTATATTTTACTTTTTGTTAGGATTCCTTTTGTTGCCTTCGACTATCCTCTTTAGTCAGACCAAACAGCCAAGCCGACCAAACATCATCTTCATCATGTCAGATGACCATGCTTATCAGGCCATTTCAGCTTATGACAAGCGACTTATTTCTACTCCCAATATTGATAAAATCGCTAAAAATGGGGTATTATTTACGAATGCTAGTGTAACAAATTCCATTTGCGCTCCTAGTAGAGCAACCATTTTAACAGGGAAACATTCCCACCTGAATGGGAAAGTGGATAATCATTTTAGCTTTGATACGAGCAATGTTACATTTCCACAGCTGCTTCAAAATGGGGGATATCAAACAGCGATGTTTGGTAAATTACATTTCGGGAATAACCCGAAAGGATTTGATCAATTTAAAATATTACCAGATCAGGGAAACTATTATAACCCTGATTTTATCACGAAAAAAGAAGGGAAAATAACCGTTCCGGGTTATGTTACGGATATAATTACAGACATGACATTAGATTGGTTAGAAAAAGAGCGCGATCCCGCAAAACCTTTTATGCTCATGTATTTGCACAAAGCTCCCCACCGCTCCTGGTTAATGGCTGAACGGCATTTGAAGGAAATGACCTCTACAGCCTTTCCTGAGCCCCCTACGTTATTTGATGATTATGCTGGACGCACAGGCGCTGTAAAAGAGGCTGAAATGAATATCTTAAAGCATATGTCCTGGTCAGGAGATAACAAGATCTATCCACAAACGATGGATTCGCTACATATTCCAGAAATAGGTTTTGATAAAAAACGTTTTGAGGCTGAAATGGGTCGATTAAACCCTACCCAAAAAAGGCATTTTAATGCCGTTTATGACCTAATCAATGCTGAATTCATCAAGGCATACCCGCGCATGACGGATCAAGATAAAATGCGCTGGAAATACCAGCGTTACATGCAAGACTATTTGGGCACCATCAAGGCTGTCGATGAAAATGTGGGTCGCCTTTTAGACTATTTAGAAGCAAATCATTTATTAGAAAACACGTTGTTAGTTTACACGTCTGACCAAGGATTTTACTTAGGTGAACATGGTTGGTTTGATAAACGCTTTATTTATGATGAATCATTTAAGACTCCTTTGCTGGTATCTTGGCCTAATCAAATTAAAGCAGGTCAAAAATCGGATGCTTTGGTCCAAAACCTTGACTTTGCACAAACCTTTTTAGAGGCAGCGGGCATTCCGGCTCCTACAGACATGCAAGGCCAAAGTTTGCTCCCTTTGCTAAAGAATCAGCCTTGGGAAAGGGATGCCGTATATTATCATTATTATGAATACCCAGCGGAACACATGGTCAATCGCCATTATGCCGTAATTACTAAAAAATACAAGCTCATCCATTACTATTTTAAAGAGGATGTTTGGGAACTAATTGATCGGGAAAAAGACCCTATGGAGTTAAAAAATGTATACAATGACCCTGACTATTCAGAAATCAAAAAGACCTTACACAAACAATTATCTGAATTGCGAGTGAAGTATAAGGACAATTCTGCCTTGAGTCAAAATTACATAGACCGTTTCTTGAAGGATGCTTCAGAAGGTAAAGTATTTGGAGTGCCTAAAGAAAAGGCTTTACAAATGATGAAAAAATAAGTAGGCTTTATCTACTTCAACCCTTTGGATTTGTAACTTCATTTTCACCTATATTTCGTCTTTAGAAGATAATCAAGGAAAATCTAAAAGATGCAACACCCTAACTTACTGAGGGACAACAAAAAAGCCGATCATTTCTGATCGGCTTGTGCACTCTTGCTCCCCTTTTCAACGAAAGATGCAGCTACAATACTACTGTCACTTATGTAACGATTTGGAAGTTAAAAAATTGATTTTCTATTTACCCAAAAAATCTACAATTAAATTTGAAATTAAATTAGGTTTTTCAGAAAACACAAAATGTGTTGTATTTGGTAAAATTGTCAATTGACTCCCTTTAATTGTTCTATATAAATGTAAACCATGCTCTAATTTGGTTACATCTCTATCTCCATACACGATTAAAAATTTGCTTTTGATTTTACTCAAATGGTCATCACTTATTACTTCTTTTGTAACCCACATATCACGTAATTGAACGTATGATTTTTGCCAAGAGGCTTTGTTGGGAGATAATTTTAGAAAATCTTTTAACCAATACTCCTTAAATTCTTCTGAAATTGTTTCTGGCTTCCAAGTTTTCATATCTTCAACAGCGCCATCCGGATATCCATCAGTATCACTATCAGCCCCACTAACAATTACTTTTTTAACCTTATCTGGTCTATCATAAGCTAATATAAATGCAGAATTTCCCCCATCACTCCAACCCAACACATAGACGCTATCTAATTTAAGTTTGTCTATAACAGCTGAAAAATAATTCGCATGAATTTGATAGCTTATTGAGTCTATTTGTTCAGACCTTCCTTGTCCTGGACTATCCATTGCAATAACTCTGTATTTTTTAGATAATGGGCCAATCACATGTTTGAAGTTGCTTATAGAACCAAACCCGCCATGTAACAGAAGCAAAGGCGTTCCTTGTCCATATTCTTCATAATATACTTTGGTGTTTTTAATGGTTACATATTTACCCGCTTTAGGGTTAGAACCATAAGGGATTTGCGCAAAAAGGGTTTGAGATAGTAATAATACCCCAATGACTAAAAATTTCTTCATTACAATTAAATTTAATTTTTTGTAATATAAGAATAATAAATTCTAACGAAAAATCAAAAGATGCAGCTAGCCTAACTCATTGATGGACAAAGAAAAAGCCATCATTGCTGATGGCTTGTCCGGTTTTGCTCCCCTTTTCGAAAAAAGATGCAACTATAATGCGATGATTGAGTATGTGACTATCAGGAAATTGAAGGGTTAGCATTTATTTTATATGCGTAAACGTTAAAAAGGTTTTGCCGTTCGGTAACTCGTTCACTTCTTCTAATTGTAGACTAAAACCGGCATCTTTGAATGCCTTCAATACAATTTCTCTATCAATTGACTTAAACTGTCCACTCAATACCTTAACACCCTCAATACCTGACTGGCTAACCGCTCCATTTCCATTATTTGATTGAATGGTTACAATTACTACCCCGTGTTCAGCTAAGTTGTTCAACATAAACCGAATACAATTAGTTAAATCCACATATTCCAAAAACAATGCAGCCCAAATGAAATCTGATTTAATGAAACATTCTGTCGTTTCATCCACATTACATTTTATCAATTTCAATTGAGGAAATTTATCCTGAAATCTAATTTCGGTCTGCTTCAGATACGCTTCGTTAATATCAATCCCCACTACCTGATAAACGAATGTTGGGTCAATATGTTCTAATCCATTTCCTCCGGCAATGCCAAGAAATAAGGGATTCCGAGGTTTATGCTTCGAAAGATATTGTTTGGTGAGCAAATTCAATAATTGTAACTGACCAACAGAATCATGTTTCATATGATTCTCATAATCGTCTAATGACACTTGATTCCAAATGGTATTGGATTGATTGATAATTTCGATTTTGCTCATTTAATCGGGATTTATTCAGGGCGAAAATAGGAATAGATTATAAACAAAAAAAGCCATCATTTCTGATGACTTTCCTGCTTGCTCCCTCTCCTGGGCTCGAACCAGGGACCCCATGATTAACAGTCATGTGCTCTAACCAACTGAGCTAAGAAGGAATTTTGTTCCTATTGGGACTGCAAAAATAGGGGGCTAAATCATTAAATGCAAGATAGCCCCCTGTTTTTTTTGAATTTATTTCTTGTCAGCGGCCTTTTCTGCTGCTTTCGGATCCTTTTTCTTCACTAAGTCTCCTTCTTTCAACTTCTTAGCTACTGTCGCGTATGGACCTGCGATAATCTCTTGACCGTCTTTCAAGCCTGATACGATTTCGATGTTTTCGAAATCTGAGATGCCAGTTTTCACTTGGATCATCTTCGCTTTGCCTTTTTCCATTACGAAAACGACTTCTTTGGTGTTTTCTTTGCGTTTCTTAGCTTCCAAAGCATCGTTTGAATTCGTCGAATTTGTTCCGTCTTCTTCTTTCTTCTCACCCTCTGCCACTGCACCTATTTCGCGCGTTGTTACAGACGATAATGGAACCGTTAAGGTGTTGTCCTTTCTGTTGGTCAAAATCTCCACAGACGCCGTCATTCCCGGCTTTAATGGATACGATAATTTACCCTTAATTAAGTCTGCATAAGATGAACGCAATACGCGAATCTTTACTTCAAATTCCGTCACCGCATCATTCGAAACCGCAGAAGCCGTTCCACTTGAATTCGCCGAACTTGCGATCTCATAAACAACCCCCTTAAACTTGCGCTCGCTAGAAGAGAAGGCATCCACATCGATTAATACCGTATCGCCAATGCTCACGCGTGTGATGTCGTTTTCGTTTACGTTCACGCGCACTTCCATTTTGTTCAAGTTCGCAATACGTAACATTTCCGTACCCGCCATCTGCGAAGTACCTACCACGCGCTCACCTAATTCTACGTTCAACTTCGAGATGATACCACTTTGTGGTGCGTAAATCGTCGTCTTCGTTAAGTTCGTTTTCGCTTCTTTCAACGTCGCCTGAGACGATTTCACATTATAGTTAGCTGCATTCACGTTTGCTTTTGCTGCTTCTAAATCTTGTTTTGCTACCGTGTAAGCTGATACGAATTGGTCAAAATCCGCATCAGAAATAACCTTATCCTTGTGCAATTTCGCGTTACGATCGTAGTCAATTTTCGCCTTCGATAGACGTGCTTCGCTTTGGGCTAAGACAGCCTTACTTTGCTCCATGTTTGCTTTTGTTGCATTCATTTGAGCTTCCGCACGAGCTAATAAAGACACATAGTTATCTGGACGAATCTTCAATAGTTCTTGTCCAGCTACCACTGAATCGCCTTCCGCCACGTTCAAGGAAACAATCTCCCCAGAAACGTCCGGTGATAATTTCACCTCTACCTCTGGCTGAATCTTTCCAGACGCCGAAACCTTTTCAATGATCGTCGAACGAGATGCCTTCGCGAATTCTACTTCCGTAGGCTCGACCTTACCGATCCACTCCATTTTTTTGGCTAGAAATAATCCGCCAAAAATTAATACCACCGCAGCTCCGATGATGATCCAAGTCCGCTTACTGTTGTTGTTTGTTGCCATATTATTAGTCAATAGTCGCTAGTCACTAGCCAGTTTTATCTATACTCTCTACTCTATAATCTCTAATCTAAAACGTAAGTGCTTTCCCCTGATAAAAATCTAAAATCTTCGTTCTAAACACGAAGTCATATTTCGATTGAATCAAGCTTAAGCGCGCTTTATCTAAATTCGTCTTTTGTAAGTTATAGCTCACGAAGTCGATCGTTCCTGCGCCAAAACGGCTCTCAGCCGCACGGAAAGATTCTTCTAACGCAGAAACCTGTGAAAGACCTGCCTCGTATTTCTTCGCAGCATTGTTCAAGTTCACGTAAGCTTGTTCGATGTTTTGGCGAAGATTTAAACGCGCCTTAGATGCCTCAATAGAAGCATTCTCGCGCTGTAAACCAGCTTGAGCTACCCGCGTTTTCACGGCAAAACGAGAGAAAATAGGAATGTTTAAGCCGAGTGAAATTACCTTGTTTTGGGTATTATTCAACTGATCAAAATAGTCCATCGTCAAGGCATTCGACTGATTCGCTGACATGCTCGCGCTAAGTGACAACGTAGGCAATGTTCCAGCTTTCGCCACCGAAATTCCCTTTAAGGCACTTTGAACACGTAAATCAGCCGCCTTTACTAAAGGTTGAATCGCTAACGCTTTCGTGTACAATTCCTCAATTCCTGTATCGTAGCCATTCGAACTAGGAGCCGGCACCTGAATGCGCTGTAATTCGATAGCTGTAATGCTCGAATCATTTAATAATTGAATCAAAGTTAATTTGTTCAAGTCTAACGTACTCTGAAAGCTAACCACATTCGACTCTTCACTCGCTAATTGCGCTTTCAAGTCTAATAAATTCGATGGCGCAAGTGAACCCGCGTTCACCAATTTGTCTGTGCGCGCAATCTGCAATTTTGTGATCTCCGTTTGTGATTTAGCGATGCTTAATTGATCCTCTGAATTCAGAATTGCTAAATAGGAAAGCACGACTTGAAGCGAAATATTTTCCTTGATGGATGCTAAATCTTCTTGCGATGCCTTTAAGTTATAATCGTTCTGGAGAACCGTGTTACGGATTTGGCCCCCATTAAAAAGAAGCATACCCGCATTTAAACCCAAGTTATTGTAATTGATATTACGCGAATCGTAACCGTTCGTGAAGGGGTTAATACTACGGCCAAAACTCGCCGATTGATTCACGTTCGCACTTAAATTAGGCAACGCATTGTTTTTCGACTGCTGGAATTGCAATTCCGCGTTGCGCAAACTCACCTCGTACGACTTCACATTTAAGTTATGCTGCAAGGCGATTTCCACTGCCTTTGTAAGCGATAATTGCACCACATTTCCGTTCGCTTGGATCGCGGTCGCATTCTGAGCCTGCGCTGTATATTCACTCGCGAAGAGGAGAGCAGAAAGGCTAATTATTTTTAAGTACATAAGTCGACAATAAAATGTATGCAAAGGTAAACAATCCGCCGAATGCAACTCCTGATTTTAGGATAAACGGCAAGGGTTCAGGATGAAACCCCGTTTAGGGCACTACTTGGAACATTTGTTTCGCCACTTTTCGCGAGAATGCATTAAAGTGCCACCACTCATATTCGATGGGCAAAAAGCCCGCACTTTTCATGGCATTCCGTAGGATAAGTCGATTTGCCAAAGCTGTAGCGGTCAACTTTCCTTCTTTCAAAAGCCTCTCCTCCTCTTTAGGATAGGCCATTTCGCCAAAAAAATCATATTTCGTCCCCATCTCCAGCGGCTTCCCTTTTTCATCCGCCACCGTTAAATCAACCGCGCTCCCATAATTATGAATCGAGTGCTCTTTCGGATCTGCCACATAGGTCCGGCGCTTTTCTGGCGTATACTGAGTCAATGTATTCCAAAGTTCCCACTGCTTCGAAAGCGGTCTCGCCGCATCATAAATCAACAAATGATACCCTGGATGCGCTTTTTCCAAAACCTCCTGGGCCTTTTTCAACTTCACCACCGTCTCTTTCTGCAAATAGGCATGTGTCAAACAACCGTACACATTCTTGCCCATAAAATTATCAGAAGTCGCATATTTTAATTCCACTAGCACGCCCGGAACCGCAGCCGTCACCTCTTGAAGTCCCTGCTTTTGCATAGACAACTCCGCAGGGCAAGTCGTTTTTTGTGCTTGCAGGGATAGACTTAGGAGCAGCATTATTGCTGCTTTAGCGAAATGTGTCTTCATTTTGACGGAATTTTCCCTAAATTTAATCGTTTTTTACCTCTCAGAACCTATGGCTTTAAATTGGATTTGGTTTTTGTTCTTCGGTGTCGCGTTCGTCGTCGCCCTTATTCAATTCATTTTCTTCGGTAACGCCGACATCTTTAAAGTCCTAGTAGACGGCATGTTTGACTCCGCAGAAGTGGCGGTCATGAAAGTCGCACTTCCCTTAACTGGTGTGATGGCCTTCTTCATGGGTATCTTGCAGGTAGGAGAGAAGGCAGGTGCGATCCACTTTTTAGCCCGCAAAATTCAACCCTTCTTCTCGCGCCTTTTCCCAGAAGTACCTAAAGACCACCCCGTTCACGGCCAAATGATCATGAACTTTTCAGCTAATTTATTAGGGCTAGACAATGCAGCGACGCCTTTTGGCCTAAAAGCAATGCAAGGATTACAGGATTTAAATACGGAAAAAGAAACCGCCTCAAATGCCCAAATCATGTTCCTTGTTTTACATAGCGCAGGACCCGTTTTAATACCCTTATCCATCATGGCGCAACGGGCCATTTATGGTGCCCAAGATGCCTCAGACGTCTTTATTCCTTGCCTAATGGCCACCTACGCGGCCACTATCACAGGCCTTATTTTCGTCTCGATCAAGCAAAAAATACGTCTTTTCGACCCCGTCCTTTTCGGTTGGCTTTTCAGCATCACCGCCATCCTAGCGGGCATTTTATGGTATTTCAGTAGCCTACCAAAAGAGCAAATCGACATCCAGTCCAAACTCTTCAGCAACGGCATCCTCTTCACCCTAATCTTCTCCTTCGTCGCCGCAGCCTTTTATAAGAAAGTAGATATTTTTGGAACCTTCGTCGAAGGCGCCAAAGGAGGCTTCGAAACCTCCGTCCGCATCATTCCCTACCTCGTGGGAATGCTCGTAGCCATCTCTTGCCTTCGCAACTCAGGAGTCTTAGGATTTATTGTGGATGGAATGAAATACGCCGTAGACAGTTTCGGAATCGACAACCGATTCACGGACGCCATGCCTACCGCCCTTCTTCACCCAATCTCAGGTAGCGGTTCCCGCGCCATGATGATCGATACGATGAAAACCTTCGGCCCAGATTCCTTCGCCGGACGCCTATCTTGCGTCTTCCAAGGCTCCGCCGAAACCGTCCTTTTCGTCATCGCCCTTTACTACGGCTCCGTTCAGGTGCGCAATATTCGCTACACGTTGTGGGCGGGATTAGCGGCTGATTTAGTGGGGATTTTGACGGCGATTGGGGTGAGCTATCTTTTCTTTGGGTAAACCCAAATTAAAGCATAGAGCATAAAGAATAGAGAATAGAGGTGGAATAACCTTCGGTTATACGTATTTGAAATGTCTTTTGTCGCTGAAACCATCAAAATGGGCGAAGCCCTATTTTGATACAAACTTTATTCTTTATGCTTTATTCTTTGTGCTTTAAAACGATTCTTTATGCTTTAATATTTAAAGAGAAAAATTATAAATAACTAGATAGCTCCACCACCTATTTTTGCTTAACCTTGTCATCAAAAAACCACTATGATGACAGAAAATCCAGCCCTTACAAAGTCTTTTGAATTCTCCTTAAAAATGGTCGCGCTGTGTCGTAAACTAATTTATGAGAACAAAGAATTCGTATTAGGAAAACAATTGTTACGATGTTCAACCTCCATTGGAGCTAATTTAGAAGAGGCGATGGGAGGTTTTTCGCGCAATGATTTCAAATACAAAATCTCTCTTTCTTATAAAGAAGCGCGGGAAACACATTACTGGATAAGACTCCTAATGCGCTCACAAATAATCAATGAAGCAGATGGAAATGCTAGCTTAAAAGATTTAGAAGAGTTGTTGAAAATATTGACGGCAACGTTGAAAACTCTTAATAAAGCATAAAGAATAGAGCATAAAGAATAAAGTAGGAATACCCTTTGGGTATGCTTTTTTGAAATGTTTTTTACCTCTGAAACCATCAAAATTGGCTTTGCCAATTTTGAACCATCTTTATTCTTTATTCTTTGTGCTTTAAATCTGTGCTCTATTCTTTATAATTATTTATCTGCTAATGCCGCCACCAACTCAAACCCAAGGCTCTCAATCTTCAGCCTCACCTCGTGCTTATTCTTCAGCCCTACGATCTTCGCGGTTTGGCCGGTTAAAGGCCCGGATTCGATGGTGATGTAGTCGCCGATTTTTGCCGTGGTGCCGATGGTTTCGACTTCCAGGTGGTCGGATAAGAATTGTTTGATGGCCAGGATTTCGTCGTCTTGGATGACGGCGGGTTTGTGGAGCCAGTAGACGAAGTTAACGACACCGAAGGTGCGGCGGACTAAGCCGCTTTGTTTTTCGAGGTCGATGTTAACAAAGACGTAGGAGCGGAAGAGGACTTCTTCGACCCATTTTTTGCGGTCAGACCATTGCTTCTTGCGCTTCGTAGTAGGGCAATAGGCTTCGATGCCTAGCTCCTGAAGGCGCAAGGAGACTTTCTTCTCCATTCGGGATTTCGTGTAAATCGCGTACCAAGCCATGCTTATAATCGGGCGTCAGCCAAGTTTTTAGATAAGATGGATTTGATGTCGAAGATGACCCCGTTTTCGGCGCGCAAGGAGGCGAAGGGGAGGTCTAGAAATTCGTTGTGGGCTACGGTCAAAACGATCGCTTGGTATTGATCTGCCAGTTTAGAAACGAGGTCGATCCCGTGTTCGTGTTTCACTTCTTCGGCGTTCGCCCAAGGGTCGTAAACGTCTACGTCCATCCCAAAATCAACGAGTTCGTTGTAGATATCCACGACACGAGAGTTGCGGATGTCCGGGCAGTTTTCTTTGAAGGTGATGCCGAGCATGAGGGTTTTGGCACCGCCTATTTTTTGGCCTTTATTAATCAATAGTTTGACTAATTTATTCGCTACGAAAATGCCCATGTTGTCATTCACGCGGCGACCGGAAAGGATCACCTGTGGATAATAACCTAAGCTTTCAGACTTGTGCAATAAGTAATAGGGGTCTACGCCTATGCAATGGCCACCCACTAAGCCGGGTTTGAAATTCAAGAAGTTCCACTTCGTTCCTGCAGCTTCTAATACTTCCGTCGTGTCGATGCCCATGCGATCAAAGATCAAGGCAAGCTCGTTTACGAAGGAGATATTGACGTCGCGTTGGGCATTTTCGATGGCTTTGCTGGCTTCTGCCACTTTCATCGAAGGCGCTTTGTGCGTGCCAGCTGTGATGATGGAGCGGTATAATTGGTCTACTTTTTCGGCGATTTCTGGTGTGGAACCGGAGGTTACTTTCTTGATTTTGGTCAAGGTGTTTACCTTATCGCCTGGATTAATTCGTTCTGGCGAGTATCCACAGAAGAAGTCTTCGTTGAATTTTAGTCCAGAGAATTTCTCCAAAACAGGTACACAATCCTCCTCCGTACAACCCGGATAAACCGTCGATTCGTAAATGACTAAATCGCCTTTTTTCAAGGCTTTTCCGATCATTTCTGAGGCCTTCAAAAGCGGGCTTAAGTCCGGCTTTTTGAAGTGATCAATGGGAGTGGGAACTGTAACAATAAAAGTGTTGCAGGCCGCTAAATCAGCTGCATTCGATGAAAAGCTCAAAGAAACCGATTCCTTTAATTGCTCCGGCTTTACTTCGTGCGTGCGATCAAAACCGGTGTTTAATTCCGCGATGCGACTGGTGTCGATATCGAAACCGAGCGTAGGAATTTTCTTGCCAAACTCCACCGCCAGCGGAAAACCCACATATCCTAAGCCTATTATGGCGATCCGTGTACTCATCTTATTTCGTCGAGAATAATTTTACGTCCGCCTGAACCATGTCTTTTACTAGCGCGGCTAAATCGTATTTAAGGGTCCAGCCTAGTTTTTCTTTGGCCTTCGTAGGATCACCTATTAATAATTCTACCTCCGTTGGGCGGAAATAGCGAGGATCGATGGCGATGACCTCTTGTCCCACCGGCACTTGATAGGCTGGATTCGAGCAAGAAACCACGGTTCCTTTTTCGTTCACGCCTTCACCTGAGAATGCCACTTCGATACCTAATTCAGCAAACGACATGCGGATAAATTCACGAACCGTCGTCGTAATTCCAGTCGCGATCACATAATCTTCCGGCGTATCTTGTTGCAAAATCAACCACATCGCCTCGATATAATCTTTCGCGTGGCCCCAGTCGCGTTTCGCGTCCAGGTTACCTAGGTGAATCTTTTTCTCTTGCCCTAAAGCTATCTGCGCCACACCACGAGTGATTTTACGCGTCACGAAAGTCTCGCCGCGAAGCGGCGATTCGTGGTTAAATAAAATCCCGTTTACGGCAAACATGTCGTAAGCCTCGCGGTAATTCACCGTGATCCAGTAGCCATATAATTTAGCGACCGCGTAAGGTGAGCGGGGATAAAAAGATGTTGTTTCTGATTGCGGAACTTCCTGTACAAGGCCGTAAAGTTCCGAGGTGGACGCTTGGTACACTTTGGTCTTTTTAACCAAACCTAACAAACGAATAGCCTCTAAAATACGCAAGGTTCCGATGCCGTCTACCTGCGCTGTATATTCTGGTTCGTCGAAAGACACCTTCACGTGGGACATCGCCCCTAGATTGTATATTTCGTCCGGTTGTACTTCTTGAATAATGCGAATGATATTCGTCGAATCACTTAAATCACCGTAATGTAAGATGAAGGAAGCAGAATCTACGTGCGGATCTTGGTACAAATGATCAATGCGATCCGTGTTAATCAAAGAGCTTCTGCGCTTGATTCCGTGTACAATATATCCTTTATTTAAAAGAAATTCCGCTAAATAAGCGCCATCTTGTCCTGTTACACCCGTAATGAGGGCTACCTTTTTTCCTGTCGACATACGATTCATTAAGAAATCAAAATTACTTAAAAAAAGGGCCTAACGCAATTTATTCATACAAGGCTACAATGGCCTTCTCATGTTTCGCGTAAATCGCCTTGCGCTTTAATTTCAAGGTAGGGGTAATTTCTCCATCCGCTACCGTGAACAAGCGCGGCAATAGAACGAATTTTTTTACCTGTTCGTATTTCGCTACCGAAGCCATTGTTTCTAAAACCTCTTGCTCGATTTTAGCAAATACTTTCGGGTTTTTGATTAAGGCCTCTGGACCTTTCACTCCCAATTCCTGTTGATCCGCCCACACTTGCAAGGCGTTAAATTCGGGAATGATAAGTGCCGATGGGAACTTTTGGCCTTCACCTACCACCATACATTGCTCTATAAGGGCAGACTCTTTCAATTTGTTTTCCACTAATTGTGGCGCCACGTATTTACCGCCAGACGTTTTAAAGATCTCTTTCTTGCGATCAGTAATCTTTAAATATTTTCCATCCACCATCGTTCCAATATCGCCGGTGTGGAACCAACCATCCTTATCAATCGCCTCTGCCGTAGCCTCCGGATTTTTATAATAACCTACCATCACAGAATCACCCTTCACACAAATCTCGCCATCCTCCGCAATCTTCAATTCGATGCTGTCCACTAAAGAACCTACACATCCCACCTTGAAATCAACGGGCTTCACACGTGATACCGAAATAACCGGAGAGGTTTCAGTTAAACCATAACCTTCGGAAACCGGAATGCCGGCCGCCCAGAAAACACGGGAAAGTCGAGGTTGTAAAGCGGCAGATCCAGACGCGATTAACCGAACGTTACCACCTAAAGCTTCTTTCCATTTACTGAAAATCAATTTTCGGTAGAAGGCTAATTTTAAAGAGTCTAGTAATCCCAATTTTTCCATGGGATCATATTGCAAACCAAAATCCAATGCACCAAAGAATAGTTTTCGCTTGAGGCCTGTTAACTCGTTTCCTTTGGCCAAAATCTTATCATACACCTTCTCTAATAGGCGCGGAACCGTCGCAAACATCGCCGGTTTCACCTCCCTAATATTATCCGCAATCGTCTCCATGCTTTCCGCATAGTAGACCGAAACGCCGTAATACATGTACATGTAGATATCTGTACGTTCGTAAATATGGCAAAGTGGCAAGAAACTCAAAGCACGATCAGAAGGCAATAAATCGAAGAAATTTCCCCGAACTAAGGACTTCACGTTACTCACAATATTGTGATGCGTTAACATCACCCCCTTAGGGCGGCCCGTCGTTCCCGAGGTATAAATCAACGTCAATAAATCACTCGGCTGCACCGCATCCATCAAAGGCTGTAACTTCCCTGTATCTTTTCCTTCTCCTAAATCCTTCACCGCCGTCCAACGTTCCACGTCAGCCACTGGGTCAAATGTGTAAATACCTTTAATTTGCTTATTTCCCTTCGAAGCCTCCTTCACTTTCAAATACAACTCCTCATTTTCACAGAAGACAAATTTCACCTCTGCATCTCTGAAAATATAATCATAATCCTCAATCGTAATTGTAGGATACATAGGAACAGTCACCCCACCGATCATTTGAACCGCAAAATCCACAAAATTCCAAGCTGGACGATTACCAGAGATGATGGCTACCTTTTCACCCGGTTTGATTTTCAATTCGAGTAAACCTAAAGCGAGTGTTTGAATTGTTTCTAGCGTTTCATCTACCGAATACTTCTTCCATTCTCCATCTCTTTTCAAACAAAAGAGATCTTCTTTCTTAAAAGTGGAGTAAGCAGTTAATAAATCAAATACACGTGTGAACTGTTGATGAACCATAAAAGGACGGGTTTAGAGCAAGCAATTTAGCCAAATTGTATTAAATATAGTTCTTTTTGCATCTAAATTACTTATCCACAAGTTATCCACAATGCATTCCCTTATTTAATCTTTTTTTATCTCAGATAAATAATTTTAATAGATAAAATATCAAAAAAGCATCAAAATCTATTTTTCAGCCTAAATACTTATCCACACACATAAATTAAAAAAAGAAAAGAATTTTTAAATCTCTTTTTTGTTTCTTCTTGTTGTTCTCTGTGGATAAGTGGATAACCCTAATTCGTGTTTGTAAGTACTTGATATGACTACGTTTTGAAAAATCAAAAGCCAATATGCTTGTGTGGATAAGTGGCTAACAACTTGTGGATAACCTCAGACTTATCCACAGATGGCACTGTGGGTAAAAACTTATGCACATTTGTACACATAAATTGTGGATAGAATGTGGATAAAAAGGGCACTTATCCACAGTGCTATGGGGTGTTTATCCACAGGTCCGTTAATTGGAAATTGGCTTTTAATTTAATCTTGTTTTCAAAGTAATAGAGTTCTTCAGACTTCGTGCGGGTCTTAAAGTTGCCTATATCCCAGGCACCATTCTCGTTCGTATCTACGATGGCACGAAGCGTATAGATGCCGGGTTCCACGTTTTGGAAAGAACAAGTTCCTGTCGACTTTTGCTCATAGGCTTTTTCCAGTTTTTCTCCTTTCAATAGCTGGTAGATATAATGCCCCGGTTTACGTATTCCGCCTTCGATCGTGCCAGTTTCTTCCGGATCTAGTCGCTTAATTACCTGCTTGTATTCATTCGTTGAATCCGCCTCTGGGCCCACGAAAGCAATTTTATCGAGAGATAAGGTGAATTTTTCTTGCTTAGGCAAGTAAGCGCTCTTAATGGTTAATACATTTTGGTACTTATTCCAGCTAAACGCCTCATCCGGGAAGGTCAAATCATCCTCGTTTTCAGTCAAAATATGCACCTTCTTCGACACCCATTGCAATACCGGCTTAGGGAATATGAGTAGGATAGAATCAGTTGATACGATCTGTGCGCCTAGTTTAGGGAAGACATCGAAGCCTAATGGCGTATTGATTACCTTCTCTTTCTTAGCCAATTCTCGGAATTTCGCCTTTAGCTTGAAGTCGTATTTTCGACCGATGGAATCCTCCAGCGCTGCCTCAATTTTTAAAGTATCAGCCTTGTTTAATCCACCCACGTAGATACGCAGGTTGCGGTCATTTTCAATTTGATAAAGGGGTTTTTCTTCGGATGAAAAACGCAGATTAGCAGCTTTAATTCCCCGCGTAAATTCATATAAAATAGTTTTAGCGGTAGATGTTGTCTTGCTTAATTTTAATGGATCTTGGTTTTGAAGGGCTATTTTGAAATCTCGCTTTTCGTTTCGCTGTAAGTCGATAAAAGGTTCGGTAATGAAGTCTACCGATTCTTTTGCGGAGTTATAGAGCAAGTTATTGTTCGCGTCCTCAAAAGCCGCCATGTAGTATTTTCCCGCCGCTAAATTCTCTAGCGCATAGGTACCTGAGGTATCTGTTCTAACGAAATAATAGGGTTTTGTTTTATCGATGGACAAGCTATCCGTGTATGGATAAAGGCCCACCGTGATGTTATCTGCTTTTTTATTCGTTAAAAGGTGTTTCACGCGACCTTCTATTTTTAACGAGTCAATGGTATTCGAGGTACTAAAGACTAACTTGATATTTTTGCCTTTATTTCTCTCTGCGACATCCTCGATGGCATTTCTGAAATTAAAAGTATAGGTCGTGTTGTCTTTTAAGGCACTATCTAATACTAAAGTCAGGCCTGTAGGACGAATGCGCGTATCGTAATTTCCAATGGAGGGCGTAATCAATAACTCTTGATTTAAGCCTTTTACGGTCACGTATTCATTGAAATTTAATTCAATCTTTTTGCCCTTGAAATTCTTGCTTTTGTTTAATGGAATCGAGGTAACTACAACCGGAGCTAAGGTGTCTTTTTTCCCACCTGGAGGCGATGCCATTTGGGCGCAACTTTGGAGAAAAACCAAGCTGATTCCAAAAGCAAAAAACGAGAACAATAAGCTGATTTTCAAGTAATTACGCATGTTCAAATAGGTATAAATTGCTCGAATAATTAGGCTTGCCTAACATCGCCCGCAGGTTTGAAAGTAAACCAATGCAGAACGAATGGAACAATCGTTTATTACCTGTTTTGTATTCGTTACTTAGCAAAGAAATATAAAAGCTATCAAAAATAAGCCCGCGGCTCTTCTTTAATTTAAATCCATATTTTGCCGCCAAAGCGGTAATGGTGGTTGGTGTAAAATGATAGATGTGTCGTGGAACATCATAAGCCGCCCAGAACTCTTCAAAATACGTGGCGTCAAAACTAGCTGGATTAGGTAGGGCAAACAATAGTTTCCCATCTTGTGCTAGGCGACTTTTAAAGAAGTTGAAATATGCGTCTAATTCATAGACGTGTTCAAGAACATGCCACAAAGTGATGACTTGAAATTGTTTTCCCGGAATGATTTCAGCTAAAGACGGAGCAATAGATAGTCCCGTAAGCTTTGCGGCTCTAGCGGCCGTTTCTGGGTCTAATTCTAGACCATTAATCTGCCATCCTTTTTCTTTCGCCGCAGCTAAGAAATGTCCGTTACCACAACCAATATCTAATAACTCTTTGTTGCCCTTTTTCTCCGGTTCTATCCAGTTCAATTTTGATTGCAAGGTGAACTTGCGGACCGCGTGGTACAGCTTGTTCACAATACCCTCATTCGTATCACTATGGGAAATATAGGCACTCGCGTGGTAATAGGGACCTGCTTCATTTGCAGCAGGTCTTGGATTGGTGTAGATCAAAGAACAAGCATCACAACTAACGATGTGAAATTGCTCGTTCGAAACGGTATAATCTTTGGCCTTAAACTTCAAGGTCGAATTAGGTGATCCGCAAACGGGGCAGTTTTGTATATTTTCCATTAGCGTCCCATGAATAAAAGTAAGATGGAAATGTCAGAGGCTGACACTCCCGAAATGCGACTTGCCTGGCCGATGGTCTGCGGTAAAATCGATTTCAATTTAATTCTTGATTCCGTTGAAAGCGTTTTGATTTTATCGTAGTCAAAATTCGCCGGAATAGTTAAGTCTTCCATGGAGCGCATTTTGTCCACCATTAATCGTTCTTTCTCAATATAACTTTCATATTTCACTAAGATCTCCACCTGCTCGCGGACCTCTTGTGAATAATTTCTAACAATCGGTTCTACGCTCGGGTGGGTGGCAATGCGATCAAAGGAAAGATCAGATCTTCTTAGCAAGTTCACAATAGGCGCACCCTCTTTCAAGGTGGCGCTTCCCTCCTGCTCTAACCAGTCGTTTACTTCGGTTGGTTTTACCTTGGTGTTTTTGATCTCTTCTGTCAAAGCCGCGACTTGCGCCTTCTTCTCTTGAAATCTATTCCAGCGTTGTTCTGTCGCCAAACCTAATTGGTACCCTTTCGCCGTTAATCGCTCATCAGCATTGTCTTGTCTCAGCAAAGTTCTGAATTCTGCACGCGATGTAAACATACGGTAAGGCTCGTCCGTTCCCTTATTGATTAAATCGTCGATTAAAACGCCGATATAGGCGTCCGAACGAGACAAGATAAACGGATCTAATTCGTGTGTTTTTTGGTGGGCATTAATTCCGGCGATTAAGCCTTGGCATGCCGCCTCTTCGTAACCCGTGGTCCCGTTGATTTGTCCGGCAAAGAATAGGCCGCTTACGCGTTTTGTTTCTAACGTCGAAGTCAATTGGGTAGGCGGGAAATAATCGTATTCGATCGCATAACCAGGGCGGAACATCTTCGCTTTTTCAAATCCTGGGATTAAACGAATGGCCTCGAATTGAATATCCTCAGGTAAGGAAGTGGAGAATCCATTGACATAAATTTCTACGGTGCTCCATCCTTCTGGTTCTACGAAAATCTGATGCGAATCCTTATCGGCAAAGCGGTTGATTTTATCTTCTACGGATGGGCAGTAGCGAGGACCTAGTCCTTTAATTCTTCCGGCGAACATAGGTGAACGGTCAAAGCCTTTTCTCAAGACTTCGTGCACCTTTGTATTTGTATGTGTGATCCAGCAAGAACGCTGCTCCGTTAATGGTGTTTCTGTTAGGTACGAAAAAGAGCTCGGGTTTTCATCTCCCTTTTGTTCTTCCATCGCCGCGAAATCTAAACTTCTTCCATCGACGCGCGGAGGTGTACCCGTCTTCATTCTCCCTGATTCAAAACCCAGCTGAATGAGTTGTTCGGTTAATCCGATGGCCATAGGTTCAGCCATTCTTCCTCCTCCAAAATTCTTCTCCCCTATGTGAATCAAGCCATTTAAAAAAGTACCATTTGTCAGCACGACAGCTCTCGCCGTAAAGGTCATACCCATGCGGGTGATCACACCTTTTACTTCGCCTTTTTCTACGATTAATTGTTGTACGGAATCCTGCCAAAAATCTACATTCAAATTTCCTTCCAGGGCATTTCTCCATTCTTCTGCAAAACGCATTCGATCCGATTGACAACGGGGCGACCACATCGCTGGGCCTTTTGATCGGTTTAGCATTCTGAATTGAATCATGGTCTTATCCGAAATGATTCCAGACATTCCGCCTAATGCGTCAATCTCTCGTACGATTTGGCCTTTAGCCACGCCACCCATCGCTGGGTTGCAGGACATTTGGGCAATCGTCTGCATATTCATGGTCACTAACAAAACACGTGATCCCATCTGCGCTGCCGCATAAGCTGCTTCACATCCGGCGTGTCCCGCTCCCACCACAATTACATCGTATGAATTTAGCATATCCTCGAATGTTTCACGTGAAACATTTAGTATTGTTTAATGTATAAATCTTCCTTCTCGGTCATTAAGGCTTTGTCCTCTTTCTTCTTGTCTTTATAGCCTAACAGATGCAATAAACCATGTACCATTACGCGCTCTAATTCTGTTTCCGAAGTGCCCAGTTTTTCGCCATTTTCCCTTACTCGATCGATCGAAATAAAAATATCTCCTTCAATTTTATTCGAGTTTTCCGAGTTATCAAACGTCACAATATCGGTTAGCGTATCGTGGTTTAAATAGGCTTGGTTGATTTCTAGCAAATAGGAATCAGAACAAAAAACATAGCTCAATTCTACGATCTTTTTTCCTTCTTGTTTCGCTACCTCGTTCAACCAGGCCTTGTGTTTTAACTTCTCTTTTAAGGAGAATGTTACGTCTTCTGTACAAAATTGTATCATGTGCGCGCTATTAAAGCGCGAATTTACGAAAAAGCATCCTCGAAATGCTCTATTTTAAAGGCTTGTGGATAAAAATTCACCGAAATGCTGTCAAAACGAACCTCATGGCGCCATTTATGTTGGTATTGGTAGGCGCATGCCGCCCGGTTTATTAGCCGAATCTTGTTTTTCGTAATCTTTTGTTCAGGATGACCATGTGAGTTTCGCCTAAGGGATTTCACCTCAATGAAGATGAGTAATTCTCCTTTTCTTGCGATTATATCAACCTCTGCCCTTTTATAGCGGTAGTTTCTTGCTTCGATGGTGTAGTCGTTTTTGATCAAATAATCTACGCTTAACTGCTCACCTAGTTTTCCTAGTATTATATGTTTTGCCATTCTTGTATCTTTGTTTTTTAGGAAAGGTAGTGGCGTGGTGTTACGTTTGCTATCAGGCTTTTGATAAAGAATGAATCAGAATAAAGAAGTCCAATTTGTTGATTTAAAACTGATAGAATACAAGCGGGCTTGGGATCTCCAGGAGACTTTACTAAATCGCATAGCGACAGTTAAGCTAGCTAATCGGGGGTTAGAAGAAGCGGATAAGAAGTCGACAGATAATTACCTTTTATTCTGCCAACACCCTCACGTGTATACCTTAGGAAAGAGTGGAGATGAATCACATTTATTGTTACAAGAATCGTTTTTGTCTACCATACACGCAACGTATTTTAAGACGAACCGAGGGGGTGACATTACTTATCATGGACCAGGACAATTAGTGGGCTACCCTATTTTAGATTTAGAGAATTTCTACACGGATATTCATTTGTATCTACGTATGTTAGAAGAGGCGATTATTAAAACGTGCGAAGGCTTTGGGCTGGCGGCAGGTCGTATTGATGGCCTGACAGGTGTGTGGATTAATCCTACACAAGAAGACGCCCGCAAGATTTGTGCAATGGGTGTTAAAGCCTCGCGCTGGATAAGCATGCACGGCTTTGCGTTGAATGTGAATACGGATTTATCCTATTTCTCACACATTGTCCCTTGTGGAATCGCAACGCGTGGCGTCACCTCTTTGCAACAGGAATTGGGCAAGGAAATGGATTTTCAGGCCGTTTCAGACACGGTGAAAGGCCACCTAATGGACCTATTTAAGATGGAATTAGTGAATGTTTCACGTGAAACATTAAAAGCATAAGATTTGCACGTTCCACGTGGAACCTATATAAATGGATACCTTAAAGAACTTCAAGAATACCCTCTTCATAGACATCGAAACTTCGTCTGGAGCATCCGATTTTTCCCTTCTTTCGGATAAGATGAAAGAATTTTGGCTAAAAAAGGCGAAGAATTTGGTAAACCCGGCTAATATTAGCCTAGAAGAGATGTATTTCGAGAAGGCTCCTTTGTATGCGGAATTTGGCAAGATTATTGTGGTGGGAATGGGCTTTTTGTTCGTGAATAAGCAAGGCGAGATGGCCTTAAAAGTGAAGACCATTGCGCACGCTGACGAAAAAACGCTTCTCACAGAGTTCATCGCCTTTGTAAATAAGACGTATAAGTCCCGAGAATTGACTCTGGTGGCGCACAATGGGAAGGAATTTGATTTCCCTTATTTGTGTAGACGGATGTTAATTAATGGGCTAGAAATTCCGAAATCTTTGCAATTACAAGGGAAGAAACCTTGGGAAATTATCCACCAGGATACGATGGAGATGTGGAAGTTTGGCGACAGAAGATCCTTTGCTTCCTTAGAAATGCTTGCTGAATTGATGGGTATTTCAGGTGCCAAAGCAGACTTATCAGGAGACCAGGTGAACCGCGTTTTTTACAAGGAAAATGGATTAGCTAGGATCAATGAGTATTGCCTAGAAGATGTGATTGTGGTGGCGCAACTCTACCTTCGTTTTCACTTTTTAGATCTAGTTGCGCCAGAAAATATTGTCAAATTATAGAGGCTTTGCCGGGTTGCCGAATACACGTTTGCTCGCCGCGACATTCTCAATCACGACACTCCCCGCTCCTACTGTAGCGCTCTTTCCTACCTTTACACTTCCTACGATTGTCGAGTGAATTCCCACGTAAGCGTTGTTCTCAATAATGGCTTCTTTTCCTACTACAGAACCCGCGCCGATAGATGCGAAATCATTGATTTGGGCTCCAGTTTCGATGATGGCTCCAGAGCCAATAATCACATGATCACCTAGTTTTGTTTCAGGTAAAATTTGCGCGCCACTACCGATGAATACACCGTATGAAAGGCTTTTTACATCTGCGATATTGGCTGATGGATGGATGGCATTTACCGGTTTTACTTCACGTTCTTCTAAGATCAATTCGATCATTTTCTTACGCTCAACAGGGTTTTCTAGGGCTACAAAAACACCGCAGTTTTTACCAATTAATTTGAAATAAGATTCATCGTCTGCTGTTCCTAAGACGGGAATTTCACCAATGCTGGTGTCCTTTTTCTTCGGATCATCATCTAAGAATCCATAGACTACGACGTCATTTTTCTCAAAGATGTGGGCTACTTCTAGACCAAAAGGATTAACTCCAATAATTATTACAGGTAAGGATGTCATTTAGGATTGTATTTTATGCGTGTAATCGGATAATTTGAAACTAGGTTTTCCGTCTTTTAGAAGGATTAATTCGGTGTAATTCTCGCCTAAGGCAATGTTTGAATCAGGGGACAAATGTAAGTCTTTCCCATCGATTTCCGTTAATCCATAGAAATGTGACATGTCGCCGATGTTTTCTACCACCCAGGAATACTGGATATTTCCGTCTGTCATCGGCGTTTCAACTAAGTTGAATAAGACGTCTGCACGAACGCTTGAGCTCAATGGCGCGTCGGTTATTTTGATGTCAACAATGGCTCTTTCGTTCGTAGGAAGCGCCTCGTAGTTTGCAATGGATTCTGATGCGTAGCTTCCGTCTGCGATGGCGCAAAAGGCATCAATTAAAAGACAGGCATTTAATTTGCGCAAGGAATGCTTTTCGATGTCCCATCCTGCCCCACCAGATTCTAATAAAACAAGGCCATATCCGCGTTTAGAGAAGGTATCGCCAAAAGCGCGGGACTCATATTCGTCCGTCCATTTCGCTATTTTTCCGGGGATAAGAGGTTGGATTTGCGACAGCATGCGGTTGCAAATTTGGCCAGCGCGAAGGCGAGATGGCGTCCAGGTTCCTTCGTCATCTCCTGTGGTTGCTAAGAATGCAATGTGGGTTTGCTCTGGACTATTTCCTACGGAATATAAACGGTTTTGATCGTGTAGATTAAAGGCAAAAGAAGGTTTGATTTCGTCTGCCCAGGCGGATAAAATTTGCGCTTCTACTGAGTTTTGCTTCGTTGCATCGCGGTTCATATCGATGCCCAGTGCGGTTTCGCGTTGCCATCTTTCGGCTCCGTCTGCATTTAAACGAGGAATGATGCGCAAAGTGATTTTCTGATGCAATTTTTGCTTTAACTCCGTACTCGGTTCGCTTGAAGTAGATAATAAACGAAAAATATCGGCTAAAGCTAGAGTGGCCGTGGCTTCGTCGCCATGCATTTGGGACCAAGCGATGACTTGTATAGGACCTTCGCCCCATTTCACCTCGTGGATGGGTCTACCCTCTTCTGTTTTTCCGAGTTCACGAACGTCGAAATGAGATGACCATTCGGTCATTAATTCCTGCCATAAAGCAGCAGAAAAGCGGCGCTTGTTCAGGCGATTTTCTCGGAAGGATTCGTAGTGTTCGAAGGCTTTTGTAAACATTAGTAAAGTGGTTTAGGCAGATAGTCCGCCCAGGTTTGAAATGAAAAAAGTCCTTTTTTCCCTGAGCCGAATAAGACAATCAGGGTAATTAGTAAATAGCAAAACCAGGCGGAGGGACCGAAAAGTTCCACCCCTAAAAGGGTGGCGGCTAGTGGAGTTTTAGCAAGGCCTCCATACAAACTAACGAAGCCTACAGCTGCCGCAAGTCCGATAGGTAAGCCGAACCAGGAGGCAAAACCAGAGGCGGCATGGGAGCCGATTAAAAATAGAGGTGTTGCTTCTCCCCCTTTAAATCCTAAACCTAAACTTAGGTTCGTGGCGAGTAATTTCCATAAGGCGAAGTCTGGCACGACAGCAGTAAAGGGTCTCAATAAAAATTGTGATCCGAGACCGGGGGTTTCGTGAAACACCGGAATGCTTAGGACTCCGAACAAAATCAAGCCCGCGAGAATCCCTTTTAGCGGACCCTGTACGGGTAATTTGTCGAACATAGAAATTATAATCGATTCTGAGCGCTTATAAAGGAAGGCAAGTAGGGCTAAAAATAGGCCCATAAACGCTAATTTCGCATAAAATTCGCCTGAAAATGCAGGCAAAAAAATGGCAGGGTAAGAAAGATGTTTTGTGCCGTACACGTGGAGACTGATATAATTGGCTGTAAATGCTGTAAAAAGACAGGCCGGAAGGTGTCGGAAATGTATTTTGCCTACCTCTCCCACTTCGAGTGCAAAAAATGCGCCGGCGAGCGGAGTCCCAAAAACGGAGGCGAAGCCAGCGGCCATCCCAGCTTTAGGAAAGACTGAGGAGCTCGAGATTTTTTCACCAAGTACTCGTCCCATGGTAACTGCTGTTCCTTCTCGACCGACCGATGCTCCGGCCAGGTGACTGAGCCAGGTGGCGAGGATGATGAGGTAGGCGGGAAAGGGGAAGCTTTGGAAAACTAAACCTAAAATAGGTAAGGCATATAAGTAGGATCCGTGGTGTTGAATCCAATCAAGGCCGGCTAAAAATAGAGAGGATAGGCTCCCTGTGGCAAAGGAGAGGGCGACCAATAGGCCTAGATTCGTCAGAAATGCCTTTATTCGAGCCAAAACAATCGTATTTTTGTTTCAAAGGTAAGAATTATATTTTCCCTACCTTTGTAAATCAATAACAATGCCGAATCCAATGGATGAATTTTTAAGTTTGGGATTAAATCCACAGCTACAACGCGCTTGCACAGCGGTGGGTTACACGAAACCGACACCCATTCAGGACAAGGCGATTCCCCTATTATTACAAGGTCATGACGTGTTAGGTATCGCGCAAACGGGGACCGGTAAAACGGCGGCCTATGCGCTTCCTATTTTAATGCGTTGTAAATATGCGCAGGGAAAGAATCCACGGGCCTTGATTTTAGCGCCTACCCGAGAGCTGGTGATGCAGATTCACAGCGTGATGATTGGTTTAGCGCAGTTTACGGACTTGCGAATTCTTGCTTTATATGGTGGATTAGGGCCAAAGCCGCAGATCCAAGCCCTCGAAGAAGGCGTCGACATCCTCGTTTCTACGCCAGGTAGATTCCTCGAATTATACCGCAAGGATGTGATCGTGGTGAAGGAATTGAAATTCTTGATTTTAGACGAAGCTGATAAGATGATGGATATGGGCTTTATGCCACAGATTCGTCAGATTTTGGAGAAAATACCTTACAAAAAGAGAATGAATGGTTTGTTTTCCGCGACCTTTCCAGAAAAGGTGGAGAACTTGTCCCATGAGTTTTTAGAGTTTCCACACAAGATTGAAATCACGCCGCAAGCCACTCCGGCCAGCCAAGTGACCCAATCCGTGTACGAGGCGCCTAATTTGTTAACCAAGTTACATGCTCTCGCTTACTTTATGCAAAACCCTGATTTTCATAGGGTTATGGTATTTTGTCGCTCGAAAGATGCGGCGAATGACGTAGAAAAATGGCTATTAAAAAGCTTGCCTAAAGACCAAGTTCGCGTCATTCACTCGAACAAAGGTCAAAACACGCGAATCAACGCGATGGCCCAATTCCGTGAAGGAAATGTGCGCGTTTTGGTGACTACCGATGTGGCGGCTCGTGGCATCGATATTCCCAAAGTTTCCCATGTAATCAATTTTGACGTACCCTTGATTTACGAAGATTATGTTCACCGAATCGGCCGTACGGGTCGCGCTGAGGAGATAGGGGAGTCGATTACGTTTATCACCTTAGCGGAGAGTTACCATTGGGCGAAGATCGAAGAGATTATTCAGCAGAAGATCGAAATCGAGCAGCTGCCAGAAGGAATAAAGATTGAAGAAACGCCGTTTTTAGAGCAACAAGATATGTTGCGCGCGGTCGATGATCAGCGCAAACGCGAGGATCCAGACTTCAAGGGCGCGTTTCACGATAAGAAATGGGTCATTAAGGCCAAGGCCGCTGGTAAAAAAGTACCTCAGAAGAAGGCCGTAACGAAAGCCGGACCTAAAGGCGGAGCCGTTCAAGGGCCTAAGCCCATTGTTCGAAATAATCGCCCGGGAAAGAATGCAAAATTCCGTCCTGGTGCGGCGTCCAATAAAAAGAAACGTTAGTTTTGTGAATATGAAAAGAGTCCTGTTCTTGTGTTTGATTTCCTTTCTAGGATATGCTCAGACGAAACCCGCTGCAGCCCCTGTAAAGCCGGCTAGAGCTGCGAAATACGAAGTTTTGTATGGATCGAAACCGCTATCGAAAGCCGATCAAAAAGAATTAAATGATTTTGTGGCAAGCTGTGACGCGTCTTTTGGCTCTCGAGCTGAGGCGGTGACATTCTTCGCGGAAAGAGCCTGGGAATATGTGGCATCCGCTCGTTTAGACACCGCTACTCACCGCTTTAATTTGATTAGCGCTTTAGACCCTAATAGCGTGGATGCATTCTGGGGTTTGGGTGTTATCTCTTACCAAAGAGGCGACAACGATTTAGCTATTCGCCTGTTAAACAAGGGTTTAGAGTTAGATTCGACGCAATCGATGATGCGTGTGGACTATGCGATTGTGAAGTTGAATTGCTATCAACAGGGACAAAATTGTGGAACTTTGGACGAAGTAGAAAGCGAATTAAAGCATGCCTTATCGCAAGATCCAAAGAACGCGAATGCGTGGATGAAACTCTCACAGGTGGCCTATTACAAGGAAAATTATGAGTTAGCGTGGACCTATTTCCACGAGGCTCGCATGGCTGATATTTTACAATTGGACTTGAATTTTGGGTCATTATTAGTGGCTAAAATGCCAGATCCGAAAGGCATATTTAAATAGTGTAGCGATGGGTATTCGTTCCTTTTTTGCCAAACCTCTAGCGGCCCGTGTCGTTAAAAAGTACCGCTTAAGCCAAGAGCAGGCCTTCGAGCGCCAAGACTTTTGGTTGAAGCAAATGGTAGCGAAGGCAGAGAAAACCCTCTTTGGTCGTGGACATTCCTTTGCTAAAATTAAGAATTACCTCGACTACCGCTCAAATGTACCCATCTTCGAATACGAAGACATTAAGCCTTACATCGATGAGGTGGTGGCAGGTAAGGAAGACATTCTTTGGCCTGGAAAACCTGCTTATTTTGCTAAAACTTCCGGCACCACTTCCGGCGTCAAATACATCCCGATTTCATCGGAATCCATGCCTTTTCACATTACCGCCGCCCGCGATGCACTTTTGCATTACGTGCATTACAGCGGAAATGCCTCTTTTTTAGACCGAAAATTGATCTTTTTAAGTGGATCACCAGAGATGTCGGAAACGAATGGCGTGCCTACTGGCCGCTTGTCCGGAATCGTGAATCACCACGTCCCCGGTTATCTGCGCGGCAATCAAATGCCTACTTACAAGACGAACTGCATCGAAGACTGGGAGCAAAAGCTCGAGGCGATCGTGCAGGAGACAATCTCAAAGCGGATGGGATTGATTTCCGGGATTCCGCCTTGGGTGCAGATGTATTTTGATCGATTAGAAGAATTATCAGGCCAAAAAATAGGCGACCTCTTCCCCGATTTCCAGGTCTTTGTTACCGGCGGTGTGAACTTCGAACCTTATCGAGAGAAACTGATGGCCTCCATAGGCCGAGAAATCGACGTAGTGGAGACTTATCCGGCTTCGGAAGGGTTCATTGCGTTTCAAGACTCTTCGGGCGAACCAGGGCTATTGTTGAACGTAGACGGCGGCATCTTCTTTGAGTTTGTCCCTACGGATACCTATTTCGGTGCAAATCCAGTTCGTTTAAGCCTCACGGAGGTTTCGTTAGGCGTGAATTATGCACTCTTATTGACGACAAATGCGGGCCTCTGGTCTTACTCTATTGGTGATACCGTGAAGTTTGTTTCCTTGAATCCCTACCGCATTGTGGTGACGGGTCGCATTAAGCACTTTATTTCCGCTTTTGGTGAGCATGTGATTGCAGAGGAAGTTGAGAAGGCTTTAGCTGCGGGACTTGCGGCTTGTCCCGAAGCCCGTGTGGTAGAATTTACGGTGGCCCCCCAGGTGGCTCCTGCGTCTGGTTTGCCCTATCATGAGTGGTTAGTGGAGTTTTCGTCACCTCCTGCTTCTTTGGAGGCTTTTCAAGCGGCAGTCGATGCCTCGATGTGCGCCCAAAATATCTATTACCGAGATTTGATTTCGGGCTCGATCTTGCGTCCTTTAGTACTTACCTCCTTGCCATCAGGCGCATTTATCTCGTATATGAAGTCTCAGGGTAAATTAGGGGGCCAAAACAAAGTTCCCCGCCTCTCGAATGATCGGGTACTGGCGGAAGGGTTGTTAGCGGTTTAGTCTGAAATGTCGATTAGAGTACCTGAGGGCACTATTGTGCGAAATAAATCGTGAGGCACGCAAAGGGCTTTTCAGGTATTGACAACTTTTGTCAATTCGCGAAAATGTCGCAAATTGCTATCAAAAATAATAACCCTATGAAAAAGAGCCTAATTAGATCCGTTTTTGCCTTAGCCATTTTAGCGTCCATGAGTTCATGTGCTACTGTTTTAGGTGGCAGAGTGACCGAATATCAGCGTACGAAACCAGCTCCGGGCAAGCCAGCAAGAGAAATTAGAGCAGCCGCTTTAGTTGCAGATGTCTTGTTCTTTTGGCCTGGTGCTGTGATTGATTTTGTGACGGGAGCTATTTATAAACCGTATTAATTGGAAAAAATGGAACACATCTTCGGAGGTGTTTTTTGTGAATTAGCTTGTTTTCCCCTTAAACAAAGCCCAAATAGCCATACAGTGCCCGTGGCCTAAATCGAATTCTGTCATTAGCCATGTTCTCACTTGAGTGGCCGTTACGCCATCAATTAGTTTCCCGTTCTGTAGAAATCCTTTTTGCTCAGCTAAGGCTTTAAGGTCGTCGGGACTTTTTCCTGTTTTGGCCTGAATATTATCGAGGTAAGCTTGAAATGACATAGAGAGACTGTTATTTGATTTTACTAAATTATCAAATTGAATTAAAATTATATGCTACTTAGATCACTAATTTCCTTATACGATCGCGACCTGAAGGCCTTGCGAAAAGAGATTGAATCCTATCATGAGGAAGAGGCTATTTGGAAGAAAGCTGAGGGGATTAATAATCCTGCAGGGAATATATTTCTCCATTTGATGGGGAATTTGAATACCTTTTTCGGGGCAGTATATGCGAAAACGGGTTATGTACGCGATCGCCCGTTGGAGTTTTCTACGACAGGTTTATCTCGCGCCACACTTTTAGCGATGTTAGATGAAATTCATCCGATTGTGTTGCGTATCTTAAGCGAATTTCCAGAAGATAAATTAGGCCAAACATATCCTATTAAGATTTTTGAAGAGGAGAAAACAGTCTCCTATATTTTCATTCATTTGGAGACACATTTGGCGTATCATTTAGGCCAAATTAATTACCACAGGCGATTGCTAGACCACTAGGCGTTTTTTCCCTTAAACAAGGCCCAAATAGCTATACAGTGCCCATGGCCTAAATCGAATTCTCCTTATCTTTCGCCATGAAAAAATTACTGCTTCTTCTTCTCTTCATCGCTCACCTTTCTTTTGCCCAAACTTCCATTACGAAATGGTTTGGCATACTCAATGCCGGAGGGCGAAAGGTGGAAATGATTCTAAATATGTTGCCAGATACGAATGGGACATTTAAGTCGTCCTGGGATATTCCTGTCCAAAAAGTGAAGGCACTTAGTTCCACTAAGACGGACTGGAAAAATAGGTCTTTAGTGATTGAAATTAAATGGATCGCTGCGGGTTTTACGGGAGAATTAAGTGAAGATGGGAAAAAAATTACAGGCAACTGGGGTCAAGCAGGACAGCAATTTCCGCTCGTTTTAGAGCCCTATGTGGAGGGGAAAGTCATTCCTGAAGTCGAAAAGCCGCAGACGCCTAAAGCCCCATTCTTCTATGAATCGAGAGAGTTTGTTTATCAGGGGGCAAAAACCAAACTAACCTATGGAGCCACCTTAACTTATCCGAAAGAAGGAGGGAAGCACCCTTTTATTGTATTGATTACAGGGAGTGGGGCGCAGGATCGGGATGAGACCATTTTTGATCATAAACCTTTTGCCGTTTTAGCCGATTTTTTGACGAAAAATGGATTTGCTGTTATGCGGGTGGATGACCGTGGAGTGGGAAAATCAAATGGCGTTTTTCAGGCGAGTACAACTGGGGATTTTGCCATGGATGTGGAAGAACATTTGAATTATGCGAAGCAATTGCCGGAAGTGGATTCCACAAAAATGGGTTTGTTAGGCCATAGCGAGGGCGGCTTAATCGCGCCTATGGTGGCGGCTAGAAATAAGGCCGTAGCTTTTGTGATTTTGATGGCAGGACCTGGGGTGGATATTCCAGAATTAATGGCTGCCCAAAACGAAATGGTCTTACAATCCGTAGGCGTGTCGACCGAAGCCATACAAGCGTATTTGCCGCTTTATAAGGGTTTAATGAAGACGATTAATGCGGCTACGTCTAAGTCAGAGGCCCTATCAAAATCGACGGAATTAGTTCAAGAGTGGTTTAGCAAAACGGATAAAACGATCGTTAAAAACACGACGAATATCAGTTCGGAGGCAGATATTAAGACCTTCGTGAATCCTTTCGTGGAGAGTTTGTCTACCAAATGGTGGAAGTATTTTATCTCGTATCGTCCTGCTCCGGCTTTGGAGAAATTACAAATACCCGTCTTAGCAATGAATGGTTCCGCGGACATCCAAGTACCGGCAGAAGCAAACTTAAAGGGGATCCAAGCGGCGTTGAAGAAGGCAGGGAACAAACGTTTGACTTTGAAAAAATTCGATGGGTTGAATCACCTGTTTCAAAGATGCAAAGCCTGCACCGTGGCCGAATATGGAGAATTAGAAACGACCATCGAGCCGGAAGTCCTTTCGTATATAAAGACGTGGTTAGAAAATGAAAAAATACGATAATATGCACATCTCCATCACAGGCTTAAAGCCCAAAGGCCTGCTAGGGAGGAGGCGTTCGAATTGTTGATGGAGAAGGGGAAATATTATTGAAAACGGGACAATTATTAGAGCTTTAACTATATTTGTACAAACAAAACAAGCGCACGTATGATTATCGAACCGAGAATGAGAGGGTTTATCTGTTTGACTTCCCACCCGAAAGGATGTGAGCAAAGTGTCATAAATCAAATTAACTACGTTAAATCAAAGGGAGCCATCGACGGCCCTAAAAAGGTTTTGGTGATAGGTGCCTCTACTGGTTTTGGTTTAGCTTCTCGCATTACAAGTGCATTTGGTTCGAATGCGGCGACGATCGGTGTTTTCTTTGAGAAGGCGCCAGCAGAAGGGAAAACGGCCTCTCCAGGTTATTACAATAGTTTAGCGTTTCAAGCGCAAGCAGAGAAAGCGGGTCTTTATGCGAAGAGCATTAACGGTGACGCGTTCTCGAACGAAGTGAAAAAGCAAACGATTGATTTAATCAAGGCGGATTTAGGCCAGGTAGACTTAGTGATCTACAGCTTAGCTTCCCCAGTTCGTCAGCATCCGGTGACGGGTGTGTTGCACCGTTCGGTTTTGAAGCCTATCGGAGATACGTTCTCGGATAAAACGGTGGATTTCCACACGGGCATTGTGTCGGAAGTGACGATTACCCCTTGCAGCGATGAAGACATCGCGAACACGGTTCAGGTAATGGGTGGTGAAGATTGGAAGATGTGGACGGACGCGATGTTGAACGCCGGAGTTTTAGCGGAAGGCGCGATGACGGTGGCGTATTCGTACATTGGGCCAGATGTAACCGAGCCGGTTTACCGCAAGGGAACGATCGGAATGGCGAAAGAGCATTTAGAGGCGACGGCATTTGAGATTACGGAGGATTTGGCCAAAATAGGAGGCAAAGCATTCGTTTCCGTTAACAAAGCCCTAGTAACACAAGCAAGTTCGGCGATCCCTGTGATCCCTTTATATATTTCATTACTGTACAAAATCATGAAGGCGAAAGGCTCACATGAGGGTTGTATCGAACAAATCCAACGTCTTTACAGCGAACGCTTGTATACAAACGGCGGAATTCCAGTAGACGAAAAAGGCCGTATCCGTATCGACGATTGGGAAATGGATGAGGCTGTTCAAAAAGAAGTGGCTGAATTATGGAAAGGCGCAACAACGGAAAACCTTCCAGCGATTGGCGATTTGAACGGGTATAAATCAGACTTCTTAAATCTATTTGGTTTTGGTTTTGATGGTGTAGATTATGCAGCGGAGGCAAACGAAATGGTGGAGATTCCAGGTTTGATTACGGTAGTTGCAGAAAAATAAAATAGTTAAATAAAAGCTTCCAGCGTTAAAGCACCCAGCAATCCTACCACGGCGAGTATGGTTTCCATGATCGTCCAGGAGCGCAAGGTGTTTTTAATAGAAACTCCGAAGTATTCTTTGTACAGCCAAAATCCAGCATCATTTACATGCGATAATACCATCGATCCCGCTCCGATACTAAGCGCTAGTAAATTGGGATTCACTCCGGAATGTGCTAAAATAGGTAAAATTAAACCTGCGGTTGTGATGCCGGCGACGGTAGAAGATCCCGTTACGATGCGAAGTATGGCAGCAATTCCCCAGGCGATGATGAGGGGATTGATGGAGGAGTTTTGGACTACAGATAATAAGGCACCACCTACGTGCATGGACTGAAGAATCTCCTTAAATGCACCCGCACCCCCAAAAGTTAACATCAACGGCGCAATTTCTTTTATCGAATCTAACAGCCAAACCTGCATGTCAGCCCAAGCCACGTGCCTTCTAAATCCAAGCCAATAAATGGCAATCAGCAGTGAAACGAGTAAGGCAACGACTGGCTCTCCTAGGAAATCTAACACGGCAAATTGACCCTTGAAAACCGATTTCAGCGCGATCAAAATCACCGGCAATAACAGTACCATTAGGCTACTCGAAAGCGAAGGATTTTCCCCCTCCGTTTCCTCTTCCACAAACGACATAGGTTCAGATGGAATATGCTTCAGCGTTTTACCAAAAAGCCAGCCAGAAGCGAGCATCGCCGGAATCGAAATCACTATTCCATACCCTAGCGTCAATCCCATATCCGCTCCGGGCAAGTGCGTGACTAAATAATAGGGAGCCGGATGAGGAGGCAAAAATCCTTGCGTAATTGATAGTGATGCCAGCAGGGGAATACCTAAATAAACCGCAGGCATTTGATAGCGGGAGGCGGTCGATAAGACGAGCGGCGCTAAAAGTAAAAAGGCTACGGAATAAAATAAAGGTAGTCCCACAATAAAGCCGATAATCATGAAGGCAAAGGGGAGATTTTTAGGGCCAAACAATCCCACGATAAATTCCGATAGTACCCAAGTCGCCCGGCTTTTTGCGACCATTTTTCCTAGCATTGCACCTAGTACAATAATGGGAACGATAGAACCCAAGGTTCCGCCTATCCCTTTTTGAATAGCTGCGATTGTCTCATCTGTGCCTAAATGCCCCGCTAATCCTAAGCCTACTGATACCACCATAAAGGAGATAAAGGGTTGGAGTTTAGCCACTGAAATCAGTAGGACCAAAACAATAATAGCCAAACTAATTAGGATCCCAATGCTCATGTAGTTTACTTTTCTAATAGCGCATTTACGCACCAAAGCAGTGGTCCTTGGCCATGCAAATCACCCGTGATGCGCTTGCGATCTAGGTAATATTGGTGGTCATTTTTCTTGTTTGTTCCCTCGCAAATTTCGGTTAAATCACCGTTCTCGTTGATGTAATCTTGCAATTTAATCCAGGCTTTACGCGCCGCTGTTCCGTAGGTTTTCTCGTCTAGCCAGCCCTTTTTCACGCCCACAATAAAGGCATAGGTAAACATTCCTGTGCACGACGTTTCTGGCCATGCATTCGGGTCATTAATCAGCTGATGCCACATGCCTTGCTTGTCTTGGTGTTTTAATAAAACGCCCATCATGTCTAAATAACCGCGCATGATGCGAGGACGGTGTGGATTATCTTTTGGCAATACTTTTAATAAATCTGCCATTCCCGCTGCTAACCAACCATCGCCGCGACCCCAGTAAAAAGGCACGTCCGGCGCGTGATAAAATAAGCCATCTTTATTCTGAAGCGTATCTAGATATGCGACCATTTCGTAGGCCGCGCGATCTAAGTATTTGCGGTTTTTCGTGACTTCATACGCCTTCGCCTGAACCGCTGTAATCATGTACATATCATCCATCCAAAAGCGCGTCACCCAACTCAATCCCGCCGCATACCAATTCCGCACTTCAAGTTTCAGACTCATATATTCCTCTGGACTCAAGGTCTTAAATTCCTCATCCGCATACGCCATACCCAGTTTTTTCAATTCTTCGTTTCCATTCTCTACATAAACCGCCAGCGGAATCGCACCAAAAACAAAGTTATCCACGTGGTTTTTCTTCGGTTGTAAATGCGCTTCTTCCTTCAGTAATAAGGCAGTCTTTGCATGCAATCTTGTTTGCAAATCTTTGTCATTTGTCTTCTTCGCAAAGCCCAAAGAACCAAGCCAAGTACACACATCCGGGTAGGTGATTTGGGTCGCTGGAGGGTTCGGAAATGTCACCCCGTAGCGGGAGTGAGGGACAGCCATAAATCGCTCCGCCGTTCTTTTCCCCACCGTGATAGGATCGGCTTTTTTAGGCCAATTTGTGAACACTTTTTGCGCCATCATGGGCGTAGCTACTAACAGAAATAAGAGGATTTTTTTCATAGTTATTTTGCCCCATCGAGGGTACTTTGTTTCGTTTGATCAAGGATGGCTGCGCGACCTTTTGCGTTCGATATTTTCAATACCACGGCATTCGGCCATTTGTTATTCGTATAGAATCTTTGTCCATTGACAGCGCTAATCGTTAGTCCTAGCGGGCTGGCTGACACATAGGTTTTCGCATCAAAGTTTTGCTTGTATTCCACTAATTCAGCCTTGTAACCCAGTATTTCGACGGTCGTTTTATCTGAACCTAGGACATTATGTAATACAAAATTCTTGCGTTCGCCGTATTTCCAGTCGTCCGGAGAAGACCTTAAGATGAAGGCATAAATGTATTTTTCGTCGTTCGATTGGGTATACCAAACTCCTTCCTCTCGAATGATGGGCATCGGCTTCACGGCATAAATAGCCTCGGAATAAGCGAAGTTCCAAAGCGCCATTTCCCGCAATATCGCTTCCTGCTCTATCTGAATTTCGCCGTTCGGTTTAGGCCCCACATTCAACAAAAAGTTACCGCCTTTTGCCCGAATTTCAGCAAGCATATTGATGACATGTGTTCCCGATTTTTGCGGATCATTTGTCGGCTTGTATTGCCAATCCGTTCCCATTGTATAACACGCTTCCCATGGACGTGGTAAGGCCGCATTAGGAGTCGTTTGCTCTGGAGTTTTCATCGCATCCCGCGTGATCACTAAATCAGGATTGATAGACCAAGCAAATTCACGCAAGCCGTCACCCGGACCATCGATAAACAGGATATCGATCTTGCCGTATTGAGTGAGTAACTCTTTTAATTGAGCCTTATCATATTCCATCAAGCCCGGATTCGTCATCGGATAATGCGCCGGATCTTGTGCTCTTCCGATGGGCTGTTTGTGCTGGTGCAAATAGTAGAAATCGTCTGGAGAGAAATACAATCCTACGGCGATACCTTCTGCGCGATAAGCCTCTACGATCTCTTTAGTGACATCCCTTTTGAAGGGCGTATTCATTACGTTAAATGGAGTTGTTTTGGTTTGAAACATCGCAAAACCCGCATGGTGTTTTGCCGTAAAAACCACGTATTTCATCCCCGCTAGTTTAGCCAGGCGAGCCCAGTCTTTGGGTTTAAATTGTTCTGGAATAAAATAGGATGGAAGCTCCTTGATATATTTTTCTACGTAGGCATCTGAAGCTCCAGCGAGCGAATGGCTGATGACGCTGCCTAAACTCACATCCACATTCCAGTGGATAAACATCCCAAAACCGAGGTCTTGAAACCATTGAACGCGTTCGGGTTTGTTAGTTGTTTGCTGAGCGAATGCGGATAAACTTAGCAGGCAAAAGAGTAGGAGCTTTTTCATATAACTAAAAGAGTTAACTCCTGCTAATATACTAATAATCAGCTCTCCGCGTGCTTCTTGAAGTTATCTAAAATCAATTGCCAACCAGCCTGTTGCATCTCTTCTGGGTTCTGATTCTCGGGCTCGAATTCTTCTAAAACGTGGATCCCATCTGGTGTTTCTGAGAAATTAACTCGAACTTTTCTGCCATCTCCCAAGGTAAATTCGATCGTTTTCTCTGGAATAATGTTTGTGTAAGTTCCCCAAAAATCAAAGGACATCGACCCGTCTTTTGAGGCCATCTCGTAGTGAAATTCGCTTCCCACTTGTAGGTCATTTTTCGCAGAAGGGCAGCACCAATCATCGCTGGCGAAGTTCCATTTCGTGATGTGTTCTTCTGAAGTCCAGCATTCCCAGACATGGGAGATCGGAGCTTGGATGGTATTTTGTACGGTGATAAAGGCCATAAGAGTGTTTTGAGATTGATTTATTCGTTTGGAAAGGGAATCATTAAACTACGTTTCATCAAAATATCGGTTTGCGCATCATCGCCTAGTTGGAAGATGTGCTGATCGAATTGAATAAATCCCTGCTTCTCGTAGAAGCGAATCGCACGTGGATTATGTTCCCAAACGCCTAGCCAGATATAAGGGGCTTTTCGTTCATGCGCAATGGACAAAGCTTGTTGATAAAGTAGTGAACCCACCTCTTTTCCGTGGAATTCTTGAAGCACATAGATGCGCTCAATTTCGAGTGCATCTGGATCCTGCTGTTCGCTTTGTGCATCACCTATGTTCACTTTCAAATACCCCAGCACTCTACCGTCCATTTCCGCGAAGTAAAACTGGGAATTTTTATTTTCTAGTTCATTGCTCAGCTTTTCAACAGAAAATCCTTCTGCTACATAGTTCGCTAAATTCTCCTCCGAATTTCCCTCTGCGAAAGTTTCCACAAAGGTTTTTCTGCCTATCGTTTGCAAAGCAGGTAAGTCATGGAATGAAATTTTTCGAATTTTGATCATGGCCTTCAAAGATAGCAGGTTTGCCGTTTAAATAATAAAGCATCATTTTAAAAAAGAAATACCGAAATTCATCCTATGAATTCTTCCCGCAAAACCTCCTTAGCTGCCGGCATCCTATACCTGCTCACGTTCATTTCGATCCCGACCTTGTCGTTGTATCATGAAATTCACCAGCCTACTTTTATTCAAAGTACGGCCCCCTCTTCCGATGTGGTCATCGGCGGGATGTTGGAATTGCTGATGGCTTTGTTTTGCATTGGGACAGCCATTGTTCTGTACCCCGTTTTGAAGAAACAAAATGAGGCTCTTGCGTTAGGGTTTGTGGCGGCTCGTGTATTAGAAGCGTCCTTGATTTTTGCGGGTGTTGCGGCTCTGTTAACCGTCTTGCAAATGCGCACTTTAGGGGTGGAGGCTTCGGTGATGAGCCGCGGTCTAGTGATGCTCTATGATCGTTTGTTTTTGATAAGCCAAAGTTTCATCCCTGCCATCAATGGTCTTCTTTTAGGTACACTTTTATACCAAAGTCGTTTAGTTCCCCGCCTTCTACCCATTATCGGAATTATCGGTGCGTTTACTTTGACTGCCGGAGATGTTGCCGTTCTTTTCGGACTAATTGATCAGCATGCACCGCTTGCAGGTATATCTGCTATCCCCATTGCACTATGGGAATTTTCGCTGGGAGTTTATTTAGTGGTGAAGGGTTTCAAGCACTAATTTAGGCTTGTCCGTTTGGATCAAATCGACCCCTAATTTAGTGGCCTTCTTGTAGTTAGTTTCGGTGTCTAGCGGACCGAGTAAATCTGTAAAAACACGAATATTTTTCGAATGGATTTCATCCACCATTTCTTGCGTTAAACTTAAAAAAGAAGCGTCGAAAGCAGCCGGATTAAGTGATGCTATTTTAGATTGAATTTCTTCTTTATTACGAAGGCTGGGCATTAATCGCGCTTGAGGAAATACCTGTTTTAGCGAAAGCAAAAAGGAATCATTTCCATAAAAATAGGATTCATCTGCGAGTTTATATTTTACTAGTACTTCCACTAATGGAGCAGGAGCAACGTCCTTACAATCCACATAAATATAAGTTTTCTTTTTATGCCAAAAATTCCATCGCGAGATCAGTTGACATACCTCTTCTAATGTCGGTATTCTTTCCTTATCAAATTCGATAGAACCTTTACCTGCGGAGAATTCTCTTATCTCAACAAAGCTTTTGTTTTTCAGAGGTCCCTCTCCGTTCGTAGTTCTATTTAGAGTGCCATCATGAAGAATGACTAATTTCCCATCAAGGGAGGTGCGCACGTCTATTTCTATAAAATCGACACCTACTTTTAAGGCCTCTTTATAGGTAGCTAATGTATTCTCAGGCGCCCATCCTGTATTTCCGCGGTGTGCAGAAATCAGGATAGGTGCAAGAGTATTAGTTTGCTGTGCTTGAACCTGAAAGGAGCTTACACAAACTAGAAATAGGAGTACTAAAAATCGTTTCAACAATTACTTTGTAAAATCCGTGTAAGAATCAGACGTTGCCTTTGTACGCAATTCGATCTTAGGATTTGTTAAGGCAAAATCGTCTAAATTTTCAATGGTACGATTTCCCACAGTTATACGAATATAATTTTTGCCTGAGATCAATTGAGCGGGACTTAATAAAAAACTAAGTTTCGCACTATTTTGTCCAACTGGGGAATTGACTACCAAATCATTCAATCCCTTCACTTTGAAAAAATAGAATTTAGCCGATTGGTTTACCACTGGGAAGTAAATGTTTGCCGGAACCGCTTTACCATTTACAATAACTTCTGGTAAGTCGAATGGATTTAAATGATGAGCGTCCATGCTTACTTGAGCGAAAGCAGCCTCTGTTTTTGCGTCATAAGTAAATGTAAGTAAACGAGAAACAGCAGTTTTCGGATTATCGCCCAAACGAATTGTATCAGCCTCATTTGTGAGTTGAATAGTGGCGTACTGAGCGCTTGCACTTGAGTGAATAAGTACCGCAAAACATAAGCTTAAGAATAGAACAAATTTTTTCATTTGATTATTTAATTAGTTAAGCAAGCAAGTACCAATTATTGTCCGAAAAAGGTATTACCGAATTGTTAAAAAAGTCAACCTCGCTATAGATTTCACTAAGCTATTTTTAGAGAGAAAAACCTTTAAATTAGGCTAATTTCGAAGGGTTAAAAATCACGCCATTTTTAACAGAAAATAGCCTATTCCTTAACCATTTGATAAAATTCTGAGAGGCTATTCGTGTTATTTTTGAATAGATAAACACCTAAATAATCTGATTATGGAAATGCCCTTAAATCTCACTGAAGGCCAAAAAGAGCTTGTTAAATCTGTTTTTGAATCGTATTCGACAAAAGTAAAATCCATTTTTGATGTCGATTATTACATCGATCAAATTTTTGAAACTTGCATTTTTCAATCTGAAGAATTTGATCTTTCAAATGACAACGTTTCAGGTGATTTAGCGGTGTGCTATTTCAACTTGATTTATGATTATTTAGACTTAGTTTACGAGGAGGTAGCTTAAGCGCATTTTTGCTGAAAATTCGTAACTTGTCCTACTCAATTTTTACGATTTTCAAGCGCAAATGCAAATCCCTATTTACCAAGTCGACGCCTTTAGCAACCAATTATTCAAAGGAAACCCTGCCGCAGTATGCCCTTTAACCGAATGGCTGCCGGATGAACTGATGCAAAACATTGCTCAGGAGAATAATTTGGCCGAAACCGCCTTCATCGTTCCCGCTAGTGAGGGTTATGAAATTCGCTGGTTTACTCCCACTGTGGAAGTGGATTTATGTGGCCACGCTACCTTAGCCAGTGCGCATGTGGTGTTTCAGGAGTTGGGTCATTCAGGTGAAAAGGTGGAATTTTATTCACCCCGGAGCGGACCCTTGACGGTAACAAAAAGAGGGGATGAATTAGTGCTGGATTTTCCAAGCGATACGATTTCTCAAATCGATGTAGAACCCCTTCATAGCACCGGACTTTCCAAAGCCCCTAAAGCCGTTTATAAAGGCAAAACAGATTACCTTTTTGTCTATGATACAGAGGCAGAAATCAGAGCACTCATACCCGATTTTGAAGTCTTGAAAACGCATCCGGTTCGCGGGATCATTGTGACGGCTCCAGGTGAAAAGGTGGATTTTGTGTCTCGGTTTTTTGGTCCAGCATGTGGGGTAAATGAGGATTCGGTGACGGGTTCTGCCCATACGACTTTGACCCTTTATTGGTCTTCGGTTTTAGGAAAAACCACTTTGTCCGCTCTTCAATTATCCCAAAGATCAGGTTCCTTGATCTGTACGCTAAAAGGAGATCGCGTGGAAATAGCCGGGAAAAGTGTACTATATTTGCGAGGCGAGATTAATGTGTAAAGATGAAAAATAGTAAACCTGCTAAATCGGGCGGAATGCTGGGGAAGAAAACCGTGAATGAGCTTCGGAAAAACGATAAAATTATTCCCAAAAGTCCGTTTAAAAGTAATTTGGTAAAAACAGTCAATAAGCGAGTAAACAATCCATATAAATTATAATAAACATGAAAAAATTATTCACCTTTTTTGCCATTCTAGCGATGGCAACAGGCTTAAACGCCCAAACTCCTAAGGCAAACCTAGTGAAAGACTGGGAGCGCGCACGTGCTTACACGAAAGAGTATTTAGATGCGATGCCTGAAAGTGGTTATGCCTTAAAACCGACGAAAGAAATGCGTTCTTTCGCAGGCCAAATGTTACACCTTTCAGATGCGATCTACATGTTTGTGGGAACAGCAACGGATGTTGCGCCTACGGCTAAAGAGTTAGAAAAATCGAATGATGTGGTTAAGGCTAGCGTAACGGAGAAAGTATTAGCGGCCTATGATTTTGCGATTAATGCTATCAAGAATGTGCCGGACGCAAAATTAGCGGAGTCGGTGAAACTGTTCGGGCGTTTTGATATGACAAAGGGCCAAGCGATCGATAAAGCGTTTGAACACCAAACACACCACCGAGGTCAAGCAACCGTGTATATTCGCCTAGCAGGTGCGACTCCTCCGCAAGAGAAGTTGTTCTAGTCGAAACATTTTTCGATGAAAAGGGTTTGTCTTTGTAGGCAAGCCCTTTTTTTATGCAAGGCGTTAAGAAACAACATTTACCTTCCAAAACCTGTCCCGTATGCAACCGCCCCTTCGCCTGGCGCAAGAAATGGGAGAAGAATTGGGATCAAATCATCTACTGTGGTGAAAAGTGTAGACGTAACAAATAAGTTTACTGACGAGGACATCGACCGCATCATTCAAATGGCGTGGGAAGATCGTACGCCTTTTGAGGCGATTGAATTTCAGTTTGGGCTGAAGGAAAAAGAGGTCATCGAATTCATGCGATTGAACAGCAAGGAGTCTAGTTTTCGGATGTGGCGCAAACGCATGACGGGTCGTGGCACGAAACATTTGCAAAAGCGCGTCTCGGTAGACCCCCGCTTTAAATGCACCTTACAGCGTAGCATTAGCCTCAATAAAATCAGCAAACGCTAGTGGAATTCCCTACGACACTTGAGGCCGTTTATGCTAGAATCGATGCATTCGATCCGGCACATTATGCTCGTTCCCGAAATTTTCTGAACGGTGGAGTTTCCTACTTATCCCCGTATTTATCCCGCGGATTTATCACGGTTCCCCAAGTGGTAGCTCGACTAAAAGGCCGCGGTATCGGTATGGAACAGGCGGAAAAATTCATACAAGAATTAGCCTGGCGGGAGTTTTATACCCGTACTTGGTTTCAGAAAGGTGATGGAATATTTAGTGACATTCGCCATCCGCAAGAGGGAGTGCTGAACAGCGGAATCCCAGAAGCGGTGGTAAAGTCGGAGACGGGGATTCGTTCGTTGGATACCTTCTTAGCCACCTTTCCACAACGCGGTTATCTACATAATCACCTGCGCATGTACCTCGCGGCCATCACCTGCAACGTGGGAAAATACCATTGGTCAGAACCTGCGGCTTGGTTGTATTACCATTTGATAGACGGGGACCTAGCGAGTAATGCCTTGAGCTGGCAATGGTGCGCGGGCACTTTTAGCAATAAGCTCTATTATGTGAACCAAGAAAACATCAATAAATACACGGGCAGCAGACAACAGGGCACATTTTTAGATTGTACCTACGAGGAATTACCCTTGCTTCAGGTGCCAGAGGAATTGAGAAAATCAGCGAAAGCAGATCTAGTTTTCATTCCTCCCGTGACGAAAGCACTCGAGATTCAGGAAGATATTCCCACTTTCGTGTATACTCATTATACCCTCGATCCTACTTTCCATGAAGGGGAGGAGGGCAACCGAATTTTGGTCTTAGAACCGAGTCATTTTGCGAAGCACCCCATGTCTCCGCTGACGATGGAGTTTATCCTTTCACTCGCGGAAAACATACCCGGAATTCAGATTTATTATGGGGAATATTCGGATTTAGGCGTGCGTGGAATTTTCCGTGACCACCCTATCAATTCCCATTTTCAAGGGGTGCGCGAAGCACATCCGACGCTCGTGCCCGGACTTTTAGGGGAGTTCAATAGCTTCTTTTCTTATTGGAATAAATTAAGCAAAAAGCTGATTTAGAAAGGCTTCTGCGTTGTTTAGATGCGTTTCCTTTTTTTCCAAAGGCATCTTGTCCCAGGTACTTATCAGCATCGCCCAGCGTGGATTTTTGCGGAATGTCTCCCGTTGTTTATCTAAGAATCGCCAAAATAACCCATCCCAAATTTCCTGCCATTCGCCCTTCGGATAGTCACTCATTTTCAAGATGTAATTGGACCCGCAGATATAGGGTTTCGTCGTCATCAATCCGCCATCGCTGAATTGCGACATGCCATAGACATTAGGAACCATCACCCAATCATAGGCGTCAATGTACATTTCCATGAACCAGCGATAGACCGCGTCGGGTTTGATTTCACATAATAACATGAAATTCCCCAGTACCATTAAGCGTTCGATGTGGTGATTATAACCCGTTTTCAAGAGCTTACGAATCGTCTGATCGATGGGTTCTAAGCCAGTTTTTCCAGTATAAAAAGCAGCAGGCATTTCGTTCGTGAAACCCCAGTAATTCGTGGTCCGTTGCTGCACGCTTATTTTGCGATAGAGTAATTGGACAAATTCACGCCAGCCGATAATTTGGCGAATAAAGCCCTCCACGCTGTTTAATGGGCCATTGCATGCTGCTACACGTGCCACGACATTAGCAGGATTAAGCAATCCCACATTAATCAACGGGCTTAAAATGCTATGAAACAAAGTTTTTTCTTGTGCTTTGATCGCGTCTTCGTAATCGCCAAACAAGTGCATCCGTTCCCTTAAAAACAGCTCTAAGGCTGCTTGCGCCTCCGCGTGTGTCACGGGATAATATGCCCCGGAAAAGGGCATGGCACTAGACCCAGGGTTATCTGGGAAATGCTGTGAAACATAGCTCACGGCCTCGCTAATGTATGCGTTCGGAACGGCCTCTGGAAAGGGTGCCGGAATGACCGTATTCTTCGGGATTTTCTTTCTGTTTTCGGAGTCGTAGGTCCACTGGCCTCCCGTCGGTTTGCCATCTTCTTCTAGCAAGATGCCACGGTCTTTGCGCTGTTGGGTATAGAAGGCGGTTTGGTAATAGGGCTTGCGATTTCCTAACAAGTTAATGTCTGTATTTAGGAAATTAGGACTAGGTAAAAAACGTACGCTGCCAGACCTACGCAAACGTCTCTCTAGCAAATAATCATTCGGATCGAATAAGGTAATATCGCCTTTTACGGCCTTGCCTAGAGAGACTTCCGAAGAGCGGGAATCTTGCGAATCTATATACTCCACTGTCTTTCCCGCCTCACGAAGTCGATCCGCAAAAGCGCGCATGCTAGCCCGGTGGAAAATCAGTTTCTGCTTGTGAAAGGCGTATTTTTTGAAGAATAAATCGGATTCAACAAGGTAGAACACGTCAGCTTCTTGAGCTAGCGTTTCCTCAAATAATTGGTGCGGAAAAATCAGAAATGCGCTCATTTGTTCACGTGTTTTTGGAGGATACGACTACTTTCTTTTCGGGCCGTACGCGTCTTACGCATCGCCCAAACTTGATCCGACGCCGCCTTGCGTGTCACACTTAAATCAACCACTGGGGCAGGATAATCCACGCCTATTTTAACCCCATACAAGGTCTGTTCCATGTCACTCAATTTCCATGGTTCATGGATTAAGGTGACAGGAACCGCAGCTAATTCCGGCACCCATTTTTTGATGAAAACACCATCGGGGTCGTGTGCGTATGAATTCTTCACCGGGTTATAAATTCGGATGGTATTAATTCCCGTCACACCTGCTTGCATTTGAATTTGTGGATAATGAATTCCGGGTTCGTAGTCGAGAAATTGCCGTGCTAAAAAGTGCGCTAAATCTCGCCAATCCTGCCAGAGATTAAAGACAAAAAACGACACCACCATTGCTCGCATTCTGAAATTCAAATAGCCGGTGGCTACGACACAACGCATGCAAGCATCCACTAAAGGCACACCCGTTTTTCCCGTTTGCCAGGCTTCGATTAATGCGGGATCTCGTGGCTTTTCTAAGCCTTGATAGGCCTTATTCACGGACTCAAATTCCATGCGCGATTCGTCTTCAAACTTCTGTATAAAGTGGCTCTGCCAATGAAGCCTAGATACGAAATTCTGCATAGAACGCTTGTTTCGAGCCGTTTTATAGTGTTGCATCGTGAAGGTATATGCCATCCGCATGCTGATATTTCCGTAGGCTAAGTAGGGAGAAATCCGACTGCAGGCTTTTCGACTTGCCTCCGGTTTACTGATTAATGAACTGTACCCAACGTGCCTGGTTTCGATGAAACTTTTCAAATATTTCCAGCCCCAGTATTCTCCGCCTTCCTGGAAGATGGGATTGCGTGTACGAAAAGACGATGGTAATTCAGGACCCTTTTGAGCGGCATAAAAATCAGCAGGTAAAGTCAGTAAATTCCAATCATCCTCTCGTTGAAAAAAGGGTTCGCTGCGCATCGTCGACTCCCAACGCTGCTGCCAGGTTTTCCGGGATTTTAATCGGCGAATGACACCATTCGTAGGGGTCTCTTTCCAAGTAATTCCGGCACTCAAGCAAAAGGCCGCTACGTCCTTATCCCGCTGAAAACTCAGCCCATTGCCTATCTCCTCGTGTGAATAAAGGGTCTGGATATCGTACTCTGAAGCGAGTGCCTGAAATCCTGGGAGCACTTCAGAATGGAATACATATAGCTGGCCATTTCGGTCCTCCAGCCTTCCTTGCATTTCCACTAAAGACTCGTGAATAAAACGCCAGTGACGCACATCGCTATCCGGGAAAGCGATAAGTGAGGGCTCGAAAAAATAGACTAAGAGGGTGGGAATTCCAGCGTCCAAAGCCCGGTACAAAGGTTCGTGATCCGTAAAACGAAGATCCCGTTTAAACCAGACAATATTGATGGGGGACTTTGGCATACTTTAATAACTTAAAAGGCCACCGGATGTTTTAAAAAGAAAAAACGTACCTTTGCATCTTCTTAAATTTTCAATGTATCAAAATGAAACAATTAGTAACTTTCTGCCTTTTATTCATAGCCACTTTATCGCTTAAAGCCCAAACGGGTAGTATCGAAATGAGCACCGGCGGATTCTCCTTTATTCCTGCATTTACCTCGAAAGAGCCTAATATTATTGTTAACGCTAGTACGAATCCGAAAAGAAGATTGACAGGTGCGATGATGTACATGATGCGTATGCAAAGCATGACGCCCACGACGGTGGCCTTGTTTACGCGTTACCGTTTTATAAATAAGAAATTTAAGGCTACGGCCGGGATTCATATTCCCGCATTTCAGATGACGGAAGATTACAAAGTGACTAGTTTTTTTGGTCGTGAATTAACCTTGAGTTATCCTGTTAGCTCGAAATGGAATGTGGGGTCCTTTATTTTGAATGGAAACGCCCGAAACACCGATTTTAAAGTGACGCTTATCTCAGGAAACACGAATTACCACCACCAGAAGTGGAATTTTTTAACGCAAGGATATTATTTGACGGTAGGAGATTTAACGGGTATGGCGGAGACGATTTCTTATGATATTGACAAGCATTTTCAGGCCAAAGCCTTTGGCAATATTACTCTCACAGATGGGCAAGTAATCGGAACCGTGAGTATCAAATATACCCTATAAATTCTTCGCCTTAAAGGTCCAAGTAAAGACAAATTCAGCGACGATTTCGCCTGCCTGATTTCGTCCAATCGAAGTCACTTGCAGCTTAGTTCCCGCTGGATTTGTTAAGGCCTCATTCACTGTATCGCGCAAAGCCTCGCCATCTTCGCAGGTAAAAATAATCACACCCGTCGCCTTTTTGACGAACTTAGCCTCCAGCTTTTCCACCAGCATACTCACCGCTGGCTTGCGTTTGAACACTTGCCCAAAAGCCAGCATCCCACAACTCATCTCCGCGGCCATCGCCTCTACGGCAAAATACATGGAACGGAAAGGGTTCTGATTAAACCAGGAAAGTTTCACGCGAACCCCACAGGACTTATCATCAAAATGCGCGATTGACAATCCGGCCCAGAAAGCGGCGGATAGCTTTTGGAATACAAAAAATGGAAAGAGTACCGGATTCGTAATGATCCGTTTAAAAGCGGGGAAGTGTGGGTTCATCGGATGCCATGTTCTGAACCAAAGATATAAAAAAAGGGGCGATTAAGCCCCCTTCTATTAATAACTCAATCCCAGTCCGAACTTAAACAACCCATACCCCGGACCTTCCATATATCCCGGAACATCTGATTTATTTGCCTCGACTGCCGCCTGACTTACCGGAGTCGTGAACGGCATCTTACCCGTAGGGCTATAAGCCCCCGTCACGACATCTAATAGGGCATCTTGTGTAGTTCCAAAAGTCGCGATAATCGACTTCGCCTTTCCTTTGTCAATCTCTTCGATCACCCAAGGGTTCGTGTAATTGATGGCCACAATCGTTGGCTTCGCGTTTAAAATTTCATTTACGTGATTCACATCGATGCGATTTGCAGATAGATTCAAATCAATTTTAGTTCCTTGTGAGCTGAACAAACCACCACTCGAAGGGATCAACCACAATAAAACCACATCTGCCTCTTCTTTTGTGTTCACGAATTCTAATCCTGGGTAGTTTGGTTTCGATACCTTGATGGCATCGCCCGGGTTACGACCATTGTTTAGGTAAGTCTCGAAATAGACTTTGGTCTTCTTCGCGATAGGCAAACGCTTCTCATCGTTACGTACCAGTACGATCGATTTTCGAAGGGCTAAATTAGCCGCTTCCACCGCCTCTTTATTTCCTACAATTTTTGCCGCCTCGTCTACATTTACGTAAGGATTTTCAAACAAGCCTAACTCGAATTTTTCTGTTAGTAATTTCGCCACTGATTGGTTAATGCGTTCTTCAGATACTAATCCTTTCTTCACCACTTGAATCAAGGTAGTCGGGTCTGCTGCACCTGAGAAGATGTCAACGCCCGCTGTTAAAGCTTTTTGGTAACGCTCTTCTATGCTTAGTTTTTCCACCCCCCAAGGCATCATTTCGATAGGACCCGTATCCGAATTGATGATTCCTTTGTAGCCTAATTTACCTTGTAAGGAATCGCGGATAATGGCTTTGTTAAAAGAGAATCCTACCTCCTCGAATTCCTTGCCTTTTGGCGCAGAATAATACGGCATGATGGCTGAAGTTCCGGCTGCAATCGCGGCCTTAAATGGTTTCACGTGGTAGGAGAACATATTGCCCGGATAGTGCGCAAATTTTCCCCAGTCGAAGTGCGAATCTTGTCCACCCTCTTGTGGGCCACCACCTGGGAAGTGTTTCGTGGTCATTGCTACGGATGTATTCGAAAGTTTCTTGCCTTGGAATCCTAATACGATTTGGGTAATCATGTTAGAAGTTAAGTCAGCATCTTCGCCAAAAGTACCTTCCACACGACCCCAACGTGGTTCCGTCGCTAAATCTGCCATATACATATAGCCTTTGCGAAGACCAACCGCGCGCCATTCAGTCGCCGCTGTTTCTGCAAATTTGCGCGTTAAATTAAAGTCGCGCATCGCCGCTAAACCTAATTCACCAGGCCATTTAGAGAAGGCTGTCACCCCCACACTTAAGCCCACAGAGGCATCAGTCGTCACGTGATTACGTGGATTAGAAGCCACGATCGCAGGAATTCCTAAGCGGGTACCTTCGCAAAGTTCCTGCAGGTTATTCGACCACTTAGCCATTACCGCGGGCTCTGTATTTGCCCGCAAAATGAAGTGGCGTAAATGAAATTGAGTTACCCCTTTCGTTGTTCCAGCGGCAGCCATATTAGGAGCCCCTAGTGGCTTACGAGTAAACATATTTGTATTTTGAACCAGATCCTCTTCATTAAAACCATCTGTGATGGTAGTTTTAGGTCCCGCTTGTACCCCTTGTGCAAAAACTTGGTCGCCTCCCATACGCGTCGTGCTGATCAGCATGAAGCCTATTTTTTCTTCCAAAGTCATCTGCGAAACTAAATCCTTCGCCCGTTCCGCTACTGGCAAACGCCAATCTTCGTATTTATCGAGTTTATTATTTTTGTTCAAGTCCTTGAACGATAACTTTCCTACCTTAAGTGTAGGCGTTTTAACTGCAACAATAACTGGCTGATTTTGAGCAACTAGAGAGCTAGATGCGAAAAGTAAGGCAAGCAGAACACGTGATTTCATAGGTTTTTTCTTTCTTTGTATAGTAAAGCACATTCGAACCTATTTCTAATCAGATGAAAAACCCTAATGTAGACGTATTCATACAAAGTGCCGACAAGTGGCGAACAGAGATGGCCTATTTAAGGCATATTTTACTCGATTGCTTGATGATCGAAACGGTAAAGTGGAATACGCCGGTGTACATGGTGGGTTCGAAAAATTTGATTGCTATTTCTAGTCTGAAAGAGCATTGTGCCTTGAATTTTTTCAATGGTGCCTTATTACAGGATCAGGAGGGCTTATTAATTAAACCCGGAGAACATACGCAACTAGGTCGTTGGATGAAGTTTAATTCGGTGGAGCAGATCCAAAAGCAAGAAGATCTCATTAAGGCCTATATCCTCGAAGCAATCGAAGTAGAAAAGCTAGGACTTAAACTAGAGAAGCCAGCAGAGATACCTTACCCGGAGGAATTAGTTACCATTTTTGCCGCGAAGCCTGCTTTGAAAACAGCATTTGAAAAACTTACCAATGGTCGCCAACGCGCGTACCTCCGCTTTTTTACCGATGGAAAGCAATCCGCAACACGCACAGCCCGCATCGAGAAAAACGAAAAATATATTTTGCGCGGATTTGGTGCCACTGATTGTATCTGTGGATTAACAAAGAAGAAGCCGGGGTGCGATGGATCGCATCGGGCGATAGAGAATTTTAAGAGATGACGTAAAGAAGTCTTATGTCTGACGTTTTTTGGTATGCTTTTTAACCCCAATTTTGCCCTATGAATTTTGGAGAACAATTAAAGGAAATCCGCACCTCGAAGGGATTAACCCAGAACGAGCTTTCAGACAAGAGTGGCATCGCTTTGCGGACCGTTCAACGCATGGAACGCAACGAAGGGAAGCCGAGTTTGTATTCGATGAATGCGATCGGGGAAGTATTAGGGGTGAATTTGACTTTGTTGTATGCTCCGGATGTTGAAACCGAAAAACGAAATGTTATGGAAAGTACAGACGTACAATTGTGGGCTATCGCGAAAAGCCGTGCCAAATTCAAAAGGAGCCTTGGTTCTTATTCTATTGTCATCCCTTTTCTGTGGGTAATTTGGTTTTTAACCTCACAAGATAAAGATATTAATCGCATACCTTGGCCCATCTGGCCTATGTTAGGCTGGGGTATAGGTCTAGCGATTCAATACATGAAAGCGTATATAATTCAAGTGGGATCTTTAGAACAACGGGAATACGATAAGTTGAAGAAAGGCGAATAAAGTGTATGTTTTGCCTTTTTTCATAAACCCTTCAGGAATCACTGGAGGGTTTTTTTATCCCTTTTCTTCTACTCTATTTAAATTAATTCTAAATAAGCTTGCGTTGTAAGCGATCTCGTTGTAGTTTTGTTTGTTATTTTTAATCAATCTAAATAAAAACAAAGCGAAAATGTTTGCTTCAATCCGCCTAATAGTACTTTTTTCCTTATTCTCCCCCCTAATTTTGGGCCAAACAGCTCAACTCGTGGGTAACATCAAAGACCTTCAATCCAGACCCGTTTCAGGAGTCACCGTTCGATTAGTAGAAGGTAAGAAAGGAAAATTATCCGATGAGCAGGGAGTATTTGAATTTCGGAATCTTGCTTCAGGAATCTATACCATTCAAGCTTCTTTTGTAGGTTTTAAAACCTTGGTTCAAAAGATTCAGCTAGAGGAAGGGAAGACGCTCTCTCTTTCTTTAGAGCTGGTAGAAACCACGACAGATTTAAAAGAAATTGTAGTGGTAGGCCAGATGAGCCAAAACGATAAGCCCGTCAGCATAGGCAAGCTTCCCATTCGTCCCATGGACCTTCCTCAAAGTATGATGACGTTAGATCATAGTTTGTTAGAAGCACAACAAGTGAGAACGATGAGCGATGCCCTAATGAATACGAATGGCGTCTACATTATGGGTGCGACAGGTGGATACCAGGAGGAAATTGCGGCACGCGGCTTTGCTTTAGGAAGTACGAATACGTTTAAAAATGGGATGCGATTTGCTAGCGGAATGATGACTGAATTTAGTGGGGTGGAAAAAGTGGAGATTTTGAAGGGTAGTACGGCGATTCTTTTTGGTAATGTGGCCGCTGGAGGGGTTTTAAATCTGGTGACGAAGAAGCCGAAGTTTACGTTCGGGGGTGAAATAGGTCTTCGTGCGGGATCTTGGTCGGCTTTAAAACCCACATTAGATATCTATGGTGGCCTCTCTTCGAAGATTGCGGCACGCCTAAACGCCAGTGTAGAGGAGGCGAATAGCTTTCGGGATCGCGTCAGTTCGAAGCGAACGTATGTGAACCCCTCCTTCCTTTTTAAACTAAATGAGAAGACGGAGCTGTTAGTAGAGGGGGATTATTTGCAGGATGAAAGAACCCCGGATTTTGGTGCAGGGATCATTAATTACCAACTAGTGAATGTACCACGCGAGCGTTTTTTAGGCGTCGCTTGGTCTTATATGAAACAAGAACAAGCGAGTTTGAATGTGAATTTAACGCATCGCTTACATCCTAATTGGACGTTGAAATTACTTGGAGGTATTCGGACAAACTCTAGTGACCTCTTCGCTAACACCCGTCCGAACGCTGGCGCCTTAATCAGTGCAGACGGGACCTGGGTACGTAACTTGCAAAAAACAGACTTGCAAGAAAAATATGGCATCGCCCAAATCGACTTAACTGGAAACATCAAATTTGGCCAGATGAATCACCAAGTTTTATTAGGTGCTGATTCGGATTTTTTCAACACCGTGACGAATGCCTACAACAACTATGCGCGCTATGACACGGTGAATGTGTACGCATCGCGAACCTATCTAAACCGAACAGATCAACCATCTCTGACGCGCTCCACTACCACCACGGCACCGGTGAATCGCTTGGGAATTTATGTACAGGATCTAGTACATCTGTCTGAAAAATGGAAACTACTCGCTGGATTACGCTATTCTTATCAGCAAACGGCCAGTGAAGTCTATACTTTTAGTACAGCAAAAACGGCAGAAACGATCAATTTTGATGGCGCCTTTTCTCCGCGTTTTGGACTGGTTTACCAGCCTACAACGGCACATGCTGTCTTTGCGAGTTATGCGAATTCGTTCACGATTAATTCTGGGGTGGACATCAATAACCAGGCTTTGCCGCCTTCGTTGATTGATCAATATGAGCTGGGTGTGAAGAATGAATTATTCGGTGGTTTGCTGAGTGCAAACGTGACGGCGTATCGAATTTTGAACAATAATTTAGCCCAAAACTCCTTAATAAATGCCACCACTTATTCCTACGTCAAGGAATTAGCGGGATCTGTCCAAAGTGAAGGCCTCGAAATCGACCTCATGTCCAAGCCAATCGCCAGATTTTCATTGAATGCAGGATACAGTTTTAACGAGACTAAATACGTGAAAAGTAATACCTATATCGAAGGCAGTTTGTTAAAATATAATCCGAGTCACACGGCAAATTTGGGTATTTCATATCGCCATAATGGATTTCAAGCAGGCATAACGACCGTTTATATAGGACAGCGCTTTGCAGGCAGATCTACTCGTGTTGCGGTGGCAAATGATGCCTATCGATTAATCCAATTACCTGATTATGTGCAAGCCGATGTATCTGCCTCTTATCGCATTAAAAACATCGCGATCAGAGCTAAAATGGCAAACATAGGTGACGTCATCAGCTATAATGTACACGACGATAACTCCGTGAATCCCATTTCACCACGCAATTGGAATGTAGGAATTTGTTATATTTGGTAAAATCAAAATAGACCCATGAGCTCATTATCCACTAAAATGCGTACCTACCACCGTTATTTAGGCTTTTTCTTAGCCGGCATTATGGCGGTATATTCCATCAGCGGAATCATTTTAATCTTTCGCGAAACCAGCTTTTTGAAAAGTGATGTGCATAAAGTGCAGACATTAAAACCGGGTTTGCAAACAGAGGAATTAGGTAAGGAATTGCATTTGCGGGGCTTCAAGCCAGACACCATCATGGGTGATGTAGTGAAGTTTAAACAGGGGACTTATAACCTGAAAACAGGTGTGGCGGACTATACTGTTACTGAACAGCCAGCCATCGTAAACAAGATGACAAAATTGCACAAAGCAACCACGAACGATCCCTTATTTTATCTGAATATTTTCTTCGGCTTATCCCTGCTATTCTTCGTTATTTCATCTTTCTGGATGTTTTTGCCCAAGACAAGTATTTTCAAAAAAGCGATGCTATTTACCTTAGCTGGAGCCGTTTTAACAATCGTTTTATTACTATTATAAAATGCCCTTATTAAAAGCAACACCCATTTTGGCCTATTTAGATCGGGATGCAACGATCGCCTTTTACGAAAAATTAGGCTTTGAATGCAACTCAGCGTGGGAAGGGTATTTGATGTTCTTTAAAGATCAAATCAGTATTCATTTATGGTGTTGTGATGACGAAAGCATTCCTAAAAACACGGGATGTTACGTATACGTGGATGAGATCGACGCTTTATACAAAGAATGCGAGGCCCTCGGAATTGTGCATCCGAATGGAAAGCTTCACAATATGGCTTGGGGCATGCGCCAATTCAGCATTTTAGATAACAGTGGGAATATTATTCATTTCGGTCAGGATATGAATAATTAACTATTTTTATAACTTATGTTTCTAAACCTATGAAACATGAAATATCTAGTGATCCTTTTACTAGGATGTAGCCTTTCTTTATCCGCCCAAATTCCGGCTGGCAAAAAGGTCATCTCCTCCCTGTATGTGTACGATCTAGCCTCTGGGAAATCAGAATTAATCCTCACAGAAAAGCGGCATTTCGAAGCGCCTAACTGGTCTCGAGATGGCAAGTTTTTGTTAATCAATGCCTACGGAAAACTCGAAAAAATTAGCCCGAAAGGGGAGAAATTAGGCGAGTTAAACACGGGCTCCGTAGCTAAGGCGAATAACGATCACGGCTATAGTTTTGATGGGAAGTCGCTTTATATCTCTAGTGCAAAAGCAGAAATCAAAGAGCATACCTCCTTTATTTATAAGGTTGCGTCAGCGGGTGGATCACCTGTTCAATTAACACCTTTAACTCCCTCCTATTGGCATGGGGTATCACCTGATGGCAAAACCATCGTTTATTGTGCAGCTAGAAATGGCAATTACGACGTTTATTCGATGCCTTCGAATGGAGGAGAAGAAACGAGACTAACCACGACAGAAGGCTTAGATGATGGCCCGGAATATTCTCCGGATGGCAAGTACATTTATATCAACTCCTACCGTTCGGGCATGATGCAGATTTGGCGGATGAAGGCGGATGGATCTGATCCAGAGCAGATGACTTTTGATGCCCATTCGAACTGGTTTGCACACATTTCGCCTAATAACAAAGTGGCGACAATTATTACCTATATGGAGGACCAAAAGCAGGCCCATCCATTTGGCCATCAAGTCAAACTGCGCTTATTGAATCTGAAGACGAAAGAAGTGAAGGATTTAACGGAGGCATTTTATGGAGGACAAGGGACGATAAATGTGCCTTCTTGGAGCCCAGATGGCAAGAAATTTGCCTATGTGCGCTATGCCTTGGAAGATTTGTAAAAAGGGAGTAAATTCACCAAAAACCTATTGGAATATGAACAAAGATAGTCAAGCTTCTAGACGGAAGTTTTTACAACAAATAGGGGCGACTAGTCTCGTGGCAGCCTCTTCGCCCTTTGCCTCTTTAGGCGCTCAACAAAAAGCGGAGGAACGTATTTTGACCTATGAAAAACGGATCTCCGTAGGCGAAAAAATTCGTCTTGGGGTAATCGGTTTTGGAGTACAAGGTCACTTCGACCTGGCTTCAGCGCTGAAAGTTCCGGGGGTAGAATTAGCCGGGATCTGTGATTTATACACGGGTCGTATCGAAAACGCGAAGGAATTATACGGGAAGGATTTATACACCACGCGTAATTATAAGGAATTATTAGATCGTTCGGACATCGACGCGGTAATTATCGCAACGCACGATGTGTGGCATGCGCGGATTACGCTTGATGCTTTGGCAAAAGGCAAACACGTCTACTGCGAAAAACCGATGGTCTATAAAATAGACGAAGGCCACAAGGTCATTCAAGCCCAAAAGAAATACGGCAAAGTGCTTCAGGTAGGATCTCAGCGTGTGAGCAGTATCGGTTTAGCGAAAGCGAAGGAGATGTTAGCTGCCGGTGAAATCGGCAAATTGAACATGGTGAATGCGGTTTATGATCGCCAAAGCTCCATCGGTGCCTGGGAATACACCATTCCAAAGGATGCAGATGCATCCACTTGCGATTGGGGACGTTTCATCGAGGCTACAGCTAAAATGGAATTCGACGCGAAGAAATTCTTCTGGTGGCGTGCATTTAAGGAAGTGGGAACAGGTGTAGCGGGGGATTTATTCATCCACTTGCTTTCCGGAACGCACTTCATGACGAATTCAAATGGTCCAGAAACAATCTTCTCAACGGGTCAATTTAGCCATTGGAACGATGGACGTAATCTGCCAGATGTCATGTCAGGCGTGATGCAATACGGCAATACCGCGGAACACCCAGCCTTCCAATTGACATTGCAAGTAAACTTCGTGAGTGGAACGGGCGGTCAAGAGGTGATTCGTTTGATTGGTTCTGAAGGGGTGATGGATGTGAAAGGGAATACGATTTCCGTGAAGCACAGCATTATGCCAGAGGCTCCGGGTTTTGGCGGCTATGACTCCGTGTTTACTTTCTCAAAAAGTATGCAGGAAGAAATGACCCGCGAATACAACGCGAAATGGACAGAAGCGCAACGCAAACGCCCTATCAAAGAGGATGTGATTTTCAAAGCGCCTCCAGGATATGATGAGCACGTGGATCACTTCACCCACTTCTTCGATGCGATCCGAAACGGGACATCGGTCGTGGAAGATGCGACGTTCGGATTTAGAGCGGCGGCACCGGCCCTAGCTTGTAACGAAAGTTATTTCAGCAAGAAAATCATTCAGTGGGATCCAGTGAATATGAAATTGAAGTAAAGATAAAAGCCTCAGATCATTCGATTTGGGGCTTTTTTTACCACCTATCGCTCGTTATAACCGCTTATTAAAAGAGTGGATTTATATCTGAAACGGGCTGTAATTTTCTGAAACTATGGAAAACGAAATCATTAATAACCTCTCGAACCCAGCGGCTTTAGAGAGCATATATCGTTCAAACCCTGCTGGTTTCAGTCGTGCTTTCGAGGCGGTCTATCCGCAAGTATCCAATGAGGTGGCGGCTCAAATTTGGCGGGAGCGATTAGCCGTTTCCACCACTTCATGGGGATCTAAAAACGATTGGATTTTACTGGTGACTTTCGCGGTACTCGCTGGATTCTTTATGCAACTTCCAGATCTAGTGCATTGGTCACACGATCGCTATTTTCCACGCAATATGTCCTTTTTTGTGATGCCTGGAATAGGAGCCTATTTTGCGTATAAGCAAGGGCTAGGGTTACGCGATTTAGTAGGCCCTATCGGTATTCTTGTTGCGTCCATGCTATTTATCAACCTGTTGCCGGAGAAAAGCACCACCTTGCTCTTAACGTGTCTGCATATTCCTATTCTGATTTGGTTAGCGGTGGGATTCATTTTTGCGGGAGCTGATGCGGGGAAGCGGATGGATTTCTTGCGTTACCATGGAGATTTGGTGGTGATGACCGTTGTTATTGGATTAGCAGGGGGATTGTTTACGGCCTTAACGTTGAATCTGTTTAATTTTGTGCAGCTGAAAATAGACGATTTTTATTTTCGCTATATCGTCCTCTCTATTCTTCCTTCCGTACCGCTTTTTGCGACTTTATTAGTGCGCCAAAACACCAGTTTAGTTAGCAAAATTTCCCCTGTGATTGCGCGTATTTTTACGCCTTTAGTTACGATCACCTTAGCGATTTTCTTAGTTGCCATTCTTTTCACGGGGAAAGATCCGTACAATGACCGGGATTTTTTACTGGTGTTCAATGGGATTTTAATAGGCGTGATGGCCTTGATTTTGTTCTCTTTAGGGGAAGCGACGAAGCAACATGCCTCTCGCATTCACCAGTATTTTTTGTTGGCTTTAGCTATTTTAGCGATCATCGATAATGGAATTGCCTTATCGGCTATCGGCTTCCGATTATTGGAATTTGGCGTTAGCCCTAATCGCCTGGCTGTTTTAGGAAGCAATGCCCTGGTTATGGTACATCTTGTGCTAGTGACACGTCATTTATCCCGGTTTTTACGCGGATTCGAAACAGTGGAAGGCATCGAAAAAGGCCTGACCTCTTACTTGCCCTATTATGCTATTTGGGCAGCGATTGTTGCTTTTCTATTTCCCTTGATTTTTTCTTTTAGCTAATAAAAAAGGCCCGGATTTCCGGGCCTTTCGTTTGATAGGGTTAGGGTTTTATTATTGCATTTGCATCGCATCCATTCCGCCACCTGAATTGTTCTTTTTCATTTGGCTCATATCGAATTTACCAAAACGAAGAGAGAACGTCAGACGAACCATCTGTGGATTCGATAGTCGGTAAGAGGTCTGCGAGAATCCTTCCCCAAACGAAACGCGGGTATTTCCACGAGAGCGGGTGATGTCATTAAAGGCAAGCGTTAACGAGGCCATATCATTTTTCAAGAAGGTCTTTTTGATCGCTAAGTCAATGCCAAAGAAGGGTTCAATATATCCCTGAGATGAACTTTGTGCCTGCATTCCCGGAGGCCCCTGCATTTGTTGACCTGATGTAACAGGTACATTAGTCTTACCTTGGTAATCTCCAGACAGCTGGATGCTCCATTTTTTGGGTAAAATAAACGTGTTATTCAACTTCCCAAAAACCGACCAAAGCGGATCGTTCACCTGCGTCGCATCGATATTGGAGATATTGATTTTAGAATTATACATATTCACATTTGCCGTCAAATCCCACCAAGTCTGCAACTTGTTTGTATAGGTAAATTCCAAGCCATAGTTAATGCTTGAATTCGCGTTCACAAACGTGTTAATCAAATCTAATTTACCGCTAATCGGGTTTGTCTCCTGTTTCAAATAACGGGTGATCAAATTATCTGTGTACTTATAATATCCAGACACTAAGAAGGTCGCAGATCCCTGAGATTTGCTGTAGGAAAGTTCCCCTGAAGTCGTGAATTCCGGAACCAAGTCCGCATTACCCCGCTGGATATTCAAGCTGTCGCTATAATCCACGAAGGGAATGATTTGGAAGAAATTAGGACGATTCACACGGCGCGTGATGCTTAATTGCAACTGATCCGTTTTCGATAAATCCTTCTTCAAGAAGATGGAAGGGAACAAGCTAAGTGGGTATTTGTTGCTAAAGGCTTGATTCGTGTTTAACAATTTCCCCTCGTATTGCGAGCTTTCTCCACGTAAACCAATCTTGTACGAAAGCGTTTTGCTTGCCTTTCCAGAGATGGAGAAATAGGCCGCATAGACCTTATTTGTACTCTCGTAATTCGTCGATGCAGAGGCAATCGTTTTATACACTTCGGTACCAACAGGCTTCAACGTATTCAGGTTTTCATTTGCTAGATCATTGATTTGTGCTCTTAATCCTGTCTCGATAGTTCCTTCATTCTTAATCGGCGTAACATAATCTAACTGAACCGTCATGAAGGCATTCGTTCCTGAACCCACCGTCTTTTGAATTTGTGTACCGGTAATCGTGTTGTTTTTCAAGTAGTCAGTCGTGAATGTTCCATCCCCTTTGTTTGTCCCGCCAAAATAGTTTAAATCCCCCGTTAATTCTCGTCCTGCCTTCGGGTAGGTATGCTTGAATCCAGCTTGGAATCCTGATGGCTTGAATTCACGGTAGTTCTCTGAAACACGGTGACTTAAGGTCGTAATCCCGTTATAAGTACTCGAAATTCGGGTATCTTCTGTAGGGCGGAATTGACCACCTCCTCCAAAGAACGCACCTAACGTCAGGGTCGTCCGATTGCTTGCCGCATAATCTGCTGACACGCGTGGGAATAACATCATCCCTTGCGTCTTATTATCGTTCTCTTGACTAACGGAAGATAAAATGCCTCCTAAATCGCTTGTACGCACGCTATTTCCGATGGAATTATTGCGCATTCTCATGTTCATTAACGTAGCGGTTAAATTCCATTTGTTCTGCTGGTAGGTGAAATTTCCCATGATATTAGAACCGCCAAAACGATCCGCCCCCACATTCACCATCCCATTATACCCGTTCTTTTTGTTCTTCTTCAACACGATATTAATGATGCCGGCCATACTTCCAGAGGCATCGTATTTCGCTGATGGATTCGTAATCACTTCGACTTTTTCGATGATATCTGCAGGAATTTGGTCCATCGAAAGACTCGTAGGACGACCATCGATGAATAAGGTCGGATTCGCGTTACGCACTTTCACATTCCCATCGATATCCACTTGTACTGATGGGATATTACGCATGACGTCGATGGCCGTTCCACCTGTGGTTACTAGGTTTTGGGCTACATTAAAGGATTTTTTATCGATGTCCATTTCGACCAAAGATTTCGTCCCCGTTACCACCACATTCTCTAATTCCTTCGAGTCTAGCGCTAGTTTGATGTTGCCTAAATCTTTCTCAAATGCCGCCATCATTTTCGCCATATCAGGTTGAACACCTGGCTCCATTTTAGGCATTTCGAATGCGACAGCTGCTTCGTAATTCTTGTATCCCACGAAGCTGATTTTTATTTTCAAACGCGCATTAACCGGAATTTCTTTGAAGTTAAAATCACCATTTAATTCAGCGGTTTGAGCTTTTACTAAGATGTCTTTTGCTTGTTTAGTCGCCGGGTCTACGGTTGTTTTTAATAAAACAACAGACGCAAATTCCACGGGTTTCCCCATTTCGTCGACTACTTTACCAAACACGTGTCCTTGATTAAGGTTAGCGCCTGGTCCACGGGCTCCGGCTGGTGGGCCTCCTGCACCGGTGGGTGCTCCCCCAGGAACTTGTGCTAAAGTGGTAATAGAAAGAAGCGCGAAGAGCGCTGTAGCAAGTATTTTTCTCATTAGGTGGATTGATTCAATAAAATTGTACCACAAAGGTACATTCAATTCTGCGAACAGAGCATATTTTCTGCCTTACGGTAGAATGTATAGATGAATGATGGATTTTATGCGAGAAAAGGTTTTTCTTTACAGCATGAAAAAGCTTGTCTTCCTTTTCTTTCTAGCGGCATTTACTGCTTCGGCACAATCTAAACCAGCAGGTAGGTTAGATACGTCTAAACCTGTTCTGACCCTTGAAACATCTTGTGGCTCCTGCAATTTTGAGATGCCTGGGAAGGATTGTTTCCTTGCTGTCCGCTACGAAGGCAAGGCCTATGCCGTGGAAGGAACATCGATTGATGATCATGGCGACGCACATGAGGAGAAGGGATTTTGCAATGCGGTGCGTAAGGCCAAAGTCCAAGGTAGCTTGAAAGGGGATAAATTCGTCGTGACTTATTTCGAACTTTTAAAGCTAGAATAAACTATCTTTGCACTGATGAAAAACACGTGGGTCTTACGGATAATCGTTTTATGCGGCTTTATGCTGCTAGGCGCTCGCGTATCCTCTAATCCCACCTTTACGTCTGTCTCCCAAACGCACTTACATGCGACCACGGAACATTCGGATTTCATTTTTGCGATTGAGTTAGAAGACGAAGTGGAGGATGCCATCACCTCTTTTATTACCGCAACTTCGTTTGATTGGAAACTAGAATCAGCTGTTATTTTAGGCCTTCTCGTGCTCCTTTTTTTCGCACCCAGTACCTCGGTTCCCCTTCCCGCTTATTTACGATATCATAATTTACGACTGTAGAAAATTAGACAATTCCTTTATTCAATTCGTCTAAATTAAATACTAGTCTATCTTATGAAAAAAATTATGCTATTGATCCTTGCGATCAGCCCAATAATGTCTGTTTTTGCACAAGCGGATAACGAAGCCTTAAAGTTTAAGTTGAATGAAAGTGGGACACACTATTTTCAAGCTACCTTATTGAATCAAACCTGGTTGCGTTCTACCGAGAATAATCCCGGAACGACCGTGGAAGGAAATCCGGAATCTCAGTCCACGGACATTGGATTGCGCAGAACTCGGATGCAGTTGTTCGGTCAGATTACGGATCGTACGTTTATCTATTTTCAGTTTGGCCAAAACAACTTTAATACCCAATATAACTCCACTTCTAATCGCAAGATTGCGCCATTTTTCCACGACGCTTTAGGGGAGTATCGGATCTCCGATAAAAATCAGTTGAAAGTGGGTGGAGGCCTGAGTATCATCTCCGGCCTGTCTCGTTTTTCTCAACCGAGTATTGGTACCATCACGACCATGGATGTGCCCGTTTTTGCACAGACTACGGTGGATCAAATCGATCAGTTTTCGCGTAAGTTAAGTGTGTATGCGAGGGGCCAAATAGGCCACTGGGACTATCGCTACATTCTTAGTGACCCCTTCCCGATCACGTCGAATGGTCAAACGCCACCGGCACTTGCACCCGTTGCTAACTTTGCGTTAAAGGGCCATAATTTGCAACACCAGGCCTACTTGATTTACCAGTTTTTTGACCAAGAATCACATACTACCCCCTATATGACGGGGTCTTATTTAGGCACGAAAAAGATTGTTAATATCGCTGCTGGGGCAATTTATCAGAAAGATGCCATGTGGAATAAACAAGGTTCATCCCTTGATACCACTTACCAGAACATGGTACACTGGGCTATCGAAAGCTTTGTTGACATTCCTTTGAACAAGGAAAAACACAGCGCGCTTAATGCGTACATCGGTTACTTTAATACGAATTATGGCACGAATTATCTACGCTATAATGGGGTGATGAATCCGGCTAACGGAACCACTGCAACCGCAGCGAATTCCATCAGTGGACAGGGTCCGGTGTATGGAAATAGCTATCCAATGTTCGGTACTGGCTCTGTCGTTTACACGCAGATAGGGTATTTATTGCCTTCGAAAAATGCGAGTATGTCGAATCGCTGGATGCCGTATGCATCTGCAACTTTGGCCAGCTACGACCGCTTACATGGCTTCTCGAGTAACACATATAACGCAGGAATCAATTACTACATTCAAGGCAACAAATCGAAGTTAAGTTTAGACTTCCAAAATCGCCCGAGCTTCCTCGTGAACCAAGGAGAACTCGTGAAAGGTCAACGCTTGAATTCGGTAACACTTCAATTTCAATTGTTTATTTAATCAGGAGAGGTGCTGAATTTTTTTATTCAGCACCTTTTTTTTCAGAAAAAATGAATAAATTGGCTTAACAACAAGCATTTATACTCATTCCTTCCTGATTATGAAAAATGCGCCTAAGCTTTTACTGATTGAAGACGACCGCATTATTAGCCAAAATTTGGCTGATTTTCTTTCGCAAGAAGGTTTTCAAATTCAACACGCATTTACGGGTAATGAGGCCCTTTCTATTCTCGAAAACAGCTTTTTTGATTTGTTGATATTAGATGTGAACTTACCTGATTTCGATGGGTATCACATTTGTAAAGAGTTTAGGAAAAAAAATACCGAAACGCCTGTTTTAATGCTGACAGCTTACGATGAGCTGGAAGATAAAATGAAAGGATTTGAAACGGGGGCAGATGATTATTTAACCAAGCCATTCTTTATGGCTGAAGTAGTCGCTCGAGTTAAGGCACTCTTGAAAAGGTCTAAAAAGCAAGTAGATCTAGCGGAATTAATTTGGGTGGAAGATCTTTCGATTGACATTTCCACTAATTCTGTAGCACGTTCGAAACAAGCGATCAACTTAACCCCTCGAGAGTTTAATTTATTACTTATGCTAGTTCGAGCTAAGGGTAAAATAGTAACTAAGAAAGAGTTGAATAAAGAGATTTGGGGTGGTTCATTAGATGAACACAACAATACGATTGAGGTTTATATTAACTTTTTACGAAAAAAAATTGATAAGCCCTTTTCTAAACAATTAATCAAAACCAAGATTGGCTTTGGTTATTACCTTGACGTCCTATGAATATCCGCCAACGAATTCTTGTCTATTTTTCAGCCTTATCCATCTCGGTCATTGGCTTTGCCTTTCTTTTGATTTATACCGTTTTTTCTAATTATCGTCGCGAGGAGTATCAACAAAGAATCAAGGATCACACGATCTCCACTATCACGGAATTGTCAGAAGCCAAGCAGCTAAATCACAACGTGTTGCAATCCATGAATTTATTGAATATCAATAAATTGTATCAGGAAAAAACCGTTCTTTTTAATGCAAATAAGCAAGTTATTTATTCCAGTCTCAATGATACTAAAATTACTTTTTCTGCCGATTTATTAGCAAATCTAAGTCCGGAAAAGTCACTATTAGAAAGTAGAGAAGGGGACACGGACGTCGTAGGGGTATATTTTGTGTTTAATAAAGAAGTCTACTACGGAATTACGAAAGCATATGATGTTTTTGGCTACTCGAAATTGGAGTTTTTAAAGTATACTTTGTTGGTTTTATTTGGAGTGATTGCGGGCATAATTTTACTTTCTTCATTCGCCTTAGCTAATCAGATTTCTAAACCGATTATTTCGATGGCAGCCTCCTTGAAAATTATCAACATGGAGACGGCAAATCACTTGTTGCCTATTCCAGAATCGAAAGATGAGATTTATGTTTTAGCGAATCGATTTAATGAATTGATGAAGCGTTTACAGGATTCTTTCTCCTTTCAAAAACACGCGGTGCATCATATTTCCCACGAATTAAAAACACCTATTTCTATTCTTGTTTCTAACCTGGAGCGCTTAGAAAATGAAAAGGATCAATCGAAATTAATTAAAGGAATAAGTGAGCAAAAAGAAGATACAAAGCTGCTAGGTGATATGATTAATGCACTTTTGGAGATTGCCAAAGTAGAAACACATTCTAATTTGACCTTCCAAGAGGTTCGCATGGATGAGCTAGTTTTTGACTGGGTTTCAGAGATAAAAAAAATCCATCCAAAGTTTAAATTCCATGTACAATTTGATGAGAAAATTGAATCAGTTTCAGGGCTCTCGGTTCAAGGCAATATGAGGCTATTGAAAATGGTCATTCAAAATCTACTTTTGAATTGTGTGAATTACGCTTCCGATCAAAGAGCACAAATCTATTTTAGAAACCAACGCGGAAAACTTCTCATTCAAATTTCCAACAAAGGGGATAACATTTCCATGGAAGAAATACCCTTCTTGTTTCAGCACTTTTTTAGAGGGGATAATAGTCAGGGGAAACGTGGTTTTGGTTTAGGGCTGGTCTTAGTTAATAAAATTGTTCAACTCCACGGGGGAGAGATTCAATATGAATCCCCTGAGAATGCGCTCAATAAATTCACCCTCTTTTTCCCCTTGAGTAAATAAAAAAGGCACTTTAAGGCCTTTTTAAGTTCGATTTAGTCAACTTCGCACGTTGTATGAATAACACTATGCGAATTAAACTATCTATCTTACTCTGTTTCACCTTATTAGAAGGATTTGCGCAAGGGGACACTTTAGCATTAACTATTAGGCAAGCAGATAAAATGTTTTTAGCTGCGAATTTTCAATTGATGGCTTCCTCGATGAATATCGAGGCTCAAAGGGCCCAGGAAATTCAAGCAAAATTGTATCCTAATCCGGTTTTAACCGCTGATTTCAATGCGATTGATCCTGAAAACAACCAAGCTTTTCATGTGGGTTCCGGGGGTCAGCAAAGTTTACAATTAGAACAATTAATTATTTTGGGCGGAAAACGTAAATCCCAAATGGATTTAGCCAAAACCTCCACCCAAATGGCCGAACTTGCCCTTCAAGATCTATTGAGGCAATTAAAATTTCAACTACATACGGGACTTTTTCTATTAAGTCAAAAACAAGTACTCATCAGTAAATACGATAAGCAATTGAGCTTACTAGATGAGATCGTTTCTGCTTATGAAGGCCAAATTCCGAAAGGGAATATCCCCTTAAAAGATTTGGTTCGACTGAAGGGAGTTTATTTGAATTTAAGCAATGAGCGAGCGGCTATATATGGAGATTATTTTGACCAAATGACCAAGGTGCAAACCTTGTTACAAACTAAAAAAATCGTTTCTCCGATTGTTTCAGAGGATGAAATTAAAGCTTTTGTGTTACCGGTGAGGGTGGAGGATTTATTCCAAGAAGCAATTGCCAATCGCCCCGATTTATTAATGAGTCAAAAAGACCTGGTTTTTGCGCAACAATATTTCGCCTTACAGCAAAAATTAGCGAAACCAGATATCACCTTATTTGCTTCCTATGATCAACGTGGTGGAGCATTTCAACGCCAGGTCAATATTGGTTTTGCAGTTCCATTGATGTTTTGGAATAAAAATCAAGGGAATATTAAAACCGCTCAAGCTCAAATTCAATCTAAAGGTTTTGAATATGAAGGCTTGAAGAGTCAAGTTTTAGCGGAGGTGAATGGAACCTATTTGCAATACCAGCAAACAGTCAAGGAATATATGAAAAACTCAAAATTATATAATGATGATTTTGATGTGACGTTGAAAGGAATGACCGATAATTTTCAAAAAGGAAATGTGAGTGTTATCGAATTCGTCGATTTTTTCGAATCTTATAATAATGCCTTATCTGAAATGGCGAGAACTAAAATTCAGTTAGCCACTTCCATTGAACAAATCAAATTAAGCACGGGGAAAGAACAATTTTAATCATGAAAAATAATACCATTATCTTGTTAGCAGCGCTATTTTTTGCAGGCGCATGTACGAAAGACAAAAAAAACGAAGATCAAGTATCCGCATTCCGTTTGAGCGATACCATGTTAGCCAAATGTGAGTTTTACGCGGCGGATGAAAAAGAAGTAAAGAATGAATTAAGGCTCTTTGGCAAAATCCAAGCAGATAATAATAAGCAGGCTGAGGTGTATTCAATCGTAGGAGGTAATGTCGTTAAAATCAATGTAGAGTTAGGAGATTATGTCCAAAAAGGACAAGTCTTAGCCGTTATTCGAAGTGGAGAAGTTGCGGCCTATGAACGCGATCGATTAGATGCGTATGGCAATGTTGCCGTAGCGGAAAAAAATCTACAGGTGGCGAAGGATTTATTCAAGGGAAAATTATCCTCTGAAAAAGACGTCATTGCCGCTCAGAGAGAATTAGAGAGACAGCAAGCAGAATTAGCTCGCATTAATGAGGTATTTAGCATTTACAATTTAAAGAAAGGTTCATTGTATAATATTACCGCATCGATGAGTGGTTTCATTGTTCACAAGGAAATTAATATTAACGAACAAATTCGTGCGGACAAATCAGATGTATTGTTCTCCATAGCGGAGATCAATGAGGTTTGGGCCATGGCCAATGTGAATGAAAGCGATATTCCTCGAGTGAAGGTAGGTTTTGATGCCTCTGTTTCGACATTGAGTTACCCAGATGAGGTTTATAAGGGTAAAATTGATAAAATCTTTACGGAGATTGATCCTGATACGAAGGCAATGAAGGTTCGTATTCGTATTCCGAATGCCAACTATAAATTAAAGCCTGAGATGAATGCAACAGTCAATGTGGCCTATTCTGAGCATGATCAAATGATTGCAGTGCCATCATCATCTGTCATTTTTGACAAAAGTAAAAATTGGGTTATGATTTTTAAAGATCGTGCGAATATTGAAACTCGTTTAGTCGAAGTACATCGCCAATTAGGTGACATCACTTATATCAGCTCGGGACTTTCGAAAGGAGATAAAGTCATTTCAAAAAATGGAATGTTAATCTATGACGCGCTCAATGACTAACTGAACGTTAGTTGTTAGCACCTGATTTACACTCCAAAGTACACACCGAATTTTAATAGATTGAGATGAATAAATTCATTAAAAACTTACTAGCATTTTCACTGAAGAATAAATTCTTTACCTTTTTCTGGGTGAGTATTTTGACCTTAGGGGGCATCATTAGCTATGTAAATATTCCCATTGAGGCATTCCCTGACGTGACAAATACACAGATTATTGTGGTAACGGAGTGGAATGGTAGAAGTGCCGAAGAAGTAGAACGTTTTGTGACTACGCCGATTGAGATTGCGATGAATAGTGTGCAACGTAAAACGAATGTTCGGAGTATCACGATGTTTGGGCTTTCAGTCATTAAAGTCATTTTTGAAGACGATGTCGAAGATTTCTTCGCGCGACAACAAGTGAATAATTTATTGAACACAGTAAAATTACCTGACGATGTAGAGCCTGATGTTCAACCGCCATATGGGCCTACGGGGGAGATTTTCCGATATACGTTGCAGAGTAAAGACCGTGACTCCAGAGAATTATTAACGATTCAAAACTGGACCATTGATAGGCAATTAAGAGCCGTTCCTGGCGTGGCTGATATCGTGGCTTTTGGTGGTAGAGAAAAGACCTATGAAATTGCCATTGATCCAGTAAAGCTTCAGAAGTATGATTTAACTCCTTTGGAGCTTTACAATGCGATTACAAAATCGAACTTAAACGTGGGAGGGGATGTCATTGAAAAGAATGGCCAAGCCTTCGTCGTTAGGGGGATTGGTTTAGTAAAAACAATCGAAGATATTGAGAACACCATTGTAGATAATAATAATGGCAACCCATTATTAGTGAAGAATGTAGCTAATGTTATTATCAGTAATATGCCCCGAGTAGGACAAGTGGGATTAAATGATAATGATGATGTGGTAGAGGGAATTGTCGTGATGCGAAAAGGCGAAAATCCGAGTGATGTTTTAGAGCGCTTGAAGATTAAAATTGCTGAATTAAATGAGAAAGTTTTGCCATCGGATGTGAAGATGGTGACCTTTTATGACCGCGATAATTTAATGGCTTACTGTACTAAAACGGTAATGCATAATTTATTAGAAGGGATCATTTTAGTGACTTTAATCGTGTTCATTTTTATGGCGGATTGGCGCACTACAGTGATCGTTTCTATTATCATTCCGCTTGCCTTATTGTTCGCTTTCTTTTGCTTGAAGTTAAAGGGGATGTCTGCCAATTTACTTTCATTAGGAGCAGTGGATTTTGGTATTATTATTGATGGCGCCGTAGTGATGGTGGAAGGATTATTTGTGGCCTTGGATCATCGAGCTACGCAGGTGGGAATGCCTGCCTTTAATAAATTAGCCAAGATGAGCTTGATTAAAAAGACCGGAACAGGCCTGGGAAAAGCCATATTCTTCTCTAAATTAATCATCATTTCGGCCTTACTTCCCATTTTTGCTTTCCAAAAAGTAGAGGGGAAAATGTTCTCTCCGCTCGCCTACACCTTAGGCTTTGCCTTGTTAGGTGCGTTGATTTTCACCTTGACTTTAGTACCTGTTTTAAGTTCGATTTTATTAAATAAAAACGTTAAGGAGAAGCACAATTTCTTTATTGATTTTATTAATCGAATCGTAGGAAAAGCCTTTACTTGGACATTCGCACACAAAAAAATAACTGTATTATTTTCAGTTGGACTTTTCGCTTTCTCCGTGTTTTCTACACGTTGGTTAGGATCTGAATTTTTGCCTCCCTTAAATGAAGGAGCCTTGTGGGTAGAAGCTAAACTGCCAATGAGCACTTCCCTACCAGAGACGGTTAAAATGGTAAAAATTTTACGAAATGAATTGCGGACTTTTCCGGAAGTGAACGGAGTTCTTTCTCAGGTAGGTAGAAGTAATGACGGAACTGATCCAAGTGGATTTTATTATGTTCAAATGCAAGTGAATTTAAAGCCTAAAGAGGAATGGAAACGGAAATTGACCATCGATGGATTAGTGAATGAGATGGATAAAAAGTTGAAGAATTACCAAGGGATTAATTATAATTATTCACAACCTATTATCGATAATGTGGCGGAGGCTGTTGCCGGCATGAACGCATCAAATGCCGTTAAAATTTATGGCGATGACCTGGAGAAATTAGACGATATAGCCAATAAGGTAATTAATCAAATTAAGAATGTCGACGGAGTAAAAGACGTAGGTATTTTGCGCAATATCGGTCAGCCTGAAGTTAGCATTCTATTAGACGAGGAAAAAATGGCCATTTATGGCGTTACAAAAGCCGATGCTCAGGCTGTTATTGAGATGGCGATTGGTGGTAAAACAGCTACTTCTAAATATGAGGGAGAGAAGCGTTTTGACATTCGTTTACGCTATGCTGGGGAATATCGAAAAACCGAAGAAGACATCATGCGTTTAATGATTCCCACGATTAAAGGAACTAAAATTCCACTAAAAGAGATTGCTGATTTAGAAAAATCAACGGGGCCAGCTTTTATCTATCGTGATAATACGAAACGTTTTATCGGGGTTAAATTCTCAGTTCGCGATCGTGACTTGGGGGGCACAATTGCGGAGGCTCAAGATAAGGTGAAGAATAATGTCAAATTGCCGGATGGTTACACCGTGGGCTGGGCTGGTGAATTTGAAAATCAGGTGCGTGCTACCACCCGTTTAGGTCAGGTAGTTCCGATTAGTTTATTGTTGATTTTCGTGCTTTTGTTCATCCTTTTTGGGAATGCAAAAGATGCGGGCTATGTGTTAATCAATGTCCCTTTCGCACTTATTGGAGGGATCTTTGCCTTGCACTTTACGGGAATGAATTTTGGTATTTCGGCAGGTGTAGGGTTCATTGCTTTATTCGGAATTTGTGTGCAAAATGGGGTAATCTTGATTTCTGAAATACACCATCAATCCAGTGTTGAACCGGACTTAGCTACGGCCATATTTAATGCAGTTAAACTGAGGACTCGACCTGTGATTATGACGGCTATGATGGCAGCTATTGGTTTATTGCCAGCCGCAGTAAGTACAGGAATTGGATCAGAAAGTCAAAAACCATTAGCCATTGTTATCATCGGTGGTTTAGTAACGGCGACCTTATTTATACTTCTCGTATTCCCGTTAATTTACCATGGGGCATTGAAAAAGCGTCTCGCAAGGTAATTTTTTTGTCGCAACAGAATCGCCATTGGTCTCATCTACATTAGCCAATGGCGATTTGTTTTTTATTTCGGTTCGTCTAAGTTCCTCATCAATGAAAAAAATACTTTTCCTATTACTCTTTTGTGGCTTTCATGCGTTCTCACAAAGCGCTATTCAAGCCCGTATCGTAGACAAATCCGCTCCCGTGGAGTTCGTCAACGTCTTACTTTATAGTGCCTCGGATTCGGTAAAAATCTTGAAATATGCCACGACGGATAGTGCTGGGGCTTTTAAATTAGCCGGCTTGGGTTCTGGAAAATACGTTTTAAAAACGCAGATGATGGGTTTTATTTCCGCTAAAATCCCGGTGTCATTAGCGGAGGCGCAGTCGCTTCAATTATCCGATATTTCGCTGGTAACGGATAGTAAAATGTTAGCTGCTGTCGAAGTGATTTCGCAGAAGGAATTAGTCCAAAAAACAACCCAGGGATTCATTGTTAAAGCGAAAGACAACCTGACACAAGCAGGTGGTTCAGCAACTGATTTATTGAAGAGCGTTCCCACGGTAGTGGTGGATGCGGAAGGGGCGATAACGGTTAGAGGAAAAGGTCCGCTTATCTTAATCAATGGTCGCACTTCGGGTATTTCATCTACGGATTTAATTCCGGCAAGTAGCGTGGAAAGTGTGGAGATTATTAATAACCCATCAGCACAATACGATGCAGATTCGGAAGGGGGGATTATCAATATTACGCTGAAAAAAGCAGCGAAGAGTGGAACAAATGTGACGGCTTCTGTAGGGGGTGGTTATGGCGCAAAAGGGAGAGGAAGTGCTGCCTTTAGTTTAAATCGTTCTGCGGGTAAATGGAATGTGGGTTTGTCTTATGATATGCGCTATTCTGAGAGAACGAGAAAGGCGAATACAACCAGAACGAGTTTTGATCAACCGTTAAATTATTTGTTGATCCAAAACCGCCTGGATAACCGCACGGAAAGTACGCAGAATTTGAAATTCAATGTAGATTATGCCGCATCCGGAAAAGATATCTTCAATTTCGAGGTGTTAACAAATCTAGAAGGCCAGGATAATGATGAGGTTTTGGGCTCTAAATTCTCCACGCAATTAGGGGCTTTTAACTCGAGAAATACGCGGGAATCCATTGAATTAGAGAAGGGATTAGCCGTAGAGTTTGCGGGAACCTACAAGCATATTTTCGCGGATAAAAAAGAGAAATTAGTGATCAATGCGAGTACATCAATTGGTCGCGATAATCAGGATACAGATATCAGCACGGTTGCCTTGAGTGAGTCAGGTTCAGCCTATGGGTCTACATTTTTACAGAGAACCTATAGTTATGCAAAACCGCAAACGACTAATTTTAAGCTAGATTACGCAAAGCCGATTTCCGCCACTACTGTACTAGAAACGGGATATAAAGGGATTTATCGGGCAAACAATATTGACTTCCAAAATCAAACCTTCAAGTCCGGATCCTATGTAAAGAATCCAGCTTTAAGTAATATTTTTGATTTCAAAGAGCAGATTCATGCCGCCTATATTCAATTAAAATCGGAGCCTAGTTCTACTTTTAAATATGATATAGGTTTGCGTGCTGAGAAGGTAGTGAACGAAGGAACCTCGATTTCTAATTCGTCCATTTCTTTTCAACGGGATTATTTTAATGTATTCCCTACTGCGAATTTGGCTTACTTCCTAAACAAGTCAGACTTCCTAAAATTCAGTTATAGCCGCCGAATTAATCGCCCAGGTTTAGGTCAATTAAATCCGATGATCGATATCACTGACTCCTTGAACCAGCACGGAGGTAATCCCTATTTGAAACCGGAATTAGTGAATGCGTTTGAGGTAGGGTATAACAAAGAGGGCGATGGCTGGAGCCTTTCCAGTAGTGCTTTTTACCGCCTTTCAAATAACATCATTCGTCCCTTTATTGACTTGAAACCGAATGGAGTTGCTTTAACTACTCCTCAGAACTTTGGCAATGCAACTACGTATGGTGTGGAAGAAATCATGGATTGGTTTCCTGCAAAATTCTGGAGTGTCAATACCAGTGTTTCGATCTTTGACCAAAAAATCGACGGCAGCTATGTTAGCTCTGATGTCGCGAATGAAGTGGTCAGCTGGTACGGAAAAATGATCCATAATTTTAGCCTTTCGAAGCAGACGAAATTGCAATTAATAGGGGCTTATAATTCACCTACGGCCATGCCTCAGGGAACCAGAATGGCCATCTATAACATTGATTTAGGCTTCCAGACGAAAATCCTGAAAGGGAAAGGGGGGCTAGGGATTGTACTAAGTGATATTTTCAACATGCAGTCTAGCGGAAATATCGCTTCTGCGTCGAACTTCAGTTTAGAACGAACGTTCAAAGTAGATACCCGTGCCGTATTTATCACTTTCGCTTATTCTTTTGCGAACGTGTTTAAGGAATCACTTTTAGATAATTTATTCTCGAACGACTAAGTATTTTTTACCAATTCCGAACAAGATTGTATTAGCTAGCACCGCACAGCCCACGATGATAATGGCCATGGTGAATGGAGTTCCATCGAATAATAACCCCACTAATACGGAGCAAACAGCTCCCCAGGCCATCTGAATAGAACCTAACATCGCTGATGCTGTTCCAGCACCCTGATGAAATGGGCGTAAAGCGAGTGTCGCTACGTTAGGGAAATTGAAACCTTGGCAACCCATGATGAGGAATAAAAATCCGATATTTAATTCCATGGTTAGCAAGTCTAGTTTCGCTAATACGGATAAAATAATCCCTAAAATCAACTGGGTAGGAAGGGTCACTTTCAATATTTGCAAGCTAGAATATTTCCGTAATACCACTCGATTCAACTGACTCGCAGAGATAATTCCAGATGCCACGATGGCGAATATAAATCCGAAGCGCGACTCGTCTACTTTGTAATAGGTTAGGAAGGTTAAAGGAGCTCCTCCCACAAAAGTGAAAATACTTCCCGCACCTATCGCCCCTGTGAAGGCAAAAACTAAATATTCTTTTTCTTTAAATAAGGCTTTATACGCTTTTAGAATGGTTGTAATTCGAAAAGGACCACCGTGTTCGCGGTTCGTCTTTTCCGGCAACCAAGATTTAATTAAGAAGATAATAACTAACAAGATGCCTGCTAATACGAGGAAGATAGCTTTCCAGCTCGCAGTCACTAATAATAAACTACCTAAAGAGGGAGCAAGTATAGGTGAAACACCTAGAATTAAGATCATTAGCGACATGATCTTAGGGCGTTCTTTTTCTTCAAAAGTTTCCCTGATTACGGCATTGGGAGCCACCATTCCTACGCTTCCGCCTAATGCTTGGAATAAGCGAAACACCACTAACATTTCCACAGAGGTAGACAATGCGCAGGCGATAGAACTTAATACATAGACGGACAAGCCTATATAAAGCACCTTCTTGCGACCGAAATGATCTAAAAGTGGCCCGCTAATTAATTGACCCATACAAATCCCAAAGAAGAAACTTGAAAGCGTGTAGCCCATCTCCTCTTGGGAGCAATTCAGCGCTAATGCAATGTTCTTGAAGGCTGGCAAATACATATCGATGGACAAAGGTCCAATAGCCGATAGGATTCCAAGTATTAAGATAATTTTCGTGCGGTTTGCAGAAGTAGGCATTATAGAGGGGGTATTTTTAGAAGACACAAAGGTACGTCCAATAATCCTAAATTAATACCCCCGCACTTGCCTGTAACGCATAAATCGTTTTAAATAGGTACGCTTTTAGCTCCGTTAATTTCTCTGCCGCCTCCATCGCTTTTGTCTCCCGACTGTTGATTAAGAAAAGCGATGATTCCCCTTGTGCAAAACGAGTTTCTTCTGCCTTAACTAGGGCCTGGTAGTTTGAAAGGGCTTTTTCCTGCGTTTTAATCTGCTTTTTCAACGTCTCAACTTGATTATAATAGGAATTTATTTTTACCTGAATCTGCTGTTTTTTCTGCGCTAAATTCAATGACTCCTCTTGGATTTTTAACTTCGCTAATTGGTAATCTGCGCGACCTTTAGAAAGACGTAGAGGCATCTCAAATTTGATGCCGTACTGGTAATTGTTATCGAATAGCGTGCGCGTTTCGATGCTAGGGGCGAGGCTTTTGGAGAGTGCATTGTAGTTCACATCTAGCTTAGGTAATAGGCTTTGAAACTTCAATTTTTTCTCTACTTGCAAGCCTTCAATCTTGTATTGGTACGCACTAAGATCCGGGTGATTCGCATAGGCCTTCTCTAAAAGAGACGAAAGGTTCAAGTCTAAATCGGCTAAAATAGCGAGTTCATTTTTCACCTCTGCCGGTTGTACTTCCACAGGCAATTCTTGGGGCGTATTATTCTCTTGCCATAAATACACGGATAAGGCTAAACGGGAATTTTCTTTTTCCATCCATTTTGCCTGGTATAAATTGTCAAAATACTGTTGCTGCGTCGTTGCTTCTACGGTATCAACGGCTGGTCTTTCCCCTAGTTCCACACTGCGTTTAACGAAGGAAACACGCGCCTCGGCGATGCGGAGATTTTGATCGACAATTTTTAAAACACGCACACTTTTCACCCAATTCCAATAGGCCGCCATCGCGTCAGAAAAGAGGTCATTGAGGATACTTCTCTGCTGTTGTAGCGCCAACTGATTCATCAATTTCGCCTGTTGCAAACTAGCTCTGCGTTGATCGATGAACAAGTTTTTTGCTAACGGAATGCTGATGCCGATGTAACTTGTTTCACCTAAGGTCTCGTTTGGATTTGTGCGTGAACCTTGAAGGTTTTCAAGGCCGGAACTAAGTTCAATGCCATACCAAGTGGGAATGGTTAATTCCGGCGAATGGTAGTCATAATAGTTCTTTCCATCAAAGGTTTTCTTCGTGCTGTAATGACTTAGTATAGGGTCAAAGCCGGCTCTCGCTTGCAGAATTTGGGCCTCTGACTTTAGTACACCGATACCTGCCTGTTTTGCAATAGGGTGGTAGGATTGTACAATTTTCAGAAAGGCTTCTGGGTACAAAACCGGCGTTTGAGCTACGCTCGAAAAACTCAAAAGAAAGAATAAAAGGAATTTATTTTTCATCTTTTTTCACCGTATAAAAGTCCGCTGGGAAACCATTAATATTTCGCCATAATTCGTACCAAAGTGGTACGTCATTTAACAAGGCAATCCCTTGTGCACCTGCACCCATTTTGATTTGCTTGGGCCATTTTTTCTCCTTCGGATTCTCCACCACAATCACGCGGAACATGCCTTTTTCGTCGATGTTATTTTCCACGGCACGCACTTTGCCCGCAAAGGTTCCAAAGCTCTGATCTGGCCAGCCGCCTGCAAAAATAATGGCTGGGAATCCGTCAAAAATAAACCGAACATCCTGCCCCGGCGATACCAAGGGCAAATCTACCGGTCTCACATACATCTCCACCGCGTAGTTTGTATTTTGTGGAACAATGGTTAAAAGCTCTTCCCCGTCTTTTAAAATCTCTCCAATACCGGCTTTTTTGGCATTAATTACTTGACCACTTTGAGGCGCTAAAATGTAGTACATGCCATCCCGAATGGTATAACTCGCCACTTGGTTTTCTAGTTTTGCGACGTCCCCTTTTCCGGTCTCAATCATACCTAAGCTCTGGAATTTTTCCCCCTCCGCTTTGTTCATTTTCTCACTGTATTCTTGATCCACTCCGCGCAATTCGATCCTCGTATTTTGTATCTCCTGTAAGGTCTGATTTACCTTGTTTTCAGAGATTGTTTTCTTCGCTAAGGAGTTCTGCATCGCCGCATTACGCTGTTGAAATTGCGTCTGCGAAATCAAGCCCTCTTTGTACATTTTTGAATTACGCTCGAACTGATCTTTGACTAAATTATATTCGTTTGTGGCCGCTTCTAATTCCGATTTTTCACCCGTCAATTTTTGTTGAAGCGCTGTTATTTTATTCGTTAATTGATCTTGCTTCAACGTTTTAGAGGTACGTAGGTTCGCAATTTGATCCTCCGTAGCCTGCACCTTTTGTTCATAATAGGCCACTGTCCCTTTCTTCGCATCCAGCTGCTGCTGTGTGCGGGAGATTAATTTAGGGTCTAAGTATTCTGCCTTGATCTCTGAGATCTTTGCTAACGTATCGCCCTTTTCGACAAAGTCTCCCTCTTTCACCCACCAGCGGCTAATTTTACCGGCAATAGGGCTATAGATTTTTTGCGGCTTTTGTTCTTGGTATAGACTGGTTATCTGGCCTTTTGAACGAATGTTTTGTGTCCAAGGCAGAAAAAGTACACCCACTAAAATGATTCCTAAGCCGATTAACCAAGGTTTCGTTTCCGGTCCTTTATCCCGTAGATAAATCTGTTTAAATGACTTAAACTTTTCCATTCTTAATAACTAGTTTATGTTCAAATCCTGCCGGATCGTTTGTCGAAATAATGACTGTTGCATTTGATTTTTTCAAAAGATATATCCGTAATTTTTCTGCTAGTTCAGCATCTAAACCATTCCACGGATTCTCTAATAAGAGTAGTCGTTTGTCTCCACTCAACGCCCGTAATAACAAGATTCTCTTAACGATAGACTGCGGAGTTTTTTTGCCAATCGGCTCGATATAGGAATCAAAACCAAGCGGGAAGTGATTCAGAAAATCAGCTATCCCGAGCTCCTTTGCCGTTTCTAAAATAAGGGCAGGGGTAATCTCCGATTTGCCCAGGCTAATGTTCTCATATACCGTGCCTCCAAAAATCTCCTGGTCCTGCAATAATATGCCCGTATGCATGCGCAGGTTCGCTAAACTGTAGTTTTTGATGGGCACTTTATTGATAAGAAGCGTACCTCTAAAATCGATGTAGTTCCCTGTCAGGATCCGCATGAACATCGATTTTCCGGAGCCCTCAGGTCCCGCTAATTGCACCTTTTCTCCTGAATGAATATGTACACTGATCGATTCTAAAATGGGCTTACCTGCCTCAAACTCGAAGGTAAAATTCTTCATTTCGATTTCGACACCCACCCGACTCGTCAACTCTAAATCCCCGCTTTTTTCGATAGGGCTATCTGTCACGCTTCCTAATTTCTCTAAACCGGTAATGACATCGTAAGCACTGTCTAAACTAATGATAAGTTTTTCGACAGCGCTAATCACTAACATGATGACAATTTCTGCCGCTACGAATTCCCCTACGTTTAATTGCTGATTAATTAGCAAGTAGGAACCCAGCGTTAACATGAGGGTAGTTAAGGCAATTTTGAAAAAAAGTAAGGATTTATACTGAAACAAGAGCACTTGGAAATGCTTCGTTCTAGCACTTAAATAACCTAATACATTTTCATCTGTTCGCTGTAGATTTAGATCAGAACCTTGACTGAACTTGAAGGTTTTGATGGTTCGTGCGATTTCACCAAAAAACCCGGCCACACCATATTTGTAATTCGACTCCTCGATACTTGTTTCGATTCCTTTTTGGGAGGTATAAATCAAAATCAATCCTAGTAGGAGAAGTAAAATTAGTCCTAAAATGATGAATAGGGGATGATAAAGTGATAACAGAATGATACCAAAGACAATTTGTACCGTCGCCACCGGAATATCCAATAGTAATTTTGCGAAACCTTTCTGGATATTTAAGGTATCGAAAAAACGATTTACTTTTTCTGGAATGAAATACTTGTCCATCTGTTTCAAATCCAACTTGGGGATTCGATCCGCAAATTCATAGGCATAATGAGCAAAGATTTTTTGCTGAATCGACTCGATGATTTTCATCTGATTGATTTGGAAAAGGCCCATGAGGAAGACGCCTAAAACGACTAAGAAAATCAATACATAAATGGAGGTCACCATCGTGGCACCCATCACTAAACCGATAATGGTTTGCACACCTAACGGCAAACTTAAATTCACAATACCACCCAAAATAGAAAACAAATAGATCGATGTAATCTCTTTTTTGTGATCCTTAATCAGGGCTTGCACTCGCTTTAACGGACTTATGTTTTGCATAATTGGTTGTTTTCTGCTGCAAAGCTATAAATACTTTTTAATTTAATAGTAATACTATTATTAATAATTGTTAAAATACCTTTTGTGTTAGCAATTCTATTGTTAACTTTGTCTAAGCAATTAGGTTAGAAACATGGATTATTCACTCAGTTTTAAGGTAAACGAAAAGATCTATCTGCGCGATCCTGAGGGGACAGAGCTTGGAAAGCAGATCGTTAAAAATGCCATTGATTTAATACATCAATTGGGTTTTGAGCATTTTACGTTCAAAAAACTAGCTAAAGAGATGAATACGACAGAGGCGACGATCTATCGTTATTTTGAGAACAAGCACCGATTGTTGTTGTATATTTTGAATTGGTATTGGTCTTACTTAGAATACCTAGTTGTGTTTCAGTTACAACCATTGGCAAATACGACCGATAAATTAACTAGATTAATTGAACTTCTTACCCACGAGCTACCCGAAAGCGAAGGGCAGTCTGATTACAACAAGAAGTTTTTGCATCAGATTGTGATTTCTGAAAGTAGTAAGGTGTACCTTGTAAAAGAAGTGAAAGAGATTAATGAGGATAAGGTGTTCAAGCCTTTTAAAGATCTTTGCGCCCGAATTTCTGAATTGATTCAGGCGCACAATTCGGTGTATAAATTCCCTCACTCCTTAAGCAGTACCTTGATTGAGACGGCTCATTCCCAGCTTTTCTTTAGTCACCACCTGCCTAAGCTGACAGATGTCGGAAAAGAGAATAAGCAGTTGTTTGTGGAGAATTACCTGAAGGATTTAGTATTTAAATCCCTCAAGTAATCCTCACTGACCACTGTCTACTGTCCACTGTCTACTTATATCGCTTCGTTCTTGCGTCTTGAATGACTCCTTTCCAGTTCAAGCCATAACCAAAATCATAGCGATGACCTTCTGAATCCACATGGCATTCCATATCGAATGGCACGTCTTCTTTTTGCTTTTCTACCACACGCATATTCGCCGGCATTTGCATCGGCAATAGGGCTTGTGGTTCTGCTTTACCTGATATGATCTCTAGGATAGCCTGATCTTGTACACCAAAACTAGCTAAAATGGCATCCGCTTTTCCTTCAAATTCGGCGAAAACCATCGGGTTAGAAACGTTGATCGAAACGATGACAGGCTTGCCATTCATCTTCGCTTTGGTGTCCTCGATTAATTGGATGTCTGTCAAGTTACGCGTCTTCACCGTTTTTCCTTTGTAGCTTCTATTCGTGAAGTTTTCCAAAGGATCTCCTCCCGCCAGACTCACCTCACGAGCATCATTGGCGGTGTAATCAGTGTATTGAAGTGAGATAGGTAAGTAACCGTTTCCCCCTTTGGCCACATCCTCTTTATCATAACCAATAGTGCTTTTTGGGTTTTCGATACACACTAATGCAACATCCGCTTTCGAAGCATCGTCTGTCACGTTAAAGTATTTTTGAACTAGTTCTAAATTGATAGGAAAATCGTTCGATGCTGGAATCGGGAATCCTAAGAAGTGACGAGTGGCAGCGATGAAACGCTTCGGAATATAAATCGTTTTCTTCTCCTTAATCGGTAGCACATTCGCCTTGTTTTTCAACAAAACAATCGAAGCTAGTTGCGCCTCAAATCCAGCCTTCATGTATTCTGGTTTCCCCACAATTTGTTTCGTATCCGCCGGATTTACATAGGGATTTTCGAACAAACCTACTTGGAAAATATTACGTAATAAACGCACCGCAGATTGTTCCATTCTAGCGCGCATCCAAGCTTCACCGTGCTCTTTCACACCCATCGCATAGGCTTCGATGATCGGTTTCATATCATTATTCCCACCAAACTGATCCGCTCCGGCCATCAACACTTTATAATGACGTTCCGCCATCGTTAGCTTTTCAACACCCCACACTTTACCGTCAACGAATACGTCCATCGCTCTGTGATCGCCGGTAACTGACCAGTCTGTACATACCACGCCATCATACCCGTACATTTTACGTAACAGATCCGTGACTAAGTATTTATTGTAGTTATTCGCTACATTTTCGTTCGTTTGATTCCAAGAAATCGTGTAATAAGGCATCACTGCGGCTGCCTTTTTCGTATTCCCTGTTAACTTAAATGCGCCTTCTGTGAAGGGGATTAAGTGTTCATTGAAGTTATTTCCTGGATACACCGCAAACTTACCGTTCGCATAATGCGCATCACGACCCGCTTCTCCAGAGCCACCACCTGGCCAGTGTTTTACCATCGCATTGACGCTAAGTCCACCCCAATTGTCTCCTTGGAAACCATTGCAATAGGCTTCACCCATCGCAGCGGAAAGTTTCGAGCTTTCACCAAAAGTCCCATCAAAACGCAACCATCTCGGTTCTGTTGCGATATCTACTTGCGGCGATAGGGCCGTTGCAATACCTAAAGCGCGGTATTCTGTTGCTGCAATGCGACCGAATTTCTGAATCAGAGAAGGCTGAAAAGTTGCCGCCATTCCCAGTGATGATGGCCACATCGAAATTAAACCACCAGCAGCCGCATTAAATTCAGCGCGAGCGGATGTTCCATGACGTGGATCACTACTATTGTTTGCTGGAATACCTTTGCCCACCGACTCGCAGAACGCTTGGATTTTATTGTTCCACTTTGCCGCATCTTCTGGACTTGAAACGGTCGTCAATAAGACGTGGCGCAGATTATCCTCTTTTAAAAATTTCTTTTGTTGATCAGTCAGATCACTTGGATCCATCGTTTTAGGGTCAAAAGGTTTGCCATTATACGTCCCCGCAAAATAACCATCCGGTCTAGCTGGCACCGCTTGGTGACCAGAATACAACATCAAACCAGCAATCTCCTCTACGCTTAATTGCTTCGCTAAATCCTTCGCACGCTCATCGACCGGCTTTCTCCAATCTTCGTACACATCCAATCGACCATTCTTATTCAGGTCTTTAAATGAAAGTCCGTCTTTTTGAATGATTTTAGCCTGATCGAAGCCCAAAGTGGGGCCATTTTTTTGTTGAATAAATTGCTGCTGGCTAAATGCGGCAGTTGAAATGGCTAGTAATCCGAGTATTTTTTTCATGCGTTAGGGAATTATTTATTCAAATGTAGCAATTTGATACAATAGTTAAAAATCCGTCCTAAATGGCGAAGCTGGCAAACCTTCCACATTTATTAAGTTAGCGCCTTCCGGATTATCTGCCCAACCGTAGCGCACATACATAGGCTCTGCCACCTCATCGCTCCAAACCACCACCGTATTCCGTTCGATGATTGCTTTCGCCCACACAAACTTTTTGTCCTTACCCGCAATGGCGAAATAAGTCAGCTCGTCTTCGTCCATTTTGTTAATGGCAAGACCGCTTCCGGTTTCGCGGAATCGAATGCGAATTCGGTTACCTTCGATGGCATTTGATTCATAAATGGGTCCAGAAGAAACGATGTTTTCACCGTAGGCTATTTTTCTCGCGGCCAGCGCTAGTCTTTCACCTATCGGTTTCTTCGTCAATGGATGAATGTCATTCCATTCGCCTAGATCTAAGGTCACAGCCATTGCACTACGAGGGATGCTTAAGCTCTTTAACTGACCCTCCCGCAAGACCGCCATATTACTTTCTGAAGGAAGGAAATTTCGGTCTTGAAAACCGGGTAATTGCACGTATAAAAAGGGAAGTTCAGGTTGCTTGAATTTAGTGCGCCAGTCTTTCGCTAAGGCAGGCAAAAGCGATGCATAAACGTCCGGTTTCCACACATTTGTCTCGCCTTGGTACCACACAATTCCTTTCAGTGAGTAGTTTAAGATAGGCGCAATCATCGCGTTATACAACGCAGTGGGCGTGAAATTAGAGGGAGCAGGCTTTTCCACTAACAGCGGAAATACCTCGCCCACTTTGTATTCCCAATCGCCTTGCAGATCGAAGCTTCGATCGCCTACCAGCATTTCATATCTTTTGTCCGGAACAAATCCCCCTTTGCCAGCGGTATTCGTTACTCTTATCACTACTAGATTTTTGCCTGCTTTTAGTAAATCCTTTTTTACCGTGTATCTGCGAGGCGGATATTGATACGTCACATTTCCCACCTGTTCGCCATTCACAAAAACTTGATCTGCGTCGACGATTCGACCCATAAATAGTTTGGCTGGTAAACCTGCCAGAGAAGAAGGTATCTCGATTTCGCGTCTAAACCAAACCACGCCATTTAGGTCTTTCAAACCCTGGTCCTCCCAAAAACCCGGGATAGCAAAGCGCTTCCAACCTTTAGGTGAATAGCTTAGACTCGCCCATTTTTCAGTTAGGCCACGGTCTGTGGATTTTTTCGCGGTAGGTGCCGGTGGAGCCGTCTTAGTTGTGTCTTTTACATAAGCTGGAAACTCTTTTAATCCCTCTTCGCTAATCCAAGATTCGATGGGAGTCCCGCCTACGCTGGAGTTAATAATCCCGATGGGCACTTGGTATTTCGCATATAAATCACGGGCGAAAAAATAGGATACGGCACCCATTAAAAGTACGTTTTCAGGGGTGACTGGAAGCCAAGAACTCGCAGGTAAATCTTGCTTAATATCTACCTTTGAAATGGCTGTTGGGATAAAAAAATTTCGAATCTGCGGGTTGTTCGCAGAGGCAATATCTGCCGGATATTTCTCCTTCACTCGCTCCATATTGATGACCATATTCGACTGACCAGAACAGAGCCAAACATCCCCGAAAAGGACGTCCTTCACCAATTTTTCATTGATAATAATTTCGTAGGGACCACCTGCTGGAGTGGCAGGAAGGGTAGTAGACCAGTTCCCGGACGCATCCGTTACAGTGCGCAATTTTTTGCCTTTAATGGTCACAGTTACTTTCTCTCCAGGATTTGCCCAGCCCCAAATTTTGACCGGAATATCCCGTTGCAGGACCATCCCATTGCTGACCAACGTGGGAAGTTTGACATCTGAAAAAGCACTAAAACTGAGTAGTAAAAAGAGGAATTTTTTCATAGAGGTATAGATCTTAAAACGAAGATACGCATTTTTATGAAGCCTGACCTGACCGGATAAATCCAGGTAAGCTATTGTAAATCAGTGAAATTCTGTATTCCTTGTGTAAAATTCTAAACCTCATATGAAAAAATTAGCCGCTTTATCTTTGGCAGGAATGCTGACGCTAGCTCTTTTGGCCTCCTTTCATTCCTCCTCTACTCGCACGACTTTAGTAGACACCCTGAAAATTCCAGACGGAGTCGATCCGAATGATGAGAACTGGAAAGGGATTGATTTAACGCCTAAAGCTCCGGTGCAGCCTTTGACCATCGATGAACAGTTGAAGAAGTTTTTACTCCCGGCTGGCTATCAAATGCAGCCCGTTTTAGCGGAGCCTCAGATTCAGCAGCCTGCAGAAATTGTGTTTGATGGGAATGGACGGATGTACGTTTTGGAATTAAGATCCTACATGTTAGATGCGGATTCCAAAAACGAGCTAGAACCCACCAGCCGCATTTCTCGCTGGGAGGACAAAAACAATGATGGAATCTACGAAACGGGAACAGCCTTTGTGGATGGATTAATCTTTCCGCGTTTCGTACTGCCTTATGGCAAAAACAGCGTTTTGACGATGGAGTCAGATCAAGACAATATCTACAAATACACGGACACAAACGGTGACGGCAAGGCCGATAAAAAAGAGTTTTTCACAAATAAATACGGTCGTTCAGGGAACGTAGAACACCAGCAAGCATTCTTGTTTTACGGCATGGACAACTGGCTTTATTCTACCTATAATGCTTTCCGTATCCGCGAAACGCCTGGCGGTATCATCCGCGAAAAAACAGGCGCAAACCGCGCGCAATGGGGAATCACGCAAGACGATGATGGAAAATTATACTTCCAAGGCGGCGCCTCTGGCGTTCCTTCGCATTTCCAATTCCCGATACAGTACGGCAATTTTGAGGTGCCTAATGAACTAGCGCCAGGCTTCGTTATTCCTTATGGTGCGGCGGTCAAAGTTTCCGATATGCAAGGCGGAATGGACGAAATTCGCCAGCCAGATGGCTCCTTAAATCGAGTGACAGGATCTGCCGGAAATGATATTTTCCGAGGCGACCGTTTGCCAGCTTCGCTACGGGGCCAGCTCTTTTATGGAGAACCAGTAGCGCGTATTGTCCGTCAAATCAACCCGGTGAAAACAGAAGGTTTGACCACTTTACACAACGCCTATCAAGATCAAAAATCCGAGTTCATCCGTTCGACCGATCCTCTTTTCCGTCCTATCGATATGGCGACGGCTCCTGACGGAACGATGTACATTGTGGATATGTACCACGGGATTATTCAGGAGGGGCAGTGGACGCCTAAAGGGTCGTATTTGCGGACAAAAATCGAACAATATAAATTAGACAAAGTCGTAGGTTTGGGACGTATTTGGCGATTAAGTCATGAGGGCTTTAAGCGCGATACGAAACAGCCTCGTATGTATGATGATAAGTCTGCCACCTTAGTGACCTATTTAAATCATCCTAATGGCTGGTGGCGAGATATGGCACAACAAGTTTTAGTGCAGCGCCACGATAAATCGGTCGTGCCCGCCTTAACTGCGCTGGCTTTGAATGGAACGAATGTGAATGGGCGTATCCATGCGATTTGGACTTTAGAAGGTTTAGGGGCCTTGAAAGTGGCGACTGTTACAAAATTGGCAAGTGATGCAAATCCGCGTATTCGAATTCAAGCCCTTAAGGCATCAGAGACGCTGTACAAAGCAGGCGAAAAAGGCTTAGCGGATGTGTATAATAAAGCGTTGAAAGATACGGATAATGAGGTGGTGATGCAGGCGATTTTCACGCAGAAATTCTTAAAGGTTCCGGATCATGAAACGGCTATCAAAACGACTTTAGCATCGAATAAATCGGCCGGAGTAAAGTTGATAGGAGAACAAATTATTGCTCCTCCTAAACCGCGAAACAATGGGCCTTTTAATGGGCCAGAATTGAGTAAAGAGCAGAAGGGAATTTTAGAAAGAGGGGAATTAGTGTTCGCTGAATTATGCTCTCAATGCCATGGAAATGATGGGATGGGAAAGCCGATGGGAGATGGGAAGTTATTAGCTCCGGCTTTGGCAGGATCCTTCCGCATTCAACAACACCCAGAGTATGCTGTGCGCGTTATCTTGCACGGTTTAGAAGGTGCGATCGAAGGCAAAACCTATGCCGGAGGCTTGATGCAACCCATGAAAGAGCAGTCAGATCAATGGATTTCTGATGTAGTTTCTTACATCCGAAATGGCTTATCGAACGATGCGTCCTTCGTCAGTCCTGCGCAAGTGGCTGCCATTCGGGCGAAAACGAATAAGCAGGCTGGCATGTACAAATTTGAGTCGCTGATGAAGCAAGTGCCAGTGGAATTTGTACCGGACCAAAGCTGGAAATTCTATGCCTCCCACACCTCATCCACTCGCGTGGGCGGGAATGCGTCGCCTAAAAGCGCCTTTAATTATGAGGGCTGGTCGACAGGAAAAACACAGGAGAAAGACATGGTTTTCCAAGTGGAATTTCCCGCGGATTACACCTTTTCTGAATTCCATTTTACCTCTACTTCTGGTTTCAAAAAAGGCATACGGCCTAAGCCAGGAGAAACCCCAGAATTCACGCATACCTATCCCCGAAATATTACCGTGGAGGCATCGATGAACGGATCGGATTGGAAAGTGGTACAAGCAAATGTGAAAGGAACGCAAGGAGATAATATCATCACGCTACCGGCCACGCGCGCAAAGTTTATGCGATTAAAATTAGTGGAAGGAGTCACGGCAGCTGCGGATGACGTAACCCCTTGGTCTATGCGGAGTATGAAGATTTTCGGATTGCGTTAAGACTTAGCTAATTGCTCTAAAGCCGCCGCTGAATAGCGTGTTCCTTGCACGGTAATGTTAGCGGAGGCTACGGTTATCTCGTTTATTTCAGCAGGGCTTAAGGTGATGTTTGCCGCGTCAAAATTTTCATGCATCCGATTCATTTTCGTGGTGCCCGGAATGGGTACTATCCACGGTTTTTGGGCAAGTAGCCAAGCCAAACAGATTTGCGCCGGCGTTGCGTCTTTTTCTTTCGCGAAACGAGCAATGACGTTTATGAGCGCCTGATTTGCAGCTCTTGCTTCTGGCGTAAAACGAGGAACGGTGTTGCGAAAATCTGTTTCGTGGAAGGCCGTATTTTCGTCAATTTTCCCTGTTAAAAATCCTTTTCCTAGCGGGCTAAAGGGAACGAATCCGATGCCTAATTCTTCTAGAGTAGGAATGATTAATTCCTCTGGTTCCCGTGTCCATAAGGAGTATTCGCTTTGTAATGCTGTCACTGGCATGACCGCATGTGCCTTTCGAATGTTAGCGGCACCTGCTTCCGATAGGCCAAAGTGCTTTACTTTTCCTTCTTCAACTAATTGTTTAACGGTTCCCGCTACTTCTTCGATCGGGATGGATAGATCCACCCGGTGTTGGTAAAACAAATCGATGGCCTCTACTTTTAGCCTTTTTAAGGAGGCCTCTGCCACTTTACGAATATTTTCTGGGCGGCTATTTAATCCTTTCATTTTAAATCCGTCATCGGGATCTAAGTTAAAACCGAATTTGGTGGCGATGATTACCTCCCCTTTAAATGGAGCCAACGCCTCACCCACTAATTCCTCATTTATAAACGGGCCATATACCTCTGCGGTGTCGAAAAAATTCACGCCTTTTTCAACGGCTGCACGAATGACAGCTATCATTTCTTTTTTATCGGCCGGTGGGCCATACCCGAAACTCATGCCCATGCAGCCTAATCCCAAGGCAGATACTTCTAAACCACTTTTACCTAGTTGTCTCTTTTCCATTAGCTTTGACGGTATTTTAATGGGCTCGTGCCCGCAAGTTTTTTAAAGAATTGGTTAAAATAACTGACTTCATTGAAGCCCAGTGCATCTGATATTTCGGTAATACTTTCATCTCCCTGCTTTAACATCAATTTTGACTCCTGCAGGATCCGTTCCGCAATTAATTGTGAGGTTGTTTTATTCGTCACCTCCTTTAATGCCCTATTTAAATGATTGACGTGGACAGAAAGTTGGTTAGCGAAATCGGAGGCAGTTTTTAATTGAATTTTTTGGAAGGCACCTTCGATCGGGAATTGCCGTTCTAAAAGTTCTAAGAACAGCATAGAAATTTTTTGATTGGCATTTCCAGGAGCATATTTTGCGGTGTTCGCAGGCTCCATTTTTAACGCGGTATGCATTAATTCCAGAGCGAGGCTACGCAAAACATCGTATTTGTGCAGGTAATCGCTTTCGATTTCCTGTTGCATTTTCTCGAAAATCTGAACGAACTGGAGGTAGGCTTTTTCTGTTAATTCCACGACCGGAATACCCTGAGGTTGGTAAATAGAATAGGCATTGATATTACCAAAATCCTTAAAAAAGTCAGGGTTAAAAATGCAAAACCAGCCACTATTTAATTGTTCCAAACTCTCCCATTTATAGGGAATGAATGGATTAGAAAAGATGATGGCCTGTTCTTTTACTTCGATCACCTTGTTTGCATAGAAAATTTTTCCTGATCCTTTTACGAGTGTAATTTTATAAAAATCACGTCGACGATAGGGGACAGGTTTTGCCGCTGCGCCTAAAAAAGGATCTAATTGAAAGACATTAAAATGTCCCCAATCCTTGCTTAAATTCTCGGGAATTCCGTTGAATTTAGTTTGGTAAAAATCCTGAAGTGTCTCTACCTGTTTCATCGAAATTAGAAACGCTTAAGTCGTTTATTAAAGGCATAGTTCAAGGCAATATTCCACACAAAATCATCCCCAGGAATTTCGGAGCTAAATCGTTTATTAATAATGCTGGAAATCGTAAAAGGTAATTTCTTGTGTGATAACGTCAGCATGTCGGTGAAATAATAACCTTGTTTCCCGTCCATGTTTAACACATAAATTTGGGGATAGATGCGAAGCGATACCTGCCTTGAAAGTGGGATATTCGAAATCGTCGTATTCAGTGTTAGGAAATTCGTCCAGTTAGTGGCACCATCACTTACTCCGCGAGAAACTAGGTAATACATACCTACACTTACATTTTTCGAAACTTGGTAAGTGGGAATCCATTCCGTGGCGATGTATTGTTGGTGTCCTAAAATCGATTTAGGATTACCTTGTGCATCAAATAAATTCGATGTTTTGAAAGCAACTGACGGATGCGCGCCCACATTAAAACGGAATTTTTTCGTGTTGATGGCTTTGTATCTAAACCAAAAAATGAACGACCAAGGTCTACCCTCCATCGAGAAACGAAACTGAGGCTCGAATGCCAAACGATTATTCCCAACTGATAGATCGAAAATCAATGCGGGCTTGCCTAAGGTAAACATAGGTAAAAGAGAAATTCCGTTATTCGTGGCAGAAGCTGCCCCTGAAATATGGAAGGTACTATCTGCAGTTTGGCCTTTAGCGGAGAAAAGGCAGATGAAAAGTAGTACAGTTAATTTTTGTGTCATTCAAACAGGGTTGATTAATGAAGACTCAAAATTAATCATTTATAGGGGTATTGAACTATAATAATCAAACAGTTTATTATAATAATCAATCAGACTAACCCGCAAGGCTTCTCGATTTCAAACAGGTCGCTTTAGGCCTTTTTATTCCACAATCACTTCATACTGACCAGCGCTGAGTTCGATTTCGATTCGATCCACGTTGGTTTTTGATTTCACACCCGTCAAGCCTTTCACTATTTTCTGACCCACTAATTTCACCTGTGCGGAAGTATTCGCAGGAATTAAGAATTTATACGTTGTTTGATTTCCGTTCTTTTTCCACTCACTTTTGATGGTGCCGTACATGGTTTCTACATGCCCTTTAGCAAAGGTGATTTTGCCCGTCGGATCTGGTGTAGGTTGCAAAATGAAATGCTGATATCCTGGTGATGCTTCATCGCGTTGAATACCTAGCGAATGCGTGTACATCCAGGCCGCTACAGCTCCAAAAGAATAGTGGTTAAATGAGTTCATGCTGTTATTGCCTCCGAATCCATTTTCGATGGTATACGAGTTTAATCTCTCCCAAATACTGGTCGCCCCATTTGCTACCGAATACAACCAAGAAGGATAGGTTTTCGTAGTCAATAATCCATAAGCGATATCGTGTTTTCCGTTCGCGGAAAGTGCCTCGGAAATGGAAGCTGTACCGATGAATCCGGTCATCAATGAATAAGGAGGACGTGCCACGCCTTGATCGTCTGTATTCGAGCGGGTGATCGTGGAGACTAAATGGGTTAATGCGTGAGGCGCATTCGTCGCATTGAATGTTCCTAAGGCCAAAGGGATCGCATAAGAAGCCTGTGTATCCATCAACTGACCTTTGTCAGAAACTTCTGGTGCTGCATTCGCATTTGGAGGCCCCATAAAGCCAGTCTTAACGCCAGATTTAATGGTTTTATGTGTCGTCTTGTCTACGTAAATTTCGTTGAAGGCGACTTTTTTAGCTTCACTTTGGGCCAGATAATTTTCTGCCTCAGCAGTAAAACCTAGCACGCGTGCGACCTTCGAAACGATCGCTAAATCAGCCGCTTGGTAGGCCATCCAAAACAAGGTATTGTCATTTTTATTTCCCTCCGGACTGAGCCAGTCTCCTAGCGGGCCTTCGTTCAGAATACCGTCTTTCACCTTTGAATCCAAGAAAGTCATATAGCGTTTCTTGGCCTCATAATGTTCAGCCAGCATCGCCTTGTCTCCGTATTGCAAATAGGTTTCCCAAGGAATCACGATTCCCGCGCTTCCCCACAAAGTTCCGCCAAAACCACCGCCCATGGGAGCCACGTCCGTGAAACGACCATCCGCTCGTTGCACATCGCGCATGCCTAACAAGTGGCGGCGCATGAAGTTGTTTACCGGAGCCATCATCGACGCTGTTTTAGAGAAAACGTTGATGTCACCGCTCCAACCCATGCGCTCATTTCTAGCGGGGGTATCGGTGGGAATAGATAAGAAATTCGAGCGCATTGACCAGGTGATGTTCGACCAAAGTTTATTCACCATCGGGTCCGATGTCTCATAAGAAGAGCTGATATTTTTCACCGATGAAAGTACGATTCCGGCTACTTGAGCTAATGCCGGGGCTTGGTCTACGCCGGTAATTTCGAGGTAGCGATAACCGTGGAAGGTGAAGCGTGGTTGAATATATTCATCGCCTCCTTGCAGGATGTGGATGTCTTGAGCAAGTGCTGCTCGGATATTTTCGAGCATGATCATTCCTTTTTGACCAGCATATTCAGCTAAATCCGGATATAAAACTTCTGCAAAACGCATGGTGATGACTTGTCCAGGCTTTCCGTTTTTGATGAAAATCTTAGGGAAACCGACCATGTTTTGGCCCATGTCATACACATATACCCCTTTTCTCGGCTCTGCTACTGATTTAGCTTGTAAAACTTGCTGAACGGTTACACGATCATCCAGGTGATTAACGAGCTTCATTCCCTTGTAGTCTAAGGCAAAACTCGTTCCTGCTAAGTCGATTTTTGCTGCAGGACTCCAGTTTTTATCATTGAAATTGGGTGCAGACCAGCCTTCGATAGCCGCTTTTTTCCGTGCATCGAAAACCTCTCCTTGGAAGAAACTCCCCACTCTAATAGGGCCATCGCTAAAACTTTTCCATCCAGCGGGATTCGTCTGAATAACTTGTTCCGTGCCATCTGTATAACGAATTTCTAAAGAGGCCAGCAGCGATTGACGATCGCCAAAATAGTTCCAGCTATCCCCGCTATAGGTAATATTACCACTCCACCAGCCTTCGCTTAACCAGGCACCCCAGGCATTTTTGCCCTTATTCAAAAGCGATGTCACGTCAAAAACCTGGTAGGTATGTGTCTTGTTGTATTGTGTTAAACCCGGGTTAAAAAACTCATCCCCCACCCGTTTCCCATTCAAATACAGTTCATAAATTCCTCTCGCCGTCGCATATATGCGGGCGCTTTTAATTGTTTTTCCTTCCGTTGCTGCGAATTCAGTCCGTAACATGGGGGCCGCGTGGCGACTTGGATTCGCTACACTAAATTTTCCAGAAACCGTGAAATTATGACCGTCGAAAGGGATTTCTTTCCATAAACTTGGGTTGTCTGAAGCTTGAAATAAGGGATTGCTTGGTAGTCTAAAGTTTCGGATAATGACATCTGAAAAACGTGCCGATTCTCCTTCGTTCGTGGCAAATCCAATCTCTGAAAGCATCGGAAAACTGATGAAATTATTCCCTGCACCGATTGGATTTAGGTTCACCCCGGTAGCAGCATACGGACTCGCATTTTTAGGCGTAGGATTGATTTTATGCTCCTTATCCACCTTATCGATATAGAAATCAAACACCCCGAAATTACAGTCAGCATACACCGTATGTTTATCGGATTTGTTTGTCTGGTTAAGTATGTTTGTTGGAATTTTAAAGCTTTTAAATGCCTGATCTGTGCGGTCTTTTTTATCGTAACCTACACGGTAAATGTGTAGTTTTGCTTGCCCTGAATCTGATTTACTTAGTTCAGAGATATCCAATTCTAGTTTTATATAGGATTGATTCTGACCATTCTCTACATCCTGAATATTCAGATTTCGGTTATGTAAACGAGGATCATTTGCCCCAAAAACAAAGCTAGCCTTCGTGCCTTTATCGATTTGAACCCCGTATTGAAATTTATAAACCGATAGGTAATGGGAATAAAATGGGAGGTCATTTGAACCGATCCATTCTGCTCCTTTCCAGCCATCGATAGAAGGGTTCATTAGTCCTGTTTCGAAATTTGCCTCTTGGGAAGTTTTTACATTTTTCCCATTCCAAACCTCCAGTGTCCAGCGATAAGCCGTCTTAGCTTTCAGTGCTTCCCCTGAATATGGAATTCCTATGGAAATGGAGTTGTTTTGTTTTTTCGAATCCCAAACGGCGCGTCCTTTTTCGTCTTTCACCACAATGCGATAGGCGCTTTGTTTCTCGCCACGAACTGGGGATTCCATTTGCCACGAAAAGCGCGGATGAGCCTCATCTAAACCAAGTGGAGCCGACTGGTATTCTACCTGTAAGTTGTTGATTTTTACTTGCGCTTGTGCGATAAAAGTGAACGCAATAAATAGTCCAGCGAGGATTCGTTTTTTCATGTTTCAATAGGTTTAGGACTAAAGTACAAAAAGAAAACGAAGTGGGTGTCCTAGGGGGAGCTAGGATGGAGCAAGATTTTACTATCTTGCTAAAAATAAAATCCTCATGAAATCCTTCGTAACTATTTTAATGGTGCTTCTTACCTTCACACTCGCAGCACAACCTAAAACGGAATTGATTCAAGCTCGAATCATTAACGGGAATTGCAAAGTAAACTATTCTAAAGTGACTTCAGACGAGGGAGAAGAGCACTTTGAAGTGACTCTTGCGTTTATTAGCGCGAGGAATCTTTGGTTCACTTTAACATTGGATACACCAGAAAAATTCCGCCGTTTTAACAATGATTTGTTGAATAGAACACGGGAGACGACTATTGAAGACAAGTCAGCTTATTATCCTGAGACCCGTAAAGATTATTATATCTCCAAAAATACGCAGACTGACAACATTGAAATCATGTTATTAGCGAATCAAGAACGTTGGATTCTTTTTAAGGAGCCGGCGAAAGAATTATCGCTGTATGTGAATACTATTCCTTATGGACAAATGAAGTAAAAAAGCGCAGCGCCCGCAGGGCGCTGCGCTAAACCTTTATTTTGAAATTTCAGCGAATGCGCCTCTGTCGTAATATAACCACTCTTCTACTTGCTTGCCATCTTTGATCGCATCTACCGCGAAAATCATAGTTTCTGTTTTCTTATCTCCTCTAGTGAAGATAAACTTACACTTGCTCATCACAACGTTCGTATATCCCTTTCTAGTCGGCTTATCCAATTGATTTTCCCAAACTGGACCCATTTCGATTTTCAATTTGATTCCTTTATCTGCCATTAATTTAAACATCGCCATGTTTTCGTTGATTCCCATAGAATCTAGGTTATCATGAAAAATAGCATCAGCAGAATAAGTAGCACGGTAAGTTGCGGTATCGCCTGACTCGATTGCTTTAATTGATTTTTCAGTTAGATCTACATTAGCAGAGCTATCAATCACAATGCCGTTTAAAACTACGGATGGATCTGTACCAGCAGATGCTGCAGTACCTTCTTCTTTTTTAGTACAAGCGAAGATTGATCCCGCTAGAACAAATAATAGAATGATTTTTTTCATTTCTTTGGATATTTTAAAGAGTTAAAATTTGACCAAAGAACGTACAATTAATCTCTATTAACTGTAATTGAAATACGCAAATGTTCCCTTTTCGGATTTGGGAACAAATTTTTTACTTACGCATCTACTGAATCGTACACGATCACCTTCTTCCAGAGGTGCGCATAGTTCTTTACAAAATCGACGTGAATAGGGTGATCTTGATAGACTTTTTGACCGGCTTCATCATCGAAAAACATCAATTCTGAAACGTCCCAGCTCGTGTCAACCACATCACGTTTTTCTGTCGAAGCCAAAGTGCCAATGTGTATTTCTTTGATTGTTGGGATCCCCTTTAAGGCTTTCAGTCCTTTGATTAATTGCTGTTTGTCTTCCTCTGAAGCGGGGTTATTTAACCAAAAAAACACGTGGTGCAATAATGGTTTTTTAGCGGCTGCACTAACCGTTCCTGTGCTTGCTAATAAGCCAGCTGAGGCAATAAAATGACGTCTTTTCATAGTTTAAGATTTAGCGTTGAGACTTTGGATATCAAAGCCTGCCACTTGTTTATATTGATTCATAATTTGTTGCAGTTCTTCGTGTGGAATTTCTTCTTCACTAAATCCAGCTGGGAAGCGGTCCTCCATTAAGTCCATAATAAAGTCGGGGCCTTTTTGGCGGTTTTGTAACACCACTTTTGCGGTCGCTGGAACACGTTCCGTGTCGTAATTTTGGAGTGCTTTCATGGCATCTTTTTCAGCTAGTAAAGCTAATGCTAAAGCATCCGCATCTAGGATGGCTTGTGAGGCTCCATTCGATCCGATTGGATACATCGGGTGTGCTGCATCTCCTAATAAAGTGACACGAGAGAAGGACCATTTGTCTAGCGGATTGCGATCTGACATGGGGAATTCGAAGATTCCTCCGTCCGTTTTTTCGATCATCTCTGGCACATCAATCCAATCAAATTTCCAGTCCTTGTAGAGTGCTAATAAGGGTCCTTTTTCGACTTTTCGATTCCAATCTCGCACCGTAATTTTCGCACCTTCTGGCTCACGAACGTTCGCCACCCAGTTGATGACTTGATTCCCTTCTGCATCGGGTTCACCTATCGGATAGATGACCATTTTCTGTTTCATGGAGCCGATCATGGCCATCGAAGAACCTGATTTATAAGGTTTCATTAGGGCTGTTCCGCGGTATAAAATGTTGCCTGAAAAGACGACGCCGCCTTCGTTTGGATACAAGATTTGACGCAAAACGGAATTGATTCCATCTGCCCCTATCAAGATGTCGCCCTCTTCTTTTGCGATGATTTCTCCCGTTTCTTTGTTGATAAAAGTGGCCGTGATTTTGTCCTCTTTTTCTTCAAATGACTGTAAGTGACAATTCGTTTTCAGGTTTTCTGATCCGATTGTTTTAAGGGTTTCTTCCCAAAGCATCACTTGAAATTTACCTCTGTGAATCGAGAATTGTGGCCAGCGATATCCAGCAAATTTCCCTCGTGGTTCTGACCAAAAAAACTGCCCAAAACGATTCGCATAAATCAGCTCCTTCGTCTCCACGGCGATGGCCGCTACCTTATCTAATAGACCGATATTTGTTAAAACGCGCACCGCATGAGGCAATAAATTAATTCCCACCCCCAGTGGTTTCACTTCTTCCACTGACTCAAAAACCTTCACTTCAAAACCGGCCTGATGCAAGCGCATCGCCGTCACTAAACCCCCAATTCCACCTCCAGCAATCAATATTTTCATAGCGGCAAATTTTGTAATAATTCAACTAAATGTGCCACGCTTTCCACTGACTGGCCATTGTAAATAGAGGCTCTGAATCCTCCTTTGGTAGGAAAACCTTTAATCCCTACGATATCATTTTGCTCTAAAAAGCTCAGGATTTTTTGATCCATTTCGAGCGATTGACTTTTAAAACAAGCGTTCATCACGGAGCGATCTTCGGTCACTACCATTCCTTGTAACACCGGATTGCGATCAATCTCTTTATAAATCATCGAAGATTTCAACTGACTTAATCGGCGCATTTCCGCTAGTCCACCCTGCTTATCGATATAGCGCAACATCAATAGCGCCACATACACGGGGTAGGTTGGAATCGTGTGGTACAACGAGTTCTCAGCGATGTGCGTGTGGTAATCAAAAATCTTCGGAATCTTCCGACTGCTTTTCTCAGGCAGTACGTTTTTATTGACCAAAACGCAGGTAATTCCCGCTATCCCAAAGTTCTTTTGTGCGGACGCAAAAATTACCCCAAACTTCTCCATCGGTAATGGCCTTGACAGAAAATCGGACGTCATATCTGCCACTAAGGGAACATCTACATCGGGGAATTGATGGTACTGCGTTCCGTCGATCGTTTCGTTCGAAACTACGTGTAAATAACGCGCACCTTGGACATTTGCAATCTTCGGAATTCGATCGTGATTCGTGTCTTTAGAGGAAGCTAAATAAAAAGCATTCGCTTCGTTTGCTGCCGCTTCGATGGCGCGATCTGCCCAAAAACCGGTGTCCACAAAAGCGATCTTATCGGATGGCTCTGTCAGGTTTATCGGCGCTACCGTCAGTTGACTTGAAGCTCCACCTGGCAGCCAAAGCACCGCCCACTCCTCTGATAGGCCGTATAGTTTTTTCACGAGGGCATTTGCCTCGTCTAATAAATCCGTGAAAATGGGGGAACGGTGGCTAATTTCAGCAATCGAAACACCCATGCCATTGTAATCAACTAAACCGGCGGCGGCCTCTTGAATGACTTCAAAAGGTAAAGTCGCAGGTCCGGGAAAGAAATTGTGTTTGCGCATTAGGATATGGTTTTGGCGCTAATTTTTAAGGTAATAAGTCCGGCGATAAACGATGGAAGAGCAAAGAAGATAAAACTTTGTGCCATTCCAAATCCTAAGCCCACTAATAATCCACCCAAAACAGGCCCAATAATTCCGCCTAAACGTCCCATTCCAATGGCCCAACCGACCCCCGTAGAACGGAAAGCAGTAGGATACATGCGAGCCGCTACGGCATATAAACCGACGAAGCTACCTTGTACCCCAAAACCGAGGAAAAACAAGACAACTAAGATTAAATTAGACCCAGAAAATAGACCAAAAATTCCCAGCAAAACGGCAGTAATCAAAAGCAAAGTCCCGATCGATTTTTTCAACCCAAAACGACTCGAAAAATACCCCTGAACCGGAATACCCACGATAGCTCCTAGGTTAAAAATTGTACCGGAATAAATCGCTAATTCCATCGATAGGCCTGCATTGGTGGCTAATTTAGGAATCCAGTTCATTAAGAAATAGAGTGTGGTGAAAGATAAAAATAAAGCACTCCAAAGCTGCCAAGTGCTCCACTTAAATTCACTCGTAAATAGGGCACTGAGCTTGGCATCTTCTGGCTTTGCTTTGGCCTTAAATTCATCCGACTCTTTCAATAAAAACAACAAGATGGGAACAACTAAAAACGTGGCAATTCCAGCTAGTTGAAACAGATGCTCCCAACCACTTTCTGCAATGATTTTCGCCGATGAAATCCCCGTTAATACCGCACCCACCGGATAGCCCGCCACCACCGTACTCACCCAAAAATCCCGTGTCGAAACAGGCGCATATTCCGCTGTAATCGCCGCCGTACTCGCCATCATCGTTCCGATACCAAGTCCACTAATGAATCGATAAATCATCAACACATTAATGTCAGTCGCAAAAGAGGTCAAATAAATACAGGACCCCATAATCAGCGCAGCCAAAATCATCAAAGGTTTACGCCCAAAACGATCCGCCAAAGGCGCTAAAAAGATCGCTCCCACCGTCATTCCCACTAAGCCGGAACTAAATACGATACCTAAATTCGCAGGCGAAATACTCCAGGCCTTCGCAATCGCCGGAGCCGTATAGGAAATAATGAGTACATCCATGCCATCCAGCATGTTGCACAGAAAACAGATCAAAATAATCAGGACTTGTATCGCTTTCATAAGAATTACATGACTTTCCAAACACGAATTAACACGTAATCCGGCAAACGCTCTCCTGTGCACACAAACAGGCTATTATTGATCCAATCGTATTTGCCTTTAGGCGCTTCGAATTTAGGCGTTGCTCGGAAATAATATTCGTTCGCATTTACTTTTTCGCCCTTCGCTAGTCGTGCCGCAATCTCGGGTGTAGCCGCACGAATTCCCGTATTTTTCACATAAATCAAGGTCCCGTCATCCGTTCTAAATTGGTAGTGTGCCTCTAATTCAGTCACGCCATCGGTACGCAAAACTTGCCAGTCAGCGCCTCCATTCAAAACCTCACCCTTTATTTTAGGGCCCTCTACGGCTCCACCAATGATGGGAATAATGCGGCGCGTTCCGTGTGGAGTTTCACCCACAATGAGTGCTGGATCAAGCTTCACTTTTAAGTCGCAGAAATATTCGAGTGCCGGCGCGTTTTGGGCCTGAGAGATGGAAATGCTCATAAGAATTAGGAGGAGAATTTTTTTCATAGGTTTAGATTTTGCCTCAATTTACTAGATAAAGGCGCTTTTTGCTAAAAATTACCCTGAATTCTGTATTTTAGAAGCCTAAATCTAAAAGAATGAGTATCAGACATGCAGGCATTTTTAATTTCAAACCCACGGTTTCAGAATCGCAGAAGCACGAATTCTTCGTTGCCCTAAAGGCTTTAGAAGACATAAATGGGGTAGAAAAAATGGAAGTTTCACGCCAGACCAGCGCAAAAAACAAGTTCAAATACGGCTTCTCCATGGAGTTCGCTTCGGACGAAATTTACCAGGCCTATTCGATTCATCCTCAGCACGATGCCTTCGTAAAAGAGTTCTTTATTCCCCTGGTAGAGGATTTTATGGAGATCGATACCGAGAAGCTGATGTAAGTAAATGATCTAATTTCGCTTGTAATTCTTCCGTCAGCGGATCTACTTTTCTACGTGTGGCTAGTGAAATAGGGAAGCCCTGTTTTTGCAAGGCATATTTTGCACTTGTCGGATATGCGGAGTGCATCAAGTCCATGTTCTCGGTTAAAAAGGCTTGAAAATCCTCAGATGGTTGCGAGCAAAAATCAGCCAATAACCTCGGAAAGAAATTGCCTTGAATACAGGAAAGGCCCATCGAGCCGGCTTCTAAAGAAGCTTTGGCATGAACCATATAGGCATCATATACTCCGAAGCGCAAGCCTGCACCTGCCTCAATTTTTGCCTTTACTTGTTCTATTTGTAAGGAGGTATCCTTATGATAACAAAGGCGCCCGGATGCTAAAAGCTCCTGTAAAACGGATAAACTAACTAGACGTTTATAAGGAAGGGGGCATTCATAGATGCCAAAAGGAACCCCAGGGGTCAACTCTATCCATAATTTCATCCGCGATAAAAACACCTCATCGGTTTCTTCCGCTGATACAAACTGGTTATTTAAAATAATGATAGCGTCTACGCCTAGGGTATACACTTGGTTCGAAAAAGCGGCCATCTCATCGATATCTCCACCAAAAGTCCCCGTCGCTACCACGGGAACGCGACCCGCCGTTTGATCTACTACCGTTTTAATAACCTTTAGGCGCTCCTCAGGCGACAATTCATACATTTCACTGGACAAGCAATTCGCAAAAAGACCTACCGCACCTCCTTCAATGTAGTAATCGCAAAGCCGTCGTAAAGTCGCATAATCAATGGATAAATCGTCGTGAAACGGCGTAAGCATAACTGGAATAAAACCACATGGCAACGCTGTCATCGCGATCGAATTTTAGATACCATATATCCGATTCCCACGATACTTAGCGTGCCTAAAACTACGGTCATTTTGCCATCCAATGGAATTTGTAAATAGGCTGGTAAGGAATCTTTAAAGGACATAAATGCGATTAAAATCAGACCTAAGCAGGCCGCAATTATAGCATCGAAATTCTCCGTTTTTTTTGCTAAGAAACCCAGTAAAAATAGGCCTAACATACCTCCGGCAAAAATACCAGAAAGCTTCCACCAGACGTCTAATAGGCTTTTTACGCCTATCATGCTGATCCCGAAAACGATCCCCAAAGACCCCATCACAGCCGTCGAGATTAAAAGGACCTTAAACTGCTTTTTTTCATCTGCAATCGGATTCACATACCGCAAATATATGTCCTTCAAAAACACCGTCGCCGAGCTATTCATCCCTGAACTCATGGTACTCATTCCGGCTGACATCAATGCCGCTACGAGCAAACCTAAAAATCCCGTCGGGATTTGTGTTTTCATGAAAAAGGGCAAAACTCGATCACCATAATCACTGGCTTTTAGGGCCTCTAAAGAAATATTTTTCTCCATCGAAACCTGTTGTTTCAATTCCATAATCAGCGCAGGATTCTCTCCGTAAAACGCATAAAGGGCCGTTCCTATGAAGAAAAATAAAAACGAAACAGGAACATAATAGAGTACACATAACCAAATACTCATACCCGCATCGCGAGGATTTGAGGCGGTGTGGTAGCGCTGAATGTAGTTTTGGTCGATACCAAAATTCGTCAGGTTGATAAAGAAACCATAGGCTAAAATCACCCAAAAAGAGCTCGTTTGAAAATCCAGATGAAAGGTTCCTAGACTGAATTTATCTTCCCTCATTCCTGTTTCTAGAATCGAACTAATGGGTGTTTTCAGCGTAATTAAATAGAGGATCATTCCCGCCCCTAGCGTTTTCAAAATAGCCTGAATGACCTCCGTCCAAATCACCGCTTCCATTCCCCCTAACACCGTATAAAGAATGATGCATAATCCAGCCACGATGATGATCAAACGCATATCGATTCCCGTGAGCGCATTTAATGTCAGCGCGATCCCATAAAATATGGTGCCCATTCTAGCTAATTGTGTCAAGATAAAACACAGCATTGCATAGGTTCTCGCCCATCCGCCAAAGCGTTTTTCTAAATGCGTGTACGCACTAATTTCACCACTTTGGCGGTAAAAAGGGACAAACCATTTCGTAGCCACGATGGCTGCCAGAGGAATCGATAGACTAAAAACGAAAGGGTTCCAATTCGCCCCAAACGACTTTCCCGGATCCCCTAAAAAGGTGATTGCACTGAGAAAGGTGGCATAAAAACTGAGGCCTAAAGCCCAACCCGGAATGGCCCCGGAGGCGGTGGTAAATTGCGCTGAATTCTTGTTTTTTCTGGAAAAATAGATTCCTATCCCGATCATGGCGAGTAGGTAAAAAACAATCAATAGCAGGTCTAGTAGTGCCATTACAAGGAAAGAATTACATGCTTTATTTTCTTCCGTTTCCAGGTATACGTGATGTGAACTTTGCCGTCTTTTGTCTGAATGACTGCTGGATAAGAGAATTCCTCACCGGGTTCATTTTCTAAAGTAACTAGGTCTTTCCAGATTTTCCCATCACTGGAAATGGCTACGCTGATAGGAGAGCGGCCTCTTTTCACAGGATTGTAAACAATAACATGTCGGCCATCCTTTAGCGTGACGGCATCGATTCCAGAGTTTGGATTTACTAAAGTGCTGGCCTCAAGGGGAGTCCATGTGCGGCCATTGTCAGCAGAAAAGGCTTGTAAAACGTAGCCATTTTCAGAGCGGCATACGAGTTGTAAACGGCCGTCTGGCAGGAATAAAATGCTGGGCTGAATCGCTGAACTAGTTACTCCATCATTTAAAGGGCCTGTTCTGGTCCATGTTTTACCTAAATCACGAGTGAATTCCATGTGCAATTTCCAGTCGTCATCTTCCGAGCTGGAAGGGCACAGCAGGGTTCCGTCAGGTAATAAAACGGCCTTGTTTTTGATGGGGCCATAGATGTCTTTGGGCAGTCTTTCTGCGGCGGTCCAGGTTTTACCTCCGTCGAAGGAGCGCTTTAACATGCCCCACCATTCGTCAGGGGCTGGGCCGTCTTTGTAAAATAAGAGTAATTCTTTTCCTGGAACTTGATATAATACGGGGTTCCAAAGCGGATACCTTTTCCCATCACTCTGCACCCCATTTGCCACCTCTATGGGAGTAGCCCACTGACCATTTACGTAATGGCTAAACCAGATGCCTACATCCGGACTCTTTTCGTGCTTTCCTCCAAACCAAGCCGCCACTAATCCAGTGGGCGTTTCCGCCATTGTAGATGCGTGACACGAAGGATAGGGAGCCGTTTCATAAATAAAGCCGGATTGATCGATCTGTGCCTGTGCACAAAAAGCCCAAGCGCAGAACAGGCTGGCATAAAGGAATTTCATAGGTTTCATAGGTTGTTAGGGTAATATTATAAAAAAATCGATAATTTCGGATGATTTAATCCTATTTAATGAAACACGCCTTTTTAATCTTGAGCCTATTGAGTTTCACTGCCTTAGGCCAAGCAGACTTCGAGAAAAATTTGCAAAAACGCTTGATTTTAGCGGAAGATGGTGCCACGATTGAGATCGAGGCGGGACGTTTTCAGCTGACGAAAAGTTTGTCTTTGGAAGGTAAAAAGAACATCACTTTGCGCGGAAAGGGGATCGATCAAACGATCTTAAGTTTTAAAGGTCAAACCCAGGGTGCCGAGGGAATTAAAGTCTCTAATTGCGAAAATATTGTCATCGAAAACATGACGACGGAAGATTCGAAAGGCGATTTGATTAAAACGATGAACGTGAAAGGCATTACGTTTCGAAAAATAAAGGCGGCTTGGACCGGAAAACCGAAAGCAACGAACGGCTCTTACGCGCTCTATCCTGTTTTATGTGAAAATGTGTTGATCGATTCTTGCATCGCCATAGGGGCATCGGATGCGGGTATTTACGTGGGGCAATCGAAGAACATTATCGTACGTAATTCGGAGGCCTACCAAAACGTCGCCGGCATCGAGATCGAAAATTCCCTTTACGCAGATGTGTATAACAATAAGGCGATCGGAAATACGGGCGGAATTTTGGTATTTGATTTACCGGATTTAGTCCAAAAAAAGGGCGGCCACGTTCGCGTTCACCACAACCTCGTGAAGGAAAATAACCTAGCGAATTTCGCACCGAAGGGAAACATCGTGGGAAATGTTCCTAAGGGTACAGGGATGATGGTTTTAGCGACGAGTAATGTCGAGTTTTTTGAGAATCAAATCATCAACCATGCCACGATAGGCGTCGCGATTATTTCCTATTACATGACCGAAAACGCGATTAAGGATAAGGACTACGACCCCTATCCGACAGCCGTTTCGATTCACCACAACACCTTCGAGCGCAACCCGAGAAGAGTTCCGGCGGATAGCCGTTTTGGTAAAATGTACCGCTTCGTTTTACGCTTCGGACGTCACGTTCCGGCTGTCGTTTATGATGGCATTTTGAATCCGGCAAAGGTCGGTTCGGATGGCAAATACCCGCTGCATTATTCGATTTGTGTGAAGGATAATGTCAACCAAAGTACGGCGTTCTTAGATGCCGAAAACAATTTCAAAGGTTTGAAGCAAGGCAAAGATCTCTTTGACTGCGATTTAGAAAACGTTAAATCGGTGAAATTCTAATGCGGATATTCTGCCTTTTATTTATAGCGTTTTTTGGCCTCGTTTCGGCGGAATCAAATTACAGAGAAAATCTTTCTGATTACGGATTTTTCAAGGGTCTTTTGAAAGATCAAATCCCCGCTAACGGCGTCATGCCCTATGGGTTAAATTCTCCATTGTTCTCTGATTATGCGTCTAAATTGCGCTTTGTCCGCCTTCCAGAAGGACAGTCAGTAGCCTACAATCCAGATTCCGTTTTGCATTTCCCCGTGGGAACCGCCATCGTCAAGACCTTCTATTATCCCATCGATGAACGTAATCCGAAGAAGGGCCGTCGATTAATGGAGACTCGCGTTTTATTACATGAGGCCAAAGGCTGGGTGGCGCTGCCCTACATTTGGAACAAAGAACAAACAGACGCTGTGCTCGAAGTGGCCGGCGGCTCAGACCCAGTTTCATGGATCGATGCCTCCGGCAAAAAGCAATCCTTTGTGTACCAAGTCCCCAATATGAACCAGTGCAAAGGCTGCCACGAGCGCTCCGGCGAAATGACTCCCATAGGCCCTTCCGTTAGACAGTTAAACGATGGACATCAATTACAAAAATGGGAAACAGCGGGGCTATTAAAGGGCTTGCCCAATGACCACATTCCCGCCCTCGTCAATTATTCGGACGCATCTGCATCACTCGATGATCGGGTGAAAGCCTACCTCGATATTAACTGTGCGCACTGCCATAATGCGACGGGTCCGGCTCGATCTTCTGGACTTTATTTAGATTGGAATTCGAAAGATCGGACAGCCTATGGTTTCCTAAAACCACCAGTCGCAGCCGGACGAGGATCCGGAAATTTGAGTTATGATATTGTGCCCGGCAAGCCTGATCAGAGTATTTTACCTTATCGAATGGCCTCACGTGATCCTGGTGTCATGATGCCGGAGTTAGGCAGACAACTCACTCATCATGAGGGAGTTGAATTAGTTCGTAGCTGGATAGCTTCTTTGCCTCAGTAAGGAGATTTGTTCCCTTTTCGGATTTTGGAACATCTTAGAATCATCTATTTTTTTCTTTAGAGCGGAATATTTTTAGGTTCGAGAAATCAAATACCTAAAAAATGAAAAAACTACTCACCTCTCTAACTTTGATGTTGCTGGTATCTGCAGCAACTTTCGCACAAACGCGTTACACGATTGTGGCGTATCACAAATTACAACCAGGGAAAACGATGGACGAAGCGATTGCGATTGAAAAGCAATGGTTGCCTATTCATCAAGCGCGCAAAACGGCTGGTATCATCTCCGATTGGATGATGTATGTCCCCTATAATGGGATCAAATCGCAAGGAATAGATTTCGATTACATCACGGTAAATGCGGGTACGGATTTGGACAAACTTCATACCTATCCTATGGAATTATTCACGGATTTAATGAAGGCAGATCCTGGATTTGCAAAATTGAGCGCTGCGACTGCTAAAACACAAACAATCATTCGTCAAAGTATTGGCAAGAAAATTAATGGTACAGCCAAAGGGACAGTGAAGAGTCAATTTATGATTTTTGACATGATGAAAGTGGGTGATGCCGCTGCTTACGAAGCATTTGAAGCAAAAGTTTTAAAAGTTCATGAAGCTAGAATCGAAGCAGGGAATATCTCTGGCTGGTCTCTTTACAAAACGATTTATCCATCTTCCGATGAAGTATCTGCTAATTATACAACCATTCAAAGCTTAGATAAGTTATCAAAATTAGATCAAATGATGGATAGCTATGCAACAGCTATTCCTAAGGCTTTAGGAATTACTCCTGAGGCATTCATGAAACAAGTTCCTTCCCAACGTCAAATGACTGCAACAATGATTACCACTGTGGCAGCAGCAACTAAATAAACTAAACATAAATAATGAAAAAAATTATCATGATCATGGCTGTTGCTACAGCCTTATTCTCTTGCGGACAGAAGCAAGATTCAGCCGCTTCTTCTACGGAAGCATCTGCGGACTCTCTAGGAGGGACTTTCTCTTCTACGGATGAAAAATCGCAAATCATTCAGAACCAAATTAAGGCAGCGTTTGCCGTTGACACGACCTATAAATGGGATGAGTTATCAGACGACATTGCGGTGTTTTATCCAAGCGATACGATTCCAGACATCAAAGGTAAAAAAGCGTATTTAGCAGACTTTGCGGCGAATAGCACTTTTTGGGAGAACCCACGTTTTACCTTCTTACGTGTAATCACTTTGAAGATTAATAATGGGGAGACTTGGACCAATGTGTGGGGAACTTGGCATGCAAAAGGGCGTTATTCAGGTAAGGATATTACCTTGAATATTCACCAAGCATTGAAATGGGAGAATGACAAGGAGACTCAGGAAATACATTTCTATGACACGAAATTTGTCGCAGATGAAATGGCGGCTAAACAAGCTGCAGAAAAGAAATAATAGAATTTTTGTTGAAAAGGGTTAAAGAAAGGGGAGCGCTATTAGTGCTCCCCTTTTTATTTTACCGCCGCCTCTAAGTCCGCGATCACAAACTTAGACATCTGCAAAAATGCATACGTGGCCTTAGGAGCTGTCTCTGGATTCGTCATTAATTTGCCTAAAATGGAGGGTACTATCTGCCAAGAAACGCCGTATTTGTCTTTTAACCAGCCGCATCTTCCTGGTGCTCCACCATCGACTAAGTTATTCCACAGCTGGTCAATTTCCTCTTGCGTATCCACCGTCACCATCATCGAAACCCCTTCGTTAAAGTTATGTTGGTGATCCATCGAACTCTCCATCAAATGGAATGGTTTCCCATTTAAGGTGAACTGCGAGTATTTTACATTCCCTTCCGTATCATGCTCCCCTTTTTCGTAAAGTGCCTTATGCAGAATCTCGGAATTAGGGAAAAGCGATGTATAAAAATCAATTGCTTCTGAGGCCTTGCCGTTATTAGCCCCATTAAACATCAAGTTAGGCGCTAGTTTTTCGTGCGACTCGTGGTTTTTCATGATCTGCCAATTCACACCAAATTGATCCGCGCACCAGCCATAAAGTGGACTCCAGGGATAGGTGTTTAGTGGCATTAAAACGGTGCCATTTTCAGTTAGTTTTTCCCAAGTTTCTCGGATTTCATTCTCTTCTTCTAGGTTAATGAAAAACGAAATGGATGGATTAATCGGAAACCCAGGCCCACCATTCAGGTGCATAAAACGGCGGCCTAATAGTCGGTAATTTACCGCCATTGGGTTTTCAGAAAGCGGCTCGAAGCCAGAAAAAGTGCTCTTGTAAAAGTCTGCGGCCTCTTTTGCATTTTTATCAAACCAGAGGCAAGTAGCGATTTCGTGTATCATATTGGGATTAAATGTCGATAGAAATGTTGACTTTTCCACCTATTTGATCAGCTCTTCGATAAATTAAAATTAACTAAAAAAATAGTTAGAAATACTTTGTAACTAAAAATTTAGTTATACATTTGCCTCATCGAAAGACAAAACGAAAGACAAAAAAGATGAAAAAATTAACACAAGCAGAAGAGCAGGTGATGCAGGTGATTTGGAATTTGCCGGAGGGCGGATTTTTAAAGGACATCATTGAACTTTTGCCAGAACCTAAACCGCATTCAAACACGGTGGCGACTTTGTTGAAGATTTTGGTCGAGAAAGACTTTGTAAAAATCGCTAACCCGAATCGAAACAACGTGTATTCTGCGAAGGTCTCAAAGCGGGATTATTCAGGCCAAAGAATGGCTGGTTTAACCGAATCTTTTTTCGATGGATCTTATGCGAATGTCGTTTCTTTTTTAGTCGACAAAAAGCAGATGTCCATCGAAGATTTAGAATTGTTATTGCAAAACCTTAAAGCTAAAGGCGATGAATAAGACAGAACTATTTATTTACCTGTTGAAATCGGTGATTTATGCAGGAATTTTCTTTGGGTACTATTCACTATTCTTGAAGAACACGATATACCATTCCTATAATCGCTATTATTTGTTAGTTTCGATGGCTTTGAGTGTATATTTTCCATGTGTGCACATAACAGTAAGCCCTATAACTAATGAACAAGTAGCAGCCACTCCCGCATTAAAATACTTGATGTACGGTTCAAGCGCTCCCGTTCAGGAAGCACACATGCCTTGGGAAATGATGGCTATGGGTGTAATCAGTGTTTTATTACTCTCTTATTTAGCCTATTCTGTCTTACGAATTTTCCGATTGAAAGCGGTGAATAGTAAAACCCAGATGGGCGAATTTACTTTTATCGAAACGGATTTAGAGGAGGCGCCGTTCTCGTTTTTCTCGAATCTTTTTTGGAAAAAATCCATCTCTTTAGAAGACGAAAATGGCCAAAAAATGTTACAACATGAGCTCGTACACATTCGCCAAAAACATACCTGGGATCGCATTTTCTCACAATTTATTTGTGCGATTTTCTGGATGAACCCATTTAACTGGATCATGCAGAAGGAACTGCAAAATATCCATGAATTCATTGCTGACCGGGATGCGGTGGGCACGGGTGAAGTGGATGCTTTTGCCAAAATGCTTTTACAAACCTATTACGGTAATCATTTTTTAAACCCGAGTCATTCCTTTTATTATTCATCCATTAAACGAAGAATTATTATGTTAACAACCTCCAAAACCCCTAAATACGCCTACATCAGAAAGGTGGCCGTATATCCGTTTTTTGCTATTACATTGATCTTGATCTCTTTTCAATTAAGCGCACAAAAGCCCAATGCAAAGAAAGAAGAAGCTGCTCAATTCACTGTTACGATGCGACCAGATTCTACCACTTTTTCTGATCCTAAAACAGGTAAGAAAGTGTTTTCGGTAGCAACTCGAGATATGCCACCTCCACCGCCGCCAGCAGGTGCACCAGTGCCGCCGACTCCGCCTAATTTACCTGAATCTATTTCTATCACAAAGTTGAATGGAAATGTGGATTCAAGCGCCATCGTAATGAAAGGAATGCATAACGGGGACGTTATAACTGTGACCGTGAAAGGCTCAAACAAAAACATTTCACCTAAAGATCAAGGCAACATCGTATTGAAGCCAGCTTCTGGGGAGAAAATGAAGCCGCTCATTGTGATTGATGGCGTCATCACTTCTGAGTTGAATTTAAACGATCTGAACCCGAGCAATATCGCTTCGATGAACGTAATGAAAGGAGAAAAGGCAAAAGAAAAGTATGGTGAAAAAGGCGCAAATGGGGTAGTTGAAATTACCACCAAGAAGCCCTAGAGACTACGAGTTTAAAAAATGATAGAATTATGTAATAGGCGGTGATTTTCACCAGCCTATTACCGTTTAAACCTATTTGGGATTTTTCAAAGTAAACGTTACCTTGTGACATCTAAACTCGTTAACCGTGAAAAAATTCTTCAAAATCCTTGGCTGGACTCTGCTTACTTTTGTCGTTCTTCTTTTTGCTGCTGGCTCCGTTTTTATCTACAAAGTGAAAAACGGATTTCCTGTTTCTTATGAAACTGAAAAGCCTGAAATTTCAATTCCAGCGGATAAACCAGCTGTCCTATTATTCTCTAAAACGACGGGATTCAGACATGGAGAATCGATCGATGCTTCGAAACCTGTCGTCACAGATTTAGCGAACAAAAATGGGTGGTTTGTTTATCAAACCGAAGAGGGAGGGGTATTCAATCCCGAACAATTAGCGCAGTTTGAGGTGGTGATATTTGATAATTCCACTGGACGGGTGTTAGATGACGAACAGCAAGTGGCCCTAGAGAAATACGTAGAAAATGGCGGGACTTTGATGGGTATTCACGGAGCTGGCGATGATTCACATCATTGGGATTGGTATGAAAAGAATCTATTAGGTGCGAAATTTTCGCATCATCCATTGAATCCGCAGTTCCAAAAGGCCCAGGTCTCCTTGCAAGACAGCACATTCTCGCCTAAACTGGCGAAAGGTTTTGAGGGTAACGACGAATGGTATGTTTTCTTTAAACAACCAGCGGATGCGACCATCGTTTATTCCATTGATGGAGACAAGATTTTACCGAGTGGAAATATGTTGTGGATGACGGATAAGAATTTTGGGATGGGTAAAAATCATCCGGTGGCTTGGTACAAAACGGTTGGGAAAGGGAAGACTTTTTATACGTCGATGGGGCACTCGAAGGAGGTTTGGGCGAATCCAGATTTTGCTAGTTTAATCGAAGAAGCGATTAAATGGGGTATTAAAAAGTAGCCGGATCAGGGCAGTTTTCTGCATAAAACGCTAAATCACGTTGGGAACAAACGCCGGGGTAATCCCCGTGAAATCCTTGCATATCGCGGATGAGTTGGAAATGCAGGTGTGGAGGCCAGCCACCATTTTCGTGCGGCTCTCCTAGGTGGCAAATAACCTGTCCTTCAGAAATTGGCATTCCCTCAGACAGACCTTCCAGATCTGTAGAAGCTAAGTGCCCATACAAACTATAAATTCCTAGAGCGGGATGGTGTAAAATGATCGTAGGTCCATAATTTCCAGAACCTGGATTGACTTGAAAACTGTGCACCACGCCATCCGCCACCGCGAAAACGGGTGTTCCGGCTGCCGTCCAAAAATCAATGCCTAAATGGATGTTTCTAAAATCCGCAGAGGCCGTGGCGAAGTTTTCGTGTGCCTCGTAGATGACCCGGTGTTCGAGGTAGCCGCCTACACCGATTTTGGCCCCTAAATTCTGATCAATATACGCGCAAAAGGACGCGATATCCCCAAAAATACCCGGATTCAATTTCTTATTCGAAGCACTTAAATCTAGCGCAACGCTATTCGAAGGGGTAAGTGGTTCAGAAAATAGGCGATGAATCATTCTTGAATTAATTTTCTTAAATTTAGTAAAAGATCCTTTATGCGCCTTTTAATCCTTCTTTTTTTGACTCCCTTTTTCCTGCTTGCTCAGCAGAAATACCAGCTAACGGGGTCCGTGTCGGAAAAAGGGGCAACCATCATCCCGGGTGCTAGTGTTTTCATTGAAGGAACCACGATGGGAACGCAGTCGGATGCAACAGGTCACTATGTGCTAAAAAATATTCCCGCGGGCCGGCATCGCTTGGTCGCTTCGATGGTGGGTTATCAGCCTAAAATGGTGTTAATCGATTTCCCTGGCAACACCACAGTTTTGAATTTTACCCTAGAGGAAGATAATAAAACGTTGGACGAAGTTCGGGTGGTGGGAACCCAGGATAAAAAATGGGAGAAGCAATATAGGGCTTTTGAAAAGGGCTTTTTAGGGGATAGCTTTAATCACAAAGAGGTCTATATCACGAACAAAGAAGTGGTGGATTTTATGGAGTCTGAGGAGGCGTTTAGTGCCAAAGCCTCACAACCCCTGCAAATCATCAACAAGTCGCTGGGCTATAAGGTGACCTATTTTATGGACAATTTTGAAAAAACGAATAGCCTGACTTCGTTCAAAGGCCTCGCGAGTTTTGAGAAATTAGTGCCGGAAGATGCGAAGCAGGAGCGGAGATGGAAGCGAAATAGGGAAGAGGCCTATGAGGGATCCATGAAGCATTTTCTAAAAGCATTAGTGGAGAATCGTCTCGAAGAAGAAGGCTTTAACGCCTATTTATTGAAACCGGAATATTTAAATAATTTACGGAGAGGGCTGTTTTTTGACCGAAATAATGAACGGCATGTGGCCTTTAAACCCACAGATTTAATCGGAATTACTACGCCGGAGGGATTGATCCATTTAGAATGGAAAATCCCCATGGAAATTGTGTACAATCGAAAGCGGGTTGCACGCCCCATCTTTATGGACGCCCCCTATCCTTACACGATTTTGATTCCTAAAGGGACGATTCAAGTGACGAATTCGGGGGATTTGATGAACCCCTATTCCATCGAAATGCGGGGTGAAATGGGAAAAATTGGGATGGCAGATTTGTTACCTTTGGACTTTGACATTAATCAACCTTAGTCTCTTCATCGTCAGGATATTACGAATCGTCTACTAGACCGCCTAAAAGCATACTATTTCCTTACATTTACGTTTAGGTAAAAAAATCATACCATGCGTATTCATCAACTACTAGTTCTATCCCTCATCGTATTTAGTTGCAAAGATGCGCTCGATACTGTCGCTTCAGACCCCTATACCGAGATTAAAAAAGCCTTATCGATTGATCCGGCAGCCTTAGAAAATTACGCGGCACAGGGGAAACCCGCCTACGTGAATAAGGATAATACCGCGGCGAATTCGATTACCGATAAGACGGCGACCTTAGGTCGGGTTTTGTTCTATGATAAAAATCTGAGCATTAATAATACGATAGCTTGTGCGAGCTGCCATAAGCAGGAGTTCGCGTTTGGCGATACAGCGACGACGAGTTTAGGCGTGGAGAATGGGCGAACGGTGCGGCATTCCATGCGTTTGATTAATACGCGTTACGCAGTTGAGACGAAGTTTTTTTGGAATGAGCGCGCTGCCAGTTTAGAGGCACAGACCACGATGCCTATTGTGGATCATTTAGAGATGGGTTTTAGTGGCCAAACAGGGCGCGGCAACCTCACTTCTCTCATCACAAAACTGAATGGGATCGGCTATTACAAGGAATTATTCAAGCTTGCATATGGCGATGCGACGATAACGGAGGCGAGAATGCAGACGGCGTTAGCTCAATTCGTCCGCAGTATTCAATCCTTCGATTCAAAATACGATGTCGGTCGTGCGCAGGTACCTAATGACGGTGCCCCTTTCCCTAATTTTACGGCACAGGAAAATGCGGGGAAAAACCTGTTCCTGGCGCCACCCATTTTTAACGGGAATAGCGAACGAATTGGGGGTGGTTTTGGCTGCCAAGGTTGCCACCAAGCGCCGGAGTTTGACATTGATCCGAACTCGCGAAACAACGGCTTCATCGGGGTGATTGGAAGTACGCAAATCGATTTAGATAATACCCGTTCTCCCTCGCTTAGAGACATTTTGAATGCGGCAGGTGTGGCAAATACTCCTTTTATGCATACAGCGGTTCCCGTCACGATTCGTCAAGTATTAGCTCACTATAATTCGATTGCTGCGGCTCCACGCAACACGAATTTAGATGCGCGTTTGAAGCCGAACAATATCGGCCAAAACCTCCAAATGAACCCTGCCGAAATCGATGCCATGGTCGCTTTTCTTCGCACCTTAACCGGGTCAAATGTCTACACGAATAAGAAATGGGGGAATCCCTTTCTCTAGATATTTGTGTAATATTGTCGGAATAAAAATCTTCCGATGAAAAAAATCTTACTACTATTGGTGCTGCCCTTGCTAGCTCAAGCGCAGCAAATCGACAAAATCATTACCCGCTCTGAGACCGAGCGTATAGAATCCTATCTTGCCTCTGACGAACTCGCGGGCAGAAAACCATTTACGCCAGGGATCGACAAGGCGGCTAAATTCATTGCAGAGGAATTTGAAAAGGCCGGTTTGCAAAAGTTGAATGGGTCGTACTTGCAGAGTTTTCCCATGTTTAAACCCCAGCTATTGAGCGTTGCTGCAAGCATAGACGATAAGACTTTAGAAAGCAAACAAGTGGCAATTATCTCGAAAGAGGCTACCATTCAGATCGATGAAAAATCGGGTTTCGAAGTGGCGAGTATTAAGGAAGGGGAGAATTTTGGCCAAAATGCCTACCGCATTATGAGCGCAAAAAAACCAACCATCGCCTTCTTGCACGAGAGTTTCGCAAAATACATTCCACGCCTATCTGGCAGAGGTCCGCTAAAAGAATCGCAACCCACCGTTATTTTTGTGATCGCGAATGCTATTCCCACTACTTTTAAAGTTAGTGCAACACAACGAGTAGATCAACTGCAACTATCCAATGTCGTGGGCATCCTTCCCGGCAAATCCCGCCCGAATGAATATGTCATTTTCTCCGGCCACTACGACCACCTAGGAATAGGCAAACCGGTAGAAGGGGATTCCATCTACAACGGCGCAAACGACGATGCAGCTGGAACCACAGCGGTCATGATGCTCGCAAAATACTACGCGAAGAAGCGCGATAACGAACGCACTTTGATCTTTGCAGCCTTCACTGCGGAAGAAAGCGGCGGACATGGAAGCCAGTTTTTCTCAAAGCAATTTAATCCAGATCAAGTCATGGCCATGTTTAATCTGGAGATGATCGGGACAGAAAGTAAATGGGGCAAAAACAGCGCCTACATTACGGGTTACGAGAAGTCTTCTATGGGAGAAATTTTAAAGAAGAATTTAGTGGGCTCTCCGTTTACTTTTTATCCTGATCCTTACCTAGATCAAAACTTGTTCTACCGTTCTGATAATGCCACACTCGCAGAACTAGGCGTTCCAGCGCATACGATTTCTACGTCGAAGATGGACAGCGAGCCTAATTACCACAAGGCGAGCGATGAAGTTAAGACGTTGGACTTAGAAAATATGACGGAGATTATTAAGGCCATCGCGAAGAGTGCAACGAGTATAATTTCTGGACAAGATACGCCTAGCCGCGTAGATACGACGAAACTGAAGTAAACAAAAAAGCCGCTCCCTCGTGAGAAGGAGCGGCTTTTATTTTGACTAGATTACTTGTTCAAGTTCGGGTTGTTTTGAACCTCTTGAATAGGAATCTTTAAGCTTAAACGTGTATCGTTGTAAAGGATTGGAGTTCCTACGAACTTCAAGTGGTTAGAACCACGATTTACCGTTCCTTTGTTACGCTTTAACGATAAGTAAGACTTTCCTTCACCCCAAAGCTCAATACGAGTTTGTAAGTAAATCTCATCTAACAACGCCTTACCTGTTAATGCATCGATGTAAGATGCATCAGGTACACGTAAAGTCATGATTGCTTTTAGCGATTTTCTTGCACCAGCTTCGTCACCTGTTTTAGCACAAGCTTCTGCATTTAACAAGTACATCTCTTCCACACGCATGTAGATATAATCCGCGTCGATCGTTCTTTGACCACCGATTACTCTGTTAGGGTGGTAGAATTTACCTGTAGGAGCTAATTTTCTCGCTACTTCAAATTGACCTTTTCTTACGTCAGTTGCTGGAATCGCATCGTATAAACCTTTGTCCATACCTTTGATATCTCCTGCCCAAGCATATGAGTAAGTAAATACGTCCATTTGTCCCCACCAAGAGATCAAGTTTAACTTAGAGTCAGTTGTGATATCCACACCCCACATCCAAGGGTTAGTTGCAACGTTGTTAAAACCACCTAAAACTTCCGTTCCAGTCATGATTTTGAACCCACCGTTTGCAATGATATCAGCAGTAACTGTTTTCATCGCTGCGTTGTTACCCATCGCACCGTGAACGTAAGCTAACATACCTTTTGCTACTTGCGCATTTACTTCTGCTTTAGAAGCTCTTGTGAAATCAGATAACAAAGATTGAGCATCCGTTAAATCTTTTACCATTAAGGCATATACATCCGCTGCAGTGCTCTTAGGCAAGTTTGGATCTGTTGTATTTGTGTATAATGGTAAAATTTTCTCTGTAGGGTTGTACTCGTTTTGGTAGTACTGCGCTAAGTAGAAATAAGAGAAGGCACGCATCGCTTTCGCTTGACCCATGTACCAACGACCTGAAGCTGTTCCAGGGATGGCGTTTGTTCCACCTAAACCATCGATAACGGTATTAGCCGCGAAGATCAGACGGTAGTAGAAGCGCCATGCTTGGTAGTTATCATCCACCGTGTAATCTTGTGTTGTTTGGAACTCTGTAATTGTTCTGAACCAACCATAGATAACGGATGTCAAGGCCATATCTCCAGAAAGTAAGTCTCCGTAGATATCATAAGACTTATGACCAAAGTCATCGTGTCCAGTTGTACCGCCAGAACCAGCGCCATACATCGTTGCATAAATACCTGCTACGTTCGCAGATTGTAAACCTGGATTTAAGGCAGAGGCTTCCGCGATTTGATTCGCTGAAATCAATTCGGTAGGTTCCGTCTGCAAAAATTCTTCTTTACAACTAACCGTTCCCATTAGAACAGCCGCAAATAAAAATTTATATACTGTTTTCATCTTTCTATTTCGTTTAAAAAATTAAAACTTAACTCTTAAGCCTGCTGTCATAGTAGACAATGGAGAATAACGATACGTATCAGAACCTCCCGTTTCAGCCGTACTTGGGTTGAAACCATTTCTTGCAGATGCTAAGAATAAATTATCTCCAGATACCCAGATGTACACACCTGAAATAGGGCTATTTCTGAAGAATTTGCTAGGAACCTTGTAACCGATTTGAACGTTATTCAACGCTAAGAAATCAGATTTCGTAATGAAACGAGTAGATGTAGAACTTACGTTCGCATCTTGACCAGCTGATAAACGAGGAACATCTGTTGCACTACCTGCTTTAGTCCAACGAGCTAAGATGTCTGTGTGATAGTTGTTACCACCTGCAGCACCACCTGAGTTCATTAAACCAGCATACGCACCATCATAAGCGTAACCACCTAAGCTGTAAAGGAACTGCATGTTGATGTCAAAGTTACCTAAACCACCATTTAAGCTAAATGCACCTCTAACAGTAGGGAATGGTGACTTGTCAACGAATTTAGTCGTTGCCTCCGCATACGTTGCTGTTCTAGATACTTTCACTTGAGCCATTTGCTCTGGAGTCTTCGCTTGGAAATCTGCTAATGAAGGGATGTTTTCCGCTGTTTGGCGAACACCATCTGCGTTAGAGTCTACCCAATATACGTTCCACTCAGATACACCCGTTTCTGGATTAACACCTGCGTATTCACGTACGTAGAAATCGAAGATCGAGTGACCTACTGCTCTTCCGTATGCACCATCGATATCGATGATCTTCTCTTTTCCAGTAGCTGGGTCGATTGGTAAACGAAGCATTTCGTTTTTGATCATCTCACCATTCACTGTGAAGTCTAAGTAGTTCTTCTTTGATTGAATTAAGTGCGCTGTGATATCAAATTCGATACCCGTATTGCGTAAAGCACCATCATTCACACGAAGAGAAGCATAACCTACTGAAGGACCTACTTTACGATCGAAGATCAAGTTATCTGTCGTCTTAGTGTAGTAGTCGATAGCCGCATTGATGAATTTACCTACTTTGAATTCAGCACCTACTTGGAATTGCTTCGAAACCTCCCAAGTTAAATCTGGATTTCCCTTCGATACGAAAGATAAAGAGATGTTCGAGTTTAAGTTTTGAACTTGGAATAAGTCATATCCAGGATATAGACCGATACCACCTTGCTCACCAATTAAACCGTAAGAAGTTTTCAATTTCAAATCTTTGATGATATCCACATTCTCCATGAAACCTTCTTTCGAAACTAACCAAGCGAAACCTACTGAACCGAAGTTACCCCATTTGTTAGTTAAGAAACGAGATGAACCATCGCGTCTTCCAGTAGCTGTTAAGAAATACTTACCATCATAATCATAGCTCAATTGTCCGAAATAGGATTCTAATGAGTAGTTATTTAAGTAAGATCCTGGAGGGTTAGAGATAACCGCATTGTTGAATTCAACACCATCCGGCATAACTAACTTGTACATCGAAGCCCACATGTATTTCGTCTCTGTAGCATAACTTTCATGCGCTACGAAAGCTTCAAAGTTGTGTGCATTAAACGAGTTCTTGTAACGTAATAAGTTTAACAAGTTGTAGTTTAAGTTTTCAGTCTTAGACTTGTAGATATAACCACCCTGTCCAGCGTTAGGACCATAGAATGGGTTATTTTGTGTGTCTTGGCTCGTGTTTGAATATTGAACACCTAGCTTATTCTCAAACGTTAAGTTTTTAGCAAGGGTAATATTTAACGAAGTAGCCGCGTTCACATCATGCGTCTTCGAATTACGGATACCTAATTTAGCATCAGCAATTGAGTTAGTTAAAGCACCAAAACCACGACCTACACCGTAGTCATATTGGTATCCATTGTAATACGGGTCACGTACATATTGTGATGTTGTATTATCGTGTAAGAATAAAGGATAGATCGGTGGCAAGTTGTCAACAAACCAGAACACTGATCCAGAGTCAGATGTTTGACCCGGGTTATTTTGAGTGCTGTATGAGTAACCGATGTTCGTCGTAGAGCTTAACCATGACTTAGGGTTATGTGTTAAGTTCAAACGAGTTGAATAACGCTTGTAGTCTGTGTTAACAGAGTAACCCACATCTTCTAAAGCACCATACGAAGTATAGTATCTCGTTTTTTCGTTTCCTCCGCTGATCTTTAAGGTAGCTTCGTTACGATTCGAGTTTTGGAAAGCATAATCTGCCCAGTTTTCTGGATTGTAACGACGAGCAGTTCCTGGAACAACTTGCTTTGTAGCAGGGTCAATTAATTGAGCCGCACCTACTGTCCACATATTGTAGTTAGGCATGTTCGCGAACAAGTTCGTGTTAGCATAAGCCGTTGGGGTAGCGTTAGCTAAAGCCACACCTTTGTTATAATAACCTTCCCAAGTCAAACCAATGTATTGCTCTGGGTTGCGGATTGTGCTGTAACGAGGAAGTAAGCTCATGTTTTGACCTGATTTCAAGTCTAATTCAATCACTGCATCCCCTGATTTAGAACCTTTCTTCGTGTTGATTACGACCACACCATTCGCTCCACGAGAACCGTAGATCGCTGTTGCAGAGGCATCTTTTAAGATAGTTGTGTTCTCAATATCCGCAGGGTTAATTGAGTTAATGTTCCCTTCGAAAGGCACACCATCTAACACGTAAAGTGGGCTACGGCTACCGTTAACCGTACCGATACCACGGATACGAATCGAAGCAGATGAACCTGGCTGACCTGATGAGTTGATTACCGTAACACCGGCAACCTCACCAGCTAACGCCTTAGATACGTTGGTGATGTTTTTACGCTCTAAATTTTTCGCATCTACGACTTTAGCCGTTCCTGTGAAAGATTGTCTTGTTGTCGTCGAGTAAGAAGTGACGATAACCTCATCTAACGTATTGTCAGATGTTAATGCTACTTGAACAGATGAAGTGGCACTAGTTACAGCTACGGTAGATTTGTTGTAACCTACGAAGCTGAAAGTTAAGCTTTGGCCATCCGCGGCCGCGATGGAGAACTTTCCAGACTTGTCTGTGTTTGTTCCCGTTTTCGTTCCATTTACGATAACAGATGCGCCCACTAATGGTGCGCCATTTTCATCTGATACCGTACCTGTTACAGTTTTCGTTGCTTTCTGGGCGAACGATACCTGCATCATGAACACTAATAGTAGTGTCAAAAGGCTAGTAATTTTTGTTTTCATAAGCGATGAATTTTGCAAAAATTGGGTTTAAAAATGATTTAAAGAATTTGGGTTTGTTGACTGAATGCCAACGCATATTGGCTTTCAAACCGAAATCAACTACAGAATGTTTTAAAATCAAAGAAAAATCCAAACTATTTCAATTCATCGATGTTGTCTAAAATGTAACAATGTCCGTGATTTGTCATCCCAATTTTAGGGTAATAGCCCTCCGCTGCCGGAGCTGCCAGCAAAATTAGTTTAGCCCGTGGGATATATTTTTTCACTTCCTTAATGAGCTGTTTACCAATGCCTTGGTGCTGATAGGCCTCATCAATCGCGAGGTCTGACAAATAGCTGGTGAAGACAAAATCAGTCATTACGCGTGCTAGACCCACTAATTTGTCGCCATGATATGCCCCCACATAGACATTCCCATGCTGGAACATGAGTTCCATGGCCTCTAGATCTGCCAGGGGACGCCGTAATCCTAAAGTGGAATTGTCCAAGATGTCAATGAAATCTTGTGTGGTGATTTTAGGCTGGGCGATATAGGTAATTTCCATGGAAAAATATTTTTTTCGTTTCTTAATTAATTCACAAAAAAAAGTCATTTTTACACAAAACCTATATTTATGAAAATTAAACAACTGTTAATTGTTTGCCTTTTGGCATTGCCTGCCTTCGTGCAAGCGCAGAAATTATACACCTACCCCATCGGTGTTCAGGCCTATACCTTTCGGAGTCAGTTTCCTAAAGACGTAGCAAAAACGCTCGACCTGATTCAGTCGATGGGCATCACCGAGATCGAAGGTGGAGCTCAAAAGGGCCAAACTACAGAGCAATTCAAGCAAATGTGCGCAGATCGCGGTATTTCAGTTCCATCCACAGGAGTAGGCTATGAAGAATTAGCGAATCCTGCTGATGCGATTGCTAAGGCGAAAACACTAGGATCTAAATTCGTGATGTGTGCCTGGATTCCTCACAAGGTACGCGGAGGATTCACTTTAGAGGAAGCAGAAAAGGCCGTAGCTTTATTTAATGAAGCAGGTAAGAAGTTCAAAGAAAATGGATTAACGCTTTGTTACCATGATCATGGCTACGAGTTTCAGCCTTTTGGCAAAAATGAAACCCTGTTAGATTATATCATCCAAAATACCAACCCAGAATACGTTTCCTTCGAAATGGATGTGTTGTGGACAATGCACGGCGGTGGCGCTGATATGCCGGAGAAATTATTGAAGAAATATCCGACGCGCTTCAAGCTAATGCACGTGAAAGACTTGCGTAAAGGAATTCAAGGAGACTTAACTGGCGGAACTCCAGCTGAGAACGATGTGCCAGTGGGAACGGGTCAAGGCAACTGGAAAGCGATTATCAAATTAGCGAAGAAGAACGGCATCGAGCATTGCTTCATCGAAGACGAAAGCAATCAAGAAGAGAAATTCGTACCGATCAGTATTGCGTATTTAAAGAGCCTTTAGAATTTAACATTATAGGCAATGTAGGGGATCGCTGATGGGCTTCCGACACTTGGAGATAAAAATCCAAGATCAAAAGCGTAGCGCTCCCCTATATAGCGAAGTCCTGCTGACAGGATCGCATTATACGCTGTACTCGAGTTTAAGAATTTGCCATTGTCGTCATAATTCACTGTTTTATTTGAGAATATCCAATTCTCTGTTATCAACATGGTCTTTTTCGAAATACGAGTCATCCCAGCCAGGGTAAACATGGGCGTATTTGCGAATTTCCAGTTATAATCATCTCTTCCTAATCCTGTGTTTTCGTTGTATGCGCCTAATCCCGCATTCAGGGTTATATTATTTTCTTTAGAGCCATAGGTGAAGGATCCATATACTGTTCCTACTCCAAAATTCAGTCCGCGAATCAGCGATGTCGCGAAAAGAATTCCTCCACCTGCATGTACTTTGTCTGAAATTTTATAGCCTATTTTAGGCGTAATAAACAGTGCAAAAGGGACAAACACGCCGCCTCCTAAGGAGAAATGGTCACTTAAACCTGCTTGGAAGGAATTCAAAAGAAAGTAGGCATTTTGGTAGTATTTATCCCCCTTTTTTAAGGGAATCGCTGAAGGGGCGAAGAAATAGCGGGTGGGTTGAGGGTTCAGGAAACGGTCTTTCTCCGCTTTTGAAATCATCTGTAATGTTTTAATGGTAGACCAGGCAATGGTTACTTTGCCTATTTCTTCGGAGGCTACTGATACGTCTGATTCAGATTTTTGAAGTAATAAACCTCTGACAGATTTTCCATTTTTTAATTCAACATTAACGTAGGTGGAGTCCTGTGCTTTTGAGATAAAACTTATCAGTATCAGTAGGGCAATCAGCAGATTTTTCATTTCACAGACGATTTTATCTACAAATCTCAACGCTTTATCTCAAATATCGTTCCTTTAAGGAGATAAATTTTCAATATTGTATATCAAAATATAAACTCTATGATCAATTCAATCGCCCTAAGTCTACTTAGCTTATCGCCTGCTGCCTCGTCAGCGAACGGTCTTTTAACCGCTCATTTTGAAAACGTATTAGGCACATCGCTGGATTTAAAAATTATCGCCACTTCAGAGGCATCTGGTTCAGCTGCTGAATCTAAGGTCTTAGCCGAAATTAATCGCCTGAATGAAATTCTTTCTGCTCATGGAAATTCGGAGTTTTCGAATTGGCTGGCCACACGTGGGGAATCCATCGAAATTTCGTCCGAATTACGCGAAGTATTATCACATTTTGAGGAGTGGAATGCGAAAACGGATGGCGCCTTAAATGCGGCATCAGAACATATTTCACAATTATGGACGTCTGAAGTTCCATCTGTAGAGGCTCGTAATGAGGCGGTAAAGGAAGTGAATCAGGCACATTGGTCTTTAGATGAAGGTGGAGCGACTCGCTTAACGGATACCGAATTGAAACTACACAGCTTCACTAAATCCTATGTGATGGAGAAAGCGGCTACGGAAGCAATGAAAGAGGAGGGGGTAGCTGGAGTGGTCGTGAACATAGGAGGAGATTTTGTGGTGAAGGGAGATTGGACGGAAAAAATAGGGGTGTCGAATCCTAGGAATTCGGCAGAAAATGCAGAGGTTTTGGCCTACTTGCAAGTGAAAAATAAAGCGGTGGCGACTTCTGGGGATTACCGCAGAGGATCAGAAATTGATGGCGTAGCTTATTCGCACATTATGGACCCACGCACCGCAGAGCCAGCTGCTGAAGTTATTTCAGCGACGGTGGCGCACCAAGACGCGGTGACGGCTGGCGCATTAGCGACGGCATTTAATGTGTTAGGTGTGGCGGCTTCTGTGGATTTAGCAGCCAAATATCCGGATGCGAATTATTTGATCGTAGATAAGGAAGGGAACGAATTTAGAAGCGAAAACTGGCCGGCGACTTCTTCTGAGAAGAGTTCGATCAGTTTAGTGAATGTGAAAGAGAAGTTGTGGGCAGCTGGTCAAACCCTAGATATTAATTTCGAACTGGCTCGTTTCGAAGGTCGGGCGAGACGTCCGTTTGTGGCGGTTTGGATTGAAGATGAGGATCATAAACCAGTTCGTAGAATTGCGGTTTGGTATAACAAGCCACGTTGGTTACCAGATTTGCGTTCTTGGTTTGCGGCGAAAAGAGAGGCTGAATTTGATGTGGCTTCTGTGACGGGCGCCACACGTGGAGCTGGACAATATACGCTCGTGTGGGATGGCAAGAATGATGCGGGGGAATATGTACCTTTGGGGAAGTATACCGTGTTTATTGAGGCGGCTCGTGAGCACGGAACGTATCAGTTAATTAAGCAAGAAATGAAGTTTAATGGGAAGAACCAAAGTCAAGAATTGCCAGGTGGTGAGGAAATGACAGCGGCATCTTTAGTCTATAAAGCCAAGTAAATGAGAGATTTAGCGACGTGGTCGAGGTGGCTGCACATCTATTTGTCGATGTTCAGTTTCATTATAGTGTTGTTCTTTTCGGTGACGGGTTTGACCTTGAACCATGTGGATTGGTTTCCAGAAAGTACGGTAGTTTCAGAGTTAAAGGGATCCCTGAATGCAAAATGGGTTTCTGTAGCTGATACGGCCAAAATCCCCAAGCTCGAAATCGTCGAACAACTTCGCAAAAATCACAGCATCAAGGGGCAGTTAAACGACTTCAGAATCGATGAAGAAGAGATTTCGATCTCCTTCCAAGGCCCGGGTTATACCGCTGATTTTTTTGTGAATCGGGCGGATGGCAAATACGAGGTCACGGAAACGAAGATGGGTATCATTGCCGTCATTAATGACTTGCACAAAGGCCGCGATACCGGCAAGGCCTGGTCGTGGGTAATTGATTTCTCTGCGGTATTTATGATTGTAATCTCGATAACGGGGTTAATTTTGTTATTATTTTTAAAGAAAAAGCGCAACAACGGATTGCTTTGGTTAGCAATCGGTGGTGTGGCTGCCTGGGTATTTTATTTATTTGTATGATGTTTAAAATTTCAAAGACCAAAGACCAAAGTTCAAAGAGGGGTCATTTTTTCTTTTTGCTTTGCTCTTTGATACTTGCAAATGCTGCTTTCGCGCAAGACAATCATGCGCCTGCGATGCCCGCTCCGCCTATTCCGGTGGAGGCGACTTTTGGGACGAATCGATTGCAATTTCAGGCGGTGATTAATCGCCCCATTTCCGCAAATGGCAAATTGAGCTTCTTCAATTTAAGTACCGGAGCGGTTGATTATAACAATACCCCATCTGAAACGGAGATGGTGGTGGTGAATAATTTGACTTACACGCTTTTTGGCAATGTAAAACTAACAGGTGGGGCAGAATGGCACTTCAAACTAGGACTTGTTCCGCAGGTAGGTTTGCAATATTTTAAAGCAAATCGTACCTGGCTTGTGATGTTGAATCCGAGCATTAATATGCAGCCAGTGAAGAATATAGAGACGATCGGAATTTTGGAATTCAAACCAGCGATTTCTGCGGCGACCCAATTGTATACGCGTGCACAAATTCTGCATGTGCAAGGATTGCAAGATGGGTTGCATGCGCGCAGTGCGTTAATGTTGCGTGCTGGGATTACAAAAGGTAAATTTACAGCCGGCTTGGGTGCGAACTTTGATTATTATGGGCCGATGAAATTCGAGAAAGACAATGTAGGATTGTTTACTCGCTTGACCTTATAATGAAGAAACGCCTCTTTTTATTTTTCCTGATTTTGATAGGTTGCAAAACCGTGGAGCCGCTGGATGATTCGACGGCGAACCTGAATCTTTGGAATGAAAAAAAGGTGGTAAATTATTCTTTCTCCTTCAAACGAGTTTGTTTCTGTCCACTAGAATATGTGGGCCCGCATCAGGTAGTGGTTCAAAATGGCAAGGTAGTTACCGTAAATGGAGCCCCGTATAATGCGGCGGAACGTTATGGAACGATACCGACCATCCCAGAATTATTGCAAATCATCAAGGGGAATGTGGATAAAAATCCCTACCAAAAAACCTTGAATTTCAACTCCACTTATGGTTACCCTACGAATGTATTCTTCGATTTTTCGCAACAAATGGCGGATGATGAAATCGGCTATGAGGTAACGAATTTCAAAGTAAATTAACCATCGATTTAATTACCTGAGAACCCGGAGCGCTACTATTTGTAAAAATATCAAGTAGTTGATTTTTGCCAAAACGATGGCTAATAAATAGGCTCGCATTGATCTTACCTGAGCGGAATAAATCCATTATATAGTTGAAATCCTCGACGGTTGCATTGCGACTACTCAGTAAGGTCGCTTCTCTTTTGTGAAATTCAGGGTGCGAAAAAGAGATCGGCTGCTTCTGTAATCCGATCAAAACGTATTTTCCCCCATGGGCAATTTTCGCGAATCCCGATTCGATGGCGTTTAAATTTCCGGTGGCATCAATAACTGTGGAATAGGCGACCGAGGATGCTTCAGTAACCCCTAATTGATCAATGCAAAACTGCAAACGAGCAGCATTGGGTTCAGCGACCTCGATAGAAGCCCCTTGAATTTTCGCCAATAAAATGGTGAACAATCCAATGGGTCCGGCACCCATGACGAGTACTTTTTCCCCTGGTTTTATCGCCGCTCTTCGAAGCCCATGCGCTGCGATAGACAAGGGTTCGACAAGAGCAAGCTCGTCAGCGGATAATCCTTTTCCGGGTAAAATAAAGCGATCTTCTACGCTAATATATTCGCGCATTCCACCGTCAATATGCACCCCAAAAACTTGAATTTTTTCACAGCAATTTGGTTTACCAGCCGCGCAGGCATCGCAGGCCTCGCAATTAAAATAAGGAATAATCGTGGCTAATTCGCCGGTTGCGAAAGTGTCAGATTCTACGATTTCTACCGCCAGTTCGTGTCCTAAAATGCGGGGATACTGAAAGAAAGGTTGGTTGCCCGCGAAGGCGTGAATGTCAGTTCCACAGATGCCGATGTTGCATACGCGGAGGAGGGAAAATCCTACCGCACGTTTGGGCATTTCTACCTCTTGAAGGCTCAGTGTTCCCGGCTGATTACATATCCATTGTTGCATAGGGTTGAAATTAACAATTTTAATTAAATTAGGCTCGATAAAATCTAAACCTTATGAAAATCAAGTGCTTAATTCTGGTGTTCTGCCTTTTCGCAGGCAATGCATTCGCCCAAAAAACCTACCAAAATAACTGGGAATCCATCGATAGCCGTCCTGTACCAGCCTGGTTTGAAGATGCGAAATTTGGCATTTTTATTCACTGGGGATTGTACTCTGTTCCCGCTTATTCTCCTACTGCGCGTGACAACGTGGGAGTGTATGAACGCTATGCGGAATGGTATTGGAAACGTTGGCAGGACCCGAGTAAGACACAGCACTTTTTTACGGATTTTCATAACAAGGCTTTTGGGCCCAATGTGAAATACCAAGACTTTACGAATCAATTTAAGGCAGAGCTTTTTCAGCCAGACGAGTGGGCTAAATTGTTCGAAAATGCGGGAGCAAAATACGTGGTGTTAACGTCGAAGCACCATGAAGGATTTACGCTTTGGCCATCGAAACAATCCTGGAATTGGAATGCAATGGATGTGGGGCCGCACCGGGATTTATTAGGCGATTTGACGAAATCTGTCAAAAGCAAAAACATCAAAATGGGCTACTATTATTCGCTACTCGAGTGGTATAATCCCTTATACAAAAAGGAGACGCTGAACGAATACATCGATCAGCACATGTTCCCGCAGATGAAGGATTTAGTGAATACGTATCATCCGGATTTAGTGTGGACGGACGGAGAGTGGGATTATACGTCGGATAAACTGCGCAGTACGGAGTTTTTGTCCTGGTTATACAACGATTCGCCAGTGCGCGAAAGTGTAGTGGTGAACGATCGCTGGGGTAAGGAAACGCGCAGTAAGCACGGCGGATTCTATACGACGGAATATGATTTAGTTCACAACGGTGATGCGAATGGATTGGATTTTGCACGCCCTTGGGAGGAGTGCCGCGGAATCGCTGGGTCTTTTGGTTATAACCGAAACGAAAATTTAGAGGATTATTCTAGCTCTGAGCAACTCGTGCATATGTTGATTAACAAGGTGGCACGTGGAGGCAATTTACTATTGAATATTGGGCCTACCGCGGATGGTCGGATTCCGGTGATTATGCAGCAGCGTTTGACGGATATCGGTTCCTGGTTAAAGGTGAATGGCGAGGGCATTTATGGTACACGTAAGTGGGCCAAAGCTCCTAAAATCACTCCTGCGACGAAACAATATTTCACACAAAAGGGCAACGATTTGTATCTAATTACAACAGAATTCCCGACGTCAGCGCTGCAAGTTTCGGGTGTTAAAAAACCGACATCAGTAACATTAGTAGGATCGAACGTGCCCGTTAAGTCGACGTATAAAAATGGCGTAGTAAGCATCACTCCACCGGCAATTACTCCGGGTAATAATCCGAGCCAGTATGCGTGGACGTTTAAATTGTCTTCGTCAATAGAGTAGAGAGAGGAGATTAGAGATTATAGAGTATAGAGAATGTTAAATGGTAAGTGGTGAATGGGGTAATAATGGTAAATGGTAAGTGGTGAATTGTAAATGGGGCCGCCGTTTAACGATCGATAAATGTCGCGCGGTTCAGATCAAATCATTCACCATTTACCATTCACCATTTTTTACCATTCCCTCCGGACTACTGTCCACTGATTACTTTTTATCGCTCATTAAAAATGATTTTATCGCTCATAAAACACAAAAAATGATCGATATGTTGTATTTTTATGATTGATAAAAATAAGAACATGCCTCCAAAGCCCGTAAATAGAGATTCAGAGATTATTCAATTTGTAAAGGATCATCCCCCAAGTTCGTCATCGGAGATTTTGGCAGGATTGGGTCTACCTATCAGCGTAGCTACCCTTCGCAGATCAATTCAAGATTTATGTGCACAAGGTTTATTGGTTAAGACAGGGGAACTTAAGGGTAGCCGCTATGAAATAAGTCCAGGATTTGCGGTGTTAAGTCCGGTAAATGTGAGCGAATACTTTAGTAAAGAAATCGATGATAGATCGATTCAAGCCTCCTTTGATTTGGACTTAATAAGTCATACACTAAAGAATCTCGCACTTTTCTCAGAGGAGGAAATGGTTTATTTAGATGTATTGCAGGAGAAGCATACATCCAATGCCGCGAAATTATCGTCAGACGGATACAAGAAAGAATTAGAACGTTTAGCGATTGATTTGAGCTGGAAATCGTCTCAGATCGAGGGGAATACGTATTCTTTGTTGGAAACGGAGCGCTTGTTAAAGGATAAAGAGACGGCGGCTGGGAAAACGAAGGACGAGGCGATTATGTTGCTGAATCATAAGGATGCCATTGATTTTATTATTCAAAATCCGACTTATGTGAATCCGTTGACGGTTTCGAGTATAGAGGATATTCATAGTATTTTGGCCAAAGAATTAGACATTGCCAGAAATCTCCGAAATTCAAGAGTGGGTATTTCCGGCACGAATTATACCCCACTCGATAATGAATTCCAGATCAAAGAGGCATTAACCGAAATGTGCCAGCTCATTAATGCAAAGCAAAACGTGTTTGAAAAGGCCTTGCTAGTTTTAGTGCTAATCTCCTACATTCAACCTTTTTCAGACGGTAACAAACGCACGGCTCGTATCATCAGTAATGCGATTCTATTGAATAATAAGTATTGTCCTATTTCGTTCCGGACTATCGATTCGCTCGAATACAAGAAGGCGATGCTCGTCTTTTATGAGCAAACGAATATTCAGCCGTTTAAACGGATTTTTATGGATCAGTTTGAATTTGCGGTGAACACGTATTTTTAGAGAGCAAAGTGCAAAGAGCAAAGTCCAAAGTCCAAAGTTCAAAGAGGGGTATCTACATCTCTTCTATGAACTTTTTGCTTTGCTCTTTGAAAATTGACATTCGTCATTTTTCAACTATTCTCTCCCATTTACCTTTGCACCTATGCAACAGGTAAGTCTAGATCTATTGAATAAGTACAACGTGGCGATTCCGCGCTACACGAGTTATCCGACGGTACCTTTTTGGGATGATACGATTGATAGTGAACACTGGGAAACCATGTTCGCGCGTCGATTTAAGGAGAGCAATGAGCAGGAGGGGATCAGCTTGTATATTCACTTACCTTTTTGCGAGAAGTTGTGTACGTTTTGTGGTTGCAATAAGCGTATTACGACGAACCATTCCGTGGAGGAGGAGTACATTGATGTGTTGTTACAGGAGTGGAATTTGTATCGAAAATCGATGAATTCGAAGCCCGTGATTCGGGAATTGCATATCGGTGGTGGGACGCCTACCTTTTTTTCGCCGCAGAATTTACAGCGATTATTGCAGGGAATTTTAGCAGATTCTGTTGTGCCGGTGAACCACGAATTTGGTTTCGAGGGGCATCCGAATAACACGACTCGCGAACATTTGCAGACGCTTTTTGAGCTGGGGTTTAAGCGGGTGAGCTTGGGGATGCAGGACAGTAATCCGCAGGTTCAGGAAGTGATTAATCGCATTCAGCCTATCGAAAATGTCATTCAGGTGGTCGAGTGGGCGCGGGAGATTGGGTATGAATCGGTGAATTTGGATTTAGTGTATGGATTGCCGCTGCAGACTTTGGCCCGTATCGAAAAGACGATTCAAGATGCCATCGCGATTCGCCCGGACCGCATTGCTTTTTATTCGTATGCCCATGTGCCGTGGACGAGTAAGGCGCAGCGTTTGTTTGATGAAAGTGATTTGCCTGAGGCGTCTGAGAAGATGACTTTGTACCAAAAAGGCAAGGAGCTTTTCCGCGCCGCCGGTTACACGGACATCGGGATGGATCACTTCGCACTCCCGACGGATTTGATGGTCAAAGCGCATCAGGAAGGCACATTGCATCGCAATTTTATGGGCTATACGGTGCAGCAGACCGGCTTATTGCTCGGTTTAGGAGTGTCCAGCATCAGCGATATTTACTATGGTTTTGGCCAAAACAAAAAGACCATTCAAGAATATTACCAGCAAATTAAGGCCGGAGAACTGGCCGTTTTCAGAGGCTATTTTTTAAGTCTGATGGACCAAAAAATGCGCCAATACATCCTCGACATCGCGTGTCAAGGCAAGACGCATTTCCACCAAGAGGACCTCGAAGTACTCCGCCAATACACCTTCCATGAACTAGATGAACTGGCGATCGATGACCTTGTCACCTGGGGAGAACACGGCGTGATCGTCACCGATTTGGGCAAACATTTCATCCGAAATATCTGCAAGGCTTTTGACCTGAAACTGCTAGCGAGCGAGGTGCAAGAAAGGGTGTTTAGTCAGGCGGTGTAGGTTATAATCCGAAGCGGGATTTAACAGCCGCGAAATTTGAGGAAACTTCTGAAGGCGTTAATGGTCGGTTGTACATATTGACTATACTATAGTCGCCAAACACATAATCGTTCATATCCCATCGGTGGCCTATATAGTAGCCTAATGAGGCAGAGGTTGGGGATGCATTTAAAGCTTGACTTCCTATCGATATACCGTTTTTATAAAGGGTGGTTGTAGTGCCATCATAGATGTAAACAATTTGAATCCAATTATTCACTACTTCTGAATAATTTGTACTAGGTTCATACCAACTCCAGTTCCCACCATTATTAATTCCTGCTGTGAATCGAAAGTCGTTTGTAGGCGCCCCAAAATCATTTGAATTATATGCAAGCATCATGTTGACATCATTATTTCCACCATATTTATCTGAAAATAAACAAGGCGCATAATTACCTCCCGGGGCCTGCTCTCCAATCGTTCCAGCAATATTTACCCAAATCTCTAAAGTAAATTGTGATAAAACTCCGAAACTAGTATTTGAGCTCGCTACTGATCCTCCTCCACTACTAAATCTTAATGTTCCTCCATTTTCCGGTCGATAAGTAATACCACTACTCAGTGAAAAATTCGGAACTATTGCGCTTCCAGCAGGAGCTAAGTTTGTCCATGTAGTTCCCGTTCCAGCATAACTAGCAGGATTCCCAGCATCTAAATTAAGGATCAAACCATCTTGGGTACATGTGCCAGATGAGCCATTCCCTGATGATTTAGGCAGTTTATAATTATTATTCCCTCTAAAAAAGGACTCCTGTGCCTGAGTAAAGAAGGCTGAAAATAGCAGGAAAAGAGTGAGGAGTTTTTTCATTTTAAATTTTAGAAGGAACGGATTGATCGGACAGCTGCACTATTACCATATTTATCATCCGGATTAGTTCCGCCGTTAGAGTACAAACGGTGGGCATAGCTATAGGTGAACTCAGTTGAGCTCCAATAATATTTAGTTCCCCCACTGCCAAAACTTCCACCTAACAATGATTTTTGTGTGTCCATTAATAATAATTCATCTATTGTAGGCATCCTCCAATCGGTATATAATTTTCCTGCTGCAGAATGCGTTGAATTTTGAAAAATAGCTCTTTGAGAATCATACCAGTTAGTGTTAGCTTGGTCTACTGTCTCAGCAATTAAGCCATGTAAGCCACCAGTTGTAATAAAAAATACAATTCCACCCCCATAAGCTTCGCCTACTGTATGTGTTCCACCACCACTACTCGCAGGTGTGGTCCAAGTAGCAGTTCCACTCGCATTAATCGTTAGTACCTGCCCTGCTGTCGAATTGTGTGCATTGGGATAGGTGACTGTTCCAGCTGTTAGCGTGCCACTCGTTTTTACGTTCGTTATGGCTGTTGATCCTGAAACGGTAACACCATCCGCGCCTAATTGAATCGTATTAACGGCCGTTGTTGCCGCTTGATAACCTATGGCAGTTGAGTTTGCATAAGCAGAAGCGGAATATCCTCCAATGGCTACTGAATTAGGTCCTTGACTTGTTTGGCCTGCGGCAAAACCAAGGGCCACCGAATTTGCTCCTTGACCTGATTGTGCTGCATTTGAACCTATGGCTACAGAGTTAGCACCTTGATTTGTTTGACCTGCTACAACACCTACCGCCACTGAATTCGCTCCTTGACCTGTTGATCCAGCGCCATTTCCTACAGCCACTGCTTGGCTACCTTGTGAAACTCCAGCCGTAGAGCCAATCGCCACTTTTGTGCCAGCCAAACCTAATGAGGTTAGAATTCCGGCTATTGTAGACTGACCCGTTCCTCCGTTTATGACGGCGACTGTACCTGAGATAGAACTTGCATTTGTACTTGTACTAATGGTTGTCCATGTAAGTGTTCCTGTACCCGTTGTTGAGAGTAGTTGGCCTGAGGTTCCGTGGACATTGGGATAAGTTACAGCCCCCGCCGTTAATGTGCCGCTCGTTTTGACATTATTAACAGACGTGTTACCGAGCTGTATGGCATTGGAAGAAGTGACGATAGCACCGTAACCTAAAGCGGATGCATTGTTTAAATTGTTTGTTCCTACATCTGCGCTTTTACCTATAATGGTATTTTGACTCCCAGAAGTGATGGTTTGACCTGCACTTTTTCCCACACCTACATTATCATTTCCATTCGCATTAATTAGGGATTGGACTCCTATCGAGGTGTTTTCCATTCCTGATGTGACGCCCATCATAGCTTCCCCGCCTACTGATGTATTGCCTTGCCCTGAAGTTAAGTTGACTAAATTATAATAACCTACAGCTGTATTTCCGTCAAAAGAGGATCCACTGTATTTATTTAAGGCGGCATACCCGATCGCTGTATTTCTCTCTCCGGTTCCAGAACCAAGAGTTCCCCCTCCTAGGGCTACGTTATTGTCATTATTCCCACTTCCTTTTCCTACATAAACTCCATTTGCTGAGATACTTGAGCTAAAAACCTTGGATCCTGCTATTGTTTGATCAGAAGTTAAATCGACAAAGTTTTTAGTGCTAGATCCCGTTCCTCCATTTGAAATAGCCACAGTTCCGGAAATACTACCTGCATTACTATTCGCGCTTAAAACGCCGCTTCCATCGATACTTAAATTGGTCCCCACTTTAATCCCACCTAAAGCAGATGCACTCGCAGTAGGCAATGAATAGTTAGTCATGGTTGGAATATTTAGGGTGTTTCCAGATAAAGTAGCAACACCAGTTCCTGATGTGGTTACTGTTAGGGGCGCTTGATAATCTGTTCCTGCCACCGCTGCAGATACGGCACTGGTTCCATTTCCTTTGAGTAAACCTGAAATCGAAGTGGCACCTGTTCCGCCATTAGCAACTGCTAATGTTCCTGTTACACTCGAAACTAAATTGGTGGATGCAGAGGACGCCGCTGCCCCATATCCCTGCCCTATATTCCAATAACACTCGATGCCGTCATAATAGAAATTCAAAATGTCTTTTGCATTTGCTGCTGTGGATAATTCCACCGTTGAAGTCGAGGTTGATCCTAAGATTTTATTCGTTACCCCCGCGATGGACGGTAAGGTGATGGTTCTACTTCCTGTCCCGTCCTGAGTTAAAACAATCGTTCCATAGCTACCAGTTGGAGGAGTAGAGGTGAATGCCAAAGTGCTATTTGCCGTTAATGTGATCGCCGCATTTAACCCTTGTAATGGATTCCAATCTATGGTTGATCCCGTGTAAGTTAACGTCTTAGGAGTAGATGCAAAGGTGGGAGCTGTCACACTTGTGGAACTCAAAGCGCCTGTCGTTACCATTCCGGTGAATGTGGGTGATGCAATGGGTGCTTTCAAGCCCAAAGCACTCATCATGTCGTTCGCGTTCGCCTTTAAAGCTAATCCCGGAACAGTGGGCGCCGCCGCCGTTCCTGATAGATCACCTGCTAATTGAATTTTTCCTTTCGTAGTTGCATCTGCATCTGAGATCGTCGCTGATCCTATACCGGAAGCTACTTGCGCATCCACATAGTTTTTAACTGATTTAACACTTGGATATTTCGTGTCCGAGCTACCGTCAGTTACCACATTAGTACTTTTGTTCGCGGTATTCTCTTTTAAATTTAAGGATGCGGTTACTGTAGTAGCGTTTGCTTTTAGTGCCAAAGCCGTAGTGGCATCCATCGTATTCAATTTCAAATCTAATGCCGTTTGTGTTGCAATTGAGATTGGCTTTGCTTCATCAGAAGTATTGTCCACAGAACCTAGCCCCACCATGGACTTATTGATTCCTGAAACTGTTCCCGTAAAAGTAGGGGAGGCCTTCGGAGCATAATTATTCAAATCCGTTAACGCAGCTTTTGTTGCTAACATGGTAGTGTCTGCCGTGATGGCCATGTGAGCTTCCAATGCTGCCACAGTTGCTTTCAAATTTAGAGCCGCATTCACATCCGCCACATTCGCTTTCAAATCTAGAGCCGCCTTAGTCGCCGTTGAAATAGGCTTCGCTGCATCAGACGTATTATCGACGTTTCCTAGACCAAGATTTGCTCGCGCATCAGCTGCAGTTGTCGCACCCGTTCCTCCACCTGCAATGGATAAAACGGAGCCTAATTTTCCGGCTGTTTCTGCGTAGAGAGCATAAGGGTTGTAGTACAGTTTTTGGTCTGAAACTTTCGTGTAAGAGCCGCCTTGATTAAAGCTCACAAACACCTGCATGCTTTTTTGAACACCATCCCACGTCAAGGAATTAAACGACGCAGTTGACACGGAACCGATCATTAAATTCACGAGACCGTAAGCGTCGGTTTTGGTTTTTTGGACCTCCTCGAATTGCATCAAAGTGCCAGTATAAATGCTAAATTTTAACCAAACTTCGCCATTAACCAAAGGCTGGCCAGCGATGTCTTGACCCGGAATTTCGATCTGTGTGGGATCGAGAATGACGGCTTGGTAGGAGAGACCTTTTTGGGAAAAACCCACAAAAGAAACGAATAAAAAAATCAGAGAGAACAGATACTTTTTCATGGAACAGATTATGGACGAAGGCTAATGCCGATACTGAATGTGGAAGGGATGAAGTTTAAAGTAGAGCTACCGAAATTGTAGCTATCCATATGTTGGTATTTTGCAAAGACGCCTACTTGCGGATTCACTTGTTTGCTTAATTCGAATGAATAACCATACATTGTGCGAAGCGAATTGAACTGTTCGTCACTCGATAAATCCAAGTAATGATTCGCGAGAAACTGATTCCCATTCACCATTTTCGATGCAGCAATTTGCAGTTTTGATGTTATCGCCATTCCTTTTCCTAGATTCAAGCACGGTCCTATGCCGGCTTGAAGACCGATGAAATCAGTAGCGTAGGAAAAAGGAATGTTTTGGACATCCCCTACATTATTAAACTGATTGTAGTTAATCCCGATGTCATACAAGAACGATTTCGAAAGTGTTGCTTCACGAGTAAGACTTAGATGCATACCGGAAGCCGGGCGAAAAAAAGAAGGGTTAGTTCCTGAGGAGTTTGTGAAGACGTAGCTGGTGATGTTTGAGCCTACGGAAAGCTGGTAGGTTTGGGCAAAAAGAGCAGCGGGGAAAAAGAGTAGAATAAATAGTCGGAAGTTCATTTTATGCATTTTGATGCAAAAACCGAATATTTACTGGTTATCTGGAGAGCAATGGACAGTATCCCGTTTAATATAAATGAAGTCAAACAACTATTTTAAATATGGGTAGTTCGATAAATAAGTTTTAGAACTACATTGCTTGAAATAATCTACGTGATGCTTTTTACCTCGGTCATTCTTGTTTCACTCATAGCCTGTGTTCTGCTGCTGAATCATTGGTCGCAAAATAAGGGAATAATTTATTTAGTCCTTGTGATACTCGTCGTCAGTGCAAGGCAATTATCCTGGTTGCTTGCACATACGCCTCAACACACGAATATTTTAACAGTGATTCTAATTCACATTGACCCACTAATTGCGTTAAATAGTCCATTGTTATTTTACTATTTCAAAAGCTTAGTGAAAGGAAAATTGGTAGTAGATAAGTACCTGTTCTTTTTCTTGATACCGTCTTTAGTAGTTTTACTGAACACGCTTCCTTATTATGCGCATACATGGGCTTCTAAATTGGCTTATTTTGAACAGGTTCAACGGCACATTCCTTATAACGTCGAGAGTAAATTTCCTTATCTTTTTCTTTCTTATGACATGCAACGCTCCTTTTTGGCGCTGTATAATCTAAGCGTATTTTTGTATTCCATGAAGTATCTTTTTGAACTCAAAAAGAGCAGTTCGATTTATTTGAAAAAGAAAGTAACCGTATTAATTAACCACCTACTGGTGGTAGTTCCGTTGATTATTTTGCCAAACTGGGGAGTTATTCTATATGCTTCTTTTCAGTCAAATTTTAAAGATGGTTTGGCTTTTAGAAATAGCGCATTTGCTTCTGAAGGGTATTTATTTTTTATCGTTTTAATACTTCCGGTTAGTTTTTTCTTCTTGCCAAACTGGCTCTACAATGATCAGAACAACGGAAATTTAATAGATAGAATACTGCTGTTTTTTAAGAGGGCAAGCAGCTCATCGGGTGGTTTTCGGCAGACGACTTTTGAAAAGTCAGATGATTTAGAACGGATTTTGAATTACATCGAAAATGAATCACCCCATTTAGCCTATAACTTTTCATTGCATGATATTTCGCGGGCACTCAATATTCCTCATGTGCGTGTGACGAATTGCTTTAACCAACAATTGAAAATTACATTTCCCACCTACCGCAATAAATTGCGTGTTGCGCATTCCATTGAGTTGATTAAAAAGGGAGAACACCTAACTACCTCCATTGAAGGAATCGCTGCTAAATCTGGTTTCAAGAGTAAGTCTATCTTTTATTCTGCATTCAGGGCGGATTATGGCATGACGCCTATTGATTGGATTAAGGAGAATTTGTAAATGAGGCGATTAATTTCGCTAATCGCCTCAAAAAATGACTATATTTGAGGCGATTACACATTCTAATCGCCTCATCATGTACAACTGGCAACGGGAATCCTGGCCTCATTTTGAATTTAACATTCACTCTTTCGAGCCGGAGTTAAGCGCATTTATGCTCAAATCAGGCGAATTAAGCGGTAAATTGCTTGCCTTGCCTATCGAGCAACGCACGGAAATGATGGTTCAACTGATGGTTTCAGAGGCTTTAAAAACAGCTGAGATTGAAGGCGAAAATTACAGTCAAATGGACATTATGTCTTCGATTCGGAAGAATTTAGGTTTGCCTGTGGAACATTTGGCAAAAAATAAAAACGCGGATGGTCTCAGTAAAATGTTAGTAGACGTTCGCAAAACGTACGAGCAACCACTGTCTGAAAAGCAGCTAAAGTCTTGGCACCAATTACTGATGGGTAATAGCCCCCATATAAATGCAGGCAAATGGCGTAGTGATACGGCCCCAATGCAAATTGTTTCTGGTTCCGCCACAAATCCAACAGTCCATTATGAAGCTCCTCCGTCCTCGCGTGTTCCGCAGGAAATGAAGCATTTTATTGATTGGTATAATGAATCCGCCTGGATGTCGCCTCCCGTGAAGGCGGCGGTGGCCCATTTGTATTTTGAATCGATTCACCCTTTTGAGGACGGTAATGGCCGAATAGGTCGTGCTCTTGTAGAGAAAGCACTTTCACAGGGCCTAAATTGTCCTTTGCCTTTTAGTATTTCCAAAGCTATCGAGGCAAACAAGAAAGCCTATTATCATTCCCTTCAACAGGCAGAAAAAGGCCTGGATATTTCGGATTGGATACATTGGTTTGTCCAAACGCTTCTCGAGGCGCAAACCTATGCGGACAAAATGATCCAATTTACGATCACTAAATGGCATTTCTTTTCCGTCTTTGAACACAAATTAAATCCCCGCCAAAACAAGGTCATCAACCGCATGCTAGCCGATGACCCCGACTCTTTCCAAGGGGGAATGAATGTGCGCAAATATGTAGGAATAACGGGCACCTCGCGGGCCACCGCTTCCCGTGATCTTCAAGAGCTGGTTTCCTTGCAGATATTTACCCCTCTAGGCTCCGGTAGATCGGCGAGGTATGAGGTGGTTTTTTAAATAGTAAATTTTGTGCATTTTGCACTTTGAAAAGCGTAAGCCTCTAAACAAAAATACATGATACACACGATGCGTTGGTTCGGACCGAACGACCCGGTTTCCTTGATGGATATTCGTCAAGCCGGATGCACAGGAGTCGTGACCGCCTTGCACCAAATCCCGGTGGGGGAAGTTTGGTCTATCGAAGCGATTCAAGAACGCATTTTCCTTATTGAAGCGGGGAATAAGGACTGGACGCCTTTGCATTGGTCGGTCGTGGAATCGCTTCCGGTGCACGAAGGGATAAAGAAAGCCTTGCCATCGCGCGCTCAGCTGATTGAAAATTACAAGACCTCTTTGCGCAATCTCGCGGCCTGCGGGATTAAAACGGTTTGCTATAATTTCATGCCGGTCTTGGATTGGTCGCGGACGAAATTGAATTTCGAGATGCCGGATGGGGCGCGAGCTTTGCGCTTTGTTTGGACGGATTTCGCGGTGTTTGATTTGCATATTTTACAGCGGCCGGGTGCCTCGAAAGATTATACACCAGCGGTTCAGGCTGCAGCTGCTCAGCGTTTCGCTGCAATGACGAACGAGGAGAAAGAAGAGTTAAAAAATACGGCACTATTAGGCCTTCCGGGTTCAGAGGAGGCGTTTCATTTAGCCAATTTCCAAAGTCTATTAGACGAATACCGCGACATTCCAGCGGATCAATTGCGAGAGAATTTGCACTACTTTGTGCGATCTATTGCGCCTTTGGCACAGGAATTAGGCATCCATTTATGCATCCATCCGGATGATCCTCCTTTCCCACTTTTAGGCTTGCCACGTGTGGTGAGTACGGAAGCGGATTTAGCGGCGTTAATGAATGCGTCGCCAGAACGTGCAAACGGAATTACCTTTTGCGCTGGCTCATTAGGCGTGAGAGCAGATAATGATTTGCCTGGGATGGTGCGTCGCTTTGCGGAACGCATTCATTTCCTTCATTTACGCACTACGTTCCGGGAACAAAACGACCCATTAATCTTCCACGAGGCACCGCATTTAACGGGGGATGTGGATATGTTTGAGGTCGTGAAAGCGGTAGTGGAAGAAGAAAAAAGAAGAGGAGGCGATGGGATTCCCATGCGCCCAGACCATGGTCACCAAATGTTAGATGATTTGAAAAAGAAAACATACCCCGGCTATTCGGCGATCGGAAGGTTGCGTGGTTTAGCGGAAATCCGCGGACTGGAATTAGCGATTCGCTCCTTTTTAGCGGTGTTTTTTGTGGTCTGCTGTTTCGCACTGAAGGCAGATGACGGCTACCGTTTGTGGTTGAAGTTTGACAAGGTGGCAAGTGCTGCTCGCTATGCGCCTTATGCTAATTCTGTTTCATCGGAGTTTGCCTCGACGCCTATTCTAGAGACGGCTCGCAAGGAACTAGCGATTGGATTGAAGGGTTTGACGGGGGTGGCGCCACGCGCGATCACATCAAATGGTAGTGTTCAATTCGTGAAAGACCCTAGCCTAAAAGAGGAAGCCTTCAGCATCGTGGCAGGACCTCAAATTCAAATTAAAGCCAGCTCTGATCGGGGCATTTTGTACGGGGTTTTCGAATTGTTGCGGATGATTCAGCAGGAGAAACCTTTGGCAAACATATCCACATCGCCCAAAGTCAAATTTAGAATGTTAAACCACTGGGACAACGTGATGGGCACGATCGAGCGCGGATACGCCGGGCAATCGCTGTGGAAATGGTACGAATTGCCGGAGACGGTCGACCCGCGCTACACGGATTACGCCCGGGCAAACGCGTCCATCGGAATCAACGCCGTGGCGATCAACAATGTGAATGCCTCGGCGCGGTTTTTAACGCCTGAATATTTAGCAAAAGTGAAAGCCTTAGCGGACGTATTTCGCCCCTATGGAATCAAATTATTTTTATCGGTGAACTTCGCTTCGCCTAAGATTTTAGGTCGTTTGAAAACGTCAGATCCATTGGATCCTGAGGTGCGCGCTTGGTGGGCAGCGAAGACGAAAGAGGTGTATGGTTATGTCCCGGATTTTGGCGGGTTTTTAGTCAAAGCGAATTCCGAAGGCGAGCCGGGACCACAGGAATATGGCCGTACGCACGCGGATGGGGCGAATATGTTGGCGGAAGCGGTGAAGCCGTTTAATGGTTTGGTGATTTGGCGGGCTTTCGTGTATGCGCCTAACCCGAAAGGCGATCGCTTTAAGGAGGCCTATAATGACTTCAAACCGCTAGACGGAACCTTCGCGAAAAACGTGATTGTGCAGGTGAAAAATGGACCGATTGACTTCCAGCCGCGGGAGCCATTCCACCCGCTTTTCGGTGCGATGCCGAAGACCCCTTTGGCCTTAGAATTCCAGATCACCCAGGAATACACGGGCTTCAGCACGAACGTCTTTTATCAGTCGATTTTATTCAAGGAATGTTTGGATTCGGATACCTACCAAAACGGCAAAGGTTCCACTGTCGCAAAGGTCATCGACGGCAGTTTAGGCAACGATCAAATCACGATGATGGCCGGCGTGGCGAACACCGGATCAGACCGAAACTGGACAGGACATTTATTGTCGCAAGCAAACTGGTATGCCTTCGGACGCTTGGCTTGGGATCATACGCTGAGCTCAGCACAAATCGCCGATGAGTGGGTGAAGCAAACCTTGACTCGCGATGTAACAGCCTCGAAAACGGCCGCTGACATTCTGATGAAATCCCGGGACACCTATGTGAATTTCACTACGCCTTTAGGCTTGCACCACGTGATGGGCCAAGGAATTCACTGGGGCCCTGAGCCCTGGTTAGAGCGCAGCCAACGTCCGGATTGGACATCGATTTATTACCACCGCGCGGACTCTGTGGGTTTGGGTTTTGATAGAAAAGCTACAGGCAGCAATGCCTTGAGTTTGTATCACACTGAGGTGGCGAAGCAGTGGAGCGATCCGGCGAAAACGGATTTGAATTATCTATTGTGGTTCCACCATGTGGGCTGGAAGGAGAAATTGTCGACGGGGCGGACGCTTTGGGATGAATTCTGCTACCGCTATGACACTGGATTGAAGGAAGTGGAGGCTCTGCAAAAGGACTGGAATTCCGTGGAAGGCAAAGTAGATCCGGAGATTTTTGCAGATGTGCGTGGCCGCTTAGCTGCACAAAAAAGGGAGTCCATTTTATGGCGCGACGCGAATGTGCAATACTTCCAAACCTATTCGAAATTACCGATTAGCTACGGGACGCCTGCGCGGACTTTGGCAGAAATAAAAGAAATTGTACGTATTTACCAACTGAAATAAGATGCAACAACCATTCTCATTACAGGGGCGCGTGGCGCTCATCACGGGCGGCGGAACCGGAATCGGATTCGACATCGCGAAATGCTTTTTAGCGTCCGGAGCCACCGTCATCATCACGGGTCGCCGCGAAGACGTGCTAAAAGAGGCCGTTGCAAACCTGGGAGCGGGTGCACATTATGCGGTGAATGATGTGGCAAATTTGAGTTTGACTTCACAGGTAGTTGCGGAACTTGTTGCGAAATATGGCGCCATCGACATCCTTGTAAACAACGCCGGCATCAACATGAAGCGCCCAGCAATCGAAGTTTCGGATGACGATTTTTCGAATATAATTAACGTGAACTTGAACGCCGTTTTTGCCTTGACACGCGAAGTGGGTAAGCACATGCTCGAACGCGGCAAAGGATCCATCATCATGATTTCCTCGATGGCGGCTTACTACGGCATCGACCGAGTGGCGGCCTATGCGTCTTCGAAAACGGGTATTTATGGTTTAGTGAGAGTATTAGCATCAGAGTGGTCAGGCAAAGGCGTTCGCGTGAATGCGATTGCGCCTGGATTTATTGAAACAGCGATGAGTCGGACCGCCATGAATTCAGATCCGGATCGGAAGCACAAGGCGATGGATCGTACGCCGATGGGCTATTTCGGGAAACCAGAAGACATCGGCTGGGCAGCGGTTTATTTAGCTTCGGATGCATCCAATTACGTAACAGGCGTCTCAATCCCGGTTGACGGCGGGAATTCAATCGGATTCTAATGAAAGGAAATTACCGCTGGGTGGTGGTCGCCCTCTTGTTTTTTGCGACGACGATTAACTATTTAGATCGACAGGTGATCGGCTTGTTGAAGCCCACGTTGGAGAAGGAATTGAACTGGTCGGAGACGGATTACAGTTTCATCGTCATGTGTTTCACGGCATCGTATGCGCTGGGATTATTGGCTTTTGGGAAGGTAATCGATAAGATAGGGTCCAAAATGGGCTATGCCATTTCGATTGTGATTTGGTCATTCGCGGCGATGGCGCATGCTTTAGCAAAAACTTCGTTCGGATTCGGCGCGGCACGCGCCGCTTTAGGAGCCGGCGAAGCGGGGAATTTCCCGGCGGCGATTAAGACAGTCGCGGAGTGGTTCCCCAAGAGAGAACGTGCTTTAGCCACAGGAATTTTTAATTCCGGCGCAAACATTGGCGCGATGGTCGCACCCATCATGGTACCTTGGATTTTAGGGGCCTATGGCTGGCAAGAAGCCTTCATTATCACCGGTGCGATCGGATTTATTTGGTTAGCCTTGTGGTGGATCTTCTATGAAATTCCTTCGAAACATAAATCAGTAACTAAAGAAGAGCTAGCCCACATCCAAAACGTAGAAGAGGAGGTGACAGACGTCGCACCCATCGCTTGGGGCAAGCTTTTTGGGTATCGCCAAACCTGGGTCTTCATCGTAGGCAAGTTCTTCACCGATCCTATCTGGTGGTTTTTCTTGTTTTGGTTGCCGTCTTATTTCTCGACGACTTTCGCGCTAGACTTGAAAAAGCCGAGTCTTCATTTAGCAATTTTGTTTACTTGCACCTCGATCGGGAGCATTGGCGGAGGCTATATTTCAGGGTATTTCATCAAGAAAGGCTGGCCGGTGTACAAGGCGCGCAAGTATTCGATGTTCTTCTTCGCGCTCTGTGCGGTGCCCATTATTGGGGCACGCTGGGCGACGGATATTTGGCAGGCCGTATTCTTAATATCTATCGCGGCGTCTGCGCACCAGGCCTGGTCTGCGAATATTTTTACGACGGTATCGGATATGTTCCCCAAACACGCGGTTTCCTCCGTCGTGGGTATCGGTGGCCTCGCGGGTTCGCTAGGTGGCGTGATTTTCCCCTACATTATTGGGGTAGTTTTGGATTCCTACAAAGCGGATAATGCGTTGTCAGCCGGATATAATGTTATATTTGTTGCCTGTGGTTGCGCGTATTTATTTTCGTGGCTGCTTATTCATTTCATTTCTCCTAAAATGGAGATCGTTAAATCGTAGATCGATGAAAAAATTACTAATTGCCTTGTTAGCCTTATCTGGAAGCACTTTTGCGCAAGATGAGCACCACCCGCTTGAAGGAGCGTGGGACCTAAATGTGACGATGGAAAACCGCAATGGGGGAGTTGCTACCGCACCTTCTTGGTTAGAGGTTCGTCACTCAGGTTTGAAAACATTGACAGGTCGCTTTGTGGGCGATGGTGGTTCCGCTCGTCCAATTGCAGAAGTATTTTACAAAGACGGACATGTGTCCTTTAAGATTCCACCCCAATGGGATCGATTCGATCCGTACATGTCTTTCGAAGGCGAGTTGAAAGACGGTAAACTGTCAGGAATAATCACAAAACCAAACGGAAAGGCGATGGCTTTCACCGGTGTTCGTGCTCCCTCGTTATGGAGAACTGCGGAACCTGTTTGGGACGAACCGATTACCTTATTTAATGGAAAAGACTTAACAGGCTGGAAAGCATTAGGGCCTAAAAACCAATGGATCGTGGAGAATGGTGCTTTGAAAAGCCCAGAATCAGGAGCGAATATTTGCACCGAACAAAAGTTCAACGACTTTAAATTACACATCGAATTCCGCTTGCCAGCTGGCAGTAACAGTGGCGTGTATTTACGCGGCCGTTACGAAGCACAGGTAGAAGACAGTTATGGGAAAGCCCCTTACAGCATCTATTTAGGCGGTATTTATGGATTTATCGATCCACTTTTCCAAGCCGCAAAACCTTCAGGCGAATGGCAGACCTACGACATTACTTTAGTAGGACGTAAAGTTTCGGTTACCTTAAATGGCCAAAAAGTCATCGTCGAACAAAACATCCCAGGCATCACAGGCGGCGCGATGGACAGCGACGAAGCAGCGCCGGGTCCTATTATGATGCAAGGCGACCACGGTCCGGTGGAGTACAGAAATATTATCATCACCCCAGCGAAATAATGAAAAAGTCGTTTTTAACAGAGGATTGGACCGTTGTCCTTTTAGGCTTTCTAATCATTGGTCTAGCTCTAATTGGCATTAAAATTCCAAGCCCTTCATTCGGCTGGGAATCGACCTCGGATTTAACTGAAAAAGTGCTCACGGCGGGTAATCTAGTGAAGCTCGCCCAGATCTTTGTTTTCACGTATGTTATCGCGATACTCGGAGCAAGTGTATTAGGGAAAAGTGTGGCAGGGACCGCGAAAGGATTTCCAATTGTCTTTGTTCTAACTTCCCTAGCTTTAGTTTTAGCGGGCAATGCCTTCTTGAAAAACTGGAACCTTGAAGCGGTGATCTTTAGCTTATCGATCGGTTTGTTGCTAAGCAATTTCTTCACCTTGCCGGCCTGGTTAACGGAAACACTTTCGACGGAATTATTCGTGAAGATTGGTTTGATTTTATTAGGAACGAGCGTGATTTTCGGGGACATTTTGAAAGCCGGATCACTTGGTTTAATTCAGGCGTTAATCGTGGTGATTTCGGTTTGGTACTTTGCTTTTTGGATTTCCAAAAAAATGGGCATCGACGAGGAATTCGCCATCATGATTTCCAGTGCGGTATCTATCTGTGGTGTTTCGGCAGCGATTGCAACTTCTGGAGCCATTAAAGGAGATTCGAAAAAGCTATCCTATGTAATTTCCATCGTCTTGATCACGGCGATTCCGATGATCATCTTCTTACCATTTATCGCAAATGCTTTGGGACTTTCTCAGGCGGTGACGGGTGCCTGGTTAGGCGGTACCATCGATACGACGGGGGCGGTCATTGCTTCAGGAACGATGGTAGGTGAGGAGGCCTTGAAGATTTCGACGATTGTGAAATTCTCCCAAAACGTACTTCTAGGATTCGCAGCCTTCGCTATTTCGATCTATTGGACCTTGACCAATAACCAATCTGACACCGTAAAGGAAAGTAAGCCTACGGTGGGAATCATCTGGGAGCGCTTCCCTAAATTCGTGTTAGGTTTCATCGCAGCCTCGCTTCTTTTCTCGTTCGTCATTTCTTCGGAAACCATTGACTCGGTGAAAGGCGGATTTAAATCGTTACAAGGTTTGTGGTTTGCATTGGCCTTCACTAGCATCGGTTTAGAAACGAAGTTTGCGGATTTATTCTCCAAAGAAGGGAAGAAGCCACTCTACGCCTTTTTGATTGCGCAGCTGTTTAATGTATTCGTGACCTTGCTAGTGGCGCACCTGCTGTTTTAGCATTTTTCCACTTATATAATTAAAAGTCTATAATTTTTATAGACTTTTTTTGTGCCCAAAAACCTCATATGGGCGCATTTTTGTGATATTTTAGAAAAATTTCCAATTCAGCATTTGCATTTAATTCAGAAGCGTAATACATTTGCATTATAATCTACTAAATAGATAGAGTTTGTAGTGTATATCAAAAAACAAAGCAAAATATAACCCGCTGAGTATGAATAAGTTTATTACCCTTCTTTTGTTTTTGGTCGTTTCGACGACCGCGTCCTTCGGACAACAAGCAAAATCAACCATTAACTCGACCCTGAGTGGCCAGGTTTTGGACGAAAAAACAAAACAACCTATTCCAGGCGTTTCCTTGTTCATTAAAGGAACCACGCACGGAGTAATCACGGATGCAGAAGGTCACTTCTATTTCCAAACAGGTCAAAAATTTCCCTACTCTTTAATCGTTAGTTTCGTCGGTTATCAAAAACAAGAATACATCGCTGAAGGAACACCTGTAACGATCTATTTGAAGGAAGAAGCGAAGGAATTAGAGGAAATTGTCGTGACTTCTCGCCGTAGAAAAGAAGCCGTACAAGATGTACCTATTCCGATCACGGTCATCGGCGGTGCGAAAGTGGCTGAAACGGGATCGTTTAACGTGAACCGTTTGAAGGAATTCATCCCTTCGGTACAATTATACTCGTCTAACCCGCGTAACACGTCTTTAAGTATCCGTGGTTTGGGAACGACCTTCGGTTTAACGAATGATGGTATCGATCCAGGTGTAGGTTTCTATGTGGATGGCGTGTATTATGCGCGTCCGGCAGCGACGACGATGGATTTTGTTGATATCGAACAAGTCGAAGTATTACGTGGACCTCAGGGGACGCTTTTTGGTAAGAATACGTCAGCGGGTAACTTCAACGTGACGACGAAAAAGGCGAGTTTTACGCCGGGTGCTAACTTCGAATTGAGCTACGGTAATTATGGTTATATCCAGGCGAAGGCATCGGTTACAGGTCCACTATCTAAGACCTTGGCTGCCCGCATTTCCTTTTCTGGAACACAGCGTGATGGCTTATTGTACAACGTAGTAACGCAACAAAAAGTGAATGACCTAAATAACTTAGGTGTTCGCGGTCAATTATTATTTGTTCCATCGGATAAAGTGAAATTCACGTTAATTGGGGATGTAACACAACAAAGACCGAATGGTTATGCCCAAGTATTTACGGGTGTAGCACCTACTTTACGTGCCTCCTACCGTCAATTTGAGAACATCATCAAGGATCTAAATTACACCTTGCCCAGCCGTAATCCATTCGATCGTTTGATCGACCACGATACACCTTGGCGTTCGAATCAGGATTTAGGTGGTTTATCTTTAAATGCGGATATTCAATTAGGGCCTGGAACTTTGACAGCGACGTCAGCTTGGCGTTATTGGAACTGGGATCCGTCGAATGACCGCGATTTCACCGGTTTACAAGCGTTGAAAACATCTGCTGCGACTTCTTATCAGGAGCAATGGTCGCAAGAGTTACGTTGGGCAGGTACGTTCTCTTCTAAATTGAGCGCGGTATTTGGAGCCTTTGTTTTTGGCCAAAACCTAAAATCGAATCCCGAGCAAACAGAGGAAGGCGGTTCAGCTACCTGGAGATTTAACCAAAGTACGACTTCCGCATTATGGAAAACACCGGGTCTTTTCGAAGGCTATGGAATTAAAACGCGTTCTAATTTGAACACACTTTCTGCGGCTGTTTTTGGTCAGTTAGATATTGCCTTAACGAACAAAATCAGCTTAATGCCGGGTCTGCGTTATAACTACGATGCGAAGGATTTAACCTACAGTCGTAAGACCTATGGCGGATTACAAACGACGGATGCGGCTTTAATCGCTCTGAAAAAATTAGTGTATTCGGATCAAGCGTTTAACGCGGATGTTACGGATCGCAACTTTTCTGGCCAGGTAACTTTAGCCTATAAGCAATCGAAAAACTTCAATACCTTCTTAACTTATTCCACAGGTTACAAGCCAGTGGGCTTGAACTTAGGAGGATTACCTACGATCAATGGTCAGCCAGCACTCGATTTAGCGACCATCAAACCGGAAGGTACGAAGCACGTGGAGCTAGGTTTCAAAACGCGCCCAAGTGTGAATACAACATTTAATTTAACAGCTTATAACACGGATATAACTGATTACCAAACACTCGTTCAAACACCTGATCCAGCAGTTAACCGCGGTTATTTAGCGAATGCGGAAGGTGTTCGAGTACGCGGTATCGAAGTCGACGGAACTTGGAGTTTAACAAAGCACTTCTCGTTCTATGGCAACCTTGCTTACACAGAGGCGATTTACACTTCCTTTAAAAATGCACCAGTTCCGTTAGAGGAAACGGGCGGTACTGCCTACTTTAAAGATATTTCGGGCCAAGATTTGCCAGGGGTTTCTAAATGGGCGGCTTCCTTTGGCGCGGAATTCACTTCAGTAGCTAAAGTATTAGGCCAAACTGGGGAGTTCTACATCGCAGTAGATGACTACGCTCGTTCTGGATTCTCTTCAAGTGCTACCCCTTCCAAATACCTAAATATAGAAGGCTACTCTTTATTGAATGCGCGTATCGGTTTCCGTACAGCGAAAGGAGTAAGCATTTCAATCTGGGGCAGAAATGTACTTGATCAAAATTACTTCGAGCAATTATTGCCAGCCGGCGGTAATGCAGGACAATATGCAGCGGTTTTGGGTGATCCAAGAACTTATGGCATTACACTTCGTCATTCTCTTTAAAATGGTTAATTAGTTTTTTTTCAAAAGCCGCTTGGGAATCCTGGGCGGCTTTTTTTTGCCAATCCCATAACACGATATCCCAACCAATTCCACCATAATCTAAGGTGTCGATGACTTGAAAACCGCGTTTTTGGTGTGCTTTTAAAGATCGGTGATTCGCTTGTGCTACGTCCGTGACACAATAGGTGTATTGATTTGCGTAATGATCGCGGAAACCACCGTAGAGTTTTTGGACTAAATCCTGACCTCGATACTCTTTTGAAACACAAAGCTGAGCAACGATCGCATAATTTTCAACCGGTTTGCCCTCGAAATGGCAGCGTTCAATATTTTCGACTAAATCCGCTAATAAGTCATGGTGTCGGGCGGTTTCCGGTAGAGCCACCAGGCTATAACCCACCACCTTTTCGCCATCCTTCGCGATGATACCCGGACTTGTCTGGTGAAGTAATGCTAAAAAAGGGAGATCATATTCCGCCATCAAAAAACCTTGCGATTCCGCCTCTTCCTCTGAAATATTTTTCCGCAAATTGGCTTGCTGTAAGGCTAAAACGCCTTCGAGTTCAGCCTGGTTTGTCACTAATTTTATCTCTACCATTTGGGAATTAGATCAGTGTGATAACAACGCGTCGATACCTCGTTAATGCCGGCGAACCCGTATCCGTTCCTTCTACCACGACATGGAAAGTGTCGCCTTTTTTAGCTTCAGCTGGTATTTTCACGATGATGCGTCCATCCGAAAGTGTTGTTTCCGCTTTCCCGGATCCCGCTTCAGGATAGGGCCAAACCTTCAGCTTCACCTCGTTCCCATCTGGATCTCTCGAGGTCACCTGAAGCGTAAGGATCGCGCCCGCTTTCGCGTTCACATTCATCCCTTCTATCACGGTAATCTGCGGCGCGTGATTCGCCTCTTTGAACGATTTCACACACCAATCTGCGCGTGCCGCGAAGTCTTCTTGCGCGGCGATTAGCCAGCGGGTTTGGGAATAATTAATGTCTAATTTACCTGTTTCTGGATTGAAATCAGCGGCTTTTTCGTTGTCTTCGAATCGGTAGGGATTCCCCTCGGCTATAGCGAAACGCCCTCCCCAACCACCAAATGACGGGTTGTTCAGATTATTCAATCCCACATCCACCAGGTGTAAGAAAGCGGGAGAATCTCCCTCCGAAATGAAGTCATAAGGGTTGAACGAACCCCACTGGGCATTCTTGATCTTGCTAGGGTCACCGTGAATGTGCTCGTCGTCGCCGGCTTGTTTTTGGCCATCTCCGTACGAATAATACATCTTCAATAGCGGTCCGTGGTGCTGAATAATCTTCGGGCCCATGTAGACTCCCTCGAAATAGGGCTGCGTTGCCTTAGGCATAATGCGCTTCCAGGGATACGCAAAACTCCCAAACTGGTGCGCATTATAAAACACCCGAATCTGTGGCCAGTTTCCAGCAATGTAATTCTTCAAGGTCGCATCTTGATCCATCACGGTGTAGATGATGGCCTTTTTCGAGATTTTGTCTTTAATACTAGGCCAGTTTTTTTCGCCGGCAAATTGCTCTTCAATTGACTTCAAAGCTCTCGCAATCGTATTCGTTCCGCCCCAAGCCTGTAAATAAATGGGCTCCGGATCGTTATCCAAGAGCTTCATCTTAATCCATTCTGAACCCTCCGTCACCTGCTCCATCTCACCTTCAAAATCGATATTTCCCACCTTCACTAAACTATTTAAATAAACCGGAGAAGGGTAGTTTTTATCATGCAAAATCAAGTTCGGATGGACCTGAGCATAGGCCTTCAATAAGTCTTGAATCCAATTTACACCGGGCCAGCGAAGATCGGTTTTAGGACCATACATCGTCCGCGTCATCTCCATTTCAGATGTGAATTTTGTCCCTTTCCCATCTCCTTTGTAATGCCACATCGAACTCGAATACACTAAACCCTCTAATTGGTATTCGTTCGAATATAATAGCATTCGGATGAAGGTGTCCACGTCATCGATTTCGCCGTCTGTGGTGACGATGGTTCTAGGAAGGTGGCCTTTCGCAAATAGGGAAGCGCTGACCAGCAGGAGGGAAAAGATTTTTTTCATGTTAGGATATATGTATGTCAAAACCCTGTAGTAAACCTGCTAAACCATCCTGCGAAAACTTCGCTTTTTTGATTTGATTTAGGCTGGGTTGAATGACGTAATTGAAGGCGCTTCGGAAGTCTGCTTTGCTCACATTGGTCTGGTCAAAAAGAGCGCCAGCCAAATCGCAATCATCGAATGTGGCTTCCGAAAAATCTGCTTCGGTAAAATCTACTTCGTGCAATGTGCATCCCGTGAACGTGGTCTTTTTGCCCTTGATTTGATAGAAAGAAGAGAGATTTAATACGCAGGTGTCAAAGCTCACTTCGAATAAAAAAGGATTGCAGGCTTCGAATCGAAGGCCTTGCATTTTGCAGTCTTTGAAATGGACCTTTTGGAGGGAGGCACCGCTGAGTTTAACCAGACTTAGATTGGAAGATTCAAACGTGCAGTCCACAAATTGGAAGTTTTTGAAATCCTCCGATTCGAATTGGCAGTTTTTGAAAACGCAATGTTCATATTCGCCAATGGCGAGAGTGCTTTCTTTTTCGAATTTTTGGTCGACGATATACGGCTTTTCCATGCCGCAAATTAGGGATTTTTCCTTATTTTGCTCCATCTAAACCTGTACCATGAAAAAACTATTCCTTCTACTAGCTCTCAGCACCACTCTTTTCGCGCAACAAAAAATCGATTTAGGTACCTTGAAAGGGGGAGGCTATCAAGTTTTGATGCCTGCAAAATGGAATAAAAAACTGGTGATGTATGCACATGGCTACCAATTTATGGGGACGCCGGCGGCGAGTGCAAATGCAGGATTAGACAAGCGTTTGCAGGTTATTTTAGACCGCGGCTTTGCGGTAGCGGCCTCTGATTATCCGATTCAAGGATTTGCATTGCCAGAAGGAGTGGATGCGACGGAGGAATTACGCCAGGCTTTTGTGAAAAAGATGGGACAACCAGATTCCACTTTTATGATGGGACACTCGATGGGTGGGGGAATTACGTTCGCGACATTGGAGAATTTTGGGCAACATTATAACGGCGGCTTGCCTTTATGTCCGCTCTCCTCTCGTCCGTATTTACAGTGTAGAAAAGAGTTCGATATGTATGCCACGATGAATGGATTGTTCCCTGGAATCGTGCCTTCGCTAAAGGATATATTCGATGTAAATAGCTCCGTTGGTTTTGTGTCATTTGCCACAGCAGGCCAAAGAATGGGAGAGATCAAAAAGGCTTTATTGCAGAAAGACTCCGTTTTAGCGGTGGCTTTTGCAAAGCGTTTCGACCTGAAATTAGATGACCTTCCAGGCGCTCTGTTTTTTAACCAAAACGTCTTACGCGACATCGCACTCAAGCTGAAGGGCAATCCTTTTGATAACACGGAAACGCTGTACACGGGCTTCCCAGATAATTTGAAAGTGAATGCTTTAGCAGAACGTTTACCAGCAACACAAGATCAGGCGAAACTATTTGCTCGCTACGATCGCACCGGAAAAATAGACAAACCGGTCGTATTAATGCACACGATTTACGATCAATTAATTCCGGTTTCGTATGCAGTGACGAACATCGAAAATATGATTCATGCGCAAGGAAGCGACCCATACTTTGCGGTGAAATACACGAATGGCCAGGCGCATTGCCAGTTCACGGATGCACAAACGGCGAAGGCCTTTGATGCGATGCGGAACTTTGTGAAGACGGGCAAAAAACCGGCGATTGAATTTTTACCTTAGGCAATCTTTCCTTAGACTCATCGTTTAACGTAAGATTTTCGTAATTTTGCGCCATGAACAAAACCCTTCTTCTCCTACTTTTGAGCGTCTCTGTATTCGCCCAAAAATCGTTTAAGATTGCCTCCCCTTCTGATCAGATTTCTATCCAGCTTTCACAAGGAGTGGATAGAGCGGTAAAATACCAGGTTTTTTACAAGGCCAAAGAAGTCATCTCGGCTTCTGATCTAGGTTTCACCTTGAAAAAGCCCGCTTTAGAGCTGCGCAAATTTCAGGTGTTGGGCGTGGATTCTACGACCTATGACGGGACCTGGAAACCGGTGTGGGGAGAGGTAAAAGAGATCCGAAATAACTACAAGGAATTAACGTTGCACTTGAAGGAATCGGGGGTATTACTCGATGTCATTTTCCGCGTTTTCGACGATGGAATCGGCTTCCGTTATTTCTTTCCGGCGCAGGATAATTTCAAACATTTTATCGTCGATAACGAGTGGTCGTCCTTCACGATGACGGGGGATCATAACGCGTTTTGGATTCCTGGAGATTACGATACGAATGAGTATACCTACCAAAGAACTAAAATCTCCGAGATCGACGCCCTCGCTGCTGCGGCAAAGGAAAAGGACGTCGCCGTTACTTCGTTAATGGGTAAAAACTTTGTTCAAACTCCCCTGATGTTAAAGTCAGCGGATGGGATTTACATTAACGTCCATGAAGCGGCATTGGTGAATTACCCGGCCATGCATTTGAAGCAAGAAGGCTTCGAATTTACCTCGGCACTGGTACCGGATGCGGTAGGAAACAAGGCCTATGCGCAAGCGCCATTTAATACTCCTTGGAGAACCATTGTGATCTCGAATAAGGCAGAACAGATTTTGGCCTCTAAATTAATATTGAACTTAAACGAGCCTTCGAAAATCAAAGATTCCACCTGGATCAAACCCCAAAAATTCCTGGGCATGTGGTGGGAAATGCACGTAGGCAAAGCGAACTGGCCACTAGCCGGCGGCAAGCACGGAGCAAACACCGAAAACGTGAAACGCTACATCGACTTCGCGGGTAAATACGGATTCGACGGCGTTTTAGTGGAAGGCTGGAACCAGGGCTGGGAAGATTGGTTTGGCAATTGGAAAGAAGAGGTCTTCGATTTCGTAACGCCTTACCCGGATTACCAGATCGATACGCTGACAAAATATGCTGCCTCCAAAGGCCTAAAGCTCATCATGCACCACGAAACCTCGAGTTCCGTAACGAACTACGAACGCCGAATGGATGCTGCTTATAAATACATGGTAGACAAAGGAATCAACACCGTGAAGACAGGTTACGTAGGGAAAATCATCCCGCGCGGCGAACACCACGATTCCCAATGGATGGTCAACCACTACAACCGTGTCGCTGAAAAAGCAGCGAATTACCGCCTAATGGTCGACTCCCACGAGTCCGTTCATCCTACTGGTTTGCACCGCACGTACCCGAACTGGATGGCTGCCGAAGCCGCCCGTGGATCCGAATTTAACAATGCTCCCACGCTCGGAATTAACGCGGAACACACGACCATCTTGCCTTTCACGCGTTTGATGGGCGGCCCCATGGATTATACACCGGGCTTATTCCACATGAACTTGAATCAATTCGATTCGACTAGAACGACGAAGGTACGCTCGACGTTAGCGAAGCAATTAGCACTTTATGTGACCATTTATAGCCCGCTTCAAATGGCGGCTGACTTGCCCGAAAACTACGAGCCTAAACTGGATGCGTTCCAATTCATCAAGGATGTGGCAGTAGACTGGGACGACACGAAAATCATCACCGCGGAACCGGGCGAATTCGTAACCATCGCCCGTAAAGCTAAGGGGAAAGACACCTGGTTCATCGGTTCGATCACGAATGCCACGGCTCGCAACATGTCCTTCGATATGGACTTTTTAGATCCGGATAAAACCTACGAAGCGATGCTCTACCGCGATGCGGATGACGCCGATTTTGAGAAAAATCCAGAGGCTTATGTCGTGGAAAAACGACTAGTTACAGCGAAGTCAAAAATGACTTTCCGCTTGCAACGCGGAGGCGGATGTGCCATCAGTCTAAGACGTTTAAACTAATATGGAGCTATTCGATTTCCCTTCCGATCCTTCTGTAAACCTGCTTCCAGGGGAAGGAATCGTGAATTATTATGGGAAATTGATGTCTGCATCGGAAGCCAATGCGATGGCACAAGCCCTGCTTGATCGCATCGAATGGCGAAACGACGAAGCCGTCATATACGGGAAACGCATCATCACGAAACGCAAAGTAGCTTGGTACGGTGAGGAGCCCTTTTCGTATACCTATTCGAATACCACGAAGACCGCCTTGCCTTGGACGCCTGAACTACTGTTCTTGAAAAACCTCGCCGAAAAACACTCCGGCGAAACTTATAATTCCTGTCTTTTGAACTTGTACCACGACGGCTCCGAAGGTATGGCTTGGCATAGCGATGGGGAAAAAGATCTTCGAAAAAACGGGGCGATTGGCTCGCTTAGTTTTGGGGCAGAACGTAAATTCTGCTTCAAGCACAAGAAATCCGGAGAAAAAATCGACGTCTTTTTAGAGGCAGGAAGCCTACTCGTGATGAAAGGCGAAACCCAAACCCACTGGTTACACCGCCTGCCGCCCACCACAAAGGTGCATCAACCTAGAATCAATTTGACCTTCAGAACGATCGTCACAACCAGTGCTACATAAACCGGGAAAGTAAAAAGCAAAAGGGCAAATAGCACCGAGTCATAAAAAACGGAATCTTTCGTTTTCGCCGCTGCGAATGCCCGAACGGGTACATAAAAAGGCAGGGCAAAATAATAGAGTAATCCGCGCGGGAATCCCACATGCTCCGGCACTTTGATCAGGCGCTCCATCTTCTCAAAAACAACCGCATTAAATCGAACTCGATCCGTCGCCTCTACGATGGGCTTCTCCCATACTAAGTTTTCGAACGCCAGGTGAATTCCTTTTCCGAAAGCCGTAAAACTCGAATAACCAATCCCCGCAATCTGAACGATGGGGAATATTCCTTCCGCCTGCGCACTTTCTAAAATACGGCTTGCTCCTTTTTTAAAGGGCTGTAATTCGTGGGTGTTGAGGCAGATTCCCTCGATAAAAATCAAGACGATGCCGTCGTTTCGGAGGCAGTCTACCGCCTTTTGAAAGGTGTTCGCATTCAGATGTAGGTGCTCTTTTCCTTCTCGTTGGCGAAATACCGGAAGCATATTCAATTGCCTTAACAAGAACCCGAAAACCGGATTCCTAAACACATCGCCTCGCGCTAAATAGTTGATTTTTCGAGGATAAAGCGCGCCGATAATGACGGCGTCAAGGAAGGAATCGGGGTGATTCACCACTAATAAAACCGGACCTTTCGTCTGCATCAATTCTGCATTTTTTACCACGATGGACGGGCAAAAGAGTCGCATCGCGAATCGAACGAATATTTTTAGGAGAAAGATCAAGGATTTCTTTAATTTTAGCGGTCGCAAGGTTTAAAAATTTTCGCATGCAAGCAAGTTTTCTATCCGTGGTTTTAATGCCCATCGCCCTCGCCATTATCATGACGGGTTTAGGGCTTTCCCTGACTATTGCGGATTTTAAACGGGTGTACGAATACCCGAAAGCGGTTATCGTAGGCCTGGGCACCCAGATGATTTTGTTGCCTATTATCTGTTATTTCATCGCTACAGGCCTGCATTTGCCGACTGAATTAGCCGTAGGACTCATGCTTTTAGCTGCAGCGCCTGGAGGTCCATCTGCGAACTTATACTCACATATTGCGAAAGGCGACGTCGCCCTCAATGTCACTCTCACCGCCCTTAATAGCATTTTATCGGTCATTTCCATCGCCTTCATCGTGAACCTTTCCATGAAGCTTTTGATGCAGCAAGATGCCTACGTTCCCTTGCAGTTTTCGAAGGTATTAGAGGTTTGTCTGATCGTGATTTTGCCTGTGTCGCTCGGTATGTTGATTCGGAAAAAGGCACCTGAATTTGCTGCAATGCTCGAGTCTCCAGTGAAAATTCTCTCTGCCATTTTCCTTGCCCTGATTATCGTATTAGCAGGTTGGAAGGAGCGCGATCACTTGATGGTTGATATCCAAACCGTCGGTTTAGCCTGTCTTTTGTTTAATGTGGCTTGTCTTTCGATTGGGTATTTTCTGCCGCGATTATTGAATTTGGAGAAGAAGCAAGCGATTGCCATTGGGATGGAAATAGGGATTCACAATGGGTCGTTGGCGATTTTTATTGCGCTGAATGTGATCGGGAATGGAACGATGACGATTCCGGCTGTGGTGTACAGCATTGTGATGTTTATAACGGCGGCTATTTTTGGCTGGTTAGTAAATCAAGGAAAAAATGTCTGATCTAGTATTAATTTTGATTTTTTTGGCTTCGACCGCTGCGATTTGGGTGACAGGAATTCATCTGACTAAAGCGATCGATGCCATCACGGATCATTTTGGTCTGGGCGAGGCTTTTGGGGGTATGGTTTTTTTAGCGATTGTGACGAATCTCCCTGAGATCGCGATTACCGTGGTGGCTGCTTACCACCGGGAATATGATATTGCGGTCTCGAACATCTTAGGAGGAATCGCCATCCAAACGGTGGTCTTGGTGTTAATCGATGTGTTTGGGGTGGGGCGTTCTGCTCCTTTGACCTGGAAAGGACATTCCAAAGTATTGGTTTTAGAAGGCGTGGCCCTGATTTTTATCTTGACCTTAGTTTTAATGGGGACAACCTTCCCGTCCTCTTTCGTCATTTTACGGTCGACTCCATTTGAATGGATGATCGCGCTGATCTGGCTAGGATCGATTTATATGATCTCCAAAGTAGGTAAATCCGAACCGGATTACCGTAGCCAGCAAGACATTAATTATCATTTGCGTCATCCGAATGCTCGTTTTAGGGGAACGGTAAAACAAGCGACACTAGTTCTGGCCATTGGGGCCGTGATTACCTTAGGGGCAGGCTGGGCATTGGAATATTCGGGGGAGGTATTGTCAGTGCGATGGGGAATTAATGGCGTGTTTTTTGGCGGAACAATTTTAGCACTTTGTACGGCCCTCCCAGAGATTTCAACGGGTATTGCTTCGGCTAGAATTCGCGATTATAATATGGCGGTGAGCGATATATTTGGTGGGAATGCCTTTTTGCCCGTCTTGTTTTTAGTGGCTTCGCTGATAGGAGGGGATGCCATTTTGCCTAGTATTTCGCACGCGGATATTTACCTCACGGCTTTGGGAATCTTCTTAACCGGCATCTATATGGTAGGGATGATGATCCACCCGAAAAAGCAAATTCTACGAATGGGCTACGACTCGTTTATGGTCCTACTCGTCTACCTGCTGGGAATTGCGGGCCTGCTTGTGCTTCTCTAGTTTTTTAATATTCCAAATATACAGTGTCTCCACCTTCGCCCTCGCCCATGGCGTCTTGCGCAGGAAGGTTAAGCTGGATTTAATGCTGGGATTACTCGCAAAGCAGTTAATCCGAATCTTGCGCGCCATCTCTTCCCAGCCTAATAAATCAACTAGATCCGTTAAGATTTGCTCTAATGTGACGCCGTGTAGTGGATCGTTACTCATGTGTAGGATTTGAAAACCAAGACGCGTATTCTACATAATTATAGGCGGTGCGCTTGAATACTTCCGCTGCATCTGGGCTGACGTCTTTTAAATATTTGGCAGGATTCCCTGCATAGATAGTGCCCGCTGGAACACGCGTTCCTTGCGTCACTACGGCTCCAGCTGCCACAATGCTCCCCTCCTCGATATATGCATTATCCATCACAATGGCTCCCATTCCAATGAGCACATTATCCTCGATGGTGCAACCATGTACGATGGCATTGTGTGCGATGGACACATAGTTTCCGATGGAAGTGACGGTTTTTTGATAGGTACAATGTACCACGGCTCCGTCTTGAATATTGGAATAATCGCCTATTCGGATAGAGTTAACATCCCCGCGCACGACCGCATTAAACCAAATGGTACAATGCTTCCCCGTCTGCACATCTCCCACGATCGTGGCATTAGGCGCCACCCAATTTTCTTCTCCTAGAGAGGGTGAAACTCCTTTTACTGGTAATATTAAGCCCATTTTCCTTGGAGTTTAAGTACTTTTTCGATCACATCTCTGACCGCACCACGACCCCCATTAAAGGGCGAAACGTATTTCACCACTTGGTGCAATTCAGGAATCGCATCTGCCGGGCAGGTGCTTAAAATGTCGGGTCTTGACATGATTTTCAAATCGGCCATATCGTCGCCCATGTACAGGATTTCGTTTTCTTTGACCCCTAATTTTGGGAGTAATTCGAGATAGGTTTCGAGTTTATCTTTGCCGCCTAGTCCAAAATAAATGTGCTGAAACTTCAGGTTTTCTAAGCGTTTTTTGACCCCTGCATGACTCCCCCCCGTGATCACACACATCGTATAATTTGCCTCGCGTGCCTTTTCTAGCGCATAGCCATCGCGGATGTAGAAGGTACGGAAATGTTCACCTGTTTCGAGCACGTGCACATTGCCATCCGTCATGACGCCGTCGATGTCAAAAATGAAGACTTTTATATCTCTGAATAAAGAAAGTACGTTAGACATAGGGAGTATTTTGACCCAAATATCTGAATATTTTATGTATTTTTATCCCTTTATGCAGAATACGTCGTCCTTATTTCGCGCCCTATTTTTCCTGCTCCTGCTGAGTTTTGGCCTTTCTGCCCAAAAAATTCAGGTGGGCCCCTATTCCTTACAGGTAAATGGGACTCAAAAAGAAAAAAACCAATGGGGACCAGCCGAAATATCCTACCGCATCGCGAATGACAGTCTGGTATTTCAAGTCACGGAATTTCAATGGGACGAAAAAACGAAAACAGGAGTAGCAAAAGGAGGGGAAATTCTAGGCGAGAAACTAGGTCATAGAAATGCCCGGCTTCAGATAGATGCGGTGCAATTTGAACCAGCAAAAGGAACACTTCGAATTATATCAGGGGATTGGATTGAGGGCGATCAAACGATTAATGGGGAAGGCTCCTTAACACTCAGAAAAAAAGAAAAGTATTTCTCTTTCGAATTCAGCGCTTCGCAACCCATCACGTTTACAGGCGAGGCATGGGAAGCAGAAGGTGCCCCCTATTACAAAGACTTGCGGAAAGGTTTGCGAAATGGCGTCTTGCACTTTGGAAACCTAGGGGCCATGTCTGCTCCCTTAATTCTGTTTTTGCCAGATTCTTCCATCGTCGTCCCTTCGGGAAGGTGGACGAGTCTTGTAGGCGAAAAAGATTCCTTATCACGGACGGATGTAACCGGCCAGTGGTACCCTAAAAATCAAACCTTTCATTTCAAGAAATTACCGGGTGCCAGCAACCGGGCCTTATTTGAAGATACATTTCACGAGATGCGGATGTCGGTGGATTTAGGCGTCTTACGCGTCAGGGAAAAACGTATTGATTTTTACCAAATTTCCGGCCGAAACCAAGTCCCCGCCTGGTTAGAATCGAAAGACTATTACAATGACGGGCGAATTCAAGACTTACAAGGTATGCTCACGTATAGCCCCATGCGCATCCTATACCGCTATTTAGTGGAAAATAAAGTAGAAACGGCTACCATCGGCGATCTAGCAGTGCTGGTGAATCGCAAGCCGGAGCAGATTAAATCTGGATTTCAATCTTTTGTGGAAGCGGGCTATATGAAGGTCGAAGACGACCTGTTTTCATTTACCAGTCTAGGCAAGCATTATGCGCGTGTTGCCTACGAAAAGAAGGATTTTGATACCTTTTACGCGGCCTCGATGGGCGAAAATTTGTCCACGGATTCTGCCGCTATTTCCCTCGATTTAGTGGATAAGAAATTGCGCATCCGGGGGATTCAACAGGTGATGATTTCGGATTCGCTGAAGGCAGAATTTATTCCGTATGATGAGGCGTTGACTTTCCAAAAAGGGCGCGACTTCAACTTCCCCGGAGAAATCAAGGTAGGGGATTACCGATTCCGCGGCCCTGATTTTGCTTTTAAATTCAACGATTTTACTGCTCAATTTTCGAAGATTGATTCGATTACTTTTATCCCTAAAGGCCAGTCCAAAGAATTTGGAGGCCAATTCAGATACGAATCTGGCTCGTTAATTTTAAGTGCGCCGGGGAATAAGTCGGGGCGTTTTGGTGTAGCAGAATACCCTAAATTGATTATCCCTAAAGGGATGACGGCCCATTTCGATGAGCCCTGGCGTGCGAAAGGAGTTTACGATACAACGCACTATTTTAAGGTGCCTAGTATTACCTTAGACAGCCTCACCCAGAAGGCACCTATTTTCGTAGGGAATTTCCATTCTAAGGGGCTTTTGCCGGTATTTAACACGCAATTGATTTTGAAGCCTGACCAAAGTTTCGGCTTTACTTATTCGCAAAAAACACCTCTAAAAATCTACCAAAACAAAGCAATTCTCAACCTAAGTGCCCCACTGGAAATGGACAAAAAGGGCCTTCACACGGCAGGTTCGTTCGCCATGGAGGGTTTTCAGTCCACCATGAAAGAGGCTTTTCTATACCCAGATTCATTGATTAGCGTCGGTTCAGAGGGGAAACTAGGGGAGATGGCAAATAAGAAAGGGCCCATCGCGAGTTTGCCTGCTCACCGCTTTGCCTGGTTGCCGCGCGAGGATTCCCTCGCCATTTATCCCGAGAAAAATTCCTTCGCCTTGTATGCAAATCAATTGCAATTAGAAGGGCCAGTGTGGATGCACAAGAAACAGGTTTTTGGGAAAGGAGAAATTACTTTAGGCGACGGCAAGTTAAAGTCTGAACTGTTCTATTTCCAGCCCGCCACCTGGAAATCGAAGGAGGCAAGTCTGACCATCGGTCTTAAAAAACCCGTTTTCATCGCGGAAAGAATAGCCACTGAGGCCGCGCCCGGTGCGGTAAACCTGACCTTCAAGGCAGTGGAAGAGGCGCCAGCAACGCTGCCTATTCAGCAGTATAGAACGACTTACTCGGGGGCGGTTTGGGAACAAAAAAATCAGAAAATCAAACTGACTAAGCCAGAGTTAAGCTCGCTAGATTCTGCCTCGAAAGCAGCTCCCATCGTAGCTAAGGCCGGTATATTAGACCAGGTTTCGGAGGTATTATCGCTGGAAGGCGTGAAGGAAATTGAAATCGGGCCAGCTACCGTATATCCGGCAAAGGGACTACTGGCCATTGCGAAAGGCGGACAATTCAAATCACTTACCGGGGCGAGGGCGACGGTGAATGGCCATGTTTTAGCTAACATCAACACGGTCACGGCGAACTCAAAGAAGTTTACGGGGACGGCGAATTACCTATTGCCTGTGGAGGGAAGCGATAGTCTCGTCATTCCCATGAAGAATTTTGATTTTGTGCCGGAGGGAATTCGAGCGGAGGCGCGCTACATTGAAAAAACACCCTTAAAGTTGACATCGCACCAGGAATTCAAGGGAGACGTGTATTTCCTTTCCGAGAAACCAAGTCTGGAATTTAAAGGCTCGATTCGTCCTCTATTAGGCACATTGAAATTTAAAACGGCCTGGATTCCCTTCGCAAATTCAAAAGGAATTGTGGTTAATGAGGAATTAAAAGACGAATTAGGCCGATCAGTGACAGCCGGCATATTCGTGAATGCAGACAATAAATTATATCCTTCTTTCTTAGGCCCCATGTCGAATGAGGACGACCCCGTTTTATTCAAAGCGGCGGGGGAAGTAACTGAGGCTTCAGAGGTGTATAGTATCAAAAACGCGGAATCGCAGATGCATTTATCTATCCCTAAAAAGCGGGTGGACACAGAGGGTATGGTGCAATTATTTACGGGAAATAAGCTGGTGCGGTCGTTTGGCAAGATTTCGATGTCCCTAGATACGCTGATTCCACGCATCGAATCCTGGCTGAGCTTGCAGTTTCAAGTGCCCGTTCCGATTCTCCAAAAAATGGGGGATCGCATCGTTCGCTACAATTTAGAGGAAGGGTTGTTAACGGCAGCCGCGGATGAACCGGCTGACCGGGATGACTATTTGAAACGGGTAGAGCCTATTTTAGGCAAGAAAATTCCAGAGGCGACGAAAACAAGAATGGATCGAGAGCATTTGGCTTTAGATAAAGTGGATCCAGATTTCGCGAGCATGCTTAATTTTTCCTCAGTTAAATGGGCTTGGTCCCCAAACTTAAGCGCCTTTTATTCGATTGGTGATTTGCCTTTGATAAATGTAGGCCCAGTGGATGTGAATGCGACTATTAAAGGATTTATGGAGGTGGTGAAGAAGCCTAATAAGGAGGAGTTTTATGCCTATTGGGAATTATCGGAAGATCTTTGGTATTATTTCGCTTATTTTGAGGGCGAATTAGGGGTCTATTCCTCGGATAATTCCTTCTTATCGACGGTACGCGAATCGATGAAAACCCAGAAAAAAGGGGGAATTAAAGTGGTGGAAGCGGCTGCGGAAGAAAAAAATGCCTTCGTCAAGCGATTTAACTCCTACTATAAACCTTTAATTCCGGTGAAGAAGGCACCAGCAAAGAAAGAACCTACAAAAACAAAACCTGCCACGAAAGGCAAAGAGAAGAACGGTGGATTTTAAGAGTATTACTTTTTTAAAGAATTTTTTTGACTGCTTAGACCGTTGGGGTCTGGTGCGGCGCGATCCGTTTGGGAACCCCATCGGCATGAAACGCATCATCGTTTTTATCCTAGGCTGGTTGACCTTTGCGCGTTTAAGCATTTACAATAAAACAGAGATTAAAGGGACAGAAAAAATCAAGGATCTACCTCGTGAAGGCGTCTTATTTTTATCGAATCACCAAACCTATTTTATGGACGTGATTTGCCTCTACCATATCTTTTTCTCCGTGAAATGGCGAATGACAAATAGTATTCGTTACCCATTCTACTTGTTAGCCCCTCGTTCTCGCCTATTTTATGTGGCAGCCTCTGAAACGATGAAGGAAGATGGTTTTCTGCCGCGAATTTTCTCGCTAGCTGGAGCTATTTTAGTGAATCGTTCGTGGCGTGCGCATGGACAAGATGTGAAAAGGGAGGTGGATTTAGAGGCGCAAAACAAAGTGGCACAAGGGCTGTCTTTCGGCTGGGTGGTTAGTTTTCCTCAAGGAACCACGCGTCCATTTGCTCCTATCCGTAAAGGTACAGCGCACTTGATTAAGGCGGCGAACCCGATCGTGGTACCCGTCCAAATCAACGGTTTTAGACGTGCTTTTGACAAGAAAGGGTTCTTTCTGAAGAAACGAAACACAACCCTGAGTGTAGAATTTAAAGATCCGATTCGCTTCCAAGAGTCGGATACGATTGAAGAGATATTACAGCGAATTTCGGACGATACCGGCATTCCGATGGTCGACCCTAATGCTCAGTAAAACACAAGGCATCGTCATTTCCTACCTGCGGTACCGGGAGACCTCGATACTGGTAAATGTCTATACGTCTGAATTTGGTATTTGTTCTTACATTGAAAACGGGGTACGTTCTGCCAAAGCCAAGCACAAAATGGCCCTCTTCCAGCCGCTCACACAGCTCGACTTAGAGGTCTACCACAAACCAGGAAAGGGCCTGCACCGCATCTCGGAGGCCAAATGTTCCTTTCCTTACCAAGCCATTCCCTTTGACATCGCAAAGTCTTCGCTGGCGCTTTTCCTATCAGAAGTATTGAGTAAAGTCTTAAAAGAGGAGGAGGCAAATCCTGTATTATTCGATTTTTTATCCCAATCCTTGCAATATTTAGACCGGGCAACGAACAATTTTGAGAACTTTCATCTGCAGTTCTTGTGGCAGCTGGCCTCTTTTTTAGGTTTTGGCGCGAGCACCTCCGCCGAATTTTACCAACAATTAAAGGCTGCCGGGTGCATCGTGCCTACTTTCCAAGGCTTAGATGCGTTAATTCAGGCTGATTATGGCCACCCCATCGTTTTGCATCGCGCAGAGCGTAAAGAATTATTGGCCGGTATGCTAAATTATTACCAATTGCACATGGAAAATTTCGGAGAGATTCGTTCCTTGCAGATCTTACAAGAAGTATTAGCCTAATGCCTAATCTGTATTCCCTGAAACCCTCGGCGGCGCCGAACTATTTGGACATCACCTTTCAGTTTACACCTCGTAAACCGGGTAAACAGGTGATACAATTACCCATTTGGCGTCCAGGGCGCTACCAGGCTCAAAACTTCGCGAAAAATATTCCCGTTTTAAAGGCCTTCAGCGGAGGCGATCCAATTGCCATTCATAAAACAGCCTCTTCCACTTGGGAGCTCCAGGCGGACGGCCCGGTTGAAATCTATTACAGCTATTTTGCAAAGCAACCTGATGCCGGAGGATCTGTCGTGGAGGAAGATTTATTGTACATTAATTTTATCAATTGCCTTATTTACGTTAAAGGCCGTGAAAACGAGCGTTGCGAAATACAGGTTCAAAAACCCGACGGCTGGAAAAGCGTTTACACCTTCAAGAATGGGGGCAAATACCGCGAGCTCGTGGATTCGCCCTACATCGCCGCACCGGCTATTTTTCAACACAAATGGACATGCAATGGCGTGAAATTCGCCATCGACGTGGTGGGATCACGCCTGGCTTTGACGAAGAAATTAACGGAGGCCTACGAGAAATTCACCCAAACCCAACTAGACTGGATGGGCCATTTCCCCGTCAAAGAATACCACTTTATGTTGTGGGTTTGTCCCTCTCCGTATTACCACGGGGTGGAGCACACAAAATCGACCATGATGGTGATGGGGCCGCCGGACCGCGATGCTTACGAAGATTTAATCGGCCTAGGTTCGCATGAACTGTTTCATGTGTGGAATATTGCGACCATCCGCCCTAAAGAGCTGTTCCCGTATGTGTATCATCAAGAAACCCCGTTTTCCACAGGTTGGGTGGTGGAAGGCATCACGACCTATTTAGGCGATTGGTTCTTGTATGAGTCGGGCGTTTGGACTCGTCAAGAATACCTGGCCGGCCTGTTAGGGAATTTGAAATTGCATTTTGATCGCGATGCCTTGGCGCAGCAATCGCTAGAAGAAAGTTCGATTGATTTATGGCTGGATGGCTACGGGACTAGTTTGCCTAACAAGCGGGTTTCCATTTATTACAAAGGGGCGGTGGTGGCCTTGGCTTTGGACTTAAAATTGCAGGCGAAAAATGGCAAATCATTAAAAGATGTGATGCAGGCCATGAATGCGGAATTCGGTCTGCTGAAAAAGGGATATTCAAAGGCTGATTTTATCCGCATCTGTGAAGAAATTTATGGAGATTCCCTGCAGGATTTCTTCCGTGACTACGTTGAAAAGTCCACCCATATAACGGCTGATTTACAGGGGATTGTTTCAAATGTGGGCATGAAATTCGAACATAATTCTGAAAAAGGATGGACCTTACTAGATTATAACGCACTTTGATTGCGTAGATTATATTTTCAGTATATATTTTGTCTTTTTAGGCGCTACTTTATATCCATGGAGTTTAAGAAATTTACTCCAATGATAGATTTTCCTACTTTAATTCGAAAGGCTCGGTTAGACAAAGGCTATAGCCAAGACTACGTTTCTTCACAACTTGGTATTACACTTTCAGCCTATTCTAAAATTGAAAGGGGCTTAACAGATCCCTCTTTGAGTCGAATGAGGCAAATTGCAGGGGTACTCGAAGTAGACTTGTCAGTGCTATTTAAACCCAAAGACTACCCTCATTTTTCGGGTGTCGCCGATCCAGGAGGGGTCACTACACCGGTTTCTCGCTATGAATTCGAAGCCTATGTAGGTCTTGTTCGTGACTTGCAGGAACAATTGCGCGATTTGAACGATCGCCTCCTTTAATCCCCGTTTTTTATTGCGGAATCAGGGCTTATGCCTAAATTGCAGGTTCAAAATCAATTCCTATGTTGAATAGACCGCGTCGTAACCGTTCCACTGCCGCTATCCGCACGATGGTGGAGGAAAACCGCCTTTCGGTGAAGGATTTACTCTTCCCTCTTTTTGTGATGGATGGGTCCGCCACTAAAACCGAAATCAAGTCGATGCCAGGTATTTACCGCTACACAACCGACTTATTATTGAAAGAAATCGAGGCGTGTTTGAACCTAGGAATTACTTCTTATGCCCTTTTTCCTCAGGTTGCTGAGGAGCGCAAGGATTCGCTTGCGACGGAATCACATCGCCAAGGCAGTCTGTATTTAGAAGCTATTCATGCCGTGACGAGTCGTTTTCCGGAGATTTCGATGTTAACGGACGTGGCGATGGACCCTTACAGTTCAGACGGACATGATGGGATCGTGAAGAATGGCGAGATTTTGAATGACGAGACTTTAGAGGTGTTGGCCAAAATGGCAGTAGCACAAGCCCAGGCCGGATCTAAACTGATCGGTCCATCGGATATGATGGATGGTCGCGTGGGTTATTTACGCGAATCACTAGACGATGCTGGTTTCAAGAATGTGGGTATCATGGCCTACAGCGCGAAATATGCGTCCGCCTTTTATGGACCTTTCCGTGATGCGTTAGAGTCTGCGCCTAAATTTGGTGATAAAAAGACTTACCAAATGAACCCCGCTAACAGCCGCGAAGCCCTTCTCGAGGCGGAATTAGATGAATTAGAAGGAGCGGATTTCTTGATGGTGAAGCCGGCTTTGGCCTACTTAGACATCATTTCCTTACTCCGTGACAATACCAATTTACCAATCGCCGCCTACAACGTTTCTGGCGAATATGCGATGGTCAAAGCAGCCGCTGCAAACGGCTGGATCGATGGCGAAAAAGCGATGTTGGAAAGCTTGCTTTCAATGAAACGCGCCGGAGCCCAGGTGATTTTGACCTATTTTGCTAAAGAATTTGCCCAATTAAAAATATCCTAACATGTCGTCAGACCGTTACATGCAACGAGGCGTTTCTGCCTCGAAAGAAGATGTTCACAAAGCCATTGCGAACTTAGACAAAGGCCTATTTCCGCAGGCATTCTGTAAAATCTCCCCAGATATCTTGGGAGGCGATGCAGATTATTGCAACATCATGCATGCGGATGGGGCGGGGACGAAATCGTCTTTAGCCTACTTATACTGGAAAGAAACGGGCGACATCTCCGTGTGGCGCGGCATCGCACAAGATGCGGTCGTGATGAATACAGACGACTTAATCTGCGTGGGCGCTACCGACCAAATGTTGCTATCCAGCACCATTGGTCGCAATAAAAACTTGATCCCTGGCGAGGTCATCGCCGAAATCATCAACGGCACAGAAGAAGTCCTACAAATGTTACGCGATAACGGCATCGGCATCTATTCGACCGGTGGCGAAACCGCAGACGTGGGCGACTTAGTGCGCACGATCATCGTCGACAGCACCGTTATCGGCCGCATGAAGCGTTCAGACGTGATCTCAAACGGAAACATCCAAGCGGGCGACGTGATCATCGGTTTAGCCTCAGATGGCCAAGCGAATTACGAGAAGACGTATAACGGCGGAATGGGTAGCAATGGCTTGACTTCCGCTCGCCACGACGTTTTAGGTAAATACCTAGCAACAAAATACCCAGAGTCTTTCGATCCGTCAGTTCCCTCGGATTTAGTCTATTCGGGCTCCCGCAACTTAACCGAAGCGGTGCCTGGAACCCCTCTAAATGTAGGTCAATTAATTCTTTCCCCTACGCGTACCTACGCGCCAGTGGTGAAGGCTTTATTGACTGAATTACGTCCTCATTTGCACGGAATGGTGCATTGTTCAGGTGGAGCGCAGACGAAAGTGATGCACTTTGTAAACAACGTCCATGTGATTAAGGATAATTTATTCCCGATTCCTCCGCTGTTTGATTTGATCCAAAAAGAAAGTGGCACCAGCTTCAAAGAGATGTACCAAGTATTCAACATGGGCCATCGTTTAGAAGTCTATGCGAATCCAGCACACGCGGATGAAATCATCCGCATCTCCCAGTCCTTTGGTATTCCAGCTCAAATCGTGGGTCGTGTAGAGGCCTCAGCGACTAAGAAGCTGACCATCAGCAGTGAATACGGAGAATTTATTTATGAATAGTGTTTGCTATTAAGCGAATTAATTTTTAGATTTGCACCCCCATTTAAAAGGCTTTTAAAAGTTTTTCATTTGTCTTGAATCACTAGCCTCGTGGGATTGTTTCACTTAAATACAGTAAAAATGTACGCAATCGTAGAAATTGCCGGGCAGCAATTTAAAGTAGAAAAAGACCGTTCTGTATACACTCACCGTTTAGCGGGAGCAGAAGGCGCTGCACTGGTTATCGACAAGGTATTACTTGTTGACAATGACGGAAAAATTTCCGTAGGAGCTCCCACAGTAGCTGGAGCCACTGTTACAGCTAAAATTGTTGCACACGTTCGTGGCGAGAAAGTTTTAGTTTTCAAGAAAAAGCGTAGAAAGACCTACCAGAAAATGAATGGTCACCGTCAAGATTTGACAAAAGTATTGATTGAATCAATCAACGTAAAATAAGTCTTAAACTAAGCGGTTCTTCGGAACGCATAAATACATAATAACATGGCACATAAGAAAGGCGCCGGATCATCCAAAAACGGTCGCGAATCACATTCAAAACGATTAGGCGTTAAGTTATTTGGAGGTCAAGCAATCATTGCAGGAAATATCATCGTTCGTCAACGTGGTACTGCTCACAATCCTGGCTTAAACGTAGGAATCGGAAAAGATCACACATTGTTCGCTTTGACGGATGGTGTTGTTAAGTTCCAAAAAGGTTTCAAAGGACGTTCATTCGTTCACGTTTTACCTATCTCAGCTGACGCAACTCCAGCAGATGCACCAGCAAAAGCTCCTGCTAAGAAAGCAGCTCCAGCTCCAGTAGCTGAGGCAGCAGTTGAAGCAGCAGAGGCTCCAGCTAAGAAAGCTCCTGCAAAGAAAGCAGCAGCTCCAGCAGCAGAGAAAAAAGCACCAGCGAAGAAAGCAGCTAAGGCTGAGTAATTTCCCTCGCTTAACAAGAAAGACCTGGCATGCAAATGCCGGGTTTTTTTGTTTTTTGGAAACCAAATAGGCCGTACCTTTGTTCCATCTTTTAAATACCCACCTCATGAACAATACGACAACTATCCATATTTACACTGAATCAACTCCTAATCCACATTCCATGAAGTTCGTCTTCAATATGGAATTATTGCCGGAGGGAATGTCATTCGATTACACTCAACCCGCTGACGGATTAACGAAAGAGAAGAACTCTCCTTTAGCCGTAGCCCTATTTGGATTTGATTTCGTTTCCCGCGTGTTCATCACAAACAACTTTATCACCTTAACGAAAACCGAGTCAGTGGCTTGGGAAGATGAATTGTTCGGGATCAAAACCTACTTAAAGAAGTATTTCGAAGAGAAACGTCCCGTTTTTTCTCTACCAGAAGCAACGATTGCAGATGATCAATCTTCAGACACACCTGCCATCAAGCAAATCAAGCAAGCCTTAGACGAATACGTTCGCCCAGCCGTAGAATCTGATGGCGGTGCGATCACGTTCCACTCGTTTGACGAAGCATCTGGCCAAGTAAAAGTATTATTGCAAGGTTCTTGCTCTGGCTGCCCATCATCTACGATGACTTTAAAGCAAGGTATTGAAGCGCTATTAACGCGCATGGTGCCGGGTGTGAAGGAAGTGGTGGCGGAAGGGGTTTAAAATTTCCGCTTATTAAAACGCATAGAGCATAAAGCACAAAGAATAAAGTTGGATTAAAAAAAGGGACCTCGGTCCCTTTTTTTATGTATTCAGAAATGATTTAAACATTTCACGAAGGTTATCGCCGCAGGCGATGCCACCACGTGGTGGCCACCTCTATTCTTTTTTATTCTTTGAACTTTGCCCTTTGAACTTGTTTTGTAAGTTTTAAAGGCTACATTTAACCCAAGGTTTTTTGAGATTAAATTGAATAACCGCTTTTCACTTCGTATTAGCCGTATTTCTTGCCGCTAATCCTGTTCTCCCCCTTCATAATTTGTTTTAATTGTCCCTCCGTGGGATGGTTTTATCACCATCTTCGATTTTAGCCTGGCTTAAATCGAGATATAAACATCTTGTACTATGGAAAACAAAGTACCATTAACCTTAAGTGAGTTTCGAGTTATTCATTTAGCCCCCGAAGGTTTTTTCAACCTGTTCTTCGGATTATTCTTTCTCTTATTGTTGAATTCGTGTAGTAAGGAGGCTGCATTTGATGAAATACGCCCTGCTTCAGTGGAGACCACGTCTGAATTAAAGGACTGGGCAACAAAAAATGATAAGTTAAACCAAGCTAACTTGATCGAATGGGATTATTTTACTCCAATCACTTTATCTGACAGCATTAAAGGATATTCTGCTCCAGTAAAGACGGCATCAGGGTATAAAGAGTTTATTACTTTTGAGTTAGGAGGTAAAAGACACGGGTTATATAAAACTTATAATCTATTGAATAGCAATGATATGCAGATTGTGATTCAGTCGGCAGAAGGTAAAACGTTGAGATCTGGATTTATCAGAAAGAAGAGTGCGTCTACTCCTAAAGGAAAGGCTACTCCGATGCGCGAAATGAATTTTGAAGAAGGGGCAATTGTGTTTGATACTTGGTTTGATATGTTCATATTTTCTGCTCCTAGTTTATATACAGGTGGTGGTGGATTTTATTCTGTAGGCGGATATTATTTTCATAATTCCAGGTTTGATATGAATATATTTAATTATTATTTGCAAGCGGGATTATTTAATGCAGGTTATGGCGGTGGTGGTAATAGTCAGTATGGTTTTGTTGATTATAACTATACAGAATTTGAAGACAACTTTACCTATCCTTGTTTTTCTAAAGTGTTAACTAATTTAAAAAAACATAATTTTCATGGGGTAATAAGTGACATAATTAAAAATTTTGTCAATAGCCCTACCTTCAATTTAAAATTCTCAAATGAACCAGTTCTTTGGAATGCTGACTCAACGCATAAATTAGATGGAGGTTACTATCGAAGTAGTAATACAATTAAATTAAGTGAAAGTTCATTATCACAGGCTTCACAAGAGTATATTGCCGCTGTTATAATTCATGAAATATTGCATGCTAAAATTGGTAAAACTGAAAAAATTGACCACACGACAATGTTACGTGAATATATTGTACCTGCAAGTGAATTTTTGCATTCCATGTATAGTAATATTAGTGTAGATCAAGCACAAACTATATTTTTACGTGGAGTTTCTAATAATGCACTTGGATACAAAGAAGTCGTATCTTTTCAAAGATCAATGGAGATTGACCTAGAAGATGCCCTTTTGAAATTTTATTTTGGACATTCTTGTAATTAAATTTAAATGTTATGAAAAAATCAATTATTATATTATTTATTATATCGTCATTTACTACTTTTTCACAAAAAGAGAGCAAATTATTAAAATATGATTCTGACTGTTACGACCTATATAAACACATAACCTCTGGCTTAAAAATAGACTCCACCGATAAACTTCAATCTGGATGGCTATTTATCAAAGTTGAAAAAACGAGAATAGTGTCAGAGTTCAAAGTAAATGGGTACTTTGATGAAAAATTTGTCTCTATTTTAAAATCGAATGTTTACAACCCAAAGGCTCCATGGTTGAAAAAAAATAAAGAAAAATACATTTGGTATGCTTTACCTATGACTTTTGGACAAATACAACCCAATTCTAGTCCTAAAGATGTACAATTAAGTATTTTAATTCAGGATTATAACTTAAATGCTTTTAGAGAGTATATGATGAAATATCCAGGACGTGTTGTGCTTTTGAATACCTTAAAAAGGTTAACCAATGAAAGAATGCAGGAGGTATTGATGTGAACTTAATTTATTATGAATGAAGACTATTTTTGTCATTTTTATGTTCTCAATTGCATCCTTTTGTCAGGCACAGAAAACCAAAATTATGGTAAACACTGCAATTAAAACACTGATTATTTTTATAATCACCTCTTGTAGTATCAAGACCCTAGCTCAGGAAAGGGCTACTAACGAATTTTTATTCAACGGTTGCGGGAAAGGTGAATTTTATGAATATTTTTCACACAATCTGAAAGTATGGGGCAATAGACCTACTTTCAATTTATTCGTTTTTAAATTAAAAGGGAATGGAGAAATCACAGAAATGAGGCATATGGGAGGAATGGAAAAAACTGATGCAGAACACGTAATGAATTTTATAAAACAGTCAGAAAATTGTTGGAATTTACCTTCAGACCCAAATTTTTTTAAATGGATAGTTATTCCTTTTGTATCTGGAAAAGGTAAATCGAAATCTGACCCTAGTTTTGAATATTCAACTTTGAAAGCATTTGCTGAATTGAATAATTTAACTTCATATGGAATATATCCAGGTGATTTCTATATTACTAGACTTATTTTTTATATGGATCCACGAATTAAATTGGATTGATGTACGGCCTTTCCCCTCATAGCTTTTCCTCAAATTGGTAATATAAAATTTAAATTCAAATGGAATTTAGTGTACGTATTGATTACGATACCATTCCTTGCCTTCTCGCAAAAAAATAGCGAGTTCACCTTTTTGGGACCTAAAGAGTCGAAAGATATTATTAGCTTCGTAACTAATCAAATCAAATCTGAGGATACTTTAAAACCAATTGCTTCGTTTTATGTATTCAAAATAAGTGGAAATGGTGATTTAAGCGATGTAGAAAATTTGGATAAGTGGAATTTAGATTCAAATCAAAAATTGGATTCAACAATAATTTCAAAAATATATTTGTCAAAATCCTTTTGGAAAGGCTCATCAGATATGAGTGACTACCGATGGGTAGTTTTACCAATATTTTTAGGGAATCCACCTAAAACGACCGTTTCGTCAGGAGCTAGTTTATTCTTTTCATTAAGAGATCAAATAGCTGCAATCGTTCAAAAATTCAATCAACAGATGGATAAAGTAATTTGGATACATCCTAGATATACTGTTCTAGGGATTGAAGTTGATATTTAGTTAACGATTATGTAAGTGCCCCTTTTTTAGATAGTCAAAACTGTAGACACGAGATGACCCTATCTCTTCTCTATACTCTCTAATCTCTACTCTAAATATTTTAGTACTTCTCTCAATTCAATTACCTCCCTAAAATTCGCATGCTCCACCTTGTGCGAAACCACTTCGTGGGCCCAAGTCGTATGGTAAGGTACGTGAATTCCGTGTCCACCCACAGCGAGTACGGGAAGGATATCTGATTTTAATGAATTGCCTATCATCGTGAAATGGGCAGGATCCACATCGAGGTGTTTGATTAATTTTAAATAATCGCTTTCCTGCTTATCCGACATGATTTCGATGTGGTGAAAATATTGCTCTAGTCCGGATTTTGCTAGTTTGCGTTGTTGGTCCAACAGGTCGCCTTTGGTAGCTACAACTAAGCGGTATTTCCCTTGAAGGGCTTTCAAAACTTCTTCCACACCTGGAAGAATTTCGATGTCACGCGCTAATAACTCTTTGCCTAAAAGTAGAATCTTTTCGATTCCATCCAGGCCCATGGTACCTCCAGAAACCTGAATCGCCGTTTCGACCATGGAAAGCATAAAGCCCTTGACGCCATAACCATACAAAGCGAGGTTATTCATCTCGACTTTGAATAATTCCTGACCAGTCGTGTGTGATGGTAAGTAGTCTTCTAAAAGCGCACAGAATTTATCTTCTGTCTCTCTGAAATACGGCTCGTTCACCCAAAGGGTGTCGTCAGCGTCGAATGCGATTACGTGGTTCATTTTTTCAAATATCAAAGTTCAAAGAGCAGAGCAAAGACAATTTTCAAAGAGCAAAGAGCAAAGACCAAATTTGGAATGAGTATAGAAGTAATAAAAACCCTATACTTTCCCCGAAGGGGATGCCATATTTGAACTTTGCTCTTTGAACTTTGGTCTTTGCTCTTTGGTCTTTGCTTCATATTAGCAAAGCCCCGCTTTGCTAATATGAAGTTGCAATCGTAATAAAATCAGCCGCCACTAACGAAGCGCCACCGATTAAACCACCGTCTACGTCTGGGCAAGCGAATAATTCTTTCGCGTTTTTCGCGTTGCAGCTTCCACCGTAAAGGATAGAGATGCTGTCGGCTACGCTTTGGCCATATTGTTTAGCAATGTGTGCGCGTAAATAAGCATGCATTTCTTGAGCTTGATCTGAAGAAGCAGTTAAGCCAGTTCCGATTGCCCAAATAGGTTCGTAAGCGATCACCACTTTAGCGAAATCTTCTGCTGAAAGGTGGAATAAACTTTCGGTTACTTGTTGTGCCACGTGGCCTAAGAAATCTGCGCCTTCGCGCGTTTCTAAGCTTTCGCCGCAGCAAAATAAAGGAGTTAAGCCGTTCGCTAAAGCAGCGTCTGTTTTAGCGGCTAATTGTTCGTTCGTTTCAGCGAAGTATTGACGACGCTCTGAGTGTCCTAAGATCACATATTGTACGCCAGCAGAAGCTAACATGGGTGCCGAAATCTCACCTGTGTAAGCGCCTGAAGCTTTTTCGTGGCAGTTTTGGGCTGCGACAGCTAAGTTAGGGATGCCTTCAATTACTTGATTAACACCCGTTAAATACAAAGCAGGTGTCGACATAATCACCTGAACATCTGCGGAAACGCTAGACTTCACTAATTCTGCTACTTCCGTAGCCAAAACGAATGCCTCTTGCGCCGTTTTGTTCATTTTCCAGTTACCTGCAACAATTTTTTTTCTCATACGTTCATCATTTAAGCCATAAAATTACGAATGCTTTCGGTGGAATGAAAATTACCAAGAAAAATTAGGTCGGATATTTCTGAACATTCCCACATTTAGCGTATTTTCACACCTTATATGAATGTTAACCTTGCTATGAAAAAAATCAGCACCGGATTACTGCTTTTCCTTTTTAGTTTTCAGGCCTTTTCACAGGATTTGTTCCCTCACACTCAGTCTAAATGGGTGGATTCTGTTTTCAATTCCTTGAGTGCAGACGAGAAGATTGGTCAATTGTTGATGCCCCGTGGAAATGTAGCGGATACCTATGATACGACTCGCCTTTATTCGATTGTGAAAGACTACCACGTGGGTGGCTTTGTCCTTTTCAAGGGACATCCGGTGAAGCAAGCGTTGCTTGTGAATGAATTACAAAATAGGACAAAGGTTCCCTTGTTTATAGGGATGGATTTAGAGTGGGGTTTAGCGATGCGCTTGGATTCCACGTTCCGTTTTCCGTACCAAATGACCTTAGGTGCGATGCAAGGAAATACGGCATTGATTGAGAAGATGGGGCTCCAAATAGGCGAACAATGCCGTAGAATGGGCGTTCATATTAATTATGCGCCGGTGGTGGATGTGAATAATAATCCCTTGAATCCAGTGATTAATTTTAGATCGTTTGGGGAGAATCGGGAGGATGTGACGGCGAAGGCTTTGGCCTATATGAAAGGGCTTCAGAAGGCTGGAATCATCACTTCTGCGAAACATTTTCCAGGTCATGGGGACACCGGGGTGGATTCTCACTTTGATATTCCGGTCTTGAATCACTCGCGTGCGCGCTTAGATAGTTTGGAATTGTATCCCTATAAAGAGTTAATAGCCAATGGCTTGCAAGGTGTAATGGTGGCGCATTTGAATTTGCCCGCATTGGATACCACGGCTTCCTTGGCTTCGACGCTTTCCAAACCGATTGTGACGGGTTTATTACGCGATGAGCTGAAGTTTAAGGGTCTCGTATTCACGGACGCGATGGATATGAAAGGGGCGACGAAGATGTTCCCAGAAGGCACGGCGAACGTGAAGGCGATCCTGGCAGGGAATGATATTTTAGAAACATTTGTGGATGTTCCAGCGGCTTTTGAGGCGATTAAAAAGGCGTTAACAAATGGCGAAATTTCGCAGGAGGACATTGATCAGCGGGTGAAGCGCATTTTGAATGCCAAAGCTTGGGCGGGACTAGCCCACTACGAACCGATCGTGGTAGAAAATTTAATCAAGGATTTGAACCCAATTAAATCAGAGGTCTTGAACCGCGAATTTGCCGAGAAAACGATCACGTTAATTAAGAATCCGGGCGAACTGGTTCCTATTAAAGCGTTAGATAAAACGCGCATCGCCACTCTAGCGATCGGGAAGCCTTCTTATGGGTCTACTTTCCCTACGGAGTTCCAAAAAATGGCCAATAACTACGTCGAAATGCCTCATTTCTACCTAGATGAAACGAGCGCAGATACGACGATTGCGCGGGTTGAAAATACCTTAAAAACCTATGATGTGGTTCTGATGGGCATTCACAGTATTTCCATTCGTCCAGCGAATAATTACAGCTTGAAGCCGGCGATTAAGACTTTGGTGAACCGTTTTACGACGCCTAAAACAGTGGCAATTCATTTCGCGAACGTGAACACGCTGACTCAATTCGACAGTTTGAAGAATGCCGGCGCCTTAATGACTGCTTACCAAGATGGGATTTCGCAGCAGGAAGCGGCGGCGGAGATTGTCTTTGGGGCGATTCCGGCGACAGGCAAATTACCGGTGAGTTTGAACTCAACTTATAAGCAGGGGATGGGTTTGACGACTACGTCTTTAGCGCGTTTGCAGTATAATTTATTGCCTGAGGCGGTGGGGATCTCGTCTGAGTATTTGAATGCAAAAGTGGATTCGATGGCGAAATTAGCGATTGCGGTGAAGGGTGCTCCGGGTGTGGTGGTGTTGATTGCTAAAGAAGGGAAGGTGATTTACCACAAAGCTTTTGGCAACCAGATCTACGAATCGACTGTTCCATTAAAGACGTCTGACATCTTTGATTTGGCATCTATTACCAAAATTTCTACCTCCGTTCCGGCCCTAATGAAATGGCAGGATGAGGGTAAATTCTCCTTGAAAACGACGATGGGACAACTGGTTCCCTCGTTTGCGAAATCAAATAAAACGGGACTTTTGTACGAAGATGTGCTAACGCATCAGGCTCGCTTGAAGGCATGGATTCCGTTCTGGATGGACTATGTGGACAGCACGGATATGATTTTCCACAGCAAGAAATTCCAGGAAAAATTCACGCAAGATGATGTGAAATACAAATACCTAGAACGTTTTTTGAGCCCAGCATCTGGCGAGGCACGTTTGAAAAAAAATATTACCGACCATAAGTCCATGTGGAAAGAATACGTGGACATCACAAAAGATGTGACGCGTTGGAAGCCGTTCACGCTTTCCTATGCGCAATCCGAGGAATATCCGACGCAAGTGGCGCCTAATTTATGGGCACACAAAACGATGAAGGAGCGGATTATGACAGCGATTAAAGAGAGTCCTCTGCGCGAGAAAAAGGAGTATGTGTATTCGGATTTATCCTACTATTTATTGCCTTCGGAATCGCCTCGAATGACGGGGAAACCCTGGACAGATTTCTTATCGGATACGTTTTACAAGCCTTTAGGCGCTACTACGCTGGTTTATCAAGCGGAGAAGCATTTCCCTTTAGCGCGTATCGTGCCATCGGAATATGATTCTCTTTTCCGCAAGACTTTGATTCACGGGAAGGTGCATGATGAAGGCGCGGCTCTATTAGATGGTATTTCGGGACATGCGGGCTTATTCGGTAATGCGAATGACTTAGCGAAATTGATGCAGATGTACCTGCAAAAAGGATACTATGGCGGCCAGCAATTTATCCAAGAATCGACCATCAAACAATGGACTTCGTATCCATTTAGCGTAGCAGAAAATGCGCGTCGCGGGGTGGGTTTTGATAAGGTGGATCGCAATAAAGCGGGGATTTCGGCGGCGGCTTCGGCGAGCGCAGAGAGTTTTGGGCATTCTGGATTTACAGGAACCTATACTTGGGTGGATCCAGCTCAGGATTTAGTGTATGTGTTTTTATCGAACCGAGTGTATCCGACGCGTAATAATTCCAAAATCTCAGACATGAATATCCGCACCGGAATTAACGAAGTCATTTATCAAGCCATTAAAAGAGGAAACTAATATGCGCATATTAATCACGGGAGGTACGGGTTTTGTGGGGGCGGCTCTGAAGCAATTTTTGCTTGCTCAGGGCCATGAGGTCGTGATTTTATCTCGCTCTGGCGGTGATTTCCAATGGGATGTTTCCTATGGTTACATTGACCCGGCAGCCTTTGAAGGGGTTGATGCAATTGTTCATTTAGCGGGTGCGGGCATCGCAGAGGAGCGCTGGTCAGCCGCACGTAAAAGAGAATTAGTGAACAGCCGCGTGCGTAGCACCGCGGTTTTATACCAAGCATTATCCACCATTCCTCATTCCATTAAAACGGTTGTCTCAGCTTCTGCTATCGGCTTTTATGGAGCAGATACGGGTGAAGCGGAGTGTGTCGAAACCTCGCCGGTGGGACTTGATTTTTTAGCAGATTGTACCAAACAGTGGGAAGAGGCAGTCGATCAAATTTCTACTTTAGGTATTCGTCTCGCCAAAGTCCGCATCGGCTTAGTGATGGGTGCCGAAGGGGGTATTTTTCCCGTGATTTCAAAGCCGATTCGCTGGGGTCTAGGCGCTAATTTAGGTTCCGGAAAGCAATGGCAATCCTGGATTCATATGACCGACCTTTTGAGAATTTTTAACGAGTTATTGATAAATCCGGCCTTGTCCGGCGTCTATAACGGCGTGGCTCCGGAACCGATTCGGGCGGGTGAAATGAATAAGCAAATTGCGTCCGCTTTACGTAAACCCTTCTTTTTGCCCTCCATCCCAGGCTTTTTACTGCGTCTCGTTTTAGGCGAAATGGCCTGTTTAGTGCTGGGCGGTAGCCGCGTGTCTTCGGCGAAAATAGAAAAAGACGCGGCCTTTTCCTTTACCTTTGTTCGCTTCGAGGAAGCATTAAAAGAAATTCTACATGTCTAAAAAAATATTGATTTATTGCGGGTCCTCTAGAGGCCATAATCCGGTATATGCGGAGCAAGTGGTAAAATTAGCACAGGCTTTGCATGCCCATGGGTGCCAGGTGATTTTTGGCGCTGGAAGCGTGGGTTTGATGGGGGTGTTAGCCGATGAATTCTTGCGTTTAGGTGGTCACGCGATCGGTGTGATTCCTCAGTTTATGGAACCTTGGGAAGTGAAGCACAAAGGTTTACCGGAGTTACATGTGACGGATACGATGCACGCGCGCAAGGCCTTGATGGCTGATATGGCGGATGGGGTAATTGCGATGCCGGGAGGTTTCGGGACTTTGGACGAATTGTTCGAAATCCTTACCTGGAAGCAATTAGACTTACATGAAATGCCGGTTTCAGTTTTCAATATCAATGGGTATTTTGACCATCAATTGAAGCAAATTCAACACATGGTGGATGAGGGTTTCTTAAAGCAGCCGAATATGGATGCCTTGCAAGTGGAGTCTGATCCGGAGAAATTAGTGGATTGGATCATGGCCTATCAGCCAGAAAAGATGGAGAAAAAGTGGATTTACGTGGGATGAAAAAAACCTTGTTCTTCTTATTGATGTCTGTTTGTCTGATGGCACAGAAGACTCCAGAAAATTTGGGGTCAGCGGTGAATTCGGAGTATTCAGAATTAAATCCGGTGATTTCACCGGATGGAAGAACCTTGTATTTTGGACGTAAAAGTCATCCCGCGAATCGCTATGGAGTGAAAGGATCAGAGACGATTTCGGGCTCACAGGATATTTGGTTCTCCGAAAAAGTTGGGGATACTTGGAGCACCGCTCGTCGCCTCTCCGAGGTATTAAACCGCGATCAATACAACACCATCTTATCGATTTCCCCAGATGGCCAAACCATCCTCTTAAAAGGCGCTTATGTCAATGGGGCCTACGAAACGCGGGGTTTTTCCATCTCGAATAAAACTACTGCCGGTTGGACAGTTCCGGTGAAGGTAGAAATTCCAGGGTACGAGCAAATGAGCAAAGGCAAAAACGAGTATGGGTATTTGACCATGGATGGCAAGGCTTTGTTACTTGCTTTTTCTCGCAAGAAAAACAGCGAAGATGACGATTTATATGTGAGTTTTTTCGAGGAGGGCCGCTGGACACGTCCTTTGGATCTAGGCGAAACCATCAACACGAAATATTCTGAAACAACGCCATTTCTTTCCGCTGATGGTAAAACGCTTTATTTCTCCTCGGATCGTCCAGGAGGACAGGGGAGCCAAGATATTTACCTTACCCGTCGACTAGACGACACTTGGCAAAATTGGCGGAAGCCCCAAAACCTAGGTTCACCCATCAACACCGAAGAATACGATGCCTATTATTCCATCGCCGCAAAAGGTGATTATGCCTATTTTATGTCGGGGAAGGGGTCGCTGGGGAAGAAGGATATTTTTCGACTGGCGTTAGATAGTCCGGAGGGAGAGAGTCCGCAGTCCGGAGGTAGTCCGGAGGGAACGAGTCCGAAGTCCGGAGGAAATGAGGCCGGAGGGAAAATCGGCAATGCGCCTTCAGATGTAGCTTTAGGAGTTAGTCGTTTTGGAAATTCATCTACTCGCTCAGTTACCTCGCAAGAGTCCGATCCAGTGGTTTTATTATCGGGGACGGTGTTGAATCAGCAGACCGGAAAAGTGCCTGAGGATGCTTCGGTGACCTATGAGGATTTGTCTACGGGAAAGGTATTAGGCCAAGCGAAGCCAGATCCGACCACTGGTAAGTATAAACTAGTGCTTCCTTATGGCAAGAATTACGGTATCACGGCAAAGGCGAAAGGGCTTATCCCTGCTTCGACTAATCTAGATTTAAGCACCATGAAGGGGCGCTATTTAGAATTAGATGACCGTGATCTTTCGATGGTTCCGCTCGTAAAAGGAAACACGGCGACGATTAATAACCTCTTCTTCGATCTAGGGAAGGCTACGTTAAAACCGGAATCTGGACCTGAATTGAAGCGAATTTTGCAGGTGATGACGGAGAATAAGTCCTTGGTGATCGAGATTAGTGGGCATACGGATAATACCGGTTCAGATGAAATCAACGATAAATTATCCCTAGAGCGGGCGAATGCAGTGAAAGATAATTTGTTAAAAGGAGGCATCGATACGTCTCGAATTCGGACTAAAGGATACGGTAAGTCTAAACCGAAAGCGGATAACTCGACAGAGGAAGGTCGCCAAATCAACCGCCGCGTAGAAATTGAAATCTTATAATATGGAGCCCAAAAAGAATTGGAAATACGTGCCTGCACCGCCGGCCGCAGAGGTAGAGGCATTGGGAGAGGCTTTGGGACTTACGAACTCCTATTTTTTATCCTTACTAGTCTCTCGCGGAATCAAGACCTTTGAACAAGTGAAGGATTTTATGGTTCCAGAGGTCAATCAACTGCACGACCCTTTCCTGATGAAGGATATGGACAAAGCGGTGGAAAGACTCGGTCTGGCACTTGAATCAGGGGAGAAAATCTTGATTTATGGCGATTATGACGTGGACGGAACGACCGCCGTAACCCTCGTTTATAGTTATTTAGCCGGCATTTTAGGCGCGGATTGCGACTACTATATTCCGGATCGCTATGCGGAGGGCTATGGCGTTTCGCAGGCGGGTATCCAGTATGCGCTAGACAATAATTATACCTTAATCATCTCCCTCGATTGTGGTATCAAGGCACACGAACGCGTCGCCTGGTGTAATGAAAACGGCATAGATTTCATCATCTGCGATCACCACTTACCAGAAGCTACAATCCCAGATGCGGTCGCGGTTTTAGACCCGAAGCGCAAGGATTGCCCCTATCCCTTCAAGGAATTAACGGGTGCGGGTGTCGGCTTTAAGCTAATGATGGCTTTTGCCATCGCGAACGACTTAGAGTTAGATCCCTTATGGGAATCAGTGGATCTGTTAGCCTGCAGTATTGCAGCGGACATTGTGCCCATGAATGGGGAGAACCGAGTATTGGCCTTTTTTGGTCTCGCAAAATTAGGGTCAAATCCAAGTCCCGGACTCGCCTATCTACTGAAAAAGGCGAAGAAAAAGGCGCCTATTCAGATCTCCGATATTGTCTTCTCCATCTCACCCATCATCAATGCGGCGGGTCGGATGGACCATGCGCATGGTGCGGTGAAGTTGATGCTGGCTTCTGATAATCAAGAGGCGGAGGCTTTAGCGGAGGCAGTTATTCAGCAGAATCTAGATCGCAGAGTAGTGGAGAAGGAGATTGTGGCTCAGGCGTTGGCGATGTTTGAAGGGAATGATTTCTTGCTTTCTGCGCGCAGTACGGTTTTATTTAATCCGGGATGGCATAAAGGAGTGGTGGGAATTGTGGCGAGTAAAATCCAGGACCAGTATTTTAGGCCAACGATTATTTTAACGGAATCCCATGGACAATTAGTGGGTTCGGCTCGCTCAGTACGAGGTTTTGATGTGCACCATGCGCTGGAGGAATGTGCGGATTTATTAGAGCAATTCGGAGGTCACACGCATGCGGCGGGGTTGCATTTGAAACCGGAGAATTTGCAGGCATTCATTGAAAAGTTTGAAAGAATTGCGCAAGTGGGTTTAGCGAATATCTCGCCTAAAGCGGATCTGCCGGTGGACTTACAGATTCCTTTAGAGGCCTTGAGTTTGTCGTTTTATGACAAACTATTAGTTCGTCTGTCTCCCTATGGCCCGGGAAATATGTTACCTAATTTTGTTTCGGGGCCGGTTTTTGTGACCAAAAGTCCGTTCGTGATGAAAGAGGAGCACTTGAAAATTTATGTGGGATCGACGCCGGACGAGCGGGGATTTGAGGTCGTGGGTTTTGGGATGAAGGCTGATTTTTATGATGGACTATGTACCGCTTATGAGCAGCGATTACCGATTCAGCTGGTGTATCACTTAGAAGTTAATGAATATCTTGGGAACCGAACTTTGCAATTACGGGCCTTAGATTTTGCATCATTTAATTAAAAAGTATAAATTTACCCATAACCAAAAAACTATTGTATGAAAAAAGTACTCGATTTATTGCCTTCAGTTCTTGTAGGAGCCTTGTTTCTTTTCGGAGGATTGAACTTCTTCTTTAATTTCGTTGCTCAGCCACCCATGACTGGAGAAGCGGGAACATTTATGGGAGTATTGTTTACTTCTGGAATTTTGAAAGTAATTAAAGTATTAGAAGTAGTAGGTGGTGCCTTGATCTTATTCCCAGGAAAGAGAGCCTTAGGCCTAACGATTTTAGCGCCTATCACGGTGAACATTTTATTGTTTGAACTGTGCTTAGCGCATCAACCGGGAGTGGGTATCGCATTGACTGTATTGTCAGCGATTATCGCTTACCAAGAAAAAGATAAATTCAAGGCTCTATTGTAATAAATAAGCCTTGAATCCTTCAAAGTCCGTCCCCATGGGGATGGACTTTTTTGTTTTATCTAAAAGCTCTGCCAAACGCGCAGGAACAGGAACCGAAACTCCCAGCGTTCCCTCCACCGTAGGCAAGAATTTCGCATAATGTGCCGTCGACAAGACGATTCCTGTCACTTCACCTGGGTATTCTGCTTTGTATTGTTGCAAGCCATCATATCCTACTGCCGTATGTGGACACATCACATATCCGGTGCGGGCATACACGTCAGACATGATCTCCTGCGTTTTCTGATCATCCGTAAAATAGCCTTTAACGGTGTCGCGAACGGCTGACCACTCATCCCCAGCTAGCAAGCGCATGCGGATGAAGTTGGATGGACTTCCTACGTCCATCGCATTCGATAGGGTTTCGACAGAAGCGACCGGTTTATATTCTCCAGATCGCAAATAATCGGCTACCGGGTGGTTTTCATTACAGGACGCAACAAATGCCTGTACGGGTAGGCCCATTTTATAGGCCATTAATCCAGCACTAAGATTGCCAAAATTCCCAGAGGGCACACTAAAAACGATAGGGGCTGTTAATCCTTTCTTTTTCGCTTGCGCATAGGCCGCGAAGTAGTAGAAGGACTGAGGAATTAGGCGAGAAATATTGATGGAATTCGCAGAAGCTAGATCGAAAGCCGAACGTAATTCGTCGTCGAGGAAAGCTTGCTTGACCAGTCTTTGGCAATCATCAAATGTGCCATCTATCTCTAGCGCAGTCACATTTCCACCCAAGGTCGTCAATTGCTTTTCCTGAATATCAGACACCTTGCCGGTGGGATATAAAATCGTCACGCTGATGCCCGGCGTATTATAAAATCCTTGCGCAACGGCTCCACCCGTGTCACCTGAAGTCGCCACTAAAATACGGATCTCGCGTTTTGATTTAACTAGATAATGGGACATGATCGCCGCCATAAAACGCGCGCCAAAGTCCTTAAAGGCCATCGATGGCCCATGAAATAATTCCAATACTTCCACTCCCGGCTCCAAGGAAATGATAGGCGCCTCGAAGGTCATCGATTGGGCGATGATTTGTTTAATTTCCGCAGAGCTTAAACTATCTCCGAGCAAATTCTCACAAACAGCGATCGCAATTTCTGGCAAGGTACGGTCTTGGATTGTTTGGAAAAACGAAGCCGGTAAAGGTTGGATGGAAGTAGGCATATACAAGCCATTGTCCGGGGGAAGACCACGGAAAATAGCCTCTTCTAGGCTTACATTGGGACTTTTGTGTTCGGTGCTATATAAAATCATACTAATCGTAGGGCATCTCCCTCCAGTTTTGGAAGGACAGAATACCGATCAAATTCAAGGCAAAATGCGATATCTTTTTCGATGCCTAGGCCGAGTAAACGATTTACGTGAGAAGAGTTTTTCACGGCCGTTAATAGGTCATTCGAAGCTACATTATATTGTTTCCAGGCCATTAAAGCGGCATCATCCGCCACCTCAAATTCGCCCGTCAAGGCATCAATTAGGGCCCCTGCAAACAAAGTGTCTTCTAAATTAGGTTTCCCTTTCCAGCCAGCACAAACGACTAAGGCGTTTCCATTCCACTCTTTTAAGGCAGAGGCTACTCTGGAAATATTCAAAAAGGCACCTACATACACCGCAGGAGCAGCGCTCGAACGGCGAATAGCGACTGTACCGTTGGTAGTAGTCACACAGATTTTGGCGTCCTTCACCTTCTCTACTTGATAGGAAAAAGGAGAATTATCGAAGTCAAATCCTGCGGGGGTGATTCCGTTGCGTTCTGCCGCCGTTAAATAACCTCGAGCGCCGTATTCCTGGCAAAGTTCGACTTCTTCCACCGGCACAATCTCCGCAGCACCGCTCGCAAAAGCGGTCACCATGCATGAGGTCGCTCTGAAAATATCCACCACAACCACCGCTACGGAGGATAAATCATATAAATGGATCAAGTCCGGCGATAAACAGACGTCGATTTTCTTCATTTTACAAAAACGGTAATTTAACGATTTCGGCTTTCACCGCTTTGTCGCGGATCGAGATAAAGATCTCAGCTCCCACGTGTTTTGTGCTTACGTAACCCATACCGATTCCTTTGGAAAGGGACGGCGATTGAGTTCCAGAAGTCACTTCGCCTATCGTCTCGCCCGCTGCATTTAGAATCGGGTAGTGTTGACGAGGGATTCCGCGGTCGATCATTTCGAAACCGACTAATTTTTTCGAAGGACCGTTCGCCTTAATCGCAGCGTGGTGGTCTTTCATGATGAAATCCTTGTTGAAGGAGGTGATCCAGCCTAAGCCAGCCTCGATCGGAGACGTCGTATCATCGATGTCATGACCGTACAAGCAATAGCCTTTCTCTGTGCGAAGTGTGTCGCGCGCGCCTAATCCGATCGGTTTGATATCGAATTCTGCACCTGCCTCGAAAATCGCATTCCACATAGCTAAGGCATTTTCGTTTTTCACGTAGATCTCGAATCCGCCAGCGCCCGTATAACCCGTATTCGAGATGATAATGTCGGAGAATCCGGCCATTTCACCTATTTTGAACGTATAATACGGCATGTCTGCTAGCGTAACAGCCGTTAATTTTTGTAGTGCCAAAATCGCCTTAGGCCCCTGTACCGCCAATAAACTATATTCGTCACTGCGATTCACCATCTCCACCCCAAAGGTGTTGTGAGATGAAATCCAGTTCCAATCTTTCTCAATATTCGACGCATTCACGACCAAGATGTATTCTTTCTCGTTCACACGGTACACTAACAAGTCATCCACGATACCGCCATCCGCATTCGGGAAACAGCTATACTGCACTTTTCCGTCCACTAATTTAGACGCATCGTTTGAGGTAACATATTGAATGAAATCTAATACGCGATCTCCTTTTAGGAAGAATTCACCCATGTGGCTCACGTCAAAAACCCCCACCGAATTACGCACCGCTAAGTGCTCTTCGATCAAGTTGGTGTACAATACGGGCATGTTAAAGCCAGCAAAGGGCACCATTTTAGCGCCTAGAGATACGTGAAGGTCATTTAAATGAACCTGTTGCAATTGTGTTTCTTCCATGGATTATTCTCGGTATAGAACCTGTAAAAGTGTTTGACCCACCGCCTTGAGGGTCGATTTGTCGATGTTTGCTAAATTATCTGCATGCGTATGGTGAAAGCTGCCAAACTCAAAGCCGCCATTCACTGCCCGCAAATCAATCATATCAATCATTTGAATCTTGGCGATCTCATTCACCGCCGTGTGATCATCCGAAATCCCGAAGGCATCCTGATCCACAAATAAATTACTATACCCTAAATCCGCCGCCGTCGCCCAAATCGAGCGCACAATCCCTGGCGCATATTGCATCGAAGTCCCTTCATGCGGGAACATCGCGCCTTTTCCGCCTACCATATCTAAAAGAATACCATAGTATGGACGGTAATTCGCAGGAACTAAATTCGCTGCCCAGTGCTGAGAACCTAAGGCCCAGCTGTTCGGTTTGTGCTCTCCAGTATAATCTTCCGGTTCCCCGTGATCTTCTAAATCAAACAAAACGATGTCTACGCCCACTGCAGGCTTATTCTTAGTTTCGTGCAGATTGCGGGCGATTTCTAGCAAAACACCCACGCCACTCGCGCCATCATTTGCTGCGTCAATTGGCTCATTCTTGCGAATAGAGTCTTTATCCGCGATACTTCTGGCATCCCAGTGAGAGGATAATAAAATGCGTTTAGCGATCGCCGGTTGAAATTGAGCGATGATATTCGTGCCTTGTAATTTCTTGCCGTCATAACGAAAAGCCGTAAAAGGCTGCTCTGTCACGGTCCAGCCGTAAGACTTTAATTTGGCCACTAAAAACTTCAGGGTATTTTGACTTGCCTCAGAACCCGGAACGCGGGGCCCGAATTGCACTTGTTTCTCGATAAAAGCATAAGCTGAATCCGCCTTGAAATCTGGCGTCTCTACGATGTTCACTTCCGCCGCTGGTACCTCCGCCGCTGGCTTCCAAACAAAGTAAGCGCCGGTGAGGGCGAAAACGAGCAGTAAAAAGAGCGCAATGCGAGAACGGTTCATCTGAAATGGCTGAAAAACAAGCCCAAATATAGCAATACAATGCCGAATTAGGAATTAAGAAATCAATAATGTGTACCTTGCGGGATAATTAGAATTGAAATACGATGTCATCCCCTAAGGAACAGAAATTTTTGAGCGGCTTGAAGGCTGAGATTTTGGAGTTTTTTGAATTGAATGATTACCGTTCGTATTCATTGAACCAGCTTCACAAGGCCTTTGCCATTCGCGATCGCAAGACGAAGGAGATTTATTCCGATTTAGTGGCGAAATTGATTGCAGAAAACCGCTTGATTAAAAATGAGGAGGGAAACGTGCGTTTTGACAACGAATCTTTCCAGGTAACGGGTCGCGTGGATCACGTGAATGCGCGTTTTGCCTTTGTGATTCCGGAGGATGGAGCGAAGGATATTTGGGTGGCGACAGGGGATTTGAATAATGCCAAAGACGGGGACAAAGTCATCGTCCAAGCTCGCAGACCCTCAGAAAAGAGAAAAAATGATCGCCCGGAAGGAGAGGTCGTACAGATATTGGAACGTCGTTCCGCAGAATTAGTCGGAGTCATTCAGGTAACTCCACACTATTCCTTTTTAATCCCCGATTCGAAGAAAATCTACGAAGATGTCTACTTGCCTAAGTTCGAAATCAAGGATGCGAAGCACCTAGACAAAGTCATCGTAGAGGTTACTCGCTGGGGTTCTGACGGGAAAAAAGCTGAAGGCCGCGTCACGAAAGTCCTCGGAAAAGCGGGCGAGAACGACACCGAAATGCACTCGATTTTAGCCGAGTATGGTTTGCCTTACGATTTCCCAGAAGAAGTAGAAAAGGCCGCAGCCTCGATCTTAGTTCAGATTCCTGCCACCGAAATCAAGAAACGCAAGGACATGCGCAATGTCTTAACGTTTACGATCGACCCGATCGATGCGAAGGATTTTGACGATGCGATTTCCTATCAAAAACTAAAGAACGGCAACACCGAAATCGGTGTCCACATCGCTGACGTTTCTCACTATGTGAAACCCGGATCCGTACTCGATATCGAGGCCTACAAACGTGCCACATCCGTCTATTTAGTGGATCGCGTGGTGCCTATGTTGCCAGAAAAGCTATCGAACGGCCTTTGTTCCCTTCGTCCAAACGAAGATAAATTAACCTTCTCTGCCGTTTTCGAATTAGACGCGAACGACACGATTGTGAAGGAATGGTTTGGTCGCACGGTGATTCACTCGGACCGCCGTTTCGCGTACGAGCAGGCACAAGAGTTAATTGAAAATGACTCAGACGACACGTATGTGCCTGTTATTCGGGATTTGAATCGCATTGCCAAAAGTTATAGAGCACGCCGTTTCGAACATGGTTCCGTGAACTTTGAAACAGCAGAAGTCCGCTTCGAACTAGACGAGGCTGGGAAGCCAATCGCGGTATACCCACGTATTCGCAAGGATGCGCATAAGTTGATTGAGGAGTTTATGCTTTTGGCAAACAAAAGAGTCGCGGAATTCGTCTTCAACAAGAAAAAAGACGAGCCTAAAAATACAATGGTGTACCGTATTCACGAAGCACCAGACCCGGAAAAATTGCAGGTATTCTCGTCCTTCGCGAAGAAATTCGGCTACCAAGTTACTACGGATCCGCAACACGTCAGCAAGTCATTCAATGCCTTGATGGAGAACATCGAAGGCAAAGGCGAGGAGCACGTTTTGCAGAGTTTAGCGGTTCGTACGATGTCCAAAGCCCGCTACAGCACCGATCCTGTCGGTCACTTCGGCTTGGCATTTCCGTTTTACTCGCACTTCACGAGTCCGATTCGCCGTTACCCAGACGTGATGACGCATCGCTTGTTGCAGCATTATTTAGACGGAGGAACTCCAGCAGAACGCGCACCTTTAGAAATTCAATGTAAGCACAGCTCAGACCGCGAAAAACTGGCCTCTGACGCAGAACGCGCTTCCATCAAATACAAGCAAGTGGAATACATGAGCTTGCACGAGCCTCAAGTTTTCGACGGTATCATCACCGGCGTAACCGAATTTGGTATCTTCGTCGAGATCGGCGAAACTTCATGCGAAGGCCTCGTTCGCATGGTCGACTTGAATGACGACTTCTACGATTTAGATAAAAACAATTACCGCATCGTGGGTAAATCAAATGGACGTGTCTTCACTTTTGGGGATAAAGTCCAAGTGAAAGTCCGCGACACGAACTTAGCTAAACGCACCATCGATCTCGAATTAGTGGGTATGCGTTCTGGCCTAGTAGGTAAATTCGCTAACAACCGTTCTCGCAAGAGAGAAGCTCCGAGAGGAGGAAGAGTGATCCCGAAGGGGAAAAGGAGAAGATAATTTTATATTTCATTCAAAATTGTGCTGCGCAATAATTTTCGAATGAAACATAAAATTTCTCTCTCTATCTCTTTAAAGCATAAAGCATAGAGTAGGAATTAAAAAAGGCTTCAGAATTGAAGCCTTTTTTAATGAATATATGAAGAGTTTCGAAGCAAAATCTCTACTCTATACTCTATAATCTCTACTCTTTTAATTCAAGATGAAACGCGGAGCGTTTAATCTTGAATTAAAGGTGCAGGACGACTCGTATTATACAACTCATACCAATCCTGGTGGTCCATCTCGATATCGAATGCGTCTACGATGTTTTGGATGCGGTTTTCTTCGAGTGTTCCGATTAAAGGCAAAGCACCTAATTTGATCAGCCAAGCGACAGCTACTGATTCGATATTGCTATCGTATTTCGCCGCCATTTCGTTTAATTTCTTGCGCAATTTCAAGGCTTGCTCGTCTGTGCCGTGTTCGATGCGACCGCCAGCTAGTGGTGAAACCGCTAAAGGGCGCATGTATTTTTGCTTGATGTAATCGACGATACCATTGTCTAATGCACTTGTGTTCAACAAGTTCAAGTCAATGTGGTTCGATACGACAGGGATATTCAAGAATGAAACTAATAATTGGTGTTGGTAAACGGAGAAGTTTGAAACACCGATATTTTTCACTTTTCCGGAGCTCTTTAGTTTTTCTAAGGCTACTGCCGTCGTCTCGATGTCTGAAAGCGGATCTAATTGGTCTAATAAAAAGACATCAAGGTAATCCGTGTGCAAATTACGAAGTGAGTTCTCTACGGAAGTCGTGATGTGGGCCGCTGAGGTGTTTACGTGAGCTACTCGGATGTCTGGTCTCGCAGGGGAAGGGATGTTTACCCCACATTTGGAGAACAAAACAATGTCAGAACGCTGGATAGATTTCTTTGCCAAAAGCTCGCCAAAGCTCTTTTCCGCCGTATATTGACCATAGCGATCCGAGTGGTCAAAGGTGTTAATGCCCTTATCTAAGCAGAAATGAACAATCTCGTCCATCTTTTTGTCTTCTTTCTCCCAACGCCAAAATCCGTAGATGGCTGGTGAAACTTTAGGACCTGCGTCACTTAAATAAACTTTTTTCATGGGACTATAATTTTTGATGCGGCTAACAAATTGTCCACTAAATGCGTGGCTTTGGTTTCAGTTCCAGCTGGGGCTAAGCGTATAGTACGCAAGCCGGCGCGTGTTCCTGCGGTAATATCTCGTTCATGATCACCGATCATCCAAGAGGCGTCCATGTCAATATCGTATTTTGCTGCCGCTTTCTCGATCATTAAAGATCCAGGTTTGCGCGTCAGCGAATGACTATCAAAGTTTTCGTGGTAAGGGCAAAAATAGATGTCATCTAATTTTACGCCTGTCCCTTCTTGGATCGCATCGTGAATTAAATACACGTCTTCGCGTTTGTAAACGCCTTTTGCGATACCACTTTGGTTCGTAATAATAATCAGCAAATAGCCCGCGTCCTTTAAGGCCTGTAAGCCTTCTTTGACTCCATCCGGAATCACAAAATGGCCCAAATGGTACACGTAATCTACTCTATCTACGTTTAGAACGCCATCGCGATCTAAAAAAATACACTTATTCATTCAATACTAATTAGGCAAATAAGGCCGCTAAACGGCTCCAAGGAATACGGCTTAAAATCAACGCAAGGCCTAAACCATTCAATAACCACATGTTTTTAAACTTCGCGGCATCAGTGATGGCTTTCTTGTTTTTGGCATTCACAATCGTCGCTAAAACGATCGCAATCACGTTCACTGAAACGTGTTCAACTAAGATTAAACGAGTCGCTGAATCTTTCATCGCAGCACCAAAATCAGCGAAAGCCGCTGTCGTAACCGGGCTAAGCGCTACATAAAGCACTAAACCGATCAATAATTGGGTGTGCAAAGAAATCATGTAGAACAAGCCTACTTTGCGATCTGATTCTGAAAAAGTCTTGCCTGTTAAGCCTTTGAAAATAGATAAAATTCCCAGTGCTAACACAACTAGAAACAAGATCGAGTGAATGGTAACGAATGCTGAATACATATGAGTGTGTTTGTTTTTTACAAAGATACAAAAAGCCTTCGTAACGTGACCTTTGTTACGTTTAATCATCTAATTTTCTTTACCTTTGGGCATATTTTACCCGATTCTATGTCAAATCCCAGTAAGTTAACGGCCATGGTAAATGCCCGTTGTCCGCAATGCCACGAAGGTCGTTTATTTAAATCTAAGTGGTGGAATGTATTTAATTTCTCTGAAATGCACGAACACTGTCCAGCATGTGACGTGCGCTACGAGGTGGAACCTGGTTTTTTCTATGGTGCGATGTACATTTCCTATGCTTTCACGGTAGGCATCATGTTAGTGGGCGGGATTTTGGTTTTTAATTTCTTAAATGATCCCCCGGCGATGGGTTATGTCGTTCCCATTACGACGGTTTCGCTTATCTTAGTGCCGTTTAATTTTAGGACGGCTCGTGTATTATTTATACATTGGTTTTCTGGTTTAAAATACGACCCTAGCGCTGCTGCTAAGCATGAAAATTCTTGATTATTACATTTTAAAGAAATTTCTGAAGACCTACGTTTTCGCCGTATTCATCATCGTGCTCATCGTGATGGTGATCGACTACACGGAGAAAATTGACGATTTTATTCGCAAGCAGGCGCCTATTCGCGAAATTCTTTTTGACTATTACCTGAATTTCATTCCTTATTGGGCCTCGTATATTAGTCCCTTAATGGTCTTTATTGCGACCGTTTTTTTCACGGCAAACCTCGCAGCTAAGACGGAAATTATTGCGATTCTGAGTTCCGGAGTGAGTTTTACTCGCTTAATGCGTCCCTACCTAATCGGATCCGGAATCTTAGCCATTGGTACGTTTATCATGATCGGTTGGATAGTGCCAAATGCCAACAAAATACGGGTTCCCTTCGAACACAAATACATCAATAACACCTATTATTTCGATAAGCGCGACGTGCACATCAAGATTGCGCCGGATGTGTATGCTTACCTAGAAACCTACGATAATACGACGAATACGGGCTATCGCTTCAGTTTAGAGCGCATTGTGGGCACGGAGATTCAGGAGAAATTAATGTCTGATCGCATCACCTGGGACTCGACCTCGAAGAAGTGGACAATTCACGATTACCGAATTCGGACGGCTGGCGCGACCTCGCTAAAGTTCGGGGCGAAGATTGATACGACCCTGAATTTGTTTCCCAAAGACTTCGAGAACAAGCACTTACTCCACGAAACGTTCACCCTTCCAGAGCTGAACCGCCACATAGCCTTAGTGGAATCTCGTGGAGCAGATGGAATCGAGGTCTTCCAAATCGAGAAATACCTTCGTTTCGCGAATCCTTTTTCCGTGATGATTTTAACCATCATTGGCTTCCTCGTTTCAGCTCGAAAAGCGCGTGGTGGAGTAGGATTCCAGATTGCCCTGGGCTTTAGTTTGGCCTTTATTTATATCCTGTTCTTCATGATGAGCAAGGGGATTGCGGAAGGCGGCGGCATGCCACCATTGTTAGCAGTTTGGCTGCCTAATATCGTGTTCTCCGCCGTGGGTGTGGGTCTTTACTATACCATTCCGCGTTAAAGATGAGACAGGCGCCGCGGCTTCTCGACTATTTCAAGATTCACTTTATCGTGGTTTTATACGCGTTCACCGCCATTTTAGGGAACGCCACCCAGGCGAATACGCTGACTATCGTATTTTTTCGCTGCGTCATTGCGGCGGCGGGCCTAGGTTTGATGCTTGCTGCGGCTAAAAAGTCGTTTCGGGTGCCTGCCTCTGTTCTTAAAATCTGGTTGTTAAATGGGGCCTTTGTGGCCTTGCATTGGCTGCTGTTTTTTGGTGCGGCGAAAGTCTCCACCGTCGCCATGTGCCTCGCAGGTCTTTCTACCCAAACTTTTTGGACCTCCATTCTCGAACCTATCGCTCAGAAAAAGCCCATCGCGAAGATCGAAGTCTTTCTGGGGATTCTCGTGGTGATCGCTTTAGGGATTATTTTCTCCGTCGAACCAGGCCAATGGATTGGTTTGGTGATGGGTATCGGAGCTGGATTTTTTGGTGCCCTTTTCTCGGTCATTAATGGAAATTATACGCACACCCATGACCCCAAATTGATCACTGTCTATGAGATGCTCGCGGCGGGTTTTATCACCGGGGCTGTCTGGTTATCCGGATTGTTAGGGGGGGCGCCGGGCTTTGTCCCAATCGGCCTGGATTGGCTCTGGATTGGCATTTTGGCTGTCGTTTGTACCGTTTACGCCTACACAGAGACGATTCATTTGTACAAGGTTTTCTCCGTCTTTTCGATCAATCTCGTGATCACGCTTGAACCCGTTTATGGGATTTTGCTGGCAGTTTTTATTTTTGGCCAAAAAGAAGTTATGCAACCCGCCTTCTACTGGGGAACGAGTCTTTTAGTGCTGACGGTGATGGCGCATCCTTTTTTGTCGCGGACAAAGAAAGAATAAAGCACAAAGCACAAAGAAGAAAGTAGGACTCCCCTGAGGGGATGAGTATTTGAAATGTTTCCTGTACGTTTCGCGAAGCGAATCCAACTTTATTCTTTGTGCTTTATTCATTGTGCTCTTTACTCTCTAATCTGAATCAGGACAGCCTAGTAGAATTCCCCAAAAATTTCTTTTATATTTAGATGTTTTTGGGACCTGCGGACTCATTCTCTTCGGACTATCCTCTGCCCACTGACGACTGTCTACTGACAACTGACTTCTAAACCTATGAATCCAATCGCCATGAATCTGCTCGTTTACGGGCCAGATATGAATGATACCGTATTGTCTGAACTTTCTTTCATACAGGAAGTCGGGTATCAAGGCGTTGAAATTCCTGTATTTAATACCGATTTAGCGCATTGGTCTGCTTGGAAAAAGGAGGTCGATCGCCTAGGCTTGCAGCCGTTCGCTTGTGCGATTGCGGGACCTGCGGAGAATTTGATTTCCCCGGATCCAGCGGTTAGAGCGGCGGGTGTTGCGTACTTAAAGGGTGCGGTGGATGTGGCCGCCTATTTAGGAGCACCGTATTTATCAGGGCCTTTTCATTCCGCCTTAGGTGTTTTTACAGGGGCCAAAGCCTCCCAACAAGAAATCGACTGGTCCATCTCCGGCATTCGGGAGGTAGCGGATCACGCAGCCACGAAAAATAGTACCCTTTGTTTAGAATATCTGAACCGCTTTGAGAGCTATTTGGTCTCTTGCGCGGATGAATTATATGCCTTGGTGGAGCAAATTAATCACCCCTATGTGGAGATTATGTTCGATACCTTCCATGCGAATATCGAAGAAGTGAGTACGGCGGATGCCATTCGTCGAATTGCGAAAAAGACTCCACACATTCAATTGTCTGAAAGTACGCGGGGGATTTTGGGGGAAGGACAGGTGAACTGGCCGTCTGTTTTGCAGGCGATTAAGGAGGTAAATTATGGCGGCTGGTTAGTCGTGGAGGCCTTTAGTGAGAAATTGCCGGCGGCCCATATTTGGCGTAAAATGTTTAATTCAGAGCGCGAGCTCGTAGAAAAATCCTTCAGATTTATCCATGGTAAATGGTAAGTGGTGAATGGTAAATTTTGGTTGAATTGAAATTCTTTAAACTATGAAAAAATATAACGTTGCGATTGTTGGATTGGGTTTTGGTGCGGAGTTTATTCCGATTTATTTGAAACACCCGTTGGCAAATATGTATGCGATCTGCCAAAGAAACGAAGAAAAACTCAACTCCATCGGGGATGCCTATGGGATCGAGACGCGCTACACGGATTTTGAGAAGCTAATCCAAGACCCCAATGTAGACGTGGTTCACATCAATTCACCGATTCACTTGCACGCAGAACAGACGCTAAAAGCGCTGAATGCGGGCAAACACGTGGCTTGTACGGTGCCGATGGCAACGACCGTGGAAGAATGCAAGGCGATCGTGGAGGCGAGCAAGCGCATGGGCAAGAAATACATGATGATGGAGACGGTGGTTTATGCCCGCGAGTTCTTGTACATCAAAGAATTATATGAAAAAGGGGAGCTGGGCAAGATTCAATTCTTGAAAGCATCCCATCAACAAGATATGGATGGGTGGCCGGATTATTGGCCAGGATTGCCTCCCATGCACTATGCAACACACTGCGTAGGTCCGGTAGCCGGATTGTTACGTTTAGAAGCGGAATATGTTTCTTGCTTCGGATCGGGAACGATTCGCGAGGAATTAATCCAACATTATAATTCGCCATTTGCGGTAGAGTCAGCGCACATTAAGTTCCGGGGTTCGGATTTGAGCGCGATGGTGTACCGTTCTTTATTCGATGTGGCACGTCAATACCGCGAGAGTTTTGAGGTGTATGGATCGAAAAAATCAGTGGAATGGCCATTAATCGAAGGCGAAGAATTAGTGGTGCATACCGCTAAAAAACCGGAGCCAGAGATTCCTTCCAAAGTTCCTACGCCAGATTTCGCCCACTATTTACCAGAAGAAATCCAACGCTTCACAACGAAGGGCGTGTATGACGAGGACGAAAATACCCACCTTTCCTTTACACAAGGCGGAGGCCACGGCGGATCACACCCACATTTAGTAAATGAGTTTTTACAAGCTTTGGCAGCCGATCGCGATCCATTCCCCAATGCACCTCAGTCCGCAAACTGGACTTCGGTGGGGATCTTAGCTCACGAATCAGCGCTACAAGGCGGGAAAATTATTGAAATACCTAAATTCTAGACGATGCGTTTTCTCTTATTTGCTGCGGCACTTTTGTTTCAATTCTCGGTTTCTGCCGCACCTGGCAGACGTTTGGAATTATTGTTTTTAGGCGATAAAGGCCACCATAAGCCATTTGACCGCTATCCTGCACTGCAATCCGCGGTGGGAATTAAGGGGATGAACATCACCTACACCGAATCTTTGAAAGATTTGAATGAGGCGTATTTGAACAAATTCGATGCCTTAGTGATCTATGCGAACCACGATTCGATCGCGGCGCCACAGGAAAAAGCCTTGTTAAACTATGTGGCTTCGGGTCACGGTTTAGTGGCGATTCACTGTGCTTCGTTCAACTTCCGCAATTCGAAAGAATTTGTGAAGATGGTGGGCGGGCAGTTTTGGCGTCATGGGATGGATTCGATTCGCGTGAAAAACGAGGCGAACACCTACGTAAAAATAAAGACGGTAGACGAAACTTATTTGCACAGCCAATTGCAGCCGGATAACCAGATTTGGCAATCTAGAATCCTAGGACCTGAACAAGCGAAAGACAAACCGGGTGCGACTACTGAACCCTACACCTGGACCAGACCCTACGGAAAGGGAAACGTATTCTATACGGCTTATGGCCATGACGAGCGCACGTGGGAAACGGAAGGATTCCAAGATTTAGTGACGCAAGGTATTTTACACGCCGTGGGTGCAGAGAAAAGAGCCTTGTTAGCGGCATTAAACCTTCCGGTGTTGAAATACCGTGAGGCGAAATTGCCTAACTACGAGAAACGCGAGGGAGCTCAATTACAGCAATTACCTTTAAGTCCAGAGGAATCAGTGAAGTTTATTCAGGTGCCTGTGGACTTCAATTTGCAGGTTTTTGCGTCAGAACCGAACGTGATGCACCCCATCGCAATGGCGTGGGATGAGCGCGGACGTTTGTATGTATTGATCACAAAAGACTATCCAAACGAGCGTAAAGAAACCGGCGGTAGCGATTATATCTTATTGTGTGAAGACACGAATAACGATGGCAAAGCGGATAAGTTCACGAAATGGGCGGAGGGCTTGAGCATTCCTACGGGTATGGTTTTCGCAAACGGCGGTTTAATCATCTCGCAGGCGCCGCACATGATCTTGCTAAAAGACACGAATGGCGATGATAAAGCGGATGAGAAGAAGATTTTGTTCACCGGTTTTGGGACAGGTGATACGCACGCAGGACCTTCGAATTTGCATTATGGATTCGATAACTGGATCTGGGGTTGCGTAGGTTACTCCGGTTATAAGGGCAAAGTGGGAGCGGATTCGCTTCAATTTGCGCAGGCATTCTTCCGCTTTAAGCCAGATGGTTCGAAGATGGAGCACATGACGACGACCTCGAATAATACCTGGGGTTTTGATTTCAACGAGGCGGGTGATGTATTCGGTTCAACTGCGAATAACGCGCACGGCTGGTATATGGCGATTCCGCATCGGGATATTTGGCATGCGCCTATGACCTTGAATGGTTCTAAGAATACGGATACGCACAAAGACATGCGGACGATCACGAAAAAAGTGCGTCAGGTGGATGTTTTTGGCGGATTTACCGCAGCGGCGGGACATAATTTCTATTCCGCTCGTTCCTTTCCGAAAGAATATTGGAACCAGATCGCCTTCGTTTCGGAGCCTACGGGTCACGTGATTCACCAAAATCGCCAAGTTCCGACAGGTTCAGATTTCAATGACAAGGAGGCCTTCAACTTCCTGGCTGGAGCTGACGAATGGGTGTCGCCCGTGTTCGCGCAGGTGGGTCCGGATGGAGCTGTTTGGGTAGCGGATTGGTATTCCTATATCATCCAGCACAACCCGGTACCACAAGGATTTAAGAATGGTGGCGGAAATGCCTATGACACGGATTTACGTGATTTTACCCACGGTCGTATTTACCGCGTGGGCTATAATAAAGCTCCAGCCTATACTCCGGTTTCATTGAAAACGCCGGCGGAATGTATCGCAGCTTTGAGTAATTCGAACTTGTTCTGGCGTCTGAATGCACAGCGTTTGTTAGTGGAACGCGGAAATAAGGACGTGGTTCCAGCTTTAGTAGCCTTAATAGGTTCTGCCAAAACCGATGAAATAGGTCTCGCTCCCGGTGCCATTCACGCGCTACGTACCTTAGAAGGTTTAGGCGTATTGCCAATGGACGTTCTAGCACGTGCGATGAAGCATTCATCTGCGGCAGTGCGCAAGCAAGCGGTGCAAGTTTTGCCTCGCACGGCGGCTTCGGCGAAATTGATTTTGGACCAAAAAATGCTCAACGACAAAGACTCTCTAGTCGTGTTACATTCCATCTTGGCTTTAATCGAAAGCCCATCATCGCCAGCCGTAGAAGCAGCGATGGCGCGTAAAATTGCAGTCTCTCAAAAAACTACAGACCGCTGGATCCCAGATGCTTTAGCTGCTTACGTAATGGCCGGTGGCCCCGCCCGTCGTGCCGCATTCATCGCAAAACAAGGTGCCCAATCAGGCGCGGTAGTAGCGGAGAAATTAGCGAAAGAGGCAAAAAATCCATCGACAGCTGGCACCGAATCAGGCTTAGACTTAGTGGTGGAAGAAGTTCAAATCAAAGGCGGTAATTTCCGTTTACGTGAAGGCGCTAGCTTCGTGATCCGCGTGAAAAACAGAGGCGATAAGGCCTTACCAAAAGGCACTCCACTTCCTTTAACCGTCAAAATCGAAGGCATGGGTCGTCGCACCGATTTGGAATCCTATACCTTCACAGATGGTGCAGCTCCAGGCGAAACCGTTTCAGTGGTGAAAAACAACAACGGTCCTTGGACAGGCAACTTAGGTTGGACAGCAGACGAAGCGGGTAATTATGTGATGGAGATCAACCTAGACACCAAAGCGGTTTTAGGCGAATCAAATCGCAGTAACAACACGTTCAGACAACCTATCGTGGTTTCATTGCCAGCTGATTTAGGTTCATATATCGTGGAGAAATCGTTCCGTGGCATGACCTCAGATGACTCCGCTAACGATATCGTTGCTCTTTTGCGTTCGATCAAGCAAGTGGCTAGTCCTACGATGGGCGCGGCCTTGAAAGGGGCATCTGCAACTTGGAATGCGACGAGGCGCTTAGCTGATTTAACCGCTGAAAATGTGGAATTCTTGAAAGGCCTAGGCAAGCAATTGCGTCCGCAAGATGTGGAGGCATATGAGCGCTTAGCGGGACTTTGGAAAGTAGAAATACCTTCAGCTGAAGTGAAAGGGGTAGTCGTAAAACGCACAATTATGACGATCAAAGAGGCGATGAAATATAGCCCAGCCGAATTCACGGTACCTGCAGGTGCAACAGTCGAATTGATCTTCGAAAACGTCGATGCGATGCAACATAACTGGGTTTTAGGTACTTTAGGAAGCCAAGAAAAAATTGGTTTAGCGGCAGACAAAATGATCACTGCAGCAGATGGCGCAGCGAAAAACTATATTCCATCCCTACCGGAAGTGTTAGCCTATACTCCTTTAGTAGAATCCGATGGCCGTGTGAAAGTGGTCTTCAAAGCACCAACAGTTCCAGGCAATTATCCGTTCTTGTGTACCTTCCCGGGGCACTGGAGGATTATGAATGGAACAATGAAAGTAAATTAAAGCTTCCGCTTTAATTTACTTTCATTGTTCTCAAAGTTCAAAGAACAAAGCAAAAAGTACAAAGTAGGTTGTTGCTTCGCCACGATTCGTGATTTTTTTCACTGTCCACTGACGACCGTCCACTGACTACTGACTACAGCTGCTGACAAGAAAATTCTTTTGTACCTTTGTCTCATGAAATTCTCAATTAGCCACACGGATCCTAGCTCGAAAGCGCGCGCAGGGGAAATTACGACAGATCACGGGACGATTCAAACACCCATTTTTATGCCGGTAGGTACTGCGGGAACCGTGAAAGGGGTGCATATTTCAGAATTAACAGACCCGATTAAAGCCCAAATCATCCTAGGAAACACCTATCACTTGTACCTTCGTCCAGGTCTAGAGGTAATTGAAAAGGCGGGTGGCTTGCACAAATTCAATGGCTGGCAAGGGCCAATATTGACGGATTCGGGAGGGTATCAAGTGTATTCTTTGGCAGGAACCGGACGGAAAATCCAAGAAGAAGGCGTCAAATTCAAATCACACGTAGACGGAAGTGTGCATTATTTCACGCCGGAAGGGGTGATGGATATTCAGCGTACGATAGGTGCGGATATTATGATGGCTTTTGACGAATGTACGCCATATCCATGCACCTACGAATATGCGCGCAAATCAATGGATATGACGCACCGCTGGCTAGATCGTTGTATTAAGCGTTTTGACGAAACGGATCCCAAATACGGTTATAATCAGACTTTATTCCCTATCGTTCAAGGCAGTGTATACTCCGATTTGCGTAAAGTCTCAGCGGAATATATTGCTTCCAAAGGTGCTTTCGGTAACGCTATTGGTGGTCTTTCTGTGGGAGAGCCGGTAGAAGATATGTATGCGATGGCGGATGAGGTAACAGATATTTTACCTAAAGACAAGCCTCGCTACCTCATGGGAGTGGGGACGCCTGCGAATATTTTGGAAGGTATAGCGCTCGGAATTGATATGTTCGATTGCGTGATGCCTACTCGAAATGCGCGGAATGGGATGATTTTTACGACGCAGGGTATTATCAATATCAAGAATAAGAAATGGGAGTCGGACTTTTCGGTTATCGATCCACATTTTGTGAATGACGTTCACGGTCAATATACTAAATCCTACCTGCGTCATCTCGTTCGTTGCGAGGAGATGCTAGGAGCGATGATCGCGAGTGTGTGTAACCTTCGTTTCTATCTATGGATGGTAGGCGAAGCACGCAAAGAAATTCAAGCGGGAACATTTACGGCATGGAAGAATCGTATGATTCCTCAATTCATGCATCGCCTGTAAGAACTATCAAGGAATAGGCAACACCTTACTTTCTTTGAAAGAAGACAAGATCACCATCGTGGAAGTGGCAGCCACTTCTTCGATTTCGTTGATTTTTTCGAGCATTAATTTCTGATAAGTTGAAATATCTTTGGAAATAATTTTCAACATAAAATCGCCAGAACCCGTCACGTGGTGGCACTCGATCACCTCTGGAATTTGATTGATTTGCTTCACAAAAGACTCCGTCACTTGCTTCTTGTGTCCTGTTAACGTGACCGTCACAAACGTGCTTACGCCTAAGCCTACTTTTTCTCTATCCACCTGAGCGTGATAGCTTTGTATAATACCTAGTGTTTCTAATTTCTTTACGCGTTCCAAAGTAGGAGCCGGTGAAAGGCCAATTTCTTTCGATAATTGGGCGTTCGTGATCTTCGCATTTTGCTGCAGAATCTCCAGTAATTTGTGATCAGTTTGGTCGAGTTTATTGATGCTCATATTTTTTTCGAAAGCATAAATTTAGAGAATATTTTCACTAAAATTTTATTTCCACTTGCATAATTCAATAGGAGGGCTTATTTTTGCATCCACAAAACGCGAAAGTAGCTCAGCTGGTAGAGCGCGACCTTGCCAAGGTCGAGGTCGCGGGTTCGAACCCCGTCTTTCGCTCAAAACGAAAAAGCACCATCGGTGCTTTTAGTTTTACTAGGACGCTTGGGTGGTGGAACTGGTAGACACGCGGGACTTAAAATCCCGTGAGCCGTAACGCTCGTGTGGGTTCGATTCCCATCCCAAGTACAATTCAAGCGTCTAAAAAAGCCTTCCTTCGGGAAGGCTTTTTTGTTATCCACCGGATAGCTAGTTTAGGATTTTTCCTTACCTTTCCGCTAACTAACTGTTCTAATTGTGATACCTGCCATTTGTCTACTAGGTTTTCTAGGATCTATTCTGCTTTTACATTTTGCAGACAAGGTAAATCCGGCTAATCGTTATTTAGCGTATCACTTTTTTTTAAACGCTTTATTTGGCATAGCTCATTGGGCATCTGTTGTTTCGGATTCAGATACGTTAAGGGCCATCTTTACCATTCATTATTTCCCCATCTATTTGTTAAATACACCCTACTTATATTTTTATGTAAGGGCTGTATTGACAGATAAGATCCAAATTAAAGGTTGGGATTATATTCATTTTATTCCTTTCGTATTAATTCTGTTCAATGTTTTTTCTTATTGTGTCCAACCTTGGTCCTTTAAATTGAATTTTGCTTACCAATTACATCGGGATTTTAATACAATTTATCGGATTCGTTTTCCTCTCGTTTCTTTTCCTGTATACTTTGTCTCTAGATCTGTATTCTCCTTGATTTACATCGCCATGTCAGCCATGATTGTCATGAAAGCGAATAGGAAGAAGCTTTTGGCAAAATCTATTGTTTTAAAAAGGTGGTTAATAGTTTGTCTCAGTTTAGGAGCAATATTTAATCTTTCTTTAATTGCCTTTAGTATTTATTCACTACTTCAACACGATTTTATCTTGATTATGGATGAAGAAGGTAAAGGCCGAACTGTTGCGACGGTGTTTATGTCTACTTTGACCGTATCAATTTATTTCTTCCCTAAAATCCTGTATGGGCTACAATACAGCCCAAGTTCAACTTTGACCGACGTCATTAAATTGAACGAAGAAATGGCAATAATTGCAAAGACCCCTGAATTATCCAAGGCACGTATTAAACAAGTGCAAACAGCCTTAATGAGTTATTTGCCGGAGAAAAAATTTTTACAACCAGGATTCTCCTTGACTGATTTAGTAAAGGATTTGGGGATTCCTGAACATGTGTTGACTTTTTATTTTAATAACCACAAAGGGATTACATTTTTGAAGTGGAAAAATCAACTCAGAATTGAGGAGGCTATCCAGCTCTTGAAGGCGGGCGAGGCGGAAACAAATACCTTAGAGAGTGTTGGTAAAGCTTGTGGGTACAAGTCGCGTTCTAATTTCATTCAGGCGTTTAAAGCTCAAACAGGGGAATCGCCATCGGCCTATCTGAAAAAATTGTCTTAAGCATTTTGTCTCTTTTAGGGGAATAAGAACAAGCTTGTTGTCTGATTAATTTTTTTCAGTACAACATTGCCTTAATATTGATTTCTAGATTCAAAATCCTTTCTATGAAATCAATTTTTACTTTTGTTATTGTCGTATTGTTTACGACAACGATTAACGCACAATCTTGGAATTTCGAAGCTGGCAACAACATCACCCGCTATGTTTTCACTAATTCTGCAGGTAATAATCCAGACTTTTTGAAGTCAAGTTCCGGACTTCACTTAGCACTTTCCCGCGAAAACAAGCTATCAAAGGTGTTTTTCTATGACCTAGGTCTAGCCTACAATCAATACAATTCCGTAGGCGATGTTCAAAACATACCATTTTCCTATCAGGCGGATTTTATGGGCCTAACCGGTGGAATCGGCCCTTCCTACACGGGCTTACATGGATTGACTGTATCTGCCAAAGCCTCAACAGCTGTCCAAAAGATGATCAATGGCAATCAATTTTTGCAAAACCATTATGTGGATTTAGCAGGGGATGATCAATTCACCGGTTTGAAATTGTCCGTAGGTTTTACACTTGCTATCACGAAAAAAGTAAATGATCAAGTGTCTGTTTACACGAGCTTTCAACATTTAGATACGAATACTTTTGGTACGTCTACCCTGAATTTCATTCCATCGACCTTTAGTTTTGGCCTAAAAATAGCTTCGAAATAATCCCGCATTCATCTGTTCTATTCCCATGAAAAAATTACTACTCTTTGTTCTTTTATTTGTTTCAGTTGTTGCAAATGCCCAAAAAGGCATCTCCTACCAAGCAGTCATTTTAGATCCCGCAAAAATTGAAATCCCAGGTTCGGATATTTCAGGGCAACCTTTATCAAATGGAAATGTGTGGGTGAAATTTGCGATCGTTTCAGGAACGACCTTGCAATTCGAAGAAATCCAACAGACGAAAACAGATGCATATGGTTTGGTTAATTTAACCATTGGATCCGTCGCGAGCACAGCATTCAATGCTATTACTTGGGATGCGAATCAAAAATCTTTGCAAGTATATGTAAGTTTCAATAGTGGAGCTTCTTACACGAAAGTGTCAGATCAAAAGTTGACTTATACGCCCTACGCTCTTTTTGCGGAGACGGCGGGTAAATTAGGTAGTACCTTAGGAATTGCGGGCGGAGGAACTGGTGCTACAACGGCGGTAGGTGCGCGGGCTAATTTAGGTTTAGGAAACGTGGATAATACAGCGGATGTGGATAAACCAATCTCAACTGCGACAAAAGCAGCATTAGATTTAAAGGCAAACATTGCAGATGTTAATTCAGCTTTAGCCCTAAAAGCGACAGTAGCTGCTTTAGAAGCACACATGGCTATCACTGCAGATACAACGATGTTAGCTACTAAAGCGGCCCTAACAGACCTCAACAATTATGCTCCGATTAATTCACCTACTTTTACTGGTAGTGTTTCAGGAATCGATAAATCAATGGTAGGTTTAGGTTCTGTGGATAACACCTCGGATGCAGCGAAGCCTATTTCGACAGCGACCCAGGCGGCTTTAGATTTGAAGGCACAGCTTGCATCTCCAACATTAACTGGGACTCCAACAGCACCTACAGCAACACCAGGAACAAATACAACCCAGATTGCAACCACGGCATTTACAACAGCTGCCATAGCTGTGGCAATAGCAAATGCCTCTACAGGGGTTGCGGATAATTCAGTAACCTCTGTTAAAATTGCTGATGGGTCAATTGGAACGGCTGATGTAGCAAATGGTGCAATTACAGATGCAAAAATCACATCAGTAGCGGGGTCAAAAATAACTGGCGTTATTCCTGTAGCAAATGGCGGAACAGGTCAATCCACCGTATCAGGTATTCTTTCTACCTTAGGTTTTGCAAGTAATAACATTGCCATTGGTTCCCAAGCTGGAACACCGAATCAAGGTGTAAATGCGAATACAGTTGCTATTGGTGGTGGAGCAGGAAATACAAATCAAGGACAAAGTTCGGTCGCTATAGGTTATGTTTCTGGCTATCAAAATCAAGGAGCAAATAGTATTTCAATTGGTGGAAATGCCGCACAAAGTGGACAAGGGACTCAATCAGTTGCTATTGGTTTTGCAGCTGGCCAAAATGGCCAAGGTGCTAACGCCGTTGCTATAGGTACTTTTGCTGGTCAATCAGGCCAGGCTGCAAATAGTATAGCTATAAGTGCTGCTGGGACTAGCAGTCCATTGAATCCTACTAATTCTGGTTTTTATGTGAATCCTGTACGTTCAACTACGGCAACATCTAATTTATTGTATTATAATACTTCAACGAAGGAAATAACAACTGGAACCGGAAGTTTTGTCGATTTAACAACAAACCAAACGATAGCCGGAGTTAAAACATTTAATTCTAATATCTCTGTTAATGGAGTGGCTGTAGGTCGTGGAAATGGTAATAATGATGAAAGTGTGGCAATCGGACAAGGGGCAATGGGTTCATCAAATGTCAACGGAAAAAGAAATACAGCCGTTGGTGCCGGGGCAATGCGCAGTTATAATGGCACATATTGGGATAATAATACGAGTATTGGTTATTGGAATATGCCAAGTTTAACATCTGGGAATGGGAATACATCTGTCGGAGCTGAATCGATGTTGAATTTATTGACAGGAACGCAAAACACCTCTATTGGTAATCAATCTTTAATTAACGTATTAGGAAATAATAACGTAGGTGTGGGAAAAAGAGCAGGACAAACAATCACTACAGGATCACAAAATACCATAATTGGAACAGATGCAGATGTTTCATCCGCCATATTATCGAATGCAACAGCTCTCGGCTATGGGGCGAACGTTACAGCGAGTAATACTATTCAATTAGGTAATTCGAATGTCACCAATGTGAAGACGAGTGGAACTATTACGGCAGGAGCTATAACCTATCCAAAAGTAGCAGGTAGTAGCGGTCAGGTATTAACAACAGACGGAAGTGGAACAGCAAGCTGGGCAGCCTTATCTGGTGGTAGTTCACAGTGGACAACTTCTTCTAGTGATATATATTTTAATTCTGGCAATGTTGGAATCGGTGTTTCCACTCCGGGGAATGGATTTAATACAAATTTAGATCTTCAAGGTAGAGCTTCTTTTAGAACGAATGGAGCAAATAGTGGATTAGTTTTTGATGGATATTCTCCTTCCGGTAGTTTACAAGTTGGAAGAATATATACAGATGCAACAAGTGGTACGCCTAGTGATTTTGTACTTGGAACCTATCCAAATGGTCATTTAAAGCAATTGTATTTAAAGCAATCAAATGGATATGTTGGTGTAAATAATGATAATCCGTCGGTGCAATTGGACGTATCTGGTGCAATAAAATCGAGTAGCTCAATTACCGCGGGGACAGGAACATCTTCAATTGAAGGGTCATTGGTTATAGGCGCTAGTACCGCTACTGGTACATCCGCTGCATTAGAAGTTAAGTCGACAACACAAGGATTGTTGTTGCCGAGATTAACTACAACACAGAGAGATGCGATTTCTAGTCCAGTTGAGGGATTAGTGGTTTATAATACATCAACCGGGAAATTTCAAGGATATGCAACTAATGCATCTTCCATGGTCTACAGTAATACAAATTACAATGGTGGAGGAAGTTATATGGGGTTAGGAAATAGTGATATGGGTTTTTCTGGTTATCCAATGTTAGCAATTAATGACGATGGACAGTCGTTTTCTGTTCCTTCCACTTATTCTTTAAATTCCGTTGTTATCAGATTTCAATCTGTGAATTACACTTCTAATATAACATTATCTGTTTATTCTGGATCAATTGGTTCTGGTACCCTAGTTGGAAGTGTAACAAATTCAGTCTCATCGACTGGGGAAAAGACATTTACCTTTTCTTCACCACTTACCTTATCTGCAGGTAATTACTATTTCCAAGTTCATGGTAGTTTAACAACAAATTCGGGCTTAAATTACTCCAATAGTCCTTATGGGTCTGGTTCTTTTTTTCAAACTCAACAGATTAATGGGGGAAATATTTCTTACAACAGTAACCCTAATCAAAGTTTGTATTTCATTTTAAATTTTTCAAGTCCAGGCTGGGTTGATTTAAACTAAACATCAACTAACTCAATTATTCGCCCAAATCTCCAGCAAACCCTGGGAATTTGGGCGATTTTTTTGGCCTAAATTGAAATTAAAAACCTTAAACTCTTTGCGCTCCCGACATTCCTACTACCTTTGTTATCAACACAATACCATCAATTTATAATCGTATTGCTTCTTAACCACTAATAAGCAATCTGTTCTGTTTAAAGATTGCTTATGAAAAATTATTTCATACTCGCAGCCCTGCTGTGTGTTTTCCATTCTGCGCACGCGCAAACTCCCCTTAAAACGATTAATTACCAGGCTCTCATTGTGGATCCTGCGGCGATTGAATTGCCCGGAAATGCGGTGCAGGCGCAGCTGTATTTGAATAAGGAGGTTTGGGTGAAGTTTGGGATTTATGCGGGGATGACCTTGCAGTTCGAGGAATTCCACAAGACGAAGACGGATGCGTATGGGCTGATCAATTTGGAGATTGGTGATGGGGAGAATACGGGAGCAGCAGGGACTTTTGGGTCGATTAATTGGGGCAGTTCGCTGAAAAAATTAGTGACCCAGGTGAGTTTTAATCAGGGGGCCAAATACACCGAGGTCAGCAATCGTTGCCTAAATTACTTGCCTTATGCGCATTTTGCAGAGGAGGCGGGGAAGCTTAGCACTACATTATCGCTAGCTTCAGGAGGTACGGGCGCTGTGACAGCTCCAGCCGCGCGTGCAAATTTAGGCTTAGGTAATGTGGACAATACGGCGGATGTGGACAAGCCGGTGTCGGGCTTGGTTTTGGCAGAATTAAACAACAAAGAATCCCTTCTCAATAAATCAAATTCAATCATTTTAGACTCCGCATCTAGCGAGAAATACCCTTCCGTAAAAGCGATTAAGGCTTATGTGGACAAACGCACGGCAAATTCCGGCGTAACAAATCAAGCAAGCTCCGCAAACCTGGCAGCGAAAGCCACCACGTTAGAAACTCCTCGAACTATCAATGGAGTGCCTTTTGATGGCTCCACTAATATTTCCATTCCGATCGATGCAGAGGTATTAACAGGAATTATTCCGATCACAAAAGGAGGAACGGGAGCAATTAGCGCTACGGAGGCTAGAACAAATTTAGGGCTGAAGATTGGGGTGGATGTGCAAGCTCCACTTGTTGCCGGGACTGATTACCAGATACCCATGGTAGCAGGAACAGATTATCAGAGACCATTAATTTCCGGCACAGACTATCAAGTGCCACTTGTGGGTGGGGTTGATTATCAAACTCCCTTAGTGGCCGGCGTCGATTTTCAAATTCCATTGCGCCCAGGAATCGATATACAAGCACCTTTGGTTTCAGGTGTTGATTATCAGTCACCACTTGTTGCTGGAACGGACTTTCAAATTCCCTTAATTGCAGGAACTGATTATCAAGTTCCTCTAACGGCTGGATCAGGAATCGTTCTCTCTGGAAATTCAATTGCAGTCTCGGGATTAACAACGGCTAATTTATCAGCTACAGCGAGTATCACGAATGGACAATTAGCGAATTCTCAGGTGACATTAGGATCAACGATTGCTGCCTTGGGTGGCACATATACTAGTTTATCAGGCTTTGCTTCAGTCACTTCTTCAAACTTTGTGGGGGATCTAACCGGAAATGCGAGTACGGCAACAACAGCCCTGACAGCGAACACCGCTAGCACAGCAATCAGCGCGACCTTTGCCACTTCTGCCGCGACAGCCACTACTGCTGTGACCGCCACTTCAGCCGCGACAGCCACTACTGCCGTGACCGCCACTTCAGCCACAACCGCCCTAACAGCAAACACCGCTACCACCCTCAGCACCCCGAGAAATATCTTCGGCTTTCCCTTCGATGGCAGCCTGGCCCTATCAGGAATTATTTCTCCTACTTACGGAGGAACCGGCGTAAACAACGGAAATAAATCCATCACCTTGGGCGGCGATTTAGTGACCTCTGGCAACTATTCCACCACGATAATCACCACAGGTAATACGACAATTAGTTTGCCTACTTCCGGAACTTTGGCAACTTTAGCTGGGACCGAAACCTTAACGAATAAGACCTTTGTGAATTCAAGTTTAACCGGAACCTTGACGCTTGGTGGAACGTCATACCCATCCAGCTCGGGTGCCACGGGTCAGGTGCTGAGTTTAACTTCGGCCGGTGTGGCAAGTTGGACAAGTGTATTGAAAGATGGTTTTGATGAGACGGCTTCAAATGGTTCTGCTGGAACGATGACGACGACTACCGCAGGCCAAACCAATTTTACCTTAACCCAAGCCCCTCATTCGACGTCTAGGCTGAAGATGTACATTAATGGAATTTTAATTAGTCAAAATGCGTATGCGTACAAGACGTCCAGTTCTTTTGCGTCAGATGCGACGGTGCCTACCCCTTTTTTGGCCTATATTAATGCAAAAAATGGCACCTACTTAATAGCTGTAGGTGATCGTGTTCAATTCGTTTATTCGTACTAGGATGAAGAAGCTAATCGTCCTATTTGCACTCATAACGTTTCAATTGAATGCCCAAAATAGCAACATATCCATCATCTCGGGAAGCACGAGCGGCGGGACCTGGTCGCCACTAATTTCCAGCTTGAACACGGGTACCACCTACACTTTTACACCCAATGCAGATAATGCGGCTGTTAGCAAAACGGAATTAGACGATTTATTGCGGGTAAAAAATAGCAATGTCATTATCAACACCGCCTGTGCTTCTTGCACTCAAGCGGGACAAATAGACCTCAGCGTGGCTTTTAGTACGTCGAATCAAACAGGTCCTACCAGTAATCGAACGCTTACCCTGAATGCCGGATCAGATGTGAACATCGCTAATTCGATGGCTATGCGAAGTACAATTTCCTCAGGTTATAATCTAGGATCGTTAAATCTAGTGATCAATGCGGTGGGGAATATTACCGTTACTGGGGCGATTACCATGACTAATCCTTCGACAGGCAGCGGGTATCAGAATGTTACAGAAGGAGGGTCCGTCACGCTGAATTCGACGGCGGGTTGGGTCAAAGTAACTCAGCCTATTAATTGCAGCGGCACAACTAATACGACTAATTCAGGTCTTTACGATGGGACAGGTGGTTCCATCACCATCAAAGGGTCAGCTGGCGTGAGTGTTTCTGGGACCTTGTTTTCGACTAGCAGGTTATATTCTGCAGGATCCATCACTATTTTAGATGGGAATACGAGTGTGACGACGGGCGGGGCGAATGATGGAATAAGCGGTGTCATAAATGCTGGAGCTTTCACTAAAAGTGGGGCAGGAACGCTTGTACTTTCAGGTACGAATAATGGCGTATCCTCTTCTGAGATTATCGATGGGACTTTGCAATTAAAGGGCGGCACTGCCCTGCCAGACTATGCTACCTTAACTTTTACGGGGGCGAATGCTGTGTTGGATTTGAATGGATATTCAGAATCGATCGGTTCGATTGCGAGTTTAAATGGCTATGGTAAAATTACGAGCGGCGTTGCGGGAAATATTACCTTGACCTTGGGCTTGAGCAATCTTAATACGGTTTATACGGGTTTGATAGAGAATGGGTTGGGGGTTTTGTCTTTGGCCAAATACGGAGAAAGTCTCTCCCTCGGAAATTCCACCCACAGTACGGCTAATACCTACACGGGTCTGACCACGATCTATGCGGGAATTTTAGCGATTTACCATTCGAATTCGCTGGGAGCCACTTCTAGCGGGACGATTGTCCGCGGAACGGGGAAATTAGCTCTTTACAATGATATCAGCGTAGGAATGGAGGAATTAACCCTCAATACGAACGCGGTATCGCTCTCGAATGAAAGTGGGGTAAATACCTGGTCTGGGTCGATCCAAATTACTCAAAATGCTTCCATTAATGCGACGGCTGGCAGTTTGCAACTAAACCAGTCCATCAGAGGAACTAATTTCTCTTTACTCATGTCCGGGGCTGGAGCTGTTTCTCTTCGGGGAGATTTAACGCTGGGTACAGGGGCTTTAACTACCAGCATGGGAACATTTACGCTCTATTCTTGGAATAGTTATAGTGGTGGAACAAATGTCACAGCAGGGAATCTCGTTATTCGAAGCACCATGGGGTTAGGGACAGGGGCGGCTACGATTAGTCAAGGTGGCGCCTTGCAATTGTATGGAGGGATTACGCTAGATAATCCTTTGGCCATCAAAGGAACGGGAGTTGCTGGAACTGGAGTCATTCGCAATTTAGTAGGAAATAATACCTTATCTGGTACGATAACCATGACGGGAGACGCACGCGTAAATGCAGATGTGAACACACAACTCAGTCTATTGGGTTCGATGAATGCGGGAGCCATGGCGCTCCAAATAGGGGGTGCAGGGAATGTGGTGATGAATGGAGGATTGAGTGGTACTGGAAGTTCAGCTTTTACCTGGGGTGTTCTCCCCCTTGCCTTAAATTGGAACTCAAGTTTGATCAAGGATGGGGCGGGAAAATTAACTTTGAATGTGGCTAATACGTATACTGGGGCCACGGTGCTGAGTGCAGGAACGCTTGAATTAGGGGCGTCAGAAGTCATACAAAATGCAGCAGCTTTCCTATTGAATGGGGGGAAATTGAGTACCCAAGGGTTTTCGGAAACTTTTGGGCAGATTTCTTTATTGGCAGAGGGTTCTTCAATCGATTTGGGATCAACCACGCATACGATTAGCTTTAACAATAGACAAAATCTAGATTATAAAACACTCAGAATTAACGGCTGGCAGGGCACGGCAGGAAGCGCAGGAACGGCGGGAAGAATTTTTGTCGCAACGAATTCTGTCTTGACAAAATCTGAAGTAGAGCAGATCGAATTCTCCCTGAATTCCATTACTTATTTAACCTCCCAATTGAGCACAGGCGAATTAGTGCCTAATCCGGTTGTTGTTACAGGGAATTCCAATGTCCGCTTTACCACAGGAGCGAGTTTGAATGGGAACTGGTCACCCTCGATTGCCAGCGGATCAATGAATGATAATTATGTGTTTACTCCGTCAGCCAATAATGCCAATGTGGATGTGTCAGAATTAGATTTACTTCTGAGGACGCGCTATAGTAATGTAACTATAAAATCGCTTTGTGGAGCTTGTACGCAGTCTGGGATGATGGATTTGAATACAGACATTTCCACTTATAATCAAACCGGTACGAATTATAATAAGTTTTTTACCCTGAATGCGAATGCGGAGGTGAATATGAATAAAGCCATTGCCCTTCGAAATCCAGTTACAGGTTCAGGGAATCTCGGGTCTTTGACATTATCTATCAACACGCCCGGAAATATTATCGTAAGTGGGGCCATCAACATGAATCAATCCGGTTCGATTGAATCAAATACAGTGTTGACTGAAGGAGGAAATGTGTATTTGACCTCCACGGCGGGTACGGTGACGGTGAATGGGACGATTAATACGAGCGGTGCTGTGAATACGTCGAATGCGTCCCTTTATTCAGGTGCGGGAGGGACGATTTCGATTTCGGGGGCAGCGGGAGTAAGCAGTTATGGTGCTTTGACGTCCATAGGGCGGTATTATAAAAATGGGAATATCATGTTCTCCACCGGGAATAATGTCGTGACCAGTGCGAATGGGGCAAATGATGGTGTACTTAGTTTAATGAAGGGGGGTAATTTTTCCAAATCAGGATCAGGCACCCTGCAACTCAGTGCCACGAATCAACTAGGGGAAGTCTATATCTATGCGGGGACTTTACTGATGGGTTCCGCAACGTCATTACCCATTTATAGTGGGATCAATTTAGCGGGAGGGCATTTTCATGACGGTGGATTTTCGGCTACATTTTATGCCTTTTACGTGAGTGAAAATGCCACTTTTACTCTAGGAAATACGGCGCACAATATCACCTTTACCACTTTAGGGGGATTAACGAATAATAAATTATTGACATTTGCGATCAGCGGAGGTTCGGTGGCGGATGTGGCACTGAATACTTTTGGGGCACTCACAGGAACCTCTACGGCTTTTGTGAACCTGTTTGGTAAAAAGCAGAGTAGTGTAGAGGGAGGATTAGGTCGTTTTGGTTCAGTCTTGAATACGACGATGGGGACGTCTGGAGCCCCGGTTCGCTTATTTTTGAAATACTTACTTTCAGATTCACACCGTACCTTGATGCAATTTTATCAGGTGGCCCAAGGGAAATACTATACGGTTTCCCAAAAACCAGTAGACCTTACCAATGGGGAGCTACTCCCTCTACAAGTCAAATAATTACTTCGATCCGATCAACAATCCCAAGCCTACCACATATAATAACAACATCATGTTCAGTAGTTTTTGGGTTTCAGCGGAAGCATTTTTGAATTCTTTCCAAATAAATATGCCCCAAACTGCTGCAACCACAGTGGCTCCCTGGCCTAAGCCATAAGAAACCGCGGCTCCCGCTTTTTCAGAGGCTAAAATGGAAAGAGCCATCCCCACAAACCAAATGGCGCCGCCTAAAATCCCCACTAAATGGTCTTTAACAGATCCCACTAAATAATGCGCTAAATTCAAAGGAGCACCAGAGAAAGGCTTCTTCATTTGAAAAGTATTGAAGACGAAAGAACTCACTAATACGCCCACTGCAAAAACCACTAAGGCCGTGTACGGAGTTAATTTACCCACTTCTGGCGCAGCAAAATTAACAGCCATCGAAGCGGCCACATATTTATAAAACAAGCCCATCAAGCAACCTGCCAGCACAGAAAGGACCAACCCTTTATTAGATGCAGAAGCGGTAGAGATGGATTTATAGGCTCTCGCATTTAGCATAATAGCGATGGCAATAAGAGCTACGCCACTAAAAATCAAGATCGGATTTCCCTGGGGATCGGCTAAATAATTGACTAAAACGCCTAATACCAAGGCGATTCCAATACCTACCGGAAAAGCAACGGACATCCCGGCGATCCCTATCGCAGCGACTAAAAGGATATTGGCAGCGTTGAACAAAACTCCACCTATGAAGGCTGATTGCAGGTTTTCTCCACTAGCTTGCGCATAATCCGCTAAGAATCCTCGGCCTTGCGTGCCGCTGGAACCTAAGGTAAATGCGAGAATTAGGGAGGCTAAAACGATCCCGATGGCGTAGTCCCAATAGAACAATTCGAAGCGCCAGCTGGCGGAAGATAGTTTTTGGGTATTGGCCCAAGAACCCCAACAAAGCATCGTGACGATGCAGAATAAAACAGCAGATGAATAACTTTCGATGATAAACATGGCGCTTATTTTAGGTTGCCTAAACGGTAATATTTTGAATTAGTAGCGGTGAATGGCTTTTCAGCATAGACGATGGCGTCGAATAATTTGCAGTCATAACCCTCCACCTTGTTCAGTACTTTCAGTTTCACGTGGTGCTTGCCAGTGGCTAATTTATACTTCCACGTAATTTCATGACGGCGAGTCGTGAAAGCTACCGGTAGTTTTACCTTCTCGAAAAGCTTGCCATCTATAAATACTTCAAGATCAAAAGTGCCTGGATCGAGCGACGCCCATTTTGCCGTTTCGCCTCGTACTACAAAGCCATTTCCGTCGAAATCGAAGTCGTATTCGTCGCTTAGGTTTTTGCCAATATTGATTTTCTCCGTAGGGAAAGAGTGGTCGAAACTTTGTTCGAATGCAACGGCCTTGGGTGCTGAATAAGGAATGGTCACGCCATTTTCTGAAACAGAACCTCCATTATTTTGAATATTTTGTAAGGCATGTTTGAAACCGATTTCATAGACATCGTTTAAGGACGTAGACGTGTATTTGAAGTCGATGTCTTCTGCCTCTTTCAAGCCTAATTTCCAGTAAGCAGGTATTTTTTCATAGCCTAACATGGCACCTAAAATGCCTCCAGCTGATGATGGGTTGCAGTCCGCATCCTGTCCGCAGCGAGTAGCGATTTCAAGTGTTTTTGTGAAATCCCCATTCCCGTACAATAATCCCATCACGACATATGCGGAATTCACCGTCGCATCGATGTTAAAGGGAGCGAAAACGCCGTCTGGACATCCGATGTCGTTTGCCCATTTGTTTTGTACTTCTAACCACGTTTTTGTCCAGTCGTTCGGGTATTGCTTGTGCCATTTAATGACATCAGCGATGCATTTGTAGTATTGGCTGTTCGCTGGAATGGTTTTTAATGCTTCAGAAACCACTTTGTTGATGTCGTTATTGATGAAGGCCAAAGTATAGCAAGCCCCTAAAAATACCCCACCATAATAGCCATCTCCGTAGTTCATGATGTGGCCGATTTTGTCGGAGATTTTAGACGCAGCATTCGGCATTCCGGGTGACATTAGGCCGGCGAAGTCACACTCGATTTGGTAGTCAATACAATCTGCATGCGGATTATTTTCCCAGTATCCTGACGCTGGGGGCATCATTCCGTTCAGGATATTATAGCGACCTGCTTGATTTGCATGCCAAAGCGCATAACCCGCCTTCGCGTAAGCCTTCGCATGAGATTCGATGGGCGCATTCAAACCCTCTTTTTCAAATACTTCCACGAAAGTCAAATCCATGTACAAGTCATCGTACAATCCGGGGTTATTCAGCATCGTATTTTTTAGATAGCCATCGTACCAGGGAATGGGATGGTAGGAATTGATCATCGTGCCATTATAGCGGAATTCGACAGGTCCGCCAAAGGTCACACCGATCGTTTGGCCAGCCCAGCCTCCCTTGATTTTGTCTTTCAAAACTGCTTTGCTCATCGAGATATTTTGAGCTTGAGTGGCCAGTGCGATGAAACAGAAGAAGAGTATTTTTTTCATTAGTTGAGGTTTTGATACACGTAATTATGCATCAGTTTTTGGATGAATTCAGTATGCTTTATGCTCGTGCCTATGGTGGCATTCGCATGTTTCGATGGATCGATTCGAGTGAAACCTTTGTCGTCCACAAAGACGTGTACTTTCTCTGTGGTGAATAATTCCGGATGGGCCTCCATACCTATGGCTACGGGGTCAAAAAGGGTAGGCGTCTCTTGCCCCCACAAGACATATAATCCCTGCATGGCATTCGTCAAAGGCGACTGGCGCATCAATAATTTTAAGCGATTTTCAGCTGATAATTTGACCATCGCCGTCACATCCAGTCCGGCATAAATAATGTTTGCACCCGACTGAACGAAAGCCTTGGCGGACGGAATATCACAGGTCACGTTCCACTCTGCATCGATTTTCGTACTGCCATCGTAGCCTATTTTGAAAGACCCAAACATCGCATAGATGGCTTTCGCCTTCTGCAACTCTGTTCCTAAAGGCGCCAGATTCGTGACTGGTCCCACGGAGAAAATGATGACTTCTCCCGGGTATTTTTTCAGTTGTGAACGAATGAATTCGGTGGCATCCGGGGCATTTGTTTTTAGGGGAGGTAGCCCGATCGCCTGGCGGTATTGGTTATTGAATTCCGGGCGTTCTTTAGGTTTAAAACCCTTTGCCCAATAAAACTGATCCGCATACCAATTCGCTCTTTCCGAACTAGCCGAGGTGTTCTTCCCCACATAAACGGGGATTCTAGTTTCCCCTGTTACGGATAGAAATTTATTGGCTAAAATCGCCCGGTCATCTGTTCGGCCATAGCAGGTGGTGATCCCTAAAATCTCATAGCGTTCCTGTAAGGTCAACAAATAACCTAGTGCATAAGCATCGTCGATGTCATCACCTAGGTCGCAATCGAAAATGACCTTTTGGCGTTGCTGTGCCGCCAGCGAAAAACTGATAAAAAGAAATAAAATCAACTTTTTCATAATTCTTCAAGTCTAGGCATCGAGGCTTGCGCCCCTAATCGGGTAACGGAGATGGAGGCTGCTTTGCAAGCAAACTTGATGGCTTCAGGAAAGTCCATTCCTTCTGACAATCCCACCACCAAAGCTCCATTGAAGCAATCCCCCGCCGCAGTGGTATCTTGTGCGACCACTTTCGCGACAGGAATATGCTCCGTTTCGTAGGCCGTTTTATAGAGGGCGCCTTCTGCGCCCAAGGTAATAATCACGTGTTGAACGCCTTTGTTCAAGAGTATATTCGCTGCTTTTTCCGCAGAAATGAGATCCTTTACCTGAATACCCGTCAGCAGTTCTGCTTCGGTCTCATTGGGAGTGATGGCGTATAAATGTGGGAATAATTCTGCTGGTAAATCTGCCGCTGGGGCTGGATTTAATACGACTTTTAGGCCTTTTTTCGCCGCTTTCTCCGCTGCGTAGATCACTGTTTCAAGAGGTGTTTCTAACTGGATTAAGACGAAATCTCCGGCTTCGAAAATGTCAGATGCCGCATCAATATCCCCTTTTGAGAGGCAATTATTTGCTCCCGAAGCTACGGTGATGCAGTTTTCCCCTTTTCCGTCTACATTAATTAATGCCACACCAGACGGCGCATAGGGATCTTGCGTTACGAATCGCGTCTGAATTCCCTCGTTTTTAAATTGTTGTAAGGCCGTCTCCCCAAAAACATCCTTCCCCACCTTGCACACAAAATGCACTTCGCCTCCCAGGCGCGCCGCAGCCACTGCCTGATTCGCCCCTTTGCCCCCCGGATTCATAAAGAAGTCGCCGCCCAAAACGGTTTCGCCCGGTGCAGGCAAACGCCCTGATTTGATCACCATGTCGGTGTTTGAGCTACCGATAATTGTGATTTTCGTCATTTTTGCTAGGTTTTATCGTATTTTATCTGTGTAAATTAATAATTATTTTTCGATTTTCGCCCTAACTTTGCATCGTGAAACGCATCGTCGCTCTTTTACTGTTCTTAGCTATGCAGGTTCCCTTGATGAATCAATGGGGTGCCGTGGCATACTACCGCATTAATCGCGACTATATTGCTGAAAATCTTTGTGTGAACCGCGATAAACCGATGTTGAACTGTAATGGTCAATGTTATTTAGCGAAGAAACTCAAAGCTGCAGAAGAAAAGGAGCAGAAATCGAATTCGGAGCGTTTAGAAAAGATGCCCGAAGTCGTTTTAAGCTTTCAAGCGATTCAACCTGTCTTTACAGCGCGTTTCACCTCCGTGGAACTCGTTGAAAATCATTTTTCAACGCAGGAATTCTTTCCTAACGCAGCCGCTACAGGCTTTTTCCACCCACCCCAGGTCTAATTAATTTTCTTGACGCTTTCCCCTTGGCTTGAAGTCATGGGCATTCTTCATTTTAATTAATTATACATGAAACAGCTATTCATAGCGTTGTTATTAGGCATAACTACGCTTGCGCAAGCACAAAAAATAAAAGTTCTTAATTCGATTACAAACGAGCCTATTCTAGGCGCCAGCCTAAAAAAAGGCGATAAAATCATTTCCATTTCGAATGAAAGAGGGGAATTTGACCTCAAAGAAAAAGGGGAATTCACGGTGTCGGCCTTAGGATTTAAATCAGCGAAAACGAAGGCTGAAAGCACTATTTTCTTAGAAGAAGCTACACAAACGCTGGAATCGGTGGTGGTGACTGCCTCCCGTCAAGCGGCGACTCGCGCAGAGACGCCAGTGGCGATTCATAAAATTGGATCTGCCTTGATTCAAGATACGAAGGCAATACAATTAACAGAACTAATTAATAAAGTACCTGGAGTCGTGATGTTAGATTACCGCAATGAGCAGCATGGGATGGGTATTCGCCAGCCTTTTGGAACGTCTGCTTATTTCCTTTACCTAGAAGACGGACTTCCACTGCGACCTTTGGGCGTATTTAACCACAATGCCTTGATCGAATCGAATCTACAAGGGCTTAATTCTGTCGAAATTATTAAAGGCCCAGCTTCATCGCTTTATGGTCCGGAAGCCGTGGGTGGTGCGATAAACATACTTACAAAAACGGCGCCGGGGATTCCTACAGCCCAGGTGGGGTATCAGCTGGATGAATGGGGTTATAAGCGTGTTCAATTCACCGCCGGTGCTCAATTAGGCAAGAAATGGTCCATCATGACGGGGGGCTATGTCGCTCGCCAAAAAGGTTCTTGGGCCTCTAATTCCGACTTCGACAAGTCATCGATCAACGTTCGTTTGGATTATCAATTTACATCTAAGACGAAATTGTGGGGCTCATTCGCCTACAACGATTATTTTTCGCAAACAGGAGGGAATATTGATAGTACCGGTTTTTATTCACGTACTTACCAAAGTCCATCGGACTTTACCTACCGCTCTTCTTTCTCGTCTCGTTCTCGTTTGACCTTAGAGCACAAATGGACGGGAAACGCGAATTCAAGTTTGACGGCCTTTTACAGAGAGAATGCTTTAGGCCAAAACCCATCGTATTCAATCTCCTGGACAACACCTTCATTGACAGCTTCCGGACAAATCAATCAAAATAGTTTCAAGAGTTTCGGATTGATGGGGCAGCACACACAGAATTTTGAATTTTTGAATTCAAAATTGGTCGCGGGATTCTTGTTAGATCGTTCGCCTAATGATTACTGGGCCTATAAAATCAATTTAGCTGCAACACTTCGTGCGGATAAAAAGTCAGTGGAGAAATTCACGATTACACAAGTATTACCCACGACATTCTTGGGGAATTATTCGGCGGTGATTTGGAACAAAGCGGCTTATGCGCAATTTGATTTACATCCGACTGAAAAATTACGGTTATCTTTGGGTGGTCGCTTCGATCAGATGTCCTTCGATTACACGAACTTCATGGATAATTCGACGGGATCTAAAAGCTATGAGCAGTTTTCTCCGAAGTTAGGTCTTACCTATGAAGCGACATCTCAGGTAGGTTTTTATGGAAATTATTCGAAAGGATTTTCTCCGCCAGCTCTTTCTGCGGTATTCCGTGCACGTCCAGCAGCACAAGTTGCGGCGACGGGAGAGAAGTTTTACCTAAGCATCGATCCAGCTATATTCAATAACTATGAAGTGGGAGGTTGGGCTTCTTTGGTACAGAATAAACTCTTCTTCGATTATACCTTTTATCGCTTAGAAGGCAATAACGAGCTATTAGGTATTCGTCAACCAGATAATACCACGGATTATTTATCAGCCGGAAAGACTTTACATGAAGGCATTGAGTACCAAATCACGTACCGTCCAAACGATTCTTGGAACTTCCGTTTTGGAGGAACGAATGCAAAACATACCTTCGTCGACTTTGTCCTTAGTACTCGTGCAACGGATGTGCTAAAAAACGTAAATGGCAAGGAGATGCCTCAAGCGCCTAATTTTATCGCAAACTCAGAGGTGACCTACAAATACAAGGGGGCACGCATTGCTTTGGAATGGCAAAAAATCGGCCCTTGGTTTCAAGATCAAGTGAATAATGTCACTTATGAAGGAGTATCCGTCTTCAATCTACGAGTAGGATATAACTACAAAGCCTATCAATTCTTCACCAATATCATGAACGTAGGGGATGCGCTGTATGCGACGACTGCCACGCGCGGAAATAATGCTACAGATAAATCTACTTATACCCCAGCTGCTCCTCGCACGGTGGTGGCCGGTGTTCAAATTGACGTATTTCAACTATTCAAAAAATGAAAAAACTAACCTTTTTGCTCGTTTTCTTAGCGCAGACGTCTTTCGCGCAAACAGTGTCTAACCCAGTTAATCAGGCCTTGGACCCCTCTTTTGGGCTAAAATCAAACGGCGATGTCGTGCTATCTTGGGTAGAGAAATCAGCCAATGGAGTTTTGTTTTTCCGAAAAGTCAATCAGGGGCCTGCGGAGCAGGTCCCTATTGATAAAAAAGCGTCTACCCATGCGGAAGGAATGCCCAAGCTAGCCTACAAAGCAGACGGTACCTGCATCCTTTTATATGAAATGAACCGACCTACACTGGCCTCTCGTTTTAATGGCGACTTGTTGTATGCGATGGAGGTGAATGGAGTTTGGCAAAAACCGCAATACATTCACAAGGATACGGCGGCCGGACTCAGTCATTCGTTTGGGAAAATCATTTCCTTATCGAATGGACAGGTGGGAGCCTATTGGTTAGATGTGAAAGTAGGGCCAAAAGGTCGCACGCTTGTAACGGCTACGACTGCGCCAGGTGCGGGGTTTGGTGAAATGAAAATCCTCGATAAACAGACCTGTGAATGTTGCCGAATCGACGCGTTGACGGATGCGAAAGGGAATGTTGATGTGATTTACCGGGATTTGAATGACCAGGGAGAACGCGATATGGGCTATATTCATTCAGGGGATTTTGGCAAAAACTATTCCGAATCTGTTCCACTGTACGAAGATCACTGGAAGGTAAATGCGTGTCCTCATGCGGGTCCATCCTTAGCTAGAGGCTTGAAGGGATTAGAAGCGGCCTGGTATACGGGTGCGGAAGGTTCATCTGGAATCAAATGGGCCTACCAAGGGTCGCGTCAACTGATTCTACATTTGAAAGGCGATAAAATGCGCATGCCTCAGTTGGCCTCGAATCAAAAAGGAGAGACAGCTTTAGTCTATGCCGAAATTAAACAGGAGGGAGACCGCTATTTCAAGCAAATCGGATTCGTAGTCAAGGATATCAAGGGGAAATTAACGAAATCTTATGTGTCTGATCCGACTTTTGATTGCTCTTATCCGGCGATTATTTGGGGTGGAAAATCCTGGATTATTGCCTACGAGGCAGCAAAAGAAGGAGGAGAGCAGACGATACAGGTGCGGACTAAATAAGCGCACCACATTTTTCTATTATCTTTAGGGGATGAGAAAAATCACGCTGTTTTGGGTTTTGACTTTGCTCGCTTTCTACTCGAACGCGCAGCAAATTTCCTTTCAGCAGATCATCAATCAACCAGTTGCAGGCTTGAAGAACCCCTGGGCGGGAGGATTTAATTCGGTGCAATTCTTCCAAATCGATTTAGATGAAGACGGCAAACAGGACTTGGTCGTTTTTGATCGCAGTGCCCAGCACCTGAAGACCTTTTTGCGAAATGCCTATGGAGGTTTTACCTATGTTCCAGGCTATCAGAAGCGTTTTCCGCTCATCGAAAACTGGATGAATCTGCTGGATTACGATGGAGATGGAGATAAAGATCTGTTCACTTCGACTCCTGGAGGGATTCAGGTGTATCCTAATGTGGGAAATAACTTCCCCAAATCACTTGGAACCTTAAAATCATCGGGGCTGAATGGCCTCATCAATATCTATGTAAGCGCCTCCGATATCCCTGCATTTGCGGATATCGATGGGGATGGAGATGTGGATGTGCTCGCTTTCGAATCAGCAGGCCACTTTATCACGTATTATGAAAATATAGGGGACTTGAAGTTTACGACGAAGTCCATGAATTGGGGAAACTTCTCCTTGAATGATTGTCAAGATATTACGTTTGGGCTCCTTCCCGAATCCGTTTTAAGCACTCAATCCACCTCGGCGGTGCAGCATGCGGGGAATACACTAGCCCTTTGGGATCCAGATAAAAATGGTATTTATGATTTGATCATAGGACACGTGGGTTGTCCTACGTTTATCTTCATGCGCAATGAAGGTACGCGCGCGAAACCTTTGTTCCGGACATCAGATACTAATTTTCCAAATGGATCGCCTCATGTAGTTCCATCGCTAGCGAGTGCTTCTCCCTTGGATTTAGACGGGGATGGAGCGATGGATTTATTCGCTTCTTCGAATTTACCGGATGTGAATCCAGCGCTAGAAACGGCATCCTATTATCATGTAGAAAATGGTCAACTGGTACTAAAAACGAAGGCCTTTTTGCAAGAAGAGATGATTGATGTGGGTGATTATGCCTCGCCGGTTTTCTACGATGTGGACGGCGACGGCGATTTGGATTTGCTGATCGGAAGCCATTCAGTCACTTTATATGAAAATGTAAATGGAACATTGAATTTGAAATCGAGGGATTTTCTGCCGATCACGGGTGCGACTAACATCCAATTACAGGTGGTTAATGGCCGTTTGATGCTGTACTACACAGTGGGGACCTCCACTAAGTACCGGGAATATGTGTCAGGCCTTCTAGGGGAGGAGAAATCCTTGTCTGTGGTGACCTTGCGGGAAACGCCTCGACTGTTTGATGTGAATCAAGATGGCTCACTCGAACTGGTTGTCTTAGATTATTTGGGAGGAACTCGTGTGTATGATTGGTCTGACTTATCCAAACCGTATCAGCGCCTGGAAACTCTGTTTAGAGGCATCGCCTATGCGGATATCACGGGGGATGGAAATTTTGAACAGATTACCTTAGATGCTTCGGGGAATTTATATGTTTCTGGTTTGGGTTTAGAGGTGCAGCGTTTGCCTTTTAATTTTGGCCAAAATGCCTCCGTAACTACCGCCGATTTCAATCAAGATGGCAAGGTTGATATCGTGATTGGTGTCGCTTCTGGCGGAGTGCAATTATTACAAAATTCGTCCGATATTTTAATTCCATCAGATGAATTGTATGTGTGGCCTAACCCAGCTGCTTCGCTCGTGAATGTACGCGTGAAATCTGCTGGAAATCTCCAGTGGTTTGATTTATCCGGACGTGTGGTAGGCGCCACCCTGAAAGTGACGGCGGGAGAATCTTTACGGATTCCGGCACCGCTACCTGGGGCCGGGAGCTATATTTTGCGTTACGAAACGGCAAAGGGGTCGGTGTCTCAGAAGGTTTTGATTTTGCCTTAATTTGGCTAAATTCAAGAAATCTAAACCTATAAAACTCGATGAACCGTTCAGAATTCTTGCAAAAATCTAGCATTTTGGCGCTAGGATCCACTATTTTATCTTTTGGGAGTTCATTTAAAACTCCGGATACCGGCTTAACTAATTGGGCTGGAAATTTGCGTTACTCCGCAAAAAATGTGGTCTATCCCACCACAATCGACGAATTACGAGCAGAAGTTTTAAAAATAAAAGGGGGAAAAGCGCTCGGTTCTCAGCACTCTTTTAATACCGTAGCCGATACGACAGAAACGTTGATCTCAACGGCGAAATTGAATAAAGTTTTATCGATTGATAAGGATAAAATGTGGGTTTGGGTGGAGAGTGGAATTAAATACGGAACCCTTGGTTTGTATATAGATGAACGCGGATATGCTATTCATAACTTAGCTTCCTTGCCTCATATTTCGGTGGCAGGTGCTTGTGCCACAGCGACACACGGTTCTGGTGGTAAGACCGGGAACCTTTCTTCAGCCGTTAGGGCCATTGAGATCATGAAATCGGATGGATCTCTTGTTTTATTAGACGCCTCGAATCCTGAATTTTATGGTGCGGTAGTCAATATTGGGGCACTAGGGATTGTAACTAAAGTAGCTTTGGCGATTCAACCTACTTTTCAAGTAACTCAGGAGGTATATGAGAACTTGCCTATGAGTGCATTGGAGAAGCATTTTGATGAAATTTATTCAGCGGGTTATAGCGTAAGTATGTTTACCCATTGGTTAGATAAAAACATCAATCAGGTCTGGGTAAAGAAGAAGGTGGGAGATGTCGTACCGAAAACTAATTTCTATGGTGCCACCCCCGCCACCACTAATTTACATCCCATTAAAGTGAATTCCCCGGTGAACTGTACCGATCAAATGGGGGTTCCAGGCCCATGGTACGAACGTTTACCTCATTTCAAGATGGGATTCACTCCATCCAATGGGGCAGAACTTCAAACCGAGTTTTTTGTTCCTAGAGAACATGCTTATAAGGCAATTATGGCGGTGGAAAGTCTTCATGAGATTGTTTCACCTGTGTTATTTGTGACTGAAATTCGGAGTATTGCAGCGGACGAATTATGGTTAAGTCCAGCTTATAAGAAGGACGTGATTGCCATTCACTTTACGTGGAAACAAGAAGTGGAAAAGGTGATGAAAGTGATTCCTCAAGTGGAGGCAAAATTAAGACCTTTCGGAATGATGCCTCATTGGGGCAAAATTTTCACGATGCCGGCCACAGAAGTTCAGAGCCGTTATCCAAAATTCAAGGATTTCTTAGCCTTAGCAAAAAAGATGGATCCGCAAGGAAAATGGCGTAATTCCTTCCTGAATCGAAACATTTATAGCTAGAATGTTGTTTTAGGATTGTTATGAAACAAACCCTCCTACTTCTACTATTCTCCTTTTCCATTTTTGCCCAAAACAATGGCCGAATCTCCGGGAAAATCATTGACCGCTTAACTCAAAAACCCATTTCGGGTGTTTCGGTTACACTTGATGGGGCCTCTAAAGGCACGTCAGCGGACGATAGAGGGTCTTTTCGATTAACAGGTTTGGCTTTAAAGACCTATAACATTCATTTCTCTGCGGTAGGCTACGAGAAGTACACCGCCTTCAACGTGATCATCAATGCGGGAAATGAGAACTACCTGAATATTGAATTAGACCCAGCGAACCAGGAATTAACAGAGGTCGTGGTGACCCAAAACCGCCGCACGGCGAAGGCCGCCACATTAGAATCCCCTTTAAGCGTCCAGCGCCTGACTACCGAGGAAATAAAGAGTAATCCAGGGGGAAATTTTGACGTCAGCAAAGTGATTCAAACCCTTCCAGGCGTGGGCGGAGGCCCACAAGGCGGAGGCTTCAGAAATGACATCATCATCCGTGGCGGTGGCCCGAACGAAAACGTCTATTACCTAGATGGTATCGAAATTCCGGTCCTCAACCACTTTCAAACCCAAGGATCCAGCGGTGGCCCCCAAGGTATTCTGAATGTATCCTTCATTGAAGACGTTAAGCTAAGTTCCTCTGCTTTCGATGCGCGTTACGATAATGCCTTGAGCTCTGTTTTTCAGTTCAAGCAACGCACCGGAAACCCCAATAAATTTCAGGGGAATGCCCGTTTAAGCGCCACGGAGTTCGCATTGACCACAGAAGGGCCTCTTTCTAAATCGGGCAAAACGACTTTCCTAGCGTCAATTCGCCGCTCGTATTTGCAATTTTTATTCCAAGCCTTAGATCTGCCGATTCGCCCTAATTTCTGGGATGCGCAGTTTAAAATCACGAAGCAGATCAACTCGACCACGACCCTTTCGATGATGGGATTGGGTGCGATTGATGACTTCTCTTTTGGGACGTTGAAAAAAGCCACGCCAGAGAAATTATACATCTACAATTCGAATCCCTTGATCAATCAGTGGAATTATACACTGGGGGTGTCATTGAAAAAATTGTTGGATAATGGGTATGTAAATGTCGCGCTGTCACGCAACGTGTTTGACAATAATTTCCTGCGTTATGAGGACAATTTGAAGAAGGATCCAGCGCAATTGAACTTCGATTATTCCTCCCGCGAAACAGAAAACAAGTTGCGTATCGATGTGAATAAAAACACGAATGGCTGGAAGATTAATTATGGTCTGTCCACTCAATTCGTAGAATATGCGAACAGCACCTACCAGGTGTTGAATAATTCGATCGCGAGCCCGGCGATTCGCCTTGCAAATCCGGTCATGACTTTATCGTACAAGAGCCCGTTCAATTCTCTTTGGAAATATGGAGCTTTTGCGCAGGTTTCTAAGACGTTTTTTGATGCCAAATTAGGTTTATCTGCCGGACTTCGCACCGACATGAACAGCTTTACAGAAACGGGATTGGACCCGCTTCAAACCCTTTCCCCACGGATCTCTGCTAGCTATGTCTTATCTGAAAAATGGACCGCGAATGCATCGGTCGGTCGCTACTTTAAATTAGCGCCTTATACCATTTTAGGTTATGCTTCGACCGCATTCCCGTATCCGACTTATTCGAGTTTTGCTCCGGTATCACCCGTGTTAGTTAATCAAGATGCGAAATACCAGCAAAGTGATCACTATGTCGCCGGTCTAGAATATTTACATGATGAGTCTTTGCGCTTCACTTTAGAAGGCTTCGTGAAGGAATATGCAAATGTGCCTATTTCAGATAGCAAGGGAATTTCGCTCGCTAACCTTGGGGGGGATTTCAATATTCTTGGAAATGAAAATGTGACTACTTCAGGTAAAGGACGTGCGTATGGTTTGGAATTTTTTGCCCAAAAGAAACTAACTGATAAATTCTTCGGTATCCTTTCTTATACCTATTACCGCAGTATGTATAGTGGTTTTGATGGAAATCTGATTGCGTCTAGCTGGGATAATCAACATCTTCTAAGCGTGACTTGGGGCTATAAATTCCCACGCAATTGGGAACTTGGTTTACGGTTCCGTTACCAAGGTGGTGCCCCTTATTCGCCTTATGATGAAACGACCTCAAAAGCGACTTACCTCACCTTGGGCCAAGGCACCTTCGATTATTCTCGTCTAAATACGCAACGCCTACCTAATTTCCATTCGAGTGACGTGCGTATCGATAAGAAATACAACTTGAAGAAAACGACGATCGATCTTTTCTTAGATGTAACGAACTGGTACATTGCGGTGAACCCAGGTATTCCGACTTATACCTTTAAGCGGTTAGAAGATAATTCGGCGTTTGCTACGACAGATGGCTTACCCATTATGAAAAATGGAAGTAACGCGATTCCGACGCAATTCCTAAATGACAAAGCGCAAGTTACACCTACGATTGGGTTTATTGTGGAGTTTTAAACGAATGTAAAGCCCTAGCGAAGGCTACTGCATGTGGGCCGTCACCGTGGATGCACCAGGTGTCGGCCTTCATTTTTTGTACTTGATCTAAGACATCCTGAATTTCGGTAAAGCAAGCTCCAGGCTGACTCCGCGGAGTTAAAGACCCATCACTTTCATATCTACGATCCGCAAAAGCTTCTTCTGCCGTTATTAAACCTTCGGCTTTTCCTGCTGCAATGGAGTGACTATTTTTTAGGCCAAATAAAATCAGCCCCGTATCAACATCCCTCACCGCTTTCGCGATGGCTTTGGCTACTTCTAGATTCTTTGCAGAGGTATTGTAAAGCGCCCCATGTGGTTTCACGTGATTTAGCTTTCCACCTGCGGTTTTTACAATTTGATTTAGTATTTCGATCTGCTTTTTCACCAGCAGATAGATCTCTTCTGGGCTCAACTCAATCTCTTTTCTCCCAAAATTCTCTCGATCCAAGTAGGAGGGATGAGCCCCTATTTTTACCCCATTTCGAATGCATAAAGCTACCGTTTCGCGCATGGTGAATGCATCACCCGCATGAAATCCGCAGGCAATATTTGCCTCATCGATGTAGGGCATGAGTTGGGCATCGTTTCCGATTCCTTCGCCAAGGTCGCAGTTAATTTGCATAGGATAGGTAGCTAAAAAAAAGCCTGTGTTTCCACAAGCTCGTCAATCAAAATTACGGTAGGCCTAGCCTAAGATGATATCTTTTCTCATGGGTTGTGGTTTTAAATACTGTTAAACCTTCGCTAAAGGTACTCATTAATTTATCAATTGATCTAAACTAGTATACTTTTAATTCTACACTATTACCAGATAAAAATTTGCCTGAACTAATTCGATCTATACTCGAATAATCTTGGACGAATACTTTATTGAATCCAGATAAGGCATGTTTTGCAATAATGGTTAATCGAATAAAAGAAGATTCATCCTGCCAGGTTTCTTCTAATTTCTCAATCGTTCGGATGCGTACGGCATGCAGGGAAAATTGATCTGTTTTTCTCTCGCGAGGGAGGTAGGCAATAAAATTGTCTTTTAGTTTTATGTCTCGTCCTTGTAGATTGCTCCCATTAAAGGTTCCCACTGGTTTATAGAAAGTGAGTTCGATATGGACATCAAAAATTTCTGAGTCAGTTAAATTGACAAACTTGAAAAGATAGTTTTGTTCTCCATTAAATTGGATTCGGCTGATCTGGCTCGAAATGAGAATTTTAGGTTTCTTATTCAGCAAAAAGAAGACTAAAAATAGGTAGGACGATAGTAGTCCAGCGGCGATACTTAGGATGAAATTCATAGCGGTTATTTTTTCAAAGGTATTCCTATTTCACCTTCAATCCATCTCCCAATTTCATTTTATCAACTTGCTGATAGCCAACAAAAAAGCCCATCCGACTTGCGAATGAGCTTTTGAAATGTTCACTTTGCGACCTAATCGCTACTATTCTTCAATAAAAGGATAATTCTCTTCTACATACACATCTTTGTAGGCCTCTGATTTATCTGGGAATGGAGATGTTTCAGCAAAGTCAACTGATTCTTGAACTTGAACCTTGATTTTTGCGTCGATCTCGTCTAATTCTGCTTGCGTTAAGATGTTGTGCTCTAAAATCGTAGCTTTTACTTGCTCAATTGGATCACGGTCTTTGTAGGCCTCTACCTCTTCTTTAGAACGGTATTTTTGAGGATCGGACATCGAGTGACCTCTGTAACGGTACGTTCTGAATTCTAGGAAAGTAGGACCTTCACCTGCACGAGCACGAGCTGCAGCACGAGAAACTGCCTCATGAACCGCTTCTACATTCATCGCATCTACCGGCTCTGAAGGCATATCGTATGCTTCACCAATCTTGTATAATTCTGTTACGTTAGACGTACGAGCTACGGAAGTACCCATCGCGTAACCGTTGTTTTCTACCACGAAAATTGCAGGTAATTTCCATGTCATCGCCATGTTAAATGCCTCGTGTAAAGCACCTTGACGAGTGGCACCATCACCAAAATACGTGATAGAAACATTACCCGTTTTCTTGTATTTCTCGGCGAAGGCAAGGCCGGCTCCCATCGGGATTTGGGCCCCTACGATACCATGACCTCCTACGAATCCTACTTCTTTATCGAAGATGTGCATAGAGCCACCTTTTCCTTTCGAAGCACCGGTAATTTTACCATATAATTCCGCCATAATCGCGTTAGGAGATGTTCCTAAAGCTAAAGGGATACCGTGGTCACGGTAAGCGGTGATGTATTTATCGCCTTCAATAAGGGCAGATCTGGAACCAGAAGAACAAGCCTCTTGTCCGATATATAAGTGACAGAAGCCTTTTATTTTTTGCATTCCGTACAACTGACCGCATTTCTCTTCGAATTTGCGTTGTAATTGCATGGATTCGTACCAATACTTGTAAGTTTCTTTAGAATACTTGGGCGCGTCTGCGTTTTTCTTTGCCATCTTCTTGATAGAATATTTTTAAAGCGGTAAACCGGTTTAATTCCGGGTCTAATCCCTGCAAAATTAGTACAAAATCTTTATTTTTACACGCTTTTAATCGCATTCCTACATCCATGCATCTCAAATCTCTTCAGGTGAATCAGTTTAAATCCTATGAGGAGGCTAGATTTAGCTTTATTTCGGAGATTAATTGTATCGTGGGGGAGAATGGGATAGGGAAGACGAACCTGCTAGATGCGATTCACTTTTTGTCTATGACCAAAAGTTCACGCGGCATTTCGGATCAGCTTTGCGTGAAGCATACCCAGGATTTCTTTCGAGTTCAAGGAGATTTTGTCGATGTTCAGGACCGGGAAACGCAGATTACTTGTGTTTTTCAGAAGGGGGCCAAAAAGCAATTTCTCCGCGACGACAAACCCTATCCCCGTCTAGCAGACCACATTGGCCACTTCCCCGTCGTTTTAATGGATCCCCATGACACGGATTTGGTTCGGGAAGGAAGCGAGGAACGTCGCCGCTTTTTCGACGGGATGATGTCCCAGCTCGACCGCAATTTTTTAGATCAATTACTGCGCTACAACCGAATCGTCCAGCAACGTAATGTCTTGTTAAAGCAATTCGCGGAGCGCGGCCAGGTCGATCGACTGCATTTAGATAGTTACCACGCCCCCCTAGTTGAACTGGGGGAATCGCTCGCTAAATCCCGTCGGGAATTTTTAGAGGTCTTCTTGCCTAGTTTTAAATTTCATTATGCTAAACTCTCCGACGAACGCGAAGACGTCGATATTCAGCTCGAATCTACCTTCGAAGCTGGGGGCTTTGACGCGGCGCTGCGCGCCGCGGAACCGCTGGATTTGTCCGCGCAGCGGACATCCATCGGAATTCATCGAGATGAATTTGATTTTAAAATCAATGACTATTCTTTGCGTAAATTTGGCTCCCAAGGCCAGCAAAAATCCTTCGTAGTCGCCCTCAAATTGGCGCAATTCGACTCCCTAGTCGCGGCAAAACCGCGCAAACCCTTGTTATTACTGGATGATATTTTTGATAAACTAGACGACCGCCGCATCCAGCGTTTGGTCCAAATGATGGCCGAAGAACACTTCGGTCAAGTCTTCATCACCGATGCCAGACCGGAGAGGACGAAGAAGTTGCTGAAAGATTTGAAGGGGAATATTCACTACATTGCCCTTTAGCGGATTGTTCTTAAAATTCGGTGTGAACCCGAAGTGCCCATACAGCGACCGGACCTCGGTCTTTATTGTATCCCGGATTAATGACATATTGAAAATTCGGAGAAAGTGTGAATTTCGTCGAAGGTATTTCGTAGGAGTAGAATGCCTCTAAAATGCCCTCTTGGCCATAATTTAAATCGCCATCACCTATCATGAAGCCGTTTCCTCCCAGTTTTTGGTAGGTTTGGTGTGATTCCGATAAGCCATTAGATACCCAGGCAATGCCGGCATAGTCTTTTGGCCTTTTCCACAGTTTGCCATAAAAATGGAATCCAATCGAAGCTGACGCATCTATTTCCGTGAAAGCCCAGGTCTCATTTTTGCCATCATTCCAACCTATTCTAGCGAATGAGCCCCACAAATCGCTGTGTGTTAATTCGGCGTTGAAGCTAAAGCCACTTTTTGTTCTGAAAGGACTGCGGCTTTTGGTAATGTCAGGCTTAGCTCCAAAAATCGTATTCGCCTGATCGTAATTTCCCATACCCGCTTGATTCCTAAAGGTTAAGAATCGGATCACCCCAGAATAGGTGGAGTTGATTTGAAAAGGTTTTGTCAATTCCAGGTTAATTCCATTCGCTTGATCGTATTGATAATCTAAGTCTGGCCCATTCGCAGAGGTCGGAACCGCCACAAAGGCACCTCTAACTTGAAATTTTGGGTGGCTATATTCTGCATAAATCCCGGAAGTGTATCCCCTCGTATTCGCCGCATAATCCCAGCTGCCTTGCGACATTAAGGACCAATTCATAAAATGGGCCCGAGGGTCATGTGAATAGGTGTTGAAATCAAAATAGTCAGCTAACCCGAATTTGCCTATGGCAATTTTCAAATTGCGATTCTTTTTTAAATCAAAATCTTGACTAACTAATAAGCGAGCCACATAAACCACCGGCTCAGGATTTCCTATTCTGAACGTTTCTCCGTTCGTAAATCCGCCTAGACCTTTCGCTTGAGAAAGTCCCTTTCCTCCCGATAATTCGGGGTTAAAAGTGAATTTAGCACCTTTCCAAAGCGCCATATCTAAAAATAAGGTGGACGTCAGCGACAGGGCACTTTCTTCCTCATTGATCAAACTATTGTCCCCTGAGTACTTCGCATCGAATTTTCCATGCGATTGATAAATCGAGGTCTGCTGAAAATGTAGACTAAATTTGTGCTGGCTACTATCCACTTGTCCTTTGGAAAGGAAAGGCAATTGCGAAAATACAACCACAACGATTCGAACTATTTTTGACTTAGGCCACATTTTTTTAGGGGTATTTACTGACGGATTTTTCCGTTTTACTGCAAAAATAAGCCCAATATAATTCAAACCAAAACCTCTCTTTTCCCTATATTTACTAAAACCTATTATTAACCTATGATTTCGATTTTCGCCCAGGCTCAAAAATACCTGGAAAAAACAGCCATCATTTCGGATGGTGTTGAATATACATACACCCAGCTATTAGATGCCTCGAAAGCCTTTGCCTGTACACTTTTAGACGGCAACCATGACCTCCAGGAAGCCCGAGTGGCCTATATGGTGAACCCTGGGTTTGATTATGTGCGGGTGCAGTGGGGAATTTGGCGGGCCGGTGGTGTGGCCGTTCCTTTGTGTTTGACGTATCCACTGCCTTCCTTGCGCTATACGATTGAGAATTCTGGCTCGAGCATTGTGGTCGTTTCCCCGGAATTCGAGGACCTTTTGAAGCCTTTATGCACGGAACTCAATCTTCGTTTACTAACCACTGACGACCGTCCACTGACTACCGACGACCGTCCACTTCCCTCTTTCCCAGATTCCCGTCGAGCCATGATGCTTTACACCTCAGGCACGACGAATTTACCCAAAGGAGTGGTCTCCACCCACGCGAATTTGAATGCCCAAATTTCGACTTTAATCGATGCCTGGCGCTGGAGTGCTACGGATTATTCGATTTGTATTTTGCCCCTCCACCACATCCACGGGGTGATTAATATTGTTTCTTGCTCGCTTTGGGCGGGGGCGACCTGCCAGTTTTTGCCTAGCTTTTCGGCGGAAGCGTTGTTCGATATTTTCAAAGAAGGCAAGTTGAATGTCTTCATGGCCGTGCCTACGATCTATTATAAGTTGATTACGTATTGGGAATCTTTGGCAGAGGTAGACCAAAAAGAGATGACCCGCATTATGTCCAAATTCCGACTCATGATTTCCGGTTCTGCCGCGCTTCCCGTTTCCGTGATGGAGCGCTGGAAGACAATCAGCGAGCACAGTCTTTTGGAACGCTATGGGATGACGGAAATCGGGATGGCACTCAGCAATCCCTATGACGGTCCTCGTGTACCTGGTCATGTGGGATATCCACTTCCTGGAGTTCAAGTGCGTTTAGCAGACGAGCAAGACCAAGAAATTCCGGGATCAGAAATAGGGGAGATTCAGGTCAAAGGAGCAAATGTTTTCTCGGAATACTGGCAAAAACCAGAAGCCACTTCGGAGTCTTTTACGAAGGATGGTTTCTTCAAAACAGGGGACATCGCGACGATGGACGAGGTGGGAGGTTACCGGATTTTGGGCCGAAACTCCGTCGACATCATCAAGTCAGGAGGCTATAAAATTTCTGCCTTGGAAATCGAAGAAGTCCTCCGCACCTACCCGGGAATCGATGATTGCTGCGTCGTAGGAGTAGAAAATGACGAATGGGGCGAACTCGTTAGCGCCGCTATTGTGTGCAAAGATAACTTCGACACGAAAGCCTTAAACGCCTGGATGCGCGAACAAATGCCTGCCTATAAAACCCCAAGAGCTTACCATCGTTTGGCCGAATTGCCTCGCAACGCGATGGGAAAAGTGACGAAAAAAGACGTTGTTAACCTAATTAAAAACTAATATGCTTTTACGCGGAGTTGCCTTATTAGCCGCCTGTTTTGTAGCAGGCCAAATCCTGGGGGAAACCCTCGGTCGTCTCTTGGGAATCCAAGCGAACGTAGGAGGTGTCGGATTCGCGATGCTTTTTCTGATTTTATCCCAAAACGAGCTCGAAAAACGCGGCCTCTTTCACCTCGAAATGGGCGAAGGAGTTACCTTTTGGTCTAAAATGTACATCCCCATCATCGTGGCTATGTCCTCTGTCCAAAACGTCCGTGTCGCCTTCTCTAACGGCCTCTTAGCCCTTCTAGCTGGTATATTGCCCGTTCTAGCCTGCCTCGCCTTGATGCCTTTATTGTCTAAACTAGCGCCCAAAGAATAATGGAATACATCATCACCTTTCTCGACAAAAATGGCCTAGTCTTCGCCTTCCTCGTTACCGGAATCATCATGTATTTCTCTGAAGGCATCTCTAAAACTCTCACCCGCGGCAAAATCCCCGGCTCCGCCATCTCCATCTTTATGGGATTAGTGTTAGCCTACTTTGCTGGTTTACTAACCCTCGGCAAAAAAGGCATCGCCGACCTTCCCGGATTCTCCGGTTTTGAAATCATGGGCGGCGCCATGTTCCGCGACTTCGCCATCGTTTCCACGGCCATGGGTGCCAGCTTTGCCATCATCAAAAAAACAGGCCCCATCGGAATCCTATCCCTTTTCTTAGGAGTCATCATTTCCTTTGTCGTAGGGGCCATCATTGCCTATTCCATGGGAATCACAGATGCCGAGAGCCTCACCACCATCGGCGCCGGTGCCTGCACTTTCGTCGTGGGCCCCGTAACCGGAACTGCCCTAGGCGCAAGCTCAGATATCATCGCGATTAGCATTGCAGCCGGTGTAGTGAAATCCATTTTGGTCACTATCGGCACCCCATTAATTGCGCCTTACATTGGCTTAAAGACACCACAATCGGCGATGATTTTTGGCGGATTAATGGGAACCACCAGCGGAACCGCTGCCGGTCTCGCTGCCACTGATCCTAAATTAGTTCCTTACGGAGCGATGACTGCGACGTTCTACACGGGGCTGGGTTGCTTACTATGTCCGTCGGTGTTGTATTTTGTGATGAGAGCAATTTTTTAAGAGTATAGATTATAGAGTAGAGAGTAGAGATGAGTCCGAAGGGAATGAGTCCGGAGGGAGTAAGTCCGCAGGGAGGTAGTCCGAAGGAAATCTAATATCTCTACTCTCTTATCTTTTTTTGACTAAGCCGAAGGCGACTGAATCGCAAAGCGATGACATCACAAAAAATCGAAATCAAACTTTTCTCTTTGTGCTTTTTGCTTTGCTCTTTGGAGCTGCGAAGCAGCGACTAACAAAAAAATGGGCGACAGAACCTGCCACCCATTTTTATTTACTGACAACTGGCCACTGACCACTGTCTACCGTTCGCTTCGCGAACTACAAATTTCTCTTCTTCAACTCACTCACCGCGAACTCAGCTGCACGAGCTGTCATCGCCATGTACGTCAATGATGGATTCACGCAAGAAGCTGATGCCATAACTGCACCGTCTGTCATGAATACGTTTTTCACCTCGTGTACTTGGTTGTGCTTGTTCACGATCGAGTTCTTCACGGAAGTACCCATACGTGCTGTACCCATTTCGTGGATACCCAATCCGATGTGCGTATCTTGCTTGTTGTATGCGTTGATGTTTTTGAAACCAGCCGCTTCTAACATAGTAGCCGCCTCGTTCATCATATCTTCACGCATTCTTAATTCGTTTTGGCCAAATTCCGCAGAGAATTCCAATACTGGTAAACCCCACTTGTCTTTTTGTGATCCTAAAACGAAACGGTTCTCTGGGTTTGGAAGAATTTCTCCAAAACCACCAAAACCTACCGTCCATTGTCCTGGGTGTGTTAAGCTCTCTTTGAACTCAGCACCGAAGCCATCCGCTCCTACGCCACGGCCCCAACCCTCGCGGCTTGCGCCACCTTGGTATCCGAAACCACGAGAATAAGAACGCTTGTCTTTGCCCCAGTTTTGGAAACGAGGAATGTATAAACCATTCGGACGATTTCCGAACATGTAATCTTTTTCAAAACCTTCGATCGTCGCACTTGCACCTGCACCTAAGTGGTGGTCCATGATGTTACGACCTAATTGATCTGAATCATTACCTAAACCTGTTTGGTAACGGTTAGACTTCGAGTTCATTAAGATCGATGTAGAACCGATTGCACCAGCGTTTACGAAGATGATTTTCGCGAAATACTCCTTCGACTCTAGGGTGTTTTGGTCGATGACGCGAACACCTTTGGCCTTCTGCGTAGCCTCATCATAGATGATTTCAGCCGCAATCGAATTGTGAATCATCGTTAAACGACCTGTGCGCATGGCTGCAGGTAAAGTCGCTGAAAGTGATGAGAAGTAAGCGCCATAAGGACAACCACGTGAACACTTATTACGGTAGTTACAAGATGAACGACCTAGATCTAATTGTTGCTTAGTAGGTTGAGTCAAGTGAGCTACACGACCCACTGTTACAGGGCGGCCTAATTTCTTGTTCACGGCATTTTTAAAGTGAACTTCAGGTGCAGTCATCTGCATCGCTGGTAAGAAATCAGAATCTGGTAACACGTCTAAGCCTTCTGCTTGACCTGAGATACCCGCGAATTTCTCCACATACGAATACCAAGGAGCTAAATCATCGTATCCGATAGCCCAAGGAGTACCGATACCCTCTTTTTCGTTTGCTAAGAAATCCTCCCGGTTCCAACGATACGATTGGCGACCCCATAAAAGTGATTTACCCCCCGTATGATAGGCACGAATCCAGTCGAATCCACCTTTTTTCTCGATGTATGGGTTTTTAGAATCGTTTTCGAACATGTGGCGAGTTTCTTCGTTAGCTGTATAGCCAGTACGCATGTTTGCCCAATACTCTTCAGCCGCCATATTCGTAGGACGACCACGGTGATCAAACTCCCAAGGGTTTTTCATCGCGGTTTCGTATCCTTCGATGTGCTTGATCTCGCGACCACGCTCTAAAACGGCTACTTTTAAGCCTTTTTCTGTTAATTCTTTTGCAGCCCAACCTCCGGAAATACCTGATCCGATGACGATTGCGTCAAATGTTTGGCCTTTAATTGCATCTATATTCAGATTCATTTCTTTTCTAATTTATCAGATTAATACACGAAAGATTTTTGAGTCGGTTTCATATCCGTAATCAACTCAAATTTGCCAGGAACTGGCTCGTAAACGAAGGAAGCTTGAATTCCTTTCTCCGAAGTATAGTAGCCTAAAAGCGTTAATTCTTTCATTAATCTCCAGAATGGAACGCCATTAGCACCCTCTAACGTGTCTTTATCTACGTTATCGCCCACTTTGATCTTCTTCTGAGAATAGCTTCTCATTAAATCTTTCGTGTTGGCCTCTAATAAAGTTAACATCGCCACTTGACCAGCTGCTGGTTGTGCTAAAAAATTAGCTTTCGCTAAGTCGTTCACACCCTTTAAGAAGCTGTTGTGTTCTGGTTTTTTGTAGCAATCTTTTAACATCAGCTCGATGAAAGCGGGAACACCTGCATCGATAGCACCTGGCGTAGACGTTCTTGGAATAATATGTTCAGCAACGGCTGAGACGATTTGACGTTGCGCATCGGTTAAACTGAAATCGACTGCAACGATGGAGCTATTGCCTTTTCTCACATCCATGGCCATTAGTGTAGGAGCCGTGAAAGCACCCCCTACTAACAACGCGATTTGAGAGATGGCATCTCTTCTTTTCATCATGAGTTTTAAGTTAAATTGTTCTAGGTAATCGCCTAAAATGAGGCAGGAAACAAATTTAAACACAATCTTCATTATTCAAGGGCAAAATGTGATTTTTTTGTTAATTTTCTCTCATGAATAAACGCACTTTCCTTAAAGCTTGCACACTTTTAGGGTTTTCGGCTCCTTGGTTTTCGTATGCCAAAACCCAAACCTCCACCTCACTCGCTTCAGACGAAGATTTTTGGGAGGGCATTCGGGGAGGCTATCGCCTGAAGCCTGACTTTATTAACCTGGAAAATGGCTATTATAATATCACGCCGCAGGCCACTTTGGAAAAGTATATTCAGCATATCAGAGAAGTAAATTTGCAGGGAGCCTATTATATGCGCACCGTGCAGTTTGAAAATAAGAAACGAATCGCCGCGCGCGTTGCTCGTTTGGTCGGTTGTCCAGAAGATACCCTCGTTTTGACCCGAAATACCACCGAATCATTAGACACCATCATCAGCGGTTTTCCGTGGAAAGCAGGCGATGAAGCCATCTTTGCGATACAGGATTATGGGGCCATGCAGGACATGTTCAAGCAGGTGGCCCGCCGTCAGGGGATCGTTTTGAAGATCATATCCCTGCCTAATAACCCATCCTCAGATGAGGAGATTGTGGATTTATATGCCCAAGCCATCACGGACAAAACCAAGCTCATCATGGTTTGTCACCTAGTCAACGTGACTGGCCAAATCAACCCCATCCGCAAAATCTGCGGCATGGCTCATGCCCGCGGGGTAGAAGTGATGGTGGATGGAGCCCATGCAGTCGCGCAAATTCAATTCAATATTTCAGACCTGAATTGCGATTACTATGGAGCCAGCTTGCACAAGTGGCTGGCTGTGCCTTTGGGAGTAGGAATCTTGCATGTTCGCAAAGAAAAGATTGCCCAAATCTGGCCACTGATTGCGGAGGAGGGTGTTCCTTTGACGGATATTCGGCATTTAAATCATGTGGGTACGATCCCCGTGCACACGGATTTAGCGGTCGATGACGCCATTGATTTTTATGAAAAACTAGGCCCAGCCCGCAAAGAAGCACGTTTACGTTTCCTACAAAATTATTGGACAACTAAGGTTCGCTCCATTCCCCGCGTTCGATTGCACCATCCCGCGGATCCCACGAAATCTTGTGCGATAGCAAACGTGGGAATCGAAGGAATCAAACCGTCGGTTTTAGCCGAACGCTTGTTAAAAGAATATAAAATCTATACCGTCGCGATCGATGGAGGAAATGTACACGGCTGCAGAATCACGCCTAATGTCTTCACCACGCTGAAAGAGCTCGACGTTTTAGTCAAAGCGATTAGCGAATTAGCAAGCTAACAGGGGATTTAACAGCGATGTCTTGATGCAAATCCTGCATCGAACCCGTCGCGTCATCGAACGAAAATACCTGCACGCGGTCCTCTTCCTGACTAGCCACTAAAATCCTATTACCTGAAGGATCAAAGGTGAAATTGCGGGGGATTTTGGCTACGTTTTGGTGGAAGACGCGGGTTAACTTCCCGTCTTTACCCACTTTGAATACCACTACTTGATTGCTCGAAATACGGTTAGAGGCTAAAAGCCATTTCCCATTTGGGGAGAGGTGGATGTCCGCGGAACCTTTTACGCGCGCAGCCGAAGTGTCTGCCGGGATACTTTGGATTTTCTCAAGTGCCGAGCCAGCGACTTTAAACACATCCACATCAGAGCTCAATTCATTCAATAAATAAGCGCGATTGCCTTCTGCGTTGAAGCGAATGTGGCGCGGTCCGTTGCCGGGTGTGAGGACGATTTCTGAACGACTTTTGTCTAAAAGCCCGTTTGCTAAAATGGCGTGCGCATAGATCTTATCCGAACCTAAATCAGTCACGAATAAGGTATTTTGATCTGGTGAAAGAGCGACCATGTGAGCGTGGGCGCTGTTTTGTCGGTCTTTATTGATGCTGGATCCTTGGTAGGAAACATACTGAGCTAATGGTTTCAAACGACCTGCTGTGGTCTGAAATACGCTTACACTACCTCCCGTATAGTTTGCCGTGTAAACGGTCTTCGATTTCTCTCGGTACAAGACGAAGCAAGGATGATCGCCTCGGCTTAATTCGGTGTTGATAGGTACGTATTTCCCGTCCTTTAATTCAAAAGATGAAACGCCCGCTTTCCCGTCGCCTTCTTCCGAAACAGAAAACAGGTAATTGCCTGAAATCGCCTGATAAGAGGCCCCTGGCGTTGTAAGTGCATAGCTTTTCGTCGCCTTACCGGTTTTTGCATCCCAGTTGAAGACCTCGATGCCGGGGTTGCCTTTGGACGTATAAGAACCAATAATCAGTTGCGGAAGAAGTAAAATCGTGCTCAGGGTCATATGCTGGGAGGGATTAATTTGTAAACCACCGGGGTCACGATGCGGGATAAGAGGGTAGACGAGATAAGTCCACCGATCATCACGATCGCGAGGGGTGAAATTAGGGGGTTAGTAGAAATAGCGATCGGAATGAGTCCACCTATCGCCGTCAAAGTTGTCAAAATAATGGGTAAAAAGCGAACCTCTCCCGCTTCCTTAATCGCCTGTTCCATCGGCATTCCTTCCGATCTCAACTGGTTGGTAAAGTCCACTAACAAGATGGTATTTTTCACTTCGATTCCCGCTAGCGCAATCAGACCTACCGTGGCCACGAAAGAAAGCGGTGTCCCCGTAAACCAAAGGGCTAAAAGGGCTCCCACGATGCCTAAAGGAATAACCGAAAGTACGATGAGCGTACTTTTAAAGGTCCCAAATTCGAGAATTAATACGGCTACGAAGAAAAATATGGTCACTAAAATAATCGTCCCAAAACCGCCAAAACTCTCATTCTTACTCTCCACTTCACCACCCATCTCGAAATGGTATCCGGCTGGTAAGGCAATCTTTGCCAGACTCTTCTCCGTCTCTGCAATCACCTCATTATTTAAGTAACCTTTCTCCACAAAGGAACTCACGGAAACGGAACGATTCTTATTCAAGTGACTGATGCTGACCGGCGAAGTTTGCAATCTGTAAGAGGCGACTTGACTCAATGGAATCGCCGTCCCCTGGACATTGTTCACGTATAATTGGTCGAAAACCTCGAGGCTAGGGTGTTTTGGATGTGGTTTGGAAACCACAATCGCATATTCCTTGCCCTCTTTATCGGTCATTTTTCCTAAATCGAATCCTGCTACCACTAGGCGAATCATGCGGTCAATACTCACCGTAGGAATTCCTAGCATGCTCGCCTTCTCCTTGTTGATGTCAAATTTGATGTCTGATTTCAGGTTTTTCAAGGGGTTCTTGACATAAATCGTCCCCTTCGTCTCCTTCAACATCGTTTCCACACGACTCGCTATCTGGCGAAGCGTGTCGATGTTGTCGCCTAAAATACGAACCTCCACCGGCGCCACCACTGGCGGGCCTTGTTCGAAATTCTTCACTTCGACGATCGCCGCTGGATAATTCGTGTATTTCGTACGGAGTTTTTCGATGACATTGATTTTCTCATCAGCACTCGTTTCATCCTGCAATTGGACGAACAAGTTGCCATAATCGGTTCTGTCGTTTAGCGGAATGGCATTATAATAGATCCGCGGATTTCCTTTACCGACGTTTGCAGACACGTATTTTACCTCGGGAAGGCTGCGTAAATCTTTTTCAATCAGCTTAGAAACCGAATCCGTGTAGGCTAAATTTGACTGCAATGGGCTGAAAATGTTCACCATAAATTGGGGCTTTTCGGACGCTGGGAAAAGGCTGAAACCTACTACCGGGAAAAGCTGTAAGGAGGCGACGAAAATGGCCAGCGCGACCAACAAAGTCGTTTTAGGCCATTGAATTGCCTTATCTAATAGACGTGTGTACGAACCCGAAATCAATTTCTTCAACAAACGCATAAACAGATTCCCCTCCGGATTTCCCTGATGCGATTGTAAAATGCGGCTGGATAAAAATGGAACCACCGTCAGCGAAACGACGAGGGAAGCAACGATACAGAAAATCACCGCCATCGGTAAACTGCGGATGAATTCCCCAGAGGCTTCCGGTAAAAAGACCAAAGGCATAAAGGCGATAATCAAGGTAACCGTGCAACCTAAAACGGCCATTCCGATCTGATTTGTGGCTTTTAAAGTCGCATCTAATCGGCTATACCCATCCCGCATCCAGCGTTCGATGTTCTCCACCACCACAATGCTGTCGTCCACTAAAAGACCCAGTGCCACCACTAAACCCACAATACTCAGCTGGTTCAAGCTATAGCCCATGATATTCAGTAAAATAATACCGATGGCAAGAGAAAGCGGGATCGAGATCATCACGATAGAGGCTGCGCGTAAACCGAGTGGTAAAAGCGTCAAGGCAACTAATAGAATCGCGATAATAAAGTCCTTCATCAAGCCGCTCAGACGCGTATTCACGTTTTCCGCTTGATCAAAATTTACCACTAGGTCGATGTTCTTCGGCAAAGTCTTCTTGAATTGCGCGATGACCGGAAGGTAATTACTCTGTGTTTTGGCGATGTTTTCGCCGGATTTTTGGGCGGCGGTGACGAATAAACAGCGGTTTTGATTTAGTCGCGTGATGTGATTCTCCGGGGCATAATCGAAATAGACATTCGCCACATCCCTTAAAAACACGTTTTTCCCCTGGTAGGAGAACACGATGGTGTTCTTGATTTCGTCGATGTTTTGGTAATTACCGGACGTGATGATGTTATAGGATTTCGAATTCTCCACGATACTTCCGCCGGGGATGTTCGCGATTTCACTTTGGATGGCTTGAAGCACGCGGTCAGGCGAGACTTGCATCTGAGCCATTTTTTCGATGTTCAAATCGATCTTCACCTGCGCATCGGGTAAGCCTGAAATGGTTACCTTTTTCAGAGAAGTCACCTTTTCTAAATCCTCTTGAAGGCGTTCGGCGGTGGTTTTTAATACGTCCAAAGACGCATTATTCGAAATCAGCGCCGTCTGCAATACGTTCGTGCCAGAAGGAGTGGCTTTTTGGGCTTCTAATTTGATGACCTCTTTTGGCAGCTCTCCTTTAATACTATTTAGCTCTCGAACGATTTCCGAATACTTCTCGTCCACGTTCACTCCATACTTGTAATAGACAGCGAATACCGCTAAACCATCACTAATGCTCGTATTGATTTTGCGTACGTTCTCCAGTTCATACAGTCGCTTTTCGACCGGTTTCACCACTAATTCCTCCATATCCTCCGGACTGGTTCCCGGATAAACGGCGATGATGGGGAATTGCGGGGCATTCATGTCCGGATCTTCGGCACGTGGCATCGTCATAATGGTCACGACACCCACGACCACCACCATGATGAACATGATGAGGGTAAACTGGTAATTCTTTACCGCGTAGTTAGCTATCTTCATAATTAGCGGACGATTTTAATGGCTGAACCGGCGTCTAAATAGGCGTTTCCGCTGGTGATTAGGGATTGTGCGTCCTCTAAGCCGCTAGATACGAATACCTTTCCGTGGTCAATGCTGGAAATCTGAATCTTTACTTTTTGTGCTGTTTTCCCGTCTTTCGTCACGAAAACATAGCCTTCCGTGGCGTTTCCATCTAGAATTGCATCGTAGGGAATCACCCAGGATTTGATCTTTTCACGAGGGGTTATTTTAGCCTTTCCAAAAAGCCCCGCCGCCAGCTTCGCTGTCGGCGCACCACTCACTCGCAAGCTCACCCAAAGCGTCCCCGTCACCGGATCCACTCCCTCAGATTTCGCTAGAACGGTTCCGCTAAAGGACTTATCGGAAACGGCATCAATCATTATCTCCGCTGGATCACCAGCCCGCGTCGCCGCCCAATCCCGATCGCTCAAGCCCACTTTCAATACCCAATTCCCCTTGTTCGCCCCGTTCAATAAAACGACCGGCGTTCCAGGACCCACCACCTGACCATCGTTAGCTAATTTCTTCAAAACAAAACCCGATTTTAAGGCTCTGATTTCGGCATAACTTTGATTAAAAGCCCCGGCATTATAAGCTTCCTGTGCGATCTCTAGGCCTGTTTTCGCGTTTTGGTATTGCTCTAAAGTCGCCACGCTGTCGCGGTACAAATTCTTCGCTCGCGCATGATCACGCTTTGCTTTCTCTAGCATGATTTGAGCTTGTTGTACCTGCGCCTTGATTTCGGTGAGGTTCAGGCTCGCTAGGAGTTGACCCGCTTTCACGGCATCGCCCTCTTTCACGAAAACGTGTTGGATGACACCGCCTATTTTGAAACCCATATAGGTCTCGTCCTCCGTTGTAAAAACGCCAGAGGCCTGGATAGGGCGGGAGATGGATTCCTGTTGCAAGGAAATTACGGAAACCGGAATGACGTCACTGGTCACCGCAGCGGTTTCTTTCTTCTTAGAAGAGCAAGCGGAAATTACCGCGAAAAGTGAAAATAGTAGGCAGATCTTTTTCATTAGAGTGGGTAGCTAGCGGCTTCACGCTCGTAAGCGGCTGCGGCGATTAATACGTTGAATTGTTTTAGTTGGTAGTTGATGGTGGCGTTCATCCATTGATTTCTGGCATCCACCGTTTCTAAATAGGTGCTCACGCCTTCCTTATAGCCTTTTTCGATCAGACGAAGGTAAGCGGAGGCTGCTTCGTAGGATTTCGTGGAGGCTTGAAAACTCACTAACGAGGATTGTACATTTTTCTGGGCGATTTCGGCAGCCATATTGAATTGCTTAGAGCTGAGATCGTAGGCGTTTTTCGCGGAGGCAATATCGAGTTGCGTTTGCTTCACTTTGTAGAGGTTTCTTTTGCCGGAGAAAATAGGTATATCCATTTGTAGGCCTAAGAAATAATAACCGCTTTTCGAGGTGATGTTTCCCAAAGTAGACTGCGAACCCAAATTCACAAACCCATTCAACTTAGGCAGGTAGAACGATTCGTTCATTTTTAAAACGGTCTCCTGGATTTGGATGGACTTAGAAAGTAGGGACAATTCTTCGCGCGCTCCAGGGGTGATGGCGTAAACAGCCGCTAAGGCTTTTTCCACTTCAAAGTCGATGCGGATTTCTGCGCGTAATTCGCGGTTCAATAAGAAATTAAAGTACATCTGCGCCGCTTGACTCTGCTTCGCGGCGTCAGCCATTTGAGCTTGGATATTCGCGATTTCGCTGTCAGAACGCAATAAATAAGCGGGTAGTCCTTTGCCATTGGCGAGCAATTTTTCGTTCACCTTTTTGCCTTCTACCGCTAGATTGAGGGCATTTTCATATACTTTTTGGAGGCCTAAGCTCAATAAATACTGGAAGTAAGCCGTCTTAATCTGCTTCACTAGCTCTCGCTTGTACAGGGAAACATCCTCGCGCTGAAGACTGATAGATTGCTCCTGAATCTGCTTGTTGTAGCTGATGTCCTTGTTATAAAGCGGCATCGAAGTCTGGACTTTCACGTCGTAGAAATCGCGGGGAAAGAAATTGGTTTCCACGTTTGCGATCTGAGGGAAGGCAGCGCTTTTCGTTAACGCGTTCAGGGTGGAATAAACGGGATTCAATAGGTCTCCCACGGGGAAAGCGATGCTACGACCACCTTCGCCACTCTGGTAGCCACCTTGAAAGGCTACGGTGGGTTGGTAGAGGCTTTGGGCGGTTTTCAAGGCGATCATGGCCTTTTCTACCTGAATCGATTTTTGCTGCAGCGTGATGTTCTGCTGGAAGGCCGTGGCGACGTATTCGTCGAGGACGGACTTTTGGCCAAAAACGGGCAATGCAAATAGTACTAATAAATATTTCATCTTAGGCTTTTTTCATCGTTTTTAATAACCAATCCAGCGAATCGTGCATCGTCTGCTCCATATCATCCGCTGGAACTAATTTATCTAAGCGTTGTCTGATGGCGAGGGAAACTAAACCGTGGACCATACTCCAAACCGCCATCGCCACCGTTTCCACTTTCGCCGGAACTAATAATCTTTTGTCCATCGCATCCTGAACAATCATTTTCAAAGCTTCCAGCGCTTGGTCACCACTCGACCAGCCTTTTCCCATGTCATGTAATGCACACATAGGCGCATCCTGGATGAACATTAGGTCATAATATTCCGGATTTTCTAGGCCAAAATTCAAGTAATTCACCCCCATCTGGTGGAGTCTTTCGATGGGATCGCTGATTAAGGTTAACGCGATATTCTGCACTAACATCTTCTCAAATCCCGATTCGCAGCAGTGAAAAAGGATCTCATTTTTATCCTTAAAATACAGATAGAGCGTAGTAGGACTATATTGTATCCGTTCTGCGATCTTGCGAACTGACACTTTGCTGAAGCCTTCCTCCACGAATAATTTCATCGAGGCCTCTAGGATCAAGGATCGAATCTCCTGCTTCTGTTTCTCTTTTCTGGCGACTATACCCATAGTTTTTGAATTACAGCGTAAATATACTTAACAGTGTTAAGTTTTCAAAATTTAGTATTTTGCACCAAAACCAAGAAACGATGAAAATCAACTTTATCCATAAAATCCAGCACATTGGCATTCCGGTGCACAATATGGAGATATCAATCCCTTTTTACGAACGCCTCGGCTTCGAGAATGTGATGGAGTCGCCCTTTGAATTTGACGGCGGTTTTGGCAATTGCGTGATGATGAAAAATCATGACGTTATTGTCGAATTGTACCAAATGCCGGAGAAGCAATTAGCCGAAATCAAGCAGCGCAAAGTGGGTCATATCGACCATTTCGCGATCGACGTGGAAGATGTGGATTATGCCTTCGAAGCGCTAAAAAAGGCGGGATTTGATATCATTGAGCAGGAGCCCACCTTTTTAGCTTTTTGGAAAAACGGTACCCGTTTCTTCAATGTCAAAGGTCCAAACGGCGAGATCATCGAATTCAATCAGATACTCTAATGAAGGCGGCAGTACTTGTAAAACCCTTACATATCGAACTAGGAGAACATCCTATCCCAGTTCCGGGACCAGGTCAGTTGCGCATTCGGTTACAAGAAGTGGGCATTTGCGGTTCGGATGTGCATTATTTTGGGGGACATCGCCCACTACCAGAACCTACTATCATCGGTCACGAAGGATGGGGTTATATTGACGCTATAGGTGAAGGAGTACATCGCGAACTAGGGGAAAGAGTGGTCGTCGACCCTAACGCCCCTTGCGGGAAATGCCTGTATTGCGAACGCGGCCAAGCCACGGTTTGCCCTAACAAGCGTACCATCGGCCTAAACGCCCCTGGTTGTTTCGCGGAATATGTGTTGATTCCCGAAGATTTTGCTCACCGCCTTCCAGATGCCATCGCTGCGAATGATGCGGTCACCATCGAACCCACTGCGGTTGCGTATAACGCTTTGAAAAAAGTCTCGCTCGCGAAGGGCGACGCCATCTACATCCTAGGCCTAGGAGCCATTGGGATGTTGATTACACACCTCGCGGTGCAACAAGGCCTGCAGGTTTTCGCCAAAGACCTAAACCCCATCTTGCAAGAAAAAGCGTATGAACTAGGGGCTGCGAAAGGCGATTGGCAAGCAGCAGACGTGCGCGTGATTTTCGAATGCACCGGTTCCGCAGCGGCGACCACACAATTAATTGCGGAGTCACCGCGTGGCGCGGAAGTCGTATTGCTAGGCCTTTCTGAAAAACAGGCAGGCTTCACCCCATTAGACCTCGTTCGCAGAGGTATTTCGATCCGAGGCTCCCTGATTTATGATCACCCGGAAGATTTCCAGGCTGTCATCAGGCTCATCGTGGAAGGTAAAATTCAACCACATAAAATCATTTCTAAATACATTCCTTTAGCGGAAGTTCAAGCGGGTCTTCAAGCGGCCACGGAGGGACATCCAGGGAAAATTATCGTTCAAATCGCATGAAAAACTCCATGTCCTGGCTCCAAATCGGAGTCGTTTCCCTCTGTTTCTTGTTGAATTTTAACGATGGTATCGATGTGTTGCTCGTTTCCTTTGCGGGCGAACACATCATGAAGGAATGGGGTTTGAATAATACGGAACTGGGCTATGTGTTTTCTGCTGGATTAGCGGGGATGACGGCGGGTTGTTTTGTGATCGCACCTCTGGGCGATCAATGGGGCAGACGCCAGGTATTTCTGGCCAGCTTGCTCCTCATCAGTGTGGGGATGTTATTGGTTTACTTTGCCCCCTCATTAACCTGGCTATTAGTTTTTCGCTTTATCACGGGACTAGGCATTGGCGGAATTTTACCCAATCTAGCCACCGTCGCCTCCGAGTTTTCGACGGACAAAACGCGGGATTTCAATGTCGGCATCGTACAGGGTGGGTGGCCTTTGGGGGCGATTTTGACGGGATTTGTGGTAGCATGGATATTTCCCTTGCTGGGCTGGCGTGCGACCTTTTTAATCGCTAGCGCATTTTCTTTTGCGCTGCTTCTGTTAGTCTATTTCTTTTTGCCAGAATCCCCGGGATTCGTGAAGGAAGCGAAGCAGAACAAAGCGAAGATTAGCGAATTATTCACACCGGAATTTAAAGCATCCACGCTCTTATTGTGGATCGCGATTTTCTTTGGGTTCCTTACGCTATATACTTTAATTAGTTGGGTGCCCACACTCGCGAAACAATCCGGCATGCCGTTTGAATTAGCTACCTATGTGGGGATGACGCTTAATTTTGGGGCTTTTTCAGGGGTATTTGTGATGGGTTTAGCCATTAGTAAGTTTGGCATTAAGAAGACGATGACGTTGTTCTTTATCGTCGCTTTTGTGTTGATGAATTTCTATGGGAATGTGAATCTGGATTATGTGGTGAATCTGTGCCTTGTTTTCTTCATCGGATTTCTTGTACAAGGCGGTTTCAATAGTTTCTATCCGGCTGCTACGCGCATTTATCCGGCTGCGATTCGGTCTACGGGTGTGGGATTAGCGATGGGGGCGGGTCGTTTTGGGGCGATACTGGGCCCCACGGTCTTTGGCCTACTGACAGACAGCGGTATGTCTGTGGCAGGCAGATTCCTGATTTTCTCGCTTCCTATACTTGTGGCGGTGTTCCTATTACATCGAATTAAAAGCAAGGAACTCACCTAATAGAAAAAGGCGAACCAACGGCCCGCCTTTTTACCCCTTAATCTTTCACTATGTAATGCTGATGAGGTAATTAGTTCATGGCGATGATATCGCGCTTTACTTCTGTTTTAATCGTAAATGATTTAGAAGATAAAACGTTCTTTCTGATATCAAGAACTTCCATTCGGTAGCTACCGTCCGCAAGTCCCGCTAAGTTGAACAATTTTTTAGATGCGATGCTCTCTTTGTGAATCTCGTTATTTTCTGCATCGTAGATAATCACGGTAGCCCCAGCTTTCGCCTGTACGGATACCATATATTTTAATTTACCTACTGATTCGATGTTCACGGGAAGAGATAATTCTGCTCCATTTGCGGCAGAAACGACAGACATGCTTGCTACTAAGAAGAGTGCAGCTAAAGTGTACTTTTTCATAATGCTTGAATTTAAAATTTACTTAGGCGGAATTATTTCCGTTTGTTGACCCAAAACTAAGGCTAAGATTTTCCCTGCAAATTAAATCCGTGTTAATTTTCACTTTTCCAAGAAAGTTCTTCTATAAAAAATGCAAAATCTTTAAATTGTACAATAAAACAGTATAGAAAAGTTTAATTTTCTTTGAAATTTATCAGTGTTACGGAATTGTTAATCAATCGGGCTTGTATTTAATATTCGCATAACAAAAGCCTAACATAGCCTTAACTCAGCCCAGCCTAGTAGAGAATACTTTTGTGTCGTCAAAATCACCAGTATTCTTTTTATGAAGTCAATTTTCAAGTACACCAATCTAATCATTCTATTCTTTTCGCTATCTACAGCGGCATTTGCACAGGAATCAGGAACATTACGCGGAACCATTAAGGACGCAAAAACCAAAGAAGACATTATCGGAGCAACCATTTTAGTGCAAGGCATTAATAAAGGTGCGGCGACTGATATTAATGGCTTTTTCTCATTCGCTAAGCTTCCAGTAGGATCTTATTCTTTAAAGATCTCTTATGTAGGCTACGAGTCTAAGATCTACGAGGGAGTTAAAGTAGAAAATGGACAAGTAACGGATTTAAACTTGAGCATTGAGGAGGCTAGTTCTAATCTAGCTGAAGTGAAAGTCGTAGCTCAGCGTTTAACTAATACCGAAGTTTCTGTTATCTCAGAAATTAAAGCCTCTCAATTAGTCGTAAGTGGTATTTCTGCAGCACAAATTACGAAAACCTTAGACCGTACAGCGGCAGAGGTAGTAAAGCGTGTTCCGGGTGTAACCATTTTTGGTGAGCGTTTCATTAACATCCGTGGTCTAAACGAGCGTTACAATACGGTTCAATTGAATAACACATTCGCTCCTTCGATGGAGACGGATATGCGTTCCTTCTCATTTGATATCATTCCAGCAGGTCAAATCGACCGTATTTTGGTTTTCAAATCACCAGCGGCAGAATTGCCAGGTGAATTTGCGGGTGGCGTGGTGAAGATCTTCACTAAAACGATTCCAGAGCAAAATTTCTTAACGATCGATGCAAGTTCTTCTTATAGAGATGGAACAACAAACACTAACTTCTATTCACCTATGCATGGGGCGAATTACTGGACTGGATTCAATACAGGTTACTTCGATCTTCCTAAATCTTTCCCAGCAACGAAGTTAGAGATCAATAATGCAGCTCCAGCGCAATTAGCGCAAATCGGTCAATCCTTGAAGAATAACTGGGTACCTGTTCAATCAACAGCCCTTCCAGATATGCGTTTCTCTTTATCTAGTGGTTTGAAATTTGATCTAGGTAATGTGAAAGTAGGGAACGTAACAGCGATCAACTATTCGAGTACTTATACGAAGTTCAATATGCTTCGCAATGATTATGGCTACAGCTCTATTTTAACGACAGGTAAACCAGACTTCGTTTTCAGTTTCACAGATCAACAATATTCAACGGCGATTCGTGTGGGGGTTATGCACAACTGGGCATTTAAATTATCAAATAACCACAGCATTGAAATTAAGAACTTGTTCAACCAGTTGAGTAATTCACAATTTGTGGATCGTAATGGAGATGATAACGGAGCTAATTGGAACATTCGTTCATTTGATCAAGTATACCGTGGTATCTACACTGGACAGTTAATTGGAAAGCATGATTTCAATGATGGAAATACGAAATTAGACTGGGTGGCTGGATATAATTCCTCTTTCCGCGAGCAACCAGATTACAAGCGTTTCCGTTATTTAATTGATGGTAATAGCCGTATTTTATATGTTCCACAAGGAGCAGCCCAAACATTTAATTTAGGTCGCACGAACATCATCTTGAATGAGAAAGCGGTGACAGGAGGTCTTAATTTAGCGCACAAATTCATTCTGGCAAACGGAAAGGATGGCGCTAAAGGTAAAGAATTAGAATTTAAGGCAGGGGTATATGGAGAATCGAAGAAGCGTCAGTTTGATGCGAGAAACTTAGCCTTTGTTCGCTCAAATTCAAGTTTATTTAATTTAGGTGGTTTGCCAGTGGAGCAAATCTTTGACCCATCGAATATTAATCCGACAAACGGAGTAAAAATCGATGAGCAAACAAATCCCAATGACTCTTACACAGCTACTAACCTATTAATGGCAGCTTATGCGCAGGCAGGTTTAGCCCTAGGGTCTAAAGTAAATGTAGTAGCGGGTGTTCGCGCTGAAAGCAATAGCCAAAAATTAGACTCATATGACTTAATTGGTAAGCCATTAAAGTACGATAATACGGTTTTAAATATCTTACCATCGGTTAACTTAACCTATAACTTCACGGAGAAATCTTTACTTCGTTTAGCCTATGGCCAAACCGTAAACCGTCCTGAGTTCCGTGAGGTAGCACCGTTCTCTTTCTATGATTTCGTAAACAACCGTAACATCACGGGTAATTCGAAATTGAAGAATGCTGAAATCCAAAACTACGATTTACGCTTTGAGTCTTATCCTACCCCATCTGAGGTAGTGAGTTTGGCCTTATTCTACAAGAAGTTTACGAATCCAATTGAGGTGGTATTCTCGTCTGGATCTAACCCGAACTTAAGCTTTGAAAATGCGGCTAGTGCTTATTCTGCAGGTATCGAGGCTGAGATTCGCAAGAATTTGAACTTCATTCAACCTACCGGCTTCTGGGCTAAATCAAGTGTGGTGTTTAATGCCGCCTTCATTGCAAGTAAAGTAACGCTAGGTGCTACCACAGGTGCGAATCAATCAGACAATCGTCCATTACAAGGTCAAAGTCCTTACATCGTCAATGCGTCTTATAACTATAACGACACGCAAAAAGGATTACAGTTAAATCTATCCTTTAACGTAATAGGTAAACGTATTTATGCGGTAGGTAACAACTATGGTTATGCGTATCCAGATTGGTACGAGATGCCTCGTAATGTGGTAGACTTCACTTTCTCGAAGAAGGTATACAAGAATATTCAGATCAAAGGTGGTGTGTCAGATATCTTAAATAATAACAACATTGTCTTACAAGATGGTAACCAAGACGGCAATTTTGATACGTCGAAAGATCAAGTAATTCAATCGTATTCTCCTGGTCGCGTATACTCTCTAGGGCTAATTTTTACGCCTTTTGGATATAAATAAATCTTACAATTAAACTAAACAATCAATTCAAAATCAAATGAAACTTTTTACAAACAAAGTGATCAAGTTGATGGCTGTTTTAACAGTGATCTCTCTTGGATTCTCTTCTTGCCAAAAAGAAGATGAAGTATTCCCGCTACCTACGGTAACGTCTAGCGGTGCATTGTCTGGTATTGCGGGTGCTTCTGTTACAGTGAGCGCTACTATCTCTGCTCCTGCAGGATTAAAGTCTATCACTGTTTTAAAAAATGGTGCTCCTTTTGAAACGAAAGTATTAGCTGGAGAGAAATCTTACACGTATACTTCTACTTATGTAATCGAAGCATTAACGGCTGGTTCAGTAGTTAACTTCACTATCCAAGCAACGGATAACAAGAGCCAAATTTCTGCTTTAGTTCCAGTAGTTGTAACTGTTACGGCTACTCCTCCTAAGCAAATTGTGACTGTTTCTGGTGTAATCGAAGGAAACGTAACTTGGACAGCGAACAAAATCTACAAATTGTCTGGTTTTGTGCGTGTGGGAGAAGAGGCTACTTTTGGTACAATCACTAAAGTAGGTAACTTAACCATCGAGCCAGGTACTGTAATCGTAGGTGAGCGTGCAACTAAAGGTGCATTAATCGTTCAACGTGGTTCTAAAATCAATGCAATCGGTACAGCAGCTGCTCCTATCGTATTTACATCAGAAAGAGATCCAGGTACGCGTGAAGCTGGTGACTGGGGTGGATTAGTTATTTGTGGAAAGGCTCCAAATAACTTACCAGATACTCAGGCATCTCGTGAATTAGAAGGTGGTTACGGTGCGTTCCACGGTGGTACAGATGCAGCTGATAATTCAGGTACATTGAAGTATGTTCGTTTAGAATACGCTGGTATTCCAATCAACCCGAACCAAGAGGTTAACTCATTAACGATGGGTTCAGTAGGTTCTGGAACTACAATCGATTATGTACAAGCTTCTTTCGGATTAGATGATTCATTCGAGTGGTTTGGTGGTACAGTTAACGCGAAGCACTTAATCGCTTACAAAGGATTAGATGATGACTTCGATACAGACAACGGATTCTCAGGTTATGTACAATTCGGTGTAGGTATTCGTGGTGCTGCGATTGCGGATCAATCAGGTTCAAATGGTTTTGAGTGTGATAACGATGCTGCTGGATCTACAAATACTCCATATACTTCAGCTATCTTCGCTAACATGTCGATCATTGGTGCTAAGGGCGCATCTTCTACTTCAATTGACCCATTATTCCAACATGGTGCTCAATTACGTCGTAACAACAAGCAAAAAATCTACAATACTGTGATTACAGGATATCCTTACGGAGTATACATCGATTCACAAAAGGGTGCCGCTAAAGCAAATGCAGCAGCTGGTGATATCGATTTAGGTAACGTAGTATTAGCTGGTGTTGATGGTTGGGGAACAAACGGATTTGGTTTAGGCTGGACTGTTAACGTGAAGCCAATGGGTGTTCCAGTTCCAGGTTTTGAGAACATGACTTCATTGAATACAGGAGCTTCTACAGGCTTAACTGCATTCACTATTGGTACTGCAGTTCCGCAAGATTGGTTCTTATCTTTAACAGGTAACAAAATTTTAGCTACTCAGGCTAATACAGGTTTATCTACGACCTTATGGTCTTCAGGTCGTCCTACGTTTACATTAACGACAGGTACATCTGAGTCATTGATCGGTGCTAACTTGAAATCAGGTCTTCCTGCTTTCTTCGAAGCTACAGATTACGTAGGTGCATTTAAATCTACAGACTGGACAGCGGGTTGGGCTGAGTTTGCTCCACAAGCAGTCGTTTACCTTAAGTAATTTTTCAGAGGGGGCTAATCGAGGTTAGTCCCCTTTTTTATTTTTTACACCAAAAACCATGAAACAACTCATTGCCCTTTTTGCCCTATTGTTTTTGGCCTCTTGCCATAAAAAAGACGAAGTCGCTTATTATTTCAATGAAGCGCAACAAGATACATTAACTACCAATATAATGACATTCGTGGCGGAGAACCCGCCCTTTGCAAACGATACAACGCGTTTTCAAGCTAAATACAACAATTATTACTGGATGCGTTTACCTAGCTACAAGTTGGTAAAACTAGAAATGAAGGAAGATAGTACCTGGTATTATTTCCTGACTAGACCCGTAGCTAATCTTCAAGTATTCCAAAGAGGGGTGATTGGCACCTTTAAATTAAAACCAGGAAGCTTAAAGCCATATGAATTCAAGGAAGTAGTAAATACTCCACATTTGAAAGAAGCAGAAGTACTAGAGCGTGGTGCATTTTTATTTCGAGAATTGAAAAAGAATGGGAAGCTAGATGAATATTTAGTGATGAAAGATTACATCGCTTGGCCTGATTCAAGCTTACAATACAATCAAGAAATTAACCGATGGGTGCCTACCCACAAATTATAATGGTTCAAAGACAATATATTGGTGTAATACAGAAAATGTCAGGAGGATTCCTCTTGACATTTCTTGTTTTTTTCTTTTGGTCCTGCTCACAGGACAAAGAAGGAGTTTCAGCACCTTCCACCTGTTCCACTTCACCATCATCAACCGTCTCCTTTTCACGAGATATTTATCCCATCATTAAAAATTCCTGCTTATCCTGTCATGATGCAAAAAATCATTTTGGAGGTATAGTGATCGAGAACTACACTCAGATTTCTGAATCTGGTAAATCAGGGGAATTATATAATTCCGTTTACTATCCGCCTAGTGGAAATCCTCCTTACATGCCTAAGGGAGCGCCACTGTTGAAATGCGAAATTGCATTGATAGAGGCTTGGGTGAAGCAAGGTTCATTGAATAATTAATCTAAAGTTTATCGGTCGTTTATATTCTGTTTATTTGCCTAAATTAGCTTTGGCTTTCAAAACTAATATTCAAAAACATGTCTAAGATTTACGGCTTTTTACTACTCTTTTTATCCCTTGGTGTATTTGCGCAATCTGATTCAGATTCCCGCATCATTGTCATCACCACAGATGGATACCGCTGGCAAGAAGTATTCAATGGAATCGATACCTCGATCGTTAAAATCAAGCGTTTCCATCATGGTGATTCGGCTCGATTAATTCAGCAATATTATGCGCCTACCCTGAAGGAAAGACGCGAAAAATTAATGCCTATTTTCTGGGGAAAATTAGCGGCAGCGGGACAATTGCATGGAAACAGAAATGAGGGTAGTCAAGTAAATAATGCGAATCCTTATTGGTTCTCCTATCCTGGATATAGTGAAATTTTGACAGGCCAAGTGGATACAGCGGTTAACTCGAATGACTATAAGCCTAATCCCAATACGAACTTTTTTGAGTACCTGAATTCGTTGCCTGCTTACAAAGGTAAAGTAGCGGCGTTTGGGGCTTGGGATGCGTTTGATCGTATTTTGAATGAGAAAAGAGCTGGTTTTCCAGTGGTGAATGCCTTCGATTCGTACCCAGAATTAGAAAAAGATCCAGAGATGAAAATGCTTGCTAAGATGTTGAAGGAAACCTTTAAGCCTTTTGGCATGGCAGAATCCATTGATGTATTTACGCATTACAAAGCTTTACATTATTTAAAAAATAAAAAACCTAAAGCCTTGTACATCTCTTACGGCGAGACGGATGAGTTTGCTCATGAAGGTGCGTATAACCATTACCTAGATGCGGCACATCAATTCGATGCCTGGGTAGGGGAGATTTGGGATTTTGTTAATTCAGATCCAGATTACAAGGGTAAAACAACGCTTTTAATTACCACAGATCACGGCCGTGGCGACGCCATTAAAACGCAATGGACGTCTCACGGAGAAAAAGTAAAGGATTGCTATCAAATTTGGTATGCGATGTTAGGAGCAAACGTGCCTGCTCTAGGAGAGGTTAAATCGAAGGAGTTAGTATATCAAAAAGAGTTAATTCACAAAGCTGCTAAGGCTATTGGTGTCTCGTTTAAAAGTGAAGTAAAATAGGGGATTTAACAATTCCTTAACATTGGTTTTGGAAATGAGACTTACCTTAGTAAATTGAATTTTTAATAAAAAAAATCTTTATGTTCGGATTAGATCCTACACTGTTTTTCCTGCTGTGTTTTTGTCTTTTGGCCGCTTGTGCATTTGAGTTTGTGAATGGATTTCACGACACAGCAAACGCCGTTGCTACAGTTATTTATACGCATTCTTTACGTCCTACTCAGGCGGTGGTTTGGTCTGGATTTATGAATTTCTTGGGTCTATTAACCGGAGGCGTAGGTGTGACCATGAGTATTATTGGCCTGCTCCCCACGGAGTTGCTCGTCGATACCAATGTGTATCATTCGATGGCCATGGCTCTATCCTTATTAATTTCAGCGATTTTATGGAATCTAGGTACTTGGTACTTCGGTATTCCAGCCTCTAGTTCCCATACCTTAATTGGTTCCATCATTGGTATCGGTGTAGGACACGCCTTGTTACCAGAAGCATCTAATAAGGGGATTGCGGCATTGAATTGGGACAAAGTGATTGAAATTGGTCAAGCATTATTATTATCTCCTTTATTCGGTTTTGCTCTAGCGATCATCTTAATGTATATCTTAAAGAAGACGGTAACGAACAAGGAAATTTTTAAAGAGCCTAAGAAAAAATCACCTCCTCCAGCCTGGATTCGTTCGATTTTAATTGCCACATGTACCTTGGTTTCATTCTTCCATGGAAGAAATGATGGTCAAAAAGGGATCGGATTAGTGATGGTTATTTTAATTGCTTTTTTACCTGGGTATTTTGCAATTAACACAACGTTAGACATGCAGATGGTGAAGTCGAGTCTAGCTACGGTACAGACGATTACGGCTAAAATTGATACTATACCTTTGTCGGAAAAGGAGCGTGAAAACTTAGCAGATTTGAAGCATTCTGCAGCAGATTTGTCTGTCATCACAGCGCAAAATTTAAATCCTTCTACGCTATCAACGGATCAAAAATTTGCCATTCGTAAAGCGGCATTAACGATTAATAAGCATTCGAAAAAATTAATCGAAAGTGAATCGGTGGCTCTTTCTGAAAATGATAAGTCTGCTTGGAAAAAGGCTACTGCGGGAACAAAGGCCCCTTTCTTTACTTTTGGAGCTTCATCTAGTACCGGTATGGCGGGAGTTACTGATTTTGCCCCTAATTGGGTGATGTGGATGGTTGCTCTTTCATTAGGTTTAGGTACGATGATTGGCTGGAAGCGTATCGTAGTGACGATTGGAGAGAAGATTGGAAAAGATCACTTGACCTATGCACAAGGCGCATCTGCTGAATTAATTGCGTCATTAACTATCGGATTAGCTACTGCTTATAAGTGGCCGGTAAGTACGACTCACGTGTTAAGTTCTGGTATCGCTGGAACGATGGTGGCACAACGCGGTATCAAGAATTTGCAAGGAGGAACGGTGAAGAATATAGTGCTTGCATGGGTGTTAACTTTGCCAGTAACGATTGTTTTATCAGCTCTATTATTCTTATTCTTCCGTTGGATTACGGGATAAGATTCCTTTGAAATAAAACCACGAACTGGCGGAAAGGACAAGTCCCGTGAAACCCAAAATCGTGATCCAAGAGAAAAATAGTTGCGGCAGGTTCCAGTTTGGAAAAATAAATCCTGCCGCAATTAATAAAATGTTATAGCCTAAGTAGCCGATCGAGTCTACGATATACATCAAGAAACCAATATTCGCTTTGTGTCTTGTGATCGCAATCATGCGTTCGAAAACAGACGTTGTAATCGTTAAATAAGGCAAGTAAATTCCGAATCCGGTTAATACAATTAGCCAAAAGCTATTCAAGCCTTCCCTGCCCCAAAGTCCTGCAATCACCAATAAAACATAGCCTAAAGCGATAGCGCCTAAGCTGATAAAAAAGGCCGCATAATTTCGCTTGATAAGGACTAAACTTCCATTGATAACTAAGATTCCCACCGTTACCCAAATCTCCGTTTGGGAATAAATAGAAGGCACTCCTTCATACCCCAAATAATGCCAGATTTCCGGTGCAAAATCCGACCGAATACCTCTTAGCAAAGACGCAAATAAATAGAGCAAGGCAATGGAAAAAATGCCTGGCCATAACTGTTTTACTAAAGCAATTCGATCTTTCTGAGTCATCGGTTGTCGCTCTGCTCGATCCGCTACTTCCTCTGCGGTAGGACGGGGAATCATCGTCAGCATCCAGACAAAAAATAAGAATGGAATGGCATAGATTAACCCCGCCGAAAACGGCATCCATTTTTCCAGCACTCCCCAGTTAAGCAGTGAAACACCTACTGATTTAGAGACTCCATCTGCTAAAATGAAGCTACTTCCCAGCGCAGCAATAAATAATTCCGTATTCCTTTTCCCCTCTAGAAATCCTTGGATATAACCAAAAATCATTCCAAGCGGAAGTCCGTTAATGAGTAGAAAAATCAAATTATATGGTTTTGGCACAATTCCAAAACCTAACAAAGCGAGTTCCGCTATGACGATACTAATTATGATGGCTTTCGCCCTTTTCTCCCAGGTGATGGAAGAAACAAAAAAGATTCCACACCATTTTGAAAGCATATAGCCCGCAATTTGGGAAGAGATGAGGATGGATTTCCAATGGATTCCCATGAAAAACTGTTCCTCATAGGTCCCGGCGGTGAAGGGTTTCCGAAATCCATAAACACAGAAATAACAACCAAAAGCTGCAATCATTGACCAGGCAGGATGCCAACGCCAACTCTTCAGAGTAGCATGAATCATTTCAGATTTTCACTTAGGAGGTCGGCATAAAATTCGATAGGTTCTACCTTCATATGGGGAATTTTAGCCATATCATCATACCGTCGCAAACGAACGGCATCGCGGTAAAAGGGATTCGATTCAAACGCCTTGCATTCAATGGGTGACATGGGTCCACCTTGTAATTCCAAACTGATAACCGAAGGCTCACTTAACAAGGCAAAATAATCTTCCTCCACTGCACACAAATAGCGCTTAGCTGCCACATGTAAATGCACGGGTTCTGAAACCGCTGGGACGAAATACTTTTGTAAAAATCGATAACCTAGTTCTTCATGTAAGTCATCAATTCCTTGTTCAGGCGCATCATCTGGAAGAGCATGTATTAAGTGCCCCACATCATGCAAGAGAGAGGCAATCACTAAACTGCTTGGCGCGCCTTCAGATAAAGCTAAGTGAGCTGACTGTAGCGCATGTTCCCCTTGAGTTACGGGCTCTCCGCCATATTCAGAATCGCCTTGTTCATTAAACAGTTGGATGATTTTTAAAACGGGGTCTTTCATGTCGTATTTTTATCAAATATTCTGTAAATTAGACGGATTAATGTGCCTAAAAAAGGTCCATAACGCTATTTAAAATAGATTTTACACGTGATTAATTATTTCGTAACATGAAATATGAAGTTCTAATTCGCCCTACTACTTTCGCTGATGAAAAGGAAGTTTTGGGCCTTATTGAAGAGCTTGAAAATCGCGTTTTTGATAGCGAAATTTTTACTACCATTTTTAAATCCTACCTGGAAGATCCACTCACCTTCATGTTTGTGGCAGTGGAAGAAGAAAATCGAGTTTGCGGATTTATCTCTTGTAAAGGTCAACCATTAATACACCATGAAGGTCTAGTTTTTGAGATTCAAGAATTGATCGTTACTGCTACTCATCAGGGTAGGGGTATTGGGAAGAAGTTGATAGACGTATTAAAGCCGGAGCTGAAACGCCTAGGCGCTAAATCACTTGAAGTGACATCGAATAAAAGACGCAAAGAAGCCCACGCATTTTACCAATCCGTGGGCTTCCTGAATTCGCATGAAAAGTTTACGATTTACTTTTGACCTAATTTTAAGGCCTGCTTTATTTTACGGAATATATCGTAGTTGTTATAAATACCACTAAAGGCCTCAGCGCCGGGGCCAAAAGCAAAAACAGGAATCATTTGACCTGTATGGCCTTTTGTCGTGAAAGCAGTCTTCACTTCTCCCGTTTTCATATTTCCTCCCATTAAAGCCATTCCGCCTGTCTCATGATCAGCCGTAATAATAACTAAGGTTTCTTTGTTTTTTGCGGCAAAATCCAGGGCATAACCAATGCTTTTGTCAAAATCTACCATCTCGGTGATGGCATAATCAGCATCGTTTGCATGTCCACCCCAATCAATTTGTGAACCCTCGATCATAACGAAAAATCCCTTCTTGTTTTGGCTTAAAATCTCCAGGGATTTTTTTGCCGAATACAAAAGGGCATCTCCTCTGCCTTCCATTACCTTAATCGGGTTTTCCTCTGCGTACAAGGCTACTAACTTGCCTTTGTTTACTCCATCTAAATCCAGACTCGAATGTACTTGATAGCCGTTTTTACGTAGTGTATCAAGTAAGTTTTTCCCGTCTTTACGCTTCTCAAAATACTTTCTTCCACCCCCAATCACCACATCAACATCTGTTTTTAAAAAGTCATTTGCGATTTCTTCGTGCATCGAACGTTTTAATTGATGCGCAATGAAGGAAGATGGCGTTGCATCTGTGATATCACAAGTAGAGACCAGTCCAGTTGCTAGATCTTGGTTTTCTGCCATCTCTAGTAAGGAGGTAGCTGGAATTTTTAATGAATCTAGCCCGATGGCTCCATTATAGGTTTGCTTTCCGGTAGCGAAGGCAGTTGCTCCCGCTGCAGAGTCCGTTACATAATTATCAGATGCCTGATTTTTGTGAAATCCGATCACCTTGATTCTTTCCAGGTTCAAGTGTCCACGATTCGCGGTTAGTCCAGCATAAATTTGGCTGACACCCATGCCGTCACCTATGAGAAAGATGACATTTTTTGGGGCTTTTTGGGCGAATAATTGGGCACTGATTAGGCAGAGGGCGAAGATTTTTTTCATGAGTATAATTTCGAAATGTATTCTGCGGTGAAGCCAGGGGAGGTCGTCATGCCTTTTCCACCTATGCCGTTAATGATGTGAATGACATCATCCACTACTTTCGTGTAGACCTCTGATTGCGTGCCTTGTAAATAAAAGCCAGCCCAGGTGGAATCCACGGTCCAATTGTCTAGGTTTGTAATTCGCTTTGCCTCATGTAGCATCATATCATTGATCTCTGAGGATACTTCAAATCCAAAATTCGCTTGCTCATTCGCCGGCACATATTCATGGGAATCCCCTAAGATGATGGAGCCGTCATCTGCTTGTTTGAACAAAATATGGATGCCTTTTGCCTGTAATACTTTCTGCTCTGAGGAGGTGTAAATTTTTGAGAACGAAGGACATGAATGGAAACTTTCATATCGACGGATCGTTAGACCGGTCAAAATATTCGATTTCAAAATCTTCTTCTGCGGAGCTAATCGCATCATCTGCAATTTGCTAATTTTTAATTCAGCTGCTGGATAGTGTTCAGGAAGTAAAAATTGGGTATCGCGGCCGTTAGCAAGGATTACTTGATCCCCCCAAAACGTTTGTTTTTTCGCCGTACTAATCATCGCAATACCGCGTTTTTTCTCCACTGAAATAACCGGGCAAAGATTATGGTAATGCAATCCTAAATGCTTGATCATAAATTCACGAACGCGATGTACCATTACGAGCGGATTTAATGAAGCTTCTTCCGGTATGAATAAACCACCTTTGACATAGTCTTTTTTGAAGTGCGGGTTAATCTCCAGCGTCTCGGATGCAGTGTACAAGCGAGAGGTATAATCACGCTCCTTAAACAATTGAAACATTTCTTCTAGGAGCGTTAATTCCTGATCATCAGACGCAATATACCAAGAGCCGTTTTTTACAACAGAAATATCAGTTTCTTCTTGTAGGTCTTTGTAAATCTTTAAGGATTTTCTGCCATAGTTGAACCAGGTATCTAGCTGTTGCCCTGAAGGTACCGCTTGTCCAAAATTCCTAAAACTAGCTTCGTATGGTTGTACATCCTTTTCTAACAATAGAACACTTTTTCCTTTTCTAAGCGCATGGTAGGCACAATAGGTACCAATAATACCACCACCCACGATCACTAAATCGTACTTTCGATTCTTATACATAAATTAAAACATCGGATATTTTCTCTATCAGACCATCATTTGGATGTCCTTCTAATTGTTCGCGCGAATGAGTGCCATTGCAAACACCTAATGCAATGCCTACGCCAGCATTTTTGCCGAAGGCTAAATCCACAGGAGTATCCCCTACGTTCAAGACCTCCGAAAGATTCGTGACGCTTAATTTCTCCATCGCATAGTGAATCATGGCTGGAGATGGGCGACCTTCCCCATTCACCTCATCTGGTGTAACTGAAAGATGTATGCCTTCCTTTGCATCGAGTGATGGAACCCAGCCTAAACGACCTAAAATGATATCTGCCACTTCACGGTAAAAGCCGGTGGTTAACGCAATTTTGATTCCTTTTTCGTGTAAGGCCTTAAATAATTCCAAGCAACCTTCGGTAGGATAGACTTGTTGTGTCCGGTAATGGTTTTCTAAGATCTCCTTAAAATCTGCGTATGATTTCGCAGCTAATTCAGGAATGCGAGAATCTCCTTCCCCTATTTGTTCTGTCCAAAGCAGCGTAAACACATACAATTTCGCATATCCTTGTAGTGCTAAAATGCGTTCATCACTGGAATGCAATCCATTTTTCTGTGCGGCTAATTTAAAACAATGCTCTACCTCATGTTGGTCTAGAACCGTTGTGCCCGCCATGTCTAAAACGACTAATTTGATCTGATTCATATACGAAATTAGTAAGTCAAGATTACAAGGGTATTAAGCCCAAGTAACGAAATTGTTACGCTTTTCAAATAGTATTATTCAAAGATTTTCTGCGTCTAATTTTGGTTCAAACCGATGGCTTAACACAGGCGTAATACTCGGCTGTTTTTCTTAACGATTTCTTATTTTATTCGTCGAATCGCGTTTAAATGTGGCCTCTACTTTTGTGCCAAATATTAAATAAACAAACTCATATGAAAAACAATTTACAACTGGTTTTTGCTAAAATGAGCCCTAAATCATTGATTTGGCTTGTTTTTGCATTGATTACTACGGTTAGCATGACCTCTTTTGGTCAATCGCGTAGTGTGAAGGGTACGGTAACTTCTTTAGAAGAGAAGTCAGGTATTCCTGGTGTGACTATCCGTGTTAAAGGAAGCACGAAAGGTTCAATGACTGATGCAAAAGGTCAATATTCGATCGCTGTTTCAGGAAATGAAATTTTACAATTTTCTATGATTGGCTATGCTCCTAAAGAGGTGGCTGTAGGAAATGTATCTGAATTAAATGTCGTTCTTACACAAGACCAAAAACAATTACAAGAAGTGGTTGTGACGGCCTTAGGTATTAAGAAAGACGTACGTAAAATTGGTGTGGCTATTCAATCAGTGGATGGTGCTAGCACAATCAAAGCACGTGAGCCTAACGCAATCAATGCATTATCAGGTCGCGTAGCTGGTTTGACGATCGGTGCTCAACCAGAGCTTTTGAGAAAACCAAACATCTCATTACGTGGTAGTTCTACTGTTTTATACGTAGTAGATGGTGTACCTATTAACTCAGATACTTGGAATATCTCAGCAGATGATATTGAAACGTACTCCGTGTTAAAAGGAGCTTCGGCTTCTGCTCTTTATGGTTTCCGTGGTAAAAATGGTGCCATCTTAATCACGACAAAGCGTGGTTCATCAGACAAACGTGGTTTCTCTGTAGAAGTAAACTCTTCTACTCAATTGCAATCAGGTTTCTATGCGATTCCGGAAGTTCAAGACGAATATGGCCCTGGTGATCACGGTCAGTATGCCTTTGGTGATGGTAAAGGTGGTGGTTTAAACGATGGTGACTACGATGGTGGTTGGGGTCCTCGTTTTAACGGACAATTAATTCCACAATACGATTCTCCAGTGGATCCTGTAACAGGCGTTCGTTCAGGTACTCCATGGGTGGCTCGTGGTAAGGATAACTTAAAGCGTTTCTTAGAGACAGGTATCTTGTCCACGAATAACGTTTCAGTAGCGGCAACAGGTGAGAAATACAACTTGCGTTTCTCTACTTCTCATATCTACCAAAAAGGTATTGTACCTAATACCCAATTGAATATGACGAACTTCAATATCACGGCTGATTATAAGTTCTCTAACAAATTAAAGTTTGAGTCTAACTTACAATATAACCGTCAATACACGCCTAACATTCCAGACGTAAACTACGGTCCTAACTCGATCATCTATAACATCGTTTATTGGGCTGGTGCTGACTGGAATATCGATGACATGCGTAACTACTGGCAAAAAGGTAAGGAAGGTATCCAGCAAATCTATGCGGAATACCAACGTTATAATAACCCTTACTTCATGTCATACGAGTGGTTACGTGGTCACTACAAGACAGACATCGTAGGTCAAGCGGCATTACGTTACACATTTAACGAGAACTTGAATTTATTAGCTCGTACGCAAGTAACCACTTGGGACATGTTACGTACGGAGAAATTCCCTTATTCAGCGGGTACTTACGGTCGTGATGAGCGTCGTGGTGATTACCGCGAAGATCGTCGTTCTTTATTCGAGAACAACACGGAATTATTGTTAACGTTTGACAAAGATCTACTACCAGGCTTTAACACAAAAATTAATGCGGGTGCATCTCAACGTATTTTCCAATACAAGTCGATGTTCGCTACAACGAACTACTTAAACGTTCCAGGTTTATACAACTTCTCTAACTCAGCTAATCCAGTTCAGGTGGCGAACTTTGGTTCTGATATGCAAGTTCTTTCTGCTTACTATTCTGCAGACTTTTCTTATAAGAAATACTTAACGGTATTCGCAACAGGTCGTATGGATAAGTTATCCACTTTGCCAGCAGGGAAAAATACTTTCTTCTACCCGTCTTTCGGTGCGGTAACGGTGTTGTCTGATTATGTGAATTTACCAGAAACGATTTCTTTCTTGAAATTCCGTGGATCTTATGCAAACGTGAAGGATGGTTTAACAACATCTACTATTGATAATCGTATGGGTACCTATTCAGGTGAAAACTACCAATCACCTTACGATGGTCCATCTTACCAAAACAATACAGTTTATACGACTGGTTTCTATTACAATAACCAAACAGGTGCTACCTATGGTAATGAGTTAAGTAACCCGAACTTGAATCCATCTGAGACTTCTCAGACTGAATTCGGTATGGACTTACGTTTATTCAAAAATCGTATCGGAATCGATGCTGCTTATTTCATCTCGAATGACGGCCCTTCGATCTTCTCATTACCTATCTCCTCTACATCAGGATATACGTCTGCATTAGTAAATGGTATCAAGACTCAGAAGAAAGGGTTTGAAATCTCTGTAACCGGAACACCTATCCAAACAGCAGATTTCAGCTGGGATGTATTAGCGAACTACTCGACTTTCGAGCAACGCTTAACGGATATCTATCCAGGTATCAACAGCTTAAATACGTTCTTGAAAGTAGGTGATCGTACAGATAAATTATACGGTTCTGCTTTCGTTCATACTCCAGATGGCCAAATCATTAATACATCTGCTGGTATTCCAGAGAAATTATCAGGTACACAATCTCAGTATTTAGGTAATACTAACCCTGATTTCGTTTTTGGTTTCAATAACAAGTTTACCTACAAAGATGTGAGCTTAAGCTTCTTGTTTGATGGACGTATTGGTGGTGTGATCATTAACTACACGCAACAACAAGCGTATCGTGGTGGCCGTGCAATCGGTACAACACAAGGAATCTTCGCTGCAGCACGTCCGCAAGATGCTTTAGGTGTTAAAGCGTTCGTAGGTCAAGGAGTAGTGGTTTCTAACGGTGTAGCGATTAAGTATGATGCAGCTGGAAACGTAACGAACTTCTCTGAATTACAATTCACTCCTAACACGGTGAAAACCTATGTTCAAGATTACGTGGGTCGTTACTACAATACAAACGAAGGTAACTTAATGAGCCGTTCATTCGGAATGTTGAAAGAAGTTGTTTTAGGAGTTAAGCTTCCTACGAAATGGTTCGGTAAAGGGGTGTCTGGAGCAAACGTATCGTTTGTAGGACGTAACTTATTGTATTTCGCTGAGAAGAAAGATACTGACTTATCTCAGTACTTGTCAGATGGCACTTCAAGCCCTCAAACACCTTCAGTAAGAAGCTACGGAGTTAACTTAAACTTCACATTCTAATTTTTTCATTCTTAAAAATGAGTCAAACAATGAAAGTTAAAAATATCATTTTAGGATTGTTGAGTTTCTCTTTACTTGCTTTAAGCAGTTGCGAGAAGACCTTCGATCAGTTAGAGAAAGACTCTAACCGTCCGGTACAGGTTCCTGCTTCTTTAGTATTGCAGGCTGTTGAATACAATGTGATGAACGATAATGGTCGCCCATTCTCTGCGGAGATGCGTTGGAACCAGTTCTATTGCTCTAACTATAACTATTATGCAAATAATGAATATACGTTAGGCCAAATGCCAAACCAATACACCACGTTAAAAAACGTGATCCAAATGGAAGTGGAGGCAAAAAAAGCAGGTTTAGCAGACGTGAATGGTTACTCAGCATTGGGTAAATTCTTCCGTGCGTATTTCTTCGATCAAATGTCGAAGCGTGTAGGTGATTTACCTATGACTGAAGCATTAAAAGGAATCACGAATACAGCTCCAGCCTATGATTCTCAAAAAGCAATCTATGTTCAAATCTTGAAGTGGTTAGATGAAGCTAATACAGATTTAGCTACAGTTATTGCTAGAGGTGAAACAGTTTCAGGAGATTTCTATTTCTCTGGTGATTTGAAAAAATGGCAAAAAGTTGTAAATGCTTATCGTTTACGTGTGTTGATCACTTTGTCTAAGAAAGAAGCAGATACAGATTTAGCTGTTAAAACGAAATTTGCTGACATGGTAGGTAACCCTACAAAATATCCATTATTAGGATCGAACGCAGAGTCGTTACAATTTGTTTGGAATTCGTTCAACAAGTATCCATCTAACCCAGATAACTTCGGTTTCGATGCGACTCGTCAAAACATGGCATCTACTTACGTAGGTTTGTTAACGAAAGTGCAAGATCCTCGTGTGATGGTTACTTGTGAGCCAGCTGGAGCAGATTTAAAAGCAGGTAAGTTACCATCAGATTACACGGCTTACCGTGGTGCTGGTTCCGGAGATGTCTTAGATGATATGGCGAAGAATGCTGGTTTATCGAATGGTGCTGGTTATGCTCCAGGTATCTATTCATTCCAAAACCGTGCACGTTACTACCAAAACTACGTAGGTGAAAATACGTTCATCGTAGGATATCCTGAATTATGTTTCAACATCGCTGAAGGATATGCACGTGGTTGGGCATCTGGCGCTACTGCAGCGGAAGATTGGTATAAGAAAGGTATCAAAGCTTCTCACGCATTCTACGGAATTGTAGAGGGTGCTAATACGTTCACTTATTCTAAAACAGGTACAAAAGATGCAGCTGATTTAACGAAGTTCACGGTTAACTTTAACTTTGACACGTATTATGCACAATCAGCTGTAGCATATGATGCGACAAACGCGATCGAGAAAATTGTTTCTCAGAAATACGCTGCTTTCTTCATGAACTCAGGTATGGAAGCTTATTTCAACTGGAGAAGAACAGGATTCCCAGCATTCTCAACAGGTGCGGGTAATGGTAACTCAAGTCGAATCGCTTTACGTTGGTTATATCCTTCTACAGAAAGAACGGCTAATGCAACGAATTATACAGCAGCAATCACTAGCCAATATGCAGGTAAAGATGATATCAACGACATCATGTGGTTGAATAAATAGTCGATGATGGAAGTGCAAAAAAAAGGAGGAACATTGTTCCTCCTTTTTTTTTAATCACTCAAATTATTTTTTAGTTCTTGGAGCTCTTGCTCTAGGTTTTGCTTTAGCTTTAGGCTTTTCAGCTACAACAACAGGTGTAACGGGCTTCTCTTTAGCAATTAAAGTGGCTAATAACTTAGCTTTCGCTATTTTCTTACCTTCTTTCGCTTTTTTCTTCGCCTCTTTTTCGGATTTTTTCTTAGCTTCCTTCGCTGCTTTCTCTTTTGCTTTTGCCTTTTCTTTTTCTTGCTCTGCGATTAATTTACTGTATTTTTTCGCTACGGAAGCAATTGACTTATTTGTCTCGTGCAAAATCTTTTTTGCGTTCTTTTCAGAAAGGCCTTTTAATTTAGGCAAGATTGCTTGCACTAATTGATCGGTCAATTTTTTGTTATCCTCACTCATAATGGTTTTTTTTATTGTTGTGGTCAAACTTATATAAAGAAATCATTAAATAAAATTTATCTGTGTTAACATTTTAGTAACATCGAAAAATTTAATATTGGAATTAGCTGGGAGAGCTGAATTTTAGCCCTACAATTCCGATAATGATTAGGGTTAAAAAGAAGACTTCGTATGTATTCGTAGGTGTTTTTAAGACAAATACATCAAAGAGTTTGATGAAAACTAATGAAATGGCTGTCCAACTTGCAATCGCTAATGTTAATGGAATGCTTTTTAGAGAAAGTGACAAGAAATAGATATTAGCGCCGCCTAATCCAAGATAAATTAACAAATAGGCCATTTCTCTACCAGCAGGAATGCTAAAAAACGAATATTCACTAATGGCAAATTTCAAAGAGTTTAAACTGACTTTTTTGAGAGAATAGGTCCAGGCTGCTTCAAAGCCAGCGGCAATCAAAAGGAAAATCCAAGACTTAAACATAGGAAGAATAGGTATTGGTGAAACGCCCATCGTTATATAAATCAAGGATGGCATACCCTGGTTTTGTTTGTTGGTAGCTACCGCCCCACCAGGCACCACTTACTGCGCCGTTACAACAATAGGTAATTCCATTATATTCCACCCTATCTAGTAGATGTATGTGTCCAGAGATGGCAAGTTTCACATTTGGGTATTTTAGGAATAGATCTTTTAAATCGTTTGCGTCTTCATGCATCCATCTTCCAGGCACATTCCATTGATTGTTTTCGAATCGATTGCCATCGAAGAAGATGCAAGCAGCTAAAATAGGGATATGCGAAACAATTAATACCGGTTTGAATGGGGAAATGGAAGCTAATTCGCTCTTCAGCCAGTGCATTTGAGCCTCGTCAATTTTTCCTGTATACCATTTGCCTTCGTTGTTTGGACTAATGCTATCAAGGCTAATTAAATGCCATGCGCCTAGATCTTTTGAATAGTAGAAATTGGACTCTTGTATTTTATCCAAGGCAAATTTTTTCCCATCCAAAATGCTTTGTGGGGTTTCGTTTTTCACCCATATATCATGATTTCCCAAGGACTGAACAATGGGGATGGAAAGTTCCTTTTCTACCACCTCAGCCCATAAACGCCATTGTTTTTCAGCCACGGCTCTACCGCCTCTGTGAGCATCCATAATCGCGTCCCCACTGTTAATGATTAAATCTGGTTTTTGAGGAAGGGACTGAATGTGATCCAGGCATTTAGAAAAGCCTTTAGCGGCACCAATTAAGGGCATCATATGCACATCGGTTATGTGCGCAATTCGAAACGGTTTTTCTGAAGTGGAGGCGGTATTTGCTTTACCTATGTGTGGTAAACTTAAGGAACCAAGGCCTAAACCAAGTGTTTGAAGAAGGGATCTTCTATTCATTAATGGGGTAATAAATTCAAGTCAAATTTCGCCGTATTACTTGAATAGGAGGTTGGCTAATCATCATCAGATCATTATCTTATCATCAATAACAATTACTTCACATTCTCTTAACAATTTGGTAACATTGGAACAATAGCGGTGGTATTACCTTTGCAGCGTAAACAACCAATATATTCAAAATGTACAATTTTAGTCAGAAGGCATTCGGCCTACTAATTTTTGTTTTCACTTTATTTGCTTTCAATGCAAATGCGCAAGTAACTACTTCAACCTTAGCGGGTAAAGTAAAAGATGCGAAGGGAGAGGAAATCCCAGGAGCAAGTGTAATTTTAGTCCATACGCCCACTGGAACGCGTTATGGTGTTTCTACGCAGATCGATGGAAACTTCGTTTTGGCAAATATGAACCCAGGCGGTCCATATACGTTAACAGTCTCTTTCGTAGGTTTCAAGCCTTTCAAAGCGGAGAACTTGAACTTGACTTTAGGCTCTAACCCATCTGTGAATATTGTTATTTCGGAAGAGACAACAACGTTAACAGAGGTCGTGGTGAAAGCGGATAAGGGTGGTACCAGAACTGGATCGGTAACTTCTTTAAATGAAGCGGCGATGAAAACGGTTCCGACCATTTCTCGTAGTTTAACGGATATGACTAAATTAACGCCACAAGGAAGTTCATCTAACTCGTTTGCGGGTACAAACTTCCGTTATAATAACGTAACCGTGGATGGTACGATTAATAATGACGCGATTGGTTTCAGTCCTTCTTTAGGTGGCCAAAGCGGTACATCAGGGATGCCTGGTTCTTCTACACGTACGAATCCAATCTCCTTAGATGCGATTCAAGACGTGCAAGTTTACGTAGCGCCTTACGACGTGAAGATCGGTAACTTTACAGGTGGTTCGATCAACGCAGTAACGCGTACAGGTACAAACCAAGTAAAAGGTTCGGCTTATGCATACGGTCGGAACTCCTTAATTACAGGTCCTAATAATGCTGGAGATGGTTCTAAAATCCCTTCAGACTATTCAGATATTCAAACAGGTTTCCGTGTAGGTTTACCTATCATTAAGAATAAATTATTCTGGTTCACAAACGAAGAAATTACACGTCGCAACGAACCTTTATTCTACGGTGCAGGTGATCAAGGAACGATCATTGATGCAGCGACAGCGAACCAAATTACATCTTTCTTAAAAACGAATTATGGTTTTGATCCAGGTGCTTTTGGTGCTTATTCAATCAATTCATCTAGTAATAAATTCTTCAATCGTTTTGACTGGAACATCTCTGATAAACACCAGTTATCGATTCGTAACTCATACGTAGCTTCTGAAGCGACGAACTTAGAGCGTGATGCGACTAACTTCCGTTTTGGATCTATGGACTTCAAACAAGTGAACCGCACGAATTCGACAGTGGCAGAATTAAAGAGCCACTTTGGATCATCATCTAACAGTTTCATCTTAGGTTATTCTGATATTCGCGATACACGTGAGCCATCTAGCGCTAACCCTTCGTTCCCTCAGGTGGAGATTGCAGCGAATGGTGGTACCATTTTCTTAGGAAATGAGCGTGAGGCAACGATCTTCAACATGAAGCAAAAGACGTTTGAAATCACGGATAACTTTACTTGGTTTAAAGGAAATCACACGTTCTTAATCGGTACGCACAATGAGTTATACAATATCAATTATGGTTTTGTGAACTCTTGGAATGGTCGTGTCGCATATAAAAGTGTTGCTGACTTCTTAGCGGGTAATGTGAACCGTGTTCGTGGATCCTATAGCTTCACTAACAATGACCGGGAGACAATCTTGAATAATCCTTATGCAACGTTTAACGTAGGACTTTACAGTATCTATGCACAAGATGAGATTCAAGTAACTGATAAATTGAAATTGTCTCCAGGTATTCGTTTTGACGTAGCTAGTACAGATAAACCTACGTTAAGCCCTCAAACAGCAGCCACTAAAATCGATCCAAATGCGGGTACGACGTATACAGCCGCTACTCCATTGAATCAGGTTTCTAACTCGATTTTTGGACAAGTATTAGTGTCACCTCGTTTAGGATTTAACTACGACGTGAATGGCGATCGTTCGACGATTATTCGTGGTGGTTCGGGTATCTTCACGGGTCGTATTCCTTTCGCTTGGTTAGGTTATGCGTTCTATAATGATGGTGTTGGTTTTGGATCATTTGACGTGAATAACGTAGCGGGTAAAAACGTAGGAGATGTCTTAAAGGATGGCGCGAAGACATTTGCCTTCAATAATGGCCAAAAAAGCTTAACACAAGTAGATGCGATGGCTAACAACTTCAAAATGCCTCAGGTATTGCGTTCAAGCTTAGCGGTAGATCACACAGTAGATGGATACAAATTTACTTTGGAAGGTATCTACACAAAGACAATCAACGACTTGAAGTTCCAACAAGTGAACTTAAAAGACTCCGTAAAATACTATACGTATGACGTGTTAAAGCAAATGCCTATCTATTTATCAGGTGGAGCAACAGGCCAAAAGTTAAACACGAACTTCGCGAACGCTTACGAATTATCAAATACGTCTGAAGGTCACCGTTACAGCTTAACAGCTCAAGTTTCGAAGACTTTTGCAAACGGATTTAACTTCATGACAGCGTATACTTTTGGAGAAAGCTTTGACTTAACGAATGGTATCCGTAACTCAATGGAATCTAACTGGCAGTTAAACCAATCGTTAACACCTAACGATCCTAAGTTATCGTATTCTAACTTTGACATCCGTCATAGAATCATCGGTTCATTCGGCTACACGAAAGTGTACAAAAACGGAAGCGCAACTACCTTCTCTGGTGTATTCAGTGCACAATCAGGAGCTCCATTCACGTGGGGATTTGTGAACTCAACCATTGCTAATACACCACAATCAGCTGGTTTAGCGTATGTGTTCAAAGATGAAGCAGAAGCGACAAAATACTTAGTAGACGATGCTAAATTAGGAACTGCCGCTGTTCAAGCAAAAGCATTTATGGATTACATTAATGCGGATGAATACTTGAGCACTCGTAAAGGAAACTTTACAGAGCGTAACGGTGGTCGTACACCATGGAATGCAACGTTAGACTTGAAATTAAACCACTTGATTAAAATGTCAAATGGCCACGATTTACAGTTCTCTCTAGACATCATGAACGCAACGAACTTAATTAACAGCAACTGGGGTAGAATCTACTTCTCTCCTAATACTTTTAACTCGACCGCTAGCTTAGGCTTATCTCGTGTGAACTCAGGTACTGCTGCTGATCCTACGTATAAGTTTGCTATTCCAGCAACGCCATACACCGTAGATCAAATGGGATCTAGATGGCAGATGCAAGTAGGAGCGCGTTATACGTTCTAATCTTCACAAGTTGAAATAAAAAAGGCGAATCGAAAGATTCGCCTTTTTTTATGTGCTGTATTTTAGATTATCTCGACCAGCGGAATCTGCGTCTGCCTAACATGCCCGATAAACCCGTTCCTTGGTTCTCGCGGAAGTTTGCCACATAGACTGGCTGCGCAATTAAATCAGATAGGTGACCTGCCATCAATCGTTGTGATTGCGAAACCCACTCTTGGTATTGGTCTTTCACGGAAACGTGTGAAGGCAAGTAGTTTTTAAAGATACTTAAGTCAAACGAAGAAGCGCCAATTCCTGCGCCAGATAGTTCACCATCGTGCGCATTGATCATCTGTTCGATGTGGTTAGGCACCGGAACCATCATGGCAGGCTTTCCTAAATACATGGCCTCTGCCACAGATTCGAAACCGGCGGTAGAAATCAATCCGGCGCATTCGGTCATTTTGGCCAAATAATTCTCCGCATCAATCGGATGAAAAGTCAAGGAGTCAGAATAGTGATATGTCTCTTTGCGTGCTGGATTATCCCAAAAACAATCCAATTTCACTTCCGGATTCGCGTTCGACCAATTCATTATATCCTCCGATAAACGGAAGTGGGTTAGGTAGGCTAGCCAACGTTCCCCTGCTTTCGGCTCGATATTCTTCACTTGTTGACGCAATAGGGGAGGGACCACTTCGATCTTATCGTCGTTGTCGATTGGGCGGAAAGATAAGCCTAGTAATTTCTTAGAGCCAATCGAAGTGATCAACGTATTCATATTCAACAGGATACGATCGATTTTCTTCTCCGCAATGCTCTCGAAATGCTTATTTAACAATAAGTATTGGTGACCCACGGACATTGTCGGGATCTTCGATCCAGATTTCAACTTGTAAAGTCCCGTGATGGACTCATAAAAGTTCACAATTCCATCTGGTTGTAACTCTTCAATGAATTCTTCAAGTTGTGTCGCGCTATTCCAAAAAGTCTTGAAATTCGTAAACGCCTGTGCCGCTGTTTTAAAAAGCTGCACCGATTTTCCGTTGCCAAAAATAATGGAAGGGCTCTCGTATTGTAATATGGGCGTATCGCCTATGAAATCCAGGAAGAACGACGGTATTTTACGCCCTTGGAATGAACCCACGGCGTAGCCGATCACTTCGTGACCCGCCTCGCGAGCGATTTGAGTAAAGGAGATCGCTTGGGTTAAATGCCCACGACCTTCTCCTTGTACGGTAAAAATGAATTTGCCCATCTTATACAGCTTCTACTGCGATTGCCTCGCCTAAAATTTCGTTTAATTCTGCTTTTAAATTGTAATGTGGGAATTCGATGATTTGCCATTCCCCTTGGTGTGTTTCCACTAAAGCCGTTAATGATTCCACCCAGTCTCCCGAGTTCATGTAGGCAATTCCGTCGATCATTTTGATCTCAGCTTTGTGGATATGGCCACAGATGATGCCATCGGCACCTTTGGCCTTCGCTAATTCCGCTAATTTCTCCTCAAAATCAGAGATGAAATTCACCGCCGCCTTCACCTTTTGCTTAATGACCTGCGATAAAGAATAATAAGGCTTTCCTTGCCAGCTGCGGTATTGATTATACCATTTATTCAGCCACAGCAAGAACGTGTAGCCGATATCGCCTAAATAGGCAAGCCATTTCATTTGGCTCGTGATACTATCGAAAATATCGCCGTGAGTGATTAAGTATTTTTTGCCAAAACTCTTCAACATATAGTCCTGGCGGATCGAAAACTGCTTTCCAATTTTCAATGGAAGTACTTGATCCAAAAAATCGTCATGATTTCCGCGTAAATAGATCACTTCCGTGTCCCATTTGTCCATCATTTTCAAAACACAACGGAAAAATCCCGTGTGCTTCTTTTTCCAGCTGCCGCCCTTTTTTAGCTGCCAGCCGTCGATGATATCGCCGTTTAAGATGAGTTGGTGGCACGAATGCGCCTTTAAGAATTCGTTTACCTCGGCTGCTTTAGCTCCCTTGCTACCTAAATGCAAGTCAGAGATAACGATCGTTTTGTAGGTGGGTTGAGAAGAGTGGCCCATGGTTACCTATTTGGTTTACCAAAAATAGACCACCACTATAAACTACATATTAAGTGGATATTACGATAAAGTTAAATCTACCAAACCATCGGCACCTCGATCAACAACACCTTCGTGTCCGCTGTCGCCGCCTTCACATCAATATTGTCCGTCTGTGAAATCCCGATCGCATCACGTCTGCCTAGCTTCTCACCAGCCACTTCGATGCCACCCTCAATCACAAACACAAATGCCCCTTGCTGTGCTCCATGCAGCGCATAGCTCAGACTTTCGCCCTCCTTTAATTCCGTCAGATTAAAATAGGTATCCTGATTTACTTGAAGCGAATCGATATTCGTACCCAGTGGCGAAACCACCGTCTTCCATTGCCCCTTGAAATCAGCGGTATTATAGGTACGCTGATCGTAGCGTGGTGTGATATTTTTCAATTTAGGCATGACCCAGATTTGGAATAATTCCAAACCCTCCGTCTGACTCGCATTAAACTCCGAATGATAAATCCCAGACCCCGCAGACATAATCTGCACATCCCCCGCCTTAATAATGCCACTCGTTCCCATCGAATCTTCATGCGCTACCGCACCCTTCATCGGAATGGTCACGATCTCCATATTATCATGCGGATGTTTACCAAAACCCATCCCAGCCGCAATAAAGTCATCATTCAGCACGCGCAACGCACCAAAATGAATTCTCGCCGGATTATAATAACCAGCAAAGCTAAAACTAAAGGCGGTCTTTAACCAGCCGTGATCGGCAGTTCCGCGGGAGGAGGCAGGGTGTAGTTCGGTTTTCATATTCAGTAGTCAGTGGACAGTGGACAGTCGTCAGTCGTCAGTCGCAAAGTTCGAGATTTTTTATCTATACTCTATGCTCTCTAAACTAAAAAAGCCGGAACATTGTTCCGGCTTTTACTGACTACTGACTACTGTCCACTGACTACCGTCGACTGTAGTCGCTCAGCGACTATAAGTACTGATTCGCGTTCGTCGCGTTCAAGTCTTCGAAAGCTGTTTTTAAACGAGCTACCAAAGTCTCTTCGCCTTTACGTAACCAAACACGTGGGTCATAGTATTTCTTGTTCGGAGAATCGTCACCTGTTGGGTTACCGATTTGGCCTTGTAAATAGGCTTCGTTTGCTTTGTAGAATCCTAAGATACCTTCCCAGAAAGCCCATTGCGTATCTGTATCGATGTTCATTTTGATCGCACCATAAGATAATGCCTCACGGATTTCCTCGCGAGATGAACCAGAACCGCCGTGGAATACGAAGTTGATTGGTTTCTCAGCTGTTAAGCTATATTTCTCTTTGATGAATTCTTGTGAGTTCTTCAAAATGATCGGTTGTAATTTCACATTACCCGGCTTGTAAACGCCGTGCACGTTACCGAATGCCGCAGCGATCGTGAAACGGTGAGAGATTTTGGACAATACTTCATAAGCATAAGCCACCTCTTCCGGTTGTGTATATAATTTAGAAGAATCGACATCAGAGTTATCCACACCATCTTCTTCACCACCTGTAACACCTAATTCGATTTCTAACGTCATGCCCATTTTAGACATCCGCTCTAAATATTTAGCGCAGATTTCTAAGTTTTCTTCCAAAGGCTCCTCAGACAAGTCAATCATGTGAGAAGAGAACAAAGGTTGTCCCGTCTCAGCGAAGAACTTCTCACCAGCATCCAATAAACCGTCGATCCAAGGCAATAATTTTTTCGCACAGTGATCCGTGTGTAATACTACTTGAACACCGTATGCTTTTGCCATTTGGTGAACGTGGTAAGCACCTGAAATCGAACCTGCGATGGCTGCTGCTTGATTCTCGTTAGAAAGAGTCTTTCCAGCGTAGAAAATACCACCACCGTTAGAGAATTGAATGATTACTGGAGAATTCACGGCTTTCGCTGCTTCTAATACTGCATTCACAGTATCTGTACCGGTAACGTTTACAGCCGGTAAAGCGAATTGATTTTTCTTTGCGATCTCAAATAACTCTTGAACCGCATCTCCGTGCAACACTCCTGTTTGATTGGTTAAACTTGACATAATGCTTTTTTTTCTTGGGAAATAAATAAAAACTGCCTGATTTTCAGCAACTAAAGCCCAAAAATACAAACAAATATTGATTTTTCGAGGGGGAAACGCGCAAAAGCGCGGAGTGGCCAGTGGACAGTTGTCAGTGGCCAGTGGTTATGACGACTCATTCACCATTCACCATCCACCTTTGACCATTTTGATGTAATTATCAAATTGTAAAATCTGACCATCCCGTGATAGCATTTTGTCTGTATACCAGTATATTTCCTTTTTATAATAAGTCTCTATGAAATCTACCGTTCTATCATTCCTCTTTTTAGGCCTTACGTTAGGCGCCTTTGCGCAGAAGGATTTAAAGTCCGATCTTCAATCGAAGCGTGTTACCCTACCTAATGGTTGGAAACTTTCTCCCCACGGTTCTTCAATTGCGCTAGGAGATTTGCCTTTAAATGTGGTCGTTTCTCCGGATCAAAAACACCTTTTAGTTACGAATAATGGCCAAAGCGTCCAAAGCCTTCAGCTAATCAAAGCGGCTACCAATCAGGTGCTGGACTCTCAAAAATTACCTAAATCTTGGTATGGTCTGAAAGTGGCAGGGGATAATAAAACCGTATTTGTTTCCGGAGGCAATGATAATTGCATTCGGGTATTTCATATTTTAGCTGGGAAATTAGTGGAGCAAGAAAAAATTGCTTTAACAAATGATTCGAAAGCAATCATCTCACCTACGGGTATTGAGTATGATGATGCTACGGGGATTTTGTATGTAGTGACGAAGGATAATAATTCGTTGTACATCGTGGATTCAGCCACTAAAAAAGTAGAATCAGTGCATGGGTTGCCAGGGGAGGCGTTTACTTGTTTGCTTGACAAGAAGAAGGAGTTGTTGTACATCTCGATTTGGGGAGCACGTCAGATTCTTCCATTCCAAATCTCCACGAAAAAATTCCTCCCAGCCATCGCAGTGGGCGATCATCCGAATGAGATGGTAATCACGAAAAATGGACAGGTGATGTTTGTGGCGAATGCTAACGATAATTCTGTTTCCGTGGTGGATTTACGCAAGGGAAAGGAAATAGAGGTTTTAAATGCCGCCTTAGTTCCTGATGCGTTGGAGGGAAGCTCCACGAATGGTTTGGCCTTATCAGCGGATGAAGAAAGATTATACGTATCAAATGCGGATAACAACTGTTTAGCGGTGTTTGAAGTGGAAAAACCAGGGCAGTCAAAATCCCTCGGATTCATTCCAGTAGGTTGGTATCCGACGTCTTTGAAAATTGTCAAAGGAAAATTATTCGTGGCTAACGGAAAGGGTTTTTCTTCTTTCGCTAATCCGAAAGGACCTAACCCGATTGCAAAAAAACAAACCGTTACCTACCAGAAATCGGATAATACGGCGAATGCCCCAAGTGAATATATCGGGGGTTTAATGAAGGGAACGATGTCTGTTTTCAAAGAACCTACGACTAAGGAACTAGCCATTTTATCCGAGGCTGTTTACAAAAATACGCCTTATACGAAGGAAAGCGAGTTAAATGCAGCAGGGGAGAAGGGGAATCCCATTCCAATGAAAGTGGGAGAGGCATCCCCAATTAAATATGTTTATTATATTCTAAAAGAAAACCGTACCTACGATCAAGTATTATCTGATGTGGCGGGTGGAAATGGGGATACGACGCTGTTGTTGTTTGGCGAAAAGTATACGCCTAATCAGCACAAACTCGTAAAAGATTTCGTGCTATTAGATAATTTCTATGTGGATGGCGAAGTAAGTTCAGATGGCCACAACTGGTCGACTTCAGCGCACGCAACAGATTATTTAGAGAAAACCTGGCCTACATCCTATGGTGGTCGCGGCGGTAAGTATGACGGGGAAGGAAACCGTGCGATAGCAAATCCAAAGAATGGATTTATTTGGGATTATTGCAAGCGTGCAGGTGTTTCTTACCGTACTTACGGAGAATTTGCCACTGGTTTCAAGCCCAATATTCCCGCCATTAAAGATCATTTTTGTCCGGACTATTCATCGTTTAATCAAGATGTAATGGATACGACTCGTTTTCATGCGTGGAAGAGAGACTTTGATCGCCTTCTTGCGTTAGATCAAGTGCCTCGCTTTAATTCCATGCAATTCCCAAATGACCATACAGAAGGCCAGCGCTTGGGCAAAAAGACCCCTTTTGCCTACGTGGCAGATAACGACTATGCGATCGGTTTGTTTATTGAACACTTGTCGAAATCCCCTATTTGGAAAGAAACAGCGGTATTTATTGTAGAAGATGATGCCCAAAACGGCCCAGACCACGTAGACGCCCATCGTACCACGGCTTATGTAGCGGGAGGTTTTGTGAAACGTGGTTTCGTGGATCACACGCCTTATTCGACTTCGTCCATGTTACGCACCATTGAATTAATCTTAGGCTTGCCTCCAATGAGTCAATACGATGCTGCGGCCACCCCGATGTTCCGCAGCTTCTCTGTGACACCTAATTTGACTCCATTTACTCATGAATTGCCTCGGACAAACTTGTTTGAGTTAAACGTAAGAGACACTCCGAGCGCTCAAAAGAGCGCTAAATTCGATTTCAAAAAGGAAGATTCGATTCCAGATTTAGAATTCAGTGAAGTGATTTGGAAAGCAGTAAAAGGAGAAAACTCCGTTATGCCAGCACCTAGAAGAGCGGCCATTTTAGCAACAACGGAAGAGGAAGATTAAAAATGAATTTATTTATTGCCACCATTGTAGGTGCTCAAATGGCATTAGCCAGCCTTTCGGACACCTTAGTTAATGTAGTAGTCAGCGCAAGCAGACAACCTGTTGCTAGTCAACGTTTAGCTATTCCAGTATATGCGGCGAAGGTGAAAAGCACGCAAGTAATGAATACACCGGAAGTGTTCTCGAGCGTTCCGGGCGTGTTTTTACAACGCACGAACCAGGGCGGAGGCTCGGCATTTGTGAGAGGATTAACCGGTAATCAAACATTGCTGGTAGTAGATGGCATCCGTTTTAATAACGCTACTTTTCGTTACGGACCTAATCAATATTTGAATACGATTGATCCTTTTTCACTCGACCAAATCGAGGTAGTTCGAGGTTCAGGCTCGGTTCAATACGGATCGGACGCCTTGACAGGTGCGGTACATTTGATCTCTAAAAAACCGGCTTTTGGAGCGAAAGCCTGGTCAGGACAAATTGTAGGAAGAGGAATTAGCCAAGGAATGGAGCTGAGTGGCTTAGCTCGATTACAATTTCAATCAGAACGGAATTCGATTTCCATTTTGGCAGGCAAAAAATCATTTGGAGATATAACTCGAGGTGGAGATGGGTCTTTTCAGCGTCCCACAGGTTATGAAGAACAAAATCTACAAGTGCAATACCACGCAAAACTAGGGGAACATTTTACCCTCGAGAACCTGATTCAACAAAACACGCAAGATCACGTCCCCGTCTACCATAAAATTCAATTAGAAAATTTTGCCTTGAACGAAATGACTTTGCAGTCGTATCGCAGGGGATATTCACGCCTAATTTACCAGGGTCAGCATAATTGGTTGCAAACCGCAGAAATAACGGCGTCCCTTCAAGAAAGTATTGAGCAAAGAGCTTTACAGAAAAAGGGGAGTGCGACATTGCGTAAAGAAGAGGATCAAGTGAGAACAGCAGGAATTATTGCCTCCCTGAAAAGTGAGTTTATCCCCGGTCTACATTCATCGACAGGCCTTGAATATTATGCGGATGGGGTTAGAAGTAGTCGCCAAGATGTGAGCACGAAAACGACTGCCTTACGTGCCTTGTATCCTGATAATTCGCAATACAGCACGTTTTCTGCCTTTTCTTTACATGAATTAGCTTACCGCTCGTGGCAAGTACATGCCGGATTCCGCTTTCAACAAACTTCGGCACTTTTGCCTGACACGACTGTGGGAAATTCCACGATTTCTGTGGGGGCTCTCGTGTATGATGGGGGTGTATCTTATGCGTTTAGTCCGTCATTCACGGTTTTTGCTTCCGTTGCATCGGGTTTTCGTGCGCCTAATTTAGATGATTTAGGTAGTTTAGGAATCGTTGATTTTCGGTATGAGCTGCCCGCCTACCAGTTAAAGCCGGAATATTCATTGACGAAAAATATTGGGTTTCGGGTCCAAAATCGCCGCTATAGAGCAGAATGGTCCGCTTTTCATACTTCTCTGACGAATTTAATTACGCGTATTAAAACCGCAGAAATCATTCAAGGATATCCGGTGTATCGTAAAGAAAACGTCGATCAGGCCTACCTCTATGGTTTTGAGTGGACTCAAACGCTAGCGCTAGGGGAACGGTTTAGCGTAGGGAATTCGATTTCCTATGTTTTGGGCCAAAACCAAACTCAAAACGAACCCATGCGCCGCATTCCACCCTTCAATGGAAATCTGTCTTTAAATTACCAACTCGATAAAGGAAACATTACATTGCTTTGGCTTTTTGCAGATCGCCAAGACCGACTTAGCGCTGGTGACAAATCTGATAATCGGATGAATCCAGGTGGAACAGCCGATTGGGGCATTCTTCAATTACAAGCATCGTATAAATTAACGCCCCACATTCAACTAGGAATGCAGGGCGTAAATTTGGGCGATGTGCCTTATCGAATGCATGGATCAGGAATCGACGGCATGGGCCGCAGCCTTCATTTGCAAGTCGGATACAGCTGGTAATTAGTGGTTCTTCCGCTGATCTTCCTCATCATCCATCTCTACCGTCTTCTTGATTTTGCGCCAATCGATCGTGCGATTGTAGCGAATCATCGTCTTGTCCGCATCGAAAATACGTTTATCTGGGAAGCTAAACTGGTAAGGCTTGAAATTAGGTTTTTCCGTAAAGAAGTCATCTAAGATGCTCGCCGTTTGATCATAATGATTCACTGCAGGAACGCCTAATAAGGTATATATTACGCGCAATATCGACCCAAAATTCGCATGGCGATGCGACACATAATCTCTTTTCACATAAGGTCCAGCCATCATCAAGATACTGCGGTGCGCATCAATGTGGTCAATTCCCCCTTGGGGATCATCCTCAGTAACAATCACGAGCATGTTTTTCCAATAGGAGGTGTGCGATAAAAACTGCAACATGCGACCTAAGGCTAAATCATTATCCGCCATAAATGACGATCGGTAGGGGAATCCAGCCGTGGAATCTATATCGCCACCGTGGTCGTTAGGCAGCTGAATGGTCACCAAAGCGGGCATTTTTTCCTTGCCACGCAACCACTTCTCTGTGAATTCCGTCTCGAATTGATGCACGCGGAATTGATCCGGAATACTGGTATTAAATCCGGCATAATTGTGGCTTGTATTTTTGTATAATGCCTTTTGCATAGGAACCATCACGATGTGCCCCGCTCCCGTTAAAGTATCAGTCCAGTCTTCGCGAACGTGCCCCGTTTCATTTGCTTCTCCGAAGTTGTAGAAAGGAATATTTTTCCGTTCTAACGCCTCCCAAATTCCACCAATTTCGGCATAATCCTCTGGGTCCATACTTCCCGTTGAACCTGGAAAACGACGTCCTGGCGCCTCAGAAAATATTTTCGCCGTTTTGCTGACGCTGGAATTCGTCTCTACCCATTCATTCGGAATTACACCCATCATCCAGTGGTGGCCATGAATAGACGCATCTGAATCGCAATAGAAGTTATCACTCATGGAGAAGGCTTTCGCGATCTGGTGGTGATTAGGCGCTACATCTACGTTTCTGAACGTTTTATTTTTCTCATACACCGTACGATTTAAACCATAACGGGCAATGGTAGAATCGCCATTTGCCCCTTTAAATTGGCCAAAAAACTCGTCATAAGTTCTATTTTCCTTCGTTATATAGACGATGTGTTTGATGGGGGATTGTCCCGGCTTAGTCAGTGAAAAGGTTTTATTTCCTCTGTTTACGGCATCTTTCACCACGAACGTGTTGTTTTTAACTAGTTGCGTATGGCTAGCTAATTCTGCTGAGGTAGGCATTGGGATTGCTTGGAAAGTGCCTAACTGCACATCCCCGATGTAGGTTCCTTGTTTAGGTGCTTTATAGCCTGCTCCACCATTTGGCCCTGCACCATATCCACGGCAAGAAGTCACGTACAAAGTTTTTTCATCTTCTGAAAGTTTTACGCGTGTAGGCCCCCAACCTGTTGGAATAAACCCTAGCGTCTTTTTCGAGGTCACATCGATCACAGCCACTGCATTCAAACCTAAAAGTGTCACATATAACCTTTTCTCATCCTTGCTTAAGGTCAAACCGAACGGTAAATACCCCCTGCGTTTATCTAATAAACTCGAAAATTGAATCGGGATGTGAGTCTTTATCTGCTTGGTCTTATAATCAATCACGGCAATATTATCGTTTGTCGCATTGCTGACATAGACATATTGAGATCCCACTGCTAAGGAATTAGGACTAGAACCTCCCACCACTTCCATCTCCTCCACCATTTCCCCTAACTGAAAACCAGGTTTGTATACTTTTAAAGTCTTGTTCGTTTTTAAATCAATTTGAAAGACACTCATGGCTTCATCTGCGCGCGGATCCCCTAAACCTGGAATCTTTTTTCCATCAATCGTGATTCCTTCTCGTGATTCTTTGGTATCATTTCCAAAAGGATGGTACGGAATGTATTGTTTCTGCAAATTTTCTGGTGTCGTTCCTTCCACGATAGGGTAGGCGTACATTCCCACATTAGCTATAAAGGCAAATTGATGATCTGGGCTAAGTGTAATGCCAAAAGGCAAACGGCCAGTTCCCGTACTCGATTTCAATCCTCCCGTGCCTAGATCAATGCGTACCATTCGATAATTTGCTTGGTCTAATACGAATAATTCATTTGTTTCCGGCATCAACACCATATCGGAAGCAAAACTATCTTTATACGTTTTCTCGCCTATTGGGCCATCTAAAGAAAGGGTGCGTAGTACAGCCCCAGATTGAATATCCACTTGGTGTACATTTCCCGCATCTCCGCCACTCAAATAAAAGCTTTTGCTATCCGGAGCAAACACAATTCCTAAAAATGAACTCTTTCCGTATGGAGAGATTTTATCAGGAGTCCCATATTCTGGAAAACGTTTAGACGTGTTCGATTGTAAGTCTACTCGCGTAAACGCGGCATTATGAATGGTTACCGCCCATTTTTTATCAGGACTAATCGATAGTCCAAAAGGATCATCCGTAATTCGAATCGTCTTGCCCGCAGGCGTCACGTAGCGCCCGCTGGGTAAAACGGACCGTCCATTTGTATCGATTTTGGCAAACTCGTTTAGTCCAGGCACTTCTAGTATTTGTTGAGCATTTGCTTTTACAGCAATGAAGGATAGGATAATTAGTAAGCGGATTTTTTTCATGGTAAGGAAATGTTTGCCCTAAGGTAGAAAAGGTAGGGGTAAGGTATATTATGGGAGTGATAAATTTGAGCCGGTATCCGGTAGTCGGTAGTCGGTATCCAGTGGTCGGTAGTCAGTATCCGGTAGTCGGTGATTGTTTAATCACTCACCATCTATCATTTATCATTCACCATCCCCCCCCTGACTACTGTCCACTGCCCACTGGCTACTGTGTACTAATTGCTTGATTTTCAAAATATTTTTAACACACCTCTTGTTTGTATTATTTTTTTTCCTACCTTTGCACTCCCGTTCGACAAACGCAGTTTTTTATTCAGAGAGAGGTTGGCAGAACTTCCCGAATTTATTTAAAACACATAAAATGCATGTCAAACAGGTC